>Ga0209025_1000038_pt1 | contig 380508 bp, 355 predicted proteins | sample AraplaMF_Col_mLB_FD_184256 | JGI IMG/M metagenome (GOLD analysis project Ga0209025, IMG submission 184256) | Arabidopsis root microbial communities from the University of North Carolina, USA - plate scrape MF_Col_mLB (SPAdes) (version 2) | ecosystem: Host-associated > Plants > Roots >...
GTCGAACAGCTTGCCGTGCTTCTCGAAGGCTTCCTTGTAGAAGATCTTCACGCAGTGGCCGAACACGATGGGGTGCGAGACCTTCATCATGGTGGCCTTGACGTGCAGCGAGAACATCACGCCGGTCTTGTGCGCGTCCTCGATCTCCTTCTCGTAGAACTCGAGCAGGGCCTTCTTGCTCATGAACATGGAGTCGATGACCTCGCGGTCCAGCAGCGCGACCTTGGGCTTGAGCACGATGGTCTTGCCGCTCTTGGTGATGAGCTCCATCTTGACGTTGCGCGCGCGGTCCAGGGTCATGGACTTCTCGCCGTGGTAGAAGTCGCCGCCGTGCATGTGCGAGACGTGCGAGCGCGAGGCCTGGCTCCATTCGGCCATGCTGTGCGGGTTCTTGCGGGCGTATTCCTTGACCGCCTTGGGCGCGCGGCGGTCGGAGTTGCCTTCGCGCAGCACGGGGTTCACGGCGCTGCCGGTGCACTTGTTGTAGCGCGCGCGGATGTCCTTGTCCTCGTCCGTGGTCGGGTTTTCGGGGTAGTCGGGGATCTTGTAGCCCTTGCCCTGCAGTTCCTTGATGGCCGACTTGAGCTGGGCCACCGAGGCGCTGATGTTGGGCAGCTTGATGATGTTGGCTTCGGGCTTGAGGGTCAGCTTGCCCAGTTCGGCGAGGTTGTCCGGCACTTTCTGGTCGTCGGCCAGCAGCTCGGGGAATTCGCCCAGGATGCGGGCCGCCACGGAGATGTCGCTGGTTTCGACGTTGATCCCGGCCGGATTCGCGAAGGTGCGGATGATGGGCAGGAATGCGTAGGTCGCCAGCAGGGGCGCCTCGTCGGTCAGGGTGTAGACGATGGTGGGTTGCTTCGTGCTCATGCGCTTCTTCCGTAGATGCAGGTTGTCAAGTGCTGGAATTTCCGGCCGTCAGGGGGTGGCCCTTTTTTGGCCGTAACCCCGGATTGTCGCGCGACCGGGGCCGGGGCCGGCCGATGGGCCCGCGAAACCCTGGTACGGGGGTGTGTCTCAGGCCCCCGGCACCCGAAAAATATCCCCGCGCGTCAGGGCCATCCCTGCCCGCGGCGAGCCGCCTTGCATCGCAAAATGATGCCCCCATGAGCGCCACCACCGTTTCGGCTGTTCCACCCCTCGCGCCCACCGACCCGCGGATCCGCGTCCTCGTCGCCGACGACCAGCCCCTGATCCGCCGCGGCATGGCGATGCTGCTCGATGCCGCATCCGACATCCAGGTCGTCGGCCAGGCCGCCGACGGCATGGAGGTGGTGGAGCTCGCCCGGCGCCTGCAGCCCGACGTGGTGCTGATGGACCTGCGCATGCCGCGCCAGAGCGGGGTGCTGGCCACGCGCGAGATCACGGCCGCGCTGCCGCGCACCCGGGTGATGGTGCTGACCACTTTCGACCGCGACGACCTGGTGTTCGACGCGGTGCGCGCCGGCGCGCAGGCCTACCTGCTCAAGGATGCGTCGGAGGACGAGGTGCTGGACACGGTGCGCGCGGTGCACCGCGGCGAGTCGCGCATGACGCCGCAGATCGCGCGCAAGGTGATGGACCAGTTCCGGCTGCTGGCCAACCACGTGGCGCAGGACGTGGCGGTGGAAGACCCGCCGGCCTGTGCCGAGCCCGAGTCGGCCGAGGCGCAGGCGGCGCAGGAGATGCCCGACCCCCTGACCGAGCGCGAGACCGTGGTGCTCGACCTGATCGCCAAGGGCCAGAGCAACCGCCAGATCGCGGCGGCGCTGAACCTGGCCGAGGGCACGGTGAAGAACCACGCGAGCCGCATCATGCAAAAGCTTCACGCGAACACGCGCACCGAACTGGCGGTGCTGGTGCTCGCGCGAAGAAAACAGCCCTGACAAAAAAAAGACGCCGGGTCGTGCCCGGCGTCGTTCATTCGCTCAGTCGCTGAAGCGGGTCATTCGCTCAGTCCGAAGCGTCCATGCTTGCCCGCGGGATTGGCGGACGAGGCCTCGACGTGCGCCTTGAGCATCGGCCGCAGCGCCACGATGGCCAGGAAGGCGGCGAACAGGTCCAGTCCCGCCACGGTGTAGAGCACGGTCGACCAGGTGCCGGTGGCTTCCATCATCAGGTTGCCGATGGGCACGAACAGCGCGCCGATGCCCTTGGCGCAGTACAGCACGCCGTAGATCTTGCCGATGTGCTTGGTGCCGAAGGCGTCGCCGGCCAGCGCGGAGAACAGCGAATACACCTCGCCCCAGGCCAGGAACACCACGCCCGACAGGATCAGGAAGGCCCACGGGTTGTGGCCGAAGTAGCCCAGCGCGATGATGCCGATGCCCTCGAGCGTGAAGGCGATCACCATGGTCTTCTCGCGGCCGATGTGGTCGGAGATCCAGCCGAACAGGGGGCGCGAGATGCCGTTCATCACGCGGTCGAGCATCAGCGCCAGCGGCAGCGCGGCCATGACGAAGAAGTGCAGGTCGACCTTGAACTCCTTCACGCCCAGGTCCTGCGCGATCACGCCCAGTTGCGCCACGGCCATCATGCCGCCGGTGACCACGCACGAGAACATCAGCAGCATCAGCCAGAACAGGCGGGTGTTCAGCGCTTCCTTCAGCGTGTAGTCGCGGCGGCTCTGCGTGAGCTTGGCCGAGGCGCGGATCTCGTGCGCCTTCGGGGCGCGCAGGAACCAGGCGGCGAGGAAGGCCAGCGAACCCTGCATCACGCCGAAGAAGAAGAAGGCCTCCTGGAACCCGGACGATTCGATCATCGCGGCGATCGGCAGGATGGTCGCGGCCGAGCCGGCGCCGTAGCCGCCGGCGGTCAGGCCCACGGCCAGGCCGCGGCGGTCGGGAAACCACTTGAGCGCGTTGTTGATGCAGGTGGCGTAGATCGATCCCACGCCGATGCCGCCGACGGCCGCGCCGATGTAGAAGCCCAGCAGCGTGGTCGCCTGCGAGTTGATGACCCAGGCCGCGCCGATGAACAGCGCGCCGAAGGCCACGATCAGCCGTGGCCCGAACTTGTCGATGAAGTAGCCCTCGATCGGCGCGAGCCAGGTCTGGACCAGCACGAAGATGGTGAAGGCGATCTGGATCGAGGCGCGCTCCCAGCCGAAGGACTTCTGGATCTCGGGCACGAACAGCGTCCACGCGTACTGGATGTTCGCGGTCGCGATCATGCAGACGATGCCGACGACCAGCTGCGTCCAGCGGCTGGCGTACCAGCGTACCGGGACGCCGGCGGAGGCGCCGACGGCCGGCGAGAGGGATGTGGGGGTGCTCATTGTCGAATGTCTCCTTGGCAGGTCACGCCGATCGCGTCGCGGCGCTGTCGAACGGGGTGGATGTGGCGCATCTCTCGACACGCTGCGCGATGGACGCAACTGTCGTCTCGAAAATAACTGCTCGCGCCTGCCGGAAGTCACGCCGCGACTCGAGGAAAACCCCGAGATATCAGGGTAAGTGCCCATACCGAAAGTCATGGGCTGACGCGGGCAGGGTCCTTTGCGACAATGCGCCGCCCATGACCGCGCGCCCCCCTCCCGCCCCGCCGGCTTCGACCTCTCGATGAGCCTGCTGCAGCGCATCGACCCCCGACGCAGCCTCGCTGCCGCGATCGGCTGGCTGATGATCGCGCTGGCCATCTGCCTGGCGCTGGCGGCCAATCTCTGGCTGCGCAGCTTCGTGCGCTCGACCCTGCTCGAGGTGCACTCGCAGCGGCTGGAGACGGCCGGCGAGCACGTCAGCGCCGAGCTCGACACCGCGATGCTGCTGCGCCTGCAGTCGGTGAGCGTGGTGGCCTCGATCCTGTCGCAGGATGTGCAGGGCGACGACGCCGCGTGGCGGCAGCGTTCGCTCGAGGCGGTGCACCGCGGCGTGCCGGACCTGATCTGGCTGGCGCTGACCGACGCGGACGGTTTCATCGTCGCCGCCACCGACCCGAAGGTGGTGGGCGAGAACGTCAACCAGCATGCGTGGATCTCGCAGGGCCTGGCCGATGCGTGGATCGAGGAGGGCCGCTCGCCGGGCGAGCATTTCCTCAAGCTCAGCGCGCCGGTGAGCAACGCCGACGGCGCCATCGTCGGCGTGGTGGCGGCGCAGCTCAGCTGGCAATGGGTGGACCACACGGTGTCGGGCATCAAGGCCTCGCCGGGCGAATGGCTGCTGATCGACCGCGACGGCATGGTGCGCCACGGCCCGGCGGCGCTGCTCGGCAAGCGCTGGCGCGAGATGGGCGACCTGGCCGCGCCCTTCGATCCCACGCTCGCCGGGCTGGGCACCGATGGCGCCGACCTGCCGGCGCGCATCCGGGTGCGGCGGCTGGTCGACAACAAGCCCTTCCTGGTGGCGGCGCCGCGCACCGAGCGCGACGGCACCCTGCGGCGCCTGGGCTGGCGCGTGGTGGTGGTCGAACCGGTGGCGTCGCTGGCCTCGTTCGCGACCGCCATCGAATGGCGCATCACGCTGGTGCTCAGCATGCTGGGCCTGTGCGCCGCGGTGGTCGGCGTGGCCATGACGCACCGCCTGACCCACCGCGTGAGCGTGATCGCGAGATCGGCCGACGCGGTGCTCGCCGGCAGCGCCTCGCGCATCGAGGTGCCCGAGGGCGCCGACGAGGCCGCGCGCCTGGGCACCGCGCTCGATCGGCTGCTCGACACGCTGCAGCGCGAGCGCGACGAGCTGCGCCTGCTCAACGCCGAGCTCGACGAGCGCGTGCGCCAGCGCACCGCCGAGATCAGCCGGCTGGCGCAGGAGTCGCGCGAGTCCGCCGTGATGCGCGAGCGCCTGCGCATGGCGCGCGACCTGCACGACACGCTGGCGCATTCGATGATGGCCATGCTGACAGAGATCCGCGTGCTCAAGCACATCGCGACCACGCAGCCGCAGGAACTGCCCGACGAGCTGATGCGCGCCGAGCAGGCCGCGCGCGAGGGCCTGGACGAGGCGCGCCGCGCCATCGAGCAACTGCGCAGCAACCCGGTGCGCGACATCGGGCTGGGCGCGGCGCTGGTCGAGCTGGCCCGGGGCATGAACGAGCGCACGGGCATCGTGCTCGACTGCGAGCTCGCGCCCGACCTGCCGGCGCTGGCTGCCGAGCCCGCGGAGACCGTGTACCGCATGTGCGAGGAACTGCTGCGTAACGTCGAGCGCCATGCGGGCGCGCGGCACCTGGGCCTGCGCCTGCAGCCTGCCGACCCGGGCGTGCTGCAGCTCGAGATCGTCGACGATGGCGTGGGCTTCGACAGCCGTGCCATCGCGCCCGGGCACTACGGGCTGGTGGGGTTGCGCGAGCAGGCCGAGGCCATGGGCGTGCGGCTGGCCATCGACAGCCGGCCCGGCCAGGGCACGCGCGTGACCCTGCGCTGGGCCGCGCCCGGCTACGCGCCGATCGTCTGAGCGCGGGCCTCGGCCGGCCGCGTCGCCGGGCGCGCCTGCGCCATCTGCCGCGCCGCGATGTAGCCGAAGGTCATCGCCGGCCCGATGCTGCTGCCGCCGCCCGGATAGCGCCCGCGCATGATCGAGTTCATGTCGAGCCCGGCCGCGTAGAGCCCCTCGATCGGCGTGCCTTGCGGCGTCAGCACCCGTGCCTCGGCATCGGTCTCGAGGCCACCCACCGTGCTGAGATCGCCCGGATGCAGCGCGAGCGCGTAGTAGGGCCCGTCGCCGATCGGCGCCACGCCCGGATTGGGCGCATGCGCCTGGTCGCCGCGAAAGCGCGAGTGCGCGTCGGCGCCCTTGCCGAACTCGGGGTCCTCGCCGCGCGCCGCGCCTTCGTTGAAGCGCCGCACCGTGGCCTCGAGTTCGTGCGGATCGATGTGGAGGCGCCCGGCCAGCTGCGCCAGGGTCGGCGCCTCGATCAGATAGCCCGCCTCGATCAGCGAGCGCGCGCTGAAGGGCGCGGGCCGCGCGAGGCCCAGGCCGTAGCGGCGCAGGAAGTCGCGGTTCGCGATCAGGTGCGCGGTGGTGATGCCCCGCCGGTGCATCGTGCCCACGAAGGTCTGGTACGAGCCGCCTTCGTTGACGAAGCGCCGCCCGTCGGGCCCGACCGCGATGCAACCGGGCATGGCGCGGTCGATGAAGATGTGCGGATACCTCACGATGCCGCCGTCGGGCTTGCGCAGCACCGACACCGGCGTCCAGATGCAGTCGCCCGCATGGGCCGGATCGTGCAGGCCGCCGACCGCCACGCCGAGGCGCACGCCGTCGCCGACGTTGCCCTCGGGCTGCAGCGAATGGTGATGCTCGGCAAACGGAATGTGCTTGCGGCGCATCGCCTCGCTCGCGCCATAGCCGCCGGTGGCCAGCAGCACGCCGCGCCGCGCGACCACCTGCAGGCGGCGGCCTTCGCGCTCGATCTCCACGCCGGTCACGCGGCCGTCCTGCATCGTGAGCTCGAGCGCGGGCGTGTTCTTCCACAGGGTCACGCCGGCCTGGATCGCCGAATGGAACAGCCGCGCCGCCAGCGCGTTGCCGTTGACGATGCGCGTGCCGCGCCCGTAGCGCAGCCGGTCGGCGACGAAGCGCCGCATCACGCGCGCGGTGTGGCGAAAGCCGGCCCAGGTCTTGAGCGCATGGCGCATCGGGTGGATGTCGGCGCCCTCGATCTGCATGCTGCCGAACAGCATCAGCTGCGGCAGCGGCATGCGCAGGTCGGCCAGGCGGTGGCCGAGCAGCCGGCCGTCGAAGGCCTGCGTCAGCAGCGAGCGGCTGCGTGCCGCGCCCGGCAGGTCCGATTCGTAGTCGGGCAGCGGAAAGGGCTTGAAGCGCACCTCGGAGTGCCGCTCCATGAAGGCCAGCATTTCGGGTGCATGGTCGAGGTAGCTGGCGACGAGGTCGTCGCGGTAGGCCTCGCCGAGCACGGCGCGCAGGTAGGTCTCGGCGGCCGCGCGCGAATCGTCGAGGCCGATCTGCTTCATCACGTGGTTGCACGGAATCCACGGCGCGCCGCCCGAGTAGGCGGTGGTGCCGCCGAACAGCGCGGTCTTCTCGACCACCAGCACCTCCAGGCCCGACTGGCGCGCGGTGATGGCGGCGGTGAGTCCGGCCGCGCCGCTGCCGATGATGACCACGTCGGTTTCGATCATGGGGAACCTCTGGGAAATGATGGGATGGAAGGGCGTCAGTCGATGCCGAGCACGACGTTGCCGAGGACCTCGCCGCGCTCGACCAGCTCGTGCGCGCGCACGATCTCCTCGAGCGGCAGCAGCTGGCCGATGGTGTGCAGCAGCAGGTCGTCCTCGAGCAGCGGCAGCAGCTCGCGCAGGCAGGCCTCGCGCTCGCCCGGCGCGACCTCGTAGATGGTGAAGAAGCTCAGCGCGGCGCTCTTCTGCATCAGCACCACGGCCGGCAGCACGGCTTCGAGGCCGGTCGTGCCATAGACCACGACGCGCGCGCCGGGCTTCAGCAACTTCGGGTAGTACGCCGCGTTGCGCGCGAGATCGACCTCGATCACGCGGTCCACGCCCGCGCCGCCCGTGAGGGCCTGCACGCCGTCGCCGAGGTCCTGCTCGCGGTAGTCCACGACATGGTCGGCACCGGCCGCGATGGCATGCGCGGCCTTGCGCGCCGAACTCACGCTGGCGATGACCTCCGCGCCGCGCAGCTTCGCGAACTGGATCGCGTAGTGGCCCACCGAACCCGCGCCGCCCGCCACCAGCACGCGCTGGCCGGGGCCGCAGTCGGCCAGGCGCACGGCGTGCAGCGCGGTGAAGGCCGGAATGCCCAGGCAGGCGCCCTCGGCGAAGCCCAGCGCGGCCGGCAGCGGCACGGCCTGCGCCGACGGCAGCGCGACGTAGTCGGCCGCGGTACCGAAGGCGCGCCGCCATTGGGCGTTCCAGGTCCACACGCGCTCGCCGATGCGCGCGGCGGGAACGCCATCGCCCACCGCGTCGATCACGCCGGCGCCGTCGCTGTGCGGAACGATCAGCGGCGCCACCAGCGCGCGGCCACCGCCGCCGCGCCGCATCTTCCAGTCGGAGGGGTTCACGCCCGAACTGCGCAGCCGCACCCGCACTTCGCCCGGGCCGGGCTCGGGCCGCGGCTGCTCGCCGATGCGGATCACCTCGGCCGCTTCGCCCTGTCGCGTGTAGAAGGCGGCGCGCATCGTGCTCATGCCTCGCTGCCCGCGACGACGCCGCGCCGCTTGAGCTCGGCGATCTGCGCGGGCGTGAGGCCGATCTCGGCGAGCACCGCGTCGGTGTCCTGCCCGAGGCGCGGTGCGTTGCGCCGCTGCGCGCCGGGCGTGCGCGAGAGCTTGGGCACGATGCCCGGCACCTGCAGCGCATCGCCGTCGCCCATGGCGATGGTCTGCAGCATGCCGCGCGCGAGGTAGTGCGGATCGGCCGCGATGTCGGCCACCGAGTAGATGCGCCCGGCCGGCACCGAGGCCTCGTCGAGCCGCGCGAGCACCTCGGCCACGTCGCGTTGCGCGGTCCAGGCGCCGATGGCGGCATCGAGTTCGGCCACGCGCGCCACGCGGCCGGCGTTGTCGGCCAGCGCCGGATCGGCCGCGAGATCGGGTCGCTCGATCGTGGCCATGAGCCGGCGGAAGATGCTGTCGCCATTGCCCGCGATCAGCGCATAGCCGCCGTCGCCGCAGCGGTAGGCGTTGCTCGGCGCGATGCCGGGCAGGGCGCTGCCGGCCGCGCCGCGCACCGCGCCGAAGGCGCTGTACTCGGGCAGCAGGCTTTCCATGCAGTTGAACACCGCCTCGTAGAGCGCCACGTCGATCACCTGGCCGCGGCCCGAGCGCTGGCGCTCCTGCAGCGCCATCAGGATGCCGATCACGCCATGCAGCGCGGCCAGCGTGTCGCCCAGCGAGATGCCCACGCGCACCGGCACCCGGCCGGGTTCGGCCGTGAGATGGCGCAGCCCACCCATGGCCTCGGCCACCACGCCGAAACCGGGGCGGTCGCGGTAGGGGCCGGTCTGGCCGTAGCCGCTCACGCGCAGCACGATCAGCCGCGGGTTGGCCTCGAGCAGCGCCTCGGGACCGAGCCCCCAGCCCTCGAGCGCGCCGGGGCGGAAGTTCTCGATCAGCACGTCCGACTCGGCGGCGAGCCGGCGCACGATGGCCTGCGCCTCGCTGTCCTTGAGGTCGAGCGCGATCGAGCGCTTGTTGCGCGACTGCACCTGCCACCAGACCGAGGTGCCGTCCTTCAGCAGCCGCCACTTGCGCAGCGGATCGCCGGCGCCGGGCGGCTCGATCTTGATGACCTCGGCGCCGAAGTCGCCGAGCGTCTTGGCGGCGAAGGGGCCCGCGATCAGCTGGCCCATCTCGAGCACCTTGAGGCCCGCGAGCGGACCGCGCGCTTCGCTCGTCGTCGTCATGCCGACACGATGCGCATCGGCAGCCGGTCGAGCGTGCGCATCTGGTTGATCGGCCGGTAGCTGGCCGGCGCCGTGAGTTCCATGCGCGCCACGCGGCGGCTCAGCGCGCCGATCAGCGCTTCCGATTCCTGGCGCGCGAGCATCTGGCCGATGCAGGCGTGGATGCCGTTGCCCAGCGCCACGTGGCTGCCCGCGAGCGCGGGGCGGTCGACGTCGAAGCGCTCAGGCTCGGGGAACTGGCGCGGGTCGCGGTTGGCCGCGCCCATGAACACGCCGATCTTGGTGTCGGGCGCCAGGCGCACGCCCGAGAGCTCGGTCTCGCCGCGCGTGGTGCGGTAGGTGACCTGGAACGGCGTCTCGTGGCGGATGCCTTCCTCGAACGCGGCCTTGACCTTGGCCGGCTCGCCGCGCACGCGCTCCCACTGCGCCGGGTTCTTCGCGAGCTGGTGCAGCGTGAAGCCGATGCCGGCGATGGTGGAGTCGGTGCCGCCGCCCACGAAGCTGCGCACCACGTTCGAGGCGATGCCTTCGTCGAGCTCGCCCGCGTCCTCGGCGCGGAACAGCAGCTCGGCGATCGAGTCGGGAATCACGCCCTGGCGCGACACGCTCTCCTCGAACCACGCGAGATAGGGCTGCGCGGCCTGCATCGCGCGCTCGTAGAGCGCGTTGCGCGGGCCGCTCTGGTTGAAGCGCATCTCGCCGATGGCCAGGGTCTCGGTGCGCGGCAGGCGCACGCCCACCGCGGCCGGGAAGGCCTCGAGCACGAAGCGCTCGGCGCAGTCCTCCACGCCGTCGAACTCGCGCTGGTCGAGCAGTCGTTCGACCAGCGACTCGGCCTTGCGCTCGAAGCCTTCCTTCCAGCGCCGGATCACGAGCGGCGACAGCAGCCGCGTGACCACCGATCGGATCTTCGTGTGGTCGGGCGGGTCGGCCTCGAGCAGCCGGCTCGGGATGCGGAACTCGCCGGGCTTGCGGATGTCCTGGATGCCGATGCCGCCCGCGTTGGTGAAGCGTGCATGGTCGGCCAGCACGGTCCTGGCCTCGGCATGGCGGCCCACGGCATAGATGCCGTGCGGCGCGATGAAGGCTACGGGACCGGCTTCGCGCAGCGCCTCGTGGAACGGATAGGGATCGAGCAGCACCTCGATCGCGTACGGGTCGATGTCCAGCACGGGCGCGTCGCGCAGCGCGACGGGTTCGGCGGTGGTGGTCATGCAGGGGCTCCTGGCGTGGGGGAATGCATCGAGTCTCGATGGCCGCCCGCCGCGCGTCAGTCCCCTTGACGGGGACGGCGCGGGCCCGTCGAGAGGCTGCGTCCCCGGCAAGGGGACAGACGCCGCGCGCGCCGCTTGATGTACTCGCGCCGGCTCGAAGAACGACCATCCCCGGAACCAGGAGACACACACATGCGCGCTTCCCTGCTAGCCCTCGTGGCCTGCACCGCCTTCGCGACCGCGGCGACGGCACAGGCCCAGAAGACTTACGGCCCCGGTGCCAGCGACACCGAGATCAAGCTCGGCCAGACCGTGGCCTACAGCGGTCCCGGTTCGGCCTATTCGATGGTGGGCCGCATGTCGGTGGCCTACTTCAAGATGCTCAATGAGACCAGGGGCGGGGTCAACGGACGCAAGATCAACCTGCTGTCGGTCGACGATGCCTACAGCCCGCCCAAGACCGTGGAGAGCACGCGCAAGCTGGTCGAGTCCGACCAGGTGCTGGCGCTGGTCAATTCCATGGGCACGGCCTCGCAGACCTCGGTGCAGAAGTACCTCAACGGCAAGAAGGTGCCGCAGGTGTTCTTCTATGCCTCGAGCCCGAACCTGCACGATTCGGCCACCACGCCGTGGACCGTGCCCTTCTCCTTCGCCTACGACATCGAGGGCTCGATCTACGGCAAGTACCTCGTCGAGTCCAAGCCCAACGCGAAGATCGGCGTGCTCTACCAGAACGACGACGTGGGCAAGTCGTACATGCGCGGCTTCCGCAAGGCGCTGGGCGCGAAGCAGTCGAACATCGTGAAGGAGGTGAGCCAGGAGATGAGCGACCCGACCGTCGACTCGCAGATCCTGCAGCTGCAGGCCTCGGGCGCCGAGGTGCTGGTGGCCTTCACCTCGAACAAGGCGCAGGCGCAGGCGATCCGCAAGGCCGCGGCGATCGGCTGGAAGCCGTTCTACATCGTGCCCTACGTGTCGAGCTCGATCAGCGGCGTGCTGACCCCGGCCGGCCTCGACAACTCGGTGGGGCTGGTGTCGAGCTACTGGTTCAAGACGCCGTCGGACCCGACCTGGAACAACGACAAGGCGATGCAGGAGTACCTGGCCTTCTTCAAGAAGTACCTGCCCAACGACGATCCGGGCGACACCACCTCGGTCTACACCTACATGGGCGCGCAGCTCACGGCGCTGGTGCTCGAGCGCTGCGGCGACAACCTCACGCGCGAGAACTTCCTCAAGCAGGTGCAGGGGCTCAAGGACATCGAGCTCGGCATGCTGCTGCCCGGCATGAAGATCAACTTCCGCGCCGACGACTACTACCCGATCCGCCAGGCGCGGCTCGCGCAGTTCGATGGCAAGTCGTGGAAGCCGATGACGGAACTGATCACCATCGAGCGCTGAACGCGCGCGGCTCGCGCGGCTCGCGACCGCGGGCATGACGAAGGTCATGCCGGGGCTTGCTTGGCGAAGGGCACGCCAGCCTCTACGATGAGGCCCCCTTGTCCCGCGGGCCCGCCGCCATGTCCACCTCCGCCCGAGCCGCCGTCCTGCTGGTCGACGACCATGCGCTGGTGCGCCTGGGCTTTCGCGCGCTGACGCAGGCGCATGGCGCCTACACCGGCGAGGGCATGGAGGCGCTGGAAGCCAGCACGCTGGCCGAGGCGATGGCGCTCTACGAGCGGCACCGCGGCGCCATCGGCCTGGTGCTGCTCGACCTCGCGCTGCCCGACACGCAGGGCCTGTCGGGGCTGGCCGAGTTCCAGGCCCGCTTTCCCGACGCCACCATCGCCGTGCTCTCGGGCAGCCGGCAACCGGCCCAGGTGCAGGCGGCGCTCGCGATGGGCGCGGTGGCGTGGCTGCAGAAGGGCGGCGACCTGCAGGAGCTCGCGCACTTCCTGCGCCGCTGGCGCGAGGACGGCGTGCCGCCGCCGGCCGATGCAGCCGATGCGGCCGATGCCGCCACCGCGCCGGGGCAGGCCCTGGGGCTGCGCCAGCAGCAGGTGCTGCGGCACGTGCTCGAGGGCATGTCGAACCGCGAGATCGCCGAGGCGATGTCGCTCGGCGAGGGCACGGTGAAGAACCACGTCACCAGCCTGCTGCTGCGCTTCGGCATGCGCTCGCGCTCGCAGCTCATCAGCCGGCTCGGCGCACAGGGCTGAGCGGTGGGCGACGACGGGCTGGACACGCTCGGGCTGCCCGCCGCCCATCCGGCGCGGCAGGCCCGCGTCGAGGCGCGCGTGCGCGAGCGGCAGGCCGACCAGGTGCTGGCCTACCTGCGGCGCCTGCCCTATTCCTATGCCGGCTTCGTGCTGGTGGCGGTGATCGGCTGGCGCCACGGGCTGCGGCTGTCGCTGCCGTGCTGGCTCGCGGCGCTGGCCGTCGTCACCTTCCTGCGCTGCCGCCAGGGACGCCGGATCGAGCGCCTGAGCCCTCCCGCGCGCGCGGCCGCGTTGCCGGTGCTGCTGCGCGGCTTCCTCGCGGGCGGGCTGCTCAATGGCGCGATCCTGCCCTTCGTGTTCATGGCACCGGGCGACGACTTCGCGCCGCTGGCCGTTTCGGCGATCCTGATCCTGGTGCTCTCGGTGTTTGCCGACGGGGTGGCCGGCTCCACGCGAGCCTTCGCGAGCCTCTCGCTGCCGCCCACGCTGCTGATGTCGCTGGGCTGGTTCCTGCGCGGCACGCCGATCGACGTGCTGATCGGCTTCGGCCCCTGGCTCGCCTACTTCCTGCTGCTGGCCGGCGTGCGCGACCGCGCGCGCACCCTGCATGCGCTGATGGAGATGGTCGACGCCAACCTGCATCTGTCGAACGTGGCGCGCGAGGAGCGCGACCGCGCGCGCGAACTGAGCGCCGCCAAGACGCGCTTCCTCGCGGCCGCCAGCCACCACCTGCGCCAGCCGCTGCATGCCATCAGCCTGTTCGGCGCCGCGCTCGAGCACGAGCTGGGCGGCCATCCCGCGCAGGCCAATGCGCGCCGGCTGATGGGCGCGGTGCGCACGCTCGACAGCTCGCTCGACGCGATGCTCGACATCTCGCAGCTCGACGCGGGCGTGGTCCGCACCGAGCTGCGGCCGTTGCCGCTGCAGGGCCTCTTCGAGCGCGTGTTCGACCTGTTCGAGCCGCGCGCCAACCAGTGCGAGCTGGAGCTGCGCGTGCGCTCCAGCCCGCTGTGGGTGCGCAGCGATGCGCAACTGCTGCAGCGCCTGCTGGGCAACCTGGTGGACAACGCGCTCAAGTACACCGAGCGCGGTGGCGTGGTGGTGCGCGCCCGGGCGCGCGGCGACGCGGTGTGGCTCGAGGTGCGCGACACCGGCATCGGTATCGGTATCGCCGAGCAGCATCGCGCGCGCGTGTTCGACGAGTTCTACCAGGCCGGCAATGCCGGGCGCGACCGCTCGCGCGGCCTCGGCGTGGGGCTGTCTATCGTGCAGCGCATCGCGGCGCTGCTCGCGCATCCGCTGGTGCTGCGCACGCGCGAGGGGCGCGGCACCTGCTTCCGGCTGGTGCTGCCCGCGGCCGAGGCACCGCCGGTGGAGGCCGTCGCCGCGGCGGCGGCGCAGCCCTGGCAGACCGTGTTGCCGCCGCTGGGCCAGGGCGAACTCGCGCGGCGCGTGCTGGTGCTCGACGACGATGCCGACGCGCGCGCGGCGATGGTCGAGGTGCTGCGCGCCTTCGGCGTGCAGGCCGCGAGCGTGGACACCGAGGCGGCCGCCCTGGCGGCGCTGCGCGAGGCGCGGGACGGCGGCGCGCCGTTCGAGGCCGCGCTGTGCGACTGGCGGCTGCGCGACGGCGAGGATGGCCTCGCGGCCGCGCAGCGCCTGCGCGCGGCCGGCGGCGGCCTGCACGTGCTGATGGTCACGGGCGAGACCGACCCGCTGCGGCTGCAGGCGCTGCAGGCCAGCGGCCTGCCGGTGCTGTTCAAGCCGGTGGAGGCCCGGCAGCTGGTGTCGGCGCTGGTGGTCGATCGCGCCATCGGCCGAGCCGCGGCGGTGGCCTCTGCCTGAAGGCATAGGCCGCCGCCACATGACCTTCTGCACTCACTGCCCGGCGCGGCTTGCTTCTAACTTCTGCGGGTGGCGCCTTCGGGCGCGGTCCACCCATTGCACGAGGAGAAGCCCATGCATCCCATCCTGCCGGCACGCCGATCGCGGCGCGGCGTCGCCCGTTTCGCCACCGCGCTCGGCCTCGCCTTGCTGCTCGCGGCCTGCGGTGGGGGCGGCGGCGGGGGTGGCGTCGGCCTGCCGGTGGTCCCGCCGGCACCGGCCCCGGCCGAAGGCAGCGCCACGCTCGGCGCCGAGGGCGGCGTGGTCGAAGGCCCCGACGGCGTGCGCGTCACCGTGCCACCCGGCGCCTTGCGCGAGCGCGTCACCTTGCGCATCGCGCGCGACGGCAGCGGCGCGCCCGGCATGCCGGCCGAGGCGCAGCGGCTGTCGGCCGTCTATGTCTTCACGCCGCACGGGCAGCAGTTCGACCTGCCGGTGGAGATCCGGCTGCCGATCGATGCATCGGGCTTGCCCGCGGACCGCAGCCCGCCCGTGCTGCTGAGCCAGCCCGGCGAGCCGTGGATCGGCCTGCCGGCCGACGAGGTGAAGCGCGACGGCAACGCGGTGCGCTTCCTCAGCACGCATTTCTCGTGGGGCCTGGCGGCCTGCGAATACAAGTGCACCGACGGCCAGCCCTGGTTCGGCGGCGCGCTGCTCGGCAGCTACACGCTGCTGCCCGCGCAGGCCGTGGCGGGCCAGCCGCAGTACAAGCTGATCGACCAGGCGGGCACGCGCACCGCGCGCCTGCAGGTGAACGCCATCGCCTACCAGCCCGGCACCAACCGCACCTGGTGCGAAGGCCCGATCACGCTGCGGCTGATGCGCCACGACGGCCGCGGCACGCGCAGCTTCATCGCCAGCCGCGTGCTGGCCGGTCCGGGCAGCGTCGACGTGCCGGTGGCTTTCGACCACGGCTTCAACGGCACCGGCGGCCTGTACGCGGACTGGAGCTGCACCTTGCGCAGCGGCTATCCGCCCAACGTGGCCTTCGCCTACGACGGCTGGCCCCATCCCTTCGGCGTGGCCGCCGTGAAGGTGGCGATTCCGGTGCCGGTGGCGGCACCGGTCATCACGCGCCAGCCCGCGGATGCAACGGCGGGCGCCGGCCAGGCGGCGAGCTTCAGCGTGGCGGCGACGGCGCCCGACAGCCTGTTCGTGCAATGGCAGCGCAGCGACGACGGCGGCGCGACCTGGCGCAACGTCGGCACCGGCACCAGCTTCTCGGTGGCGAACGTGCAGGCGGCCGACCATGGCGCGCTGATCAGGGCCCAGGTCTGCAACGCGCGCGGCCTCACGCTGAACTGCATCGATTCGAACGTGGTGCGGCTCGACTACACCGGGCCGATCGCACCCGCGATCGTGCAGGCGCCGCAAGACCTCTCGGTGGTCGCGGGGCAGACGGCCTCGTTCACCGCCACCGCCAGCGGCCGGCCCGCGCCGACCTTCGCATGGTTCCGCAAGGCCGCCGCCGGCGACCAGCAGGTGGGCACCGGCGCGACCTACACCACGCCGGCCACGCAGCTGTCCGACGATGGCGCGCGCTTCTACGCAGTGGCGACCAACAGCGGCGGCCGCGCGGTGTCGAGCGAGGCCGTGCTGCGCGTGGCCTCGGCCGCGCAGGCGCCCACCGTGGGTGCGATCTCGGCGGCGCCGGGGCTGTCGATCATGGCCTGCGCCAGCGTGACCCTGAGCGCCACCGCGAGCGGCACCGCGCCGCTCCAGCATCGGTGGCGCCGCAACGGCACGCCGCTGGCCGACGGCGCGCAGGCCGTCAGCTGCAACGGCAGCCCGACTACCGTGAGCGGCGCGGGCAGCGCAACGCTGGTGCTCGGCAACGTGCCGGCGGCCTGGAGCGGCAGCAGCCTCGACCTCGCGGTGAGCAACAGCGCGGGCAATGCCAACGCCGCGGCGGTCACGCTCACCGTGACCGCGCCGCCGAGCGGCCAGGGCTGGAGCCCGGGCGCGACGATCCGCGCGCCCTTCGATGCCTCGCCTTGGAACTACGGCGACGCCGCCCTGCAGGGCTACGGCAACGGCGATGCCTGGGCGCTGCTGAGCGACGGCGGCCGCAACGTGTGGGCCACGCGCTACCGCGCGGCGTCCGGCGCCTGGGATCCGGCCGAGCCGATCGCGGCGGTCGCCGAGGCCGCGCAGGCCGCGCCCGTGGGCATCGCCACCGACGACCAGGGCCGTGCCGTGGCCGTCTGGGTCGAGATCATCAACGGCATGCCGCGCCTGTGGATGCGCCATCACGGCGGCACGGCCTGGAGCGCCGCGCGGCGGCTCGACGACGGCGCCGATCTGGGCGAGAGCGTGCGCATGGGCCTGTTCCCCTGGCAGCAGGCGCGCGTGCAGCGCTCGGGCGGCCAGGCGCTGATCGCGTGGTCCAGCACGCACGACAGCCTGGGCAGCACGGTGCGGGTGCGCCGGCTGCGGCTGTCCGACGGCCTGCTCGAAGCGGCGAGCACGCTCGGAAGCTCGATCGCGTCGCTCGAGCGCGATACCTATCGCATGCCGCTGCAGCTCGCGGTGAACTCGCGCGGCGACGCCATGGCCTTCTGGCATCACCTCGACGGCACGGTGCGCGCCGCACGCTATGCGTTGTCCACCGGGCAATGGACGCTCTGGTCCGGTCCCGGGCCGAATGCGGCCGACTACCCCGCGTTCGCGCTCGACGGCACCGGCCGCGCCTGGCAGGCCGTGCCCGTGGACAGCAACGGCCAGGGGCAGGAGATCGACGTCTACAGCCTCGGCCCGGCCGATACGAGCTGGACGCCGCACGGCTTCGTCACGGCCGGCCGCCTCGGGGCCCACGGCACGCCGAAGCTGGTGGCCGACGATGCAGGCAACGCGATCCTCGCGTGGCCCTGCGGCACCTGCGCGGGGGCCAACCTGCCGATGAACAACGCGCCGATCCACGGCAGCCGCTTCTCGGCCGCGACCCAGGCCTGGAGCGCGCCGCAGCAGCTGGACCCGCGCGCCGCCGGCAGCAACGGCTTCGTCGACATGAGCAGCTTCGACCTGCGCATGAACGCGCGCGGCGATGCGCTGCTGAGCTGGGCCTACACCGAGAACGTGCTGGGCAACGGCACGGGCGTGGGGCTCAGGATCCATGCGCGGCAGTTCCGGTCCGACACGCTCGCATGGGGCGCGGTCACGCAGATCGCCGCCTCGAGCCTCGGCGAGCATTTCGCGCCGGTCGCCTGGCTGGCGCCCGATTCACCGCGCGCCATGCTGCTGTGGTCGCACGCGCCGGGCGGGCAGGGCACGCAGGCCGGCTGGTCCGTCTACCTGCCTTGAGGGCAGGGCGACCGACTCAGGGCCGCGGCTGGCGCTCGATGCTGAGCTCGCGCCGGCAGCTCATGTCGGCCATGCGGATCGCCTGCGGCGCGCTGTCCATCGAACGGCCCGTGGGCTCGAGCGCGCCCCACTGGTTGCGCGTGAGCTCCACGCCATAGCGCATCTCCCAGCGCTTGCCGACGATCTGCTCCATGCAGTGCTCGGCACCCGCATAGCGTTCCGCCATCTCGATCCCGTCGGCCGGATCCGCCTGGACGGCGGCGGTGGCGAGCAGGGAACACAGGAGGAGGGCGGCGCGTGCGGGGAAGCGAAGGAGCATGGTGGATGCGAAGGAGGGGATTGAACAAAAGTCGCGGATTTTAACGACCGGCTCGCGCACGATGCCGGCCGTTACAAGATGACGCGGCTCAGTCGCGCAGGCTGCTCGCTAGCCGCACCACCTCGGCCAGGGTCGCGAGCTGCCCGGCGTGCTCGGTGGCGAGCCGCGCGAGCTTCCTGCGACCCGCGGGCAGCAGGTGCACCTCCACCTGGCGCCGGTCGACGGCGCTGGGCTTGCGCACGACCAGGCCCGCTTCCTCGCAGCGCGACACCAGCGCCACCACGCCGTGCGGCTGCGCCTGCAGGCGCTCGGCCAGCTCGCCGATCGAGGCCCAGTCGCGGCCCGGGAAGCCTTGCGTGTGGAGCAGCAGCTGGTACTGCAGCGCGGTGATGCCTTCCTCGCGCGCGGCGTCCTCGCTGAAGCGCAGGAAGCTGCGCAGCGTGTAGCGGAAATCGGAAAGGGCTTCGAAGCGTTGCTTCTGGAGCGGGCTGGAGGACGTCGACATGGGCGGGAGCGGCGGAGGAAAGGGGAATGTATCAGCCGGTCCGGAGGCCCAGAGGGTAATTACTCATGTTGTGACATAAAACATGTCATAGCATGACGGAACTGATCGGAAGCTGACCATGGGTCCGCGATCGATTTTTTCGCGCGGGCGCCCTGCGTTCGTTGTCACCCACCCCCGCTTCGCCTGCCCGCGTCCATCGGCGCGGTCGGTCGCGGCGTTGCCTCCTCCTCCAAACCCATGAAGATCAAGAGCCAGAAGGACTTTCTGTCTGGAGCCATGTTCATCTGCGTCGGCGCGGCGTTCGCGATCGGCGCCACCAACTACACCATCGGCAGCGGGGCGCGCATGGGGCCCGGCTACTTCCCGTTGATGCTGGGCATCCTGCTCGCGATCGGCGGCGCGGTCGTGCTGGCGGGATCGCTGCGCTTCGGCACTCCGGACGGCGAGCGCGTCGGGCGCATCGCCTGGAAGCCGCTCTTGCTGATCATCGGCGCCAACCTGGTGTTCGGCGTGCTGCTGGGCGGCCTGCCGACCTGGAGCGTGCCGGCCATGGGCCTGATCGTCGCGATCTACGCGCTGGTCGCCATCGCGAGCATCGCGGGGCCGCGCTTCTCGATCCGCACGGCCTTGATCCTCGGGACCATCCTCGCGATCGGCAGCTACCTGACCTTCATCGTCGGCCTGAGCCTGCAGTTCCAGGTCTGGCCCACCTTCATCAGCGGCTGAGGACGAGCGACGTGGACCTGATCGACAACCTCTCCCTCGGCTTCGCGGCGGCGTTCACGCTGCAGAACCTCGTCTATGCCTTCATCGGCTGCCTGCTCGGCACGCTGATCGGCGTGCTGCCCGGCATCGGCCCGGTCGCGACGATCGCGATGCTGCTGCCCGCGACCTACGCGCTGCCACCGGTGGCCGCGCTCATCATGCTGGCGGGTATCTACTACGGCTCGCAGTACGGCGGCTCCACCACCGCCATCCTCGTGAACCTGCCAGGGGAGTCATCCTCGGTGGTGACCGTGATCGACGGCCATCAGATGGCGAGGCAGGGCCGGGGCGGGCCCGCGCTCGCCGCGGCGGGCCTGGGCTCGTTCTTCGCCGGCTGCGTGGGCACGCTGATCCTCGCCGCCTTCGCGCCGCCGCTGACCGAGCTGGCCTTCAAGTTCGGCCCGGCCGAATACTTCTCGCTGATGGTGCTGGGCCTGATCGGTGCCGTGGTGCTGGCGTCGGGCTCGCTGATCAAGGCCATCTGCATGATCATGCTGGGCCTGCTGCTCGGGTTGGTCGGCACCGACGTGAACTCGGGCGTGGCGCGCTTCAGCTTCGACATTCCCGAACTCACCGACGGCATCAGCTTCATCGCCATCGCGATGGGCATCTTCGGCTATGGCGAGATCATCGCGAACCTCTCGCAGCCCGAGGAGGAGCGCCAGGTCTTCACGGCGAAGCTGCAGGGCCTCATGCCCACGAAGGAGGACTTCCGCCACATGATCCCGGCCGTGCTGCGCGGCACGGCGCTCGGCTGCTCGCTGGGCATCCTGCCCGGCGGCGGCTCGCTGCTGTCGGCCTTCGCCTCCTACACGCTCGAGAAGAAGCTCAGCCTCAAGCCGGGCGAGATCCCGTTCGGCAAGGGCAACATCCGCGGCGTGGCCGGTCCCGAGTCGGCCAACAATGCTGGCGCCCAGACCTCGTTCATCCCGTTGCTGACGCTCGGCATCCCGGGCAATCCGGTCATGGCGCTGATGGTCGGTGCGATGACCATCCACAACATCCAGCCCGGCCCACAGGTGATGACCAGCAACCCCGAGCTGTTCTGGGGCCTGATCGCCTCGATGTGGATCGGCAACCTGATGCTGATCGTGCTGAACCTGCCGATGATCGGCATCTGGATCAAGCTGCTGTCGATCCCCTACCGCTGGCTGTTCCCGGCCATCGTGCTGTTCTGCGCCATCGGCGTGTACTCGACCAACAACAACACCTTCGACGTCTGGATGGTGGGCTTCTTCGGCATCGTCGGCTACGCCTTCCTGAAGCTGGGCTGCGAGCCCGCGCCGCTGCTGCTGGGCCTGATCCTCGGGCCGATGATGGAGGAGAACCTGCGCCGCGCGCTGCTGCTGTCGCGCGGCGACTGGAGCGTGTTCGCGACACGGCCGATCTCGGCCGGGCTGCTGATCGGCGCGGCGCTGCTGCTGGTGATCGTGCTGTCGCCCGCGGTGCGCTCGAAGCGGGAGGAGGCGTTCGTCGAGGAGGGGTGAGTGCGCCGGGCGCCTGGCGTCAGCGCGGCGCCGGCACATAGAACGAAGCGCTGGCCTGCACCAGCAGCTTCTGGCCGCAGACCACGTCGCACTCGCCGAAGCGAACACGCCCGTGTGCCTTGACGAGCCTCACGCGCGCTTCGATCCAGTCGCCGACCTCCGCCCCCGCGATGTAGTTCAGCGTCAGGTTGACGGTCAGCGTGGTGTCGACCGCGGGGCTGGCGCCCGTGCGCGCGAGGTTGGCGCCGATGGCCGTATCCGCCAGCGTGGCCAGCAGTCCGCCATGCACGACGCCATAGCGGTTCGCATGCTGCGCGCCGGCGCGCAGCGCCAGCACGAATTCGCGCGAGTCGTCGCTCAGCGGCCGCATGTAGAGCGGGCCCACGTGGACGAGAAATCCCTCGTCCAGGTCGGAAGGGAGGAAGCCTTGGGGAACCGTGGCGTCGATGTGCATGGGCGCCATGGTGCGATCGCCCGCGTCGCCGACGACTCAGGGTTTCTGACATGTTCACATAGTGAACGATGCACCGCTTTTCGGCCGGTGAAGTCTGGCCGGATGTCCACACTCTGCACGCGATCAACAAAAAGCGGAGACAAGCAATGCGTGGACTTTCAAGACATTCGACGGGCCGTCGCCAATGGCTGATGGCGATGGCACTGGGCCTCGGCCTGGTCGGAACCGCCGTGGCTCAGACCACGGTCAAGTTGGGTTGCGTGCTCCCGCTCAGCGGCGGCTCGGCCGCCGTGGGCAACCAGACGCGCGCCGGCGTCATCGCGGCGGTGGAGCAAGTCAATGCGGCGGGTGGCATCAAGTCGCTGGGCGGGGCCAAGCTGCAGGCCCTCTTCGGCGATTCGCAATCGAAGGCCGACGTCGGCGTCTCCGAGACCGAGCGGCTGATCCAGCGCGAGAACGTCGCGGTGCTGTGCGGCGCGTTCAACAGCGCAGTCACCTTCCCCGCCACCGAGCTGGCCGAGCGCAACAAGACGCCCTGGGTTGCAGTGGGCGCGGTCAAGGACGAGATCACCGAGCGCAACTTCAAGTACGTGTTCCGCATCAACAACAAGGCCACCTACGACGCGCGGGAGCAGCTCGAGGCCATGGCGCTCCTCGCGAAGGAAACCGGCAAGTCGGTCAAGCGCGTGGCGCTGTTCTACGAGGGAGGCGACTGGGGCCGTTCGCACGTCGCCAACGTGCGCAAGATGGCCGCTTCGTACGGGTTGGAGATCGTGCTCGATGAGCCCGCGCCGCCGAACCAGGTCGACTTCACCTCGCAACTGCTGAAGATCCGCGCCGCCAGGCCCGACGCACTGATCCTCGCGCTGTACACGCCCGACCAGTTGCTCTTCACGCGGCAACTGGCCGAACAGCGACTGGACCTTCCCTTCGGCGTGCATTCGGCAGGGGGCGGCACCGAGGACCCGAGCTTCTACGCGACGGTGGCACCGAAGTCGGTGGCCTACTACTTCGTGCAGGAGGACTGGCAGGTCGACGCGCTCGAAGTGAACAAGGATCCGTTGCTGCACGCGGCGGACAAACGCACGCGCGAACTGCTCGGCTACGGCATGAGCGCCTACGTCTCGCAGGGCGTGTCGGCCGTCTACGTGATCGCCGATGCACTAGAGCGCGGCAAGAGCGCCGAGCGCCAGGCGCTGCGCGATGCGCTGTCCGCGACGGACATCAGCGCTGGGCCCGCGCTGTTCCCGGGCTACCAGCGCATCAAGTTCGACGAGCAGGGCCAGAACACCTTCGCACACGGCGTCATCTCCGAGAACATCGACGGCAAGCGCCGCACGGTGTGGCCGCTGGCCAACCGGGCGGCCGGCACCAAGCCCGTCTGGCCCGTTCCGGGCTGGGCGCAGCGCGCGAACAACTGAGCCCCTCGTTCTCCTGCACGCCTCCCTGACGCGCGACAGGGCGGGGAGCGCGTGCGCGGAGAAGTTCGTTTGACATCTCCTGAGGTCTTCCCATGGACTGGTTTGTACTTGGCTATGCCGCCATCAACGGCATCCTGGTCGGCGCGATGCTGGGCGGCATCGCCCTCGGCCTGAGCCTGATCTTCGGCGTGATGCGCATCGTCAATTTCGCGCACGGGTCGTTCCTGATGCTGGCGATGTATACGGCCTTCTGGTTGCAGCAGCGCCTGGGGCTCGATCCCTACCTGAGCATCGCCGTGGCGGCGCCCGCCATGTTCGCGCTGGGCTATGCGGTGCAGGCGCTGGTGATCGCACCGCTGGTGCGGCGCGAGCGTGCCCTGGTGGTCGAGCCCATCAGCGCGCTGCTGCTCACAGCAGGCGTCTACATCCTGATCGACAACCTGGCGCTGATGGCTTTCGGGCCCAACGTTCGCTCCGCCAGCTCCGGCATCGCCGTGCAGACGATCATGCTCGGCGAGTTCCCGATCAACACACTGCGCCTGGTGTCCGCCGCCGTGCCGCTGTTGATGGCGCTGGGTCTGTCGCTGTGGCTGGGCCGTACCGACCTGGGCCGGGCCGTGCGTGCCACGGCCTCGAACCGCGACGCAGCCGCCATGTCGGGCATCGACGTGGCCCGCATCTACAACCTGACCTTCGGTCTCGGCTGCGCCACCGTGGCCGTGATGGGCTGCCTGATCGCGCCCTTCATCCCGGTGACGCCGCAGGTCGGGCTGGCCTTCGGCATCAAGAGCTTCATCGTCGTGGTGCTCGGCGGCATCGGCAGCATTGCCGGTTCGCTGGTCGGCGGCGTCGTGATCGGCCTCTTCGAATCGGTGGCCTCGCAGTTCGTCGCCACGCCCACGGCCGCGATCTTCTCGCTGGGCCTGTTCATCGTGATCCTGCTGCTGCGCCCACAAGGGCTGATGGGCAAGAAGGGAGGCGTCTGATGTCCGCAATTCCCTCCGCGCTCGCAGGCTCGGTTCGCCCTGCCGCGGCCCGTGGCGTCCATGTCGCCAAGTTCGCCCTGGCGGGGTTGCTGCTCGCCGGGTTCGCACTGCCGCTGGCCGTGCACGACGAGTTCTTCCTGCACAGCGCCATCATGGTGCTGTACTTCGCCTACCTGGCCAGCGCCTGGAACCTGATGTGCGGCTACGTGGGGCAGATCTCGTTCGGCCACTCCGTCTTCAGCGGGGTGGGCGGATATTGCTCGGTGCTGCTGCTCACCGGCCTCGGTCTGTCACCGTGGATCGGGATGCTCGTTGGCGGTGCCCTGGCGGCGCTCCTGGCCGTGGTCATCGGCTACCCGACCATGCGCCTGCGCGGGCCGTACTTCGCATTGACGACCATCGCCGTGGCCGAGATCGTGCGCATCTGGGTCGAGAACACCGACCTGGTGATGGGCATCTCGCTCAAGGGCGCCGAAGGCCTGCGCGTTCCCCTGGTCGGCACCGACTGGAGCCTCTTCCAGTTCGAGAGCAAGGTGCCGTACTACTACATCATCCTCGTGCTGGTGGTGGTGATCACGGCCATGACTTGGCTGATGGAACGCAGCCGGCTCGGCGTGTGCCTGAAGGCCATCCGCGGCGATCGCGATGCCGCCGAGTCGCTGGGCATCAATCCCACCCGCTACACGCTGAGCGCGTATGCACTGAGCGCGTTCATGACGGCACTCGGCGGCAGCTTCTACGCGCAGTTCATCCGCTTCATCAACCCGGAGCGGAACATGGGCACCGAGCTGTCCATCGACATGGCGCTGATGGCCATCATCGGCGGCCAGGGCACGGTGTTCGGACCGCTGGTGGGCGCCGCGTTCCTCGCGCCGCTCGCCGAGGTGACGCGCGGCTACCTCGGCGGCCAGTTCATCGGGCTGCACCTCGTGATCTACGGGCTGGTCCTGATCCTGGCCGTGCTGTACCTGCCCAAGGGCCTGTGGGATCCGATCAAGCGGCTGGGGGCCTGGCTGCTGCGCGGCAGGAGCACGCGATGAGCACGGGTTCCGAGATCCTGCTTTCGGTGCGCGGCATTTCCAAGCGCTATGGCGGCGTGCAGGCCGTGAAGGGCCTGTCCTTCCAGTTGAGGCGCGGCGAGATCCTGGGACTGCTGGGCCCGAACGGCGCCGGCAAGACCACGGCCTTCAACATGATCGCCGGCTTCGTCGGCGTGGACGAGGGCGAGATCGAGCTCGACGGACGAAGGATCAGCGGCCGCAAGCCCTGGGACGTCTGTGCCGCGGGGCTGGCGCGCACCTTCCAGCTGTCCAAGCCCTTCGGCGGCATGACGGCGCGCGAGAACCTCGTCGTGGGCAGCCTGGTCAAGACGCGCGACCGCGCGCGCAGCCTGAGCAAGGCCGACGAACTGCTGGACTTCCTTGGCATGTCGGCCCTGGCTTCGACTGATGCCGACAACCTCACCGCCTTCGAGCGGCGCAAGGTCGAGCTGGGCCGTGCGCTGTCGACCGAACCCAGCCTGCTGCTGATGGACGAGGTGGTGGCCGGCGCGACGCCGCAGGAAGCCATGGTGATGGTGGAGCTGATCAAGAAGGTGCGCGACCGCGGTGTCACGGTGCTGATCATCGAACACGTGATGAAGGTGATCATGGGCCTGTCCGACCGCGTGATCGTGATGAACCTGGGCGAACTGATCGCCGATGGCCTGCCGGCCGACGTGGTGCGACAGGACGCGGTGCTCAAGGCCTACTTTGGAGAAGACTATGTCGACGCCGGCGCTTGAGATCCGGGGCCTCGTGGCCGGCTATGGCGACGTGTCGGTGCTGCGCGGGCTGGACCTGTCCATCGCTCCGGGCCAGCTCGTCGCGTTGATCGGTGCCAACGGCGCCGGCAAGACCACGCTGCTGCGCACCATCTCCGGCCTGATCAAGCCGCAGGCCGGCGAGATCAGCCTCGAGGGAACGCCGCTGCATGGCCTGGCCCCCTACGAGGTGGTGAGGCAGGGCTTCGTGCAGTCGCCCGAAGGCAAGCAGCTGTTCGGCGGCATGTCGATCCGCGAGAACCTGCTGATCGGCGCCCACAACGCACGTGCGCGCGAGGTCCGCGACCAGACGCTGAAGGAGGTCTTCGCGCTGTTCCCGATCCTGGAAGAGCGCCAGAAGCTCGCGGCCAACACGCTGTCGGGCGGCCAGCAGCAGATGGTGGCGGTCGGCCGCGCGCTGATGGCCAAGCCACGGCTGCTGGCGCTGGACGAGCCCTCGCTGGGCCTGGCGCCCATCATGGTCGACCGGCTCTTCGAGTCGATCCGGCGCATCCGCGACCTGGGCGTCACGGTGCTCGTGATCGAACAGAACGTCTTCAAGGTGCTGCAGATGGCGGACCACGGCCATGTGCTGGAGAACGGCCGCATCGCCCTGTCGGGCAGCGGCCGGGAACTGCTGGCCGATGGCCACCTGCGCGCCACCTACCTCGGCATTTGAACCACCACGCAAGGAGCACACATTTCATGAACGCGAGACCGAACCCGCCGAACGAGGTGGCCGATGTGCAGAGGCTGCGGGCCAAGGCCCTGGCCCTGCGCCGAAAGATGGTCGTGCAGGCACGCGGCAAGGGCCAGGGCTACCTGGGCCAGGGCCTGGGCATCGCCGACTTCCTGGCCGCGCTCTACTTCCACGAGTTCAGCGCGGACGACCTGGATTTCAAGCGCGCCGACCGCAAGCGCTTCTACCTTTCCACCGGCCACTACTCGATCGCGATGTGGGCCGTGCTGGCCGAGGCCGGTCTCATCGATGCGGCGACCCTGCCCAGCTACGGCGCCGATGGCAGCCCGTTGGAGATGAGCACGATGGAGGGCCATGTGCCCGGCGTGGAGATGACCGGCGGTTCGCTGGGCCACGGCCTGGGCATCGCCACCGGCGCCGCGCTGGGTTACCGGCTGGACGGCCACCAGTCGGCCATCCATGTCGAGCTGTCCGACGGTGAATTGCAGGAAGGCTCGACCTGGGAAGCAGCCACCGCTGCCGCCAGCTTCGGACTGGACAGGCTGGTTGCGTGGATCGACTGCAACGGCATCCAGGCCGATGGTCCCATGGTCGTGAACATCGAACCCGTCGCGGGCCGCTTCGCCGCGTTCGGCTGGGCCGTGCGGGAGATCGACGGCAACGATCTCGCGCAACTGCTGGAGGCCCTGGCCTGGGCGCGGCTCTGCGAGGGCAAACCCAAAGCCGTCGTGATGCGCACCCGCCCCGGCCGCGGCATCCGCCGCATCGAACAACGCGACCGCGCGCACTTCGTGCGCATCGACGCCGACGAATGGGACGACGTCGCACGTGAACTGGAGATCGAGAATGCCTGAGACCCTTGCCCCATCGCGCACGCTCGCAATGAGCGAGTCGGAGGCTGTCGTCGGCCGTCCCGCGCAGTTCGCGCCGTTCGCCATCGGCACCCTGAAGGCCGCGGAGCGGCATCCCGAACTCGTGGTGCTGACGGCCGACCTCGGCAAGTACACCGACGTCCACGACTTCCGCCACAAGTACCCGCAGCGCTTCTTCAACGTCGGCATGGCCGAACAGGCGCTGGTCATGGCCGCGGCCGGGCTGTCGAAGACCGGCAAGGTCGCCTACTGCACGACCTACGGCACCTTCGCCACGCGGCGCGCCTACGACTTCCTCGCAATCGCCTGCGCGCACAGCGACGAGAACGTGAAGATGTTCGCCGGCAACCCCGGCCTGGCGTCCGGCTACGGCGGCACGCACCAGGCCAACGAGGACCTCGCGTTGATGCGATCGATCCCGAACATGACGGTGCTGGATCCGTGCGACGCGACCGAGATGGCGCAGATCGCCGAGATGGCGGTGGACATCCCCGGCACCGTCTACAGCCGCCTGCTGCGCGCCAACGTGCCTGTGGTGTTCGACCCCGCGACGCATCGCGTGCGCATCGGCAAGGGCCACGTGGTGGTCGGCGGCAGCGATGTGGGCTTCGTCTCCACCGGATCCATGACCGAGCGCGTCATCGATGCGCAGCGCGAGCTCGCGGCAAGCGGCATCGCCAGCTCGTTGTTCCACACGGCGTCGATCAAGCCCTTCGACGCGGCCGGCCTGGTCGAGTTCGCCGCCTCCGTCAAACGCCTGGTGGTCTGCGAGAACCATGTCGCCAGCGGCGGCCTGGCCTCGCTCGTGATCGACGCGTTGTACGAGGCGGGCCAGCACCGCCCGTTGCTGAAGATCGCGATTCCCGATCAGTTCACCGAGTGTGGCTCGCACGCCTATCTGCTGGACAAGTACGGCCTCAGCAAGGCGCGCATCGTCGAACGCGTGACGGCATGGCTGGGATGAGCGCGAATCCGCAGGCCATCCGTGCATTCGGCGCGGCGCATCGCTACTACCAGGGCCCGGGTGCCTTGGGACTGGTGGGCGAGGTCGTGAGCCGCCTGGGACGTCGGCCTGTGCTGGTGTGCGATGCCATCGTGGCCGACCTGCTGCGCCCGGCCGTTGATGCGGCCTGCGGGGTACGGGACATGGCCGTTCCCTGGCTTGAAGTGCGCGGCGATGTCACGCGCGCCATGGTGCAGGGACTGGTGCAGCAGGCTCGAAGCACCGACGCACCGGATGTGGTGCTGGCAGCCGGCGGCGGCAAGGGCGTGGATGCCGGCAAGGCGGTGTCGCGCGAGCTCGGTGCGCGACTGGTCGTGCTGCCGACCTCCGCGTCCAACGATGGGCCTTGCAGCGAGTCCTTCGTGTACTACGACGAGCAGCATCGGATGGAATCGGTCGAACACCTGCCGCGCAATCCCGACGCCGTGATCGTGGACACCGAGGTGCTGGTGCGTGCGCCGCGTGCGTTGCTGGTCTCCGGCATCGGCGATGCGCTGTGCAAGTTGTACGAGGGCGAGCAGGCGCGCCGGGCTCATGGCCTGAACCTGTTCGGCGGGCGCAACACGCTGGCCGCGGCGCAGCTGTCCATCGCCTGCGAGCGGGCCATCCGCGAGCACGCCGTGCCGGGGCTGGCCGCGCTGGAGGTCGGTTCGCCCGACATGCACTTCGAGAACCTGACGGAAGCGCTGGTGCTGCTGGCGGGCCTCGCGTTCGAGAACAGCGGCCTGTCGATCGCGCATTCGATGACGCGCGGCCTGACGCGCGTGCCGCGGATCGCCGCGACGCTGCATGGCCAACAGGTTGGCTACGGACTGCTGGTGCAGTTCATGCTCGAGCGCCGACCGCAGGACTTCATGCGGCAGCAACTGGCCTTTCACCGCGAGGTCGGATTGGCGACCTGCCTGCAGGGCTTCGGAGTCGGCGCGACCGACGATGTGCTGCAGGTGATCGCCGACGGTGCGATGACCGCGCCGCACCTGAAGCACTTCGAGCGGCCGCTGAGCGCGCCGGACTTCGTGGCCGCCATGCGCGGGCTCGAAACGCTGGCAGACCAGCCCCATTCGCAATCCCTGGAGAACGCATGACACACGCGCAAGACGATCGCCTTGCCATCATCACTGGCGGCGGCACCGGCCTGGGTCTGGCCACCGGCCTCGAGCTGCGCCGACGCCACTGGCGCGTGCTGGCGCTCGGCCTCGGCACCGAACCCGGCCTGGAGGGCTCGGGCATCGAGTTCGAGCGCATGGACATCACCGATGCCGAGGCGCTGGGCGCGGTGGCACGGCGCACGCCACGGCTGCACCTGCTGGCCAACGCGGCCGGCATCATCCTGCACGACGAACGCGAACACACGGTGGAAGGCTTCCGGCGCGTGGTCGACGTGAACCTGCACGGCACCCAGCTGGCGTGCACGCTGCTGCGTCCCGCACTGGCCGCCGCCGGCGGCAGCATCCTGAACTTCGCGTCGATGTGGAGCCGCTTCGGCTCGGGTCGCAACCCGGGCTATTCGGCCAGCAAGGGAGCGGTCGAGGCGCTGACCCGCGCGCTGGCGGTCGCCTACGCGGCGCAGGGCGTGCGCGTGAATGCCATCGCGCCCGGCTGGATCGACACACGCATGTCGGTCAATGCCTTCAGCGATCCCGAGCGCGCCGGCCCGATCCTGAAGCGCTTGCCGGCGGGCCATTGGGGTCAGCCGAGCGATATCGGCAAGGCGGCGGCTTTCCTCGCATCGGACGATGCCGGCTACATCACCGGCGTGACCCTGCCGGTCGACGGCGGCTACAGCATTGCGTGAGGTGGACGTGCGACCTGTCGATGATCTGAACCGCTACGGCGAGCTCCACGGCCTGACCGTGCCCGCGCTGCTGCGACGCCGCGCCGCTCAGGCGCCCTTCAAGCTGGCGTTGTCGGCCCACAGCCATCGCGGCCACCGCGACCGTCTGAGCTACGCCCAACTGGTGATCCGCATGGAAGCGATGGCGCGCGGCCTGTCGTCGCGCGGCCTGAAGACCGGCGAGCGCGTTGCTTTGTTCGTCTCCAACCAGGCAGTGCGCGAGGCCGTGTTGACGGCCCTGGGATGCTGGCGGCTCGGGGCCATCGTCTCGCCGCTGAACGTGCGCGCCTCCGACGAGGAACTGCGCCACGCATTGGCGCTGGTGGAGCCGGCCTTCGTCGTCTGCATGCAGGCGGAGGCCGCGCGCGTGCGCGCGCTGTACTCCGCCGCGCGGGTGCTGCTGCTGGACGGTCCGGCCGCGGCCGCCGACACCTGGCCCGAACCGGATACCGAGTTCCATGCCGCGGCGCTGCCCGACGTGGCGCGTCCCGAGGACCCCAGCGTTCTGTTGTTCACCTCGGGCACCACGGCGCGCTCGAAGGCCGTCACGCACTGCCACCGCAGCCAGCTCTATTGCGGTCACGCGATCGCCGGCGCGGTCGGACTCACCGACCAGGACACTTACCAGGGCGCCTGGCCGATCTACACCAGCTCGGTGCTCAACATGGCTTGCATGGCGGCCTGGGTCAGCGGCGCCGGCGCGGTGCTGGAGCCCAGCGTGCTCGACAACGCGGGCCGGCTGCGGCTGATCGAGACCGAGGGCACGACCGTCTACCACGGCGTGACCTCGCCGCTGAACTTCATGATCGACGAGTACCCCAACGCGGCCTACGACCTCTCGCGCGTGCGCCGGCTCGGCTACGGCGGCGCGGCCATGCCGGCCGAGGTCATCGCCAAGTTCCGCCGCCACCTGCCGTGGGTGGACCAGGTCCACATCTGGGGCATGACCGAGACCGGCCCGGCCGGCACGGTGCTCCCGCCGTGGTTCCTGCCGCGCAAGGCCGGCTGCATCGGCGTGGCGCAGCCCGGCTGCGCGGTGCGCGTGATCGGCGAGGATGGCCGACCGGCGGCGGCGGGCGAGAGCGGCGAGATCGTGTTCTCCGGCCCCTCGGCCGCGCTGGGCTACTGGCGCAACCCCGAGGCCACGGCCGAAGTCTTCGTCGACGGCTGGGTGCGCACCGGCGATATCGGCCGCATCGACGACGAGGGCCACCTGCACTTCGTCGACCGCAAGAAGGACATCATCAACCGCGGCGGCCTGAAGATCGCCTCGGCCGCGGTCGAGGAGGCGATCTACCGCTTCGCCGGAGTGGCCGAGGCCGCCGTCGTCGCGGTGCCGCATGCGGGCCTGGGCGAGGACATCGCGGCCTGCGTGGTGGCCCGGCCCGGCGTGGCGCTCGACACGGCGGCGCTGCGCGCGCACTGCGCCGGCCTGCTGGCCGATTTCGCCACGCCACGCCAGTGGCATGTGCTCGAAGCCCTGCCCAAGAACCCGATGGGAAAGATCCTGAAACGCGAACTGCGCGAGCAATTGCTCGCCGCCACGAAAGCCCATGCCCATGTCGACTGACTACGCGATTCGAATCCATGCCTACGGCGGACCGGAAGTCATGGTGTGCGAACCGATCGAGGTGCCGCCGCCGGCACCCGGCGAGGTGCAGATCAGCCAGAGTGCCATCGGCATCAATTACCTCGACACCTACCACCGCCGCGGCGTGTTCGCGCTGCCGGCACTGCCCGGCGGGCTGGGCGTGGAGGCCGCCGGCCGCGTGGTGGCCGTGGGCGAGGGCGTGGCCCATCTCGCGCCGGGCATGCGCGTGTCGTACGCATGCCCACCGGTGGGCAGCTACGCCACGCTGCGCAACCTTCCGGCGCGGCACGTGCTGCGCGTGCCCGACGGCGTGAGCGACGAGCAGGCGGCAGCCGTCACGCTCCAGGGGCTCACCGCCCACATGCTGCTGCGCAAGGTGACGCGGCCGCAGCCCGGCCAGACGGTGCTGGTGCATGCCGCCGCGGGCGGCCTGGGTTCGCTGCTCACGCAGTGGGCCAACCGGCTGGACTGCCGCGTGATCGGCGTGGTCGGTTCCGCGGCGAAGGCCGAGCAGGCGCGACGCCAGGGTTGCGATGCCGTCATCGTGGGCAGCGAGCAGCCCTTCGTGGAGGCGGTGCGCGCGCTCACCGATGGCGCCGGTGTCGATGCGGTGTTCGAAGGCCTCGGCGGCACGGTCTTTCAAGACTGCCTGCGCGTGGTCAAGCCATTCGGCCAGGTCGTCAACCTCGGCCAGGTGGCCGAGGGCCTGCCCAGCGTGGCCCTGGCCGATCTCGGGCCCGCGCGTTCGATCAGCGTGGCGGTGCCGGGCGTGTTCGCCTACGTGCGCACGCATCCCGACCTGCAGGCTGCGGCCGACGAGCTGTTCGGCCTGGTGGCCGACGGCGCCCTAAAGGTGCACATCGGCGGGCGCTTTGCGCTGCGACAGGCGGCTCAGGCGCACGAGGCGCTGCAGTCGCGCGGCACCACCGGCTCGCTGGTGCTGCTGCCTTGAACCCACTTGCTCTTAACAATCCATGAGCCTGTTCAACACCTCCGAGCTGCGCCGCTTCCGCGAGGAAGTGCGCGACTTCCTGCAAACCCACCTGAGCGAGGAACTGCGCCACGAGACCCGCGGCGGCCTGCACATGGCGCGCGAGGACATGGCGCGCTGGCAAGCCATCCTGCATCGACGCGGCTGGGGCGCGCCGCACTGGCCGCAAGCCCTGGGCGGCACCGGCTGGACGGCACTGCAACGCTACATCTTCGAGGAGGAGAGCGCGTTCGCGGATGCGCCGCTGGGCGACGTGCATGGCCTGTTCCTGGCTGGCCCGATGCTGATCGCCGAGGGCAGCGACGCGCAGAAGGCGCGCTACCTGCCCAGGATCCTTGCCGGCGAGGAGTTCTGGTGTCAGGGCTTTTCCGAACCCAATGCCGGGTCGGACCTGGCCTCGCTCAAGACACGCGCGCGTTTCGATGGCGCCCACTGGGTCATCGATGGGCAGAAGACCTGGCTGTCCAGCGGCCATCACGCCGACCTGATGTTCTGCCTGGCGCGCACCGAGCCCGAGGCCAAGCCGCAGGCCGGCCTGTCGGTGTTCATCCTCGACATGCGCGATCCCGGCATCACGCTGCAGCCGATCCTGACGATGGACGAGGGCCACAGCGTGAACGCCGTGTTCTTCGACAACGTGCGCGTGCCGGCCGACGCGATGATCGGTGCCCCGAACAAGGGCTGGGGCTATGCCAAGGACCTGCTCGCGCGCGAGCGCGTGAACAACGCCCAGGCGCCGCGCACCAAGCGCGATATCGTCGAGCTCGACCGGCTGGCGCGCGAGTGCCGTGGCGTCGATGGCAGGCCCCTCATCGAGCAAGCCGGTGTCAGGCGCAAGCTGGCCGTGCTGACGGCGGACTTCGTCGCGCTGGAGTCGGCGGCGCTTTCCGTCATCGCCGAACAGATGCGCGGCAAGGAGCCGGGGCCCGCGGCCTCGACGCTGAAGATCCGCGGCTCCGAGCTGCAGCAGCGCGTGAGCGAGACCGCGATGGCGCTGCTGGGCGACGCCGGCCTGGTGCTGGGCGCCGACTACGGCAGCGGACTGCTGCATCCCGCGGGCCGGGGCTGGGCCGAGCGCCATTTCTTCCGCCGCGTGGTGACCATCTACGCGGGTGCGAACGAAATCCAGAAAACCATCATCGCCAAGTCCATCCTGGACATGTGAGGGAGCCGCACCATGGAACGCGAAGAACTCGATCTGCTGCTGGACGGCGCCAGGCGCTGGTTCGCCGAGCATGCACCGCTGTCCGAGCGGGTGGCCCGGTTCCGCCAGGGCCACTCTGCGCCGGTGGGCTCCTGGGACGCGCTGGCAGACCTCGGCTGGCTCGCGCTGCCACTGCCCGAGGAGGCCGACGGCTTCGGCGCTCCGGCCGGCGCCTGCTTCGAGCTGTTGCGCCTGGCTGGCCGCGACGCGCGACCCGAAGCGCTGGACCTGCATCTGCTGCTGGCCCCGCTGCTTGTGCAACTGGCTCCTGAACTGGCGGCGCCGCTGAGCGCTGGAACGCTGCGCCTGGCCATGGCCGACCTGCAGCCCGGTGCCGAAGGGCCGCGCTGGAATGCGGAGCAACTGAGCGGCCGCACCGGCGCGCTGCTGGGCGTCGAGCACGCCACCCACGCGCTGCTGCCGCTGGCCTCCGGCGGCCTGGCACTGCTGGAGCTGGCAGCGGCCGGTGTTTCGCACGAGCCGGCACGCTGGGTGGACGGACGCGCCACGGCACGGCTGCAACTCGATCGGGTCAGTGCGCGCCATTGGCCCGGCCAGGCCGGGCAGGCCATCGACCGGGCCGCGGCCGCGCTGGTGGCCGATGCCACCGGCGTGTTCGAGGCCGCGTTCGAACTCACGCTCGACTATCTCAAGCAGCGCATGCAGTTCGGCAAGCCGCTGTCGGCCAACCAGGCACTGCAGCACCGCATGGCCGAGATCTTCTGCGACCTCCAGCAGGCGCTGGCGCTGACCGAGCGCCTCGCGCAGGAGATCGATGCCGAGGCGGCCGGCCCCTGGCCCACGCTGCCGGTGGCCAAAAGCTTCGTCGGCCGGCGCGTGCTGCGCGGCGTGGGTGCGCTGATCCAGGTCACGGGCGGCATCGCCGTGACCGAGGAATACCGGCTCACGCACTGGTACCGCCGCCTGCACGTGAATGCCCAGTGCTTCGGTACCGCCGAGGCGCAGCTGAACCGCATCGAGGTGCGCCGGCAATTGCTGGCGGCCTGACCCTCCTTCCCTCTTTCCAACCTCTTTTTCCACAGGAGACTTCCCCATGTCCAATTCCGCCCTGCAGGTCGAGATCGCCGACCGCGTCGCCCGCGTCACCATCAACCGTCCGAACGCCCTGAACTCGGTCAACGCCGAGCTCCACACCGCGCTGTCGCGCGTGTTCATCGATTTGGGCGAGCGCCGCGACATCGGCGTGATCGTGCTGACGGGTGCCGGCAAGGCGTTCTGCGCCGGCGGCGACATCGAATGGATGAAGGAGGCGGTGCGCGAGCCCGAGGGCTTCGAGATCGTGACCTGGGAGGCCAAGCGCATCGTCTATTCGATGCTGGACTGCGAGATTCCCATCATCGGCCGCATCAATGGCGATGCGGTGGGCCTGGGCGCCACATTGGCGCTGCTGTGCGACATCACGGTGATGGCGGATCACGCCCGCATCGGCGATCCACACGTGCGCGTGGGCTTGAACGCAGCCGATGGCGGAGGCTTCCTGTGGCCGCAGATGATCGGCTTCGGCAAGGCGCGCGAACTGTTGTTGACCGGCGACCTCTTGAGCGCGGCCGAGGCGAAGCAGTTGGGCGCGGTCGGCAACGTGAGCACGGCCGACGAACTGGACGCCAAGGTCGAGGCCCTGGTGAGCAAGCTCAAGAACGGTGCGACGAAGGCCATCCGCTGGACCAAGGCCGGCTACACCATTCCGCTGCGCCAGCTGGCGCATGGCCACATGGACGCGGGAACGGCCTACGAATGCCTGACCAACCTGACGCAGGACCACCACGAAGCGGTCGAGGCCTTCGCATCGAAGCGCAAGCCGGTGTTCAGCGGTCGTTGAAGGTGCGCGTGCAGATGAGTGAAAAACAGGATTTCGAGGGCCGCCTGGCCCTGGTCACCGGCGGTGCCAGCGGCATCGGCCTGGCCTGCTGCGAGCTGTTAGTCGCGCGCGGTGCCACGCTGGTGCTGGCCGATATCGACGAGGCGCGCACGCACGAGGCGGCGCGGCGCCTTGGCGCCCAGGCCCTGGTGCTCGACGTGTCCGACCACGCGGCCGTGCAGGCGGCGCAGGCACGGTTGCAGGCGCAGGGCCTGCAGGTCGAGCTGCTGGTGAACTGTGCCGGCATCGTGCAATCGCCCCACACGCCGGCCGACTTGCCGCATGAGGAATTCCAGCGCGTGCTCGCGATCGACTTCGAAGGCACCTACTCATGTTGCGCGGTGTTCGGCAGCGCGATGGCGCGGGCCGGGCGCGGGGCGATCGTCAACATCGCCTCGGTGGCGGGCATGCGCTCCATGCCGCTGCATGCCTACTCGCCCGCGAAGGCGGCGGTCATCTCGCTCGGCGAGTGCCTTGCAGCCGAATGGGGGCGCTCGGGCGTGCGCGTGAACACCGTGTCGCCGGGCTATACCGTCACGGCCGCGCTGCAGAGCCAGATCGACCTGGGTCTGCGCGATCCCGAGAAGCTCAAGGCGCACAGCGCGCTGGGCCGGCTGATCGCACCGCAGGACATCGCGCGGGTCGTGGTGTTCCTGCTGTCCGAAGAAGCCGGCGTGCTGACGGGCATCAACGTACCGGCTGACGCGGGCTGGCTGGTCGCGGGTTCGTGGGGTACGTTCGGCGGCGTTCGTGCGGCCCAGGCACGCTGATCGATTGACAGAAAAAAGGAGACAAGCATGAAAGATTTCGACGCAGCCGCGCACCTGAGTCGCCGCGCGCTGCTGACGCTGGCCGCGGGCGCGGCGCTGTCCACCCGAGCGCTCGCTCAACCCTATCCGAGCCAGCCGCCGCGCTGGATCGTTCCCTATCCGGCCGGTGGCGGCACCGACGTGGTGGCGCGCATGCTGGGCGAGTCCATGGGGCGCGCGCTGGGCCAGACCCTGATCATCGACAACAAGCCCGGAGGCGGCACCATGATCGCGGGCGATCTGCTGGCCCGCGCCAAGCCCGACGGCCTGACCGTCGGCACGGTCGACACCTCGACGGTGGCCCTGGCCCAGCACCTGTACAAGCGCGTGCCCTATCAGCCCGAGAAGGACTTCAGCTACATCGGGGGCACCACGCGATTCCCTTTCGTGATGGTGGTGCGGCCCACACTGAAGGCCAACACGCTGGCCGAGCTGATCGCGCTGGCGCGCAGCGAGCCGGGCGGGTTGAAGTACGCCACGCCGGGAGCGGGCGGGCCCAACCACCTGGGCATGGAGCTGTTCCAGCGCAAGGCGGGCATCGCGCTGCTGCACGTGCCCTACAAGGGCGACGCACCGGCGCTGCAGGATCTGCTGGGCGGGCAGATCGACATGTACCTGGTCAACACGGCCGCCAGCCTGCCCTACATCAAGAGCGGCAAGCTGCGGCCGATCGCGCTGTCCATGGCCCGGCGCAGCGCGGCGCTGCCCGAGGTGCCGACCTTCGCCGAAGCCGGGCTGGCCGACTTCGAGTCGTATTCGTGGCAAGGCCTGGCGGCGCCCGCGGGCACGCCCGAACCGATCGTGGCGCGACTGAATGCCGAGCTCAACAAGGCGCTCGCCTCCGACGACATCCGCAAGCGCCTGGCCGACCTGGGCATCGAGCCATCGCCGACCACGCCCGCCGAGTTCACCGCCTTCGTCAAGGCGCAAAGCGCGCTGTGGGGCGAGGTGATCCGCGCGGCCAACATCAAGCTCGAGCAATGAGCGAGGTGGCACATACCTATCCGGAACTGCAAGGCCGGGTGGTCCTGATCACCGGGGGGGCCAGCGGCCTGGGCCAGGCCTCGGCCCGAAGCTTCGCGGCCGCGGGCGCGCGGGTGGCAGTGGCCGATCTGCGGCGGGATGCCGCGCTGGACGAGGCCGCGCACCTGGGTTCGGATCACCTGGGCCTGGCCGGCGACGTGGCGGACGAAGGCGACGTGCGACGCATGGTCGACGCCGCGGTGGCGCGCTGGGGGCGGCTGGACGTGCTGGTCAACTGCGCAGGCATTCCCGACACCTTCCAGCCCACCGTGGAGCAGGACGTGGCCGCCTTCCGCCGGCTGGTCGACATTCACCTGTGCGGCACCTACATGATGTGCAAGGCGGCCGCGCCGCACATGCTGGCGCAGGGCCGCGGTGCGATCGTCAACCTCAACTCGATCGCCGGCGTGCTCGGCCTCGCGCGGCGCAATGCCTACAGCGCGGCCAAGGCCGGCATCGGCATGATGACCCGCACGCTGGGTTGCGAGTGGGCATCGCAGGGCGTGCGCGTGAATGCGGTGGCGCCGGGCTACATGCTGACGCCCTTCTCGCAGCGCCTGATCGACGAGGGCAAGCTCGACGCGCAGCGCGTGCGCCGGCGCACCCCGGCCGGGCGACTGGGCACGGCGCAGCACATCGCCGACGCGGTGCTGTTCCTGGCCTCGGACCGCGCGGAGTTCATCACCGGCGTGACCTTGCCGGTCGATGGTGGCTACATGGCCTGGGGCGCCGCGAGCGACGCCTACGACGGCCCCCTGGATTGAACGGAGGCGACACATGATCTACGAAGAACGCAACTACAGTTTCGCGCCGGCGAACTTTCGGCCGTTCCTCACGCTTTTCGAAGCCGAGGGACTGCCGCTGGTGCGCGGCCACCTGGGCCACCTGGTGGCCTACTTCACGGCCGAGACCGGGCAATTGAACACGGCGGTGCATATCTGGGGCTTCGAGGACCTGGTGGACCGGGACCGGCGCCGTACCGCGCTGTGGAACGATCCGCAGTGGGTCGCGTTCTCGGCCAAGGTGTTGCCGTGGATCGTCGGCATGGAGAATCGCCTGCTCAAGCCGACCGGGTTTTCGCCGCTGCGTTGAACCGGCGCAGCGCCATTTGGCCAGCCAAGGAGGTGGGTGTGGGGGCGGATGTGTTGATCGAAGACAAGCGCGATGGCGATGCACTCCGGGAAGCCCCGGGCGACGGACATGGCGAAGGGCCCGCACGCGGCACGCAGAGCGTGCGCCGCGCGCTGCAGTTGCTGCGCCGCGTGGCCAAGTGCAACGACCACGGCATCAAGCTGGCGCAGCTGGTGCGCGAGTCGGGGCTGGACCGGGCCACGGCCTATCGGCTGCTTTGCTGCCTGGTCGACGAGCAGTTCGTCGATCGCGATGCCGAGCACCTGTACCGGCTGGGGCCCCAGGCGGTGCTGCTGGGTTCGCTGCTGCCTCAGCCCACGCCGCTGCTGCGCCGCTTCGTGCCGACCATGAAGCGCATCGGGCGCATCGGTGGCGACACGGTGTTCCTGATGATGCGCCAGGGCGACCTGGTCTACTGCGCGCATCGCGAGGAGGGGAGCTCGCCCATCAAGATCCTGACGACCAACATCGGCCAGCGCCGCCTGATCGGCACCGGGACCGGCGGGCGCGCGGTGCTGGGCCTGATGGACCCCGCGGAGATCGCCGCCATCCACGCGCGCAATGCCACGCAGTATGCGGAGAACGGTTTGGCGGTGGAGCAGCTGCTGCAGACCGGCGTGGCGGCGCGAGAGCAGGGTTGCATGGTGACCTTCGACGCATTCGGCGAGGTCGGCGTGGCTGGCTTCGGCATCGCGTTTCGCATGGGCGAGCACGCCATGGGCGCGCTCAGCATCGCCACGTTGACGGCGCGCTTCGGCTATGAGCGCCAGCACCGGCTGCGCCAGCTGATGGAGACCGAACTGCGCGCGCTGGGGTTGCAACCCGCGCAGTGAAACGGATTCAGGCCGTGCCGCGCAGCGGCCGGTAGAACGCCCGGATCTCCTCGGCCAGCAGCTCGGGCTGCTCCATGGCCGCGAAGTGGCCGCCGCGCGGCATCGCGCTCCAGCGCCGGATGTCGGTGAAAGTGCGTTCGGCCAGTTCGCGCGGCGGGCGCAGGATCTCCGCGGGGAACTCTGCATAGCCCATGGGCACGTCCACGGTGGCGCCCTCGGGAATCGGCCACTGCGCGGCATGCTGGCGCGCGTAGTACGGCCAGAACGAGGAGCCGATGGCGCCGGTGAACCAGTACAGCGAGACGTTGGCCAGGATCTCGTCCAGGCTGAACACCGATTCGATGTCGCCGTCGCAGTCGGACCAGGCGCGCATCTTCTCGGCGATCCATGCCGCCAGGCCGATCGGCGAATCGCTGAGGCCGAAGGCCAGCGTGTGGGGTCGCGTGCCCTGGATCGCGCTGTAGCCGGTCTCTTCGCGCAGCCAGTGCTGCAGTTCCTCGCGGTAGCGCTGCGCTGCCGGGCTGGAACCCAAACGTGCCGGATCGCGCGCTATCGGCAACAGGTTCAGGTGCACGCCGACGGTCTTGTGTGGATGCACCAGCCCGAGCCGCGCGGAGATGGAGGCACCCCAGTCGCCGCCCTGGGTGGCGAAACGCCCGTAACCCAGCACGTCGGTCATCAGCGCGGCGAACGCATCGGCGATCTGCTCCACGGAGAATCCCGGCTGGCCGGGTCGGAACGACAGGCCATAGCCCGGCAGACTGGGCGCCACCACCGTGAAGGCATCGGCGGGATCGGCACCGAAGCGCGCCGGGTCGGTCAGCCGCGGGATCAGCTCGGCTAACTCGAACACCGAGCCGGGCCAGCCGTGCGAAAGCAGCAACGGCATGGGCGCCGGCCCCTGGCCCGCCTCGTGGATGTAGTGCAGCTGGATTCCGTGCAACGGCGTCGTGTATTGCACAAACGCGTTGAGCCGCTGCTCCTGCGCGCGCCAGTCGAAGCGATGGCGCCAATACGTGGCGAGCCGCTGCATCCAGGCCAGGTCGGCCCCGTGCGCCCAGGGCAGGCCCGCGGGCTGGTCTGGCCAGCGGGTCATGTCCAGCCGCGCATGCAAGTCGGCGATCGCGTCATCCGCGATTCGAAGCCTGAAAGGTTGGGGTGTCATGCGGCCCAATCTATCGCGGGGCCGGCGAGGCGTGGACACGGTAAACCCCGAGTTCGCATCGTGAGCAACCCGAAGGCTTGCTCGTGCGCGATGGCTGACGAGGCTCAACCGATCGCCTGCGCCTCCCTGAACCCCTCGAGCACCGCATCGTCCACCTCCCGCGGCGCCACGCAGTCGCCGATGCGGCGCACCGCCAGCCCGCGTGCCTTCAGCTGCTGGTACAGCCCATCCTCGCTCTCGCGCAGCATCGACAGCACGACCGTGTCGGCCGCCAGCGTCTCGCTCGCGCCGCCCAGCGTGCTGCGCAGCATTACGCGGCCCGGCTCGATGCGCTCGACCGTGGTCGAGGCGCGCAGCGCCACGCCGGCCGCGGCCACGCGCGGCATCAGCCAGGGCCAATCGAGCGTGGGCTCGAGCTTGCGGCCGAGCAGCGCGTCGGCGCCGATCACCGTGACCTCGCGGCCGGCGGCGCTCAGCAGGCGGGCCAGGCCCAGCGGCAGGTAGTCGCCGTTGTCGTCGACGATCAGCACGCGGCGCCCGCAGGCGGGCAGGTCGTCGAGCGCGGAGAGCGCGTCCGTCACGTGCGGCAGCTCTGCGCCCGGGATCGCGTCGCGGTCGGTGCGGAACATCGAGCGGCCGCCGCGTTGCCAGCGCGCGCCGGTGGCCACCACCACCTCGTCGGCGCCGAAGGCGACCACCGCTTCGGCCGTGGCCTCGCGGCGCAGCGCGATCTCCACGCCGCGCCGGCGCAGCGAGGCCTCGAGGTCGTCGACCAGGAAGTTCCACGAACCGTAGTCGGGCAGCAGGCCGGCGCGGCGTATCTGGCCGCCGAGCCGGTCCGTGCGTTCCCACAGGGTGACGCGATGGCCGCGCGCGGCCGCGCTGTCGGCGAACTTGAGGCCGCCCGGGCCGCCACCGATCACGAGCAGCGTGCGCGGCGTGGCGGCGGGACGCGGCAGCGCCGCACCGAACTGCAGCTCGCGGCCCGCCTCGGGGTTCACGGTGCAGCTCACGTTCTGCCCGAGCCGTCGCCAGCAGCCCTGGTTGGCGCCGACGCAGGGCCGGGTCTGGTCGGCGCGGCCTTCCCTGGCCTTGCGCACGATCTCGGGGTCGGCGATCTGGGCGCGCACCAGGCCGACCATGTCGGACTGCCCGTGCGCGACGATCCGTGCGGCGGTGGCGATGTCGCGCACCGAGCCCTGGATCAGCAGCGGGATGCGCCCGCGCAGCGCCTCGCGCACGCGCGCGGCGTTGGCGGCCAGCGGCGCGGTCTCGCCGCTCGACTGCGGCGGCACCAGCCGGTGGTTCTGGTGGTAGTCGGTGTGCGAGAGGCACACGTAGTCGAACAGGCGCTCGGCCTCGAGCAGCGCGACCACGCGCAGCGCTTCCTCGGGCGTGGTGCCGGCCTCGCCGAGGTACTCGTCGAGGCTCAGCTTGATGCCGATCGCGAAATCGCTGCCGCAGCGCGCGCGCACCGCGCGGCCGATCTCGAGCGCGAGCCGCGCGCGGCGCTCGGTGTCGCCGCCCCATTCGTCATCGCGCCGGTTCCAGTACGGCGAGAGGAAATTGCTCAGCAGGTAGCCGTGCGAGCCATGGATCTCGACGCCGTCGCCGCCGCCGGCCTGCACGTTGGCGCAGGTGGCGGCGAAGCCTTCGATCACTTCGCGGATGTCGTCTTCCACCATCGGTTGCGGCATGGCGCGGTGCACCGGCGAGGCCAGCTGCGAGGGCGCGAGCACGGCACCCCAGTGCGCGATGTCGTCGGTGCGGCGCGTGCCGCTGGCGCCCATGTGCGTGACCTGCACGATCACCGGCACGCCGAGCCGCTTGCTCGGGGTGACGAAGGCCCGCACCGCATCGGCCCAGGCGGGCTCCCACGGCGACACGCCGGCGCGCGCGCTGGCCGGATGCACATGGAAGCCGTGCGTGACGATCAGGCCGACGCCGCCGCGCGCGCGTTCGGCCAGGTAGGCGCCATAGGCCGGCGGCGGCAGGCTGACCTGGTGCGCGGGCAGGTAGATGCGGTTGAGCGCCTGCACGGGGCCGATGCGCACCGGCTCCCACAGGCCGTCGAGCGCGGTCGGCGCCGCAGGCTGCGTCGTCATGCGCGGCTCAGGAGAAGCACATGCCGCCGTTGACGTCGAGCACCGCGCCGGTGGTGAAGCTGGCGCCGCGCGAGGCCAGGAAGGCGGCGGGCCAGCCGATCTCCTCGGGCTGGCCCAGGCGCTTCATCGGGTACTGGTCGACGGTGAAGGGCTGGTTCGCCGACACCAGCAGCGGCGTGAAGATCGGCCCCGGCGCCACGCCGTTGACCACCACGCCCGAGGCCGCGGCCTGGCGCGCGAAGTAGCGCACCAGCGCCGACAGCCCGCCCTTCGAGGCCGCGTACGCCGGCTCCACCGCCAGCGTCGAGCCCGCGTTGCGCGCGGCCATCGAGCTGGTCAGCACGATGCGGCCGCTGCCGCGCTTCATCATCGAAGGCAGCGCGGCGCGCAGCAGGTTGACCGGGCCCTTCACGTTCACGGCCATGGTGCGCTCGAACAGCTGTTCCCATTCGTCGCCGCCATCGAGCCAGTCGCCCTTGACGTAGTAGCCGCTGGTGTCGATCAGCGCGTCGATCTCGCCGATGTCCTGCAGCAGTGCATTGACGTCGTCGCGCTTCGTGTTGTCGAGCGCGGCGGCGCGCGCCTTCAGTTCGTCGGCCAGTTCGGTCGGCGCCTTCAGGTCGGCGATGAACAGCTCGGCACCGAGCGCGGCGCACACGCGCGCGGTCGCGCCGCCGATGGCGCCGCCGGCGCCGGTGATCAGGATGCGCTCGCCGCGCAGGTCGAAGAGGTTCTTCATGGGTGGTCGTCCTTCAGGGAGTGGTGCAAAGTTCGTTTCAGTCGGGCGCGCCGTAGGCACCCGCCTCGAGCAGCGCGCGCGAGCCGAGGTCGGCGCCGTTCCAGCGCGTGAAGAAGCCCGCGGCGCTGCCGCCGTCCACCGTCATCACCGAGCCGGTGACGTAGCTCGCGGCATCGGACAGCAGGAACAGCGCGGGGCCGGCCTGCTCCTCGGCCCGGCACAGGCGGCCCAGCGGGTTGCGGTCGACCATCGCGTACCGCAGATGGTCGGGCGGGATGTTGGCCTGCACGAGCGGCGTGTCGACCACGCCCGGCGCGAGCGCATTCACGCGCACGCCGAAGCGGCCCCACTCGATGGCGAGCGCGCGCGTGAGGCCGATCACGCCGTGCTTCGAGGCGCTGTAGTGCGCGCGGCCGGCATGACCGCCGAGGCCGTCGATCGAGGCCACGGTGACGATCGCACCGCGCCGGCGCTCGAGCATGCGCCGGCCCACCGGCTGCAGCGAGCGGAACATGCCCGTGAGGTTGACGTCGAGGCAGCGGGTCCAGAGCTCGTCGGGCATGGCGTGGGCGGGCGCCGGCGGCGAGATGCCGGCGCAGGCCACCATGCCTTCGATGGCGCCGAGCTGTTCCTCGATGCGTGCCACCGCGGCTTCGCAGGCGCCGGCATCGCGCACGTCGAGCGTCTGCGCGACGGCCTGCGCGCCGAGTTCGCGCAGCTCGGCCGCCACGCTCGTGGCGCGCTCGGCCACGGCGTCGACGACGGCGATGCGCGCGCCGCCGCGCGCGGCCTCGATGCCGATCGCGCGACCGATGCCGCTGCCGCCGCCGGTGACGAGGATCACGCGGTCCTGCAGTCCGTAGTCCATGGCTGTGCCTCCACGAGGGGATGAATAAGTGAATGAGGAGTGGGAAGAGGGGAGTGCGGCGAATGTGGCAGCGCCGCCGCGCGACGTCTGTCCCCGTGGCAAGGGACAGCGCGGCCTGTACCACGGGCAGGGGACTGACGGGTCCGCGATGCGCGGCGAATACTGCCCGCCATGACAACCCCCCTTGCCTCCACCAACGCCGCCGCCGACGTGCTGCTGCGCGTCAGCGACCTCGGCGTGCGCTTCGGCGGCATCGTGGCGCTCGACGGCATCTCCTTCGAGGTGCGCCGCGGCCAGATCTGCGGGCTGATCGGTCCCAACGGGGCCGGCAAGACCACGCTGTTCAACTGCCTGAGCCGCATCTACACGCCGGCCGCGGGATCGATCGTGTTCGACGGTGTCGACCTGCTCGCGCAGCCGCAGCACGCGATCGCGGCGGCGGGCATCGGCCGCACCTTCCAGAACGTGGCGCTGTTCCCCGCGATGACGGTGCGCGAGAACGTGATGGTGGGCCGCCATTGCCGCACCGGCACCGGCTACCTCGCCAATGCCTTCCGCCTGCCCTCGGTGCGGCGCGAGGAGGCCGAGGTGCGCGAGCGCACCGAGCGGCTGCTGGCCCTGCTCGACCTCTCGGCGCTGGCCGAGACGCCGGTGAAGAACCTCTCGTTCGGCACCCGCAAGCGCGTGGAGATGGCGCGCGCGCTGGTGGCCGATCCCAAGCTGCTGCTGCTCGACGAACCCGCGGCCGGCCTCAACCACGAGGAGGTCGACGGGCTGCGCCAGCTGATCCTCGACGTGCGCGAGCGCTTCCACGTGACCGTGCTGCTGGTCGAGCATCACCTGAACCTGGTGATGCGCGTGTCCGACCAGGTGGTGGCGATGAACTTCGGCCGCAAGATCGCCGACGGCCCGCCCGCGCAGGTGCAGGCCGACCCGGAAGTGGTGCGCGCCTACCTCGGCACGGAGACCGCCTGATGGCCGCGCTGCTGGAGGTGAAGAACCTCGAGGCCTTCTACGGCCCCACGCGCGTGCTCGAGGGCATCGACTTCGAGGTCGCCGAGGGCGGCATCACCACCATCCTCGGCGCCAACGGCGCGGGCAAGACCACGACGCTGCGCGCGTTGAGCGGCCTGGTGCGGCGCACCGGCGAGATCCGCCTCGCGGGCCAGCGCATCGATGGCCACAGCACCGAGAAGACCGCCGCGCTGGGCATCGCGCACGTGCCCGACGGGCGCGGCACGCTGGTCAACATGACGGTGGAGGAGAACCTGCGCGTGGGCGCCTACCTGCGCCGCGGCAAGGCCGAGGTCGAGCAGGACATGGAACGCATGTTCGGCTACTTCCCGCGGCTGCGCGAGCGGCGCGGGCAGCAGGCCGGCACGCTCTCGGGCGGCGAGCAGCAGATGCTGGCGATCAGCCGCGCGCTGATGCAGCGCCCGCGCCTGCTGCTGATGGACGAGCCCTCGTTCGGCCTCGCGCCGCTGGTGATCCGCGAGATCTTCGAGATCATGCGCGTGGTCAATCGCGAGGAGGGCGTGGGCATCCTGCTGGTCGAGCAGAACGTCGCGCGCGCGCTCGAGATCGCCGACCACGCCTGGCTGCTCGAGACCGGCCGCACCGTCATCTCGGGCACCGCGAAACAGCTGCGCGACGACGCGCAGATCCGCCGCTCCTATCTCGGCTTCTGACCAGGACCCCACCCCATGTACAGCCTGCTGCAACAGATCGCCTCCGGCATCGCCATGGGCGGCATCTACGCCTGCCTCGGCCTGGCGCTGGTGATGATCTACCAGTCCACCCACCACATCAATTTCGCGCAGGGCGAGATGGCGATGTTCTCCACCTTCATCGCCTTCCTGCTGCTGAAGTGGGGCCTGCCGTACTGGGCCGCCGCGCTCGCCACGCTGGCCTTCGGCTTCGTGGCCGGCTTCGCCATCGAGCGGCTGGTGCTGCGGCCGCTGGGCGACGTGCCCGAGCTCTCGGTGATCGTGGTCTTCATCGGCTTGTTCGTCGGCATCAACTCGCTGGCCGGCTGGATCTTCGGCCACCAGCTCGAACCCTTCCCGAGTCCGTTCCCCGACAAGCTGCCCGGCGGCAGCACGCTGATCTCGGGCCACGAGCTCGGCACGGTCGCGGTGGTGCTGCTGGTGATGGCGCTGCTCTATGCCTTCCTGCGCTTCACCAAGGTCGGACTCGCAATGCGCGCCTCGGCCGAGAACCCGGTGTCCTCGCGCCTCGCGGGCATCCCGGTGTCGCTGATGCTCTCGCTGGGCTGGGGCCTGTCGGCGCTGATCGGCGCGGTGGCCGGGCTGATGGTGGCGCCCGTGGTCTTCCTCGAGCCCAACATGATGGGCGGCGTGCTGATCTACGCCTTCGCGGCGGCGCTGCTCGGCGGCATCGACAACCCCTGGGGCGCGGTGGCCGGCGGGCTGATCGTGGGCGTGGTCGAGAACCTCGCGGGCACCTACCTCGTGGGCACCGAGCTCAAGCTCACGCTGGCCCTGGTGCTGATCGTGGCCGTGCTGCTGGTGCGGCCCTCGGGCCTGTTCGGCCGCAAGCTGGTGGCGAGGGTCTGAAGATGTCGGCCCTGCCCTTCTCTCCCGACCAGGCACCGGGCCTGGCCGCCGACGCCGCGCCCGCGCGCTCGCCCTGGCGCATCGCCGCCTTCGCGCTGCTGGCCGTCGCGGCGCTCGCGCTGCCCTTCGCGCTGTCGGACTATCGCCTCTTCCTCGTCACCATGACGCTGATCACCGCCATCGGCGTGCTCGGCCTCAACATGCTGGTGGGCTACAACGGCCAGCTCTCGCTGGGCCATGGCGCGCTGTACGCGCTCGGTGCCTATGTCACCGCGGTGCTGATGGAGCACGGCGGCTTCGCCTGGTGGGCCACCCTGCCGGTGTCGGCCGCGGTGTGCTTCGGCTTCGGGTTCCTGTTCGGCTGGCCGGCGTTGCGGCTCAAGGGCCACTACCTCGCGCTCGCCACCTTCGCGCTGGCGCTGGCCACGCCGCAGCTGCTCAAGCACAAGGCGCTCGAGCCCTGGACCGGCGGCGTGCAGGGCATCGTGCTGATGAAGCCCGAGGCGCCCTTCGGCCTGCAGCTGTCGGCCGACCAGTGGCTCTACCTCGTGGTGCTGGCGATCGCGGCGCTGATGTTTGTCTGCGCCTGGAACATGCTGCGCGGCCGGCTGGGCCGCGCCACCATCGCGATCCGCGAGCAGCCGACCGCCGCGGCCGCGATGGGCGTCAACGTGCCGCGCGTGAAGGCCATGACCTTCGGCATCAGCGCGCTCTACACTGGCGTGGCCGGCTCGCTCGGCGCCATCGCCACCGCCTTCGTGGCGCCCGACAGCTTCGGCATGTTCGTGTCGGTGTTCTTTCTCGTGGGCGTGGTGGTGGGCGGGCTCGGCACCATCTCGGGCGCGCTGGTGGGCGCGGCCTTCATCCAGTTCATACCGAACATCGCCGACCAGATCTCGAAGTCGGCGCCCTCGGCCATCTTCGCGGGCTTCCTGATCCTGTGCATGTTCCTGATGCCGCAAGGCTTCGTGGGACTGGTGCGCAGCGTGCTGCGGCGCCTGCGCGGCGGCGCGGCCCCACGTCCCCGTCGAGGGGACTGACGCGAACGACCGCCTGAGAGAAAGTCCTTCCATGCCCCGTGCCATCTACATCCATCCCGACGGCCAGCGCACCGAGCTCGAGGTCGCCGAAGGCCAGAGCCTGATGCTGGCCGCCACCAGCCACGACCTGCAAGGCATCGTCGGCGACTGCGGCGGCGTCATGAGCTGCGCCACCTGTCACGTGATCGTCGACGAGGCCTTCATCGACAGGCTGCCGCCCGCGGTCGACACCGAGAACCAGATGCTCGACTACACGGCCGCGCCGCGCGAAGCGGGCAGCCGGCTGTCGTGCCAGATCGTCATGAGCGAGGCGCTCGACGGCATCGCCGTTCGCATCGCCGACCCTCAACTGTAAGAACACAAGTTCCAAGAGCCGACATCAACACGGAGAAACGCTTCATGCAAGCCACCGCAACCGACAACAGCACCAAGCCCAAGGCCCCGCTGACCCCGAACCCCGGCCTCACGCCGATGATGCTGAACCATGCGGCCTGGGTCACGCCCGACGCGGCGGCCACCACCGACTTCTACACCCGCATCATGGGCATGGAACTCGCGAGCACGGTGCTCGACGACAGCGTGCCCTCGACCGGCGACGCGATTCCCTACTTCCACATCTTCTTCCGCATGGGCGACGGCTCCACGCTGGCCTTCTTCGAGGCGCCGGGCGTGCCCGCGCCCTCGAAGTCCAGCCATCCGGCCTACGACATCTTCAACCACATCGCGCTGCAGGCGAAGGACCGCGCCGAGGTGACGAAGTGGTACGAGTGGCTGACCTCGCAGGGCGTGGAGGTGATCGGGCCGACCGACCACAAGGGCCTGATCCTGTCGATCTATTTCCACGACCCGGCCGGCGTGCGCCTGGAGATCACCACGCCGCTGGACAAGGAATGGAACCGTCACACCGACAAGGGCTATGCCGACCTCAAGCTGTGGGAGGACTGCAAGCGCAAGGCCAAGGCCGAGGGCCGCGACGTGCCCGAGGCGCTGCTGGAACTGATCCAGGACGTGCGCAAGCGCTACGGCGGCGGCCACGGCGAGAAGGCCGGCGAGTGAACGGCGCGGCGGCATGACACCGATCGAACTGCGACCGCTGTTCACGATCAAGGCCGAGGTCACGGCACCGGCCCAGCTCGTGGGCGCCGTGCCACATGGCTACACGCGGCGCGTGATGTGCGTGAGCGGCGGCCGCTTCGAAGGCGAGCGGTTGCGCGGCCGGGTGCTGCCCGGCGGTGCCGACGTGGTGCTCGAACGGCCCGATGGCGGGCTGCACCTCGATGTGCGGCTGGTGCTCGAGGTCGAGGGCGGCGGGCTGGTCTACATGACCTACAGCGGACGCCGCAACGGGCCCACGCCCGAGGTCATGCGCAAGATCGTGAATCGCGAGCCGATCGCGCGCGGCGAGGACTACTTCCGCGTCGCGGTGCAGTTCGAGACCGCGGCACCGGGGCTCGAATGGCTCAACGACCGCATCGCGGTCGGCACCGGCACGCGCGAGAGCGACGGGCCCGTGTACGACGTGTGGGAAGTCGCATGAAGCGCTTCGAGGGCCGGGCCGCCATCGTGACCGCCGCGGCCTCGGGCATCGGCCGCGCCATCGCGCTGCGGCTGCATGCCGAGGGCGCGCGCGTGCTCGCGGTCGACATCAACGCCGAGGGGCTCGCGCAACTGCCGCGCGACGAGCAGCTGCAGGTCTTCGCCGCCGACGTCACGGCCGACGGCGCGCCGCAGGCCATCGTCGACGAATGCATGGAGCGCTTCGGCGACCTGCGCGTGCTGGTCAACAACGCGGGACTGGGCAACTGCCCGCCATTCCACGAGACCACCGACGACGACTACCGCAGGTTCGCCGACATCAACCAGAAGGCCACCTTCATGGTCACGCGCGCGGCCTTCCCGGCGCTGATCGCGGCGCGCGGCGTGGTGCTCAACATCGCGTCCACGCTGGGGCTGGTGGGCTACCGACGGCAGGCCGTGTACTCGATGGCCAAGGCCGGTGTGATCGGCCTCACGCGCAACCTCGCGGCCGACTATGCCGACCAGGGCATCCGCGTCAACGCGATCGCGCCCGGCATCATCGCGACGCCGCAGACCGCGGCGCGCCTGCACACCGCGCGCTTTCAGGCCACCATCGTTGGCACCACGCCGATGGGCCGGCCCGGCCTGCCCGAGGAGGTGGCCGGCGCGGCCGCCTTCCTGTGCAGCGACGACGCGGGCTACGTCACGGGCCAGGTGCTGGCCGTCGACGGGGGCCAGACCACGAGCGCCTACATCAGCGAACCGCTGGTGCAGTGCTGGGCCGAGGCCCATCCGGACCGCTGAATTCCAGGAGTTTTTTTCATGCGCATCGCACTCATCACCGGCGCCGCTGGCGGGCTGGGGCTGGCCAGCGCGCGGCGGCTGGCCGAGGACGGCCTGACCGTCGCCGTGGCCGACCTGCATGCGGGGGCCGCCGAGCGCGCCGCCGCCTCTCTGCCGGGCCAGGGCCACATCGGCCTGGGCTGCAACGTGGCCGACGAGGACAGCGTGCGCGCCGCCTTCGACACGGTGCAGGAGCGGCTCGGCAGCGTCGCCGTGCTGGCCTGCTTCGCGGGCATCCTCAGCGCCCAACCCGCGCCGGGGCGCTTGCCCACGGTCGACATCACGCTGCAGGAGTGGGACACCGTGCTGCGCGTGAATGCGCTCGGCACCTTCCTCTGCGTGCGCGAGATGCTGCGCCGCTGCGGCGACCAGTCCATCGAGCACGGCCGTATCGTCACCGTCGCCTCGCTCGCGGGGCAGATGGGCGGCATGCAGAGCGGCGCGGCCTACAGCGCCTCGAAGGGCGCGGTGCTCGCGCTGTCGAAGGTGGTGGCGCGCGAGGCTGCTTCGCTGGGCATCACCGTCAACACTGTGGCGCCGGGACCGATAGACACGCCGATGCTGCACCAGACCGTGCCCGAGGCGCAGCGCGGCCAGAAGTACCTCGGCACCGCGGCCGTGCCGCTGGGCCGCATCGGCACGCCCGAGGAGATCGCCGCCGCGGTGTCCTACCTCGTGTCGCCCGGCGCCGGCTTCGTGACGGGCGCCACGATCGACGTCAACGGCGGCATGTTGATGCGCTGACGCTCGCTTCCTCTTCCAAGAACACCCACGCCAGGAGACTTCCCGATGAATGCCATTGCCGGTTGCCCCTTTCATGCGGGGACCTCGCCGTCCGCCGACTTCAAGCCCTACTTCAGCCCCGAGCTGCATGCGGCCTTCGAAACCCAGCGGCGCGACGAGCCCGTGTTCTGGTGCGAGGAGATCGGCTACTGGGTGCTGACCAAACACGCCGACGTCTACAGCGTGCTGCACGACGGCGCGCGCTTCTCGTCGCAGAACACCACGCGGCCCGTGACGCCGATGCATCCCGATGCGCAGGCGATCCTCAAGGAGGGCGGCTATGCGCAGACCGGCAGCCACTCGAGCCTCGACGGCGCGGTGCACAAGCGCATCCGCGGCGTGACCGGCCAGGTGCTGAACCTGCGCGAGTTCGTCAAGCTCGACGGCCACATCCGCCGGCTCGTGAACGAGGCCATCGACCGCGTCGAGGGCAAGGATGCCGTCGACCTGCTGCGCGAGGTCAACTACGAGCTGCCGGCGCAGGTGGTGTTCAAGGTGCTGGGCATTCCCGATTCGGACATCCCGAGCGTCAAGCACTGGGCCGGCGCACGCAGCGTGATCGACTTCAGCCCCGCCACCCATGCCGAGCAGCTCGAGGGCGCGCGCAACATGGTGGCGTTCTGGCAGTACTGCACCGAGATGGTCCGTGAGCGCGAGAAGCATCCGCAGGACGACTTCACCAGCCGCATGCTCGAGATCCGCAATGGCGACGACGCCGTGATGACCATTCCCGAGATCATCACCCACACCTTCGGCGTTGCCTTCGCGGGCCACGAGACCACCACCAACCAGCTCACCAACACCTTCCGCGGCCTGCTCGAGAACCGCGAGCAGTGGGAGGCGCTGTGCGCCGATCCCTCGCTCGCGGCCAACACGGTGGAGGAGGGCATGCGCTATGCCGGCGCCGTGATCGGCTGGCGCCGCATCGCGCTCGAGGACGTGACGTTCCGCGGCGTGACGATCCCGAAGGGCGCGCCGATCGTGCTGTCCTTCGCCTCGGCCAACCGCGACGAGGAGGTGTTCGAGAACCCGCAGCGCTTCGACATCCGTCGCGCCAATGCGCGCAAGCAGCTCACCTTCGGCAACGGCGTGCACTTCTGCCTGGGCGCGCCGCTCGCGCGGCTCGAGATGAAGATTGTGTTCGAGGAGTTCGCCAAGCGCTTCCCGCGCATGCGACTGGTCGAGCCCGACCGCGCGACGCACCTGCATACCTTCGTGTTTCGCGCGCCGAGCGCGCTGGAGGTCACGCTGCAATGAGCGCGCCCGTGTTCGAGGGCCGGGTGGCGGTTGTCACCGGCGGTGCCAGCGGCGTGGGGCTTGCGCTCGCGCGCCAATTGCTCGAGGCCGGCGCGCGCGTCGCCATCGTCGACCGCGACGATGCGGCACTGGACCGCGCGCTCGAGGGGCTCGATGCACGCGATGCGATCGGCGTCGCGGCCGATGTCGCGCAGGAGGCCGACGTGCGGCGCTACGTCGACACGGCGCTGCGCAAGTTCGGCCGCATCGACCTGTTCCACAACAACGCCGCCATCGTCGGCCCGCAGTCCTCGCTGCTCGAGTTCCGCATGGAGGACTTCGAGCGCATCTTCGCGGTCAACGTGCGCGGCGTGCTGCTCGGCATGCAGGCCGTGGCGCGCGCGATGCGCGACCAGGGCGGCGGCACCATGGTCAACACCGCCTCGGTGTCGGGCCAGCGCAGCAGCCGCGCCGAGGCCGGGCTCGGCGTCTACGGCGCCTCGAAGGCCGCGGTGATCCGCATGACGCAGCAGGCGGCACTCGAGTTCGCGCCGCTCGGCATCCGCATCAACGCCATCTGCCCGGGGCCGATCGACACGCCGTTGTTGCGCAGCACCTTCCTGGTCGACGGCCGCACCGAGGCGCAGGCCGAGGCGGCGCTGAAGCAGCACTTCCTGAACCAGCCGCTCCGACGCGCGGCGACCGCGCAGGAGGTGGCGAACCTGGTGTTCTGGCTGTTGGGGCCGCAGGCCAGCTTCGTGACGGGTGGGGTTTACAACGTGGATGGGGGGATGACGGCCTGAGCGAATGACGGTAGCCTTGAGATGCCTATTCGATACATATAAAATATGCATCCTGTACCCATCTCGGAGGCCCCATGCCCGCCACCACCAACCAACAATCGCTGAAGCTGAACTTCAAGGATGACACGCTGACCACTGTGTCCAGAGATGCATTGCGGGCGCTGGCCAAGAAGTTGGGTTTCAACGAAACCCAGACGGTCTTGTACGCCCTTGCCAGGCTGCGAGACGAAGTCTTCATCGAACAGGACAGGGAGCGTCTGGTTCCGCTCACCAAGACGCAGCATCAGGCCATCGCACAAGCCGAGCCGAAGAAGAAGGGCAAGGTCATCGACTCGTTGCTGTGAGCGGGCTCTACTGGAAACCCCGGCCGCGGCTCGGGGACATCGTCGAATGCTGCTTTCCGCAGCAGGTGGGCGTTCCCGGTCCCAAGAATCGTCCGGCATTGGTGCTGCAGGTGGAAGAAGCGGCCGACGACCCGAGCGGCTCGGTGGTGGTGGTCGCGTATGCCACCTCGCAGAACACCTCGATGGTGTACCCGGGAGAGTTTGTCATCGAGGCCAGCGAAAAGACGGGCCTGACCAAGGCAACCAAGTTCGATCTGGTCAATCATCATCGTCTTCCCTTCGATGACGCCTGGTTCGCGCCCGCGCCCGGAAAGACGCCGAGGTATCCGCGGCGCGGACGGCTCGACCTGCAGGATGGGGTGGTGAAGCGCAAGCTGCAGTCGGCCATTCTGGAAGCCAGGAGCCAGCCCAAGGGCTTCTGAGGCAGCGTCGCAGCCAACGAAAACCGGCTTGTCGACGCCTTCGCAATGCGTGCATGAGCGGCTACAGTCCGCCTCGGCCCCGGCAAGCGCCGCGAGGTCGCGGAGGATCCCGATGCTCCCTATCGTCGTCGCACTCGCCGCCACCGTCGTCCTGCTGGTCTGGATGGGCTTCTTCATGATGGGCTCGCTGCCGCTGCTCGTGCTCAAGCACGACACGCCGCTGGACGGACGCTTCATCCGCGGCCTGTTCAACGTCTACTACGTGGCGGTGATCCTGACGGCGAGCGCCGCGGCGCTCAGCTATGTCTGGTCGGGCAAGCTCGTCTTCGCGCTCGGGGCCGCGGTCATCGGCGGGCTGGCCTTCGCCTTGCGGGGCTGGATCATCATCCCGCGCATGGACGCGTTGCGCGGCACGATCCCGGGCGTCGATGCCTCGATCGTCGCGTTCCGCAAGCTGCACATCGCGGGGATGCTGGTGAACGTGGCACAGCTGGCGATGGTGGCCTGGGCACTCACGCAATTGAAGATGTGATGGGGCCTCGATCCGGGGCCGCGCTTTGCACGATTTCAACAAGTCTTGCACAATGGACGTTGTTTGAATGCAAGGAGGCACCATGCAGAGCATGACCCTGGAGCAACTCCGCACCGCCACCGAAGCCGGCGGTGTTTCGAGCGTGACGCTCAAGGGGCAGGGGGGCGCGTTTCTCGTTCAGATCGCCACGCGCAACGGCGGCGGTGCCGTTCTGGCGAAGGCCCGAAGCACCGAGCCGCGCCGCTTCGGGAATCCGGCCACCGCATTGAGCGTGCTGCGCGACCTGGGCATCACCGTCGGGCAGTTCGATGCCAGCGAGTGGAATCCGGCCGAGCGCGAACCCGTGGAGCGTTCCACCGACAACCGTGCGCAGGCCCTGCGCAAGGCGCACGAAGCCGCGGCCTACAACGAGTGGCTGGCCGCGGAAATCCAGGAGGCCGTCGACGACCCCCGGCCGAATCTTTCGCACGATGAAGTGATGGCCCTCATCGAGGCCGACGTCGCGGCCCCGACGGCCGCACGAAAGCCCGCCGCGAAGAAACGCGCATGACGCCTTGCCGCATCGAGTGGCGGCCGAAGGCGGTCGACGATCTGCGTGCCATCGTTCGCTACATCGGCAAGGACAACCCCGCGCGGGCACGCAGCTTCGGCCAGGAGTTGCGCGACAAGACCCTGCCCCTTGCGCAGCACCCTGAACTCGGTCGCAGCGGAAGACCTGGTCTGCCGAGCCACGTGCGCGAGCTGGTCGTGCATCGCAACTACATCGTGTTCTATCGCGTGCTGCACGAAGCGCGCATCGTCGAGATCGTGCGCGTCAAGCACGCGGCGCAGCAGACACCTTGACTGCCGCTTCGAGTCGAATGTCCTTCGGATCGTGACGAGATCGGGCCCGCCCGAACCCGCTTGATAGAATGAGAACGACTATCAATTGCCTCGAACGGCCGCGCCTGCGGGCCACTGAAACGAGGCTGGCACCGGCAAGGCATCGCGCCTGCCCCCGTCGTCCACCCCGTCGAAGAAACCATGGCCCAGAACGCTGTCCCCGCCCTGCAGATCGTCTCCCGCATCGGCGCCGCCGTGCTCGGCGGCTATGCGTTCTCGTGGGGTTTCGTCGCGCTCGGCATCGGGCTGCTGTTCGCCGCGGGCATGCCGTTCCACGACGCCGAGTCGCTCGCCAGCATGCTGGCCTTCCTGGTGTTCCTGGCCGCGTTCCTCTGGGCGTTCTCGGCCGCCAGTGTGAAGCGCGTGTGGCTGGTGCTGGCCGGCGGTGGCCTGTCGATGACGGCGGCGGCATCGCTCGTGCAGCGGGCGCTGCTCTGACCCGACCCGAATCGAACCAATCCCGCGAGGAGAGACTTCCGTGTTCCAGAACTTCCGCCTCTCGATGGCCTGGCTCCACACCTGGTTCGGGCTGGTGCTCGGCTTCGTGCTGATGGTCGTGTTCTTCTTCGGCTCGCTGTCGGTGTTCGATCGCGAGATCGACCGCTGGGCGATCCCCGAGACGCGCTTCGAGCCGCAGCGCATGCCTTCGTTCGACCAGGTGCTGCTGCCGCTGTTCAAGGAGGTGAAGCCCGCCCCCGCCAACATCGAGCAGGCGCGTTCGCGCGTGAACGGCCCGATGTCGACGAGCTTCGAGCCCAAGCAGTGGCTGGCCTACACCACGCACCGCGACCCGGTGCTGAGCATCTATTCGGGCTTCATCCTGCCCAATGCCAAGGCCCCCGAAGACGCGGTCTGGGGCTACGCCACCATCGACCCGCGCACCGGCAAGACGCTGTCGGAAGACCGGCTGAAGATCGGCAGCGACTTCTTCTACCCGCTGCACTACAGCCTGCACATCAACTGGCTGAACCTCGGCACCTGGATCGTCGGCTTCGCGGCGCTGGTGATGCTGATCGCGCTGGTGAGCGGCGTGGTGATGCATCGCAAGATCTTCCGCGAGCTGTTCACCTTCCGCCCGGCCAAGCACGTGCAGCGCAGCGCGCTCGACCTGCACAACCTCACGGGCGTGGTCGCGCTGCCCTTCCACTTCATCTTCGCGCTGTCGGGGCTGGTGGTGTTCGCGGGCGTCTACTTTCCCGTGAGCCACACGCAGCTCGAGCCGCTGCACGAACTGCACGAGAAGCTCGAGGCCGAGGAGACCGGCCTGCCGCACGACCGCGCGGGAACGCCGGGTACGCTGGCCTCGGTCGACGCGATGGTGGCCGAGGCCCAGCGCCGCTGGGCCAGCCGCGGCATGGCGGGCGAGGTGGGCATGCTCAACGTGCAGCACGTGAACGATGCCAATGCCTACGTCAGCGTCTACCGCGCGGGCACCGACCGGGTCACGCTCACGGGCGAGGGCATCCACTTCAACGGCGCGACCGGCGAAGTGATCCGCGAGGACCCGGCGCCCACGGTGGTCGCGGGCATCAAGGACTTCCTCACCGGCCTGCACCTGCAGCACTTCAGGCACTGGCTGCTGCGCTGGTTCTACGTGCTGGGCGGGCTGGCCGGCTGCGCCTGCATCGCCACCGGTTTCATCTTCTTCGTCGAGAAGCGCAAGCGCCAGCATGCGAAGCAGGGCCTGCAGGGCGCGCGCTGGGTCGATGCCATCGCGGTCGCGACGGTGCCGGGCCTGCTGGTCGCGACCTTCTCCATGCTGGTCGCCAACCGCCTGCTGCCGGCCGAACTGCCGCTGCGCGGCAACTGGGAGATCGGCGTCTTCGCGGGCGCCTGGCTGGCCTCGCTGCTCCATGGCCTGTGGCGCACCGCGCCCACGGCGCAGGGCCGTCTCGCACCGGCCTGGGCCGAGCAGTGCTGGGCCGTGGCGCTGCTGGGCGTGGCCGCCGTGCTGCTGAACTGGATCACCACCGGCGACCATCTGCTGCGCACCATCGGCAGTGGCTACTGGCCGGTGGCAGGCGTCGACCTGTCGGTGCTCGCGGCGGCCTCGCTGGCCGTGGTGGCCGCGCGCAGGCTGCGGCGCCGTGCCGGTGCAACCGCCGTCTCCACGGTGTCCGCTTCGAACGCATCGGCGGTGGCCCGTGTCTGAGGCCCTGATGCTCGCGGCCGCGCTGGCCGCCAACCTCGTGGGCGCGGGCCTGTTCGCGCTGTCGATGGACGTGCACTGGGAGCAGGCGCGCCCCGGCACGGCCTACCCGGTGCGCATGGCGCGCGTGCTGCGCGTGCTGGGCGCGGCCTGCCTGGTGGTGTCGCTGTTGCTGTGCCTGCGCGTCGACCATGTCTCGATGGCCTCGCTGGTCTGGTTCATGGCGCTCGCGGGGGCCGCGCTCGCCGTGGCCTTCACGCTGAGCTGGCGGCCGCGCTGGCTGGCGCCGCTGGTGGCGTGGATTCCCGCGCGGCCGGCGATGACGTCTCGCTGAGCGGCCCGGCGCGGTCCTCGAAGTACACCACCATGCGCAGGTGGCGGTACTCGTCCACTGTCAGCGCCTCGTGTTCGAAGGCCACGCGCCGGCCCTCGTCGAGCAGGGCCGAGATGCCGCGCGAGGGCTGCGGATCGCGCGGCGTGTCCCACCAGCGCCGGAAGTCGGGCGACAGCCGCCGCAGCTGATCGACCAGCTCCAGCATCGCGGGATCGTCGGGCGCGACCGCGAGCTCGCGGCGAAACGCGGCCAGCAGGCGCGGCGCATCTTCCTTCCACTCCGGCAGGCGCCGGCGCAGCTCGGGATCGGCAAAGGCCAGGCGCAGGAAATTGCGCTGCGCGGGCTCTCGGCCCGAGAAGCCGAACAGCCGGTCGGCCGCGGCATTCCACGCGACCACGTCCCAGCGCAGGTTGGTGACGTAGGCCGGGCGCGCGACCAGCTCGTCCATCATTCGTTGCACCAGCGGCGGGATGCTCGGCCAGTGATGGGCCTCGGCCGAGGGCGGCCGCTGCTGCGCGAGCAGGAACAGGTGGCAGCACTCGGCATCGTCGAGCCGCAGGATCTTGCCGATGCGCAGCAGGAAGGCTTCAGAGACGCCGATCTCGCGGCCCTGCTCGAACCACGTGTACCAGGTGATGCCCACGCCCGCGAGCGCGGCCACCTCCTCGCGGCGCAGGCCCGGCGTGCGCCGCCGCCCGCCGCTGGGCAGGCCCACGTCCGCGGGCGCGAGCCGCTCGCGATGGGCGCGCAGGAAGGCCGAGAGTTCGGTGCGCGTGCGGTCGAGCGATCTAGACGCCATGGCGCACCGCGCTTCGTATTGCTGCCAGTAATAGCATGAGAGGAAATATTGTCCTGTTGCCGATCCGTTCCCAGAATGATCGCTCCTTCATCATTCAGGAGTGGCGCGCATGGCTTTCGGTCTCAAGAAGCACAACGGCAACAGCGTTGCGACAACGCCGCCGGCGCGCGCGGGCCTGGCCCAATGGGCCGGCCTCGCCATGCTCGCGCTGCCCACGATGCTGCTCGGGCTCGACGTGACGCTGCTCTACCTCGCGCTGCCCAGGCTGGCCGAGGACCTGCAGCCCAGCGCCACGCAGGCGCTGTGGATCATGGACGCCTACGGCTTCATGATCGCGGGCTTCCTGGTCACGATGGGCGCGCTGGGCGATGCGATCGGGCGCCGCCGCCTGCTGCTGATCGGCGCCGCGGCCTTCGCCGTCACCTCGGTGTTGGCCGCCTTCGCACCGAGCGCCAACCTGCTGATCGCCGCGCGGGCCCTGCTCGGCATCGCGGGCGCGGCGCTGATGCCCTCCACGCTGGCGCTGATCCGCAACATGTTCCTCGATGCACGCCAGCGTGCGCTGGCGATCGGCGTCTGGGCCACCATGTTCGCCTTCGGCATGGCCGCGGGGCCGCTGGTCGGTGGCCTGCTGCTCGCGCACTTCTGGTGGGGCTCGGCCTTCCTGGTGGCGATTCCGGTGGTGCTGCTGCTGTGGATCGGCGGGCCGCTGCTGCTGCCCGAATACCGCGCGGCGGAACGCGCGCGCCTCGACCTCGCGAGCGTCGCGCTGTCGCTGGCGGCGATCCTGCCGCTGGTCTATCTGGTCAAGCAGAGCGCGAAGAGCGGTTGGGGCCTCGCCACCACGATGGCGCTGCTGCTCGGCATCGCCTGTGCGATCGCGTTCGTGCGGCGCCAGCGTGCGCTCGCGAATCCGCTGCTCGACATCGGGCTGTTCGCCGACCGCGGCTTCAGCGTCGCGCTCGGCGTGCTGCTGGTCGGGCTGACCGGCGTCGGCGGCGCGCTGCTGCTGGTGACGCAGTATCTGCAACTCGTGGTCGGCCTGCCGCCGGTGACGGCCGGCCTGTGGATGGCGCCGCCCGCGCTCGCGATGCTGGTGGCCGGCATCGGCGCGCCGCTGGTCGCGCGGCGCGTGCGTCCGGGCTTCGTGATGGCCGCGTCGCTCGCGCTGTCGGCGCTGGGCCATGGCCTGCTCGCGCTGCTGCCCGTGCTGCCGGCAACGCAGGGCCTGGGCTGGGCGGTGGCCGGCTATTCGCTGATCTACCTGGGCTTGGGAACGCTGGCCGCGCTGGGCACCGACCTCGTGATCGGCGCGGCGCCGGCCGCCCATGCGGGCTCGGCCTCGGCGCTGTCGGAAACGGTGCAGGAGCTCGGGGTCGCGCTCGGCGTGGCGATCTTCGGCAGCCTGACGACCGTGGTCTACCGCTCGCGCATCGCCGAGCACCTGCCGCGCGAGCTGCCCGAACAGGCGGCCCGCGCGGTGGAAGAGGGCCTCTGGACCGCGACCTCGCTCGCGCCGAGCCTGCCCGCGGGCCTGCTCGACGAGGCCCGGCACGCCTTCGTGGCCGGGCTCGGCGTGTCGTCCGCCGTGGCGGCCGCGGGGATCGCGGCCCTGGCCGTGGTGTCGGCCGTGGCGCTGCGGCGCATCGCGATCCCCGCGCCGCGCGCGCTCAAGCCTTCGCGGGCGGCAGCGCCAGCGGCTTCGGCAGCCGGATGCGGATGAACTCGTTGCCGTCCACCTTGTTCGGCAGGCGCGAGGGCGAGCCGCCGGGGTAGTTGTTGTCGTTCACCAGCATCAGCGTCTGCGCGTCGGCGATCGTCACCACCTCCACGCACTCCATCGGGAAGGCGAAGACGCCGTCGATGGTGGCGTCGCCGCCCAGGCCCTTCGGGTCCTTCAGCGCCATCAGGTCGACGATTTCTTCCTTCTCGAGGTAGCCGCTGCTGTCGACCTGCGCGAGGTCGATCCTGTAGACGCGCTTGAAGCGCGCCGCGTTGCGCCAGGTGCCCGAGGCCGGGAACTTGCCGCTGCGCACGTCGCCCGCGCCGCTGTCCTTCTCGACCACGAGGAACTCGGTGTCGTTGATCGCGACCATGTCGTTGACGCTGTAGACCTCGGTCTCGAGGTTGCCGTCGCCGTTGATGCGCTGGCCGGTGCTGACCTTGTAGGCGTAGACGCGCGGCTCGAAGTTCTGCGAGGCCAGGTCGAACACGCTGATGATGCGGCGCTGCGCGTTGTCGCCGTTCATCTCCTTCTCGTACATCGCGTAGAGCTTGGTGCGGCTGGCGTTGATCGCCATGCTTTCCAGGCCGCCCGAACCGCCGAGGTTGGCCACCGAGGCGTTCGACTGGATGTACGGGTTGTTCGGCGTCTGCACCAGTGGATTGGCGCCGATCTTCGCGAGGTTGGGCATCTGCACCTCGCGCGCGACCAGCCGGCCCTGGCGGTCGAACTTCAGCAGGAAGGGGCCGAACTCGTCGCCGATCCAGAAGTTGCCCTGCGCATCGATCTGCAGCGACTCGGGGTCGATGTCGTAGCCGGTCAGCAGTCGGCCCGAGACGATCGTCGGGTCCACCGCCAGCGTCTGGCCGGCCGGCGACACCGAGGCGCCGGGGTAGTTGACCATGTCGGCCACGGCCGGATAGCCGAGGTTGCGATAGGGGTCGCTCAGGCGGATGTAGCTCTGCTCGCTGAAGGACGCGAGTGTCTCGCCGGTCTGGAAGTTGGCCGGGATCACCTGGCCCTTGGCCCAGTCGAACTTCACCGCGTAGATGTGCAGCAGGGCATCGGGCGAGGCGGCGCGGCCGCCGAAGCCGTTGTCCTGCATCGCGTAGAAGACGCCCGGCATGCCGCTGGGCACCAGCGCCGAGAAGCCCTGCATCGGCTGCTTGCCCTGGAAGGGCAGGGTGTAGCCGTAGGTGTCCTTGGCGCGCGTGTAGTCGCCGCCCGAGATGAACTGGCCCGAGGTCGGGCCGGCCACGTAGCTGTCGGCCGGCAGCACGGCGCGGCCGGTCAGCGTCGGGGCCGTGACCTCGGGTTCGGCCACCGGCGCGGGCGCCGGTGCGGGAGCGGGTGCAGGCGCGGGTGCCGGCACGAAGGGGAAGCCGCCGCTGCTTCCGCCGCCGCCGCAACCGGCCAGCAGCGCGCCGCCCGCGCCGAGCAGCAGGCCGCGGCGCTGGATGTTGTTCTTCGATGTCATGTCTTGGCTCTGTCTTCGATGCGCGTCAGAAGGGGGTGGGTGCCGACGTCATGTCGGTCAGCTTGTTGGTCCGCAGATCGATCACGAAGTGCTGCGTCGGCGCGCCCTTGGCGAGCTTCAGCAGGATCTGCATCAGCGGCTTGAAGCGCGCCTGGAACACCGCATGGGCCGGGTTGTCGTTCATCACCTGCTGGCTGCCGTTGAGCGCCAGCGCGGTGTGGGTGCCTTCGAGCGCCTGGGCGATCAGCTTGTACTGGCGCGCGCGGTCGGCCGGGATGTCGGTGAACGCGAGGTCGCCGGCATTGGCCAGGCGCACGAAGTCGCCCGCCAGGTCGATCGCCTTCCACTGGTTGAAGTCCTCCAGCCGCATGCCGTTGGCACCCGCGAGCGCGCGCGCCCTGGCTTCCGCATCCGCGTAGTCCTTGGCATAGGCCGCCTGCTGCGCGCTGCCGTCGCCGCCGGCGTCGCCCAGGCACGAGAAGAAGGCGCTGCTCAGCAGGCCGCGGTTGCCGGTGTTGCCCAGCTGCTTGAGCGTGACCTTGGTCTGCAGCTGCGACAGCACCAGCAGGTCGGAGCCGTAGATCGGGCTCTTTACCAGTTCGCGCATCTCGCAGCGCCAGTCGTCGTTGAGCAGCCGCAGGCGCACCAGTTCCGACATGTAGCGCGTGCTGAACTCGCCGTAGCTCTTCGCGTCGAGCACCGTCTTGTCCCACAGCACGCCGTTGCTGCCGCCCGGCAGCCGGCCCGGGAAGTCGGTGAAGAAGCGGTGTTCCTCGCGGTAGAGGTCGAACAGCTCGTCGAAGCGCGCCACGTTGTCCAGGCGCACGGTCTGCACGTCGATGTGCGTCGCGTCCTTGAAGGTCAGCAGCTTGTAGGCCGGCACGTAGGCCGCCATCGACGGCGCCTGGATGTTCACCAGGCCATGGCCGTCGTCGTAGTTGCGCACGGCGGTGTCGTTGAAGTGCATGTGGCCGCCCACGTGCACCTGCAGGCCGGTGTCGGCCAGTGCCTTGGTCACGTCCTCGGCGGGACGGCGCACCATCTGCATCTTGCCCGCGCCGAGCAGCGCGATGATGTCGTCGGAGGCGCCGTTGAAGAACTCGCTCATCGGGAAGTGGCTGAAGGCCACGACCTGCTTGCCCTGCTTCTTGCCGCGTGCCACCACGTCCTTGAGCCACGCGATCACGTGCGGCTTGTGCGTCAGCATCTTGTTGTAGCCGGCGTCGCCCGAGCCGTTGAAATCGTTGGGGCCGGTGCCGGTGGGCACGTAGACGTTGGCATCGATGCCAACCAGCCACAGGCCTTCGACGGGCTCGACCAGGTAGCTGGTGTCTGGCACGTCATGGCAGAAGGTGTAGCCGTCCTTCTTGTAGGTGCCGCCCGCGCCCTGCGCGCAGATCTCGAAGGTGCGCTTGCTCCAGGCCGCCTGTTCCTTCGCCTTCGCGAAGTCGTAGTTCTGGTAGCTGTAGCTGCTGTAGGGCGTCTCGAAATAGCGGTAGCCGGCCTTGGGCATCAGGCCGTGCTGGTCGAGCGCCTCGGTGATGCCCGCGTAGCCCTGTTCCTTGACTTCCTCGGTGCAGTAGCTGCCGTTGACCTTGGCCCATTCGCCGCTGTAGTTGGACGCCGCGCAGTCGCCGTTGCCACCGCGGCTGTAGATCGGTTGCGGCGCGCCCACGCGGTTCGTGGCGGCGTCGATGCCCAGGTAGTCGGCCTTGCCGCCCGCGCGCTCGAGCGGCTTGTTCGGGTCGTGGTTGCCCGGGGCCGCGAAGAACTGGATGCCGTGCTTATTCGCATAGTCGTCCAGCACCTTCTTCAGGCCGCGCATGTGCACCGGTTGTCCGTCGTCCGAGAAGTCGCCGGGCAGCGCGATCAGCTTCACGCCGCGCGCCACCGCGTCGTCGAGCGCGGTGATGAAGGCGAAGTAGTTCTCGTTGAACAGGCGCGTCGAGGTCATCTGCGCATGCATCAGGCGGATCGTCGCGTTGCGGCCCGACTTCTGGTTGAACACGCCGGGGAACGAACCGTCCTTGAAGTTGGCGTAGACGTCGTGGAAGTGGATGTCGGGCATGAACGCGACCTGCACCGGCGGCGCGGACTCGGCCGGCGGGGGCGTGGTCTGCCCGGGGTTCGAGCCCGCGGGCGGCAGCGGGAAGAAGCCGGCGTTCTGGTTGTCGCTGCCGCCGCAGGCGGACAGCAGCAGCACGGCCGCGGCGACGGCGATCGTCGAGGTCGCGCGCGCGGTGCGAGGAAGGGAAAAAATCATGAAAAAAGATCCGCGAAAAAGGTGACGAAACGCCCGCCGCCCCTGCGAAGGGGCCGGCGGGCGCGCGGCGGATCATGCGGGGGTCGTATGACCTCCCGGTGGCAGCTGCATGACATAGGACGACTGACGGCACACTGACGCCGAAGTGAAAAGTTCGCATCGAAGACGCGGCGCCGACCAGCCTCCCGCGCACCGGAGGCGGGCGGAATCGCTCCCGCCGCGCCATGGCACCATCGCCCCCATGCACGAGCCCTCCCGCCGCATCCCCTACCGCACCTGGCCGGGTGCCCTCGCGGTCTTCCTCGCCATCGCCGCCTATGTTGGCGGCCTGATCTTCTGGGACCGCCACACCCCCGGCGCGCGCCCGCTGCCGGCCGGCGAGACCGTGTCGGTCGGCCATGCGCGCTTCGAGCCCGCGCGCGGCTGGCAGATGGACGTGGCGCGCTCCAAGGCCGGCCGCTCGCTGATGCTGTTCAAGGGCAACCACAAGTTCCTCGTCACCACCTTGCCCTGGGCCGGCGGGCCCGACGGTCCGCTGGTGCGCCAGCAGCGGCTGATGGAGCGCGGCCAGGGCCTGAGCATCGAGGGCGACGTGTCCGACTTCGTCACCATGTGGGGCCTGCAGGGCAAGACCTTCGCCTACTACGGCAGCAAGATCGCCGGCCGCTTCTGGCAGGTGGTGGACCAGCGCCGCAAGTCGCTGGTGCAGATCGACGTCTACGGCGGCAGCGACGGCCTCGACGAGGCCATGGCCGATGCGCGCGGCATGCTCGAGTCGATGGACCTGGAGGCGCCGCTGTGAGCCACGACACCACCATCGCCACCACCGCCTTCGACAGCGACGAGTCGCCGTGGCCGGTCGGCACCGACTCCTTCTTCCAGCCGCGGCGCGCCGCCTTCTGGCTGCTGAGCGCGCTGATCGTCAACGGCCTGTTCTACACCGTGCAGATGTTCTCGATGGGCTTTCGCGTGGTGCCCATCACGGCCTTCCTGGGGCTCGTGGTGTGGGGCCTCTACACGCTGGCCTTCCTGCTGGTGTTCCGCACGCTCGACCTGCTCGAGCAGCATCCGCCCGAGGCCTTCGTGCTGGCCTTCGCCTGGGGCGGCATGGGCGCGGTGTATTTCGCGGCGCCGGCCAACATCGCGATCCAGAGCCTGTGCGCCAAGCTGATCTCGCCCGAGTTCGTGGCGGCCTGGGGGGCCGCGGTCGCGGGGCCGATCACCGAGGAGTTCCTCAAGCTCGCGGGCGTGGTGCTGCTGGTGCTGGTGGCGCGCAACCAGTTCCAGACCTACCTGTCGGTGCTCATCGTCGGCGCCATGGCGGGGCTCGGTTTCCAGGTGGTCGAGAACCTGACCTACACCGTCAACGCCTCGATGCGCTTCCCGCTCGAGAACCAGGTCTATCCGGTGCTGCTGAACCTGCTCACGCGCGGACTCATGAGCGGGCTGTGGAGCCACGCGGCCTACACCGCCATCGCCTCCTTCGGCGTCGCCTGGTTCCTGCTGCATCCCGAGCGGCGGCTGGTGACGCGCATCGGCGCGGCCGTGCTGTGCTTCGTGCTGGCCTGGGCCATGCACTTCGTCTGGAACTCGCCGCTGCTCGAGGACTACTTCGACGGCGGCTATGGCCAGATGGCGCTGCTGCTGCTGGTCAAGGGCATCCCGGTGCTGATCGCGGCCTGGCTGTTCTGGCGCGAGGCCGCGCGCGAGAACGGCGCCTACCTGCACGCGCTCGCGGCCTACTTCGTGCCCGAGCGCGAGCTGATCCGCGACGACGAATGGGTACGCCTGGGCCAGCCGCTGGCGCGCTGGCGCGTACGCCGCGAAATGGGCCGGGCCTTCGGCGCCAGGGCGCGGCGGCTCAAGACGCGGCTGCAGCGCGAGCAGCTGCGACTGATCCGGCTCGCGGGCACCTATGGGCGCGGGCCGCAGACGCTGGCGAGCGAGCTGGCGGTGCGGCGGATCCGGGCGGCGCTCGAGCCGTTGATACAGGCGCCGCGCTGAGCGCGCACAACACCTTCCACTTCGACGATCGATTGCCATCGCACCATGTCCAGCCACATCCAGCGTCTGCGCCTCCCTGAGGACGATCCGACCTTCGGCGGCAACAAGGTCTTCGACCTGTTCCAGTATTCGCCCGCCGTGAAAGCCGGCGGGCTGGTCTTCATCGCGGGCCAGGTCGGCATCCACGCCGACGGCACCGTGCCGCAGAGCGCGGAGGAGCAGATCGAACTTGCCTTCAAGCGCCTCGGCGCGATCCTCGCGCATGAAGGACTGGGCTTCGAAGACCTGGTCGAACTCGTGTCGTATCACGTGCGCATCGACGAGCAGCTGAGCGCTTTCCGCGCGATCAAGGAACGCCACATCACGAGCGACTTCCCGGCCTGGACCATCCTCGGCGTGGCCGCGCTGGCACGGCCGAACCTGCTCGTCGAGATCAAGGCCGTGGCGGCCGCCAGGCCGGCGTAGCCGCGCGCGGCCTCGAGGCCGCGTCAGAGCCCCATCAACGCCTGCAACAGCATCCGGCTCGCCGGTGAGGGCTCGGCCAGCGCGGGCACCGCCAGGTAGCTGACCCGGTGCGCCCAGGGCTCGTCGAGCGGCACGAAGGCCAGGTTCGGAAACTTCGCCTGCTGCTCGAGGCTGGCCTGGGGCAGCAGCCCGATGCCGAGGCCGCACTGCACCATGCGGCTGGCCGAATCCATGCCCTTGACCTGGATGCGCGTGCGCAGCCGAACGCCGTGACGCAGCGCTTCCTTGGCGACGCGGCTCGCGAGCGCGGTGCCGGGCGGCAGCTCCACCCACTCCTCCTTCAGCAGTTGCTCGAAGCGCAGGCGCTTGCGCTTCGCGAGCCGGTGGTGCACGGGCAGGATCACGACCAGTTGCTCGGTGCGGTAGGGCTGCAGCTTGAGGCCGGGGATGTCGCCCTCGGCGACGAACACGCCGACGTCGGCCTTGCGCTGCAGCAGCAGCTCGACGATCTCCGCGCTCGTGTGTTCGGCCAGCTCGATCTTGATGCCCGGGTGCTGCTGCAGGAACAGCGCGAGGTCCTGCGGCAGGTGCTGCACGATGGCCGAGATCGAGGCGACGAGCTGGATGCGGCCCGACACGCCGGCCTGCAGGTTCTGCAGCTCGGCATCGAGGGTGTCGACGTCCTCCATCATCGCGCGCGCATAGCGCGCGATCGACAGGCCCGCCGCGGTCAGGCCGGCACCGCGCGCGGTGCGGTGCAGCAGCTCGACGCCCATGGCGGTCTCGAGTTGCGTGATGCGGCGGCTCGCGGCCGAGGGCACGATGTGCAGGGTGGCGGCCGCGCGCGACAGGCTGCCTTCGTGCTCGATCGCCGCGACGAGCTTCAGGGTGGCGAGGTTCAGGTGATCGAGCAGGGGGCGTCGGGGTTTCATGGTGCGCGGGGCAGCGTTGCCGCAATGGCAACGCTGCCGTGAATTAATGTCGCTGGGCTTGTGGCGGGGACTGCGTCAGCATGCGGGCCATTCCAACACGCAGACGAGTTCTTCCATGCAGCAGATTCTGAACCTGCGCGATCTCACGATGATCGAGCGCACCCATGCCCGCGGCGGCAAGTTCCGCTACCACCCGCTGCTGTCCGGCCGCGACGGCAGCGCGGGCAACTTCTTCCTCCAGCTCTCGAACACCTTCAACGACTTCGACTCGCCGCGCCATCGCCACAACTTCGACCAGGTGCGCGTGCAGCTCGAGGGCGACGCCGACTTCGCGCGCGACGGCGTCATGAAGCCGGGAATGATCGGCTACTTTCCCGAGGGCGTGTTCTACGGTCCGCAGAGCATCGCGGGCGAATCGCTCACGCTGGTGCTGCAGTTCGGCGGCGCGAGCCGCAGCGGCTACGTGTCGGAGGCGGCGTTCCAGCGCGGCATCGCCGAGCTCAAGAAGAACGGCCGCTTCGAGGCCGGCGTCTACAAGGTCGACAAGCCCGAGGGCGGCACGCGCAACCAGGATGCCTACGAAGCCGTCTGGGAGCACATCAACGGCCGCGAGCTGCGCTACCCCGAGAGCCGCTACGACAAGCCGATCTTCATCCGCCCCTCGGCCGCGCAATGGCTGAGCGATGCGCAGCGGCCCGGCGTGGCGCGCAAGCACCTGGGCAGCTTCTCCGAGGCGCGAACCGTGCTGTCGCTGATCGCGCTCGAGGCGGGCCGGGGCATCGAGGTGCCGCCGAACAGCATCGTGTTCGTGCTGGCCGGCAAGGGCCACGCGGGTGACGGCCGGCGCGATTGGGAGGCGCGGTCTTCGCTCTACAGCGGCGAGGCGGCCAGCGCGATGACGGCCGATGCCGCGAGCGAACTGCTACAGATCGAGCTGCCGAGGCTGTGAGCATGCGCGACCTTCAGTCTGGCGGCCGGCGCCGTCGCATCGTGCTGGGACTCGGTGCGGCCCTGGTCGGGTCGCCGCTGCCGCGCGCCTGGGCCGTGGAGGAATTTCCCTCGCGCCCGATCTCGATGGTGGTTCCGTTTCCGCCGGGCGGCGGCTTCGACACCATCGCGCGGCCGTTCGCGGAGCGGCTCGGCCAGTTGCTCGGACGTGCGGTCGTCGTGGACAACCGCGCGGGCAGCGGCGGCAACATGGGCACCGATTTCGTCGCGCGCGCGCCGGCCGACGGCCACACGCTGCTGTTCGCCAACGACTACCTCGCGACCAACCCGAGCGTGAACCGCAACACGCGCTTCGACCCGCTCAAGGACTTCGCGCCCGTGAGCATGGTCGGCAGCACGCAGGTGGTGATGGCGGTACGGCCCGACTTCCCCGCGAAGAATTTCGAGGAGCTGGTCGCGCTGTCGAAAAAGCGCTCGCTGAGCTACGGCACGCCGGGCGCGGGCACCTCGCCGCACCTGGTGGGCGAGTACCTCTCGACCATCTCGCCGCTGCAATCGCTGCACGTGCCCTACAAGGGCACGGCGCCGGCGGTCAACGATGCGATGGGCGGGCAGATCGACATGGTCTATGCCACCTCGCCCTCGGTCGCGAGCCAGATCGCGGCCGGGCGGCTGCGCGGCATCGCGGTGTTCGGCGCGCAGCGCAGCACGCAGTTGCCCGAGGTGCCCACGCTCAAGGAGATCGGCGGGCCCTCGGTCGACTACGAGGTCTGGTACTGCCTGCTGGCGCCGGCCGGCGTGCCGGCCTCCGTGCTCGCGACGATCCGCGCCGCCACGCGCAAGGCCCTCGATGCCGACCTGGCCGCGCGGCTGGCGCGCCTGGGCTATGCGGTGAGATCGAGCGAGCCCGAGGCGGTCACGCAGGCGATCCGGCAGGGGCTGGAGCGCTGGAAGGACGTGGTTGCGCGGGCGAAGATCGCGATCGATTAGGGCACGGCGCTACCGTCGCTCGACGCCCTCGTACTCCCAGAAGAACTTGGTGCGCAGGCAGTCGAGCGACTCGGCCCAGGTGGATCGTTCGCAGGCCGCCACGCGCTGGCGCAGCGCCTCGCGCAACGTGTCCCAGTCGTAAGGGTCGACGATCAGCAGCGCGTCGATGTCGAAGCCCTTTGCGCGCCGGCGCATCGAGGTGTAGGCCTGCAGCGCCCGGCCGTCGTGGTGGGCTCTCACGCCCTCGGGCGTTGCCGCGAGCAGCTGGAACACGTGCGCGCCGGACACGCCCGCCTCGCCGATCTCGAGCTCGAGGGTGAGGTAGACATCCTCGGGGGCCTCCGGACGCCATGCGCTCAGCCTGTCGACATCGAGGGAACGCAGGTCGACGATTTCGAGACGGATTGTCATTTCAGGGCTCCACATCCACGTGAACGTTGGAATCGTAAGGGCCCTTGGGCACGGCACGCTGCTGGAAGTTCATCTGCGTGCCGGTCATGGAGAAGGGTTGGCCCGACACCGGGTGGACGTTGCGCCCCGCGTCGGTCGGCTTCTTGCTGGGCCCGCGCACCGTGCGCAGTCCATCCTCGGACCTCAGCATCCATCCGCCCTTGTCCGTGAGTTCCTGCGTGAAGCCGGGACCGACGAACTCCTCGGCCAGTTCCCGCGCCTCGGCCTGCGTCAGGCGCGCGGTGATCTGCGTGTTGCCGGGCTTGTTCGACAGGCCCAGGATGCGGCGCAGCCGCGTGCGCTGCCGCTTCGTCTTGCAGCGCAGCCCCAGGGGATCGATCCAGCCCAGCGCATTCGGCGCGAAGCCGTAGGGGTTCTCGCCACCGTCGAGGCCGATCGGGTCCTGGCTCACGAAGGCGCCGATGTGCGGATCGAAGTAGCGGTTCCGGTTGTAGTGCAGGCCCGATTCCTCGTCGAAGTACTGCCCCTGCAAGCGCAGGGGGTTGTCGATCGCCGCGGCGCGCGAGGCGAGCGCGCTGCCCCAGGCGGTGGAGGTCGCGGACCAGAGGATCTCGCCGGCGCCGTCGGTCAGCCGCGAGGGCATCCCGTTCGGCTCGACATGGAAGTGGGCGACCCTTTTCGTGCCCGGCGACGACGCATCCGGCAGCGGGTCGACCAGCGCCAGCGGAATGCAGGTCTGCGGGTAGTACACGTACTCGCGCGCGCGTTCCCAGGCCACCACCGGCTGCTGGCGGCCGCGTATCGCGCGCCGCTGCGCGAGCGCGGCGGGGTTGAGCGACGCGGGCGCGACCTGTTCGTCGTGGGCCTGGCGCACCTCGCCCAGCAGCGCATCGCCGTCCCAGAAGAACCAGGTGGTATGGGTGGCGCCGCGCTTGAAGACGCGCCGGCCCACGGCGTCGTAGCCGTAGCGCGTGCGCGCCGTGCCGCGCCGGCTCTCGATCAAGCGGTGGTGGGCGTCCCAGGCCAGCTCGAGCTCGTCGCCCGTGTCGGTCGCGCCGTGCGCCGCGGGTCCTCTGCGCACCAGATCGCCCGCGCGGTCGAACACGTAGTGCACGCCGTCGCAGCTGCCTTCGCGCGTCCAGTGCACCGGTGCGTCGTCGTCGCCGCCGGCCACCTTCTGCATCCGTGTCTGCTCGATGGTGGTGCGAAGGCGGTCGCCCGCCGGATCGTGCAGCAGCCGCGTGACCTTGCCTTCGGGATCGATGTGCTGCAGGACGCGTCCCATCAGGTCGTAGCCGTACTGGTCGCTGCCATGGAGGCTGTCGTGCCGGTGCACCAGCTGGCCCTTGCGGTCGTAGTCGTAGCGGGTGCTGAACAGCGGCGAGGCGTCCCGCAGCACGGCCTGGGCCGTGAGCTGGTGGTTCGCGTCGTAGCGGGCGTGGCGCACGACGCTCGCGCTCAGCTGTTCGCGCACGATCCGGCCGAGGGCATCGCGCTCGATGCCGATCGGTGCCTCGTCGTCGATGCCCAGGCTCGCGAGCTGGTCGCAGGCGTCGAATTCCATCCGCACGCGATGGCCGGCCGAGCTCTCGCGCAGCGTGCGGTTGCCCACCGCGTCGTACTGCGAGGCGACGCGAAACCCGTTCTGCCATTCCTCGAGCACACGGCCGGCCGCGTCGAAGCGGCGCTTCACGTGGGCCGCGCCGTTGCGCATCTCCACCAGCTGTCCGCGCCGGTCGTAGACCAGCAGCTCGTCCAGCGGGTGCCCGGGACGCAGCGGATCGGCCGCCGTCTTGCGCGTGATGCGGCCGAGCTTGTCGCAGGCGAAGGCGACGTGCTGACCCAGCGGGTCCGTCATGTGCGTCAGGTGGCCGGCCTCGTCGTAGGCGTAGTGCCGCGACTGGCCCCAGAAATCGGTCTCCTCGACGATGCGGCCCAGGGCGTCGCGCCGCAGCACGAGCCGCTCGCCGCGCTGGTTCGTCACGCCGACGAGCTGCTCCTCGGTGTCGTAGTGGTACTGCAGGACCTGGCCGTCGGGCTGGATGCGCCGGCCGATCTCGCCGAGGCCCACGTAGGCCAGCCGCGTCTCGGCGTGCGCTGCGTCCACGTGCCGCACCAGCCGGTCCTCGGCGTCGTAGCCGCAGAGGATCTGCGCGCCATCGGGATGGTCGATGCGTACCAGCCGGCCCTTCCGGTCGCAGTGGTAGCGCGTCGTCTCGCCCAGGGCGTTGGTGCGGCCGAGCAGGCGCCCCAGCGCGTCGTGCGTGAAGCGGTCGACGCGCCCGAGCGGATCGACCAGCGCTTCCAGCTGCCCGTGCCGGTCGTAGTGCAACTGCGTGGCCGCGCCGCGCGCGTTGACGTGGCGCACCAGCTGCCCATGCGCGTCGTGCTCGAAGCGGGCGGCCGCGCCCAGCGGATCGGTCTGGCGCGTCGGCAGGCCGCGCGCGTCGCTTTCGAGCTGCCAGCGATGGCCCAGCGGATCGACGATCGCGCACAGCCGGTCTTCCGTGTCGTAGTCGCAGCCGACGCTGCTGCCGTCGGGGCGCTGCACGGCCAGCAGGTTGCCCCGCGCGTCGTAGACGAAGCCGGTGCGCAGTCCGCCCGGTGCGGTCACGGCCACGGTGCGGCCGGCATCGTCGTAGGCGAAGGTGGTCACGCCGTCGTGCGGATCGATCTCCGCCAGCGGCAGGCCGGACTCGTCGAAGCGCACCACTGTCAGGTGTCCCAGCGAGTTGCTGATCTCGGTCCGGCCCAGCGCCTCGTCGTAGGCGAAGCGGTAGTCATGCAGCCCGCCATCGCCCCAGGCATGCACCACGCGCCAGCGGTCGTCGTAGGCGTAGTGGAACGACAGGCCCGTGCGGTCGGTGTGGCGCGCCATGCGATGCTGCAGATAGGCGAACTCGTAGGCGGCGCCCAGCGCATCGATGGCCGCGAGCAGGTCGCCGTCGGCATGGCGGTAACGCACCAGCGGATGCTCCTGCTGCGTGGCGGGATCGCGCAGCGCCATGGCCTCGATGCGTCCCTGCCGGGATTGCACCTCGATGCTGCGCCCGGGCAGCCCGTTCAGGCCGTTCTCGACGATGCGCGCCAGCTCGCCGCGCTGCCGCACGAAGTCCCAGCGGTTGCCGCAGGCATCCTCCAGGCGCGTCACGAAGGGGGACGGTGCGCGCAGCGCTCCCTCGGGCGAGAGCGCCTGCTCGAAACGGTAGCGCAGACCGCTCTTGAGGCGCACCACCAGCGCGTCGCCCTGGCGCGTGAGCCGGGCGCCGTCCACCACGTCGAGCACCTGCTGCGCCTCGGTGCGCGGCAGTTCGGTGAACAGCGCGAACTCGTCCGGCCCGCGCAGGCTCACGATGCCGTCGTCCTCGGCCACCAGGCGCACATCGGCCGGCGTCTGCCAGCCCAGGCCGCAGTGGCCGGCGAAGTCGTGGTCGCGCGATGCGTAGACGCGGCTCCACGTGAGCGGCAGGCGCCCGGGAACGTGGAAGTCCTCGTGCGCCACCGAGACGCTGCCGTCGCGGATGTCGACCGGTTCGGCGCGCAGCACCTGGCACTTGAGGAAGCCGGGCGGCATGTCCTTGAGCGCGCGCCGCGCGATGCGCGTGTAGGCGCGGCCCAGCGCCTTGAACAGGCCGCGCTGGATCATCGCGCCCCAGGAGATGGCGGGCGGTCCGCCGACGAACACCTGCGGCGGGATCGCCACGTTGAAGGTGGTCGGCAGCATCAGGCTCAGGCGCACGGGCTTGGCCAGCTTGCGCGGGCGAAACGGCGGCACCAGGCCGACGATGTTGCAGCCGAGCACCGGCATCGCGATGCGCGAGAACGGATCGCCATCGGCCAGCACGGTGCGGCTGCCCATGAACAGCTCGTCGTCGAACTGCGGGCCGCCCGGCCCCTTGACGATCGGCATCGGCGCGCCGACCAGGATGTGGAAGTCGACGCCGCCGGTGCCGGCGTTGGCGCGTCGCACGCCGGCCACCTCGACGGTGGCGCCGAGCGGCAGCGGGATGCTCTCGGGCATCGCGCCATCGCCCGGTGGCGCGCCGGGCGGCGCCGGTATCTGCGGCGATGCCGTGCCTTCGCCGATGGCGTTCTTGGCGGCCTCGGTCGCGGTGCCGAGCGCGCCCAGTCCCTTGACGATCGGGTTGTCGGGCGACACCTCGATGGTCGGCAGGTAGTCGAACGGGTCCATCACGATGCCGATGTGCACCGTGGGCCATACGCCGGGCGGCGCCAGGTAGGTGTGGGCATCGATGCCCAGTTGCGGGTCGAAATGCTTGGCCGCGAAGAACAAGTGCTTTCCTTGTGGCGTGAAGGAACCGGCGCGCCTCAGGCGGCCTCGACGAAGGGCTGCGGATCGGGCAGGCGCGCGAACGCGGGCGGCTCGCGCCATTCGCCGGGCGCGAGATCGAGCGGATGCTTCACGTGCGGCAGCCCGCTCCAGGCCGGGTCGAGCCACTGGCGCCCCATGGCGACGACGGTGCGGAACACCTCCTCGCCGCCTTGCACCAGCTGCTCGCGCTCGCGCAGCTGGCCCTGGAACAGTTGCTCGTAGCGCTGCACCAATTGCGTCTCGATCGCTGCGATGGCGCTCGGCTGTGGATGGGTGCCAAGCCGATGGCCCGCGAGATCCGCCTCGACCAGGGCCGCGCGCGCTTCGCGCTCGTAGCCCGTGGCGCATTGCGCGATGCGCTCGCAGCGCCGGGGGTCCTGCATCACGAGCATGTCCTGCAGCAGTTGCGGCACCGTGCTGTTCGGCCGGTCGGCGTCGGCCATGGCGCGCGCCTCGCGCACGCCGGCCAGCGCCGCGGCCCAGGCCCGGTCGCGCTCGCCGGCACCGAGCCAGGCCTGGGCCGCGGCGCGCTGGCCCTCGACCGCGAACAGGCTGTTGGGGATGCGGCGGGCAGCTTCGCCCGCCTGCTCGAAGGCATGGGCCGACTGCTTCATGTCGCCGGCCGCGGCCCATGCCCCGCCTTCGGCCATCCAGCCCTGCATCAGCAGCATCGGCCCCATCGGGTTGCCGGCCTGCGTGGCCTCCACCGCCGCGGCACGAGCCTGGCGGTAGCGCGCGACCGCGCGCGCGACGTCGCGCGCCTGCAGCCAGGCGCCGCCCACCATCACGTCGAGCACGGCGCGCTGGTCGGACCAGCCGTTGCGCGTGGCCAGTCGCGCGGCGCGTTCGGCCGTTGCCTCCACGGCGGGCGCGTCGCCGCGACGCAGCAGCACCAGCATGTCGGCATAGAGCTGGCGAAACAGCGAGGCCCCGCCACTGCCGCCGCCCGCCTGGGCCGCGATCTCGCGCGCGGCCTCCAGGATGTCGAGCGGTGCATCGACCACGCGCACGACGCCCGCATGCCGCTCCACGAGCGGCTGCCAGGCGCGCGAGTCGCTGTCGTCGACCAGCACCAGCCGCAGCAGCCCGGCATCCTCTGGCGGCACGGGCGCCTGCAGCGCCGCGTCGAGCCAGCGCTCGAAGCAGGCCGCATCGCTCACGCCACCCGGTTGCAACACGACCGACAGCCGCTGGCGGCGCAGGTGGCGCGCCAGCGACAGGCCGGTGTCGACGAAGCCGGCGGCGCTGTCGCGGCCGCTCTGGTGTTCCTCTTCCCAGGGATCGCTCACGCCCTGCTTCGCGAGCTGCGGCCGGTTGTGGAGGTAGGTCTCGATCAGGGCCTGTCGCAGTTCGCGGCTGTAGCGATAGCCGGTCTCGTAGGCCGCGTCGAGCCGCACGAAGAGGTCGGGCGTGGCGTAGTCGCTGTCCACCATCTGCAAGGTGAAGAAGGCATCGAGCATGCGCTGCGAGTCGGGCGGCAGCCGCAGCACGACCGCGCGCAGCGACGCATCGTCGGTGCGCTCCCACCACAGGTCGTGGAGCCGCGCCATGCGTTTTTCGACCGGGTTGCGCACCGGTGCCGCGGAGGACATCGATGCGGCCCTCAGCAGTTCAGGAAGATCTTGGTGCCGTTCACCGTGACGCCCGATGCGTCGAGCATCAGCGTCGCGCTGCCCGCGCGCAGCACGATGCGCCCGGGCGTGACCTCCACCGCCGTGCCGTCGACATCGAGCACCACGCTGGTCGGGCTCGCATGCCTCATGGCGCCCGAGGCGAAGGTGTCGAGCGTGCCGCTCTCGGCGCTCACGCCCACGCTGCCCGAGGCCACGGCCGAGAAATCACCGCCCTGCGCCAGCAGGCCCATGTTGAGGGCGGCCGTTCCATACAGGTTGGCGGCCGAGCTGGTCAGCGAGACGTCGCCCTGCGCGGTGGCCGAGGCCGGGCCGGCCGGCACGTTGAGCGTCATCGCGTCGTTGTAGGTCGCGGCATGCGAACGCGCCGAGACCTGGTAGGCCTGTCCGATGGTGGTGGTCTGGCCCAGCGTGACGTTCCACAGGTCGTTGTCCTGCGCCGTGACGGTGCGGGCCTTCGTGACCGTCAGCGAATCCGTGCCCGTGACCGAGGTGGTCTGGTTGCCCGTGACGCTGGCGGTGCGGTGGGCCTTGGCGATGTGCGTCTGGTCGCCCGTGACCGTCAGCGTCTCGGTGCCGGTGACGGCATGGCTGCGGTTCGACTTGACGCTGACCGCCTCGTCGCCGTCCACGGTCTCGGCGCGCTGGCCGTGGATCGTGATCGTCTCGTTGCGGTCGACGGTCCTGGTGCGGTCGTTCTTGACGTGGTGGGTCTCGTCGCGCTCGATGGTCTTGCTGCGGTCGCGGCCCACGGTGTGGACCTCGTCGTTCTCGACCTCGAGCAGCTGGTCGCGCTCCGCGTGCAGCCACAGCTGCTCCTCGCCGAGCTTGTCCTCGAAGCGCAGTGCGTTCGCGTTCGCGGCATTGCCGCCCTCGGAGCTGCGCGAGAGCAGGCCGCTCTGGGTCGCGTTGGCGGGCAGGTCCCACGGCGGCATGTTGTCCGCGTTGTAGACCCGGCCCGTGATCAGCGGGCGGTCGGGGTCGCCGTACTCGAAATCGACCACCACCTCCTGGCCCACGCGCGGGATCTGCATGCCGCCGAAGTTGCTGCCGGCCCAGGGCGAGGACACCCGTACCCAGCACGAACTGCTCTCGTCCTTGCTGCAGTAGCGGTTCCAGTGGAAGCCGAGCTTCACGCGCCCGTACTGGTCGGTCCAGATCTCGCGGCCCGCGGGGCCGGTGACCACCGCCGTCTGCGGGCCCGTGGTGCGCGGTTTGAACGCGTCGGGCGTGGGGCGGAAGATGTTGTTCGCCGGCAGCACCTCGAACTCGACCCGGCAACGGAACTCCTCCAGCCCCGTCGCGTCGCCCGCTTCCTGCAGCGACAGGCGCGCGGCGGTCACGAGGTAGTCGGCATTCGCGCTGTCCTGCGGATGGTCGGTCAGCGTGAAGCGGTAGCCGGCCGCCAGGCCGCGCAGGTTGCCCGCGCCGCTGGCGACCTGGCCGGGCGCGCCAGCTTCTTCCATCCGCGCGCGCGCGATCTGCTCGCCGTCGGCCTCGGCCGCGTAGTTGCCCGGCCAGGCGAACACCTCGCGCGTTGCATGCCGGGTGCGCCGCGGCATCGCCTTGGTGCGCAGCAGGTCGGCCTTGGGGCGCGTGAAGTCGAAGTCGCCCGTCGCCCACTGGCCGCTTTGCAGCGCCTCGGCCAGCTGGAAGTGATGGCAGTGCTCCTCGTTGGACGAGGCCTCGGCGGCGCTGAAGGGAATGCGCTCGTAGCCGCCGGCGGGGAAGGGACCGTGCGCCTGCATGTCGTCGACGATCACCAGCGTGTGGCTGTTGGCCGCGTGCTCGAAGTAGTAGTAGAGGCCCCACTCGTGCAGCAGGCGGCTCGCGAAGTCGTAGTCGGTCTCGCCGTACTGCACCACGAACTCGCGCGGCGGATAGCTGCCCGTGGCGCGGATCGAGAGCGCGAAGCCGTAGGCCCCGAGCACCTCGTCGACGATGTCGAGCACGTTCCTGTTCTGGAAGATCCGGAAGTCCTGCGAGCGCTGGGCCAGGCTCAGCCACGACTCGATGACCACCTCGTAGAGCGCGCGCCGCTGCTCCAGGCGCAGGAAGCGCGCCCGCGTCACCAGCCCCGAGAGATGGCGCTGCTGCTGCGCGCCGCCGGGCCGGCCGTCGAGCAGGATGTGCACGCCGAATTCCTCACCGATCAGCGGCTTGAGCTTGATGTTCGCGGCCGAGCGCGCATCGACGGCGCCCGACGCCGGCGTGGTCAGCGTGAGGGTGTAGCGATAGGGGCGGCTCAGTGCTTCCTCGCCCTCGATCAGGACGGGTTCGAGGGCGGCCACCCCATCGAGCATGGGCATGGCATCGGAGGTCGCGGTGATCTTGCGGCCCCGGCTGGAGGCGGGCGTGGGCATGAAACTCCCTGAAGCGAAACTTGGAAAGGCGACGACCGGAGCGGACCGCCTCCCACGAGCAAACCGAGCACTGTAGGGAAGCTCGTGCCGCTAGACCGTAAGAAGCTGCAACCAAATTGCAATGGCGACACATCCATTCCACTACCTTCGGCGACGGATATCAGTCGAAGGTATGAAGAATGGCCTTCGTCGGCCACACGGCGTCGAATCCGTGGTGCAAACGTTTCCGTTCTCGGCGGCACTCTACTGCCGTTTTGGCTGGCCGAGGGCGTGACTACTAGGATTCGTAGTCGCGCGCCGATGCGCCATCGGCGCCGCGAAGTTCAGGCCCTCGGCCTCGCGCCGAAGCTCTGCCGGTACACGCTCGGACTCACGCCCGCCACGCGCTGGAACTGCGCCCTGAAGTTCGCCGCCGACCCCAGCCCGACCTTGACGACGATCTGCTCGATGCCCAGGCGCGTGCGTTCCAGCAGCTCCTGCGCGCGGCGCACGCGCGCGCGGATCAGCCATTGCGCGGGCGAGACGCCGAACTGGTGCTGGAAGCGCCGGTTCAGCGTGCGCTGGCTGCTGCAGGCCTGGCGCGCGAGGTCGTCGAGCGACAGCGGCCGGTGCAGGTTGCGCTCCACCCATGCGAGCAGCGGCTGCAGGTCGCGGTCGGCGGGCAGGTCGAGCGGCTGGATGAACTGGGCCTGGCCGCCCTCGCGGTGCAGCGGCACCACCGACAGCCGCGCCACCCGCGCCGCGACGGCCGCGCCGAAGTCCTTGCGCACCATGTGCAGGCACAGGTCCAGCCCCGCCGCCGCGCCCGCGGAGCTCAGGATGTTGCCGTGGTCGATGTAGAGCACCTTGGCATCGACCTCCACACGCGGATGAAGCTCGGCCAGCAGCGGCGCCGCGACCCAGTGCGTGGTGGCGCTCAGGCCATCGAGCAGCCCGGCCTGCGCCAGCACGAAGGCGCCCGAGCAGATGGAGGCGATGCGCGCACCGCGCGCCGAGGCCGCGCGCAGCGCCTGCAGCACGGCGCGGCCGATCGGTGCGTCGGGACGGGCGATGCCGGGCACGACGATGGTCTGCGCCTCATCGAGCACCGAGAGCCCGTGCCGGACCGTGAGCGTGAAGCTGCCGTTGTCGAAGGACTTCTGTTCGCCGCAGACCGCAACGCGGTAGCAGGGCTGGCCGGGCGCGAGCTCCGCATGGCCGAAGACCTCGCAGGCGCACGCGAGATCGAAGGCGATGAGGCCGGGGAGGGCGAGCACGGCGAGCCGGTGCGGGGCGTTCTTCGGGGCACGGGGTGTCATGGCGGCGGATTCTTCCATGGTTGGCGAGAAACAGTCGAAGCTTGTCAATCCGGCCACTTTCGCTTCAGGCATTGCATGGGGAGACTACGCAGGTTCCCGTCATGGAGTTGCTCTTGCCGTCCCGAGCCCTGCGCCTTTCCCGTCTCCGGCTGTTCTGCCTGCTCGAAGCCGCCACGCTGCTGATCCTGCTGCTGGTCGCGGTGCCGATGAAACACCTCGCCGGCCTGCCCTGGGCCGTGAGCCTCATGGGGCCGCTGCATGGCCTCGTCTTCCTGGGCTTCTGCTGGAAGGTCGCGAACGCGGCGACGCTCGAGGACGTCTCCGTGCGCAAGGGCTTCAAGCTCGTGCTCTTCGGCTGCCTGCCGGGCGGTGGCTTCTACAGCTGGAAGCTGCTCGACCGCGAGCCGACCTCGCCGTCGCCGGCCCCATGACCTACCTGTGGCTCAAGGCCCTGCACCTGGCCGCGGTGCTCGCCTGGACCGGCGGCCTGCTGCTGCTCGGCGTGGCGGCCGCCGCGTTCGGCCGTTCGGGCGGCGTGCTGCTGCCACACGAGAAGCGCATGGGGCAGGCCTTCCTGCGCTGGGACCGCCGCGTCACCGTGCCGGCGATGGTCGCGGTATGGGGCCTGGGCATCGCGCTCGCGAGCCTGGGCGGCTGGTTCGGCGCGGGCTGGCTCCACGCGAAACTGGTGCTGGTGTTCGCGCTGTCGGGGCTGCACGGCGTGCTGTCGGCCTGTCTCAGAAGGCAGCTCGAGGGCATGAACACCCGCGAACGCGCATGGATCCGGATCAGCCCGGGACTGTGCGTCGCGGCGCTCGGCGGCATCGCGCTGCTCGTCGTGCTCAAGCCTTGAACCCAGGCTCGAGCGAAGGCAGGTTCTGCGCCGCGAAGTCCGCGAACAGCTTCGCGCGCGCGAAGCTGCCCCGGGCCGCGGGCCACACCGCATGCACCGGCACCCGCGGCGACTCGAATTCGGTCAGCACCAGCTCGATGCGGCCGCTCTCGAGCAGATGGCGGATCTGCCACAGCGGCGTGAAGCACAGTCCCAGGCCGTTCGCCACCGCGGCATAGAGCGAAGCGGTGTTGTCCGCCCGGAAGCGTCCCGAGACCTTCACCCGCCGCGGCCGGCCATCGATGGTGAACGGCCAGTTGGCGTCGTTGCCGTGCGTGGTGCGCACCAGGCATTGGTGATCGACCAGGTCCTCGGGGCGTTGCGGACGGCCGTGCCGCGCGAAGTAGTCGGTCGCGCCGAACACCACGAGCCGCAGGTCGCCGAGGCGCCGCGCCGCCAGTTCGGAATCGGGCAGTTCGCCGATGCGGATCGCGAGGTCGATGTCGCCTTCGATCAGGTCGACGAAACGGTCGGAGGCGGTGAGGTCCACCTCGATGCCTGCGTAGCGTTGCATGAACGCGCCGATCAGCGGCACGACGAAGGCCGGCGCGAACTGCACGGGCGCGGCCACGCGCAGCAGGCCGCGCGGCGCGCTCGACTGGCTGCTTGCCTCCGCTGCGGCCGCGTCGAACTCCGCCAGCGCGGCCTGCACGCGCCGGTGGTAGGCCCGTCCCACCTCGGTGGGGGACGACTGCCGCGTGGTCCGCCGGATCAACTGCACGCCGATGCTGCGCTCGAGCACGCCCAGCGAGCGACTGATGGACTGCACCGAGCGCCCCAGCTGGCGTGCCGCGGCGCTCTGGCTGCCCAGCTCGACGATGGCGACGAAGGCGCGGATGTCCTGAATCTGGTCCATGGATTCTTCCGTTCTGGATGAAGGTCTTTGGCGGCCGCCGTGGATTCACGCGTGCGGCGGCCGTCCCTATCTTCGGGACTCCGCGGCCTGGTGCCGCTCATCGATCGAGGAATCATCCATGGAACAACATAGACCCACGGTGCTGGTGGTCGGCGCCACTGGCCGCGTGGCCGCGCTCGTGGTACCCGCGCTGGTACGGCGGGGTGCCACGGTGCGCGCGCTGGTGCGCAGCGAATCCGGCCGGCGCCAGGCGATCGGCAACGGCGCTGCCGAAGCCGTCGTTGCCGACCTGCGCGATCCGCCGAGCCTGCGGCGCGCGGCCGTGGGCGCGGACGGCGTGTTCCACATCGGCCCGGCCTTTCAGGCGGACGAAACGCAGATGGGTTGCAATCTCGTCGCCGCCGCGCAGCAGGCCGGAGTGCGCAAGTTCGTGTTCTCGTCGGTGATCCAGCCGACGCACGTCACGCTCGCGAACCACGCGAGCAAGGTCCCGGTGGAGGCCGCGCTGTTCGAGTCGAAGCTCGAATACACGCTGCTGCATCCCGCCAACTTCTTCCAGAACCTGCGGGGCGCCTGGCCCGGCATGGCGCGGGACGGCGTCTTCGCGGAGCCCTATCCGGTGCACACGCGGATCGCGCGCGTGGACTATCGCGACGTCGCCGAGGTCGCGGCCATCGCGCTGACCGAAGACCGGCTGGCCTATGGCTCGTTCGAGCTGTGCGCGCCCGGCCGCTTCAATCCGCAGGAGATCGCCGCGATGGCCGGCGAGGCGCTCGGCCGACCGGTGGCGGCGCGGGAGCTGGACTTCGAGGGCTGGGTCGAGCGGACGCGCCCGCCCTATGACGCGCGCCAGTTGCAGCTGCTGTCGAAGGTTCACGCGCACTATGCGGCGCACGGGCTCGGCGGCAATGCCCTCACGCTCGAGGCCATCCTCGGCCGCGCGCCGCGCACGCTGGCGCAGTACATCCGCGAGCTGGCCGCCGCATGAGCCGCGGCCTCCGTAAACTGCCGGCGCGCTGCGCGGGCATCGTCATGCCGCTGCTGCTGTCGGTCTTCATGTCGTGCATCGTGGCCGGCATCGCGACGCTCAAGAGCGTGGGGCTCAGTGAAGAATGGCCTCGAATGTGGATGGGCGCCTGGGGCGTCTCGTGGCTGGCCGCGTTTCCCTCGTTGCTCGTGCTGCTGCCGGTGGTGCGCCGCATCGTCGCGGCGACCGTGCAGAGCCCGCCGCGCTGACCGGCGCGCAAGGCCGCGAAGGCTCAGCGATCGATCCGCGCGACGAACTCCTCGCTCGTCATCACGTGCGCGGTCGAGAAGGCCAGGATGGTCAGCGTGGCCTGGTGCACCGCCTCGGCCGGCATCGCGCCCTGGCCCACGTCGGGATAGTCGAAGGTGCCCGTCGCATCCGACAGGAAGGCCACCTTGTAGTTGCGGAACATCGCGTCGCGCGCCGTCGCATGGCAGCAGTTCTCGGTCGTGGTGCCGGTGATCGCCACGGTGTCGATGCCCCATTCGCGCAGGATCAGGTCGAGGTCGGTCGCGAAGAAGCCGCTGTAGCGGTGCTTCTTGACCACGTGCTCGCCCGCGGCCGGCGCGAGCGCCGCGAAGATCCCGCTGCCGGGCGTCTCGTCGACCAGCGCGGTGCGATCGGCGATCGGGCCGTAGAGGTCGTCGTACAGGCCCATGTCGCAGCCGTCGCGCCGATGCACGTGGGCGGTGTAGATCACGCGGATGCCGCGCTCGCGGCAGGTGGCCAGCGTGCGCGCCAGCGTCGGCACCATGGCCGCGGCCTGGGCCGAGCGCAGCTGGGCGCCCTCGGCGACGAAGTCGTTCTGCATGTCGACGACGATGACGGCGGTGGTCGCCGGATTGATGCGATCGATCTGATAAGGCATATTGGCCCCTCGGTGGGTGAGTCGGATGGTGGCGGGTGCGGCGATCTTGGGTCGCGCCGCGCGTCCGCGCTGGCCCCGGCTTGCCAAGCTCTGTTCTCCACCTGCCATCCGTTCCATGAAAACCCTGGTCGAACCCGGCGACAGCTTCGAGAAGTGGCACCAGGTCACGTGCCGCAGCTACTCGGTCACGCAGTGCGCGAACGCGCCCGGCGGCGCGGCATTCCGCGCCAGGGTGTCGCAGCGCGGGCTCGGTGCGCTGGCGTTCAACGAGATCGAATCGAAGCTGCCCGGTGCGGCGACGATCCGCGTCACGCGCGGCGCCACCGACATCCGGCGCGATCCACGCGACGACTTCTTCCTCTGGTTCGCGCTCGGCGGCAACACGCGCTTCAGCCAGGACGAGCGGCGCGTGAGCATGCGCCCCGGCGACATGGTGCTGCACGACCAAGCGCGGCCCTTCAGCCTCGAATTCGGCGAGTGGTCGCATGCGGTCATGGTCGCGATCCCGCGCGCGCTGTTGACCAGCCGCATCGGCATGGCCGACGAACTCGTGGCCCGGCCCGTCGGGCGCGATGCGAAGCTTTCCGCGCTCGCGGGATCGGTGCTGCAGCAGCTGATGGCGCTGCACGACGAAGCGCCGCCGGCGCTCGCGCAGGCCGCGATGGACATCTGGTCGACGGCGCTCGAGACGGAGCTCGCGCCCTCGCGGACCGAGGCCGGCGCGCGCGACGCGCGGCTGGCCGCCGTGAAGCGCTACCTCCGTGCGCGGTTCGGCGACCCCACGCTCGACGGCGAGACCATCGCGCGCGACTGCCACCTGTCGCTGCGCACGCTGATGCGGCTGTTCGCCGCCGAGGGCACCACGCCCGGGCGTTGGCTCTGGCAGCAGCGGCTCGAGGCCAGCTACCGGGCGCTGGCCGAAGGGCGCGTGCGGCAGGTGTCGCAGGCCGCGCTCGAGTTCGGCTTCACCGACCTCAGCCATTCAGCCGCGCCTTCAAGGCGAGGTTCGGCCGGTCGCCGAAGGACGTGCAGGGCAAGGGCGGGTGAGCCCGCGACGGAGGAACCCAATGGCCAACAAGGCGCCCGCCACGATCGACGACTACATCGCCGCCGCCCCGCCCGAGGCCCATGCGCACCTGCGGCGCCTGCGCGCGCTGCTGCGGCGCGTGGCACCCGAGGCCCGGGAGGCCATCAAGTGGGGCACGCCCTTCTTCATCGAGCCGCGTTTCCTGTTCGCCTTCTCTGCGCACAAGGCGCACCTGGGCTTCGCGCCCTCGGCCGAGGCGCTCGAGGCGTTCCGCAATGAACTGGCGGGACATCAGACCACCAAGGAACTGCTCAAGGTCCGCTACGACGAACCGCTGCCCGAGGACCTGATCCGCCGCATCGCCGAGCACCGGCTGCGGGTGGTGAAGGCGCGCGAGGACGATTCGTTCTGGTGAACTGCAAGCCGGCAGGCCGGCGGCGAGAATGAAGCGCAGAGCCCCAGCCAGGACACCAGATTGCACGACATCGATCGCCCGGACCCTTCGCCTCGCTTCGCCAACCCTGCCACCGCCGCATCGGCCCTCGCGGAGGCCGAGGCGCTCGTCGCGCGACTGCTGCCGCTGAGCACGCCCGTCGACAGCGCTTCGCCCGACCTGCAGGAGCACCTGGCCTCGGCCTGGTTCCGGCAGGTCGAGGCGCTGGACTCGCTCGGGCGCACGGCTGAGGTCGCGGCGGTGGCCGATGCGCTGTGCGCGCATTTCGAACCCGGTGCACACGAGGTGTCGGGCCCGGTGTTCGCGCCGGTCGCGGCCTGGCCGTGGATCGCGCGTGCGCAGTGCGAGAAGGCCCGCGCGCTGGCCGCGACCGGCCGGCCCGAGGCGGCGCTGACTCTGCTGCAGGAGGTACAGCGCCGCTTCGAACAGGCGCAGTCGCCGGCGCTGCGCGAATGGATCGTCGCCGCGGGGCTCGAGGAGGCGAGGCTGCGCGCCGCCGGTGGCGCGACCTTCGCGCGGGTCGACATGGTGCGGCATTGCGAGGACCTGGCGCGGCGCTTCGGCGGCGACGACTGGCCCGCGACGCGCGTGCTCGTGGCCCGTGTGCGCGCCACGCAGGCCCGGATGCTGGCGGAACTCGACTACCACGACGAGGCGCTGAAGAAATACGCGGCCCTGCACGAGGACCTGCAAGCCGCCACCGAGCCCGCGCTGCAGGCACGGGCCGCCGAGGCGCGACATGCCCACGCACGCCTGCTCGAGACACTGGGCCGCGATGACGAAGCCCGTGCGCTGCTGCACACCCTGATCGCGGCGCACGCCGATGCCATCGAGCCCGAGCGGCGCCTGACGCTCGCGCTGGCGCGCACCGACCTCGCGCTCGCCTTGCAGCGCGATCTGCTGCGCGGCGCGCAGGACGAGGATCTGGAGGAACACCTGCTCGCGGCCTGCGACGCCGTGCTCGACCACCATGCGGACAGCGAAGACGCCACCGTGTTGCGCTGCGTGAACCGCATCCTGCGCGTCAAGGCGCAGCTGCTGCGCGACCGCGATGCCGAGCCCGACGACGAGGACCGCGCCGACGAACTGGCCGAATGGCAGTGGTCGCGCTATGCCGGGCACGCCGATACGCAGGTCCGCCAGGAATTGCTGCTCGCGATGCTCGATCAACTGGTGCCGCTCGACGACCCGGCACGTGAGCTCGCCGGTTACCGCCGCCTGCTCGATCGCTTCGGCGACGACCGCAGCGCGCTGCTGCAGCCGCAGCTGGCGCGTACGCGGCTGCTCGAGGTCTGGGCCCTGCGTGCGCTCGACCGGGGCGACGAGGCGCTGGCGGCGCTCTCGGAACTCGATGCGCTGCATGCGGAGTCCGCCGACGCCTACACGCGCCTGCAATGCGTGCACGGCCGCATCGAGCGCGCGAGGATCCTCTGGGCGCGGGGCGATGTCGAAGGCGCCCTGCGCGCGCTCGAAGGCTGGACCGAAGCCCGCGGCGCCGAGGACACGGCCCTGCGCCGCGCCATCGCACGCGCCATGGACCTGCGCTGCGACATCCTGCAGGCGCAGGCCCCCGCCGCGCATCCGCGCCCGGACGGCAAGGACGAGGAGGGCCGGGCGATCGAGGTCGCGGTGACCGAGGTCGAGGAGCGCTATGCCACGGCGGTCGATGCGCTCGTCGCGCGCTTCGCGAAGGACCCGGTCGACGACCTGCGCACGGTCGCGGTGAAGGCGCAGTACGCGCTCGCGGCCCATTGGCGCGGGCGCCTGCAGTTCCAGCGCGCGGTCGATGCCTATGCGGCGCTGGTGCAGGCCTTCGCGGCCGACACCTGCGCCGAGGTCGAGGGCGTGGTCGCCAGCGCCTACCTCAACCAGGCCTATGCATTGATGATGCTGCTGGACCGCGAGGCCGACGCCCTGCCGGTCTACGACGCGCTGCTCGCGCGCTTCCCGAATGCCACCGGCGCTTCGATGCGCGACACGCTGGCCAAGGCCGCGGCGAGCCGGCTCACCTGCCTCAACCGGCTGCAGCGCCAGGGCGCGGCGGTGAGCTATGGCGACCAGTACGAGGACCTGACGCTGGCGCAGCGCGATGCGATCGACGCCACCATCGAGCGCGGGCGCGTGCTGGCGGTGGAAGGCAAGCACCGCGAGGCCATCGCCTGCTACGACGAGGTGCTGCAGGCGCATGTCGAATCGCTGCACCCCGAACTGCGGCGCCATTGCCTCGACGCGATGGTGCGCAAGGGCTACAGCCTCGGCTGCCTGTCGCAGCGCGAGGCCGCGCTGGCGGTTAACGACGAGGTCATCGCGCGCTACGGCAACGAGCTCTCGACCTCGGCCGAGAAGGACGTCGCGCTCGCGATGTCGAACCGCGCGGTGCAGCTCGACAAGCTCGGCCGCCGGGCCGAGGAGCTGCAGACCTACGACGCGATCATCGTGCGCTGGGCCCGTTCCGACGTCGCGTACCTGCGCCAGCGCGTCGCCAATGCGCGCTTCTGCAAGGCCATCACCATCGCCGACACCGATCTGGATGCCGCGCTGGCGCTCTACGGCCATGTGATCGACACCTGCCTGCACGCGCCCGAGGTCGCGCTGCGCACCTATGCCGCGAAGTCCAGCGTCAACCGCGCCGTGCGGCTGCGCAAGGCCGGCCGCTACGAGGAGGCTGTGGCCTGCTGCGAGGCGCTGGTCAAGGCCTGCGGCGCGGAGACCGACAAGGACATCGCGGCGCAGGTCGTGAAGGCACGCATCGGGCTCGCGCGCAGCTATGGCCACGTGGGGCAGGTGGAGCGGCAGGTCGAGACGCTGGAACTGCTGCTGGCCTTGCCCGCCGGGAAGATCGACGAGGGCTTGCGCACCGAGCTGCGCGCGGAGTACCAGCAGCTGCGGCCGTCGCCGCTGGTCAAGGCGGCACGGGCGCTCGGCGCATTGTTCGCCCCGAAGAAATGAACCCCCACCGTTCGGGCGCCTGAGATGAAACACGAACAGCCGGACGCAGAGGACGCGAAGGTTTCGCGAAGAGCGCGAAAGAGCAATTCAAAATTTTTCCTGCATTCCTTTTGCGTCCTTCGCGGAACCTTCGCGTCCTCTGCGTCCGGAAGTCCGCTCCCGTCTTCGGAAGCATCCCCGTTTCGCTACTGCCGGATCTTGCCCGCGTTGCTGAGGATCGTGAGTTCGACGAAGCGCGTGCCGTTGCCGCCGGCGTTGGGGCCGAGGTCGACCACGTAGCCGCCGAAGTCGAAGTTCACCAGCGAGGCCAGCGCCGCGGCCATGCCCTCGCGCGTGGGCGTGCGTCCCTGCCGGCGCACGGCCTCGGCGATCACGCGGCCCGTGATGTAGCCCTCGAACATCGAGTAGCTGACCGGCACCTCCAGCGTCTGCCCGGCCGTGGCCTCGATGAACTCGCGCGTTAGCTTGCTCGAGATGCGGAACGGGCTCGGCGTGACCTGGGCGATCACGATGCCCTGCATGTGCTGCTCCGACAGCCGCTGCGAGAGCTGCTCCACGTCGACGCCCGAATGCGCGACCAGCTGCGCCGTGCCCTTGGGCGCCATGCGGTAGCGCTCGATGAAGGCCGCGGCGGCGCCGGTGCTGGTCAGCATCACGATGGCCTGCGGCGGTTCCTTGAGGAAGGCCTCGGCGGCATCGCCCACCTTGGTGGTGCCCGCCGGGTACGAGGCCCGCACCACGATGCGCGACGACGATGCCGCCGCGAGCTCGTCCATCAGCTTGAGCAGTTCGCCGGAGGCGGGCACGTCCTCGTAGAAGACGCCGAGCCGGTTGATGCCGATGGTGGCGAGGTGGCGCGTGATCTTGGTCAGCTCCTCGCGCAGGTCGGCATGCATGTTGAACAGCAGCGGCGGCGGCGCGCGCAGCTCCGATGATCGGTAGCCCACCAGCGCGAGCTTCTCCTTCTCGAGCGTGCCCGAGGCCACGAGCGCCGCGATGTTGCGCGTGCCGAAGTAGCCCGCGAGCACCATCGGCCGGCTCTCCGCGACCAGGGCCTTGGTCAGCGCCACGGTCTGCTCGGGCTGGCCGAGATCGTCCTTGCGCACCAGGCTCAGCGTGTGGCCATTGATGCCGCCGGCCTTGTTGACCGCATCGAAGCTCAGCTTGAGCCCGACCCCGAAGGCCCGCCCCTGCCGCGCCTCGAGCCCGGACATCGGGGCCACCTGCCCGACCACCACCTGCACCGCAGCGGCGGGCAGGGCCGCAACCGCCATCGTGGCGGCCGCGAGCAGCGGACGCCAGAACGCCATCGATTTCATTTGTCTCTCTCCGTCTCCGGGCGGTCAACGCCCCTTCTTGCAAGGGCCGGATCTTGGGTGTCCGGGCGGGGCGGAGGATAACGGAAAACGATGTGCTTGCGCGCGGGCGCGCTTGTCAGTCCTCGCGCGCCGCCATCCGCCCCGCCTCGCGATCGAGGGCCTCGTACTGCCCGTCGCAGAACAGCTCGCACAGCCGGTCGAGTTCGCCGCGGTCGCGAGTCTCGAACACCGCGACGTCCTGCTCGAGCTTGCCCTTGCCGAAGAAACTCTTGCGCGGGCGCATCGCCACCGACTGCAGTTGGTATTCGCCGCACCGGTCGGTGCCGTCGCCCAGCAGCGTGACCCACAGCTCGCGCTGGTCGGCCTCGTTGCGCAGCACCAGCGCGGGCAGCGGGCCGTCCTGCTGCTCGTTCCATTCGCGGTGCTGCTGCTCCCAAGGATGGGCATCGATCGCGGCCATGAAGCCGAGGAGGGTGGTCTCGCCCTGCGGGTGGGTCTGCTGGAAGTCGTCGCCGACCTTCTGGATTGCGTAGCTCAGCATGCGGTGGAGCGCGCGGTGCGCCCAGGTGATGTCGATGACCGAGTGTGCCCAGACGCGCGGTGCGGGCGTGTCGGTCGCCGCCCCGTTTTCCTCAAGTCGCGGCGGGGCGGGACAGCGGCCTGGGTGCGCGCGCCGCGCGGTGCTCCTGCAGCAGGGTCAGCATCACGGTCAGCAGCATGAAGACCACTGCGGCCCAGAAGATGCCGCTGAAATGCCCGCGGTCGAGCAGCCAGCCGAACAGCATCGGGCCGACCGCGCCGCCGATGTTGAAGCCCGTGGAGACGATGCCGAAGGCGCGGCCCTCGGCGCCGGGCGGTGCGGCGGCGCGCACGAGCATGTCGCGCGAGGGCGTGATCACGCCGGTCAGGAAGCCGGTGGCGCCCAGGCACAGCACGAGCGCGAGATCGGGCAGCCGGCCCCAGGCGGCGAGCGCCGCGAGCACGGCCGCGCCCGCGAACGCGACGGCCGCCACCAGGCCATGGCGGCGCGTGCGGTCGGCCAGCGCGCCGCCGGCCAGCACGCCGAAGGCGCTGGCGAACAGGAAGGCCGTGACGGCCGCATTGGCCCAGGTGAGGTTCACGCCGTAGCCGCCGATCAGCGCCGACACCGAGAAGCTGCCGATCGAGTTCGTGCTGAGGCTCAGCAGCACGTAGAGCAGGGTCAGCGTGAGGATCGCGGGCGTGAGGATGCGCACGCCAGCCCCGCTGCCGCCCGCGGTTTTCGGCTTGCTCGCCGGCCGTGCGGCAAGGGCCGGCTTCTCGCCCGCGAACAGGAAGGCCCAGGCCAGCAGTCCGGCGAGGCCGGTGGCGGCGAAGGCCCAGCGCACGCCCAGCGTGCTGGCGATGCCCATCAGCAGGGCCGGCGCGATGGCGCCGCCGACGAAACCCGCGAAGGTGTGGACCGAGAAGGCCTTGCCCATGCGCGCGCTGTCGATGCCGGCGGAGAGCATCGCGTAGTCGGCCGGGTGGTAGACGCCGTTGGCGATGCCCGCCAGCGCCATCGCGGCGAGCAGCCAGGCGTAATGGCCCGAGAACGCGAGCGAGCCGAAGGCCGCTCCGCCCAGCAGCAGGCCGGCCATCAGCAGGCGCCGCGCGCCGAAGCGGTCGACCGCGAAGCCCAGCGGCGCCTGCACCAGCGCCGAGACCACGTTGAACACGCTGAGCGCGAGGCCAAGCTCGACGAAGCTCAGGCCCCACGCGCCGGGCAACACCGGCAGCAGCGCGGGCAGCGCCATGATGTGCAGGTGGCTGACGAGGTGGGCGGCGGAGACCTGCGCGAGCAGGCCGGTCTTGGGAAGGGGCATGGCCGGGGGCGTCGAAAGGACGGCGCATTGTGCGGCAAGCCCGCCATCCGTGCTCGGCGGCGCCACGCTCAGGCCATCACTGCACCGCCACGAACTCCCCGCCCTTCACCTGCAGCAGCACGCCGCCGTAGCTCGGGTTGCGCCCCGCGTCCACGCTCCAGGTGCCGTTGCCCAGCACCATCGGTACCTTGTTGAGCTTCGCGAGCTCGTCGCGGATCTTCGTGCGGTCGGGGTTCGGGCCGGCGTTCTTCACCGCCTGCACCGCGACCTGGCCCAGCGCATAGCCCATGCCGGCCCAGTTGTCGGGCGCGGCCTTGTACTTGGCCTGGTAGGCCTTCACGAAGGCCTGGTTCATCGGCGAGGGATTGTTGGGCGAATAGTCCGACACGAAGTAGGTGCCCTCGACCGCCTTGCCGCCGGCCTTGATGAAGCCGGCCGAGCCCAGCGTCGACGGGCCGATGAACTTGACCTTCGACTCGAGCCCGGCCTGGCGGATCTGCAGGATCAGGTTGGCCGAGACCTCGGCCGGCGCGGCGATGAAGATGGCGTCGGTGGGCGTGGTCGCGACCTTGGTCGCGAGCGCGAGGAAGTTGGAGTCGGAGGAGATGAACTTCTCGTCGGCCGCGATGGTGACGCCGGCCTTGGTGAAGTAGTCGGCCAGCGCGTTCTTCTGGCCGATGTAGCCGTCGCTGCTCTGGTCGTGCAGCAGCACCACGCGCTTCACGCCGAGCTTCTCCGAAGCCAGCTTGCCGAGGAAGCCCATGATGTCGGTCGGCGTGGCCTGGATCTTGAAGGCCCAGGGGCCGGTGGCGAGGATGCCGGGCGAGCTGCCGATGGCGAGGATCGGCAGCTTGAGGTCGTTGGCCACCGGCGCGCCGGCCAGGGCTTCGGCGCTGACCGTGGGGCCGAGGATCAGCATCACGTTGTCGCGCTTGCCGAACTGGTTGACGAGGTTGATGACCTGGCCCTTGTCGCCCGCGGTGTCGCCCTCGACGATCCTGAACTTGTTGCCGCCGGGCAGCCCCTGCGCGTTGGCTTCCTCCAGCGCGAGCTTCATGGCGTTCTGGATCGGCACGCCGCCGAAGGCGTAGGTGCCGGTCATGGCGTTGAAAACGCCGACGGGAATCTCCTTGCCCTGCCCGAAGGCGAGGCCGCTGAAGGCGAGAAGCAGCGCGCCGGCGACGGCGGCTCTGCGATGCATGGTCATGGTGTGTCTCCAAGGGCGCGCGAAGGTGCGCGGTTTTTCTCAGGGGGCCATGGCAGTGTCTTCATGCATCCGGGTTGCGTCAGTCCCCATCGCAGGGGACGGACCGACCCGAGGCTGCGCCGAAGCTATTCGGCCACCAGCTGCAGCGGCAGCACGTCGAGCGTGCGCAGCGTATTCACCGGCCGCCAGCGCGATGCGCCCGCGGGCTCGATGCGCTGCACGCGGCGCACCAGCGCGCCGAGGATGCTCTCGGCCTCGAGCCGCGAGATCATCTGGCCGATGCACACGTGCGCGCCCACGCCGAAGGCGCGGTGCACGCCCGCGGTCTGGCGCGTGACGTCGAAGCGCGCCGGATCGGGCCACTGGCGCGGGTCGCGGTTGGCGGCACCCATGTGGTAGCCGACCTTGGTGTCGGCGCGCAGCCGCACGCCGCCGAGCTCGACCTCGCCCGTGGTGGTGCGGAACATCACCTGCGCCGGCGACTCCAGCCGCAGCGCCTCCTCGAACGCGCCCTTGATGAGCGCCGGGTTGGCCTTCACGAGCGCGAACTGGTCGGGGTGCTCGGCCAGCAGCTTGAGCGTCGAGCCGATGCCCGCGATGGTGGTGTCGACGCCGGCGCGGAAGAAGGAGCGCACGTGCAGCGGCGCCGTCCCCTTGTCGAAATGGCCCGCGTCCTCGGCCTCGTAGATCTTCTCGGCGAAGCCGCCGGGCAGCGTGTGCTCGCGTTGCAGCACCTGCTGGTACCAGTCCATGATCGGCGCGGCGCGCTCGAGCGCCTGCGCCACGCGCGCGTTGTTCGGGCCGAGCTGGTTGAAGTTGAGCTCGCCCGTGAGCTTGATGCGCTCGGGCGGCACCGCGATGCCGAGCACGGCCGGGAACACCTCGAGCACGTAGGCCTCGGTGATGTCGGCCACGCCGTCGACGCGGCCGCGCGCCACCGCGGCCTCGGCGATCTCCTCGGCGCGCTGCGCGAACTTCTCCTTCCAGCTCTTGACCACCAGCGGCGACAGGATGCGCTGGAGCGCGGCGCGCACGCGCGTGTGCTCGGGCGGGTCGATCTCCGAGATCGGGCTGCGCGTGCGCCAGGCGCCGGGCTTGCGGATGTCGCTCATGCCGACGCCGCCCTCGACCGTGAAGCGCTCGAAGTCGCTCGCGACGATGCTGGCCTCGGCATGGCGCGTGACGGCGTAGTAGCCGTGCGGCGCGACGTAGACCGCGGGCGCCATCTCGCGCATGCGGTCGAACAGCGGATAGGGATCGGCGATGTTCGCGTCGGAGAACGGATCCTCGTCGAGGACCGGTGCGTCGGGGATCGACAGGGTGGCGGTGGCGTTCATGGTTCGGTCCTTTTCAATCCGCGCTCGGCAGCACGCGCACGGTCATGTCGGCGATGCGCCAGCCCTCGCCGGTGCGCCGGAAGCGCAGGTCGTACTTGCCGAACATCGCGATCTTGCCGGGGCCGTCGCGCCAGTCGGTGATGAGCGCGCGCGCATGGCCGTGGGCTTCGTCGGCGCCTTCGCCGGGCACGGCGTAGAAGTCGGTCATCTGGTGGTGCATGCGCTGCCTGAACTTCTTCTTCATCACCTCTTCCATCAGCGCGAGCAGATGGTCGCGGCCATGGATGGTTTCGGGCGGAAGGCCGCTGCCGCCCTGCGAGGCGGGTGGCGAGTTGGCGCGGGTCCAGCTGGCGTCCTCGGTGAACAGCTGGGCGAAGTCGGGATCGCCGGCATCGGCCAGGTGGCCGTAGCGGGCGAACAGGGAACGGATCTCGAGCTCGTCCTCGACGGGCAGTTGCGGAAAGCGCATGGGGTCTCCAGGGTCGGCACAGTGCTGCGCCCAGTGTCCGCAGGCCCGCCGCGCGCGTCTGTCCCCATGCGGGGGACGGCGGCCCCGGGCCCACCCGTACCGTCGCAAGGGGACATACAACCAAGGGCCGCATTCCGATGATCGCCGCCATGCTGATGCAACAACTACTCAATGGCGTGGTCGTGGGCAGCGTCTATGCGCTGTTCGCGCTCGGGTTTACCCTTCTGTTCGGGGTCAACCACATCATGAACATGGCCCATGGCTCGGTGTTCATGTGGGGCGCGTTCGCGGGCCTGTACGCGGTCACGGTGCTCGACGCGCCGATCTATGTCGCCCTGCTGATCGGCATGCTCGCGGGCGGGCTGGTCTCGGTGGCGCTCGACCTGTTGGCGTTCCGGCCGCTGCGCCGCCGTGGCGCGCCGGAGTTCTCGGCCATCGTGTCATCGATCGGCGCCGACCTGGTGCTGCTCGCGCTGGCGCAGAAGCTGTCGAACACGGCCGTGATGCGCTTTCCCTTCGATGCCTTCCCGGTGGTCATCTACACCATCGGCGGCGTGCGCGTGCAGCTGCTGCAGCTGGTGATCGTGGCGCTGGTGGTGGCGATGGTGTTCGGCCTGGTCTGGTATCTCTACCGCACCGGCTTCGGCCAGCGCATCCGCTGCGTGGCCTATTCGGAGCAGACCTCGCGGCTGCTGGGCATCAACCCCGGGCCGGTGAACATGCAGGTGTTCCTGATCTCGGGCGCGCTCGCGGGGATGGCCGGCGTTCTGATCGGGCTGGTCTTCAACTCGGTGCACTTCGCGATGGGCGAGCCGCTGTTGCTGCGCGCTTTCGTGATCATCATCCTCGGCGGCCTCGGCAGCATTCCGGGCGCGCTGATCGCGGGGCTTGCGATCGGCATCGTGCAGACGCTCGCGGTGGCCTACGTCTCCTCGGGCGTGGCGGAGGCGATCGTCTTCACCGCGCTGTTCGTCGTCATACTGGTCCGGCCCACCGGGCTGTTCGGTCAATCGTCCGCCGCCATGCGGGTGCAACGCGCATGATGAACTTCTTCTACACCTACCAGTCGCTGTTCGACCACATCCTGGTCTACGCGATGCTCGCGATGAGCCAGTACGTGGTGCTGCGCGCGGGCGTGTTCTCGCTCGGCAGCGCGGGCTTCGCCGCCATCGGCGCCTATGGCTGCGCGCTGCTGGTGGTCAAGGCCGGCTGGCCGCCGCTGGCGGCGATCGCCGCGGGCACCGCGCTCGGCGGCCTCGCGAGTGCCGTGCTGGCCTTTCCGCTGTCGCGGCTGCGCGGCGTGTTCCAGGCGGTCGCCACCCTGGCCATGGTGCAGATCGTGCTGTCGGCCACGCAGAACTGGACCAGCGTGACCAACGGCGCGATCGGCATCAGCGGCATTCCCAAGGTGGCCGGCACCGGCGAGCTGCTGCTGATCGTGGTCGTGGTGGTCGCGCTGCTGGCCGCGATGGGCCGCCACAGCATCGGCCGCGCGATGGACGTGATCCGCGAGGACGAGACCGTGGCCGTGTCGCTCGGCATCTCGGTGCCATACCACCAGCGCATCGCCTTCATCCTCTCGGGCCTGCTCGCGGGCCTGGGCGGCGCGCTGCAGGCCTCGAGCAGCTACGCCATCACGCCCGGCGAGTTCGGCTTCGGCATGCTGGTGGCGGTGCTCGCGATGGTTGTGCTCGGCGGGCGAACTTCTGTGTCGGGCGCGCTCGTGGGCGCGGCGATTCTCACCACCTTGCCCGAGCTGTTCCGCGTGTTCGCCGACTACCGCAACGTGGTGCAGGGCATCCTGCTGATGCTGGTGATCGTCTACCTGCCGCGCGGCGTGGCCGACACCGCGATCGCGCTGCTGCACGACCGCCGGCTGCGGCGCCAGGCGGGCCATGCGCCGCGCGCGCCCGCGGCACCGGCGGTGCCCAAGGCGCCCATCGTCAAGACATCGATCGAAGGAGGCCTGCGCCCATGACCGCGACCCTGGTTCTCGAAGGCGTGGCCCGCCACTTCGGCGGCGTGCCGGCCGTCGACGGCCTGAGCCTGCAGGTGCCGGCCGGGCAGATCACCGGCCTGATCGGCCCCAACGGCGCGGGCAAGACCACGGTGGTCAACCTGATCACCGGCCTGCTGCACCTGACATCGGGCCGGGTGCTGCTCGAGGGTCGCGACGTCTCGCGCGACGAGGCGCCCGCGCTCGCGCGCGCCGGCGTGGCGCGCACCTTCCAGAACATCCGGCTGGTGCCCGATGCGAGCGTGCGCGAGAACGTGGTGGCGGGCTTCCATCGGCACGAGAAGTCCGGCCTGTGGGCCAACCTGCTGGGCCTGCCGTCGGCGCGCGCCGAGGCGCGCGAGCTCGATGCGCGCGCGATGGAACTGCTCGAGCGCTTCGGCATGGCCGCGCTGGCCGAGCACCGAGCGGGCAGCCTCTCGTACGGCCATCAGCGGCGCATCGAGATGATGCGCGCGCTGGCCACCAGCCCGAAGCTGCTGCTGCTCGACGAGCCCGTGGCCGGCATGAACGACGCCGAGGCCGAGAGCCTCGCGGGCATCTTCCGCAACGTCGCCGCCAGTGGCGTGGCGGTGCTGCTGATCGAGCACAACATGCGCTTCGTCATGTCGCTGTGCTCGCACCTGTACGTGCTGGCCTCGGGCCGGCTGATCGCCGACGGCCTGCCCGAGGCGGTGGGTCGCGACCCGAAGGTCGTCGAAGCCTATCTGGGAGCCTGAACCATGCTCGAGATCCGAAACCTCGACGTCCACTACCGCGGCATCCAGGCGCTGCGCGGCGTGAGCCTCCATGTGAAGCAGGGCGAGATCTTCGCGCTGATCGGCCCCAACGGCGCCGGCAAGTCGAGCCTGGTGAACGCGCTCTCGGGCCTCGTGCCCACGGGCGGCGAGATCCGCTTCGAGGGCCAGCCGCTGGGCCGCATGCCCGCGCACCTGCGTTCGCGCGCCGGCATCATCCAGGTGCCCGAGGGCCGGCGCGTAATCGCGCCCCTGTCGGTGGCCGAGAACCTCGAGCTCGGCCGTCAGGCGGCCGGCGTGCGCGGCAGCGACGCGAAGGACCTGGAGCGCGTGCATGCGCTGTTCCCCGTGCTCAAGGACCGGCGCCATCAGCTCTCGGGTTCGCTGTCGGGCGGCCAGCAGCAGATGCTCGCGATCGGCCGCGCGCTGATGGCGCGCCCGCGCGTGCTGATGCTCGACGAGCCCAGCCTCGGGCTCGCGCCCGTGATCATCAAGGAGGTGTTCCGCGCGCTGGTGCAGCTCAACCGCGAGGGCATGACCATCCTGCTGGTGGAGCAGAACGCGCGCCTCGCGCTGCAGACCGCGCACCGCGCCGCGGTCCTCGAGCAGGGGCGCATCGTGCACGAGGGCATGGCGAGCGAACTGGCGAACGATCCGGTGATTGCGGACCATTACTTCGGGCGGGCCGGCCTGATCGCCTGATCGGCACGGGCAGGCTCAGGCGGTGGTGATCGTCTTCGGCTCGAGGAACGCCTCGAGCCCGAACATCCCGAACTCCCGCCCGATTCCCGACTGCTTGACCCCGCCGAAGGGCGCCAGCAGGTCGGGCGCGATGCGGTTGACGAGCACCGTGCCGGCCTCGAGGCGCGCGGCGACGTGGCGGGCGCGTTGCGCATCGGACGAGAACACGTAGGCCTGCAGTCCGTAGGGCGAGTCGTTCGCGATCGCTACGGCCTCGTCCTCGCCTTCGTAGCCGAGCACCGACAGCACCGGCCCGAAGATTTCCTCGCGCGCGATGTCCATGTCGTTGCGCACGTCGGCAAACACCGTGGGCCTGACGTACCAGCCGCGCGACAGCCCCTCGGGCCGGCCCTCGCCGCCAGCCACGAGCGTCGCGCCCTGTTCCCGGCCCCGCCGGATGAAGCGCTGGATGCGCTCGAACTGGGCCGCGTTCAGCAACGGCCCGATCGCCGTTGCCGGATCGCGCGGATCGCCCACGCGCAACGCAGTTGCGACGGCGGCGATGCGCTCGATCGCTTCGGGCATGCGCGCACGCGGTATCAGGAGCCGCGTGCCCGCCACGCAGGCCTGGCCGTTGTTCATGAAGGCCGCGTTCAGCGCCAGCGGCAGCGCGCGCGCGAAGTCGGCGTCGTCGAGCACGATCGAGGCCGACTTGCCGGTGAGCGCGAGGCTCACGCGCTTCATGGTGTCGAGCGCGGCGCGCGCGATCAGCTTGCCCGTGGGCGTCGAGCCCGTGAACGACAGCTTCGCGATGCCGGGATGGGTGGCGATCTCGTCGCCCACGTCGGCGCCGCGGCCGAGCAGCACATTGAACGCGCCCGCGGGCAGGCCCGCGTCGTGCAACGCTTCGGTCACCACCTGGGCCTGGATCGGTCCCAGCTCGCTGGGCTTGATGACCGACGCGCAGCCGGCCGCGATCGCCGAGGCGAGCTTGCTGCAGACCGAGCCGGCGACGCTGTTCCAGGGCGCGATCAGCCCGGCCACGCCGACCGGCGCCATCGTCACCGTGGATTCGCCCACGCGGCGCGTGAACTCGAAGGCCTCGAGCGTGCGTGCCGCATTGGCGAAGCATTGCGAGGCGTAGTCGCTGACCCACTGCGCGCGCGCGAGCGGGCCGCCGTACTCCTCGATGGTCGCGTCGCGGATCGTGTCGGTGCGCGCGAGCACGGCGGTGCGCAAGCGCTCGAGCATCTCGATGCGCTCGGCCTTGCCGCTGGCGGCCAGCGCGGGCTGGGCGCGTTGCGCGGCCGCGATGGCGCGCTTCGCATCGTCGCGGTTGGCGAGCGTCACGGTGCCGATGCGCTGTTCGGTCGCGGGGTTGGCGATCTCCACGACCTCGGTGCCCTGCACGGGCACGAAGGCGCCGTCGATGTAGGCCTTGTCGATGTTCCACATGGTGCTGACTCCTGACGGGTGCCGCCGGATGGCGGGTTGAAGGCAGTCTAGGAATTCGCCATCGTTTTGAGAATCCGATCAAAATGAGATGACTCATCCAGAAAATCGGAACAATGCACAAGAGCGGCCTGATCGAACTCGAGGTGGTGCTGGCCGTCGCGCGGCGGCAGGGCTTTCGCGCCGCGGCGGTGGAGCTCGAGATGTCGACCACCGCCGTCAGCAACGCCGTGTCGAGCCTAGAGGCCCGGCTCGGCGCGCGGCTGTTCCATCGCACCACGCGCAGCGTCTCGCTGACCGAAGCCGGCCGGCAGTTCGTCGAGCAGATCGGCCCGGCCGTCACGAACATCCGCGATGCGATGGACAGCGTCGGCGAGCGCCGGGCCACGCTGGGCGGCACCCTGCGCATCAACAGCGCGCTGGGCGCGGCGCTCATGGTGTTCCGGCCGCTCGTGGCGGAGTTCCTGCGCCGTCACCCGGGCGTGACCGTCGACATCGTCACCGAGGGACGCATGGTCGACATCGTCGCCGAGGGCTTCGACGCCGGCCTGCGCCTCGCGCCGCTGGTGCCGCGCGACATGGTGCGCGTGCCGCTCGGCGGCAGCCTGCGCATGGCCGTGGTGGCGTCGGCCGACTACTTCACGAACCGTCCCCGGCCCGAGGTGCCCACCGACCTGATGCAACACGCCTGCATCCGCGCGCGCTTGCCGAGCGGCGTGCCCTCACCGTGGGAGTTCGCGCAAGGCGGCGAGCCGTTCACTGTGGATGTGCCGGGGCCGCTGGTGCTCGATGCGCCGATGCTGATGCTCGAGGCGGTGCGGCAAGGGGTGGGGGTGGCGCAGCTGGCCGAGTGGTATGTGGCGGAGGATTTAGCGGGCGGGCGGCTGGTGCGCGTGCTCGACGAGTGGACGGTGCCTGTGCCTGGGTTGTGCCTCTACTACGCGGGGCATCGGCATCTGCCTGCGGCGTTGCGGGCGTTGGTGGATTTGGTGCATGAGCTGCGGGTGGGTGAGGAGAAACGAAGTGCCGGGGCAGGAAGGGCGAAAGGAAGGCGCGCGGGTGGGAGGGCGAGGTCGAGCGGAGGTTGATTCCGATCGGGGTGTCGAGGTAGCCTCCGGCTGGTCAGGGCAGCGTGGAGCGAAGGGAGTTGAAAAATGCCAATCACTGGCAATGGAGAGCGGGTGCTGAGAGGCAAGCCGCATGACGACGCAATGGCCGAGCTGTACGGCAGCGATCCGGTCCTTGCGATGGATGTCATCAATGGGATCCTGGCCGACGGCGACCAGACCGAACTGCTGATCGTGCTGCGCCAGATGACACAGGCATTCGGCGGTGTGCAGGCCGTGGCCGAGCAGGCGCAGCTGAATCCGACCCAGCTCTATCGCACGCTGTCGCCGAAGGGCAACCCTGCGCTCAGCAGCCTGTCTGCCATTCTCAGGGCCATGGGGCTGCGATTGGCGGTGCAGCCGCTGGTGGTATCTACGCAGGCCAGCTGAACCCGCACGGTCGGAGCGTCGTGGACGGCCCCATGGACGGGAAGTCGATGACCGGCCGAATGTTCAGTGCGGCCCATCCCCTTTCGACGCCAACGTCCGCTCGACAGCAGGTTTGGCATGCGCCACGAACGCCGCCACCTCACCCTGCCGCGCCGCCAGATCGTCCACCGCCTGCCCCAGATAGGCCTCCCTAGCCCGCGCCATCAACGGCCGCAACTCGTCGGGCAGCCGTTCGATCACCCAAGCCGCAGCCGCATCCTTCGAAGCAATGCCTCCGTTCGCCGCACTGAACCAGATGCGTGCCAGCGCGAGCACCACGTTGCGCTCGTCGCCATCCCAGTCCGCGGGTTCGTTCCAGATGCCGATGGTGTCGTGCAGCGCCTGTGCGAAGTCGCTCGCGGGCACCGGATCGAACAGGGTCTCGGCGGCGGGGCCGATCAGCGCGACGCTGTGCTGCCTGGCCTTGGTCAGCAGGATCGCGAGGTCGCGGTCGAGCTCGGGCGCGTCGAAGACGCCGGCCTTCAATTCGTCGCGCAGCCATTCGCCGAACTGCAGTTCTCGCCGCGCCGGGTAGCGCCAGGGCAGCACCTCGTCGCGCACGACGATCGTCACCTCGAGCGGGCGCAGTGCCGCGTCGGTGCCGGGCGGGGCCGACACCGAGAGCAGGTCGGTCATCAGCGCCTGCCGGGTCGTGGGCGCCAGCGGCGCGGTCACGCAGACCAGCAGGTCGATGTCGCTTTCGGGCTGGAGGCCACCGTCGACAGCCGAGCCGAACAGGTGCAGAGACTCGAGGGTGTCGGCCAGGTGGCGTTCGAGCACGACGCGGGCGAGCGAGAGTTGCGGAGCGATATCGATGGGAAGCCATGCGGTCATCGGGCTATTCGAACGTCGACGCATCTCGGTTGCAATCGTGCACCTGTTGGCCCAAGGGGTTTTCGCCCCTCAGCGCAGCGCGATCAGCAGCAAGCCTGTAGCCGCCAGCGCCGCGGTCCAGCCGCGTTTCAGCGCCTGGCCTTCGAGCCACCGCGGATGCAGCGCGATGCCGCGGCACACGCCGGTCGCGATCAGCCCCGTGGCCAGCAGCATCGCCGCCGTGTGCACCGCGACCGCGGCGAGCGCCAGCGCCATCGAGCCCGATGCGGTGATGGCCCGCGCGGGATCGCCGGTGAGGCACAGCGGCACGAGCGCGGGCACCAGCATGAGCCCGGCGCCGTGCGCGGTCGCCATCACGAAGGACCAGCCCGCGAGGCCCGCATGGCTCGCTCGCGATCCAATGGTGGATCGGCCGCCGCGCAGCAGCCGGTAGGCCGCCGCGAAGAGAAGCAGCGCACCAGCCAGCACCTGCACCAGCGCACGGTCCAGCCACAGCCCCTGCGCGACGATGAAGGCCACGATCGCGACCGATGCGAAATGCCCGACGGCGATCGGCAGCAGCGCGCGCCGTGCCCTTCCAGCGTCACGCGCCCGCACGCCCCAGGCCGCGGCGAACATCCAGCCGTTGGCCGGACTCAGCCCATGGAAGGCGCCGAGTCCCGCGACAGCCAGCCAGGGCCAGAACGCGGTCATGGAACATGCCTCGCGTCGGGTCTCAGCCGCGCGATCCGCAGCACGCATGCGCCGCGGGCCGCGTCTCGTAGCGGTCGTGATGCCGCACCCATGCCATCGTGTGCTCGAGCCCTTCCTCGTCGCGTCCCTTGGGCACGAGGTCGATCAACGGATAGGCGCCCATCATCACCTCCACGCCGCGGCCGTAGCGCGAGTAGGTGTGGAACACCTGCCCCGCCGCGTCCTTGTAGAACACGCTGATGCCCGGCGCCTCGGCCTGCGGAAAGGGCTGCATTGCGAAGTTGTAGTAGACCGAGCCGCTCGCGAATTCCTCGGGCGTGAAGCTCACGTGGAAGTCGTGGTTGAAGTCGCTGCGCGCCGACGACACCCACTTGAACTTCCAGCCCATGCGTTCGCGAAAGCGCTCGATCTCGGGCAGCGCATTGCGCGAGACCACGAGCAGCGTGACGTCGCGCGCGGCCAGGTGCGGGGCGGCGCCGTCGTTGTGGTCGGCCATGTACGAGCAGCTCGGGCAGCCCTGTTCCCAGCCCGGCGCGAACATGAAGTGCTGCACCAGCAACTGGCTGCGGCCCTCGAACAGATCGGCCAGCGCGCGCGGGCCGTCGGGCGTGTCGAAGACGTAGTCCTTCTCGACGCGCACCCAGGGCAGGGCGCGGCGTTCGCGCGCGATCTGGTCGCCCAGTCGCGTGAGTTCCTTCTCGCGTTCCAGCAGGGCGCGGCGCGCCTCGGTCCATTGGTCCCTGGAGACGACGGCGTGCTGCGCCGTGCCTGCTTCGGTGGTCGTTGCATTCATCGGATGCTCCTTGCGTGAGGTTCGGTGGATCAGTGCGCGGGCCGGCGCACCGCGCGGACCTTGCCGCTCGGGCCGCCGCCGCAGTAGAAGAGACCGGCACCATCGGACTCGAGCCCGCTGACGCCGGTGCCGCGCGGCATCTCGAGCCGCTCGAGCACTTCGCCGCTGCGCGGGTCGATGCGGCGGATGTCGCTCTCCTCGGCCTCCCAGGTGCCGTGCCACAGCTCGCCGTCGACCCAGGTCACGCCGGTCACGAAGCGGTTGCACTCGATGGTGCGGCGCACGGCGCCGGTCGCGGGATCGATCTCGTGGATCTTGCGGTCGCGGTACTGGCCCACCCACAGGCTGCCCTCGGCCCAAGTCAGGCCCGAGTCGCTGCCCTGGCCGGGCGCGGGAATCGAGGCCAGCACCTGGCCGGTGGCGGGATCGATCTTGTCGATGCGGGCTTCGGCGATCTGGTAGAGATGGGTGCCGTCGAAGGCCGTGCCGGCATCGCAGGCGCGGTCCAGCGCCTTCGTGGTCTCGCCGCTGTCGGGGTCGAAGGCCACCAGCTTCTCGCCGGTGGCGGCCCAGACGCGCTGGCCGTCGTGGGTCACGCCGTGCACCTGGGTGGCGCCCGCGAAGGGCCCGTACTCGCGCACGATCTCGGCCGCCCGGGCCCTGGAACTGTCGTGGATGGTCTTGACTGTCATGGTTGGCTCCTTGGGAGGCACCGGAACGTCGGCGCCTTGGAGACAACTCTATGCAATCGCGAGCGTGGAGGGGAGTAACAAGATCGTCGTGAAACCGGCCAGCGGCGGCGCCAGCCAGCGGCGCGCGCGGATCTGGCCGATGGCGCGCACGCGGCCCTCGGCCTCGAGATCGGCCAGCGCGCGCTGCACGGTGCGCTGGCTGGCGTCGAGCGCGAGTGCCAGCGCCGAGGTCGACCAGGCGGCGCCGTCGGACAGCAGCGCGAGCAGCGCGGCCTGGTCGCCGGCGATCGGCGGCGCCAGCACCGAGACGGGTCGCTCGTCGTGCTGCCTCAGCACGAAGCCGCGCGCGCTGGCCTCGATGCGCGCCAGCGGCTTGACGAGCGCGCGCAGCCGGCCGATCTCGACGCGCAGGCGCGCGCGGTGGGTCTCGTCGGGGTCGCGCGTGCGGAACACCTGCGCGATCAGCGCCTCGCGATCGACGTCGCCGGGCCAGGCTTCGGCCAGCGCGAGGGCGAGCGCGAACAGCACCGGCCGGCGTGCCAGTGCGCGCCAGGTCGTGCCAGCGCCCACGGCGCGACGGCAGGCGTCGACCACCAGCGTGCCCGAGTCGAGCAGCGCCTCGACCTCGTCGAGCCGCAGCATCCGTTCGCCGCCGGAAAAACGTTGCCGCGCGGCGGGCCGGTCGAGCGCGGCGCGCGTGTCGACCACCTCGGCCAGCAGGGCCGGCACGCCCGCATGCTCGGCGGCGATGCGTGCACGGGCCAGGGCTTCGCGCGCGGGAGCGGTGTGCAGGGAACGCAGCGCCAGCTCGGCGGTGGCGAGCTCGGCCACGGCCGCGAGCGAGGCCGGCAGGCCCTGGCCATCGAGATGGGCCAGCGCGTCGCGTGCCTCGTCGAGCCGGCCGAGCAGCAGCGATCGCCGCGCCGCGATCAGCCAGGCCTGCAGCGCGTTGGCGGGGTCGGCATGCGCCTCGAGCGTGGCGGCCGCCGCCAGCAGCGCGCGCGGCGAGCCGCCGAGGTCGCGCATCGCCAGCGCCACCTCGGCCTCGGCGACCACGCAGCGCGCGCGTGCCAGCGCCTCGTGCGCGCCGAAGCCGCGCGCGGCGCGCCGCAGCAGTTCGCGGGCGCGCGCATGGTCGCCGAGCTGGGCCATGGCAATGCCGCGCAGCGCCAGCGCTGGCGGATCGTCGCGCAGCGCGACCCGCTTGAGCGCGCCGAGCGCATCGCCCGCGGCCAGCGCGCGCCCGGCGGCGGCGATCAGGGAGTCCATCGACGCGGCGCCGCTATTCGATCCAGGTCCGCGCGCCCACGCCCTGGTACTGGCGCCGGTAGGCCGAGGGCGTGGTGCCCACCACCTGCCGGAACCGGCGCGCGAAATGGGCCGGCTCGGCGAAGCCCGTGCTCTCGCCGATCTCGGCCGCCGAGGCCGAGGTGAAGACCAGCAGCGTCTTGGCGCGGTCGATGCGCCGCTCGGTCACGATCTCGAGGAAGGTCTTGCCGGTCTCGCTCTTGAGCAGGTGCGCCAGGTGGGTGGCCGACACGTGGCTGGCCTGCGCCGCGTCGCCCAGGGTCAGCTCCTGCGCCAGGTTCTGCGTGATGTAGCGGATGCAGCGCAGCACGGCCTGCTTGTACGACTGCAGCACCATGCCCTGGGCCTCGCAGTGGCGGAAGTCCTCGCCGTAGCGCCGCCACACCATGCCGATCAGGTTCAGCAGGTGGCCGCGGATCAGCAGGTGGCTGGCCGTGTCCTCGCCCGAGGGCCGCTGTGCCTCCTGCGTCATGCGCTCGCACAGCGCCTGCAGCGCTTCGGTCTCGGTTGCGTCGAAGCGGAAGTCCAGGCAGTGCTGGAAGCGGAACGGCGCGAGCTCGGGCGCGCGCGCCAGCGGCACCTCCGACAGCTCGAACACGTCGAGGTCGAGCGAGGGCAGCAGGTAGTCCTTGCTGATGTTGATGATGTGGAACACGCCGTCGGCCGCGTTCGGGATGTAGTGGACCAGGAAGGGCAGCACGAAGCTCACCGTGCCCGGCCCGATCGGGCGCTGGCCGCCGCCGATGTAGTGCGTGGTCTCGCCGCGCGTGTTGACGTAGATCTGGAAGTACTCGTGCCGGTGCGGCACCGGGTTCGGCAGGATGTTGGTCTGGTCGTGGATGCCGAAGTAGGCGCGCTGCGCCCGCGTGGCCATGGTGTAGTTGCCGATGGCGGGGCGTGCGGCGCCGGAGCGCGGCAGGGGCGGGTCGATGAGGGAGGGCGCTGGTTGCATGGCGGGCCTGGCACGAGGAATCGCAAGGATTGCATATCTTTGCGCAAGCCTGTGCGTTGAGGCCGAAGGGCCTCGTTCCTAGACTCTAGCCACTCCTTCACAACCCTTCCAGAGAGACAACACGCAATGTCCCCCAGTCCCGCGCCCGGCGCCGCCGACGCCTTCCAGGTCGCCCCGATCTCCATCGACATCGTCGGCAGCGACCGGCAGTTCCCCGTGCGCCGCGTCTACTGCGTGGGCCGCAACTACCTGGCCCACATCCGCGAGATGAAGGAGGGCGACGAGCGCGATCCGCCGTTCTTCTTCCAGAAGCCGGCCGATGCCGTGGTGACCGACGGCCGCGTGCCCTATCCGGCGCTGACCGAGGACTTCCAGTTCGAGTTCGAGCTGGTGGTGGCGATCGGCAGCGAGGCCTCGAACGTCTCGCCCGACACCGCGCTCGACCATGTGTTCGGCTACGCGGCCGGCCTCGACATGACGCGCCGCGACCGCCAGCGCGAGTGCAACAAGCGCGGCCTGCCGTGGGAGCAGGGCAAGTCCTTCGACCATTCGGCGCCCTGCGGCCCGATCCACCCGGTGGCGCGCGTCGGCCACATCCGCTCGGGCGCGCTGAACCTCGCGGTCAACGGCAGCGTGCGGCAGGATTCGGTGCTCGAGAAGATGATCTGGAACGTGCATGAGATCGTCAGCGAGCTGTCGAAGCAGTACCGCCTGCTGCCCGGTGACCTGATCTTCACCGGCACGCCCGAGGGCGTGGGCCCGGTGCAGCGCGGCGACCGGCTCACAGGCCGCATCGAGGGCCTCGAGCCGCTGCAGGTCGAGATCGTCTGAACGGACAAGGCCAAGGAGACATCGCATGAAACCGCTCGAACGCATCGCCTACTCGGCCATCGCCGACCGTCCCGCCCGCCGGCTGCCCGGCGGCAAGCGGCTCGCCGTCTGGGTCATCGTCAACGTCGAGGAATGGAACATCGACGAGACCATGCCGCGTACCGTGCTCACGCCGCCGGCCGGCGGCTCGCCCATGCCCGACATCCCGAACTGGGCCTGGCACGAGTACGGCAACCGCGTCGGCTTCTGGCGCATGCTCGAAGCGATCGACGCGCTCGGCATTCCCGCCACGCTGGCCATCAACGGCTCGGCCATCGCGGCCTACGAGCCGATCGCCAAGGCGGCGAAGGCACGCGATTGGGAATTCATCGGCCACGGCTTCGGCCAGCGCAACATGCAGAAGGTGCCCGACGAGGCCGAGGACATCGCCAGGACCACCGAGGCGATCCGCGCCTACACCGGCAAGCGCCCGCGCGGCTGGCTCGGCCCGGGCCTCACCGAGACCTGGCACACGCCCGACATCCTGGCCGAGCAGGGCTACGAGTACGTCTGCGACTGGGTGCTCGACGACCAGCCGGTGGAACTGAAGACGCGCAACGGCGGCCAGATCGTCAACGTGCCCTACACGCAGGAATGCAACGACGTGGCGATGATGCTGATCCAGCACCACAAGGCCAGCGAGTACCGCGACCGTGCCATCGACCAGTTCGAGCAGCTGTACGCCGACGCCAGGGATTCGGCGCGCGTGATGGCGCTTGTGGTGCATCCGTACATCATGGGCGCACCGCACCGGCTGCGCTATTTCCGCGAGGCGCTGGCGCACATCCGCGAGCGCGAGGACGTCGGCTTCTTCACCGGCGAGCAGATCCTCGACTGGCATCTCGCGACGCGCGACGCCGCTTGAGACCCGTCCCGGCGCGCGCCGCCGGGGCTCCCTTTCCCAGAACAAGAGTCTCGCCCCGGCGAGAAGGAGACAGATCGTGCATTCCACCACCTCGGCCCTGCCGCTGGCCGGCGACGCGCGCCGCGAGGCGCCCATCAGCGGCCTCGAGATCGCCATGTTCCTGGTGCTGCTCGCGTCCTACGCGCTCAATGCGATGGACCGGCAGATCTTTCCGCTGATCGCGGCCGACGTGCGCCGCGAGTTCGGCTTCGGGCTGGCCGACACCGGCCTCTTGTCGACCATCTTCACGCTCGGCATGGCGGTGGCCGGCGTGCCCACCGGCTACCTGCTGGCGCGGCTGTCGCGCAAGACCGTGCTGCAGATCGGCATCGCGATCTTCTCGCTGGGCACGCTGCTCACGGCCTACTCGCACGGCTTCGCGGACATGATCGCCTACCGCGCCGCCACCGGCATCGGCGAGGCGATGCAGCTCACGGTGGTGATCGCGATCGCGGCCAGCCATTTCGCGCGCTACCGCGCCACGGCCGTGGGCGCGATCAACTTCTCGTTCGGCATCGGCGCGATCGTGGGGCCGCTGCTAGGCGGCCACCTGATCGGTACAGAGCGCGACTGGCGGCTGCCGCTGGTGGTGTTCGGCGTGGCGGGCTTCGCGGCCATGGCGCTGATCGCGCTCACGGTGGGCCGGCGCATGACCGAGAACGTGGCCGCGGCCGACACGCGCGCCGACCAGCGCGGCGCCGAGCGCATGTGGAACCGCAACACCGTGCTGCTGACCGCGATGAGCGTGATCGGCGGCCTGTGCATCTACGGCTATCTCGGCATGTACCCGACCTTCCTGCGCGAGCACCTGCACTACACGCCGGCCGACACCGGCCGCGTCATGAGCATCTTCGGCTTCGGCGTGTTCGCCTCCATCTTCGGCGGCTGGCTCGGCGACCGCTTCCATCCCAAGCTGGTGCTGTCGTTGAGCTTCGCGGGCACCGGGCTGCTGGGCTTCCTGCTGTTCTCCGGGCCCACCGGCATCTGGGTGCAGTCTGCGCTGTCCTTCGCCTGGGGCCTGGTGGTCAGCGGCGTGCTCTACGTGAACCTGGCCGGCTACCACATCAAGGCGGTGCGTGCCTCGCTCACCAACCGCGCCACCGGCGTGTTCGTCACCACGCTCTACGGCGCGGGCGCCTTCGCGGGCTACATCATCGGCGCCATCGCCGCGCGCCTGGGCTGGGGCTCGGCCGGGCTGCTGCAGATCACGCTGCTGGCGGCCGTGGGCGTGGTGCTGACGGCGCTGCTGCGCACCGACCGCATGTCGCTGCCGGCGCGCAAGCCGTGACCGCGGCCTTCGAATGGGCGCTGCTCGGCGGCGCCGCGGCGCTGGCCGGCGCGCTCAACGCGGTGGCGGGCGGCGGCAGCTTCCTCACCTTGCCGGCGCTGGCGCTGGTCGGCGTGCCGCTGGTGTCGGCCAATGCCACCGGCACCGCCGCGCTGCTGCCGGGCTACCTGGCCGGGGCCTGGGCGCTGCGGCGCGAGCTCGCGGGGCCGATGTCGCCCTCGCTGCTTCGGCTGGGCGTGCTCTCGGTGCTCGGTGGCGCGGCCGGTGCGGCGCTGCTGCTGTCGACCTCGAACCAGGCCTTCGGCCGCATCGTGCCCTGGCTGCTGCTGGCCGCGACGCTGCTGTTCGCGATCGGGCCGGCGCTGGTGCGCCGCCGTGCCGCGGCCGCCACGCCGGGGCGCGCCGGGCTCGCCGACCTGGGCATCGTGGCGGTCGCGGTCTACGGCGGCTACTTCAACGGCGGCCTCGGCATCCTGCTGCTCGCGGTGCTCGGCGCGCTCGGGCATGCGGACATGGGCCGCATGAACGGCATCAAGAACTTCGTCTCGGCCATCCTCACGCTGATGGCGGTCGCGATCTACGCGGCCAGCGGCGCGATCGTCTGGACCCACGCGCTTTGGATGGCGCTCGGCGCCACGGCCGGCGGCTATGCGGGCGGCACGGCCGCGCGGCGGCTGCGGCCGGAGCTGGTGCGCGGCTTCGTGGTGCTGACGGGGCTCGCGATGACGGGCGCTTTCTTTCTCAATGCGCGCTGAGGCACGCAATCTTTTTTTCACTTCCTCACCGGGACAGCCCATGCAGACCAGCAAGAGACACTTCATCCGCCTGGCCGGCGCCCTGGCCGTGGCCGCCACCGGCGCGCCAGCGCTCGCCACTTCGGCCCGGGCCAGCCGCGGCAGCTACCTGATCCGCAACGGCGCGGTGATCACGGTCGACCGCGCCACCGGCACCCTGCCACGCGCCGACGTGCTGGTGCGCGACGGCACCATCGAGAAGGTGGGCCGCGGCCTGCGCGCGCCGGGCGTCGAGGTGATCGACGCCACCGACCGCATCGTGATGCCGGGCTTCGTCAATTCCCACTACCACCTGTGGAGCGCGATCGGCCGCAGCTTCACGGCGCGCGAGGGCTTCTCCTACTACCCGGCCAAGGGCGCGACCTCGACCCTCTACACGCCCGAGGACTTCTACAACAGCGTGCTGCTGGGCTGCGCCGAGCTGGCGCATGGCGGGACCACCACCGTGCACAACTGGTCGCACAACACGCGCTCGCCGGCCCATGCCGATGCCGAGCTGCGCGCGCACCGGCAGTCGCTGCTGCGCGCGCGCTATTCCTACGGCCACGTCGACCAGATGCCGGCCGACGAACTCAACCGCTACGAGGACCTGGCGCGCGTGCGGCGCGACTGGTTCGGCGAACGCTCGCCGCTGGCCGGCCTGGTGCACCTGGGGCTGAACCTGCGCGGCCCGCAGCAGAGCACCGAGGCCGTCTTCCACGAGGAGATGAAGTTCGCCAAGGCCAGCGGGCTGCCGGTCGCGATCCATGCGCCGCAGGAAGCGCCCAACAACGTCGACGCGCTCGACTACGAGCGGCGCGGCTACCTCGGGCCCGACTTCATGATCGCCCACTACGTGCCCGCGAGCCCGGCCGACCTCGCGGCGCTCGCGCGCACGAAGACGCCGCTGAGCTTCGCCACCCATTCCGAGCTGCGCCTGAGCGGCACCGGCGACGCGCGCGCCGCGCTGTTCGCGATGCGCGCGGCGGGCCTCGCGGTCTCGCTGTCGAGCGACGCCACCTCGATCGCGCCGCCCGACATGTTCGAGGCAATGCGCTTCACCTGGAACCTCGGCGTGCCCTGGGCCGGCACGCCGAGCGCGGGCGCCAGGCCGGTGGGCGTGCACGAGGTGATCGAGATGGCGACGATCAACGGCGCCATGGCGCTGGGGCTCGGCGATGTCACGGGCTCGATCGTCGAGGGCAAGCGCGCCGACCTCATCCTGGTGCGCACCGATGACCTCAACATCGGCCCGGTCGGCAACGCCGAGACCGCGATCGTGCAGAGCGGCAGCGCCGCCAACGTCGAGACCGTGATGGTCGACGGTCGCATTCTCAAGCGCGGCGGCCGCCTGGTGGCCTACGACACCCCGGCCATCATGCGGCGCGCCCGCCAGTCGGCCGAGCGGATCCGCGCTGCGGCGGGGGCGGCCCTGCAGTCCTGAATACAGCGCCCGCATACAAGCGCCGGGCTTAGGCGCTGAGGGTATGGGTCGTTTGCAGCACACTTGTGCTACATTGGCTCGCGGCCGCTGGCCGAGAGAAGGACCTGCATGTCTACCACCACCATCCGAATCGAAGACGCTCTGAAGGCAAGGATTGCAGCGGCCGCGGAGCGTGCAGGGAAGACGTCTCATGGATTCATCCTCGACACGCTCGCGGAGACCGTCGAGCGCAGCGAGATGGATGAGGAACTGCACCGCGTGGCGGAGGAGCGCTGGGCCTTGCTGCTGCAAACCCGGCAGACGGTCTCCTGGACGGATGCCAAGGCGTATCTCGAGGCCCGCGCCAAGGGAGAAAAGCCGCGCCGCCCGCGCGCCCGTGTAGGGGCGCGCTGAACCTGTGGCGCATATCGAGCTCGCCCCAGCCGTCCTCGAGGACATCGATCGTTTCGTGGAGCACATGGCGCGTCACCAGGCGGCGGACATGCCCGAGCGGGTCGACGAGATCATCCAGGCGATTCAAGTCCTGGCCCACAGTCCGCTGATCGGAAGGCCGGTGCGGCAAGGCAAACGAGAGCTGGTGATCGGCAAGGGCGTTCGTGGATACGTCGCGCTCTACCGCTACCTGTCCGAGATCGATACCGTCTTCATCCTTGCGCTTCGCGCGCAACGCGAATCAGGGTTCAAACACTAGCGCGGCCCCGCAGCCCTGAATACAGCGCCCGCCTACAAGCGCCGTGCTCCGGCACTGACGGGTCCCCACCCGCCCGGCCCCCACCATCGGTCCCCATGCGTCGGGCCTGTTGCCCGGCAAGCACCAGGAGCCGCACATGACGAAAAAAATTGGATCGCTGGCAGCCGGTGCTGCCCTGTTGGGTTCGTTCTTCCTCGCGATCCTCGCGCCCATGGCGTGGGCGGTGGAGAAGGACGATGCCGCCACCGCCACGGTCATACAGACCGCCGCGCCGGCCTGCGAGGCCACGGCCGCGCACGACGGCGTCTTCACCAAGGCCTGCCTCAAGTAGCCGTCGAGCAGACGTTCAAGCCGCCGTCATTCGGCCTTGATGCCCCGCTCGCGCACCACGCGACCCCACTTGACCGTCTCCGACTGGATGTACTGGGTGAACTGCTCGGGCGTGCCGCCCACCGGGTCGATGCCCGCCTCGCCGAGCTTGCGCCGGATCTCGGCCGGCGCGATGGCCTTGAGATAGGCCGCCTGCAGTGCCTGCACCACGGCATCGGGCGTGCCGGTGCGCACGCTGAAGCCCTGCCAGCCCTCGACCTCGAAACCCTTCACGCCCTGCTCGGCCACGGTCGGCACCTCGGGATAGGCGGCGATGCGCCTGGCGCCGGCGGCGGCGATCGGGCGCAGCCGGCCCGACTCGATGTGCGGCCGCGCGGTGGCGCGGTCGAGGAACATCAGGCCCACCTGGCCGCCCAGCAGGTCCTGCACCGCGGGGCCGCCGCCCTTGTAGGTGATGGCCACCAGCTTCATGCCGGTCTCGCGCGCCAGCAGCTCGGTGGCGAGGTGATGCGTGGTGCCCACGCTCGGCGAGCCGTAGTTCAGGCCCTCGGGCGTGCGCGCGGCCAGCGCGATCAGCTCCTGCAGATTGCGCACGGGCAGCGTGTTCGGGTTGACGACCAGCAGGAAGTCGAACTTCGCCGTCATGGTCACGGTGCGCAGGTCCTTGAGCGGGTCGTACGACAGCTTGTCGAACATGGCAGGGTTGACCGCATAGGTGGTCATGTCGCCGAGCAGGAAGGTGTGGCCGTCGGGCGCGAGCTGCTTGGCCACGGCGGTCGCGCCGATGATGCCGGAGGCACCGGGGCGGTTGTCCACGATCACCGGCTGGCCCAGCACCTCGCCCATGCCGGGCGCGACCAGGCGCGCGAAGAAGTCGGTGCCGCCGCCGGCCGGGTAGGGCACGATCAGGCGGATCGGCTGGCTGGGCCAGCTGCCTTGCGCCGCGGCGCCGAAGGCCGCGGGTGCCAGGGCGCCGGTGGCCAGGAGCGAAAGCAGGGTGCGTCGTTGCATGGTGGCTGTCTCCTCGTTCGTTGGAATGTCAGGCCGCGAGATCGCGCTGCAGGATCTTCGCAAAGGCCGCCGCGAGCTGGCCGCGCGCGCTGTCGCCGCGGCCCATCGCGCGCCAGGCCACGTGCTGGTCGGGCCGCACCAGGATCGCGCCGTCCGACGAGACGCCGCGCAGGCAGCGCCAGGTTCCTTCGACGTCGCGCACCGCGGCCGTGTCGTGGATCTCGACGATGTCCACCGGCAGGCCGGCGCCATGCGCCAGCGTCGCCGCGGCATCGGCCCAGGCCGAGCCCTGGCGGCCGGTCAGCAGCGTGAAGCGGCCCGGGCGCACCAGGTCGAGCGTGGAGATCTTCCGGCCGTCGCGCTCGAGCCAGGCATGCGGCAGCCGGTGGCCGGGCCGGGTGGTGGGCACGTAGGTCTGGCCCAGCGGATCGCGTTCGGGCGTGGGCGTGCCGTCGGGCATGACGGCGCCGAGCTCGTAGTGGTAGCCCAGTTCGATGTCGTGCGCCTGCCATTCCATGCGCTGCACTTCCATGATCTGTGCCAGCCGCGCGCGCCGCGTGCGGCCCTCGGCGTCGTCGGCGAAGTAGCGGCGGAAGTTCGCCTGGCTCAGCTCGGCATTGCCGCGCACCAGGCCGATGCCGGCATCGGTGAGCTGGTGGTTCTGAAAGGTCATCAGCGCCCACTGGATGTTGAACGCGGCCACCGGGCGGCGCTCGGCCTCGTAGCTGTCGAGCAGGCTGTCGTGCGCCTCGCCCTTCAGCACGGCCGCGAGCTTCCAGGCCAGGTTGTGCGCGTCCTGGATCGCTGAGTTCAGACCCAGGCCGGTGGTCGGCGGATGGCGGTGCGCGGCATCGCCCGCGAGCAGCGCGCGGCCCCAGCGGTAGCGGTCGATCAGCACGCCCTCGACCGTCCAGTGGCCGATGCCGATGATGTCGGGATGCAGATCGGGGATCTTGAGCAGCTCGCGCATGCGCGGCAGCAGCGACGACTCCTCGAAGCGCGAGGGATCGTCGGGCCGGAAGCTGAAGTGGAACATCCACTCCTCGGAATGCCGGCCGAAGCGCGTGGGCCCGAGCTGGCCCAGCACGCCGCTGGCCCAGGAGCCGCCCTCGGGGTTGACGAACCAGGTGGTCATCGAGTGGTCGTCGTCCCAGTACTTCGAGAGGTCGGCGCGGAAGTAGACCGTGACCATGTGCGCGAGGTCGGTCGCGCCGCTCATCACCGCGCCCAGCGTCGGGCCCACGGTCTTGCCGCCGTCGGCGCCGATCAGGTACTTCGCGCGCACGCGGTATTCCTCGCCGCTGTCGCGGTCGAGCACGCGCGCGGTCACGCCGTTGTCGTCCTGCTCGAAGGACTGCAGCTGGTGGTGGTAGCGCACCTGCGCGTTCGCCTCGGCCGAAGCCAGCTCGCGCAGCAGCGGCTCCATGCGCACCTGCGGGTAGAGCGTGGATTCGCAGGGGCTGTCCTTCGCATAGTGCTGCGCGAGCGAGCCGCCGCCGAAGGACTCGATGCGGTAGAAGGTGCGGCGGTCGAGCTCGCCGTCGCCGGCCAGCGTGGTGCACCAGCGGATGTGCGAGATGTGGGCCAGCGGCATCGAGCGTTCGTAGACGCGCTCGGCCACCTCGAACTGGCGCAGCAGCTCCATGGTGCGCTGGCTGATGTAGCGCGCCTTGGGCAGCCGGCCCGGTGCCGGATGGCGTTCGATCAGCAGGCTGGCGATGCCCTGGCGCGAGAGGAACAGCGAGGCCGCGAGGCCGCAGCCTCCGCCGCCGACGATGAGAACGGGGACGTCGATGTCTTGCATGGTCATTTCTGGAGCGTGGGATCGGGGCAGGAGGTGCGGGCGGTGATGCGCGCGAACAGGGCCCGGTGGCCCTGCGTCATCGCGGCATCGGTGTCGCCGCGCTGGCGCGCCAGCGCCTCGGCGAGTTCGCGCCAGTCGGCGGGCGAGAGGTAGTCGGCGGCCACTGGCAGCACGTAGCTTTCCTCGACCTCCATGTGGCCGAGGTAGACGGTCGAGTGCGTGTGCAGCAGCAGCTGGAAGGATTCGCGGTGCACCTCGCCCATCAGCTCCCAGGCGGTCAGCGCATGCTCGAGCTCGCGCACCGACGACTCGCCGCGCTCGTGCTCGGCCTCGAGCCGGGCCAGCACCGGGCGCAGTGCCGGGCAGCGCTCGCGGATCTTCGGGAACAGCAGCTCGCTCTCGCTCGCGTGGTGCATGCGCGCGGGCATCTCGTCGAGGTAGAACAGCATGGCGCGCAGCTCGTCGAAATCGGGCCGGCGGGCCGAGCGGCGCGCCTGCTCGACGCTGTCGCCCAGCGCCCGCAGCACCGTCGCGAGGGCCTGGTGATCCTCGAGGATCAGCTGGACGGCGGAGGGTTGGAGCAGGGGCGGCATCGGTGCGACTCGGGCATGGCCTCATTGGGGCACAGCCGGGCGCCGGGGTCAGTCCCGCTGCAGGGGACGCTCAATGGGGCTAGTGCAGCGCGCGCGAGGCCATCGTCTGGAAACGCTCCGCGCTCCAGCGGCCCCAGCGCGCGAGATACCAGGTCAGCAGCTCGCGTTCGCTGCCGATCACCAGCCGCTGGTAGGCGCGCTTGCGGTAGGTCTTCACGGTCTCCTCGCTCACCGCGAGGTCGAGCGCGATACCGACCGACGACAGCCCGTAGAGGATGCGCGCGCAGACCTCGGCCTCGCGCCGCGGCAGCGGGCTGGTCGCCACGATGCAGTTCTCGATCTCCTCGAGCGTGGTCAGCGCCTGCGACACGTCGGGCCGGCTCTGGCAGACGTCGGCGTGCTTCGAGAGCATCGCCAGCAGCAGCTCGGCCGCCTGCGCGAGGCGCTCGATGCCGTCGTGCGCGAACGGCGTGTGCGGGTCGGCGCGCAGCACGCTGAGGCCGAAGGCGCCGTTGGTGCCGCGGCCGCACAGCAGGATGCGGTCGCGCACGTGCGGGTAGACGCGCGGGCGCAGGTCGTCGTATTCGTGGTCGCTGAAGTCGACGTGGATGATGGTGGCGGCCGCGCCGTCGACGCGGCGCTGGGCTTCGGTCATGGCCGGGTCGTGCTTCCACAGGCCCTGCTTGACGTAGCTCTCGACGCGGTCGCGCGCGGTGCGTTCGGGCTGCACGCAGCAGGCCGCCACTTCGCGCAGCTCGTCCTGGCCGAGGCGGAAGGCCGCGAAGTGATCGGCGCCGCACAGCGCATGCAGGTAGTTCGCGAGCGCGGGCGCGAAGCGTTCGCTGCCCATGCCGTCGACCAGGCGCGCGAGCTGCGCTTCCGAGGTGGAGGCGGCCGCGGGCCGGTCCTGGATCATCACCGTCATCATCGTTGTCTCCTGGGGTACCGCCAGGCGCCTTCGGGGCGCCAACTGCCCGGACTTCTGTGTTCCGAGCAGGTTTCAAATTCCGTAATCAGATTACGCTCATCGAAATCCTGACTGTGTGAGGAGAAACCCTCCGCTGCGCTGCGGCAGGCGGTTTCAGCCCCAGCCCATGCGGCGCGAAACGTCCTCGGCGCGCGCCGACAGCACGGTCGCCACGTGGCCGTCGAGCCGGGTGTCGATCAGGCCGGCCGAGCCCATCACGGTCATCACGCCGGCCACCGCGCCCGCGTGGTCGAAGATCGGCGCCGACACGCCGTGCAGCCCCGGATTGAGATCGCCCTGGATGCGCGCGAGCTTGCGCTTGCGCACCGACTCGAACAGCGTCTCGACGTCGGCGCGCGTCATCCTGCCGGCGGCCGGGTTCGGCGTCGCGCCCGGATGCGGCACGCCCGAGAGCTCGCGGTCGATCAGCGGCGCCGTCACCGAGGCCGGCAGGTAGGCGCCGAAGATGCGGCCGGTGGAGGAGGTCAGCATCGGCATCACCGAGCCGGGGCGGCCGCTGATGATCAGCGCGTCGTTGGTCTCCTCGAAGCGCACGAAGGTCGGCCCGGCCGCGCCCCAGACCGCGAGGCCGACGGTGAAGCCGAGTTCGTCGCGCAGCTCGCCCAGCGTGGGCGAGGCCACCTGCACCACGTTGAGCCGGCGCAACGCCGCGAGGCCCAGCCGCACCGCCAGCGGCCCGAGCCGGTAGCCGCCGCTGGCGGCATCGCGCTCGGCCAGCCCGCTGCGGCAGAAGCTCACGAGGTAGCGGTGCGCCTTCGGCGGCTGCATCTCGGCGCGCTCGGCCACGGTCTTGAGCATCAGCGGCGCGCCGGTGTCGATCAGCGCGGACAGCACGCGCACCGCGGTGTCGACCGCCTGCACGCCGCCCGCGTCCTCGTCGCCGGCACCGTGGCCCGTGCCGTTCGTCTCGTCGGCGCCGTGGCCGGACTTCGCATCTTTCATGGGGGAGGGCGGGACCATCCGCACGAGACTAGCACGGGCATAGTCGCCGCCTGCCTCAGCCGGCGGCCGGTGCGCGGGCCGCCGCCAGCACGCCCGCGAAGCGCGCGAGCCGCTCGCCCTGGAAGCGCGCGGCGTCTAGCTTCTCCGCGGGCAGGCCCTGGCCGCGGCCATCGCTGAAGCTGCTGCCGTAGGGGTTGCCGCCGGCCGCCGAGATCCGCTTGTCGGTGTAGCCCACCGGCACGATGACCGGACCCCAGTGATAGAAGACGTTGTGCAGCGCGAGCAGCGTCGATTCCTGCCCGCCATGCAGGTTGCCGGCACCCGTGAAGGCGCCCGCCACCTTGTCCTGCAGTCCGCCCGCGGCCCACAGCGGGCCCAGCGTGTCGATGAACTGCTTGAGCTGCGCGGCCGGCAGTCCGAAGCGCGTGGGCGTGCCGAACACGAAGCCGTCGGCCCAGGCGAGGTCGTCGGGCGTGGCCTCGGGCACCTCGCGCGTGGCCTCCAGGTGTTCCTTCCAGGCCGGCTTGGCATCGATGGTCTCGGGGCCCGCAAGTTCGCGCACCTTGCGCAGGCGCGTTTCAGCGCCCATGGCGCGCGCGCCTTCCTCGATGGCCTGGGCGATGCGCCACGTGTGGCCGGTGCTGCTGTAGTAGACGATGGTGAGCTTGGCCATGGTGCGCGGGTCGGGTTGTTGTTGTCGCGGGTACGGTGCCCGCCGCCGGCCAGCATAGGCAGCGCCCCGCGCGCGGTATGCCCCCCTGCGGCGGGACAGACAGCCGCCGTGCCATGGCTATGGTGGCGGCCATGATCCACGAACTGCGTCTCTACGCGGTGGCACCGGGCCGCATGGCCGACGTGCACGACCGCTTCAACCACCATTTCCCGGCTCTGTTCGAGAAGCACGGCGTCGATTGCGTCGCGCGCTGGCAGGCCGTGGCCGGCCCCGACGCGCCGCGCTTCGTCTACCTGATGGCCTACCGCGACTACGCGCACCGCGAGACCGTGTGGGCCAGCTTCTATGCCGACGCCGAGTGGTGGCGCGTGCGCGCCGAGACCAACGCGGGCCACGAGATGGTGGAGCGCCACGACCTGTTCTTCCTGAAGCCGAACGCCGCCTGGCCGGCGCTCGCGACGGCCGACGCCGCCGTGCCGGTGGGCGGCCTGCACGAGCTGGTGCAGCAGCAGATCGCGCCCGGGCAGAACGCCAATGCCAATGCGTTCCTGCACGACACCTGGCTGCCGCGCGTGCGCGAGGCCGGCGCGCGCGTGCTCGCCGTGTGGGACATGGCGGCCGGCGCCGGCATGCAGAAGATCGTGCTGCTCTACGCCTGGCCCGATGCCGCGGCCTGGCATGCCGGCCGCCAACAGCTGGACCGCGACGCCGCGCTGCAGGCCGAGTTCGGAGCGCAGCGCGCGCGCCATGGCACCGCGCTGTTCCAGCGCGCCGAGGTCAACCTGCTCGAGCCCGCGCCGGGCGCGACCATCCGCGCCGGGCTGGGCCGCATCGCCTGATGCCGCAGTTGAATATCGCGCTGTTGGGCGGCACCGGGCGCGTGGGACGCCACGTCGCGCTCGAGGCCGCGCGCCGCGGCCACCTGCTGCGGCCCTTGTCGCGCGCCGAGTTCGACGTGTTCGATGCGGAGGCGCTCGCGCGCGGCTTGCAGGGGCAGGACGTGCTGGTCAGCGCCTATGGCGCGCCGGCCGAGCTGGCGCAGTTGCTGGTGCGCGCCACGGCCTCGATGCTGCAGGCGGTGCGCACGGCGGGCGTCGCGCGCATCGTCACCGTCGGCGGTGCCGGCGGTCTCGCGGTGGCGCCGGGCCGGCGGCTGGCCGACACGGCGGACTTCCCGGCGGAACTGCTGCCGAAGGTGAGGGCGCACGAGGAAGCGGTGGGCCTGCTCGCCGCCTCGGGGCTCGACTGGACCTGCCTCGCGCCCGCCGTGCGCATCGCGCCGGGCGAGCGCAGCGGCCGCTACCGCTGCGCGGTCGGCGCGCTGGTCAGCGATGTGCAGGGCCGCAGCGGCATCTCGTATGCGGACTTCGCCTGCGCACTGGTCGACGAGCTCGAGGGCCGACGGTATCCGCGGCAGCTGGTGGGCATCGGCGACTGAGCTTTCGTCCGCGGCGGGCTATGCCGGGCGCTTCGCCTTCGCCGCCTTCTTCGTCACGTTGAACGCCACCGCTTCCTGGATCAGCGCCTTGAAGGCCTGCGCATCGACCGTCTCGCCTTCGCCGATGTCGATCGCGCGCCGCGCATTGCCCTCGAGGCTCGCGTTGAACAGGCCGGCCGCATCCGCGAGCGAGGCGCCCTTGGCGAAGGTCAGCTTCACCTTCCCCTTGTACGACTCGCCGGTGCAGACGATGCCGTCGTGCGACCAGGTCGGCGTGCCCATCCACTTGAGTTCCTCCACGATCTCCGGATCGGCCTCCTTGATCAGCTGCCGCATGCGGCCCAGGGTCTGGGTGCGCCAGTCGCCGAGCTCGGCGATCTTCTGGTCGATCTGCGCGGAGATCGCGGGGTCGGTGCTCGACTCGGATTTCTTCATGGGTGCTCCTGGCTTTTTTCCATGAGGCCCGGCGGATCCGGTGCCCCTGCGTGGGAACGCATTCTGCATACGCGCAGCGCATGCCGGAAAAAAGCGCCGCAGGCGCGCGACTTCAGCCGGCAGGGCGCGGATTCGCCGCCGCCCGCTGCCGCAGGCTCAGCGCGAAGCCCGCGCCGATCGCCAGCAGCGCCGCCGCGCAGGCCAGGAACACCGGCCGCGTGCCGATGCGGTCCACCGCCGCCGAGGCCACGGCCACCCCGAGTGCGATGCCGAGGAACATGGTCGAGGCGAACAGGCTCACCGCGGTGCCGCGCAGCGCGGGCACCATCTGCGTGGCATGGGTCTGCAAGGTGCCGTGCAGCGCGTAGAAACCCAGGCCCGCCACCAGGCAGGCCGGCAGCGCCAGCGCCCAGTGCTGGCCGAGCGCGAGCGCCAGCCAGCCGAGGCCCAGCGCGATGCCGCCGCCCAGCACCAGCCCGCATTCGCCGAACACCGACAGCAGCCGGCGCGCCGCGAAGGCATAGAAGAAGCCGCCCACGCCATAGAGCGCCACCACGCCCGCCGCGCTCGAGAGCCCGAGGCCGTATTCGCGCACCAGGAAGGCCGGCAGGAAGGCCAGGCCCGAGAAGGCGAAGGCGCCCTCGGCCATCACCACCAGCAGCATCCAGCGCGCCCAGGGTTCGGCCAGCACGCGCAGGATGTCGCGCAGATGCCCATGGCCGTGGCCTGAGGGCGCGCGCACCGGCTCGGCGCGCACCTCGCGGTTCAGGCTGATCGCAAGCCCGCCGACGCAGAACACCACGGCCAGCAGCGCGAACACCGCGCGCCAGCCCAGCCATTCGGTGAGCACGCCCGACACCCACTGCCCGGCGATCATGCCGCCCAGCGACAGCATCAGGAAGCGCGCCAGCACCGGCTGCCGCTCGGCGTAGGGCACGGTGTCGCCGACCCAGGCCAGCACCAGCGCGATGATGCCGGCGGCCGCGGCGCCGGCGAGGAAGCGCGCCACCACCAACATCTCGAGGCTCATCGCCACCAGCGCCAGCAGGTTGCCGGCCACGCAGCCCAGCGCCGCGAAACCGATGGTGCGGCGCTTGCCGAAGCGGTCGCCGAGCGGGCCGAACAGCAGCTGCAGCAGCCCGTAGGCCACCGCATAGACCGACACCGTGAGCGCCGCGCGGCCGGTGGTGACGCCGAAGCTCTGCGCCAGCGCGGGCAGCATCGGATCGCAGACGCGCATCATCGCGCTGCTGCAGCAGTGCACCGTGGCCAACGCCGCCAGGCCACCGGGCCGCACGCGGCTCATCGGGCCTGCGCGTCCTGCTTCTCGAAACCGGGGCGCGGAATCAGCGACAGCCAGGCGGTGCTGAGGCCGCCGTCGACCAGCAGGTCCTGGCCGTTCACGTAGCCCGAGCGCGGGCTGGCCAGGAAGGCCACCACCTCGGCGATGTCCTTCGGCCCGCTGATACGTCCGGCCGGCACGATGGCCTCGCGCTTCGCGAGCACCTCTGGCTGGCTGTAGATGCCTTCGGTGAGCGGCGTGCGCACCATCGCCGGGCTCACCACGTTGCTGCGGATGCGGTGCTCGCCGAGCTCCACCGCCAGCAGCTGCGACAGCATCTTCACGCCCGCCTTGCTGATGCTGTAGGGGCCGCTGTAGGGCTGCGGCACGCGGCCCGAGATCGAGGCCACGTGCACCATGCTGCCGCCGCCCGCGGCGATCATCTGGCGGCCGAAGGCTTGCGCGCACAGCAGGAAGCCGTCGAGGTTCACCGCCATCAGCCGGTGCCAGCGCTCGATGTCGATGTCCATCAGCGCCGCGGCGTAGATCGTGGCCGCGTTGTTCACCAGCACGTCGCAGCGACCGAGCTCGCGCTCCACCGCGGCCGCGGCGTGTTCCACGTCGGCCTTGTCGGTGATGTCGCAGCCCAGCGCGATCGCGCGCGCGCCGCTTTCCGCGATGTCGGCCGCGGCGCGGGCCGCGCCCGCCTCGTCGCGGTCGAGCAGCGCCACCCTGGCGCCCACCGACGCGAGCTCGCGCGCGATCTCGATGCCGATGCCGCCGGCCGCGCCGGTGACCACGCAGACCTTGTCTTCCAGTTGCAGCCAGTTCGCGGTCATGGCGTCAGACCTGCGGGTTGGCGATGCGCAGCACCAGGCCGTCGAGCGCCGCGCTCATCACGAGCTGGCACGAGAGCCGGCTCGTGGCCTGCCGCGGCGCGGCCGTGTAGTCGAGCATCTGGTCCTCGGTCGAGGCCATGGCGGGCAGTGCGTCCGCGGGGCCGTCTTCCACGAAGACATGGCAGGTGGCGCAACTGAGCGAGCCGCCGCAGTCGCCGACGATCTCGTCGATGCCGTGGTCGCAGGCGGCGCGCATGAGGTTGGTGCCGACGGGAACGTCGACGTCGCGGCGGGCGCCGTCGGCGCAGATGAAGGTGGCCTTGGTCATGGCGCCACTGTCGGGCGCGGGCGTCCTGGTGTCAGTCCCCTCGGAGGGGACGGGCGCGGCGCGGCACTCCTGCGCACACTCGCGGCATGCAATCCATCGCCATCCATCGCCACGGCGGGCCCGAGGTCCTCGAAGCCCTGAACCTCGAACTGCCACCGCCCGCGCCGCGCCAGGTGCGCGTGCGCCACACCGCCATCGGCCTCAACTTCTCCGACATCAACGTGCGCAACGGCGGCTTCTACCTCGGCCGCGGGCCGCGCTTCCCCGTCATCCTCGGCAACGAGGCCGCCGGCGTGGTGGAGGCCGTGGGCGCCGAGGTCACCGAATGGCGCGCGGGCGACCGCGTGGCCTATGCCGGCACCGGCGGCCTGTTCTTCCAGGACACCGGCGCCTATGCCGAGGCGCGCAATCTGCCGGCCGACTGCCTGGTGCGCCTGCCCGACGACATCGACGACCGCCAGGCCGCCGCCATGCTGCTCAAGGGGCTGACCGCCTCGGTGGTCATCCACCGCTGCCACCGGCCGCAGCCCGGCGACACGATCCTCGTGCATGCCGCCGCGAGCGGCGTCGGCAGCCTGCTCGCGCAGTGGAGCCGACACCTGGGCGCCACCGTGATCGGCACCGTCGGTTCGCAGGCCAAGGCCGAGTTCGCGCACGCGCACGGCTGCGACCACACCATCCTCTACCGCCAGGAGGACTTCGTGGCCGCCACGAAGCAACTCGCGCCGCAGGGCCTGGCGGCCGTCTTCGACGGCGTCGGCAAGGACACCTTCATTCCTTCCTTCGACTGCATGCGGCCCTTCGGCGCCGTGGTGAACTACGGCAACGCCTCGGGCCCCGTGCCGCCCTTCGACCTGATGCTGCTGGCGCAGAAGGGCTGCCTCGCGCTGCACCGGCCGGGCTTCGGCTTCCATGCCATCACGCCGGAGACGCGGGCCCAGGCCTGCGGAGAGCTGTTCGACTTGGTGCGCAGCGGCGCGCTGAAGGTCGAGGTGAGCCGGACCTATGCGCTGGCCGACGCGGCGCTGGCGCATGCGGATGTGGAGCAGGGGAGGACGGTGGGGTCGGTGTTGTTGATACCGTGAAGGGATTGGCGCGCGGCCACCGCTGACGATGCTGCTTGCGCTCGACCGTTCGGGCTGAGCTTGTCGAAGCCTCGCGCCGCGATTCGCGCCATCGACGCGGCAGTATTCTCCTTTCATGAATTACAAGGTCTCGACCGATCGAACGGTGACGTGGCAGGAGTTCGGCGCCCTGATGGAATCGGTGGGGTGGGGCTCGGGGTACGACGAAGCGGCGTTTGCCAGCACGAGCCGGGCCTATCCGCTGATTGCCCATGCACGTTCCGACGAAGGGATGCTTCTCGGCTATGTCTCGGCGTTCAGCGATGGCGCATTCAGCACCATGCTGGGTGAACTGCTCGTGCATCCTTCGGCACGGAGCTCCGGCATCGGACGATCCCTGCTGCGTACGGTCGAGGCCGAGTTTCCCGGCATTCCGATCTACGTGAAGGCGCTGGGCGAAGCCAAGCGGTTTTTCGAGGCATGCGGCTATCGCAGGCCCCGGACCGAGATGACGGTTTTGTTCAAGGTGCCGGGTCCATCTCGATAGATCTTGCCAGCATCGCGTCAAGCATCGCTGGTGAGTCGGTTCGAGTCGGTTCCTGTAGTCGAGCTCGATCGGGGGCTCACTCGACTTGCCCCAGGCGAGGCCCGCGTCTAGCATGCTGTTCGTCCGCAACCACACAGCCCCGGGGAGGCACCATGGAACTTCACACCGCGCGCATCTTCGTCCAGGACCTCGGCGATGCCGCCCGTTTCTACGAACAGACACTGGGCCTGCCGCTGAAGGCCGACGGGCGCGAACATGGCTATTGCGTGTTCGGCTCCGGGCCGCTGAGCCTGGTGGTCGAGCGCGTCGACGCGGACGCCCCGACGGAAGACCAGGTGCTCGTGGGGCGCTTCACGGGGCTGTCCTTCGACGTGACGGACATCGAGGCGAAGTACAAGGAGCTCTCGTCGCTCGTCGCGTTCAGCGGGCTTCCCGAGCGGCAGCAGTGGGGCGGGATTCTCGCGACGCTGCGCGACCCGGCGGGCAACGAGATCCAGATCGTGCAGCAGCCCTGACGGCCCCACTCAAGGAAAGAAAACGTGCCGAAGAAATTCTTCAACCTGCGCTTCGACAGCGAATCTCCTCAAGACTCCGTGGGCGGTGCCTACCTGGCGCCCGAGGGCCAAGGGCTGCCGTGTTGCATCCAGTGCGATCGGCAGATGATTCCCTTCCTCCAGTTCACGCTCCCTCGCGCGGCCGAGCTGCCGTTTGTCGAGGGAAGCAGGCTGTCGGTGCTGATGTGCCCGGAGCACAACGAGATTCCGAGCTTCGAGTCCTTCGAGGCGTTGCCGCCGGCCTATTGGGACCAGGGCGAAGGCCACTGGTTCGCATCGCTCGAGAAGCCGCGGGCCATGCATCGCGTGCCCAGTCCTCCCGTTCTACAGACCGCCGAGCTCGTGGTGGCCGATGCGCCCGACGACGAGTACTACCGCATCGCGGTGGGTGGCGAGCCCGAGTGGGTGCAGGACGAAGAATGCTTCACTTGCTCCTGCGGTTCTCCGATGGAATTCGTGTGCCAGGTCAGCGACAGCTTCCAGTTTCTCAAGCTCCCCGACGCACCCGAACAGCCCGACGGCTCTTCGGCCCGAGGCTATGTGCTGTTTCTGGGCAACGAGGTCTACGTGTTCGCATGCGCGCGGCAATGCGACCCGCGGGCCGTGTGGGTCACGGTGCAGAACTGAGCGCGCCCTCTCTGCGCTTGCGCGCAGCCGTGGCCTCTGCCTAGTCCCCCGAGCGCCGTCGTCCTACCTGCTCGCCACCCCTGTCTTCCTAGAGTGCATTCACTGCAGCCGCACAGGGCGGCTCGGTGACAAAGACACTCAACCAGACAGGGGCCTTCTCATGAAAAAACATCTTCTCGTTCTCGCCATCGCATCGTCGTTCTTCGCCATGGGCGCAGCCAACGCGGCCGACGGCATGACCAAGGACCAGTACAAGGTCGCCAAGGAAAAGATCGAGGCCGACTACAAGGTCGCCAAGGCCCAGTGCGACACGATGAAGGACAACGCCAAGGACGTCTGCGAGAAGCAGGCCAAGGGCACGGAGAACGTGGCCAAGGCCGAACTCGAACAGCAATACAAGCCGACCGCCGGCCACGCCAAGAAGGTCGCCGAAGAGAAGGCCACGGCCACCTACGAAGTCGCCAAGGAAAAGTGCGATGACCAGTCGGGCGACGCCAAGAGCGCCTGCGTGAACCAGGCCAAGGCCGATCACGACAAGGCCAAGGTCGACATCAAGGCCATGAAGGGCTGATTAACGCCGCTTGACGCGGGCCAGCGCCCTCGTGTTCTCCCCGCCATCCGTTCGGTCGGATGCGGGTTGACACCGAGGTAGTTGGGAATACGCTGGCAACAAGGCGCTCCGTGCAAACGGGGCGCCTTGTTGCTTTTGGGCGCATGAAGTTTCGAGGTGCCGCCTCACCGGCTGTATGGCACGATGCGCGCAGGGAAGCATGAACACGAGGAGATCACCCATGCAACTGCTGCAACGCCTGCGCGGAGAACCCGCATTCACGATGCCGTGCCTCGGCCGAACCTTGACGCTGTATCGGCAAGGCTCACGACTCGGAATGTTCACCGGTCTGGCGGCCATCGCTGTGTTCAACCTGCCCTGGTATCTGGTGCCAGGAGGCGAAGAAGTGGCCCGGCCCTTGGTGGCGGTTGTCGGGGCCTACTTCGCTGCGACGCTCATCGCGTCGCGTGCACCGGCCGATATGGAAGCATCTGACTCCGCTTCGCGGTGGCTTTGAACGTCGTCATCGGCCAGAAGCCGAAATCAGCGCTACGAAGAGTCCGGGTGCACCGACTACATCCAGGGCTTCTACGTGGCGTACATGAAGAAAGCGCTACAGCCATAGCGCTTGCTGACCAAGGTAGAGATCCATTGGATGAGCGAGGGCGAAGCACTTAGGGCAGGTCGAAGTGCGGATTTCATTTCGGCAACGTGGACTTCAATGTGAAGGAGGTGGCTGCTTCGATGGCCTTGGCTGACCGTAAAAAGCCGCCAAACTTATGTGACCGAAGTCCGCTTGAGACTGAGAGCTGCCAGCCGTCACACTAGTCTTGAATAGCTTCCTCGCCTGAAAGCGTACCTCAGACAGCTTGCTGGCATCGACGCAGTCTTGGCACGGCAAGCAGTCGATGCGTGCTCAAGGCTGCAGCTGAATCCAGCCGTCGAATCTGCCGCTCATAAGAGGTGAGGACGAGCGCAGACCGTTTGACGCGCTCGATGGACGAGATAGCCTTATATTGAGCTGCCCTACCTCAAAAAGAAATTACTTGCGACGGTCTGGAAATTTCGCCATGGGCATAAGACTCCAATTGAGCTTGGCGCGAATTTCGATCCACAATAAGGAAAAGGCCTTTTACGTATCCGCAGACGTGCTCGGGATGCGCGGTTCCGTCATTCGACCAGACCCCGTCATAACTGGCCTTAGTTAAAGCCATGAGACGATTTCTGTCGTCTTGCATTGCCTGCTGAGATTTGTTTGGTTTGGCCATCTCAATCGCAATCAGATTGTCTTTGGAAATGATTTCTCCACGACTATGAATAATCAAGTCGCAGGTAATTGAAATCACCTCCAATTCCCCGTTGAGAATTGTCTTGACCTGTCCATGTTGCTTGCGGTTGTACTCGGAATCGGCGTAGTAGCCAACGAGTCCCGCAGCCTTCATGTGCTTTTCGAAATGCATCGCCATTCGAGCGCAGAGGTTTCTCTCCGCAACGTCGGCTAATATCGAGTTGATTTCGAATTTGAAGAAGTCATCCATTGCGGGCTCAATGATTCTGTTCAGATATTTAGAGTTTATTTTCATCGTGGTTGCGCAAAATAGCGAGCTCGAGGTTCATCATATGGATGCCCAAAGGCCTGCGATAAGTCGATCGATGAGGGATGCTCAGGGTAATTGGAATAAATAAAATTTTCATCAATCATGGGCTTAAATTAGAGAGCTGTAGTTTTCTGAAAATGTAAAAACATAAGCACTTACATCGTCTCTGTTTATCTAACTTTCGAAAGAAATTTCGTGCTGCCCGCAGTGTCTGCCTTTCAGCATTAGCTACCGCCATGCCTACCTCGACCCGCGCGGGGTCAGTAGTTGAGATTTCGGGATGGAGGTCATCCATCCACGATGGGATGACAGCGCGTCACGTTCACGCTCCTAAGATGGACACAAACTGCGGTAGCTAGGGGAAGTGCAATGAGTGCTTCATCGCCGGCAACCCTTCGCTACTCACGATTCACTCTTACTGTATCGATAAATAACGCCTACCACCACGTTGCCATGGGGATGCACGACGTAGAGGCGCCTACCCCGTCGGTTCTAGCTTCAGTGCGACTTCCTTAACTTAGATTGGGACCGTGGCGCCGGACGTGATAACGCCCTACTCACACCAAGCCCTTGGCATGCGAGAAGTCTCGTGACAACTTGCGGAGCGTAGCGCCCATGATCCACCTCTTCCTTCATCGTCGACAGGTCCTATTCCTGGACCTCTTGATTCAGGGTTTTACATCATGCATGGCGCGGAAAGGGTTGGCAGAGTTTCCATAGATGAGGGGCTAGGATATCGACTGACGAGAAGAATCTTGAACTTGGAGCGAGGCTGCGATGAAAGGTAGAAGGCACAGACACATTGCCTGTCTGGTTAAGGTGGACGACCTCGTTACCGACGAGGGTGACTCCGTAGAAGTCTTCGAACTGCGAGTTGGCGCGCTGAAGCAGCAGAGGCTTAAGGAGTGGGCTAAGCATTTCCGAGAACACTACATGCTCGACGACATCATCGATTCGATGATGGAAGGTACTCCGCACTCCACGCGCAAAGACTATCTGCTTAGCGCGGTGTTCCCAACTCTTGGAGGATGGGGGCCAGCTACTCGTTCCGGTGATTTCACCGAGATCTTGATATCTGACTTTGTGGAGTCGACGCTGGACTTCTGGGTGCCTCGCACTCGATACCGCCTTAAGCAGATTCCCAATGAGTCCCCGAAGGGCTCAGACATCGTCGGTCTAAAGTTCGTTCCAGGCAGTCCGAAGAAGCACTCGCCGAAAGATGTGCTCCTAACCTTTGAAGTGAAGGGCTTGATGCAGCCTGACAAGAAAGCTAGACGGCTGCAGGATGCGATAAACGATGCAAAGAAGGACTCGCATGACGACGCAAAGAAAGGCGATGCAAAAGGCGCATTCCGAGTTGGTCTTACGCTTAACGCACTAAAGCACCGCTATATTGATTCACAGGACGAAGACGCTTGGAAAGCGGTGCAGCGTTTCCAAGACCCTATCTCAAGGCCTTTCGTCCATCAGATAGGTGCTTCTGCAGTCTTTTGCAACTCTGCATACGATGAGTCGACTATCACTTCAGTAACTACCAAAGCTTATGCTACCGGAGCTAAGCCTAAGCTGATGATTGTTAAGGGCGATGAACTGATGAAGGTGATTCACACGATGTACGAGATGGCTGCCAATGAAGCCTAGTCCCAAAGCGCGAAAGGCCGCTTCCGTTACCCTCTCGAAAGGCAAGCAGTTTGAGTTTGGTGTTCCAGAAGACGAGCACATAAACATTCCTGAGGATTTGAATCTTGCTCAGCAGTTTCCGCTTGCACTAGGGACAGTCGGCGAGTTTGCCGTTGAGGAAATTCAGCAGGCAATTGGGGAGCGGATACGTCAAACACCTCTTTCCGAGGTTCTCTTCTCCGCGCAGGTGCTAATCGCTACCGTAGATGCCAAGGTGGCAGAACCAATCGAGGAAATTATTCGATTGATTGCCGCGGCTGCGTTTTTCTTGGCCGACTCGCCGGGCCGAGCACTCGCACACATCAAAAGTACCAGCGTCTCGAAGTTTGATGATGATGCGTTTGCGCACACGCTTGCAAAAGCGTTGGGAAATGCTTGGATTCAACATGAGAGTCATAGTGATCTGCCAACAGAGGCAAGGCTGCTCATTCGGGAGTTGCGTCAGATCTATGTGGGCAGCTCTAAAAGAGAGCACGTTGTCCGACGCGCCGAAACTCTTCAAAGGTGGGTGTATGAAAACGGAGATGCACATCAATTGCTGATCGGTGATTTGCTCTGTGCAGTTGCAATCAAGCGTGCGAGTATATGCGCTTGGAATTTGCTCCCTGAATACACCGGGCTTGAGGTTGAAAGGTGGAAAGAGTATTTGCGTCGTGACGAGTCGATCAAGGACATGTGGCCGGCACAGCGCATGCTTGGTGTAAATCAAGTGTACGCCGGCAAGTCTGCAGTCGTGCAGATGCCCACGAGCGCGGGCAAAACGCGCGCTACAGAGCTTATTTTGCGCGCTGGGTTCGTCTCAGGTCGAACATCTCTAGCCATAGTAGTGGCTCCATTCCGCGCGCTTTGCTATGAAGTAGCTCAAGACCTACGAGCAAAGTTCAGACCTGACGGTGTTCGCGTAAACCAACTCAGCGACGCACTACAACAGGATTACTTGCTAGACCTTGCGGACTATCTTGCCTTGGGGATTGAGTCCGCGCCGCACGTCGTTGTTCTCACGCCCGAAAAGCTTCTGTATGTCATCAGGCAGGAGCCTGATTTTCTTGCCAATGTCGGAGTGATTGTCTACGACGAAGGGCATCAGTTCGATGATTCGGGTCGAGGTGTTACCTATGAACTGCTGCTTACCTCGCTAAAACGAGCGCTCCCGTCGAAGTCGCAGACCGTCTTAATATCGGCTGTCATTAGTAACGCCGAAGAGCTAGCAAGTTGGCTGCTTAGCGATGGGTCGAGTGTGGTTAGTGATACGTCTGTTCAGACAAGTCGCCACGTCGCGTTCACTACTATGCAGAAGTCCAGCGACGGATGGCTTCAGTTCGATTCGACTATTTCGGGTGAGCAAGAGTTCTGGGTTCCGAAGTTAATTACGCGTTATCAGCTATCGGAGGGAAAAGCGCCACGCTTTTTTCCAACAGACGACTCAAGTTCAGTTGCTACCTATCTTGGTTTGAAGCTGGTGCCTCAAGGCGGCGTAGCTGTCTTTGTAGGCAAGCCAGAGTCAGCATTCAAAATTATCAGAGACGCGGTGACCAGTATTCAACCGCGTTCAACCGAAATATCTTGGCCAAAATTGACGGGCAACAGTTCCGAAATACAAGCTCTCGTAAAACTCTATCAACGGCATTTCGGCAAAGATGCTGTTGCTACAAAAGGTGCAGAACTAGGACTCTTCGCGCATACAGGCGATACACCGCAAGGCATTCGACTCGCCCTAGAGCACTCGATGAGAGAAGGGTTGATTTCTTTCATCATCTGTACATCTACTCTAGCTCAAGGGGTAAATTTGCCGATTAGATACCTACTCGTTACCAGTCCGTACCAAAATGGGAAGCTTCTGAAGACGCGGGATTTTCAGAATTTGGTTGGTCGCGCGGGTCGTGCGGGGATGTATGGTGATGGAACGGTTGTATTTACTGACTTCAAAATTTACGACATAGAGAGGAAAAAGAAGAAAAAATGGAATGACATCAAATCATTGCTGAAGCCAGAAATGTCTGCCCCCACAAAGAGTGCGCTGCTCCGACTGGTCAAGCCGCTTACCAACATTTATGGAACCGAGGAGCTTGAAGGCATTACCCCAGAGGATGTTATCGACGCGTTGATTGAAGAAGACGAGACTTTTCCGAGGCGCGTGGCCGAGGCGTTGAGTGGCGTGAGCGCAAGGTCGTATTTTAGTGAGGCAGATGTCAGCCAGCAAATCGAGGAGAAGCGACGAACGATTGAGTCCATTCAGACATTTCTTATGGCGCACCAAGACTCCTTCGCTGTTGATGGCGGGGGTGCGGGCGTAACGTCTTTGGCACAGGAGACTTTTGCATTTCATTTGGCAGACGAGCACGAAGGTGCCGTCTTGCGTGAAGCGTTTCAGGGGGTTTGGTCTGATATTTCCGGTCGAAAAATTCAACCTCAGGCTTTAGCTCGATATGGAAAAAACCTTTTGGGTCTCGGCGAGTCCTTGGCGATTGATGCGTGGGTCACCGCAACTCTATTTGAACTTCAGATTTCAGATAACGCGGTTGAGGTACTCGACGTCGTCTGGTCGTACATAGACAACTCACATGTCACTGAGAAGCTACGACGCCTGGAACCTGCGGCGGCCAGAAAGAAGCTTGTCGATGAATGGGTTGCAGGGAAGCCCTTCAAAGAGATTGTGGACGCAATTGAGGAGGCTGGTGGCTTCATTCGATGGGGCAGCAGAAGGCGAGCCGTGACTGTGGAGGCTGTCGTGGGTTTTTGCCAGAATGACCTAGCTTACCAAGCGTGCCTGCTTGTAAGTGCGATCGGTGCCTCGTTTGCTGCGGTCGCAGGAAACGGGATCGTCAAAGTTGACTCCCACTTCGACCAACTCGGTAAACTGCTGAAGTACGGCTTACCAAGCGAGAGTGCCGCTGCGGTATATGAGGTTGGGTTTGCCGATAGGGTTTTGGCGCAGCGAATCGCAACTCTCATTGCAGATGACACCGTCGGCCAAGATGCGGCCAAGAGAGAGTTACGAAAGAATAGCGAGCGCGTAGGGAGCTTGCTGTCAGACTATCCGAGTTACTTTGGGGCTGTAATGTCGGGGATAGTTAATTAGCGGAAGGTGATGCGGGAGGCTAAGATTTGCAGAAAGCCAGCTCCAGCCGATGCCGGGTGTAAAACGAACTGGAGGATGCGGCCTCCGCCGAAATTTTTTGCGCAACTAAACCAGTTTTGCCCGCATGAGTTCCGCCCAGCGTGCCGCCGCCGGTTTTCAACTTCGCAGTATTCGACGTCGATGTCTTTACTTCTGAGTTGCCTACTAGCCGGGTGTATTGCCTCTGCATCCTAGGTCTTGGCGACTTGCGGATCGCGTGGACGGCGGCGATCCGCCACGAAGCTGCCGCGTACGAGACAAGGCTGAGGGGTCTGCGCTTGCTGCATAGCCGCCATCAGCAGACCAACGTCAAACGCCCGTAGCGGGTCGGCTGCGTAATTCACAGCCAACGCAGCACACATTCGGTCAGCGTTGACCAGCCGCCAAGCAAATCAAGGCAGATAGAGCCTCCATCCACAGCCACCCGAAATCGCGCAGCAACAGAGGCTCTAGTTGCTATCGAGCCGCAGTGGCCCGAGTCGCTGAACTCCTATCTGCCTTGGGTCAGTAGGCACCCATGTAGTCGCGCTTACCGACCTCAACACCGTTGTGGCGCAAGATGGCATAGGTGGTGGTCACGTGGAAGAAGAACTGCGGCAGCCCGTAGTGCAGAAGATATGCGCTTGCGGTCAGCTTCTTTTCCTTGGGGGTGCCGGGGCGCAATACGATCTCGCGGCTTTCGCTTGAATCAAATTGCTCAGGCTCGAAGGAGCCGATGTGGGCCAAAGCTTTGGCGATCAACGCTTGCAGGTCGGCGAAGCTGACCTCGGTGTCGGGCCAGGACGGCACCTCGGCACCAGCCAGGCGGGAGGCAATGCCCTTGGAGAAGTCCGCGGCGATCTGTACCTGACGTACCAGCGGAAACATGTCGGGGAACAGCCGCGCCTGCAGCAGCGCATTTGGGTCGATGTTCTTCTGCGTCGCGTGGTCTTCGGCCTTCTTGAGCACGTCGGACATGGCACGCAGCATCTGCTGCATGACGGGAATGGAGGCGTTGTAGAGCGGGCTGGTCATGGTGGGTTCAGTTCTGAAATTGGGCGCGATGGCCGGAGTTGGCGTGGCAGAGGTCCTGCCGACCATCCAAGGCTAACAGCACAGGGTGAACTGAATCGGCCCGGCTTTTGGGGCCAGCTTTTCTTCTGGCGCTCACGTCGATCGGGACCGGCCCGCCACGGCCTCTTCGAGGTCCGTGCCCCGCGCATCGCAGAAGCTGCATTTATTGGCGCTTACCGCAACTTCATGCCAAACGGCACCGCACCCCGCCCACTTCTTCCCTAGAGTGGATGCCCCTCTCACTCGCGACCCCACCTAGGGGAGCAGAAAGGCACAACCCACCAACCACACCGAGATGTCCGAAGACTGCCCGCCTCGCGGCAGGTCGTCATTGCGAAAGCAGCGACGCAGATGCGAGGTATCAAAAGGCGACGGCCAGGGCGTTAGCACCACCCCAGCCGTCTAACCAAGATCGTGCAACACCTCAAAAGGAACGCACAAAAATGGCTACCAAGACTATAGCCCGGCGTCGCACGCCGGTATCCCCCAGAGAAAACGCCCAAGCCCCGGCGGATCTCCTCGAAAACACCCTTTCCCAACTCGAAGCGCTTCTGTGGGCCTCCCACGGAAAGGACATCGACTGGTGCAGCGGTGACGGGCCTCGCCAACTGGACAACCTTCTCTGGCTAGCAGCGGAACTCGCCCGCAAGGCCGGAGAGCTGTTTCAGTTGAGCGAGATGGCGCGACGTGGCGCGCTCGAGGCTGGCGGGTAAGGGCCGGTCTGCGGGCCGCGATTTCGCGGCCCGCTTGGGAGACAGGTCCTATCCTGTCCTCGCTATTCGCAATGGCTGCCAACTGACCGCGCCAGTCAGAGCGCAATAGCCCGCACGATGTGATCCGCCAACAACCCAGCCGCCCGCGACAGACCCGCCGCCCGATGCAGCCGTATATCCGCCCCAGGCAACCGCGGCATGCCATCGCGCTCCGACAGCGCCCGCAGCCTCGGCGGAAAGGTGCCTGACTTCACCACCGTCACCGCCAATCCCTGCGCCGCAATGGACTCCACGGCCGCGAGGCTGTGGCTCACGAAGGCCAGTCGCCATGGCCGCCCCGACGCATCGAGCGCCTCGGTCGCCCATTGGCGAAACAGGCAGCCCTGCGGATAGAGCGCGACCGGCAGCGGATCCTGCGATTCCACCGATTGCGAAACGGCCGTGGCCCATACCGCCTGTTCGCGCCGCAGCAACTCGCCGCCGCCCTGGCCTTCGGCATGCATCGCGATCACGAGGTCGAAGTCTTCGCCCAGTCGTTCGGGCATGCGCGCGGTCAGGCCGGTCTCCATCTCGATGTGGATGCGCGGGTAGGCGGCCACGAAGCTGGCGAGCACCGGCGGCACGACGAAGCTGCCGTAGTCGTCCATGACGCCGAGCCGCACGCGGCCCTCGACCTTGTGCTGCTGCAGATGGCCCACCGCCTCGTCGTTGAGCAGCAGGATGCGGCGCGCATAGCCGAGCAACCCCTCGCCCGCGAGGCTCAGCTCGACGTTGACCTTGGTGCGGTGAAAGAGCTCGGTGCCCAGCCGCTCCTCGAGTCGCTTGATCTGCATGCTCACGGCCGACTGCGTGCGGTTCAGCGCGGTTGCCGCGCGCGTGAAGGAGCGATGGTCGGCCACGGCCACGAAGGCCTTCAGCAGCTCGGGGTCGAGCGTCGGGATGCTCATTCGATTTGTTGATCAGAGTGACCAAATAAATTCCATTGATTGATGATAGAGGGCTGCCTACGCTGCTGTCACTTCATCGATCAGGGAGCACGAGCGTGGGAGAACTCTTGGGCATCGCGGCCGCGATGCTGTCCAGCGCACTGGGCGGTGCGGCGGTGGGCGCAACGCGCTATGTCGCGGGCGTCGTCGATCCGGTGGCGCTCGGCGCCTTTCGCTTCGGCATCGGCTTCTGCCTGTTGCTGCCGATGGCGCTGCTGCGTTCCGGCGAGTCGTGGCCCGCGCCGCGCGACTGGCCCGCCGCGGTTGGGCTGGGGCTGCTGTTCTTCGGTCTGTTCCCGCTGCTCTTCAATGCCTCGCTGCACCACACGACCGCCGCGCGCGGCGCGCTGGCGCTGTCGGCGCTGCCGCTGCTCACCATGGCCGTGGCGGGCGTGCTGCGCGTCGAGCCCTTCACGCGGCGCAAGACGGTCGGCGTGCTGGTCGCGATGGCGGGCGTGGGGCTGGCGCTGCTGTCGGGGCTGCGCACCGCGCCGCCCGATGCCTGGCGCGGCGACCTGCTGATGCTGGCGGCCGCGCTGTGCATGGCGTTCTACAGCGTGGGCTCGCGCCCGCTGATCCGCCGCTCGGGGCCGCTGACCTTCACCGCCGTGGCGATGGCGGTCGGCGCGCTGTGCCTCACGGGCATCGCCTGGCAGGGCGGCAGATTCGCGCCCGTGGTGTCCTTCGGCACGGCCCAGTGGCTGGCCATCGCCTATCTCGGCGTGTTCGGTGGCGCGATCGTCTTCTTCCTCTGGGCTTTCGCGCTGGGCCGCACCACGCCCACGCGCGTGGCGATCTCGGTGACGGTCAATCCGGTGGCGGCGGGCCTGGTGGGTGCCTGGCTGCTGGCGGAGCCGCTACGGTGGAACCTCGTCGCGGGGCTGCTGGCCGTGCTGGCGGGGATCGTGATCGCGGCGACCGGGGCGGCGCGCGGATAGGCCGATTGCGCACTCGGCCAGGAAGGCCGGGCCCCTGTACCTCCACCGGGGGACTGCCATCCCCCCCGCCCGGTCCTACATTCCCCTCATGACCGAGTCCTTCACCGTCCAGACCGAGTGGGTGCACCTCCAGTACGACGAGCACGCCGCCTTCACCGAGACCTACGGCTTCTCCGGCAACCAGGGCGCGGTGAATCTCGAGGCGATCCGCTTCCGGCCCGAGGGCCAGGCGTCCGACACGCTGATGGTCTTCATGCATCCCGCGTCGACGCTGCAGCTGCTGCCGGTGCCGCGCGCGATGGCGGCCACCGGCGCGCACGTGCTGTGCGCGGGCAGCCGCTACCAGCGCAACGACACGGCGCTGATCATGGAAAAAGTGTTCCTCGACCTGAGCGCCTATATCCGCCATGCGAAGCAGGTCTGGGGCTATCGCCACGTGGTGCTGGTGGGCTGGTCGGGCGGCGGGGCGCTGGCGGTGAGCTACCAGGCCGAGGCCGAGGACCCGCGCATCACGCACACGCCGGCCGGCGACGCGGTCGATCTCAAGGGCAAGGGACTGATCCCGGCCGACGCGGTGATCTACCAGGCCGCGCACCTCTCGCGCGCGCACCTGCTGGCCGAGACCATCGATCCCTCGGTGAAAGACGAGCTGAACCCCGACGACCGCGACGTCGAGCTCGACATCTACGACCCCCGCAACCCGAACCAGCCGCCGTATCCGCCGGCCTACATCCAGCGCTACCGCGTGGCGCAACTCGACCGCATGCGCCGCATCACGGCCTGGGCCCGGACGAAGCTGGCCGAGCTCAAGGCACGCAACACCGGCGAGATGGAGCGGCCCTTCCTCGTGCACCGCACGCTGGCCGATCCGCGCTTTCTCGATCCCACGCTCGATCCCAACGACCGCCGGCCGCGCTGGTGCTACATGGGCAATCCCGAAACGGTGAACTCCGGGCCGGTCGGGCTCGCGCGCTTCACCACCTTGCGCAGCTGGCTGTCGCAATGGTCGCTCGACGACTCCTGCGGCAACGGGCTCGAAGGCGCGCGCCGCATCCGCGTGCCGCTGCTGGTGATCGAGAACAGCGCCGACGACGCGGTGCCGACCACGCATCCCAAGATGCTGTTCGAGGCCGCGGCCTCGCCCGACAAGCTCTTTCGCGTGGTGAAGGGAGCCACCCACTACTACGCCGGCCAGCCCGAGCTGCTGCAGGAAGCCACGGCGCTGATTCGCGGCTGGCTGCAGGAGCGCGACCTGCTCGAGCGCTGAGTCCGTGAAGACCGGCGCTGTCGCCGCAGTCGCTGCGATGGGGCCGGCGCTGGTCGTCGGCGTGGTCACGCTCTCGACCGCGGTCCAGCCGCTGGGCACCGACCTCTACCTCGCGGCGCTGCCCGCGATCCGCAACGAGTACGCGGCGCGCGTGGGCGTGGTGCAGCTCACGCTCGCGGTGCTGGTGTTCAGCTTCGGATTGAGCCAGCTGCTGTGGGGCCCGGCTTCCGACCGCTTCGGCCGCCGGCCGGTGCTGGTGGCGGGCTTCCTGCTGTACGCGGTGGGCGCCGCGGTGGGCGCGATGGCGCCGAACATCGAGGTGCTGATCGCCGCGCGCGCGGCGCAGGGCCTGGGCATCGCAGCCTGCATGGTCTGTGGGCGCGCGATCGTGCGCGACCTGTTCGAGCAGCAGCACGGCACGCACGTGATGACGGTGGCGATGTCGGTGCTGGCCTGCCTCACGATGCTGATCCCCGTGACCGGCGCGCTGCTGGCCCAGACCCTGGGCTGGCGCGCCACGCTGTGGTCGATGGCGTTGTGCGGCCTGGCCGGCGCGCTGCTGGTGATCGCACGCGTGCCCGAGACCGCGCGCTCGCTCAAGCCCGATGCCTTGCGCCTCGGCCCGCTGCTCGCGGGCTATGCGCGCATCGCGCGCGATCCGGCCTTTCAGTCGTGGACCTTGCTCAACGCCTTCGGCTACGCGGCCAACTTCGGCTTCTTCTCGAGCTCGGCCTATCTCTTCATCGAAACCTTCGGCGTCTCGCGCGTGGGCTTCGGGCTGGTGATCGGCGGCGCCTCGGTCACCTACCTCGCGGGCACCATGCTGTGCCGGCGCTGGATCGCGGCGCACGGCATCGTGACCTCGGTGCGGCGCGCGGGCTTTCTCTCGCTGCTGGCCGCGCTGCTGCTGGTGGTGCCGCAGCTCGCCGGCGCGCACACGGCCGGCACGCTCACGGCGGGCCTGTGGCTGATGCTGCTGGCCTACGGCATCCACCAGCCCTGCGGCCACGTCGGCATGGCCACGCCGTTTCCGCTGCAGGCCGGCGCGGCCTCGGCGCTCGGCGGCTTCATCTTCGCGGGCGCGGCCTTCCTCTGCGGCGGCTGGATGGGCCTGATGTACCGCGGCGGCAGCGCCGCCGTGCTGTCGCTCACCACGGGCGTGCTCGCGGCCGCGGCCGGCACGATCGCGCTGACCTTGGTACAACGTCATGGCCGGCCCGTGCCCGCGCGGCCCGCCGTGCCCTGAATCCCGCTTTCCATTCCTTCCAGGAGACATCATGCGCAACGACAACGCCTACATCGTCGGCTGGGGCCACACGCCCTTCGGCAAGCTCGACAACGCCGATCTCGAGCAACTCATTCGCGACGCCGTGCAACCCGCGCTCGACAGCGCGGGCGTGGCGGCCGAGGACATCGACGGCATCTTCGTGGGCCACTTCAACGCCGGCTTCGTCGGCCAGGACTTCACGGCCTCGCTGCCCGCGGTGGCCATGCCCGAGTTCCGCCACACGCCGGCCGTGCGTTGCGAGAACGCCTGCGCCACCGGCTCGGCCGCGATCTGGGCCGCGCTCGACGCCATGGCCGCGGGCCGCATGAAGCGCACGCTGGTGATCGGCATGGAACGCATGAACGGCCTGCGCACGCCCGAGGTGGCGGCCACGCTGATCAAGTGCTCGTACGTGAAGGAGGAGGGCGCCGACCCGGCCGGCTTCGCGGGCATCTTCGGCGGCATCGCGAGCAACTACTTCGAGCGCTTCGGCGACCAGTCGGACGCGCTCGCGGCCATCGCGGCCAAGAACCACGCCAACGGCATGCACAACCCCTATGCCCACATGCGGCGCGACTTCGGCTTCGACTTCTGCCGCACGCCCTCGGACAAGAACCCCTTCGTGTCGGGACCGCTCAAGCGTTCCGACTGCTCGCTGGTGTCCGACGGCGCGGCCGCGCTGGTGCTGTCGACCGAGCCGCTCGCGGGCGCCCGGGTGCCCGCGGTGCGCTGGCGCTCGCGCACGCACGTCAACGACTTCCTGCCGATGTCGCGGCGCGACCCGACGAAGTTCGAGGGCGCGGCCATGGCGTGGAAGAAGGGCCTGGCTTCGGCCGGTGCCTCGCTCGACGACCTGGGCTTCGTCGAGACGCACGACTGCTTCACCATCGCCGAGCTGCTCGAGTACGAGGCCATGGGACTCGCGCCGCACGGCGAGGGCGCGCGCGTGATCCTTGACGGCGTCACGCGCAAGGACGGCCGGCTGCCGGTCAATCCCTCGGGCGGGCTCAAGTCCAAGGGCCATCCGATCGGCGCCACCGGCGTGTCGCAGCACGTGATGGCCGCGATGCAGCTCTCGGGCACGGCCGGTGGCATGCAGGTCGAGCGCACGCGCATGGGCGCGGTGTTCAACATGGGCGGCTCGGCGGTGGCCAGCTACCTCAGCATCCTGGAGCCGGCCTCGTGAGTGCGGCGCAGGCGATGAACCTGGGCCGGCTGCTCACGCAGACGGCAGCGCTCTTTGCCGAGCGGCCGGGCCTCATCCAGGAGGGCGGGCGCAGCTGGACCTGGGGCGAGATCGAGGCGCGCGTGGCCGCGATGACCGCGGCGCTGCGCGCGCTCGGCCTGAAGAAGGGCGACCGCATCCTCGTGCAGTCGCGCAACAACCTGCAGATGTTCGAGAGCTGCTGGGTCGCGTTCCGCCTCGGCTGCGTCTGGGTGCCGACCAATTTCCGGCTCACTCCCCCCGAGGTGGCCTACCTCGGCGCGTCGAGCGGCGCGGTCGCGATGATCGTGGAGGACATCTTCCCCGGCCACACCGACGCGGTGCGCGCGGCCTCGCCGGCGCTCGCGCACGTGGTCGCGATCGGCCGCGCGCGCGAGGGCGAGCATTCGTACGAGGAACTGCTGCGCGCGCATGAGGCGCACGACGCGGCTCGGGCCGAGCACGAGACCGTCGACCGCGACGACCCGCTGTGGTTCTTCTACACCTCGGGCACCACTGGCCGGCCCAAGGCCGGCGTGCTCACGCACGGGCAGATGGCCTTCGTGGTCGCCAACCACCTGGCCGACCTGATCCCGGGCACGACCGAGAACGACCGTTCGATCGCGGTCGCGCCGCTGTCGCACGGCGCGGGCATCCATGCGCTGCTCAACGTGGCGCGCGGCGCGGCCACCGTGCTGCCGGCCAGCGAGAAGCTTGACCCCGAGGCCTTCTGGGCCTCGGTGCAGAAGCACCGCGTCAGCAACCTCTTCACCGTGCCGACCATCGTGAAGATGCTGGTAGAGCATCCGGCGGTCGACCGCTACGACCACAGCTCGCTGCGGCATGTGATCTACGCGGGCGCGCCGATGTACCGCGCCGACCAGAAGCTCGCGCTGAAGAAGCTCGGCAAGGTGCTGGTGCAGTACTTCGGCCTCGGCGAGGTCACCGGCAACATCACGGTGCTGCCGGCCGCCATGCATTCGGCCGACGACGAGGACCCGAACGCGAACATCGGCTCGTGCGGCCGCGCGCGCACCGGCATGGAGGTGGCGATCCTCGATGCCGACTTGCGGCGCCTGCCCACGGGCGAGGTCGGCGAGATCTGCGTGCGCGGCCCCGCCGTGTTCGCGGGCTACCACGGCAACGAGGAGGCCACGCGCAAGGCGCTGCGCGGCGGCTGGTTCCACACCGGCGACCTCGGCCGGCTCGATGCGCGCGGCCTGCTCTACATCACCGGCCGCGAGTCCGACATGTACATCTCGGGCGGCTCCAACGTCTATCCGCGCGAAGTCGAGGAGGTGCTGCTCACCCATCCCGCGGTGGCCGAGGTGGCGGTGCTCGGCGTACCCGATCCCAAGTGGGGCGAGGTCGGCGTGGCGGTGGTGGTGCGGCGCGAGGGCGCGCAGGTCGATTGCGACGCGCTGATCGCGCACCTCGACGGACGCTGTGCGCGCTATCGCTGGCCGCACCACGTGTTCTTCTGGGAAGAGTTGCCGAAATCGGGCTACGGAAAGATAGCCAAGAAGGACATCCGCCAACTGCTGGTCGAGCGCGGCGAGATCGCGGGTTCGTAGCACCGCCCGCGGACTGGCCGGCGCGGTTCAGGTGACTTGTCGCCGGGCCCCAGGCGCGAGACGCCGGCGCCCGCTATATTGAAAGCTTTGGCAACTACAGAGCAATCAACATGGCAAAAGCCTATTGGGTCAGTGCATACCGTGCCGTCAAGGACGCCGACAAACTCGCCGCCTACGCAAAGCTGGCCGGTCCCGCCATCGCCGCGGGCGGCGGGCGTTTCCTGGCACGCGGCCTGCCCGCGAAAACCTACGAATACGGCCTGGCCGAACGCACCGTGCTGATCGAGTTCGACAGCGTGGAGCAGGCCACGGCCACCCACGACAGCCCCGATTACCAGGCCGCGCTGGTCGCGCTGGGCGACGGCGCCGAGCGCGATCTGCGCATCATCGAAGGCAGCTGAGCGAAGCGGGGGCGGGCCGGGGCAAGGCCCGCTTCAGTCCAGCGTGATCCCCGTGCGCCGGGGCAGCCCCGGCGTACTTGTCGATGCCACGGCCCACCCACGCCGCGCAGAAGACGCCCGGTTGTTAAGGCGGTCACCTTAGGTGAACACCGAAAGCCTCGGCATCGGTGGCGCCCGATGCCCGGCCGCTCCGCTTCAGAGACTCGCGAGCGGCAGCCGCGACCGATAGCGCGAGCGCCCCTGCGGATAGAGCCCGACCGAGCACTGCACCAGCTTGCCCGCGGCATCGAACCAGTGGCGCGTGACCTGCAGGCAGGGCGAGCCGGGCGCCGCATCCAGGCGTTCGGCAAGACGCGATTCGAGCGGCGCCGCGTCGATCTCCTGTTCCACCACCGCGATTCCCACGCCGTAGAGCCGCTCGATCAGCTTGAAGACCGGGCCGTTCCATCCTTCCAGTCGCTCGGCCACGCCCGCGAACTCGGGCCGCATGTAGAGCCACAGCGCGCCGGTGGGTCGCGCCTCGCCGCGCAGGTAGCGCAGCGTGTCGAGAAAGAACCACTGGCTGCCCGGCGCGGCCTGCAGCAGGCCGGCCAGTTGCTCGTCGGCCGCCACGAGGCCGGCGCGCTCCAGCTTGAGCTGCGTGGTGCGCGCGGCCTCCATGATGCTTTCGAGCGTCTGCTGCGAATGCACGAAGAAGGGCGTGGGATTGCGCGCCAGCACATGGGTGCCGATGCCGGCGCGCGAATCGATCACGCCGAGCTTGCGCAGCGCGCTCATGGCCTCGCGCAGGCGGTAGCGCGTGGCACCGAACTGCGCCTGCAACTGGGCTTCGGAAGGCAGCAGGCTGCCGACGGGATAACGGCCTTCGTCGATCTCGCGGACGATGGCGTCGACGATGTCCTGGATGGACAAAGCCGCGCCGGCACTTGTTGGATGCGCCATGAAGAGATAATATTCGAATATTCGACTAATTAGGCGAAACAGACGCCACTGGAGACAAACGCATGCATCGTAGAGACTTTATCCGCGCGCTGTCCGCAGGCGCCGCACTGCCGCTGGCCGGTGTGGCACCGCTGGCGCTGGCCGACACCTATCCCAGCAAGCCGATCCGACTGGTGGTGACGCAGGGCACGGGCTCGGGCAGCGACGTGATCGGGCGGCTGCTCGCGAGCAAGCTCGGCGAGCGGCTCAAGCAGAGCGTGTACGTGGAGAACAAGGCCGGTGGCGGCGGCATCATTGGCCACCAGTTCGTGCTCGATCAGCCGGCCGATGGCTACACCTTGCTGCTGAGCACCACCGCGCCGCTGGTGGTGGTGCCCGCGATGAACCGCAACGCGAAGTTCCACCTGCGCGACTTCACCGCGGTGGCCGCGGCGCTTCGCAGTCCCTACATGGTGCTGGTCGGCACCCAGCCCGACAGCCCGCGCAGCCTGCAGGAACTGACGAAGCGGCTGGCGGCCGCGCCGTCGAGCTACTCGTCCTCCGGCACCGGCACGCTCACGCACCTCGCGACCGAGATGTACCTGCAGCAGGTCAATGCCAAGGCCACCCACGTGCCCTACAAGGGCAGCGGCCAGTCGCTGGCCGACCTCGCGGGCGGGCAGGTGCTGTTCTCGACCGACTCGCCGATCGCCGCCGGCGCGCTGATCCGCGGCGGGCGGCTGCGGGCCCTGGCCGTGACCTCGGCGCAGCGCCTGGCCACCTATCCCGACGTGCCCACGATGGCCGAGCTCGGCTACCCCGGCCTCACGCTCAACACCATGGGCGGGCTGTTCGGCCCGTCGAAGCTGCCCGCGCCCATCGTCGAGCGCATCAGCACCGAGATGGCGGCCGTGATGTCCTCGCCCGAGGTCAAGGCCCAGTTCGCGAGCATGGAGACCGAGCCGCTGGTGATGCCGGTCGAGAGCTTCCGCACCCAGATGCTCAAGGACGCGCCGGTGTGGGAAGGCGTGGTGGCCCGCCTGGGCATCACCGCCGATTGAGGAACGGCCGATGGACGCCCACCGCATCCGTTGCGCGCTGTTCGTGCCGGTGCTCGAGCCGCGCTTCTTCGCGCGCGCGGGCGAGCGCGGCGCGCAGGCGCTGATCCTCGATCTCGAGGACGCGATCGCGCCACACCGCAAGGCCGAGGCGCGGCTCGCGCTGGCGCATGCGGCCGCGGCGTTGCGCGGCACCGGCCTGCCGCTGATGGCGCGCGTGAATGCCGAGGCCGAGCTGCTCGATGCCGACCTCGAGGCCTGCGTGGCCGCGGGCGTCGATGCCGTCATGCTGCCCAAGGTCGAATCGCCGAGCGAGGTGCGCGCGGCCTTCGTGCAGCTGGAGCGGCATGCGCGCGAGCGCGGCTCGACCGGTCCGCGCTCGTTGGTCGCGCTGATCGAGACACCGCGCGGCGTGCTGCGCGCCGATGCGATCGCGGCCGCCCATCCCGCCCTGCGCGCGCTGGGTTTCGGCGCCGAGGACTACGCGGCCGCGATCGGCCGCCCTCCGCATGCCGACCTGCTGGTGCCCGCCGCGGCGCGCGTCGCGATGTGCGCCGCGGCCGAGGGCCTCGCCTGCTGGGGGCTGGCCGCCTCCATCGCCGAGCTCGACGACATGGACGCGCTCGAAGGCGCGGCGCGCCTGTCGCACCGGCTGGGTTTCAGCGGTACGCCCGCCGTGCATCCGGCGCAGGTGCAGGTCTTCAACCGCGTCTTCGCGCCCACCGAGGCCGAGATCGCGCAGGCCCGCAAAGTGCTCGAGGCGCATGCCCGCGCCGACGCCGAAGGCCTGGGCGCGCTGCGGCTGGACGGCCGCATGATCGATCGCCCCATGGTCGATCGCGCGCGCCGCCTGCTCGCCTAGTTCTTCATCACACCCCACGACCCGAAACGACGACATCGATGGCGCAACAGATACTCGACGGCATCCAGGTGCTGGACTTCACCACCTACATCGCGGGCCCCTACGGCGCGAGCCTGCTGGGCGACCTGGGCGCCGACGTGATCAAGATCGAGGCGCCCGAGGGCGACCCGATGCGTTACTACCCGTCGACCCTGCCCGGCGAGAGCCGTGCCTTCATCGGCGTGAACCGCAACAAGCGCAGCATCGTGCTCGACCTCAAGCAGCCCGCGGATCGCGAGGCCTGCCATCGGCTCGTGGCCCAGGCCGACGTGGTGCTGCACAACTTCCGCCCCGGCGTGGCCGAGCGGCTGGCGCTGGACTGCGAGACGTTGACCGCGATCCAGCCGCGCCTGATCTATTGCAGCTTCACCGGCTATGGCCCCGACGGCCCGCAGGCGCAGCGCCCCGGTTTCGACCAGGTGCTGCAATGCCGCACCGGCATCGCCAAGGCGCAGGGCTACCCGGGCGACGAGCCGCGCGTGGTGTGGGGTTCGGCCGTCGATTTCTACGGCGCGAGCCTGATCGCCACCGGCATCTGCGCCGCCTTGTTCCAGCGCGAACGTACCGGCCTGCCGCAGCGCGTCGATACGTCGCTGCTGCAGGCCGCACTCGCCATGCAGGCGGGCCGCATGGTGTGGGCCGAAGGCGAAGGCCCCGGCGTCGATCGCGACCTGCGCGGCGGTGCGCTCTCGGGCATCCACCCCACGCGCGAGGGCTACGTCTACCTGCAGGCCCAGACCCAGCCGTTCTGGGAGTCGCTGTGCGAACTCACGGGCCTCGCGCACCTCGCGCGCGATCCACGCTTTGCCGACATGCGCCTGCGCAAGGCCAACGAGGCCGAGCTCGTCCCGCAACTGCGCGCCGCGCTGATGCGACACGACGCCCGCGAATGGGAAGCGATCTTCGGCACGCGCGTGCCATGCACCGTGGTGCGCGGCATCGAGGAGGTGTTCGACGACGAGCAGGTCGAACACCAGGGGCTGCTGGCGACGCATGCGCATCCCACGCTGGGCAGCTACCGCGCGGTGGTGGAGCCGATTCGCTTCAATGGCGAGCGCGGGGTGAAGGGGGAGGCGAGGGCGCCGATGCTGGGGGAGCATACGGAGCAGGTCGTGGGTGGGGGTGGGTGAGTCGCGGCCTTTTCGCCCGCGACCTGATCGTGGAGGCTGCCGGACATCCATCGTGGGCAGATGTACGGTGGGGCTGCGCAGATCCAGCGGCGATTGCTAGGCCTATGGTCGGCTGCTAGACTGACATTAACGTAAAGCTTAATGGATTCTGCAAAATGGCATTCAAAGCATCGGACATCGTTCCCATCAGTGAAGCACGCGCCCGCCTCACCGAGCTGGCCGAAGACGTGGTCGGCAGCGGCTCCGAGAAGGTGCTGACCAAGAATGGGGCGAGCTATGTCGCATTGGTCGATGCACGCCGGCTCGACTACTACCATGCGCTCGAGGCGGAGCACGCCAATCTCGTGCTGGCTGAAGACGCGATCACAGGCCTGCGGGAGGCGTTGAAGGGGCAATTCGTGTCCGACGATGAACTGGATCAAGCCCTCGGTATTGCCGCAGCACCGTGAGCATTCCCGTCAACGCGAGAATCCGGGCCGTTCCCAACTTTCTGGTGTGTCTGCACGCTGCGCGGAGCTTCATGGAAGAGCAGGATGCTGCTTCGGCGTCGGCGCGCTTCAAGAAATTGCAAGCCGAGGTTGTCAAGGCGCGGACTCTGCTGTCATTCGCACCCACGAGCGGGCGACCCGCTCGATTCCTCGATGCCCAGTCGGGTTGGGTTAGTTTTCAAGCCGAGCAGGCAAAACAGCTTGCTCGCGCACTTGGACGATTCGAACTTCGGGAGTTGGTGCTGGCTCGCCATGTGATGCTCTACGCCCACTCCGAGCGCGAGGTGGTGTTGCTCTCGATCCGACACGAGCGTCAGCTGGGCTATGGACTGCCCACGAGCCCTGCCTGATGGGTACGGGCAAGACAAAGGTGGCCGTCCGCAGTGGTGGCAGCCTCTTGTTGAGCGGCTCCGCGGGCACAGGATGTTTGAGTTCGCCTGCCACAACGCTCCCCAGCACCAAGACATGACCGCCGCCCCCGACCTCAACATCGCCGAGATCCCCTACGAATCTGGAACCATCCGATTCCGCTACACGAGGGTGATGTCTCCCGACAGGACGCGATGGATCCGGCATGGCTTGTTCGTGGCCTATCACGAGAACGGCACGGTGGCATCGGAAGGCCACTACGTCGACGGCAAGGAAGACGGGCTCTGGCGCGACTTCCATCCCGATGGCCGGCCGGCCTCCGAGGGGCACTATCGCGATGGGCGCGAAGTCGGCGTGTGGCGCTTCTGGAATGCGGATGGGACCGAAGGGCCGAGCGAGAGCCACGACGGTTGAGCGCAGAGGCCGTCGATCCCTGCGAGAAGACGACGTTGGCGTGCTGCGCCATGAGCGTCCCTGCCCCGACCGGCGCTCGCTGCGGCAGCAGGTGATCCCGGCCAAAGCATCCGTCCCATTGGAACCTCTCCCACCCTCCAACCCATTGGAAGATCCTTCCAGCCCCGATCCCCGCCGATCTCGTTGACCCTGCCTGGCGCATCCGTTCGAATGCCTCACGTTTCGAACCCGCACCAACCAGCGCAAGGAGTCACACCAATGCAAACCCAACGCACCCGCATGACGCGGGACAACACCGCCGTCCTGCTCATCGATCACCAGGTCGGCCTGATGACCGGCGTGCGCGACATGACGGTCAGCGATCTCAAGCACAACGTGGTCGGCCTCGCGAAGGCGGCCAAGGTCCTGGGCCTGCCGATCGTCGCGGTGACGACGGCGCGCGACAGCATGTGGGGGCCGACGGCCTCCGAGCTCAAGGAAGCCTTGGGCGGCGGCGAGATCATGGACCGATCGACCGTCAACGCCTGGGACTATCCGCCCTTCGTGGAGGCCGTGAAAGCGACGAAGCGCGATCACCTGATCATCGCGGGGCTGTCGTTCGAGGTCTGCGCCTCGCTGCCGGCGATATCGGCGCGCGAGGAGGGCTACCAGCCGATCGTCGCCATCGACGCCTGCGGCACCTTCTCGGCCGCCAAGCGCGAGGCAGGCATCGCGCGCCTGACGACGCTCGGCATCGAGATCTCCGACTACGCGACCCTGATGGTCGAGATCATGGGCGACAACGCCGATCCGAAGGCGCTCGACGTGTATGCCGCGCTCGACATGCCGTTCGCGGTGCTGATGGGCCAGGTGGCCGGAGCGCTGTCGCGATGAGCGCTGCCTTCGACGTCATCGTCGTCGGCGGCGGCTCGGCGGGCGCGGTGCTGGCGCATCGGCTCAGCGCCGATCCGGCGCGCCAGGTGCTGCTGCTCGAGGCCGGCGAAACCTACCGGCCGAACGTGTTTCCACGCGACCTCGCCGATGCCGACACGGCCGGCGGGCCCGATGGCCACGACTGGGGCTACCAGGCCGAGACCGGTCTCGCGGGCCGCAGCATCCACGCGCCACGCGGCAAGACGCTGGGCGGCAGCTCGGCCGTCAACGCGGCGGTGGCGATGCGCTCGCGGCCCGAGGACTTCGCGAAGTGGCGCGCACTCGGCATCGAGGGTTGGCAATGGCCCGAGCTGCTCGAGGCCTTCAAGGCGATCGAGAACACGCCCGACGGCGACGACGCGTTCCGCGGCCGCGCGGGTCCGCTGCCGATCCGCAACCGGCGGCGCGACGAGCTGACGCCGGCGCTCAATGGCTTCGTCGATGCGACGGCCGCGCTCGGCTTCGCGCGCGTCGCGGACTTCAACGGCGATCAGCAGGCCGGCGTCGCGCCGTATCCGCTCAACGTGATCTCGGGCCGGCGCATCAACACCGGCATCGCCTTCCTCGGCGAGGACGTGCGCGCGCGGCCCAACCTCACGATCCATGGCGGCGTGGAGATCGATCGCGTGCTGTTCGAGCAAGGGCGCGCGGTGGGCGTGGTCGATGCCGAGGGCCGGAGCCATCGCGCGGGCCAGGTGATCCTCAGCGCGGGCGCCTTCGGCAGTCCGGCGATCCTCCTGCGATCGGGCATCGGTCCCGCGCCGCACCTGGCGTCGCTGGGCATTCCGCTGGTGGCGGACCTGCCGGTGGGGCAGGGCCTGCAGGAGCATCCGTTCTATTACAACGTCTATGCGCTGACGCCCGAGGCCGCCGGCATGCATCCCGCGGCGGGCGCGATCCTCTGGGCCGCGTCCTCGCAGGCCGAGCCCGGCGACCTCGACCTGCACATCTCGGCCACCCATCTGTTCGACCCGGCACTGAGCCCGACGGGCGGCGCGATCGTGCTGGCGGTGTCGGTGACGCAGCCCGAGGCGACCGGCAGCCTCGAGCTGGCGGACCGCGATCCGCGCAGCGCGCCGCGCATCCGCTACAACCTGCTGGGCACGCCGCGCGACATGGCGCGAATGCTCGAGGCCGTGCGGCTGTCGCGCGCGATCGGGCGGCAGTCGCCGTTCGCCGGGATGGTCGCGGCCGAGATGGCGCCGGGGCCGGAGTTCTCGGATGGCGACGACCTGCAGCGCGCGATCGAGCAGCAGCTCGACGGCTACGCGCACCCGACCTCGACCTGCCGCATGGGGCCGCCCGGCCAGGGCGTGGTCGATGGCGGCGGGCGCGTCCACGGCGTGCCGGGCCTGTTCGTGATCGACGCGTCGATCATGCCCAGGGCACCGAGCGCGCCGCCCAACATCACCACCATGATGATGGCCTGGCATCTCGCAGGCCACGGCTTCGGAGTTCGCTGATGGCCCTCGTTCCCATCGATTCCCAGGACATCGCCGCGGCGCGCGCGCTGCGCCTCGAGTTCGGCCGCTTCTGGTCCACCGCGCCGGGCACGCCGCGCGACATCTATGACCGCTTCATCGCGCAGACGCCCACCGCTTCCGAGGTCGCGGCGCGCGAGGCCGTCGACGAAGCCGCTTCCGGCTGGTGGGTCGAGCCCACACAGGCCGTGCCGGGGCGCGCGCTGCTGTTCATCCACGGCGGCGGCTACGGCCTGGGCCATGCGAGTGCCTATGTGGGGCTGGCCAGCCAGCTCGCGGCGCGTATGCGCGTGCCGGTCTTCGTGCTCGAGTACCCGCTGGCGCCCGAGGCCGTGCTGCCTGCCGCACGCGACCTCGCGTTGCGCACGCTCGCAGAGCTGGCGACGCGCTTCGACGCGGTGGCGGTGGCGGGCGACTCGGCCGGTGGCGGACTGTCGCTCGCGACCGTGCTCGAGGCCGCGAGGCGGGGCATCGCCGTGTCGTCGCTGGTCGCGTTCTCGCCCTGGACCGACCTGAGCCTGAGCGGCGCGAGCGCGCAGGAACTGGCCGTGGGCGATCCGCTGCTCGACGTCGGCTACCTGCGCGCCTCGGCCGCGGCCTATCTGGGCGGCGCGCCGGCCAGCGATCCGCGCGGCTCGCCGTTGTTCGATGCCGACCTGCGGCGCCTGCCGCCAACGCTGGTCCAGGTCGGCTCGGACGAGGTGCTGCGCGACGATTCGCGCCGTCTCGCGGAGGCGGCCGGCCAGGCGGGCGCGCAGGTCGAACTCGAGGAGTGGCAGGGCATGCACCATGTGTTCCAGCTCAACACCCGCGAGCTGGCCAGCGCGCGCAAGGCGCTCGACCGCGCGGCTGCGTTCGTGTCGCGCCACTGGAACGCCTGACCCTTTGCCCGGGTCCGCGCGTGGCCGGTGCGCGCGGAACGTGCTAAGTTGCCGCGGACTCGGAAGAACCCATCGGCGAAAGACACGCGTGCTCGACCTCAACGACTTTCGGTACTTCGTGGAAGTGATCGACCGGGGCAGCCTCTCGGCCGCGGCGCGCGCGCTGCAGCGGCCGGTCTCGACGATCAGCTACCGCATCCAGCAGCTCGAGGCCGAGCTCGGCCTGACGCTGCTGGCGCGCAGCTCGCGGCGCATCACCTTGACCGAATCGGGCGAGGCCTTCTACGGCCACGCGGTCGCCACCATCGCGCGCGCCAACGAGGCCGAAGCCGCGATGCGCAGCCGCAGCACCGAGCCGACCGGCACCGTGCGCTACACGGTGTCGGTCGCGACCTCGCAGTTCGCGATGACCGAGATGGTCGCGAGCTTTCTCGCGAAGTACCCGAAGGTCAACCTGCTGCAGGACGCGAGCGATGCCAATGTCGACATCGTGGCCGACCGCTACGACTTCGCGATCCGCGCCTACTCGGGCGCGCTGCCCGATTCGAACCTGGTGCAGCGCGCGCTCGCGGAAGCGCCCTGGCACCTGTTCGCGGCGCCCGAGTTCCTCGAGGCCGCCGGCCCCATCGAGAAGCCCGACGACCTGCGCGGCTGCGCGACGCTGATCATGAAGCGCGGGTCGCTCACGCCCGCGTGGCTGCTCAAGCGCGAGGACGACCGCGCGCAGACCGCGCAGGTCGCGATCCGTCCGCGCATGGAGGGCACCTGCATGGTGACCCTGAAGCGCGCGGCCGAGGCGCGCATGGGCGTGGTCGCGTTGCCGGCCTACATCTGCCGCGACGAGCTGCGCTCCGGCCGCCTGCGGCGCGTGCTGCCCGACTGGGTGGCGGCCGACTCGACCATCTCGGCGCTGATGCCGAGCCGGCGCGGCATGAGCGCGGCCGCGCGCGCCTTCATCGAGCATCTCGTCGAGGCCTTTCCCGCCGCCGTCCGGCTCGACTGAGCGCAAGCAACTCCCCGTGATCCGAACCGCCGCGCCGATGCGGCGGCTCAGTCGCGCGCGCCATCAGGGTTTACGCAAAGACGTGGCCTCGCCATCGATGTCTACAATATGGACATACATCCACAATATGGACAAGCGATATGCCTCTCGATGATTCGGACCCGACCCCGAAGATGCCCTACCAGTACCCGAATCCTCCGGACGCGCTGCCCGAGATCGTGGTGCAGCATGCGATCCCGACCGACGAGCGCCTGTGGGTGCCGCAGGCCGAGAACGTGTGGTTCCGGCCGCTGTGCCTGAACGCGAGCCAGGGCTACTGGATGAACCTGCTGAAGGTGCGCAAGTCGGGCGTGCTGAGCCGCCACCGCCATCCGCAGGCGGTACACGGCTTCGTGCTCAAGGGGCGCTGGCGCTATCTCGAGCACGACTGGGAAGCCACCGAGGGCAGCTACGTGTTCGAGCCGCCGGGCGAGACGCACACGCTGTACGTGCCCGAGGACGTCGAGGAAATGATCACCTACTTCCAGGTCAACGGTGTCATGTACTACACCGACCCCTGGGGCAAGGGCATGGGCTACGAGGACGTGTTCACCAAGATCGACATGTGCCGCAAGCATTTCGAGAACGTCGGCCTCGGCGCGGACTACGTCAAGCAGTTCATCCGATGAGCACGACGGCCTACGGCCGCGCCGGCTACGACTTCGCGGGCGCGGTGGCGGTGGTCACCGGCGGTGCCAGCGGCATCGGCGCGGAAGTCGCGGCGCAGCTGCGGCGCAGCGGCGCGCGCGTGGCGGTGTGGGATATGGCCGAAGCCACTGCGAACGACGACGCCTGGCAGGTCGACGTGAGCGATCTCGCCACGGTCGAGCGCGCCGCCGCCGCGGTGGTGGCGCGCTTCGGCCGCATCGACTTCGTGGTCAACAGCGCGGGCTTCGCGGGACCGACGGTGCCGCTCGATGCCTACGACCCCGCCACGTGGCGCCGCATCGTCGACGTGAACCTGGTCGGCACCTTCAACGTGTGCCGCGCGGTGGTGCCGCACCTGCGTGCCGCGGGCGCGGGCCGCATCGTCAACATCGCCTCGCTGGCCGGCAAGGAGGGCACGCCCAATGCCTCGGCCTACAGCGCGGCCAAGGCCGGCGTGATCGCGCTGACCAAGTCGCTCGGCAAGGAGCTCGCGACCACCGGCATCCTGGTGAACGCGATCGCGCCGGCCGCGGTGCGCACGCCGATCCTCGAGCAGATGTCGGCCGAGCACGTGCAGACCATGATCGGCAAGAGCCCGATGCAGCGCCTGGGCGAGAGCGCCGAGGTGGCCGAGATGGTCGCGTGGCTTTGCTCGGGCTCGTGCAGCTTCAGCACCGGCGCCACCTTCGATCTCTCGGGCGGTCGGGCCACGTACTGAAGCGCCGCCAAGTTTTTTTCGGTCCCATTCATTTTCAAACCACGGAGACACACCCCATGATTCGCTTCGCCTCGAAACTGCAACGCCTCGCGGCGCTGTCGCTGCTGCCGGTGGCGGCGCTGCTGGCCGCCGCGCCCGCCTCGGCGCAATCGCGCGACTATCCCAACAAGCCGGTCGAGCTGGTGGTGCCGTTCCAGCCCGGCGGCGGCACCGACGCGCTGGCGCGCGCCTTCGCCGATGCCACGCGCAAGCACATGCCGCAGAGCATGATCATCGTCAACAAGCCCGGCGCCAGCGGCGCCATCGGCTGGCAGGACGTGATCAATGCCAAGCCCGACGGCTACCGCCTCGCGGTGGTCACGGTGGAACTCACGACGCTGCCGCACATGGGCCTCGCGAAGTTCACCTATGAAGACCTCGCGCCCATCGCGCGCCTCAACGCCGACCAGGCCGCGATCACCGTGCGCGCCGATGCGCCGTGGAACACCATCGAGGAATTCCTGGCCGCCGCGAAGAAGGACAGCGGCAAGCTCAGCGTGGGCAATGCCGGCAACGGCTCGATCTGGCACCTGGCGGCCGCCGCGCTCGAGGACAAGACCAGCGTGAAGTTCAACCACACGCCGTTCCAGGGCGCCGGCCCCGCGGTGCTCGCGCTGATGGGCGGCCACATCGACGCGGTGGCGGTGAGCCCGGCCGAGGTCACGACCTACGTGCAGGCCGGCAAGCTCAAGACGCTGGCCGTGATGGCCGAGCAGCGCGTGAAGGGCTTCGAGAAGGTGCCCACGCTCAAGGAACGCAACATCGACCTGGTGATCGGCACCTGGCGCGGCATCGCGGCGCCCAAGAACACGCCGCCCGAGGTCATCGCCTACCTGAAGACCGTGAGCCAGCAGGCCGCCAACGAGCCGGCTTTCCGCGAGGTGCTCGACAAGCAGAACCTGGGCTTCGCCTATGCCGACGACGTCGCCTTCAAGGCCACGATGGCCAAGGACAGCGCCTACTTCAAGACGCTGATGGGCAAGCTCGACATCAAGAACTGACGCACGCAAAGGCAACTCCCTTTTCATGACTTACGAGGCAGCACTCTTCAAGGGCAAGCGGGCACTGGTGTCCGGTGCCACCCAGGGCATCGGCGCCGTGATCGCCAACCACCTGGCCGCGCTCGGCGCGCAGGTCACGGCCATCGGCCTGGGCAACGGCGATGGCACGCTCGATGCCGCGGTCGAGGTCCGGCAGGCCGACGTGACCTCGGACGCGAGCCTCGAGGCCGCGATCGGCGGCATCGAGCGCCTGGACATCGTCTTCAACTGCGCCGGCATCATCCTGCGCGGCGCGGAGCACGACCTCGCGGTGTTCGAGAAGGTGCTGGCCGTGAACCTCACCGGCACGATGCGCGTGTGCGGCATGACGCGCGAGCGCCTCAAGGCGAGCGGCGGCTGCATCGTCAACACGGCCTCGATGCTGAGCTTCTTCGGCGGCGGGCTGGTGCCCGGCTATGCCTCGAGCAAGGGCGGCGTGGCCCAGCTCACCAAGTCGCTGGCGATCGCCTACGCGGCCGACGGCATCCGCGTGAACGCGATCGCGCCGGGCTGGATCGCGACGCCGCTCACGAAACCGCTGCAGGACGATCCCGCGCGCGCGGGCCCGATCCTCGCGCGCACGCCGCTGGGCCGCTGGGGCACGCCCGACGACGTGGCGCGCGCCGCGATGTTCCTCTGCACGCCGGCCGCGTCGTTCATGACCGGCGTGGTGCTGCCGGTCGACGGCGGCTACATGGTGAGCTGAGGGCGCGCCGGATGCGCGTGGACTGGATGGAGGGTATGGATAATGGCCCGGCCTTCGTTCCCGCCGGTGCCCGCACCGGCCTCGTCCCTTCGTCCATGCCCGCATCCCGGTCCTCCTCCGCCGCTCCCGCACCTTCCGCCGCTTCCGCGAACCAGGTCGCGGGCACCGCGTCGTTCTCCAAGTTCATGCACGTGCTGCAACTGGTGGCCGATGCGCAGGAGCCGGTCAATGTCGCGGCGCTGATGCGCGCGAGCGGCTATCCGCGGCCCACGGTGCATCGCATCGTGGCGGCGCTGATCGCCGAGCGCCTGCTGGTCGAGCACCCGCACAGCGCGACCCTGGGGCTGGGCCCGCGGCTGATCCAGCTCGCGAGCCGCAGCTGGGGCCGTTCCGAACTGCGGCTGGCCGCCGTCGACGAGCTCAAGCGGCTGCGCGATCTCACGGGCGAGACCGTGCACCTGGCCGTGCCCAACGACACGACCATGGTCTACATCGAGAAGCTCGAGAGCCCGAGCGCGGTGCGCATGGCCTCGCGCATCGGCACCAGCGTGTCGCTGCATGCCACCGCCGTCGGCAAGGCCTACATGGCGGCGCTCGACGATGGCGCGCTCAAGGCGCTGGTCCAGCGCCTGCCGATGCCGCGCTACACGCCCAACACCACCGTCGATGCCGCCGCGCTGCGCGCCGAGGTGAAGAAGACGCGCGAGCGCGGCTGGTCGGTCGACAACGAGGAGAACGAGGCCGGCATCTTCTGCTTCGGCGCGGTGATCCGCGGCGTGGGCGGCGTGCCGGTGGCGGCGATCAGCGTGAGCACGCTGGTGTTCCGCCAGAAGGAGGACCCGGCCCAGGCCTATGTGGCGCCGCTGCTCGAGGCCTGCCGCGTCATCTCCGAGCGCATCGCGCAGACGCCTTCGCTGTCGGGCAGCGACGTGCTCTGACGCGCGTGCGGCTCAGGCCAGCGCCTTGAGCTGGAAGCCCGGCGCCCGTGCCTCTTCCTCGCTCAGCGCCACGCCCTTGGCCAGCAGCCGGCGCGCGAGCATGTGATCGCCCGCGCGGTTGAGCGTCTCGACCGCCGCGAGGCGCCCTTCGCGAATGCACAGCACGGTGGCGGCCGACGAGGCCGCATCGCGCAGCACCACGTGCGCATCGTCGGCCGCGCGCAGCCCGGCGATCTGCAGCTTCAGCTCGCCCTGGTCGCTCCAGAACCACGGCACCGGGCCGTGCGCCACCGTCTTGCCCGCGAGCCGCGCCGCCACGCTGCGCGCCTGGTCGCCGGCGTTCTGCACCGACTCGAGCCGGATGTGGCGCCCGCTGACCGGATCCGGAAAGGCCGCCACGTCGCCGATGGCCGAGATCGCCGGATCGGAGCTCAGCAGCTGCGCATCGACGCGGATGCCGTTGTCGACCGCGAGCCCGGCCTGCGCCGCGAGCTGCGTGCGCGGCTCGGCACCGATGCCGACCACCACGAGGTCGGCCGGCAGCGTCTCGCCGTCGGCGGTACGCACCGCAGCGATCCGGCCTTCATGGCCTTCCAGCGCCGTCACGCCGCAGCCGAAGCGCAACCGCGTGCCGCGGCCCTCGTGCGAGGCCGCCACGGCCTGCGCGCTGTGCGGCGAGGCGGCCCGCGCCAGCGCGCGATCGGCCACGTCGAGCACCGTCACTTCCAGACCGAGGGCACGCGCCACCGAAGCGAACTCGAGCCCGATGAAGCCCGCGCCGATCACCACCGCGCGCCGGCTGTCGGCGAGCCGCTCGCGCAGCCGGTCGGCATCGGCCAGCGTCTGCAGGCTCATCACGCCCTCGAGTTCCGCGCCCTCGACGCGCATGCGGCGCGGGCTCGATCCGGTGGCGATCACGAGATGGTCGTAGGCGATCGCCTGGCCCGACGTCAGCACCACGCGCTGCGCGGCGCGATCGATCAGCTCGACGCGGCCCTGCACGCGCTGCACGCGCTGTTCCTCGAAGAAGCGCTCGGGTCGGAAATGCAGGTCGCTCGCGCTCGCCTTCGCGAGCAGGTAGGCCTTCGACAGCGGCGGCCGCTGGTAGGGCAGGCTGGCCTCGTCGCCCACCAGCACGATGGCGCCCTCGAAACCTTCCTGGCGCAGCGAGGCGCAGCACTGGAAGCCCGCATGGCCCGCGCCGACGATCACGACCTGCTGCATGGCGGGCGCATCGGTGTGGGGAGGAAGAGGGCGCGCAGGCGCGTCCATGCGTTGCGATGCCGCGCGGCGTGCGGCCCCGGTTCGGGCGCGCGTGGCGCCTGGAGCGAGGGCCGGCCGCCGTCGGGCGCGTCGGTGTCGAGCTTGTAAGGGATCAGCCATTCCATCTGCGTGTCTCCTGCAGCGCGATGGTCGGGCCGCGGGGGCGGCTTGTCTGTCCCCGCCGTAGGGGACGGGTGCGGCGCATGCCAAGGATCTACTTGATTCGAAGGATGCCAAAGAACGGGCCCGTCTCAATACTTCCGCCGCAGAGCACCCGGAGGAGGGGCTTCAACTCACGCCTTGAGGCGGACAGGAGATCGAAAGCATGAGAACCCTGCAACATATCCGTCGCTGCGCATTCGCAGCGGCTGCGCTCGGGCTCTCCCTGCCGGCGGCGCTGGCCCAGCCGGCTGCGCCGGAATTTCCGGCGGAGGCCGTGGCACTGACGCCCGAGACGCTCAAGGGTCTCAACGGCAGGAAGTTCGTGGGCACGCGAATGGATGGCACGGGCTGGACGATGGACTTCGGCCCCGACGATTACTTCCGGCTGGCGTACCGGCGCGGCGGCACCGGTGCCGGGCCCGGCGGCGGCATCTTCGACGGCACGGTCCGGCTCGATGGCACGAAGCTCTGCCAGGACATGCGCAAGGCCCTGGAAAGCCGTTGCAACGAGGTGCGGCTGAAAGGCAACGAGCTGTTCTATCAGCGCGGGTCCAACGGCGAGATCGTGGTCCTCACTGCACAGTGAGACTTGTCGCGCAGGCCGGCGACACCGCGCGCCATCGTGCCGCTACTGCGTCACCAGGCGAATCAGGTCGGCCTGCCGACGCAGCCCGGTCTTGCCGAAGATGTTGCTCAAATGGGTACGAACCGTATGGACCGAGATGGCCTGGTGCTCCGCAATCCCGCCGGGTGTCTCGCCGTCGGCCAGGGCATTCAGCAGTCGCGCCTCGGCGGCGGTCAGCTTGAATTGCATCGCGATCTGCGCGATGCGTCGCGACTGGTGGTCGTCGTGGCCCAGGTCGATGGTGAGAAGGGTCGCAGCGCGCGGCCAGGCCCAGCGGGCAGGGTTGTCGATGCCCAGTGGAACGAATCGGGCCGTCGCGGAGATACGCAGGCTGTCGGTCCGCATCCGGAGCAGCGAATGCGTCTGAATCTGTCCCAACTGCGCGCGCGCCATGGAGGCCGACACTTCCGCCGCTTCGAGCTGGCCCAGTCGCGCGAGCTTTCCCGTCCGCGCATCGATCCATTCCCCTTGAGCCAACAGCGCCTGGCCGGCCGGATTCGCGTACAGGAGTTCGCCCGTCTGCGAGAGAACGAAGAGCGGCTGAGGATTCACGTCGACGAGCGCGGTCGAGATTCGTTCGGTTTCGAGGTTGCGGCGAAGCGACCAATGGGTGTGAAGGGCGAGTTGCAGGGGCGCATGCACCGATTCGAAGACACGCTTGTCCTGGTAGCTGAATTCCTCCAGCCCCGGACGGCGATACAGCCCGATCACCGTCATCGGCGCCACCGAGGACGCCGACCCGTCATCGACGATCATTGCCAGCAGTCCCTTGACACCGGTGGGTGCGGCGTATTCGTGGAAATAGTCCATCCGTTCCAACTCGTCCCAATCGCACAGCTCCCTGCCGATGCCGCATTCGCCCGTGCGCACGCAGATCTCCCTGGACGCCGCACCGGCCATCCACGGATCGCGTGCCGACCAGTGTTCGATGTAGTCCGGCACGGTATGTCTGGGGAGGCCGACGTCGGAGAACAGCGACCACTTTCCCACGGGATCCCTTGGCGTGTGGATGCAAGCCGCGGTGGCGTCGAAGCGATCGCACAGCGCCGACAGGAAACTGCCCCAGTGCGACGAATCCGATGCCGCGCGCGAGGCAGCGACCACTGCCTTCATCAGTCCGGAATCCGAGCTACCCATAAACCCTCCGTGCAAATGTTCGACGCTGTCGGATGCGAAGAGGGGCGCGTGACGGTAGCGTCACCATCGAGCACACCGGGCAGCTTGCGCGAACGATAGGTGCCGATGGGGAAAAGAAAATGATGCAAATGCACTATTCACGGGATCTGCGAAGGTGAATCCGTCACTTGCTTGATGTTGGCCAAGAAACTTCGTCGCCTGGACCACGGAAACATGTGGGGCCGACATCTGCTTGCCAATGGAAGACTCGACCCATGACCGCACTGGCACTGCACGACTTCAGCGACTTCCTGTTGCGGCTCTATCGGCTCGCTCACGAATCGTCGATCGAGACGTTTCAGGACGCAGCGCTCGGACTGGTCAAGCCACTCATACCCTTCGACGCATCGATGTGGGGAACTGCCACGACCGAGCGCGATGGTATCGACGTCCGTACGCTGCATCTCCACCAGAAGACGCCCGAGATGATGCGGGAGTACGAGGAATTCAAGCATCTCGATTCCGCGGCGGCCAGCCTCTTCGGCAAGGGACAAGGCGCGCGAGGCTTCAATACTGCCAGTTGGTTCAGCGGCGCCAGGAACGCGCCTATTCGGGACTACCTTCAGCGCCACGACCAGAACAACATCTTCATCGCGATGGATAGCGCTCCGCGCTCGGATTTCATGCACTGGTTCTCGCTGTTCCGAGCCGATCAGGATGCGCACTGCCGCCCCGAGGAGGTGGAGTTGTTGGCCAGTCTCTCTCGGCACATGATGCAGGCGCTCGCGCTCAACCGCTTGATGCACCTCGACCGCACCCGTCCCTCATCCTCCAGGGGGTCGGCCATCGCCGACCTGCGAGGCGCGATGTACCACTGCGATGAGAGCTTTGCCGCACTGTTGCGCGAGGAGTTCACGGGCTGGCCGCGCCGGGCACTGCCGTCGTTCCTCCTCGGGCATTTCATGACGGGGCAGTCCGCGTATCTGGGCCGGCATGTCGTGGTCTCGGCTCGCATCGAGCAACGCCTGCTGTTCCTGGGCGTGCGCAGACGGTGTCGCGCGGACGACCTCACGCCGCGTGAGCGCACCGTCGCGGAGTTGCTGGCCCGCGGCGACAGCTACAAGGACATCGCTTCCTTGCTGGCGCGCTCGCCCGCGACCGTTCGCAATCACATCCAGTCGATCTACGACAAGCTGCACGTCAGCAATGTTGCTGGCCTGATGCAGGAATTGCGGCTCGCCGGCTGACGCGGGCACAGGACGGATTAGTTGGGGTCGCCCTTGCGCGATGGGCGTGGGCTTGCAACGACGGATGGCCGGCGACGGCACTGACTCAGAACTGAGCCGTGGGAGCCGGATGCTTTTTCGATGCGCCCTTGGCGACCGCATCGACATACACATTTCCTCCGCTGGAGATGTGCATCGACATGGCGCGGTCGGCGCCGTCTTCGTCCCCATTCAGGATCGCCTGCACGATCGCTCGGTGTTCGACCATCGAGTTGCGCACCCGGTTGGGCCGGTCGAACAGCGAGCGCTGCGGATGCCGCATGCGCAGGCGCATGAGCCGCAACTGGCGCGCGAGCACCTCGTTGAGGCTGCCGTCGTAGACGGTCTCGTGGAACCAGCGGTTGGCGCGCTCGTAGGCAACCGGGTCGTCCTGGGCCGCGGCCTCCTCGCAGGCCCGGATCGAGGCCTCGAGGTCCTTGCGCAGTGCCGCGGGCATACGGCGCGCCGACAGGCGGGCGGCCAGGCCTTCCAGCTCGGTGAGCATCTCGAGCATCGCGACGTACTCCGTGAGCGAGAGCGTCGCGACCACGGCGCCGTGCCGCGGCACGATGTCGACCAGGCCAGCGGTCGCCAGCTGCTGCAGCGCTTCGCGCGCGGGCGTGCGCGAGACGTTGAAGCGCTCCATCAGTTCCTGTTCGTCGAGGCGGCAGCCGGCGTAGAGCTTGCCGGAAACGATCTCGTCCTCGAGGGCTTCGCGAATCTTGTCGCTGAGGTTGACGCGGGAAGTGGTGGCCATGTTGTGTCGCCCGGATGATAGTACGCGGGCCTGGTGCGTCGGTCTCGCTTCAGTGGCCGGCCGCGCTGGCGTGTTCGCGTTGCTGGAGCACCTCGCCGAAGGACTGCAGCCGCGCGGCCGCGAAGGCCGGTCGTTGCCGCACGGCCTCCCACCAGGCATGCACGCGCGGGCTGGCTGACGCATCGAGCGCCTCGGGTGCGATCTCGGCGATGCGGGCGATAAAGGGCACGGCGGCGATGTCGGCCAGCGAGTAGTGCTCGCCGATCAGCCAGGCCGAAGGTGCGAGCGAAGCCGAGCCGGCGAGCATGGCCTCCATCTTGTCGACGAGCAGCAGCAGCTTGCGCCGGGCCTCGGCCTTCTCCTCGTCGGAATAGGGCTGGCGCGCGATCCGGACCCAGGCCTCGCGCCGCTCGGCCGTGGGGATGCGGGCGATCTTCTGCTGCAGTTCCTCATCGCTCCACTGCCGGGCCATCGGCTGCAGCATCAGGCTCCAGTTGAGGATCAGCAGGTTCGGCAGCGCTTTCTCGTCGGTCCAGCGCACGAAGTTGCGCAACTGGGCGAGCGCGTAGGGGTCGACGGGACGCAGGGGCGGCATGGGCTGGATGTCGTCGAGGAACTCGCAGATGGTCGAGCTCTCGTGAAGAAAGCGACCGGGCGCGATCTCCAGCGCGGGCACCACGCCGTTCGGGTTCATCGCGAGAAATGCGGGCGCGTGCTGCTCCTGCTTGCCGAGGTCGACGGCAACGCTTTCATAGTCAATCTGCTTCTCGGCCAGGCACAGGCGCACGCGGCGCGAGGCGCTGGACAGCCAGGCATGAAAAAGTCGCATGGCGGTCGTCCTCTCTTTCAGGGAATGAGCACGGTCGCGCCAGTGGTGGCGCGGCCTTCGAGTTCGCGGTGGGCGCGCCGCACGTCGGCCAGCGCATAGCGGTGACCGATCTCCAGCCGCACCTGCCCCTCGGTCAGGGCGTCGAAGAAGGCCCGCGCCGCATCGCGCAGTTCCTGGGGATCGGCGATGAAGCTGCGCAGGGTCGGACGGCATACGCTCAGGGACTTCGCGTGGAGCAACTGCAGGTCGAAGGCCTCGACGTCGCCCGAGGCGGTGCCGTAGCTGATCACGATGCCGCGCGGACGCGTGCATTTCAGCGAGGACAGGAAGACGTCCTTGCCGACCGCGTCGTAGACCACGTCCACGCCCGCGCCACCGGTGAGCGCCAGGGTGCGTGCCGCGAAGTCTTCGCGGCGGTAGTCGATCGCATGGTGGCAGCCGTGCGACAGCGCGACGCGCGCCTTCTCGGGCGAGCCCACGGTGCCGATCACGGTCGCGCCGAGCGCGCGCGCCCATTGCGACAGGATCACGCCCATGCCGCCGGCGGCCGCATGCACGAGCACGGTCTGGCCGGCTTGCACCACGTGCAGCCGTCGCAGCAGGTACTCGGCGGTGAGACCGCGCAGCAAGGTGGCGCCGGCCAGTTCTTGCGACATGGTGTCTGGCAGCGGCACCACGCGGTGCGCCGGGAGGTTGCGCGTCACCTGGTAGGCGCCGGCATGGACGTACGCCACCGCCTGCCCGCGCGCGAAACCGGTCACGCCCGCGCCGATCGCCTCGACCACGCCCGCGCCCTGCGCGCCCAGCGTGATCGGGAACGGGGTCGCCGCGTGCGGGCCGTGCGAGCCGCGGCGTTGGTAGATGTCGGCGAAGTTCAGCCCGATGGCGCTCTGGCGGATCTGCAGCTCGCCCGCGGCGGGCGGGGGCACTTCAACCGTCGTGTCTGACAGGACCTCGGCATCGCCGTGGCGATGGATGTGGATGGCGACGCTTTGTGTCATGGACCGCAATTAGACGGCCGCGATTGCGATCAACGGATTCATACAAACACCTAGTGTATTTATTGTTTGATGTTGTGCATACTTTGTTGGCCGACGCCGATCGGTCCCGATTCAAGGAGACATCCATGCAGTTGCGCAGACGAGAGTTCGGCCTCCTGGCCGCCGGTGCCCTGGCCGCCCCCTATGTCGTGCGAGCCCAGCCCATCAACCTGGCCACGCTGCACGAGGCTGCGCGCAAGGAGGGTGAGCTCACTTGGTACACGGTGCCGCAGACCTCCGAGGTGGCCGAAAAGATGGGTCGAACTTTCAGCACCCGCTATCCGGGCGTGAAGGTCAACGTCGTGCGCACCACCGCCCAGGTGGCGTTCCAGCGCCTGAACCAGGACCTGAAGGCCGGCACGCCCAACTGCGACGTGTTCACCTCCACCGATCTGGCGCACTACGTCGACCTCAAGGGCCGCAACCTGCTGCTGAAGTACCTGCCGGCCGCGGTCGCGCGGCAGGACAAGCGGGTGCAGAACATGGACCCGGATGCGTACTTCCACGCTTCCAGCTGTTTCATGATGGGCCTGATCTACAACACGCAGAAGGTGCAGGCCGCAGCCGCGCCGAAGAGCTGGAACGACCTGCTCGATGCGAAGTGGAGCGGTGCCGCGCTGGTGGCGCACCCGGCCTACAGCGGCGCGGCCGGCGCCTGGTGCATCGAGATGCGCAAGCTCTTCGGCGAAGGCTGGTTCGCCAAGCTCGCGGCCGCCAAGGCGCACGTGAGCCGTTCCACCATCGATGCGGTGACCACCGTGATCTCCGGCGAGGCGTCGATCTCGGCCGGCCCGATGAGCCTGGCCGCGCGCTCGGCCTCGCGCGGCAACCCCGTGGCCACGCTGGCGCCGAAAGAGGGCCCGGTGCTGATCCTTTCGCCGTCGGCGATCATGGCCAACACCCGGCGGCCGAACGCCTCGCGGCTGTTCATGGAATGGCTGCTCGGCAGCGAGGACACGGAGCGCATCTCGGTCGAGGAATTCAGCGTGCCGCTGCGCGCCAATGCCAAGCCCGCGCCCGGCGTGCTCGGCCTGAGTGACGCGAGCCCGCTGCTGGCGCCCACGCCGCCGCAAATGGTGGCGCAGATTCCCAAGGTGATCGAGCTCTGGCGGGATGCCTTCGGTGTCTAAGGCCGCCGTCCTCGCGCTGCCGCTGGCGCGCCGCACGCCGCATCGCCTGGGCGACCCGGCGATCTGGTTCTTCGCCGTGCTGATCGCGGTGCTGTTGCTGCTGGTGGCCAACCCGATCCTGCGGCTGGTCTGGGACAGCTTCCATACCGCCGAGGGCCAATGGTCGCTGCAGAGCTACGCCCAGGCACTCGGCCGCAGCCGCAACCTGCAGGCGCTGCTCAATTCACTCTATCTCGGCGCGGCGGTCACCGCGCTGGCGTTGCTGCTGGGCGTGCCGCTGGCGCTCGCGGTCTCGCGCACCAACATGCCGGGCCGGGGCTTCACGCACCTGAGCGTGCTCGCGGCCTTCGTGATGCCCAACTTCCTCGGCGCCATCGCCTGGATCCTGCTTGCGGGCCCGAACGCGGGTTGGCTCAATCGACTGGTGGTCGAACTCCTGGGCACCGCCAAGGGGCCGTTCAACATCTTCAGCTTCTGGGGTCTGGCTTTCGTCATCGCGCTGTACACCTACCCGCTGATCTACGTGTTCACGAAGTCGGCGCTCGACCTGGTGTCGACCGAGCTCGAGGATGCGGCATCGATCCATGGCGCCGGCAAGTTCCAGACCATGGCGCGGGTGACGCTGCCGCTGGTGCTGCCCTCGATCGTGGGCGCGGCGATCCTGATCTTTCTCGAGGCGATCGCGCTCTACGGAACGCCGGCGCTGATCGCCATCCCCGCGCGCATCAACCTCGCGACGACGCAGATCGTCTCGTTCTTCCAGTATCCGCTGCAGGTCGAGCGCGCCGCGGCCTTCTCGATGCCGATCCTGCTGTTGACCATCGTGCTGCTGATGCTGCAGCGCAGGCTGCTCGCGCGTCGCGGCTACGTGTCGGTGTCGGGCAAGGGCGGCGAGCGCCGGCCCTTCGACATCGGCTTGTGGAAGTGGCTACTGCTGGGCTATTCGGTACTGGTCGCGCTGCTCGCGGTGATCCTGCCGCTGGCCATCCTGATCCTGGCGTCGCTGTCCAAGGCCTGGGGCCGCGGGCTGTCGCTGGACAACCTGACGCTGGCGAACTTCCACAGCATCTTCTTCGAGCAGCTGACCGTGCGCGCGGCCATCCTCAACACCGTGCTGTACTCCGGCGCCACCGCGCTGGTGTGCGTGGGCATGGGCATCTGCGTCGCCTACGCCACGCAGCGGCGCATCACGCCTTTTCCCACCTTCGTGCAATTCATGGCGCTGGCACCGGTGGCCGTCCCGGGGTTGATCCTGGCCATCGGTCTCTATGCGGCTTACGCCGGGCCACCGTTCAGCCTCTACGGCATGGGCGTGCTGATCGTGATCGCCTTCACCACACGCTTCCTGCCGATCTCGGTGGCGGCGAGTTCGGCCGGCGTGCGCGCACTCAACCCGGAGCTCGAGGAGGCGGTGCGCATCCTCGGCGGCGGACGCCTCACGGTGCTCACGCAGGTGGTGGCGCCGCTGCTGAAGAAGACGCTGGTGGGAGCCTTCATTCTGGTGTTCGTCATCTGCACGAAGGAGCTGTCGACCGCGGTCTTTCTCACCGGTCCCGAATCGCGCGTGGTGTCGGTGCTGACGCTCGACCTCAGCGAACAGGGCAACTACGAGACCCTCGCCGCGATGGGCGTGGTGCTGGTGGTGATCGTGACCATCGTCGTGGGAATCGGCATGAGGCTCGCGGGGCGCGACTTCATGCTGCGCCGCTCCTGAACCCGCATGCACACAAGAGAGAAGCAACGCATGTCCAAACTCGAACTCAGGAACCTCAGCAAGCGCTACGGCGCGACGCCGGTGGTCGATGCCGTCTCGCTGCAGCTGCAGCGCGGCGAACTGGTCACGCTGCTGGGCCCTTCGGGCTGCGGCAAGACCACCACGCTGCGCATGATCGCGGGCTTCATCGAGCCGTCGGATGGCACGATCGTGGTCGACGGCGCCGAGATCTCGTCGCCCGCGCGCTCGGTGTCGCCCGAGCACCGCGGCATGTCGATGATCTTCCAGAGCTATGCGATCTGGCCGAACATGACGGTGGCGCAGAACGTGGGCTTCGGCCTGCGGGTGCGCAAGACGGACGATGCGGAGATCGCGCGGCGCGTGGCGGAGATGCTCGACGTGGTCAAGCTCGGCGCCCTCGCGCAGCGCTATCCGGCCGAGCTCTCGGGCGGACAGCAGCAGCGCGTGGCGCTGGCGCGCGCGATGATCGTGCGTCCCGAAGTGCTGCTGCTCGACGAGCCGCTGTCCAATCTCGACGCGAATCTGCGCGAAGAGATGGCCACGGAGATCCGCCGGCTGCACGACCAGTTCCACTTCACCACGGTCTACGTGACGCACGACCAGGCCGAGGCGATGGCGATCTCCGACCGCATCGCGGTGTTGCACCAGGGCCGGCTCGAGCAGATCGACACCCCGTGGAACCTCTACAACCGCCCGCGAACGCCCTTCGTCGCGGGCTTCATCGGCAAGACCAACCTGGTCGAGGGCGAGCTCGACGGCGACCGCCTGCGGCTCGACGGGCTGGCGGCGGGCTTCGCGCTGCCCGGGGGCGCGGCCGGCGGCGCCCGCCTGCTGGCCTCGATCCGGCCCCAGTCGCTGTACCTCGATGCCGCGCCCGCGGGCGCGGTGGCGCTGGGCGACGTCTCGGTCGTCGGACGCACCTACCTCGGTGAGTACTGGAACTACCTGGTGCGACCCAGCGGAGGCGGGGCGTCGCTCAAGGTGCACGCAGCGCCGTCCACGGTGCTCGAGATCGGCCAGCGCTCGACGATCTATGTCGACCCCGGCGCCGTGGCCGCCATCCAGTGATGCATCCAGCGCACGAGTCCACCATGCCCCATTCCATCGATTCCGACCTGCCGCTCACGGGCTGCCGCGTGCTCGACCTCACCATCGCGCGCGCGGGCCCGGTCGCGGTGCGCCTGCTGGCCGACTGGGGCGCCGACGTGGTGCGCATCGACCCGCCCGATCGCAAGCCCACGCTCGGGCCGCGCCGCGGCTCCGACGAGCAGAACCTGCACCGCAACAAGCGCAGCCTGAGCGTCAACCTCAAGACCCCCGAAGGCATGCGCGTGCTGCGCCAGCTCGTCGAGCGCAGCGACGTCGTGGTCGAGAACTTCCGCGCCTCGGTCAAGGAGCGACTGGGCCTGAGCTACGAGGCGTTGCGCGCGATCAATCCGCGGATCATCCTGGCCAGCATCTCGGGCTTCGGCCAGACCGGCCCGTACGCGGGCCGCCCGGGCCTCGACCAGATCGTGCAGGGCATGAGCGGGCTGAGTTCGGTCACGGGAGAACCCGGGCGCGGTCCCTACCGCACCGGCATCGCGATCTCCGACACCACCTCGGGCATGTTCCTGGGTCAGGGCATCCTGCTGGCCCTGCTGCACCGCCAACGCACAGGCCGCGGCCAGTGGGTGCATACCTCACTGCTGGAGGCCATGCTCAACAAGCTCGACTTCCAGGGCGCGCGCTATACGGTCGAGGGGGAGGTGCCGCGGCAGGAGGGAAATTCGCATCCCACGCTGGTGCCGATGGGCACTTTCGATGCCCGCGACGGAAAGGTCAACATCTGCGGGCCTGGCGCCGCGATGTGGGCCCGGCTGTGCGAAGTGCTCGGCGCCCCGCATCTGGCGCAAGACGAGCGCTACAAGGACCAGCCCTCGCGTCTCGCGCACCGGCGCGAGCTCGAGGAGGCCATTAGCGCCATTACGCGCGGCTTCGGCGTGCGCGAACTGGTGGAGCGGCTGAACGATGCGGGCGTGCCCTGCGGCCCCGTCTACGACATCGGCCAGGCCTTCGAGGATGCGCAGGCCCGGCACCTGCGCATGACGCGTCCGGCGCCCCATGCGGCGCTGGGTACGCTGGAACTGCTGCGCTCGCCGATCAACCTGTCGGACTGCCCGCACGCCGAGGCCTTCCATCGCGCGGCGCCCGACGCGGGCGAGCACACCGATGAAGTGCTGCGCGAGCTCGGCTACGGCGACGAGTCCGTCGCGTCGCTGCGCAAGGAAGGGGTGGTGGCATGAAGGCGCAGGACCGAGTCCTGCAGTCGCTGGGCACGGGCCGCATCCTCGGCGAGGTCCGCGAGGGCATCGGCTGGATCACCTTCAACCATCCCGAGCGCCGCAACGCGATGTCGCTGGACATGTGGCAGGGACTGGGCGCGGTGGCGGAGGCCTTCGAGCGCGATCCGGGCGTGCGGGTGGTCGTGATGAAGGGCGCGGGCGGCAAGGCCTTCGTCTCGGGCGCCGACATCTCCGAGTTCGAGCAGCACCGCGCCGACGCGGCGCAGAAGAAGAGCTACGACGAGGTCGCCGCTCGCGGCCATGCCGGCCTGGCCGCGTTGAGCAAGCCGCTGGTCGCGATGATCCAGGGCTACTGCGTGGGCGGCGGCCTGGCCATCGCGCTGGCTGCCGACATCCGGATCGCGGCGTCGTCCTCGCGCTTCGCCATTCCGGCCGCCAGGCTCGGCCTGGGCTACGACTACCGTGGCGTGGCCGCGCTGGCGCGGCTGGTCGGGCCGTCGGCCGCGAAGGACATCCTCTTCAGCGCGCGCTTCCTCGAAGCCCCCGAGGCCTTGCGGCTCGGTCTGGTCAACACGGTGGTCGAGGATGTCGCGCTCGATGAAGCCGTGAGCGCCTATGCGCAGAGGATCGCCGCGAATGCGCCGCTCACGGTGCACGCCGCCAAGAAAGCCATCCAGGCGTTCGAAGGCTATTCGGACAGCGCCGCGGCCGACGAGATCGCGTCGCTCGTGCTGCAATGCTTCGACAGCGAAGACTATCGGGAGGGCCGCCGCGCCTTCCTCGCCAAACGTCCTCCCAATTTCCAAGGCCGATGAACGCGATCACCGAACCCACCGATTCCTCCGACCTGCCCGAGCTTCGCATCGAGGGCGCGGTCGCGACCATTCGCCTGCGCCGGCCGGCACAAGCCAACCGCCTGAGTGCCGACGACCTCGAGCGGCTGGCCGCGCTGATCGCCGAGGTCGACGCGCGGCCGGAAGTGCTGGTGCTGCTGTTGCGCGGCAGCGGCAAGTATTTTTGCAGCGGCTACGACATCGGCAGCATCGGCGCAGAGCGCAAGGTCGACTTCGAGGGGGTGGTCGATGCGCTGGAGATGGCGCGTGCAGTCACGGTGGCGGTGCTGCATGGCGGCGTGTATGGCGGCGCGACCGATCTCGCGCTCGCCTGCGATTTCCGTGTCGGGGCCACGGGCATCGACATGTTCATGCCGGCCGCGCGCCTCGGCTTGCACTACTACCGCTCGGGCCTGGAGCGCTACGTGAGCCGCCTCGGCCTGGACAACGCCAAGCTGCTGTTCCTGACGGCGCGCAGGATCGATGCCGTGGAGATGAAGCGTATCGGCTACCTGACGCAGCTCGTCGAGCCCGATCGGCTGGAGGAGGAGATCAGTGCCCTGGTGCGCGACTGCGCATCGATGGCGCCGATCGCGCTGACCGGCATGAAGCATCACCTCAACCGCATCGCGCGCGGCACGCTCGACCCGCAGGCGCTCGACGCGAGCATTCGCAGGGCCTACCTCTCGGAAGATTTGCGCGAGGGGCAATCGGCCTGGGCGCAGAAGCGGGCGGCGAAGTTCCAGGGGAAGTAGGGACGGGTTACCGGTGGGAGCCTGGGCCTACCGGAACCGGTGGTCCCAGCAGGATGGCCGACCGCAACTGTCGGCGACGTCCCACGGATCGGGCCGCCGGGCGGGGGAATACTCCTCGGTCCAGCCGAGGGGGAACCGGCACGAACCCACTGTCCGAGAGAACAAAACACATGCCAGATCCCGCCGCCGAGTGGCTGTCCATCGCCAACCTGTCGGACACCGATCACCGGCAGATGATCGATGCCGTCACCGACTACGCGATCTTCTTCCTCGATCCCGACGGCATGGTGCTGAGCTGGAATGCCGGCGCGCGGCTCGTGTGTGGCTACGAAGACGCCGAGATCCTCGGCCACCATGTGTCGACGCTCTATCCGGCCGAGGCGCAGCAGCGCGACGGCCCGCGCCAGGAGCTCGCGCAGGCGCGCGAAACCGGTCATTTCGAGGACGAGGGCTGGCGCGTGCGCAAGGACGGCAGCCGCTTCTGGGCCAGCGTGGTCATCACGCGGCTCACCGGGCCCGACGGCGGCGTGCGCGGCTTCTCCAAGATCACGCGCGACCTCAGCGAGCGGCGCCAGCAGGACGAGCTGCTGCGCGCGAGCGAGGAGCGCTTCCGGCTGCTGGTCGAGGGCGTGAAGGACTATGCGATCTTCATGCTCGATCCCGCGGGCCACGTGATCAGCTGGAACGCGGGCGCGCAGAAGAACAAGGGCTACGAGGCGGCCGAGATCATCGGCCGGCACTTCTCGACCTTCTATCCGCCCGACGTGGCCGCCAGCGGCTGGCCCGCGCAGGAGCTGCGCAATGCGCTGCGCGACGGCCGCTTCGAGGACGAGGGCTGGCGCGTGCGCAAGGACGGCAGCCGCTTCTGGGCCAGCGTGGTCATCACGGCGCTGTACGACGCGGCGGGCCACCACAAGGGCTTCGCCAAGGTCACGCGCGACCTCAGCGAGCGCCGGCGCATCACCGCGCTGGAGGACGAGGGGCGGCGCATGGCCACCTTCCTCGCGATGCTCGGGCACGAGCTGCGCAATCCGCTCGCACCGATCTCGAATGCGCTCGAGCTGCTCAAGCGCGAGAAGATCGAGTCGCGCATCTTCAACAGCACGCGCGACATCATCGACCGGCAGCTGCGGCAGATGACCCGGCTGATCGACGACCTGCTCGACGTGGGCCGCATCACCAGCGGCAAGATCCACCTCGAGGCCAAGCCCGTGCGGCTGCGCGACGTGATCCACGACGCGGTCGAGACGGTGCGCCCGCTGGTGGCGCTGAAGTCGCAGCAACTCGACCTTCAGGTCGACGGCGCCGACCCCTGGGTCACCGGCGACCGCGCGCGGCTGGTGCAGGTGGTCAGCAACCTCGTGCACAACGCCGCCAAGTTCACCGACAGCGGCGGGCGCGTCGAGCTGCGGCTCGGCGCCGGCCCCGCCGCGCCCGGCGTCGCGGGCGCCAGTGCGATCGAGGCCGAGATCGCGGTGCGCGACACCGGCCCGGGGATCGCGCCGCAGGACATCCACCGCATCTTCGACCTGTTCGTGCAGGGCGAGCAGGATGCCGCGCGTTCCAAGGGCGGGCTCGGCCTCGGGCTGAGCCTGGTACAGCAGCTGGTGGCGCTGCATGGCGGCCGGGTCAGCGTGTTCAGCAGCGGACGCGCGGGCGAGGGCAGCGAGTTCATCGTCAACCTGGCGGCCGTGGCCGAGCCGCTCGCGGGCGAGGGCGCCTCGGGCCGGGCGCCCGGCGAACGGCTGGTGCTGGTGGTCGACGACAACCAGGACGCCGCCGAGACCATGGCGCTCCTGATGGACGCGCTGGGCTACGCCAGCGCGGTCGTGCACGACGGCTTCGCGGCCATCGAGGCGGTCAAGACCGGCCGGCCCGACGTCGTGCTGCTCGACATCGGCCTGCCCGGCATCGACGGCCACGAGGTCGCGCGCCGGCTGCGCGCCGAGCTGGTCGACCCGCCCGCGCTGATCGCCGTGACCGGCTACGGCCAGCCCAGCGACCGCGACACCAGCTTCGAGACCGGCTTCCTCGGCCACCTGACCAAGCCGGTGGACGTGGACCGGCTGGCGCGGATGCTGGAGCGGCTGTTCCAGGACCAGCAGGCGGGCGCGGCGGCGGGTTGAGAGCGCGGCGGGCCCTGCCCGCACCGAGAATCCGCGCATGGACCTGCTCAAGACCTTCGCCCTCTTCGTCGCCACCGCGCTGGCCGAGATCGTGGGCTGCTACCTGCCCTACCTCTGGTTGCGCCAGGGCCATTCGGCCTGGCTGCTGCTGCCCGCGGCGCTCTCGCTGGCGCTGTTCGCCTGGCTGCTGACCCTGCATCCGACCGCGGCGGGCCGGGTGTACGCGGCCTACGGCGGGGTCTATATCGGCGTGGCGGTGCTGTGGCTCTGGGCCGTCGACAAGGTGCAGCCGAGCGTGACCGACTGGGTGGGCGTGGGTATCAGCCTGCTCGGCATGTTCATCGTCATGGCCGGGCCGCGGCTGGCGCGCTGAGCGGCGCGAGACGCTCTCTGCGGACCTGTTGCCGGCTGCCGCGACAATAGGCCCCAAGATTCAGGACAGGAGTTCCCCATGAAAAACGTGATCATCCCCCCCGGCATCGGCGTGCGCAACGACGGCCCCTTCGTGCTGTTCGGCGGCGTCAACGTGCTCGAGTCGAAGGACCTGGCACTGCGCAGCGCCGAGGAGTTCGTGCGCGTCACCGGCAAGCTCGGCATTCCCTACGTGTTCAAGGGCAGCTTCGACAAGGCCAACCGCTCGTCGATCCACTCGTACCGCGGCCCCGGCCTCGACGAAGGCCTGCGCATCCTGCAGGAGGTGAAGTCGGCCTTCGGCGTGCCGGTGCTGACCGACGTCCACGAACCGGCCCAGGCCGCGCCGGTGGCCGAGGTGGTCGACGTGCTGCAACTGCCCGCCTTCCTCGCGCGCCAGACCGACCTGGTGGTGGCGCTCGCCAAGACCGGCCGCGTCATCAACATCAAGAAGCCGCAGTTCCTGAGCCCGAGCCAGATGTTCAACATCGTCGAGAAGTTCAGGGAGGCGGGCAACGAGCAGATCATCCTGTGCGACCGCGGCACCTGCTTCGGCTACGACAACCTCGTGGTCGACATGCTCGGTTTCGGCGTGATGAAGAAGACCACGGGCGACCTGCCCGTGATCTTCGACGTGACCCATGCGCTGCAGCAGCGCGAGGCCGGCGCCGCCGCCTCGGGCGGCCGTCGCGAGCAACTGGTGGACCTGGCGCGCGCCGGCATGGCGCTGGGCCTCGCGGGCCTGTTCATCGAGGCCCATCCCGATCCGGCCCAGGCCAAGTGCGACGGGCCGAGCGCGCTGCCGCTGCATCAGCTCGAACCCTTGATGACCCAGCTCAAGGCGCTCGACGATCTGGTGAAGTCGTTCCCCGTCCTGAAGATCTAGCTTTCTTCAGACCGTCATGCGGGGCTGCGAGCATCCCCGCATGTTCGGCCCTCTCATTTCCATCGCGCTGACGGTGGAACAGCACGACACGAGCGAGTACTACTGGGTGCTGCTCGAGTCGTTCGACGGTTCGCCCGAGTACGAGCGCCTGCTCGAAGCCGCGGCGGGATTCGCCACCTACCTCGATGCGCTCCAGGCCGGCTTCGCCGTGCTCAAGGGGCTGTCGGAGGATCTCGCGGTCGGTCCGCGCGACGAGAGGCGCTCGCGCTTCCTCTGAGGGCCGCGGATGGGTTCGGGGACAATCGGCGAGCCTCTCGACATTCCACCCACGACCATGCCCCGCCTCGACGACCCCCTCCACGACGCCGAAATCGGCTCCCGCGACAGCACGCTCGACACCACCCGCATCGACGACGTGCGCATCGGCGCCGTGCGCCCGCTCATGACCCCCGCGCTGCTGCAGGAGCGCGTGCCCGTGCGCGACAACACCCTGGCGCTGGTCGAGGGTGCCCGCGCCGCGATCGCCGACGTGCTGCATGGCCGCGACGACCGGCTGGTGGTGGTGGTCGGCCCGTGCTCGATCCACGACCACGACCAGGCCATCGAGTACGCGCAGCGCCTGAAGAAGGTGGCCGATTCGCTGCAGGACGACCTGCTGATCGTGATGCGCGCCTACTTCGAGAAGCCGCGCACCACGGTGGGCTGGAAGGGCTACATCAACGACCCGCACCTCGATGGCAGCTTCGCCATCAACGAAGGCCTGGAGCGCGCGCGGCGCCTGCTGCTCGAGCTCACCACGCTGGGCCTGCCGACCGGCACCGAGTTCCTCGACCTCCTGAGCCCGCAGTTCATCGCCGACCTGATCGCCTGGGGCGCCATCGGCGCGCGCACCACCGAGAGCCAGAGCCACCGGCAGCTGGCCTCGGGCCTGAGCTGCCCGGTCGGCTTCAAGAACGGCACCGACGGCAGCGTCAAGGTCGCGGCCGACGCCATCCTCGCGGCCCGCGCGCCGCATGCCTTCATGGGCATGACCAAGATGGGGATGGCGGCGATCTTCGAGACGCGCGGCAACGACGACTGCCACGTGATCCTGCGCGGCGGCAAGGCGCCCAACTATTCGGCCGCCGACGTCGAGTCCAGCTGCCAGGCGCTGCTGGCCAACGGCCTGAGGCCGCAGGTCATGATCGACGTCTCGCACGGCAACAGCAGCAAGCAGCACCAGCGGCAGATCGTGGTGGCGGAAGACGTCGCGGCGCAGATCGCGGGTGGCGAGCGGCGCATCACCGGCCTCATGATCGAGAGCCATCTCGAGGAAGGGCGGCAGGACCTCCAGCCCGGCGTGGCGCTCAAGCGCGGCGTGTCGATCACCGATGCCTGCATCGGGTTCGCGCAGACGGTGCCGGTGCTCGAGGGGCTGGCGTCTGCGGTGAAGGCGCGGCGGCGGTTGGCGAAGGGCTGAGGTCGGGGCGTTCAGGAAAGCGGGATCGGGCAGCCGAACGCAGAAGAAATACAAAAGCTACGCAGAGGTCGCAGAAGGAAGAAGAACAATCGAATTCCTCTTCTGCGACTTCTGCGTTCGGCTGCCCGATCCCGCATTCATTCCGCTTCAGCCTGCCAACTCGGTAGCCGCTCGCTGCGGCGCTTCCTTCGCGAACGCGTTGCTACCAAGCCCCCGCGCGGTGACCAAGTGCGCGGCCCCGCCCTGCCCATTCACATCGACCAGGAACTCCGAGGTCCGCACCGGCGCGCCGCAGAAATCGAAGATGCCGTGGTCGATCTGCGTGCGCATCGCCTTGTCGTAGCCGTGCCGCGCATAGGTGCCGCCGTCGGCGCCGCCGATGCCGATCAGGTGGATCGGGAGGTGGCCCAGCCGCTTGCCGAGCGAGCCGTCGGGCCGCTCGTCGTAGGCCCAGCCGTTGGAGAACACGCGGTCGATCCAGCCCTTGAGCTGGCCCGGGAACGACCACCAGTAGACGGGATAGACGAGCACCAGCGCGTCGGCGCGGTCGATGCGCTGCTGCTCGCGCAGCACGTCGGCCGGCAGCGGCGCCTGCAGCAGGTAGGCGGTGGCGTCGGCCTGGTTGAAGGCCGGCTGGAAGCCCTCCGCGGCGAGGTCGGCGATCTCGGCGCTGTGCGCGCCGGAGGCCGCCACGCCCTCGGCATAGGCACGCGCGACGGCATGCGTGAGCGACTGCGGGGAGGGATGGCTGACGACGATGAGGGCATGCATGGGGGTGGTTCCTTTGAGGTTGGGTGTAAACTACTTTTAGTAGTCTACGCTTCGTAGGTTACCTTTGGTAGTTTAAGGATGTCAAGCAACCCGACGAAACCGGCCGTGCCCGCCGCGGCGAAGAAGCGCCTGCCCAAGGAGGAGCGCAACCGCCAGCTCATGGACGTGGCGTGGTCCATCGTGCGCGGCGAAGGCACCGACGCGCTCACGCTGGGCTACCTGGCCGAGCGCGCGGGCGTGACCAAGCCGGTCGTCTACGACCACTTCGGCACGCGCACCGGGCTGCTCGGCGTGCTCTACGAGGAGTACGACGGCCGGCAGCACGCGCTGATGGACGCGGCCCTGCAGGCCGCGGGCCGGTCGCTTCCGGCCGTGGCGAAGGTGATCGCCGCCACCTACGTCAACTGCGTGATGGAGATGGGCCGCGAGATGCCGGGCGTGAGCGCCGCGCTGGCCGGCTCGCCCGAGCTCGATGCGCTCAAGAAGGAGCACGAGGCGCTGTTCCTCGCCAAGTGCCGCGATGCGCTGCAGCCCTTCGCCAGGCAGCCGCTCGCGCTGGCGGGCATGCGCGCGATGCTGGGCACGGCGGAAGCGGTGTCGTTCGCGGCGGCCGCGGGCGAGATCGAGCCGGCGGACGCGGAGCACGAGATCTACGACGCCATCCTGCGGATCGCGCGCAGGACCTGAGCTACCCGCGCCTGCGCGCGCTCAGTCTCCTTCGAGCACCGACGAGGACTCGAGCCAGAAGCCCCCGATCATGCCGACCGTGAGCGCCCCGATGGCGCCCCACAGGCTCAGGAAGGTGTGGATGTTGTAGTGCCCGGGACGCTGCGCCAGCGCGGCCGACAGCTCGGGCTCGACGATCCCGCCGAGGCCTCGCGCGGCCGCGAAGTCGAAGCCGGCCGCGCCGAGGAAATGGACCGCCACCAGCAGCGGCAGCATCGTCATGAACGGCAGCCAGGCGCCGCGCACCTTGCGCCAGGCCAGCAGGTAGGCCGCCAGCAGCAGCACCGCGCCCACCACGATCGTGCCCAGCACCACGGGCCGTCGGGTCAGCGGCAGCAACAGGGGCCAGAGCCATTGCAACGGATAGAGCGGCCATTCCGCGTTCGGCGCCAGTCCACCCGGCCGCGCGAAGGCCTGCCAGCCCAGCGCGAGCGTCACGCGTCCCACCAGCGCGGAGGCGCAGGCCACCACCGCGATGCCCAGGCAGGCGATGCGCAGCGGCGAGCTGCGCGGCTGCGGCCACACATGCGGGGGCAGGGCGGGCATCGGCGGATCGCCCACGCGCCACGTACGCGTCGTGACGATCACGGAAGCACGCGGGGTGGCCAGCTCGCCGCGCACCAGCCAGTCGGTCGCCAGCACCGCGAGCGCGAAGGCCATGGCGGCCGTGAGCCAGGCGCAGGCGCCGGGCATCTCGACGAAGCCGAACGGCGTGAGCATCGGCAGCTCGCCATAGACGAGCCCGGCGCAGCCGTAGGCCAGCATGATCGGAACGCAGAGGATCAGGGCGGCGCGCGTCAGCAGCACGTCGCTGCGGGCCGGCTCGTCGCGCAGTGACTGGAGGCGCGACCATGCGCGGGTCAGACTCATCGATCCAATCTTCGTGGTGTGGGCAGGGTCTCGAGGGAGGCCCGGAGGGCGCTGACATTAGCACGTCGTTTCGCGGGCGCTGCGGCAGCTGGCGCGCGGTCGATCCGTGCCCTCAAGACGGCGCGTCGAACACCGGCGGATCGAAAGCCGTGATCGCCGGCACCTCGCCGCGCCACAACGCCACCTCCACCCGCGCGCTCTGCGCCGCGCACCCTTGCGCCAGCCGCGAGCTGCCGACATCGGGCGTCACCACGTTCGGATTGCCGTGCTTCTCGAGGCTGCCCGGTGCCTGCGCGTCGAGCGGGTCGTACCAGGCACCGGTGGCGATCTGCGCCACGCCGGGCCGCACGTCGTCGGACAGCACGGCGCCCGCGAGGAAGGCGCCGCGCGCATTGAAGACGCGCACCACGTCGCCGGCCGCGATGCCGCGCTCGCGCGCATCCTGTGCATTGAGCGTGATCGGCTCGCGGCCCGCGATCTTCGAGGCGCGGCTCAGCGCGCCATGGTCGTACTGGCTGTGCAGGCGCGTCGCGGGCTGGTTCGACAGCAGCTGGATCGGCCCCTCCGGCGCCTCGGGCTCGAACCAGCGGGCATGGCCCGGGCAATCGTCGTAGCCGAAGCCCGCGATGCGTTTGGAGTAGAGCTCGATGCGGCCCGAGGGCGTGGGCAGGGCATGCGCGACGGGATCGGCGCGAAAGGTCGCGAGCAGCACCACCGGTTCGTTCGCCACCGCGTTCGTGCGCCCGATGTCGAGGCGGCCGATTTCCCAGAAGGCGTCGAACGAGGGCAGCACCAGGCCGGCGGCCTCGGCACGCGGCCGCGCGACTTCGTACAGATGTCGCAGCCACGCGTGCGCATCGCGGCCCTCGGTGTAGGCCGGCGCGATGTCCAGGCGCTCGGCGAGCTGCGAGAGGATCGTGTAGTCGTCGCGCGCCTCGCCCACGGGCGCGATGGCCGCATGCATCGCCACCATGAAGCGCTCGCTGCCCGCGCTGCCGATGTCGTCGCGCTCCAGCGTGGTGGTGGCGGGCAGCACGATGTCGGAATGCCGGGCCTGCGCGGTCCAGTACTGCTCGTGCGTGATCACGGTCTCGGGCCGGCGCCAGGCCTCGAGGGTGCGGTTGAGGTCCTGGTGGTGGTGGAACACGTTGCCGCCAGCCCAGTACACGAGGCGGATGTCGGGGTAGTGGTGCCGGCCGCCGTTGTAGTCGAAGGGCGCGCCGGGGTTCAGCAGCATGTCGGCGATGCGCGCGACCGGAATGAAGTCGGCCACCGGGTTCAGGCCCTGCGGCAGGCGCGCGCCCGAGAAGCTGCCGTGGCCGCTGCCGATGTAGTTCATGCAGCCGTAGCCCAGGCCGAAGCCGCCGCCCGGCAGGCCGATCTGCCCGAGCAGGGTGGCCAGCGTGACGGTCATCCAGAACGGCTGCTCGCCATGCCGCGCGCGCTGCAGCGAGTAGGTGCAGTTCACCAGCGTGCGGCTGCGGGCCATGCGGCGCGCGAGCGCGGCGATGGCGTCGGCCGCGATGCCGCAGCGCTCGGCGGCCCAGGCCGGTGTCTTGGGCACGCCGTCGGCGTGGCCCAGGATGTAGTCGCGCACTTGGTCGAAGCCGACCGCGTGGCTGCGGCAGAAGGCCTCGTCGTGCAGGCCCTCGTCGACCAGCACGAAGGCCAGGCCCAGCATCAGCGCGGTGTCGGTGCCGGGGCGCAGCGGCAGCCATTCGGCATCGGGCACGGCGTCGAGGTCGGCGCGCACCGGGCTGACGTTGACGAAGCGCGTGCGGCCCGAGGCCGCCATGCGCCGCAGCGCCGGTGCCACGCCATGGTCGCTCGCGCCGCCGGGGCTGACCTGCGTGTTGCGCAGCGGCAGGCCGCCGAAGGCCACGAACAGCTCGCAGTGCCGTTCGAGCACGTCCCAGCTCGTGTGGTTCTGCAGCAGCGCGTCCATGCCGTCGACGATGTGCGGCAGCAGCACGCGGCCGGCGCCGAGGCTGTAGCTGTCCTTGCTGTGGACGTAGCCGCCGAAGGCGTTGAGGAAGCGGTGCAGCTGGCTCTGCGCATGGTGGAAGCGGCCCGCGCTCGACCAGCCGTAGCTGCCGCCGTAGATCGCCCGGTTGCCATGCGCCTGCTTCACGCGCCGCAGCTCCTGCGCCACCAGGTCGAGCGCCTCGTCCCACGGCAGCTCGACGAAAGCCTCGCGTCTGCGCCGGTCGCCGCTGCGGTGCCGCGTGGCGGCATCGAGGAAACCGCGGCGCACCGCGGGACGCCGCACGCGCGTGGGCGAGTCGACCGCGCCGACCATCGAGGCGCCGATGGGCGAGGGCGCCGCGTCCCATTCGGCGGGCCGCATGGCCACGAGGCGGCCGTTCTCGACCACGGGGCGGTACACGCCCCAGTGGGTGGATGTCAGCGGCATGGGCCTGGACTCCGCGCGGGCCTCACAGCCGCGCGAGGTAGTCCGTGACCTTGGCCTTCTGCGGCAGGATCTTGCGCTCCGACAGCCAGTCGGAGGCCTTCTGGAATTCCTGCAGGAACTTTGCGTCCTGCACGCCGCGCACGTCCCAGCGGCGCTTGAGCTTGACCAGGGTGTCGCGCACCGCGTCGCTGTAGCCGGCGTCCTGCTGGTTCAAGGTCTCGGCTTCCACCGGATGCTCGCTGATCCACTTCGCCTCGGCCGCGTAGGCCGCGTTCACGGCGCGCACGATGGCCACGTTCTCCTCGGCGAACTTGCGGTGCGTGACGTAGGAGTTGAAGTCGATCAGGAAGTCGAGGTCGCGGCCCTCGAAGAAGACGTCGTGCGCCTTGTACTCGGTGCGCGCGATGTCCACGCCCGGGCTCCACATCGACCAGGCGTCGATCTTGCCCTGCGCGAAGGCCGGGCCGGCGTCGGGCGGATTGAGGTAGACGAACTTGACCTTGCTGCGGTCGATGTTGTGCTTCTCGAGCGCGGCCACGAGCAGGAACTCGCCGAGGCCCGAGCGGTTGACCGCGACCGACTTGCCCACCAGGTCCTGCACCTTGTCGATGCCCGAGCCGTCCTTGGCGATGATCGCGGTGCTGCGCGGCTCGACGATGGCGAACTGCGTGAACACCAGCGGCGAGCCCGCGAGCATGGCGGCCAGCGCGGGCGTGGTGCTGCCGCCGAATCCGAAGTCGGCGCTGCCGCCGGTCACGGCCTGCAGCGAGGGCGCATGGTTGGGGAAGGGGCCGATCCACTGCACCTTGATGCCGTCCTTGGCGAGCAGCTTCTCGAACTCACCGCGGTTCTTCGCCAGCGCGGGCAGGCCGCCGCGGCCCCAGGTGAGGCGCACGGTGTCGGTGTTGCGCGTGGCCTTGGCCGGGGCGGTGGCCTGCGCATGGGCCAGGCCCGTGGCCAGGGCACCGGCGCCGACGACGGCGGTCTGCAGGAAGCTGCGGCGCGAGGCCGGGGAGAACGAGGAGGTCATGAGGGGAAGAGGCCGGTGGAGAAGGGAAAACAAAAAAAGCGGTTCAGGCGGGCACGCTGTCGGCCGCCACGCCGAGCTCGGCCAGCAGGGCCTCGCGCAGCGCCGTCGCATCGGGATGGGTGCGCCTGGCATTGGCCTCGGGCGACACGGCGTATTCGCTCGCGATCGCGCCGTCGCGCATCACGAGCACGCGGTCGGCCAGCGCCACCGCCTCGTCGACGTCGTGCGTGACCAGCAGCACGCCGGGCCGGTGGCGGCGCACCAGCTCGTTCACCAGACCATGCATGCGGATGCGCGTGAGCGCGTCGAGCGCGGCGAAGGGCTCGTCGAGCAGCAGCAGCCGGGGCTCGCGCACCAGCGCGCGCGCCAGCGCCACGCGCTGCGCCTGGCCGCCCGAGAGATTGCGCGGCCAGTCGTCGAGCCGGTCGCCGAGGCCGACCTCGGCCAGCGCGGCCTGCGCCAGTGCCTTGCCGGTGGCTTCGTCGAGGCCCAGCGAGACATTGCGCCAGAGCGAATCCCACGGCAGCAGCCGGTGTTCCTGGAACACCACCGCGGGCTGGCGCGGTCCGTCGATGCGACCGCCGTCGATGGCATCGAGGCCGGCGAGCGCCCGCAGCAGCGTGGTCTTGCCGCAGCCGCTCTCGCCGAGCAGCGCGACGAATTCGCCGCGCGCGATGCGCAGGTCGAGGCCGCCGATCACGGTGCGCTCGCCATAGCGGCGCTGCAGGCCGTGCACGACGACGGCGGGGGCCTCGGGTTGCGATGCCGGAGCGCTCATCGACGTTCTCCGGTGGCGTAGTTGGGATGCCATGCCAGCAGCCGGCGCTCGAGCAGCCGCGCCACCGCATCCGAGGTCACGCCGATGGTGGCGTAGACCACGATGGTCAGCACGATCACGTCGGTGCGCAGGAACTCGCGCGCATCCATCGCGAGGTAGCCGATGCCCGAGCTGGTGGCGATGGTCTCGGCGATCACCAGCGCGAGCCAGGCCACCGCGAGCGCATAGCGCACGCCCGCGAGGATCGAGGGCAGGGCGCCCGGCAGCACGATGCGACGGATCAGCGTGGCGTTGCTCAGGCCCGTCACGCGGCCGAGTTCGAGCAGCTTGGGGTCGACCTGCCGGATGCCCAGCACGGTGTTGATGTAGATCGGGAACATCACGCCCAGCGACACCAGGAAGATCTTGCCGCCCTCGTCCACGCCGAACCAGACGATCACCAGCGGCAGCATCGCGAGGAAGGGAATGGCGCGGATCATCTGGATGCTGCGGTCGAACAGCGCCTCGGCCAGCCGCGAGAAGCCCACCACCGTGCCGAGCGCGAAGCCGATCGAGCCGCCGATCACGAAGCCGGTGGCCGCGCGCAGCAGGCTGGTGCCGATGTCGCTGATCAGCCGCCCTTCCTGGATCAGGCCCCAGGCCGTGGCCGCCACCTTGCTGGGCGCGGGCAGCACGTGGATCGAGAGATAGCCGGCCCGCGCCGCCAGCTCCCACACCACCAGCACCAGGGCCGGCACCAGCCAGGAGATCAGCAGCAGCTGGTTGCGCGACAGCAGGCGCGGCGCGCGGCGCGGCGGCAACGGCTTGGCGACCGGCTCGACGGCAGCGGGTGCCGTGGGCAGCGGGAGGTTGTCGAAGACATGAGACATCGAGGCGAGGCTTTCCATGAGGGTCCCCGTGAGTCGGGAGCCGGCGCAGGCTAGCGCGCGCCCACCTGCGGGCCAAAGAACAAAAACGGATCAACGTATGCGGATTCCGTGCTTGCATTGCGCGCCCGCGGGCCAAGACTGGGGGGCGCCCGTCCCCGGGGCAGCGTGTCTGCCCGTTGGTAACCCCACGCCGCGAGGCGGTTTATTCTTCCCGCCATGACCCTGCTGCTCGACACCACCTTTCCCCGCACGCTGGTGCAACTGGTCGAACGCTTCGGCGCCCACCCGGTCACGCGCATCGAAGCCTGGCTGTTCGAGGACGCGCCCATGCGCCGGGCCGCCGAGCAGGCGCTCGCCGCGGCGGGCGTTCAGGCCGTGCTGCGCAGCGCCTACAAGCCGCTGGTGCATTTCTTTCTCGAGGAGTTCGAGGGCGATGGGGCGACCTCGATCGAGGTCCGCACGCCAGCGGGCCAGGGCCAGCGCTTTCGCCTCGAGGCCTATCCGCTGGCCGGCCTGCTCGGCGAGGGCGTTGCGCTGCATTTCACTGAAGGCGAGCTGCCCGGCGAGCACCTCGTGACCGCCGGCGAACGGCAGTGGCGCGTGTTCGCGCCCAACGACGCCACCGCCTCGCCCTGCGGCTGGCTGCGGGTCTGGGACGGCGACGCGCTGGTGCACGACGCCGCGCTGCCCACCGAGTTCGAGGCCGCCTGCGCGGCCGCGCTCGATGCGGTGCGCGGCCATGGCTGGCCCGACACGCTGCCGCTGTTCGACACGCTCGAGATCGCGATCGCGACCACCGGCATCGAACGCCGGCTGCCCTTCGGCGAGGAGACGATCGACACCTTCGAGGCGCTGCACGAGGACTGCTATTACGGCGCGCTCGAGTTCTTCAAGGCGCGCGCCGGCCTCGACGATGCCGATCGCACGCTGCAGCCCGGCCACATCGTGCCGCTGATCTCGCGCAGCGAGGACGACACGCGGGTCACGGTGCGGCTGGCCGCGCACCAGCGTGTCGACCCGCCCGTCGACACCGCCCTGGTGCTCGACACCGCCGACCGCTCGCTGGCCCCGGTCGAGGTCGAGGCCGCGATGGCGCGCCTGCCCGGCGAGCGCTTCGGCGTGACCTCGTTCCAGGGCCGCCCGGTGTCGGGCCTGCATGTGCGCGGCACGCTGCCGGGCCTGGTGGTCACGGCCGGCCAGCATGCGAACGAGAGCTCGGGCGTGGTCGGTGCCCTGCGCGCGGCACCGCTGCTCAACGCGCTGCCCGGCGCGCACTATGCGCTGGTCGCGCTCGAGAACCCCGACGGCGCGGCGCTGCATCACCGGCTTCAAGAGACGGACCCCACGCACATGGCGCATGCCGCGCGCTACACCGCGCTGGGCGACGACCTCGAGGCGCGCACGAAGCCGCCCTTCGGCGAGAAGGCGCCGCGGCTCGAGGCGATCGCGCGCACCGGCGCACGCCTGCACCTGAGCCTGCATGGCTACCCGGCGCACGAATGGACGCGCCCGCGCGCCGGCTACGTGCCGCGCGGTAGCGAGCTGTGGACGGTGCCCAAGGGCTTCTTCCTGGTCCTGCGCCAGCACCGGGGCCACGACGGCCTGCGCTTCCTCGATGCGCTCACGAAGGAACTGCTCGCGGGCTCGGCCGAGCTGGCCGCGTTCAATGCGCTCCAGCAGCGCATGTGGCACGCCCACGTCGGCGAGCTGCCGTTCGCGCCCATCAACGGCATCCCCTGCCTGGTGATCACCGATGAGCGCTCTACCGTGCCGTTCACGCTGATCAGCGAGTTCCCCGACGAAACGGTGCGCGGCGCGGCCTTCCGGCTCGCGCACACGACGCAGATGCGGACCGTGCTGGCGGCGGCGCGTCTCTACTGGGACGGACTGCTGGATTGAGCGGACGAAGGGAGCAGAGGCGCTCCATGCGCGCTGAGCGAGATAGCTTCTGCGAAAACTTTCGTTAGCCGCGAAGCCCTGAGCTTCGAAGATCGGCGCTGCCCGTGCACGGGCGTTCGCCCGGGCCTGCACGGCCGGCGCCGCGCGCGCCGACTCCTTGTCCTTTCCTCCAGGCGCGGACTCGTCCGCGCGGCTTTCTCACGTTCCTTTCCGTCGTCATGAAGATCTCCCTTGCCCTTGCTTTCCCGCGGCGCGCGCTGCCGCGCATCCTCCAGGCCGGCCTGCTCGCGGCCTGCGGCATGAACCTCGCGCTGGCCGCCGACACGCCGCGCCAGGGCGGCGAGGTGGTCTTCGGCGTCACCACCGATCCGATCTGCTTCAACCCGCACCGCTCGACGCAGCAGAACTCCTACATCCTGATCCGCAACTACATCGACTCGCTGGTCGCCAAGGGCAAGGGCGGCAAGTTCCTGCCCTGGCTGGCGCAGGAGTGGAGCGTCTCGCCCGACGGCAAGACCTACGCCTTCAAGCTCAAGCCGGGCCTGCAGTTCCATGACGGCACGCCGCTCGACGCGGCGGCCGTGAAGTTCAACTTCGACTTCGTGCGCGACACGAAGAACACCAATGCCGCCGGCGAACTGCTCAAGGCGGTGGAGCGCGTGCAGGTGGTGTCGGCCAGCGAAGTGCGGCTGCAGCTGGCCCGACCCGACTCGGGCCTGCTCGAATCGATCGCCAGCGTGCGGCTGGGCCTGATCTCGCCGAAGTCGCTGCAGTCGGGCGACGACCTGTGCGGCGGCGGCCCGGCCATCGCGGGCAGCGGCCCCTTCGTGTTCCAGAACTACGTGCGCGGCCAGTCGGCCGGCTTCGCGCGCAACCCGCGCTACCAGTGGGCGCCCGGCTATGCGGCGCACCAGGGCCCGGCCTGGCTGGACCGCGTGACGGCGCGCTTCCTGCCCGAGTACGCGGTGCGCGCGGGCGCGCTGAGCTCGGGCCAGGTCGACGTGATCGAGGGCGTGCAGCCCACCGACGTTGGCCTGTTCAAGGACCAGCCGGGCTTCCAGTTCTTGGTCGGACCCGCGGGCGCGCAGACCTCGTTCACGCTCAACGTCAACTACACGATCCCGCCGGCCACCGACGTGCGCGTGCGCCGCGCGCTGCGCGACGGCGCCGACATCGACGCGCTGGTCAAGAGCGTCTACCGCGGCACCTACCGCCGCGCCTGGTCGAACATCGGCCCCGACAGCTTCTTCTACAACAAGGCGCTCGAAGGCAGCTGGGGCAACAACCCGGCCGCGGCCAACAAGCTGCTCGACGAAGCGGGCTGGACCGGCCGCGACGCCGAGGGCTTCCGCACCAAGGACGGCCAGCGCCTGACCATCGAGGTCGGCTATCCGCAGCCCTTCGTGCGCGACAACCGCGACGTGCTGATCCAGGGCCTGCAGGCGCAGCTGCGCAAGAACCTGGGCTTCGACCTGCGGCTGCGCTTCGTCACCGGCGGCGAGTGGGCGCAGCAGCTGCAGAAGGGCTCGTGGAGCATCTATCCCAACACCTACCTGCCGGCCGACGCGGCGCAGGAGCTGCAGGGCAACATCGGCGAGAGCGGCTTCATCCGCGCGGTGGCCGACAAGGGCGACAAGACGCTGTTCGGCTACATCAACGACGCGCTGGCTTCCACGAATCTCGAGGAGAAGAAGAAGCTGGTCGACGCCGCGCAGCGCCACGCGGTGGACCAGGGCATCATCGTGCCGCTGTTCTCGGCCAACTACCAGCTCGCGGCCAAGAGCCGGGTGCGCGGCCTGTCGTTCGAGACGCAGCTCGACTCGCCGTCGAACTTCCACGACGTGTGGCTGTCGGAGCGCTGAGCCGGTCATGTGGCGACTGGTGATCTCGCGGCTGGGCGCCGGCCTGCTGGTGGCGTGGGGCAGCGCCACCGCGGCCTTCCTGGCCCTGCATGCGCTGCCGGGCCGGGTCGAGGACATCCTGGCCGGCGACCTCGACTACCCGGGCCTGCGCGAGGCCATCGCGGCCGAGTGGGGGCTCGACCGCCCGCTGTGGGAGCAGTACCTGGGCTTCCTGGCGCGCATCGCCAGCGGCGACTTCGGCACCTCGTACGAACTGCGCCAGCCGGTGGCGCGCGTGGTGTTGGCGCAGCTGTGGCCCACGGTCGAGCTCGCGCTCGCGGCCGGCGTGCTGGCGCTGCTGTTCGCGGTGGTGGTGGCCACGCTGACCTCGGGCCGCGGGCGTATCGCGCGCGCGGCGGCCTCCACGCTGGAGCTGGTGTTCGCCTCCACGCCGGTGTTCTGGCTCGGCATCCTGCTGCTGATGGCCTTCTCGTTCACGCTGCGCTGGTTCCCGGTCTCGGGCGCGGCCGACTGGCGCGCGCTGGTGCTGCCGGCGACCGCGCTGGCGCTGCCGACCGCGGGCCTGCTGGCGCAGGTGCTGCGCGAGGCGATGGAGCGCGCGCTCGAACAGCCCTTCGTGGTCACGGTGCGCGCGCGCGGCCTGGGCGAGCTGCGGCTGCGCCTGCGGCACGTGCTGCGCCATGCGGCGCTGCCGGTGGTCACGCTCGGCGGCTGGATCATCGGCGGCCTGCTCGGCGGCGCCGTCATCACCGAGAAGGTGTTCGGCCGGCCCGGCCTGGGCACGGTCACGCTCAACGCGGTGCTGAGCCAGGACGCGCCCGTGGTGCTCGCGGTGGTGCTGCTGGCGGCCTTCATCCATGTCGCGGCGTCCACCCTGCTGGACCTGCTCTATGCACTGATCGATCCGAGGCTCAAGGCATCATGACTTCCGCATCCGATACCGTCGCGCTGCCCGCTGGCAGCGCTCCCGCGTCGAGCGCGCCGCGCCGGCGCCCGCCGCCGCTCGCGGTGCTGCTGTCGGCGCTGTTCGTCGCGCTGCTGGTGATCGCCACCGTCGCGCCGCGCTGGCTGGCGCCGCTCGATCCGCTCGAGGGCGACTTCCTCGCGGTGCTGCAGCCGCCGGGCGCCGAGCATCCCTTCGGCACCGACCGGCTCGGCCGCGACGTGCTGTCGCGCACCGTGCATGGCGCGCGCTACTCGCTGTTCATCGGCATCGGCGGCACGGCGATCTCGGTGCTGGCCGGCGTGCTGCTGGGCCTGGTGGCGGGCCAGAAGCAGTGGCTGCTCGACGAGGGGCTGTCGCGGCTGTTCGACGTGATCTCGTCCTTTCCGGGCGTGCTGCTGGCGATGCTGGTGGTGGTGTTCCTCGGCCCGGGGCTGGCCAACATCGCGCTCGCGGTCGGCATCGCGGGCATTCCGAAGTTCGCGCGCGTGGTGCGCGCGCAGACGCGCATCGTGCGCCAGGCCGACTACGTGACCCATGCCTACATCTACGGCCGCAGCCGCGCCCAGGTGTTCTTCGGCCACCTGCTGCCCAACGTGCTGGTGGCGGTGCCGGTGACCGCCACCGTCTACGTGGGATCGACCGTGCTGGCTGCCTCGGGCCTGAGCTTCCTCGGCCTCGGCCCGCAGCCGCCCACGCCCGAGTGGGGCGTGATGCTGGCCGAGAGCCGCGACGTGCTGCGCGTGGCCTGGTGGCCCGGCGTGTTCCCGGGCGCTGCCATCACGCTCACGGTGATCTCGTTCACCGTGCTCGGCCACCATCTGCAGCGGCGCTTCGAAGGGAGGCTGGCATGAGCGATGTTCCGCTGGTCGATGTGGAAGGCCTCGCGGTCCGCTTCGACACGCCCGCGGGCGAGCGCACCGTGGTCGAGGCGCTCGACCTGCGCATCGCGCGCGGCGAATGCGTGGCGCTGGTCGGCGAGTCGGGCTCGGGCAAGAGCGTGACCGCGCGCAGCCTGCTCGCGCTCGCCGGGCCGGGCGCGCGCGTGAATGCGCGCAAATTCCTGATCGACGGGCGCGACGCGAACCGCTTCGATGCCACCGACTGGCGCCGCCTGCGCGGCACCTTCGCGGGGCTGGTGATGCAGGACGCGCTGGTGTCGCTCGATCCGCTGCGCCCCATCGGCCGCGAGGTCGGCGAGGTGCTCGAGCACCACGGCCTGCTGCGCGGCCGCACCGCGGTGCGCCAGCGCGTGCTGGAAACGCTCGCGCGCGTGGGCATGCCCGATCCCGAACGCCGCATCGGCCAGTACGCGCACCAGCTCTCGGGCGGCTTGCGCCAGCGCGCGCTGATCGCGGCCGCGATCGCGGGCCTGCCGCCGCTGATCGTGGCCGACGAGCCCACCACCGCGCTCGACGCGGCGCTGCAGAAGCAGGTGATCGAGGTGCTGGCGCGGCGCGTGCGCGACGAAGGCAGCGGCCTGCTGCTGATCAGCCACGACCTGTCGGCGGTGGCGGGCATCGCCGACCGCGTGCTCGTGATGCGCCATGGCCGCGTGCTCGAGCAAGGCCCGGTGCGCGACGTGCTGTCGAGCCCGCGCCATGGCTACACCCGGCAGCTGATCGCGGCCGTGCCCTCGACCTCCTCGCGCGGCAGCCGGCTGTCGTCGGCACGCTTCGAGGCGGCGGGCGAGGGCCCCGAGGCGCGGCTGCGCATCGTGCGCGAGCCGCTGCCGCCGCGCGCACCGGTGCCGGCCGCGCAGGCGCCGGTGCTCGAGGTCCAGGGCATCGGCAAGCGCTTCGCGGTGCGGCGCGGGCTGGGCCCGCGCGAGGACTTCGTGGCGCTCGAGGACCTGTCGTTCTCGATCGCGGCCGGCGAGGTGCTCGGCCTGGTCGGCGAATCGGGCTCGGGCAAGTCCACCTGCGCCAAGATCGTGCTCGGCCTGCTCGAGCCCGACGCGGGCACGGTGCGGCTGCTGGGCCAGCCGTGGTCGGGCATTTCCGAAGCTGTGCGCCGACCGCTGCGGCCGCGGCTGCAGTACATCCCGCAGGATCCGCTGAGCAGCTTCGATCCGCGCTACCGCGTGTCGCAGGTGATCGCCGAGAACCTGCAGGGCCTGCCGCGCGCCGAGGTGGGCGCGCGCATCGCGGCGCTGCTGCAGCAGGTGGGTTTGGCGCCCGAGCTGGCCGAGCGCTTCCCGCGTTCGCTCTCGGGCGGCCAGCGCCAGCGCGTGGCGATCGCGCGCGCGCTCGCGGCGCAGCCCGCGCTGATCGTCTGCGACGAACCGGTGTCGGCGCTCGACGTCTCGGTGCAGGCCCAGGTCATCGACCTGATCGCCGAGCTGCAGTCGCGGCTGGGCACGGCGCTGCTGTTCATCTCGCACGACATCAACCTCGTGCGCCACGTGGCCGACCGCGTGCTGGTGCTCAACCACGGCCGGCTGGTCGAGCAGGGACCGGTGGAGGAGGTGCTGTCGCGGCCCGCGCATGAGTACACGCGTTCGCTGCTGGCCGCGGTGCCCGAGCCGCTTGCCGCCTGACACTGGAGTGCGTCCAACAAACCGTTCACGCTGAGCTTGTCGAAGCGCCGCGCAAGGCTTCGATCCTTCGACAAGCTCAGGACAGGCCTGGCTCGGCCCGAACGGTTTGTTTTCAACGGCACTCAGGCCAACACATCCACCGTCAGGAATTTCGCGAACCGCGCCGGATCGGTGCTCTTCTTGAGCACCCCCACCTGCTTGAGGTCGACCGCATAGCTCTCGATCTCCTTCGCGAGATCGAAGCGCCTGGCGTGGTGCGTGTAGCCGATGGTCGAGAGGATGCTGCCGAGGTCCTGCTGCGCCACCTTCGGGAACAGCTTGCTCACCGCGCGCCCGGCCTCGTTGGGGTTCTCGGCGATGAAGTCCGCGGCCTGGTGCAGCGATCGCACCACGGCCGCCACCTGCTGCGGATTGCGCTTCACCAGTTCGCCGCGCGCCGCGACGATGCAGCACAGCCGGTCCTTGAAGTCGCCCTTGAGGATGTTGGCGATCTCGAGGTAGGCGCCGGGGTTGCGCTTCTCGATCAGGTAGAGGTTCGGGTCCGAGTCGGCGATGACGTCGATCTCGCCCTTCTTCTGCGCGATGTCGAGCTGGTCGGCCGGGAACACGCGCCACTGCACGTCCTGGTCGGGGTTCACGCCGCGCCGCGCCAGCGCGGTCGAGAAGAACTGGCGCCCATAGCCCGCGGGACTCGAGACGCCGATGGTCTTGCCCTTCACGGCCTCGATGCTCGCGATGCCCGAGGTTTTGGGCGCGAGCACGCGGATGCAGCCCGCATGCGCGGTGCCGACCACCTTCACGTCGAAGCCCGCTTCCAGCGGCTTGAGCCAGGCATGGATCAGGCCCAGCGAGATGTCGGCCTTGCCGGTGGCGATCGATTCGAGCACCTGGTCGACCGCGCCCGCGAAATTGATGATCTCGACCTTCACGTTGTTCTTCGTGAAGTAGCCGAGTTCGTTGGCGACCACGATCGGGCTCAGGCACAGGCCGGTGCCGGTCCACGACAGCGTGATCGGCTTGTCGTTGTCGGCGCCCCAGGCGCGGCGGCCCAGCAGGCCGAGGCCGGCGGCGCCGAGTGCGGCGGCGGCACCGCGCACCAGCGTGCGGCGGCTCGGCGGAAGCGGGAGGGAATGCAGCGAAGCGGTCATCGAAGGAACTCCAGGCAGGGTGACATGCGAAGCCGTCGACCGTATCGGCGGGCTTGCGCCACGACAACTTCGGAATGCGCATGTGCAAGCGCGCCGGTGGTGCGCGGCGCGGATCGATCCGCGCCTTCGTCGCGCAGCGAGATTGCTTGTGCGAAAACTTTCCTTTCCCGCCATGGCATGGCCTTCGAAGATCGGCCGCAGCAAAAAACCGGCAACCGAAAAGAGAAAGTCATGCACACACGCAGTGTTCTTCGCGCCCTCGGCGCACTCGTCCTCGCCTCGACCGCGCTCTGGTCGCAGACCGCGGCCCTTGCCCAATCGCCGACCCTGCGCGTGGGCGTGCGCGGCGGCGTCGACGAGGAGATCTGGGAAGTGGTCACCAAGGTCGCCAGGCGCAACGGACTCGAGGTCAAGCCGGTGGTCATCACCGGCTCGGCCAGCCCCAACGAGGCGCTCAACAACGGCGACCTCGAGGCCAACTCGTTCCAGCACATCCCCTTCCTCAACGACCAGGTCAAGCAGCGCGGCTACAAGCTGGTCAGCGTGGGCAACACCTACATCTCGCCGATCGCCTTCTATTCGAAGAAGCACAAGGCCTTCAAGGACCTGCCCGACGGCGCCAAGCTCGGCATTCCCGACGACCCGAGCAACCAGACGCGCGCGCTGGTCGTGCTGCGCGACCAGGGCGTGCTCACCTTGCGCGACGGTTTCGATCCCTTCAAGGGCACCGCCACGCTGGCCGACGTGACCGGCTACAGGAAGAAGGTGCAGCTGGTGGAGGCCGCCTCGGTGGTGCTCGCGCGTTCGCTCGAGGACGTGGACGCCTCGGCCATCGTCAACACCTTCGCCTACCAGGCCGGCCTGATCGCCACGCGCGACGGCCTCGCGGTCGAGAAGAAGGAGAACAACCCCTACGTCAACATCATCGTGGTGCGCGAGAAGGACAAGAACGCAGCCTGGGTCAAGCCGCTGGTCCAGGCCTACCAGTCGGAGGAAGTGCGCCAGTTCATCCAGACGCGGTACCAGGGTTCGGTACTGCCCGTGTTCTGAGCGCCGCGGCAACGCCGGCATCGGCGCCGGCACCGGCGCCGACCCACATCGTCTTCGAGCAGGTCTCCAAGACTTACTCGGGCGCGGCCGGCACGGTGGCGGCGCTGGAGGCGGTCTCGTTCGCCGTCGAGCGCGGCGAGGTCTTCGGCATCATCGGACGCAGCGGCGCTGGCAAGTCCACGCTGCTGCGCACCATCAATGCGCTCGAGGCCGCGAGCGGCGGCACGGTGCGTGTCGACGGCGTGGACGTGGGCGGCCTCGACGAGGACGGCCTGGTCGCGCTGCGCCGGCGCATCGGCATGATCTTCCAGCACTTCAACCTGCTGTCGGCCAAGACCGTGCGCGACAACGTCGCGCTGCCGCTCAAGGTGGCGGGCGTGGAACCGCGGCGCATCCGCGAGCGCGTGGACGAGCTGCTCGAGCTCGTGGGCCTGGCCGACAAGGCCGATGCCTGGCCGGCGCAACTCTCGGGCGGGCAGAAGCAGCGCGTGGGCATCGCGCGCGCGCTGGTGCACCGGCCGCAGATCCTGCTGTGCGACGAGGCGACCTCGGCGCTCGATCCCGAGACCACGCAATCGATCCTCGCGCTGCTGCGCGACATCAACCGGCGCTTCGGCCTCACGGTGGTGCTGATCACGCACGACATGGCGGTGATCCGCGAGGTCTGCGACCGCGTGCTGGTGCTCGACCGTGGCCGCCTCGTCGAACTCGGCGAGGTGTGGCGCGTGTTCGGCAAGCCGCAGGCCGAGGCCACGCGCGCGCTGCTGCAGCCGTTGCTGCACGACCTGCCGCCCGACCTGACGGCGGCGCTGGTGCCGGAGCTCGAAGGCCTCGAAGGCATTCCGGGCCGGCCAGCCCTGCGGGTGCTGAGCCTGGGCTTCGACGGCGCCGCGCGGCCGCGGGGACTGCCCTTCGAGGCGCTGGCTGCGCTCGGCCCGGGCGCGACCTGGCTGCACGGCGGGCTCGACCGCATCCGCGGCCATGCGCAGGGCCGGCTGCTGGTGGCCGTGCCGGTGGGCGCGGACCCTTCTTTCGACATCGAAGCCGCGCGCCAGGCGCTCGCGGCCGACCGCATCGAGGTCCTGGGCTATGTCCACGCCGCAGATTGACAAGTACGTCCAGGCCTTCTTCCAGACGCTGCTGATGGTGGGCATCTCGGCCTTCATCGCGATCGCGCTGGGGCTGGTGCTGGCGGTGGTGCTCACGGTGACGGCGCCGCGCAACCTCTATCCGCGGCCGCGCTTCCACCGGGCGCTGTCGATCGCGGTGAACGTCTGCCGCGCGATCCCTTTCATCATCCTGCTGATCGCGCTGCTGCCGGTCACGCGCTTTCTGGTCGGCACCACGCTCGGCACCTGGGCCGCGGTAGTCCCGCTGGCGGCCAACCTGATCCCGTTCTATGCGCGCATCGCGCAGGTCAGCCTCAACGACGTCGACGCCGGCCTGGTCGAGGCCGCGCGCGCCATGGGCTGCCGCCGCTGGCACATCGTGCGCCACGTGCTGCTGCCCGAGGCGCTGCCCGGGATCATCGGCGGCATGACGGTCAGCGTGATCGCGATGGTCAATGCCTCGGCCATGGCGGGCGCGGTGGGCGCGGGCGGCCTCGGCGACCTGGCGATCCGCTACGGCTACGAGCGCTACGAGACGCGCGTGATGTTCGAGGTGATCGTGATCCTGATCGCGCTGGTGTCGGCGATCCAGTTCGTCGGCGAGTGGCTGGCGCGGCGCGTCGACCACCGGCGCTGAACGCGCGCCGCATATCCATGCTCCGGAATGTTCTAAGCGAACGGGGGTCCGGCTCGGCATCATGCGTGCAGCCGCCGCGGCAGGCGTCGCCGTTCTCCGATCCCGCGTTCCGGCCCGCCCCCGCTCTCCGCTTCCTCTTCTCCACCGCAGGCCGCCATCCCGTGTCCTCTTCTTCCGCTCCCCAGGGCACGCCATCGGCGGCCGATCCCTTCGCCGAGGACTTCGGCGTCTTCACCGAGCCGGTGCTCGCGCTCGCCAACACCCTGGCCGCCAGCGCCGCCGAGCGCGACCGCGCGGGCGGCACGGCACTGGCCGAACGCGCGCTGCTGCGCCGCAGCGGCCTGCTCACGCTCGCGATCCCCGCGGCCCATGGCGGCCAGCAGGCGGCCTGGCCGCTGATCTTCCGCATCCTGCGCCGGCTCGCGCAGGCCGACAGCTCGCTCGCGCACCTGTTCGGCTTCCAGCACCTGCAGGTGGCGAGTGTGCTGCTGTTCGGTTCCGAGGCGCAGCAGGCGCGTTTCCTCGGCGAGGCGGTGGAGAAGCGCTGGTTCTGGGGCAATGCGGTGAATGCGCGCGACACCCGGCTGCAGGCGGCGCGCACCGACGACGGCATCGAGATCGACGGCGTGAAGGGCTTCTGCTCGGGCGCCCCGGACTCCGACGTGCTCAACGTCTCGGTGGTGCTCGGCCCCGAGCCGACGGACCGGCTGTTCGCCGTGGTGCCGACCTCGCGCGCCGGCATCACGGTGCTCGGCGACTGGGACAACATGGGCCAGCGCCAGACCGACAGCGGCAACGTCGAGTTCCGGCGCGTGCGCATCGCGCACGACGAGATCCTCGGCCCGCCCGGCGTGGCCTCGAGCCCGCGCGCCACGCTGCGCAACCTGATCGGCCAGATCGTGCTGACCGAGATCTACCTCGGCAATGCCTTCGGCGCGTTGCGCGCGGCCATCGAGCACCTGCGCGCCCACACCAAGCCCTGGCCCATGGCCGGCGTGGAGCGCGCCGAGGACGACCGGCTCCTGCAGCTGCGCGCGGGCGAGATGTGGTCGGCGCTGCAGGCCGCCACCGCGCTGTCGAACCAGACCAACGAACGCTTCCAGCAGGCGTGGGAGCAGGGCTTCGCGCTCACGGCCGACAGCCGCGGGGCGCTCGCGATCGACGTGGCCGCGGCGCGCACGCAGGCCGCGCGCACGGCGCTGCACGTCACCTCGCAGATCTTCGAGCTGGTGGGCGCGCGCGGCACCGCCTCGAAGCACAACCTCGACCGCTACTGGCGCAACGTGCGCGTGCACACACTGCACGACCCGCTCGACTATCGGCACCAGGGCATCGGCGCCTGGCTGCTCGCGGGCGACGTGCCAAACCCCTACGGCTATGGCTGACAAGGCTTGTGATCCCTCGCGTTCCGTTTTTCTCTCTTTCCCTTCGATCCCATGAGCTCCTCGCACCCCATCGACCGCCGCCGCTTCGGCCTCGGTCTCGCCGCCCTCGCCGGTACCGCCGGCCTGTCCCTGCCGCTGCGCGCGCAATCGGTCGAGAAGATCGTGGTCGCCGAGAGCCAGGGCTTCAGCTGGGCCATTCCCTACCTGGTGTCGAGCCGCAACCTCTGGAAGAACCACGGCATCGAGGCCACCACCCTGCAGTTCACCTCGGGCCGGCTGGCCTTCGACGCGGCCGTGGCCGGCAAGGCCCAGTTCGCGACCGCCACCGACAGCGTGATCGGCCTGGCCGGCGCGAACGGCGTGCGCGCGGTGATCGTGGCCGAGTTCAGCCGGCTGTCGAGCGGCATGGTGGTGGCGGCACGCAGCGACCGCGGCATCGCGACCGGCGCGCAGCTCAAGGGCAAGCGCGTGGCGACCACGGTCGGCACCAGCGGCCATTACTTCCTGAGCCGCTTCCTCTCGCTGCACGGCCTCGCGCTCAAGGACGTGACGCTGGTCAACCTGCGCGGTCCCGATGCCGTGACCGCCATCGCCAAGGGCGACATCGACGCCTTCGCCTGGGGCTGGGACGCGGGCCAGAAGGCCATCGCCGACAGCGGCGGCAAGGTCAGGGTGCTCGACGACACGGGACTGGAGAAGGTGTTCCTGAGCCACTACGTGCTGACCGCGAGCGAATCGCTGGTGCAGTCGCGGCCCAGGCTGGTGGAGGCCGCGGTGCGCAGCCTGCTCGATGCCGAGGCCTTCTACCGCGCGCAGACCGCCGAGGCGATCGCGCTCGTGGCCGAGCGCACCAAGGCCACGGTCGAGACGACGAAGGCCGGGCTCGATACCGTCTCGGTCGGCGTGCGGCTCGACGAGCGGCTGCTCGACGACCTGGTGCTCAACGCGCAGTGGGCCGTCGAGGCCGGCCTCGCGACGCCGCCGAAGGAGGACCTGCGCGCGCTCTACCGCAAGCTGATCTATGCCGATGCGCTGAAGGCCGCCGCGCCCGACCGCGTGCGCCTGGGCTGAGGCCATGGGCGCGAACGACCCGGCCCCGCGCGCGATCGTCAGCGTGCGCGATGCGTCCAAGCTCTACGCCTCGTCGAACGGCGAGTTGAACTGGGCCATGACCGACGTGAACCTCGACATCGGCGAGGGCGAGTTCGTCTGCGCCATCGGCCCGAGCGGCTGCGGCAAGACCACGCTGCTCAACGCCATCGCGGGTTTCGTCGAGCCCACCACCGGCAGCGTGACGGCCGGCGGCCAGCCCGTGACCGGGCCCGGCGCCGACCGCGGCGTGGTGTTCCAGGAGTACGCGCTGTTCCCCTGGCTCAATGCGCGGCGCAACGTGGAGTTCGGCCTCAAGATGCTGGGGCTGGGTGCCGCCGAGCGCCGCGCGCGTGCCGAGGAGCTGCTCGCGCTCATGGGCCTGTCGCATGCGGCGCGGCGCTATCCCTTCGAGCTCTCGGGCGGCATGCGCCAGCGCGTGGCGGTGGCGCGCGCGCTCGCCACGCGGCCGAAGGTGCTGCTGATGGACGAGCCCTTCGCGGCCATCGACGCGCTCACGCGCGCGAGCCTGCAGCGCGAGCTGCTGCGGCTGTGGCGCGAGCTCGGGCTGTCGGTGTTCTTCATCACCCACAACATCGAGGAGGCGGTGTTCCTCGCGCAGCGCGTGGTGGTGATGAGCCCGCACCCGGGGCGCATCCGCGAGATCGTCGAGGTCGACCTGCCGTATCCGCGCGAGCGCGCCGACCCGGCCTTCGGCGCGGCCTATGCGCGCATCGCGGCGGCCTTCGCGCAGTCGGAAGAGGTGGCCTCGTGAGCGCGGCGCTCGACGACCTGCGCGAGCGCGCCGAGGCGGCGCCGGCCGAGGCATCGCTGTCGCGGCGCGAAGCGCTGGAGCGAGACTTCCGGCGCGACCAGCTCGCGCGGCAGCGGCGCGCGCGCCGGCGCCAGCTGCTGCTGGGCGCGGCCGGCATCGCGGCCTTCCTGCTGGCCTGGGAGATCGCACCGCGCGTCGTGCCCGGCATCAACACCAAGATGTTCCCGCCGCCCTCGCAGGTGGCCGGCGTGCTGTTCGACATGGCCTGGCGCAAGGGCGACATCTGGCCGCACGTGGGCGCGAGCCTGCTGCGCGCGCTCTGGGGCTTCCTGCTCGGTGCCTCGCTCGGCGTGGTGGCCGGCGTGCTGACCGGGCGCAGCACCACCCTGCGCCAGTTCACCGACCCGGTGCTGCATGGCCTGCGCGCCATCCCGGCGATCGCGATCGTGCCGCTGGCCATCGTCTGGTTCGGGCTCGGCGACCTCTCGAAGGTGATGCTGATCGCCTGGGGCGCCTTCTTCCCGGTCTGGGTCAACACCTTCATCGGTGTGCGCGACATTCCCGCCGTCTACCTGCGCTCGGCCGCCGCGCTCGGCGCCAGTCCGTTCGCGGCCATGACGCAGGTGGCGCTGCCGGCCGCGCTGCCCTTCGTGTTCGCGGGGCTGCGCCAGGCCACGGCCGTGTCCTTCGTGGTGCTGGTGGCGGCCGAGCTGGTCGGGGCCGAGCAGGGCCTGGGCTACCTGATCTCGTTCGCGCACCTGGTGTTCCGCGTCGACATCATGTTCGTGGGCCTGCTGTTCCTCGGCGCCATCGGCTTTTTGGCCGACCAGCTGTTCGCCTGGCTGCTGCACCGCCTGTTCCCCTGGTATGGCGCCGATGGCCGCCGCTGAGCTGATCCTGGCCAACGGCCAGGTGCTGACGATGGAACCGGGCGCGGCGCCCGCGCGGGCGGTGGCGCTGGCCGGCGGGCGCGTGCTCGCGGTCGGCGGCGAGGCCGAGGTGGCGCGCACGCGCACCGCCGACACGCGCGTCATCGACCTCGGCGGGCGCACCGTGCTGCCCGGCCTCGTCGACGCCCACGCGCACATGGAGCGTGAGGGCCTGAAGACCTTGCGGCCCAGCCTCGCGCATGCCACCTGCATCGCCGACGTGCTGGCGGTGGTCGCGGCCGAGGCCGCGCGCACGCCGCCGGGCCGCTGGATCGTGACCATGCCCGTGGGCCGGCCGCCGTTCTACTTCGGCGGCCCGTCCAATCTGGCCGAACGGCGCATGCCGAACCGGCACGAGCTCGACGCGGTGGCGCCCGATCATCCGGTCTACATCCCGGGCCTGTTCGGCAACTGGGGCGTGCCGCCGGGCCACAGCGCGCTCAACAGCCGCGCGCTGGCCCTGCACCGCATCGACGAGCACACCTGCCCCGACTGCGGCGGGCTGCAGATCGAACTGGGCGACGACGGCCGGCCCAACGGCGTGATCGTCGAGACCAACAAGCGGCCGCTGGTCGAGTTCTCGGTGCTCACGCAGGTGCCGGCCTTCGGTTTCGACGACCGGCTCGAGGGGCTGCGCCGCTCGCTGCCGCTCTACCACGCCTGCGGCACCACCAGCATCTACGAGGGCCACGGCTCCTCGCCCGAGACCATCGCCGTCTATCGCCGGCTGTGGGAGGAGGGCGGGCTCAGCATGCGCACCCGCCTGTGCGTGAGCCCGACCTGGTCGAACGTGGCCGAGGCGCGGCTCGCGATGCGCGACTGGCTCGCGCATGCGCGCGGGCGCGGCAGCGGCGATCCGATGCTCGCCATCGGCGGTATCTACGTCGGCCTGGGGGGCGACCGCGCCGCGGCCAACGCCGTGCGGCGCGCGCTGCCCAACACCGGCTGGATGGGCTTCGTCGAATGGGCCAACCGCATCGAGGACTTCCGCGACTACGCCTGGCTCGCGGCCGAGCACGACCTGCGCGTGCACAGCGTGGTGGTCGACCGGCTGACCGAGGTGCTCGAGGTGTTCGAGGCCATCGACGCGCGCTTTCCGCTCGCGGGCCGGCGCTGGGTGGTGGAGCACGTGGGCTACGTCACGGCCTCCGACATCGAACGCGTGAAGCGGCTGGGCCTGATGGTCACGAGCATCCCGTTCTACATGCTGTGGAAGAACGGCGCGCCGCGGCTGGCCGACCTCGAGCGGCAGGAGGAATTCCTGCCGCAGCGCGCATTGCTCGAGGCCGGGCTGCCGCTGGCCGCGGGCAGCGACAACATCCCCGTGAGCCTGTTCACCGCGGTGTGGGCCTCGGTGGCGCGCGAGGAGCGCACCACCGGCCGCGCCATCGGTCCGGGTCAGGCGCTGAGCCGGCTGCAGGCGCTCGAGACGGTGACGCGCAACGGCGCCTTCCTGAGCTTCGAGGAGGACCGCAAGGGCACGCTGGCGCCGGGGCGCTATGCCGACCTCGCGGTGCTCGATGCCGATCCGCTCGCGGTGCCGCTGGAGGCACTGGGGCAGGTGCATGCCGAGCTGACGCTGGTCGGCGGTCGCGCGGTGCACGACAGCGGCGGCTGGCTGGACTGAAGGGCCTCAGCCCGGCATCGCCGACTCGTGCCAGTGGCGCAGCAGCGCGCGCCCCACCGCGCTCACGAGCGCGAAGAACAAAAAGCCCAGCAAGGTGGCCGCGATCACCTCGGCGAACAGCAGCGCCGTGTACATGCGGCCCTGCGCGAACACGATCTGCACGCCAAGGCCGCCCTCGGCATTGCCCGAGCCGATGATGAATTCGCCGACGATGGCGCCGATCACCGACAGCCCCGCCGACACGCGCAGGCCCGCGATGATGTGCGGCAGCGCCGCGGGCAGCTGCAGCTTGCGAAAGGCGGTCCAGCGGCTGCGGTTGTGCAGCGCGAACAGCTCGACCAGGTTGCGCGAGGTGGAGCGCAGCCCCAGCAGCGTGTTGTTGACGATCGGGAACAGCGACATGATCAGGCTGATCACGACCACCGAGCCCTCGTTGTAGCCGAACCAGAGCACGATCAGCGGCGCGATCGCGACCACCGGCACGGTCTGCAGCAGCACCACGTAGGGATAGAGGCTGCGCTCGAGCAGCCGCGACTGGCTCAGCAGCGCCGCCAGCGCGATGCCGCCGACGATGGCGATCAGGAAGCCCAGGCTCGCTTCCTTCAGCGTGGTGAAGGCGGCCATCAGCAGCAGGCCGGCGTTCTCGATGGCGGCCGCGCCCACCTCGAGCGGCGAGGGCAGCAGGTAACCCTTGCCGCGGTAGACGGTGGCGGTCAGCGCGAACCACAGGCCGATGACGAGCACGGCGACCAGCACGACGGGCCAGGCGTCGCGTGTCCAGCGCGCGGCGATCGAAGAGGAAGGTTGGGGGTTCATGGCGCGGCCTGCCTCATGCGAATGCCGCGCGCGGCACGCTCTCGCGCCGCAGCGCGGCCGTCACCTCGCCCGCCAGCCGGGCGAACTCCGCGCTCGCGCGCAACTGCGGCGTGCGCGGAAAGGCGAACGGCACCTCGACGACCTCGACCACGCGGCCCGGCCGCGGCGACATCACGACCACGCGCTTCGAGAGGAACACGGCCTCGTGCACGCTGTGCGTCACCAGCACGCCGGTGAAGCCGGCCTGGCGCCACAGCGCCGACAGCTCCTCCTGCAGCAGCTCGCGCGACAGTTCGTCGACGGCGGCCAGCGGCTCGTCGAGCAGCAGCAGGCCGGGGCGCAGCGCGAGCGCGCGCGCCAGCGACAGCCGCATGCGCATGCCGCCCGAGAGCTGGTGCGGATAGAGCTTCTCCATGCCCGCGAGGCCGACCAGCGCGAGCGCCTCGGCGGCGCGGCGCTGCAGTTCGTCGGGCGCGAGGCCTTCGAGCTCCATCAGCAGCTGCGCATTGCGCTCGGCCGTGCGCCAGGGCAGCAGCGCCGGCTCCTGGAACACGAAGGCCCTGGCCGCCTCGGCGCCCGGTGCCAGGCGGCAGCGCCCGGTGCTGGGAGGCACCAGGCCGGCCAGGATGCGCAGCAGCGTCGACTTGCCGCAGCCCGAGGGGCCGACCAGCGAGACGAACTCGCCGGCGCGCAGTTCGAGGTCGATGGGGTCGAGCGCCTGCAGGCCACTGTCGAAGCGCTTGGAGACAGCCTCGAGCGCGATCGAAGCGCCGACGCTCATGGCTGGCAACCGGGCACGAGGCCGCGGTCGTAGGCCTGGCGCTCGTCGAAGCCCGCGGGCAGGAAGGCCACGCTGCGCAACTGGCCGGCCAGTTCCTTCCAGCGCGCGTCGTCCATGCAGCCGACGCGGTTGAGGTCGTGCGAGACCAGCGTCTCGATCATCAGCTTGTTGGCGGCGTCGTAGATCTCGGGCGAGATCTGCTTGTTCATGCCGGTCAAGAGCGGCTTGAGGCCCGACGGGTCGCGCACGTAGTTGCGCCAGCCCTGCTGCACCGCGGCGATCGCGGCCTTCACCAGCGCGGGCCTGGTGCGGATCAGCTCGTCGGTGGTGAACAGCACGCTGTAGGGCCGGTAGCCGAGCGAGGCCAGCGTGATCTGCTGCACCGCGAGGCCGCTCGCGGCCATGCGCGCGGGCAGGAACAGCGAGTAGCCCTGCTGCACCATCTTCGGATCGTCGCGGAACAGGCTCAGGTCGCCCGAGACCGGGATCTCGCGCGTGTTCGCGAGCTTGTAGCGCTTCTTGGTCCACTCCCAGTAGGCATTGCCGATGTTGACCGCGAAGGTGCGGCCCTGCAGGTCGGCGATGCCCTTGACGGCCGGGTCGGCGTGGTAGACCAGCGTGTAGGGCACGTGGTCGAGGTGCGCGAACACGGCGCGCACCGGCGCGCCGCGCAGCCGCGCGAGCAGCACGTCGTCGGCATTGCCGATGCCGAACTCGGCCTGGCCCGAGGCCACCTGCGGCACGGTCTGGATCTTCGGGCCGCCCTGCAGCACGCTGATGCGGATGCCGGCCTCCTTGCCGAGGCCGTCCTGCTGCGCCTGCCAGTAGCCGGCCTGGTCGGGCTGCGCGAACCAGTTGGAGAGGATGCGCACGTTCTGCAGCTCGGGCGCGGCGCTGGCCGCATGGGCGAAGGGGAGCAGCGCGGCGGCTGCGCACAGCGCGCGGGCGATGAGGGTGGAGGTTTTCATGGCGCGATCGGTCATCAGGCCCGCAGCCACGGCAGTTGCTCGCGCGTGTAGCGGTAGGTCTTGAACACGCTGTTGAGCCGGCCCGGCCCGGTCTTGCGCGCGGCCTCGTCGGGGTACTCGTCGAACCACGGGATCACGTACTCCCAGACCACCTCGCCTTCGGGCGTGACCTCGAACAGCCGGCCGGTGGCCGACTCGGTGACGTGGGTGTTGCCGTTGGGCAGCCGCTGCGCGTTGCCCATGAAGGCCGTGTAGAAGGCGTTGACCATCTCGTCGGCATAGGACCACGCGACCTCGTGGGTCGCCGGATCGATCTCGAGCACGCGCGAGAAGGCCACGTGCGCGCCATGGCGGAAGTTGCCGTTGTCGAACACCAGGATGCGGCCATTGGGCAGCGCCACCGGCGCATGCTGGTGCGAGACCACGCTCGGCGGAATGTGCAGCCGCACCTGGCCGCTGGCCCTGTCGACGCCGATCACGCCCGAGGTGGTGCGCAGGCTCATGAGCACCAGGCCGTCGGCGTCGACGTCGAGCCCATTGACCAGCGGCCAGTGGTAGCGGCCGAAGCCCGGGTGGATCGGGAAGTCCTCGGGCGCGAGGTGCTCCCAGCACTTCCATTCCCAGACGATCTCGCCCGCGCGGTTCACTTCGCGGATCACGTCGCCGTACATGGTGTCGTCGCCGGCGTGCGCGGTGCCGCCGGGCACGCGGCGCGCGAAGTCGGCGGGCACGGGCGCGCAGGCCGCGTACAGCAGGTTGCCGTTGGGCAGCCACAGGGCGTCGTGGTGGTGCGACGGGTCCTCGTAGTGCCAGACCAGCTCGCCCTCGGGCGTGAGCTCGCGGAAGTCGCCGCCGTGCCACATCGACCAGGCGGGGTAGCGGTCGGGCGAGTCGGCGTGGTTGCCGTTGTAGCCGAGGTTGCCGTTGCCGAGGATCACGGCATGGCGGCCTGCGCGCACCGGCAGCTTCCATTGGTGGACCACCTCGCCGTCGATGCCGACGAGGTAGACGTGGCCCCGCGCGGTCTGCGGCGCGATCAGCGTGTAGCCGCCCGCGCTGAGCACGGGATCGTGGGCGATCAGGCCGACGCCGCGGCGGCGCTGCGTGACCTGGTCGACGGTGGAGGCGGGACGGGTGCGAGTGTTCAAGACGGGTTCCTCAATGCGATTGCGCCGAATCTAGGCCGCCCGAGCCGTCAGGAAAATCTGATTGTTTTGAACGGTGCGTCAGGAAAAAACGTACATTGCCCCGATGCGCGCCATCTCCCAGTCCTTTCGCTGCTTCGACGAGGTCGCCCGCCGCGGCTCGATCCGCAAGGCGGCCGAGTCGCTTCACCTCACGGCCGCGGCCGTGCACCAACAGATCCTCAACCTCGAGGAGCAGGTCGGCGCGCCGCTGTTCGACCGGCTGCCGCGCGGCATGCAGCTCACGACGGCGGGCGAGATCATGATTGCCGCGGTGCGCCGCGGCCAGCGCGACTTCGACAGCGCGCTGAGCCAGGTCGAGGACCTGCGCTCGCTGCGCCGCGGCCACATCAACCTCGCGGTCTCGCATTCCTCGGCCGAGCAACTGGTGCCCGAGGTGATCGAGGCCGCGATGAAGAGCTACCCCGGCGTGACCTATGGCGTGCGCTCGGGCAGCGGCGAGAACATCCTGCGCTGGGTCGCCACCGGCGAAGCCGACATCGGCTACTGCCTGCGCCGCAAGCCGCCGCCGGGCGTGGAGGAGATCGGCGCCTTCGCGCAGCAGCTCGGGTTGGTCACGCCGCCCGGCCATCCGCTCACGGCGCTGGGCAAGCTGCCGCGGCTGCGCGACTGCCTCGAGCATCCGCTGATCCTGATGACGCCCGATACCGAGCTGCGCGCGATGGTCGACCAGATCGACCTGCGCGCGCACCGCCAGACCCGACCGCTGGTGGAGACCAGCTCGGTCGCGATGGTGCGGCGGCTGGTGGCCGGCGGCACCGGCATCGGCTTCTTGATCGCCGAGAACGTGGTGGAAGACGTGGCGGCCGGCCGCCTGGTGTGGACCGGCCTGGCCGACGCGGGCGCGCGCTCGTTCAGCTGCCTCTACCAGCGCGCGGGCCAGACCACCGCGGTGGCGATGGGCATGTTCCTGCAGTTCCTCGCGCAGGCGATCCAGAAGATCGAGCAGCGCTTCGACCGGCCGGCCGGCGCGCTGGCGCTCGACGCCTTCGCGCAGTAGCGCTCAGCCCTGGGCCGGCTCGCCGAGCACGCCGAGGTAGCTCTTGCCGATCACGTCGTGGCTGGCGATGGCGTTCGGCGGATGGAACGGGCCCGAGCGCACGTCGCGCACCAGGCGCTCGAGCTCGTTGCGCCGCAGCAGCGAGGAGGCGCCGACGACATCGGTCGCGAGGTCGACCACGCGCCGCGCGCCGTCCACCGCATGCTGCTTGGCCGCCAGCAGCTTGGCGGGCCACAGCGGGCCGTGGTCCACGCCCTCGGCCCAGTCGCGCGCGGTGCGCTCGAGCAGGGCCTCGATGCTGTCGAGCTCGATCGCGGCGCGCGCCACCGCGAACTGCGCGGCCGGATGGTGGGCGTAGCTCTTGCCGCCGAGCGCGGCCGAGTGGCGCTTGCGCGCCGATTCGAGCGCGAGGTCGAAGGCCCGGCGCGCGATGCCGAAGTAGACGGCGGCGATCGGCAGGATCGCGGCGCCGAAGATGCCGTCGACGAAGGGATCGCTGGGCGGACCGGCCGGCAGCACGCGCGACACGTAGGCCGCCCGCGCCACCGCGCCCTCGAGCACCGTGTCGTCGCTGCGCGTGGCGCGCACGCCGAGCGCGTCCCAGGTCGCCTCGGTGCGGTGGCCCGGATCGGCGCGGCGGATGAAGGCATGCACGATGCGCGGCCGCGCGGGATCGGAGTCGTCGAGGCCGTGCACGCCCAGCCAGTCCCAGACCGGCGCCAGCGAGGTGAACACCTTGCGGCCGTCGAAACGGTAGTCGCCGCCCGGCAGCGGCTGCGCCTTCACCGTCGAGGCGGCCAGGCCCAGGTCGTTGTTGGGTTCGCCGTGGCCTGCCGCGAAGATCCTGCCGTCGACGATCTCGCGCAGGATCCAGTCGGTGGAATGGTCGCCACGCGCATGCAGGTAGGCGGCCGTGCCGCTCCAGTACAGGTGCATGTTGATGGCCAGCGCGGTGGCCGGCGCGAAGTAGGCCAGCCGCGACTGCTCGCGCAGCACCGCGGGCAGGTCGAGCCCGAGGCCGCCGAGCGCCTTGGGCACCCAGAGCTTCAGGTAGTTGGCGCGCCGCAGGTCCTCGAGGTCCTCGTCGAAGAAGCGGCCCTCGCGGTCGTAGCCGGCCGCGCGCGCGCCGATGCGTTCGAGAACGGATTCGGCGAGCACGGGCGGCTCGTCGTTGCGGCCGGCACGCGGGGCCGGGTGGGCGGTGGCAAGGCTCATGGCGATCTCCTGGAGGACAACGGCGATGGCCCGAAAGTACCCGCGGGTAGAAAGGGGCGGAAGGAAGCGATTCGTCTATCCATATCCGCCGGCCGCGTTCAGCTCCTGCCGACGCGGTAGAAGGTCGGCGGCGGCGTGCCGTTGACCGCGAAGGCGCCGACCTGGCGCTCGCGGTAGACGCGCGGGTTGTGCGAGGAGATGGTGCGCGCGTTGCGCCAGTAGCGGTCCAGCCCGTGCGTGCGCAGCGTGGCCGAGGCGCCGAGCGCGTCGAACAGCTCGGTGCTCGCGTCGAGCACCAGCCGCGTGACGACCGAGACCGCCTGGTCCACCTCTACGTGCGAGGCCGCCGCGGCGGCGGCGCGCGCCTCGTCGGGCAGCGAGCCGTCGAGGTGCGCATCGTGCGAGCGCTGCAGCGCGCCGGCCGCCTGCAGCACGATTGCGCTCGCGCCATAGGCCGCGCTGCGGCCGCGGCCCACCACCTGCAGGATCTGCGGATCGTCGGACACGCGCGCAGCATTGCCGTGGCTGTAGCTGCGGTCGCGCTCGCGCACGCGCTGCGCGAGGTCGTCGCTCGAGGCGCGCGCGATGCCGGCCAGCGAGGCCAGGTGCACGGTCTGGAAGTAGGGCGAGGCGTAGGGAAAGCGCAGCTTGCTCGGGTTGACCCACAGCGGATCGATCGCCACGTCCTCGAAGGTGGCGGTGCCGCTCGCGGTGAGCGCCTGGCCGAAGCCGTCCCAGTCGTCGAGCACCTGCACGCCCGCGGCCTGGCGCGGCACCGAGATCATCGTGGGCTGGCCTTCGTCGTCGTCGGCCACGGCGTTGATCCAGTCGGCGAACAGCGAACCGGTGGTGTAGAACTTGCGCCCGTCGAGCCGCAGCCCGCGCGGCGTGGCGCGCAGCCGGGTCGAGAAGGCGCCGACCTTGGCGTCGCCGGTCTCCGAGAAGCCCGAGCCCACGAGCTCGCCCGCGGCGAGCCGTTCGAGCCAGTGCGTGCGCCACGGCGACTCGGGCGCGAGCAGCACGTCCTCTGTGAAGCCGAAGTGCGCGCGCAGGGCGTTGACCACGTTGGTGTCGGCCGCGCCGAGCTCGGTCAGCAGCGCGAACAGCTCGACCAGGCTGGCGTCGGCGCCACCGCGTTCGACCGGCAGCCGCAGCCGCGCGAAGCCGGCCTCGCGCAGCCAGCCGATCTCCTCGTGCGGCAGCTGGTGCGCGAGGTCGCGCGCCACCGCGCCCTCGCGGATGCGCGCGAACACGGCGCGGAACGGCCGCGCGAGTTCGTCGTAGCGCGCGCTGGGCGGTGCGCCCCAGGGATGGTCGATGGCGGAGGTGGGGAGCGTCATGCGGGGGAAGAGAGAAGAGGGGGAGGGGGGAAGGCCGGCGCGATTCTGGGACGCGCATCGGCCGCGCGGAACGAACGATTGCGCACATCCATATGCGTCCTTTCCCATGGCCGCCGCGCATGCCAGCCATGCATATGGCGCACCCTGGCACCGCATAGACGAAGTTCGCAGAAGCACATGCGAAAGTCGAGGTTCACGCGCCGCGCACGGCGCGCAGAATGGCCGCAGCCCTAGTCTGCACACGCGCAGCCCGCCGGCCGCGCCATCCATCCCATGCCCCAAACCCCCCTCAAGATCGTCGCCCTGTCCGGCGGCCTGCAACGCCCCTCGCGCACCCTGGTGCTGGTCGAGGAGCTGATCGAAGGCATCGCCCAGGCGATCCCGGTCGAGAGCCGCGTGATCGAGATCGGCAACCTGGTGCCGCAATTCGGCGCGGTGCTCTACCGCCCGCAATTGCCGGCCGCGGTCGAGGAAGCCCTCGTGGCCCTCGAGTCGGCCGACCTGGTGATCGGCGCCAGCCCCGTGTTCCGCGGCGCCTACAGCGGCCTGTTCAAGCACTTCCTCGACTTCGTGCACCACGATGCGCTGATCGACAAGCCGGTGCTGCTGGCCGCGACCGGCGGCAGCGAGCGCCATGCGCTGGTGATCGACCACCAGCTGCGGCCGCTGTTCAGCTTCTTCCAGTCGCACACGCTGCCGATCGGCGTCTACGCCACCGACCGCGATTTCGAGAACTACCAGGTGCGCAGCGAACTGCTGCGCGCGCGCATCGCGCTGGCGGTCTCGCGCGCGTTGCCGGTGCTGCGGCAGCTGCAGCCGCAGGCCGAGCGCACCGCGGCGCCGCGGCCGCAGCTGCACGCCGTGGCCTGAAACCGGGCCGCGCCCGGTCGGGGGTCAATGCACCTTCGGGAAGCCGTGGCGCTCGGCCAGCAGCGCGAGGATGCGGCGCGTGTCGGTCACGAAGCGCAGGGCGCCGAGCGACTGCGCGTCGGCCGGTGCCGGCGTCTCGTCGCCGAAAACCAGCACCGGCAGGCTCTGGTGCGCCTCGTCGAGCACCGCCACCACGGCCGCGCGCGGGCGCGGGAACGGCAGCCGGTGCACTTCGAGGCGCGCGGCCTGTTCGGGCGCCGAGGCCAGCAGCCCCTCGATGGGCAGGCCGTCGGGGCAGACGAAGGCATCGCCCGGGTGCTTGTCGTCGGTGAAGCCTGCCTCGAGCAGGAAGAGTCGGTCGCGGCTCATGCGAGGAATCCTTTGGAAGTCGGTGAAATGAAGAACCCAACGATGGAGCGAAGCCGCTCGCGGGCGAACGAAGAAAAGCACATGTGCATATCCGCATCGCGCGCTTGCGTTCCGGCGCCGGAGGCAGGGCGATGAACGAGGCGGGCGCGCGCCGCCAGATGCACCTGGGCGCCTTCTTCTTCGGCGTGGGCCATCACCTCGCGGCCTGGCGCCATCCCGACGTGGACCCGGGCGCCGCGAGCCGCATCGAGGCGCTGCGCGAATGGACGCGCATCGCCGAAGCCGCGAAGTTCGACGCCATCTTCTTCGCCGACAACGTCGGCCTGCCCGGACCGCCCGACGCGGTGGTGGCGAAGAACGCGCTGTGGTATCCGCTCGATCCGCTGGTCACGCTGGCGGCGCTGTCGCAGTCGACCACGCACATCGGGCTGGTGGCGACCGTGTCGGCCACCTACCTGCCGCCCTACCACCTGGCGCGCAAGTACGCCTCGCTCGACCAGGTCAGCGGCGGGCGCAGCGGCTGGAACCTCGTGACCTCGGGCAGCGATTTCGAGGCGCGCAGCTTCGGCCTGCCGCAGCAGTTCGCGCATGCGCACCGCTATGCGCGCGCCCATGAGTACGTGAAGATCGTCAAGGGCCTGTGGGACACCTGGGAGGACGATGCCTTCGTGCACGACAAGGCTGCCAACCGCTTCTTCGATCCCGCGAAGCTGCACCGCGTGGCGCACGAGGGCGAGAACTTCACGCTGCATGGCGGGCTGCAGACGCCGCGCGCGCCGCAGGGCTACCCGGTGCTGGTGCAGGCCGGCTCGTCGGGCGACGGCCAGGACCTCGCGGCGGCCACGGCCGAGGTGGTGTTCACGGCCCAGCAGACGCCCGAGGATGCGCGCGCCTTCTACGCCGGCCTCAAGGCGCGACTGGCCGCGCACGGGCGCGGGCCCGATTCGCTCAAGATCCTGCCGGGCATCTCGCCCTTCGTCGGTCGCAGCCAGCAGGAGGCGCAGGAGAAGTTCGAGCAGCTGCAGGGCCTGATCGACCCGGTGCTCGGCGTCGGGCTGCTGTCGACCTTCCTCGGCAACGTCGACCTCTCGGGCTATGCGGTCGACGATCCGTTTCCGCAGGACCTGCCGGTCACCGAGGGCTGGAAGAGCCGCCAGGCGCTGTTCTCGGAGATGGCGCGCCGCGACGGCCTGTCGATCCGCCAGCTCTACGAGAAGGTGGCGGGTGCGCGCGGCCACTGGACCGTGGTCGGCACGCCCGAGTCGATTGCCGACCAGCTCGAGCACTGGTTCAGCACCGGCGCGGCCGACGGCTTCAACGTGCTCGCGCCGACGCTGCCGCACGGCCTGGGCGACTTCGCGCGGCTCGTGATTCCCGAGCTGCAGCGGCGCGGGCTGTTCCGCACCGAATACACCGGCCGCACGCTGCGCGAGCACCTGGGGCTGGCACGGCCCGCGCATCCCGCCGCCGTGGCCGCATCGATTCCTTCCCACCGGCACGCCGAAGCATGAGCGAACCCACCGAATTCCTCTGGTACGTCCCCAACCAGGTCGTGGCCGGCCATCGCGGCGACGCCGCCGTCGAAGGCCACAACAGCCTCGATACGCTGACCCGGCATGCCCTGGCGCTCGAGGCGCACGGCTGGAAGGGCGCGCTGCTCGGCGCCGGCTGGGGCCGGCCCGACACCTTCACGGTGGCGACCGCGCTCGCGGCGCGCACCACCCGCTTCGAGCCGCTGATCGCGATCCGCCCCGGCTACTGGCGGCCCGCGCAGTTCGCCGCGGCAGCGGCCACGCTCGACCACCTGAGTGGCGGCCGCGTGCGCATCAACATCGTCTCGGGCAAGGACCAGCTCGCGGCCTATGGCGACAGCGAGGGCGACCCCGAACAGCGCTATGCGCGCACGCGCGAGTTCATCCACCTGGTGCGCCGGCTCTGGACCGAGGAGGGCGTGACCTACCGCGGGGAGCACTTCGGCGTGGAGAACGCCACCGTGCAGCCGCGCATCGAGGTGCGTGGCGCGCGGCGCCATCCGACGATCTATTTCGGCGGCGCCTCCGAGGCGGCCGAGCGGGTGTCGGCGACCGAGGCCGACGTGCAGCTGTTCTGGGGCGAGCCGCGCGACGGCATCCAGGAACGCATCGAACGGCTGAAGGCGCTGAGCCAGAGCCTCGACCGCGATCTTCCGCCGCTGCGCTTCGGCCTGCGGGTCACGACGCTGGTGCGCGACACCACCGAGCAGGCCTGGGCCGATGCCGAGGCCAAGGTGGCGCAGATGGCGCGCGGCGCGGCACCCGGCGAACCCGACCGCGCGCAGGCCGTGGGCCAGCGCCGGCTGCTGCAGTTGCACGAGCGCGGCGAGGTGCTCGACGACAACCTCTACACCACGCCCGGCAAGTACGGCGGCGGCGGTGCCGCCACCACCTGGCTCGTGGGCTCGGCGCAGGACGTCGCGCGCTCGCTGCGCAAGTACCAGGCACTGGGCATCACGCATTTCGTGCTGTCCGACACGCCCTACCTCAACGAGATCCGCCGGCAGGGCGAGCAATTGCTGCCGCTGCTGCGCGATGCCGCCGCATGACCAACCCTTCCTCATCGCCATGACCTCTGCTTCTTCCAATGGGCCCGGCCCGCGCTTCGGCATCTGGGCGCTGGTGCACGGCAGCCGCGCCGCGCTGCAGGACCCCGACGAACCCTACGACGCCTCCTGGCGGCGCAACCGCGCGCTGGTGCTCGAGGCCGAGCGGCTCGGTTTCGACTCGGTGCTGGTGGCGCAGCACACGGTCAATCCGCACGATGGCGAGAGCGCCCAGCTCGAGGCCTGGACGGCCGCCGCGGCGCTGGCCGCGCTGACCTCGCGCATCGAGATCATCGCGGCCATCAAGCCCTACCTCTATCACCCCGCGGTGCTCGCGAAGATGGCGCTGGGCATCGAGGAGATCAGCGGCGGGCGCTTCGCGATCAACCTCGTCAATGCCTGGAACCGGCCCGAGCTCGAGCGCGCCGGCATTCCCTTCGCCGAGCACGATGCGCGCTATGCCTATGGCCGCGAATGGATCGAGGTGGTGGAGTCGCTGCTGCGCGGCGAGCGCACGCGCTTCGCGGGCGAGCACTTCAAGCTCGACGACTACCGGCTGAGCCCGGCGGGCCTGCACCGCGCGCGGCCGCGCATCTACGTGGGCGGCGAGTCGGAGCCGGCGCGCGCGCTGGTGGCCGATCGTGGCGACACCTGGTTCATCAACGGCCAGCCGCTGGCCGACGTGCAGGCGCTGATCGCCGACCTGCGTCGCCGCGAGCGACCGGCCGGCTGGGCGCCGCTGCAGTTCGGGCTCTCGGCCTTCGTGGTCGCGCGCGAGACCGACGAGGAGGCGCGCGCCGAGCATGCGCGACTGCTCGCGCTCGCGGCGCTCGACGCGCCGCTGCGCGCGGCCAACAAGCCCAACATCGATCCCAAGGCCGTGATGTTCCAGACCGCGCAGAAGTCGCCGCGCGTGGGGTCGAACGGTGGCACCGCGGCCGAGCTCGTGGGCAGCTACGACAGCGTGGCGCGCCGCATCGAGGCCTTCCACGCGGCCGGCATCGAGCTCTTCATGCTGCAGTTCCAGCCCTTCGAAGCGGAGATGCGCCGCTTCGCCGATCATGTGCTGCCGCGCGTGGCCGGCGCGGCCGCGCGATCGCTCGAAGCACGCGCGGATGCCGCCCTGGCCTGAGAGCGTCCATTTCGAGAAAGAGCAGCGTCCCATGTCCATTGCATCTTCCGCCGTCATGCCCGGCCTTCATTCGGACCGGCGCCGCGCGCTGCTGCTGGGCCTGGCGGTAGCCGCCGTCGCGCCCGCTGCCGTGGGCGCCGCCGATCCCGCGCTCGCGGCGCTGCAGTCGGCGATCGACGGCCCGCAGCGCAGCGCGGCCAACCGCGCGCGCGATGGTGCGCGGCATCCGCTCGAGACACTGTCCTTCTTCGGCCTGCGGCCCGAATGGTCGGTGGTCGAGATCGCACCGGGCGGCGGCTGGTACACCGAGATCCTCGCGCCCTTCCTGAAAGCCCGCGGCCGCCTCTACGCGGCCCATGCGCCGGCCGACGGCACGCCCGAGCAGCAACGCGCCCGCGCGGCCTTCGCGAAGAAGCTCGCGGACGATCCCGCCCACTACGGCCGCGTGGTGCTCGGCACTTTGCCCACCGACCGCTTCACCGACATCCATCCGCCCGGTGGCGCCGACGCGGTGCTGACCTTCCGCAACATCCACAACTGGATCGCCGACGGCCATTTCGACGAGACCTTGCGCGCCTTCTTCGACGTGCTCAAGCCCGGTGGCGTGCTCGGCGTGGAGGAGCACCGCGCGCTGCCCGGCACCTCGCTCGCACGGACCATCGACAGCGGCTACGTGGCGCAGGACTTCGTGATCGCGCGCGCCCGCGCGGCCGGCTTCGTGTTCGACGGCGAGAGCGAGATCAACGCCAATCCGCGCGACACGCACGACCATGCGAACGGCGTCTGGGCGCTGCCGCCGACCCTGCGCGGTGGCGAAGTCGATCGTGCGAAGTACCTTGCCATCGGCGAATCGGACCGCATGACGCTGCGCTTCGTGAAGCCGCGGCGCGGGGCGGCGCGCGCCCAGGAGCGAAGCGCGCGAGCCGACGCGTAGCGCATTCGCGGCGTTTTCCGACAGAAGAAACAGCGGCCGGGCTTACGCCGCGACGCGCCGAGCTGCGAGCATGGAGGCCCATTTCTTTGCCCCATGGAGTCTCCCCATGAACCCCATCAGACTTGCCGTCGCAGCGGCCATCGCCGCGGTTTCGATGTCAGCGGCGCTCGCGCAGAACCCCGCGCCTCCGACGCCTGCGCCGGCGGGCGGGGCCGCCGCGACGTCGAATGCGCAGGGCAGATTGACCTCCGATGAATGGATCGCCGCGGGCGCCGGCGTCGCCATGTTTGCCGCGGCCATCAGCGGCAACAACGGCAATTCGGGCGGCGGCTTCGGCCTGATCCCCGGCACCGGGACCACCGGCACGACGGGAACGACCGGGCGCTGAGCGCGAGGCGTTCGCAGCCGCTCAAGATTCGGCCTGTCCGGCCCCCTCGGCGATCTTGTGGAGCAGCCGCAGGAACGTCCCCCGATCCTCCGCGCCGAGGCCGGCGCACACCTCGTCGTCGATCGAGCGCAAGACCTCGCGCCCCCGGCGGCGGGCAACTGGCCTTGGCCAAGGCCGGTCTGCTCGAGGATTTCCTCGCGTTGGCGCGCCATGAGGACCAGGGGCAACGCGGGCGCGAACAGCCTGCTGGCGCACATGGACCAAAGGCTCGCGGGGGAGTGAGAGAACCCCCGCACGCGCGAGCGCCTCAGCTGCGCAGCGCCGTCACCTCGATCTCGATCTTCATGCGCGGATCGGCCAGCCCCGCCGAGATCATCATCGCCGCGGGCCGCACCTCGCCGAAGTACTTGCGCAGCACCGGCCAGCAGGCCTCGAACTCGGCGCCGTCGGGCAGCACATAGGTCACGCGCACCACGTCGCGCAGGCTGGCGCCGGCCTCCCGCAGCGCCGCCTCGATGTTCTTCAGGCATTGCTCGGCCTGTTCGACCACGTCGTCCGAGATGGTCATGGTGGCGTAGTCGAAGCCCGTGGTGCCCGAGACGAACACCCAGTCGCCCGCGACGACGGCGCGCGAGTAGCCGATCTGCTGTTCGAAGGTGGAGCCGGAGCTGATGAGCTTTCTGGTCATGAGAGTGGTCCTTTGCGAAATGGGGGGTGGGGCAGGAAACGGCGGCTCGACTCTACCGGCCGGGGGCCGGGCCCGTTTCCGCCGGGCGCGTCATCCTCTAAAATGAGAACCATTCTTATTAATCCGGTGCCCCGTTCCTTGGGACCACCGGCCAGAGGTCCTCTTGGCGTTCACCGAAGCCGCATCCGCTCAGCCCGTCGAAGTCCTGTACAGCGACCACCATGGTTGGCTGCGCGGCTGGCTGCGCAAGCGCCTGGGCAATGCCTTCGACGCGGCCGACATCGCGCACGACACCTACCTGCGCATCCTCTCGACCGGCCGCGTGCCGCAGCCCGAGGAGTCGCGCCGCCACCTGACGCAGATCGCCAACGGCCTGGTGATCGACCTGTACCGGCGCCGGCAGATCGAGGCCGCCTACCTCGAGGCCATCGCCTGCATGCCCGCGGCGCTGGCGCCCTCGGAGGAGGAACGCGCGCTCGCGGTCGAGGCGCTGGTCGAGGTCGACACCATCCTGCACGGCCTGCCGGCCAAGGCGCGCACGGCCTTGCTGCTGTGCCGGCTCGAGGGGCTGAGCTACCGCGAGATCGCGCAGCGGCTGAACGTCAGCGTCTCCTCGGTCGAGAAGTACGTCGCGGCCGGCCTGCAGGCCTGCCACCGGGTGATGCATGGCTGATGCGCGCATGAACCCGAGCCCCGCGCTGCCGGGCCCGCTCGATCCCGCGGTGGTGCGGCGCGCGGCCGAATGGATGGCGCGGCTCTGGTCGGGCGAGGCCAGCGACCAGGACCGTGCCGCCTGCGAGCACTGGCGCGCCCAGCATCCCGACCACGAACGCGCCTGGAACCGGCTGCAGTCCTTCGAAGACAAGCTCCATGCCCTGCCGCGTGAAGCCGCGCGCCACGCGCTGCGCGAGCCGGTGCGCACCGGCCGGCGCCGCGCGCTGCAATTGCTGGGGCTGACGGCCGCCGTCGGCGGCATCGCCGCGGCGCTGCGCGGCACCGAGACCTGGCAGCTCGCCGCGTCCGACCACAGCACGCGCACCGGCGAGATCCGCGAGATCGCGCTGCCCGACGGCACGCGCGTGGTGCTGGGCACGGCCACCGCCATCGACCTGCGCTTCGACGCAAACGAACGCCGTCTGGTGCTGCGCGCCGGCGAGATCCTGGTGACCACCGCCCCCGATCCCGCCGGCGCGCACCGTCCGTTCCGCGTCCACAGCCGGCAGGGCAGCGTGGAGGCGCTGGGCACGCGCTTCGTCGTGCGGCAGGAGGCCGAGGCCTCGCGCGTGGCCGTGTTCGAGGGCGCGGTGGCGGTGCGGCCGGCGCGCGCGCCCGAGGCCATGGTGCGCGTGGGCGCGGGGCAGGGCACCGTGTTCTTCGCCGACCGTGCGCAGGCGCCCGGTGCCGTGGCCGACAGCGCGGCCGCCTGGACCCGCGGCGTGCTGGTGGCCGAGGACATGCGCGTCGCCGATTTCGTCGCCGAGCTGGCGCGCTACCGGCCCGGCGTGCTGCGCTGCGATCCCGAGGTGGCCGAGCTGCGCGTGACCGGCGTGTTCTCGCTGCGCGACACCGACCGCGCGCTCGAGAACCTCGCGCTCGCGCTGCCGGTGTCGGCGGCCTACCGCACGCGCTACTGGGTCACGGTGCGGGCCCGGTAGGCGGGCCGACGCCCGCGCCTGCGAACGGCGGCTGAAACTTTTTTCGTTTTTTTTGCGTTGCCGCTTGAGGTTCCGCCTTTCTCGTCCGGAAGACATGGGAGCACCAGACATCTTCCGAACTGAAAGGACCCCCGTCATGGCGAAACGCCTCCCGCAGCGCCCCCTCCCTCCACGCAGGCCGAGGCGCGCCGCCCCGATGACCGCGCCGAGCCGCCTCGCGGCCGCGCTCTGGATGGGGCTCGCGCTCGGCGCGACCACCGTCGGCCTCGCGCAGGCCCAGCCCGCGGGCCAGGCCGCGGCCGATGCCAGGCGCGGCTTCAACATTCCCGCCGGCCCGCTCGATCGCGCGCTCGGCAGTTTCGCGAGCGCCGCGGGCGTCGAGCTGTCGGTCGATGCCAGCCTGCTGCGCGGCCGCAGCAGCGCCGGCCTGGCGGGCAGCTTCACGGTGCGCGAAGGCTTCGCCGAGCTGCTGCGTGGCCATGGCCTGCAGGCCGTGCGCCAGGCCAATGGCAGCTTCACGCTCGATGTGGCACCCCCGCCGCCAGCGCCGACCGGGGCGGGCGAGGTGCAGGCCGGCCACGGCATGCTGCCCGAGGTGCGCGTGCACGACAGCGCGCCACCCGAGACCGCCACCGGCCCGGTGGTCGGCTATGTCGCGAAGCGCAGCGCCAGCGGCACCAAGACCGACGCCTCGCTGCTGGAGACGCCGCAGCTCGTGAACGTGGTGACGCGCACGCAGATGGACGACCAGGGCGCGCGCACCGTGGCCGAGGCGCTGCGCTACACGGCCGGCGTGCTGGCCGAGCCCAACGGCTTCGACGTGCGCTACGACTGGAACTACATCCGCGGCTTCAACACCTTCGGCACCCAGTGGCTCGACGGCCTGCCGCTGCCCGGCGATCCGGCCAGCTATGCGGTGCCGCGCATTCCGGGCTATGCGCTCGAGCGCGTGGAGGTGGTCAAGGGGCCGGCCTCGGTGCTCTACGGCAAGGCCATACCGGGCGGCCTGGTGAACCAGGTGACGAAGCGGCCGCAGGCGGTCGCGCAGCGCGAGGTGCGGCTGTCGGCCACCCACTTCGGCGGCGCCGAGCTCGCCACCGACCTCACGGGCCCGCTCGACGAGGACGGCAAGTTCCTCTACCGGCTGATCGCGCTGCGGCGTGACGCGCACACGCAGGTCGACCTGGAGCGCGACCGCCAGACCATGATCGCGCCCAGCCTCACCTGGCGGCCGTCGGCCGACACCTCGCTCACCGTGCAGGCCCACTACCAGAAGGACGATCCGCGCATGAGCCCGCGCTTCTACCCGGTGGTCGGCTCGCATGTGCCGAGCCCGGTGTTCGGCTACATCCCGCGCAGCCTGTACCTGGGCGAGCCGTCGACCGACAGCTTCAACCGCAGCTACAAGTCGCTGGGCTACGGCTTCGAGCACCGCTTCAACGACACGGTCTCGGTGCGCCAGAACCTGCGCTACGGCCATGCCGAGCAGGACATGTTCCTGGTGCGCGTGCATCCCTTCAATGCCTACCAGCCCGACGGCCACACGCTCAACCGCGTCTCGGCGATCTCGGACGACGACATCCGCTCGCTCTCGGTCGACACCCAGCTCGAGGCGCGCCTGCGCACCGGCCCGCTCGCGCACACGCTGCTCGCCGGCGTCGACCACCTGCGCGGCAAGCTGTCCTTCAACTTCGCCAACAGCGCCATCGGCGTGCCGCCGCTCGACGTGCTGAACCCGGTCTACGGCCTGCCGGTCACGCGGCCGAGCAGCTACACCAACTCGACCTTCCAGGCGGTGCGCCAGACCGGGCTGTACCTGCAGGACCAGATCCGCTGGGGCCGCGCCATCGCCACGCTGGGCCTGCGTCACGACCGCTCGTCCATCGACACCACCAACCGCATGCTGGCCGCGCGACCGGTGGTGCCGACCGAGGACTCGGCCACCACCGGCCGCATCGGCCTGGGCTACGTGTTCGACAACGGCGTCGCGCCCTATGCGAGCTATTCCACCTCGTTCCTGCCGGTCACCGGCGTGGACCGCTACAACCAGCCGTTCCGCGCGCAGAAGGGCCGGCAGTTCGAGCTCGGCCTGAAGTACGAGCCGACCGGCGGCTGGGGCTTCATGACCGCGTCGCTCTACCAGAACGACCTCGAGAACAGCCTCACGCCCGACCCCATGGACTCGCAGCGCTCGGTGCAGTCGGGCCGCCAGCGCCTGCGCGGCCTCGAGCTCGAGGCCAAGGCCGAGCTCACGAAGCGGCTCAGCATGATCGCGGCCTATTCGTACACCGACTCCGAAGTGCGCAGCAGCAACGACCGCAACCAGCTCGGCCGCCCCACGCTGCGCACGCCGCGGCACCAGGCCTCGGCCTGGCTCGACTACCGCTTCGAGAGCGTGCCCGGCCTGCAGGCCGGCATCGGCGCGCGCTACATGTCGGCCTACGACACCGCCGGCACCTACGACCCCTACCTGCGCGTGCCCGCGCTGTTCCTGTGGGACCTCGGTGCCTCCTACGACCTCGGCCTGCTCGGCGACGCCTGGAAGGGCGCGCGGCTGCGCCTGACGGTGGCCAACGTGTCGGACCGGCGCTATGTCTCGCACTGCCTGATGCTGGCCGGCTCGCCCTGCAACTACGGCGCGCGCCGCACCGCCACCGCCACGCTCTCGTACGCCTGGTGATGGCGGCGCTCGCGGGTCTTTGCACGGTGCTCGGCGCGCTGTGCGTGTACCGGGCCGCGCCGCATCAGCGGCTCGGCGGCGCGGTGTCGACGCCGCGCGTGTGGCGCGGCATGGGCTGCGTGCTGGTCGCGCTCGGTGCGGGGCTGTTCTGCCGCGCGCTGCAGCCGGCGGCCGGCCTCTTCAGCGCCCTCACGCTCCTGATGTGCGCGTGGATCGCGCTGCCGTGCGCCACCGCGCTGCGGCGCTCGCCGAGCGAGGACCGCCATGGCGCGCGCTGAGGACCGGAGCGGCGCGACCTGGTGCGGACTTGCGCTCGCGGGCGCGCTGCCCGGCTTCGCGCTCGCGATCGCGCTGTCGGGCCTGTTCGCCTGGCTCGGGCCGGGCGGCATGGCGCCGCTCAACAAGTACCAGTTCAACATGTGGATCGTGCCGCCGCTGTGGCTGGGCATCTGCTCGGCGGTGTTCATGTTCCGCTCGGCCCTGCGCGCCTGGGCCTGGCTGGGTGGCGCCACCGCCGTGGCGGGCGCGGTGCTGTTCGCCGTGCGCCATCTCTCGGGCTGAGCCATGCGCGCCGACACCCTTCGCACCTACAAGACGGTCCACACCTGGACCGGCATCGTCGCGGGCCTCGCGCTGTTCATCGCCTTCTACGCCGGCGCCCTGACCATGTTCAAGGGCCCGCTCGACCGCTGGGCCACGCCGCCCGCGGTGGTGGCGGCGCAGTCGCGGGGCGCCGACGAATTGATCGCGCAGACGCTGGCCGCGCGGCCCGATGCGCGCGTCGATTTCACCCTGCATCGGGCGCGCCACGGCGCGCCCGAGCGCGTGGCGTGGAAGGCGCGCGGCGAGGAGCGCGGCTGGAGCGCCAGCTTCGCGGCCGACGGCACGCTGCGCATCGCACCTGACGCGCCAGCTGGCCTCGGCCAGTTCATCGACGTGGTGCACCGCACCGTCGCGCTGCCGGTCGACCTCGAGACCGGCACGCTGGTCATGGCCATCGTCAGCGCGCTCTATGCGCTGGCGATCGTCTCGGGCGTGGTCGTGCTGTGGCCGACGCTGGTGAAGGACTTCTTCGCCTTGCGCGTCGGGCGCAACCTCAAGCGCATGTGGCTCGACGCGCACAACGTGATCGGCATCGTGAGCCTGCCGTTCCACCTGGTCATGGCGCTGAGCGCGGTGGTGTTCGGCATGCACGACCTGATCTACGACGCGCAGAAGGCCGTGGTCTACGGCGAGCCGCGCTTCGAGCGGATCTGGAAGGCCAGCGGCCCCTTCAGCGCGATCCGCCCCGATCCCGCGCCGGCCGCGCTGCTGCCGCTGCCCGCGCTCGAGGCGCGCGTGCGCGCGCAGGCCGAGGGCTTCATGCCGCACACGCTGCGCTTCCGCGGGGCCGGCACGGCCGGTGCCGCGGTCTGGATCGCGGGCGACATGCCGTGCTGCATGACGCGCCAGGCGCAGGGATCGTTCGTGCTGGCGAGCGCGGTCGACGGCCGGCTGCTGCACACCGAGTACCTGGCGGGGCAGCAATCGGGCTGGATGGCCTCGGTCTCGGCCTTCTTCTCGCTGCATTTCGGCGCCTATGGCGGCGGCACCGTGCGCTGGGGCTATTTCTTCCTCGGGCTGGCCGGGGCCTTTCTTTTCTATTCGGGCAACCTGCTGTGGGTGGAGTCGCGCCGGCGTGCCGAGCGCGGCGGGGCACGCGTCGAGCAACGCCGCTCGAGCCGGTGGATGGCCGCGGGCACGGTCGGCGTGTCGCTCGGCTGCGTGGCGGCGCTGTCGCTCACGGTGGCGGCCGAGAAGTGGCTGTGGGCCTGGCAGGGTGAGGTGCTCGCGCCATGGCGCGAGCATGTCTATCACGCCGTGTTCCTGGGCAGCGTGGCCTGGGCCTTCCTGCGCGGCGCTTCGCGGGGTGCCGTCGAACTGCTCTGGCTGGCCGCGGCCGCGGCCCTGGCGGTGCCGCTGACCGGCATCGCCGGGTGGCTGCTGCCGTCCTCGGGGTTGTGGCTGCGCGCCGATGCGCTGGGCGTGGATGCCTTCGCGCTGCTCGGTACCGCTGCCCTTGCCTGGATGGCACTGCGCACGGCCCGCCGCGCGCGCGAAGGGCCGGCAGACAGCGTCTGGGCCGCGCGCGCATCTCGGCCGGCAAGCTGAGCCCTTGACGCGCCGGCGCCGGTCGTGGCGACGGGGCACTTTCCTCAGGCCCGCCACGCCGGTGTCCGACAAACCCGGCATGCCTAAAACTGTAAATTCCTGTGTCAGCGAACCGGAATCTTCGGTTATTTTCCCTGCCGACCTGGCGGGGCCCGGTCGCGACAACGAGGAGCAAACGCGTGAGGCATTGGTGGCTGGCGGCGGGTCTTTCAGTGGCGGGCAGCCTGGCGTGGGCGCAGCCCGCATGGTTCACCGTGGTCGGCGATCCGCTCGACAAGGCGGCCGACACGGTGCAGGTCGACCCCAACCGCATCGCGGCACCGCCGCCCGCGGAAGGCGAGGCGAGGCCCGAAAAGCCGCTGATCGAGATGAACGTGCGCGTGAACCGATCGGGCCCGCGCTTCAACTGGGACCGCGTCCCCTATCGCTCGTACGAATCGCGCGTGGTCTTCGACTGCCAGGCGAAGAGCGCGACCTATGTGCAGGCGCGCTTCTATGCCGAGCCGCTGTGGCGCGGCGAGCCGCACCAGGTCGCCGATTACAGCGCGGCGCCCAAGCCGATGCGTTTTCTCGACATGACGCCGAATCCGACGGCGCGGATCGTGCGGGCGGCTTGCCGGATGCGGGCGAGCTGAGCCAAAGAAAAAAGGCGGCCGATGGGCCGCCTGTGCGAGGGTGAGGGGCCCCGGCTTACTTCGCCGTAGGCATCACGAACTCCGCCCCCTTCGGCGTGCTCTCGGGCCAGCGCTGCATGATCGACTTCTGCTTCGTATAGAAGCGCACGCCTTCCTCGCCATAGGCGTGCATGTCGCCGAACAGCGAGCGCTTCCAGCCGCCGAAGCCGTGCCAGGCCATCGGCACCGGGATCGGCACGTTGATGCCGACCATGCCGACCTGGATGCGGCGGCCGAATTCGCGTGCCACGTTGCCGTCGCGGGTGAAGCAGCTCACGCCATTGCCGAATTCGTGGGCATTGACGAGGTCGACGGCGTCCTTGAAGTTGGCGACGCGCACGCACGACAGCACCGGGCCGAAGATCTCTTCCTTGTAGATGCGCATCTCGGGCGTGACGTGGTCGAACAGGGTACCGCCCATCCAGAAGCCGTCGTCGCAGCCCTTGCCGGCCTTGGCGCCGTCGAACTGGCGGCCATCGACCAGCAGCTTCGCGCCTTCCTTCTCACCCTGGGCGATGTAGCCGGTGATGCGCTCGTGCGCGGCACGCGTGACGATCGGGCCCATCTCGGCCTCGAGGTTCTCGCCGTCGAGCACCTTCAGGGTCTTGGTGCGCTCGATCAGCTTCGGCATGATCTTCTCGGCCGCGTCGCCCACCAGCACCGCCACGCTGATCGCCATGCAGCGTTCGCCGGCCGAGCCGTAGCCCGCGCCGATCAGCGCGTCGACGGCCTGGTCGATGTCGGCGTCGGGCATGACCACCATGTGGTTCTTCGCGCCGCCCAGGGCCTGCACGCGCTTGCCGTGGCGTGCGCCGGTCTCGTAGATGTAGTTGGCGATCGGGGTCGAGCCCACGAAGCTGATGGCCTTGACGTCGGGATGCTCGAGCAGCGCGTCGACCGCGGCCTTGTCGCCTTGCACCACGTTGAACACGCCGTCGGGCAGGCCGGCCTGCTTGAGCAGCTCGGCGATGCGCAGCGAGGGGCTCGGGTCGGTCGGGCTGGGCTTGAGGATGAAGGTGTTGCCCGCGGCGATCGCCACCGGGAACATCCACATCGGCACCATCACCGGGAAGTTGAAGGGCGTGATGCCCGCGACCACGCCCAGCGGCTGGCGCAGGGTCCAGTTGTCGATGCCGGTCGAGACCTGGTCGGTGAAGTCGCCCTTCAGCAGTTGCGGAATGCCGCAGGCGAACTCGACGATGTCGATGCCGCGGCTGACTTCGCCCTGCGCGTCGGTGAACACCTTGCCGTGCTCGGCGGTGATCAGGTGGGCCAGCTCGTCCTTGTGCTGGTTGAGCAGCTCGAGGAACTTGAACATCACGCGGGCGCGGCGCAGCGGCGGCGTGTCGGCCCAGGCCGGGAAAGCGGCCTGCGCGGCGGCCACGGCGGCGGCGACCTGGCTGGCGTCGGCCAGGCCGGCGCGGCCGGTGACGGCGCCGGTGGCGGGGTTGGTCACGTCCTGCGTGCGGCCCGAGGTGTTGGCCACGGCCTGGCCGGCGATGTAATGGTCGATGGACTGGATGGGCATGGTGCGTGTCTCTCGTGTGAAAGGAGGCGGGGATGCGAAGGAATGCGGGGGGTCGAGGGCCAGTTTAGGCAGCGCGGTCGTCCTCGCCTAGACGCGAAGCTTGAACTTATTGTTTGCGATAGTGAACAATGGATCCATGAAGACCCAAAATATCGAGTCGCTCTGGACCCACCTGCACTGGCTCACGGTGCTGGCGCAGCAGGGCAGCTTCACGGCGGCGGCGCTGCGGCTCAACGTGAGCAAGGCGGCCATGAGCCAGCGCATCGCCGAGCTCGAGCGCGCGGCCGGCGCCTCGCTGGTGCAGCGCACCACGCGCAGCGTACGGCTCACCGAGGCCGGCCAGCGGCTGGTGGAAGACATGCGCGGGCCCTTCGAGCAGATCGCCCACAGCTTCGAGGGCGTGCGCGATCTGGCCGGCGTGCCGCGCGGGCTGGTGCGCGTCACGGCGCCGGTGGCGCTGGCGCGCCAGCAGCTGGTGCCGCGGCTCGCGGCCTTCCTGCGCGCGCAGCCCGAGGTGCGCATCGAGCTCGACATGTCCGATCGCCTGAGCTCGCTCGCGATGGAGGGCTTCGACCTCGCGATCCGCCATACGGCCGCGCCGCCCGACACCCACGTTGCCTGGACCCTGTGCGACACCCGCTCGGTGCTGGTCGCGAGCCGTGCCTACCTGCGCCGCCGCGGCACGCCGCGCGAACCGCAGGCGCTGGCCGGGCACGACTGCCTGCACTACCCGCGCGCGCAGGAAACGCCGACCTGGCATTTCGAGGCGCGGGCCGCGGCCTCGAAGGCGGCGGTGCAGCGCATCACGGTGCCGGTGTCGGGACCGCTGGTGGCCAACAACAGCGAGGCGCTGCGCGACGCGGCCGTGAGCGGCCTGGGCATCGCGCTGGTGCCCGACTTCAGCGCCCAGTCGGCGCTGCAGTCGGGCAAGCTGCAGGAGGTGCTGCCGCAATGGCGCTCGGTCGGTGCCTTCGGCGAGAAGCTCTATGCGATCCGACCCTATGCCACCCATGTGCCGCGCGCCGTGGCCGTGTTCGTGGCCTGGCTGCGCGAGACCCTGGCCGAGGGCTTCGACGCGTGATCGAAGCACCGACAATGCAACGCCACGGCGCAGGCGCGCCGCACCTCCCTCTCTTCTCATGACACGTTTTCTCCACACGGCCGACTGGCAGATCGGCCGCCAGTTCGCGAGCTTCGACCCCGAGCACGCGCCGATCCTGGCCGAGGCGCGCATCGCCGTGGTCGAACGCCTCGCCGCGCTCGCGCTCGAGCACCGGGTCGACGCGGTGCTGGTCGCGGGCGACGTGTTCGATGCCCAGACCGTGTCCGAGCGCACGCTGCGCCGGCTGTTCAATGCGCTCGCTGCCTATCCGGGCCCGTGGCTGCTGATCCCCGGCAACCATGACGCCGCGCTGGCCGAGAGCGTGTGGACGCGCGCGCAGCGCCTGGGCGCGGTGCCGGCCCACGTGCACCTGCTGCTCGCGCCCGAGCTGCGCCTGTTCGAGGCCCAGGGCTTCGCGGTGCTGCCCGCGCCGCTCGCGCAGCGCCACACCTACAACGACCTCACGGCCTGGTTCGACGAGGCCGACACGCCCGCGGGCCTGCTGCGCATCGGCCTCGCGCACGGCAGCGTGCAGGGCCTGCTGTCGGAGGACATCGATTCGGCCAACCCGATCGCGCCCGAGCGCGCGGCGAGCGCACGGCTCGACTACCTCGCGCTCGGCGACTGGCACGGCTGCAAGCGCATCGACGCGCGCACCTGGTACGCGGGCACGCCCGAGCCCGACCGCTTCAAGGACAACGGCTCGGGCCAGGCGCTGCTGGTCGAGATCGATGCGCCCGCTGCCGAGCCGCGCGTCACGCAGCTCCAGGTCGGCCGCTTCCGCTGGCAGGCCATCGCCGGCGTGCTGCAGGTCGCGACCGACGCCGATGCGCTCGAAGCGCAGCTCGAGGGGCTCGATGCGAACGACGTGGTCGACCTGCGCGTGCAGGGTCGCATCGACCTCGCGGGGTTGCAGCGGCTGCAGGCCGCGATCGGCCGCGCGGAGGCACGCGCGCGCCACCTGCAGGCCGACCTGTCGGCGCTGCGGCTCGAGCCCACCGACGAGGACATCGCCGGCCTGCGGGCCGACGGCTATCTGGGCGAGGTGATGCAGGAGCTGCGCGAGGCCCAGGCCGGCGCGGACCCGGCGCAGGCGCGCATCGCGCAGGACGCGCTGGCGCTGCTCGCGGCCGAACTCGCGCGCGGCGCGGCGGAGGGAGCCCGGCCATGAAGCTGCAGATCACCCGCATGCGCGTCGAGCAGCTGCGGCGCTTTCGCGCGCCGTTCGAACTCGACGGCTTCGAGCCCGGCCTCAACATCGTCGCGGCCGCCAACGAGGCCGGCAAGAGCACGCTGGTGCGCGCCATCCGCGCGGCCTTCTTCGAGCGCCACCGTTCCACCCAGGTCGAGGACCTGCGCCCCTGGGGCGAGGGCACGGGCGCCGCGCCGCAGGTCGAGCTCGACTTCCTGCTCGACGGCCAGCCGCACCGGCTGATGAAGAGCTTCCTCGCGAAAAAGCGCTGCGTGCTCGATGCCGGCGCGCGCAGCCTCGAGGGCACCGAGGCCGAGGACCACCTGGCGCAGCTGTTCGGTTTTTCGTTCGCGGCCAAGGGCGCGAGCCGGCCCGAGAACTGGGGCATTCCGGGGCTGCTGTGGGTGGAACAGGGACGCGGCCAGGAGCTCGACGTGAGCCATGCGCGCGACCACCTGCACGATGCGCTGCGCGACCCGGCCGGCGATGCCGCGGCGCCGCTCGCCGCGAGCGGCGGCGATGCGCTGCTCGACAGCCTGCGCGCTCAGCGCGACGAACTGCTGACCTCGACCGGCAAGCCGCGCGCCGCCTATGCCGAGGTCATCGAGCAGGCCGCCGCGCTGCAGGCGCAGCGCGCCGCGCTCGATGCGCAGATCACCAGCTACCGCGAGCAGGTCGACCAGCTCGCGCTGATGCGCCAGCAGCACCAGGCCGACGAGACGGCCCGGCCCTGGGACGCGCTGCGCGAGGAACTGCAGGCCGCGCAGACGCGCAACGAGGCGCTGCAGGCCGGCCAGGCGCAACTGCTCGGCGACCGCGCGCGGTTGCGGCAGCTGCAGGAGACGCGCGACCTGCTCGCCAAGGCGCTCGAAGGCCTGGCGCAACAGCAGGCGACCGCGCAGGCGCGCGAGCGGGCCGCCGAGGAGGCCGAACGCCAACTGCGCGAGAGCGACGAGGCCGTGGCCCAGGCGCGCACGCAGGCCGACGCGGCGCAACGGCGCGTCGATGCCGCGCGCGAGGCCTGGCGCGCGGCAAGCCAGGAAGCGCAGCGGCGCGGCCTGCAGCAGCAATTGCAGCAGGCCCAGGCCGAGGTCGCGCGCCATGCCGAGAACCTCGCGCGCGCCGAGGAAGCGCAGGAGCGGCTCGCGGCCCTGCGCGCTACGGCTGCCTCCACACCGGCGATCCAGCCGGCCGAGCTCGACCGGCTGCTCAAGCTCGAACGCGCCGAGCGCGATGCCGACCTGCGCCGCCAGGCTGTCGCCACGCGATTGCAATTCGTGCTGCCCGAAGGCCAGGCGCTGCGCCTGCAGGCGCGCGGCGAAAGCCACGAGCTGCGCGCCGAGGGCGAACGGCTCGTCGACGCGCCCGCCACGCTGCACCTGCCCGGCGGCGGGCAACTGATCATCACGCCCGGCGGCAACGATCTCGCGGGCCTCGCGCGCCAGCATGCCGATGCGCGCGAGGCGCTGCAGGCGGCGCTGCGCTCGCTCGGCGTCGACGAGGTCGCGCAGGCCCAGGCGCGGCAGCGCGCCGCGGCCGACCTCGAGGCCCAGACCCGGCTCGCGCAGCAGGCGCTGGCGATCGTCGCGCCGCGCGGCATCGACACGCTGCGCGGCGAGCATGCCCAGGCGCAGGCCCGCCATGCGGGCGCGCAGGCCGCGCTCGAACGGCTGCCCGCGCCGCCCGCGGGCGAACTGCCGTCGATCGAGGAGGCCGAGGCCGCGCAGGAAGCCGCCGTGGCGGCCGAGCAGGCGCTGCGCAAGACCCTGGGCGAGGCGCAGCGCCGTCAGTCGGCCGCGCAGGGCGCGAGCGAAGCGGCGCGGCGCGAACTGGCCGCGGCGCAGGCCACGCTGGCCGACCCGGGCCGCCAGCAGCGCCAGGCGCAGTCCAACCAGCAACTGCTGGCCGCGAGCGCCGAGGCCGATGCCCTGGCCGCGCGCATCGAGCTCACCGAGACCGAGTTGCAGGCCGCGCGGCCCGACATCGTGCTGCAGGACATCGAGCGGCTGCGGCGCAGCATCGAGCAACTGATGCGCGGCCACCAGCAGCGGCGCGAACAGCTGCTGGTGCTGGAGAGCGGCCTGCAGCAGGCCGGCGCCCAGGGCCTCGAGGAACAGCGCGAGGCGCTCGCCGGCCAGCTCGCGCAGGCGCAGCGCCGGCAGGCCGACCTGCAGCGCCGTGCCGAGGCGCTGTCGCTGCTGTGCCGCAAGCTCGAGCAGAAGCGCCAGGCCACGCTGACCCGGCTGCAGGCGCCGCTGCAGGCGCGCATGCAGCACTACCTGCCGTTGCTGATGCCCGGCGCCACGGTGGAGATGGATGCGGGGCTCGCGCCCGCCACGCTCACGCGCGCGCGCCTGGGCGGCGCGGTGGAGAGCGGTCAGTTGCAGGAATTGAGCTTCGGCGCGCGCGAGCAGCTGCGGCTCATCAGCCGCTTCGCCTATGCCGACCTGCTGCAGGAGGCGGGCCGTCCGACCCTGCTGATCCTCGACGACGCGCTGGTGCACAGCGATGCGCCGCGCCTGGCGCAGATGAAGCGGGTGCTGTTCGATGCGGCGCAGCGGCACCAGGTGCTGCTGTTCACCTGCCATCCCGAGGACTGGCGCGATATGGGGGTGGCGCTCAGGGCCTTGGCCTGAGCGTTGTTCGTTCGCTGGACGAGGCGGATAAAATGGATATCTTCGAGATATCCAAAGGAGTGATGGCATGCCAACCCGTTCCCTCGCCAACCAGATCGCTTTTCGTTACCGCCCGGTCGACAGCGCCACCGGGGTGACGCGCGAAACCGCCAAACGCCTGGCGGAGCACCTGGGCGTGGACGAAACGCAGGCCATTCACCAGGCGTTGCATGAACTGGCCGTACGCGTGCTGCCGCAATACGAAGCCGACGAGGGCCCGTTGACGGCAGCCCAAGTCCGGCAGATCAGGAAGAAGGTACCGCAGGGTGGCAAGCGCTCGGTGCGCTCGAGCCTGTTCGATACGGAGACCGCATGATTCACCAGTGGTGGGGCGAGCCCACCGCTGGCGAGATCGTCTGGTGCCATTTCCCCGATGACATCCATCCTCGTCCGAAGCCGCGACCCGCTTTGATCCTCACGGTGTTCGACGACGATGCACCCCGCTTCACCGTGCGCGTGGCCTATGGCACCAGCCAGCGCACCACGACATTGCACCGCGGAGAATTTGCCATCCTGCGCGACCGCCACCCGGCCGCCTATGCGGCTGCCGGGCTGAGCTACGACACGAAGTTCGATCTCAAGCAGACGCTCGAGCTGCCCTACAGCACCGAATGGTTTTCGGTGCCGCCTGCGGCACCTCACGGGCAGATGCCCAAGCTGGGGGTGCTGCACCCGTCCATCGTGCGCGCCGTTCAGGCTGCGTTCCGGGCAGCAGCAGAGTGACAAGTGCGAGAGCGCCCCGCCTTACTTCGCCAATCCCACCGGCATGCTCGCCAGCGAAATCTCTTCGGGTTGCGCCTGCACCGACACGGCCGACGCGGGTGACTGCGCCACGGCCGCCCGCTCGCGCTGCACCGCGAGGTAGAGGCAGGCCATCGTGACGACCACCACCACCAGCGACACGAGCACGGTCCAGGTGGCGAGCGAAGCCTCCTTGTGGCCGCCGCCATCCGCGATCCAGTTCTTTTGCGCCACAGCCATTTTGGGAACCTCCAGGAATATGGCCGCAATGATCGCGAGGGGCGCCGGGGGAGGCACGTCGGACGGCGCCGATGGCGCATGTAACTGAATGCCTCCTGCGGCTGGCGGCGGCGTGCTCAATCGGTGGCGACCAGCTTGAGCCCGATCACGCCCGCGAGGATCAGCGCGATGCACAGCAGCCGCAGCGGCGCCGCCGAATCGCCGAGCACGAGCACGCCGACGATCGCGGTGCCCGCCGCGCCGATGCCGGTCCAGACCGCGTAGCCCGTGCCCATGGGCAGGGTGCGCATCGAGAACGACAGCAGCACCACGCTGGACAGCCCCGTGGCGACCGTGAACAGGGCCGGCACCAGCCGCGTGAAGCCCTCGGAGGACTTCATCGCGAAGGCGAAGGCGATCTCCAGCAGCCCGGCGAAGCCGAGCAGGGTCCAGGCCACGCTCAGGCCTTGGCGGCGGCCACGGCCGCGGCCGGCGTGGCGCGGAAGGTCACGCCGAGGCGGTTGAAGGCATTCATCAGGCCGATGGCATAGGTCAGGTCGACCAGTTCCTTCTCGCTGAATTCGGCGCTGGCGGCCTGGTAGTCGGCATCGGGAACGCCGGTGTCGGCCACGCGGGTCACCGATTCCGACCAGGCCAGCGCGGCGCGTTCGCGCGCGCTGAACACGGCGCCGGCCTCGTGCCACACCGGAACCAGCACCAGCTTGTCGACGGCGAGGCCGCCCTTGAGCAGGTCGCGCGAATGCATGTCGATGCAGTAGGCGCAGCCGTTGATCTGCGAGACGCGCAGGTAGACGAGGTCGACCAGTTCCTTGGGCAGGCCGCTCTTCTGGAGCGCGGCGTACACCCCGCCGAAGGCCTTGTAGCCTTCGGGCGAAACCTTGGCGTAGTCGATGCGATGGGTCATGACGGATCCTCTGGAAGCAATGTGCGTTGAATGAAGAACCGTATGGTGCGCCGGCTTGGTCTACTTCAGAAGAGCCATGATTGGCCTTGCGTTCCAGGCCATGATCCGGCCGCGACGCTTCACATCAACGGCAGGATCCGCCTTGCGAAGCGCTCGGCCGTGGCGGCGGAATCGACGTTCGTGAAGGCCATCATCAGCGCGGGTGCAATGTCCCGGTCGACGGCCCAGTCGCTCAGCGCCTCCGCGAACAGGCCTTCCTCGCGCATGCGCGCGACCAGCCTGCGGTCGGAGCGCCGGCCCTGCAACCGCAGGATCAGGTGCATGCCGCCCGGCTGTTCGTCGATGCGCACCTTGGCGCCGAGCACGCGCTCGAGGCCGATGCGGGTCGCGTCGCGGCGCTCGGCATAGAGCCTGCGCATGCGCTGGATGTGGCGCGCGAAATGCCCTTCGGCGATGAAGTCGGCGACGATGGCCTGCGTGAGCTGCGGGCTGCCGCCCGCGAACATCGCCTGGGTCCGTTCGAAGCGCTCGATCTGCGCCTCGGGCACGACGAGGTAGGCCAGCCGCAGGCTCGGGAACAGCACCTTGCTGAAGGTGCCGGCATAGATCACGCGGCCGTCGCGGTCCAGGCTCTTGAGCGCGGGCAGCGGACGGCTGGCATAGCGGTACTCGCCGTCGTAGTCGTCCTCGACGATCCACGACTGGTTGCGCCGGGCCCAGTCGAGCAGCGCGAGCCGGCGCGGCAGCGACAGCGAGATGCACAGCGGGCTCTGGTGCGCGGGCGTGACCACCGCGGCACGCGCCTTCGGGGCGAGCCGCAGGCCCTCGGCCACCACCAGGCCCTCGGCATCCACCGGCACGGCCACGCCCGCGAGCCGCATCGCGGCCAGCAGTTCGCGCGTGGGCGGATAGCCGGGGTTCTCGAACCACACGCGGTCGGCGGGCTTGAGCAGCGCCTGCGCGACCAGCTCGAGCGTGTGGCGGTAGCCCGAGGTGAGGAAGACCTGCGAGGGCGCGCAGTCGATGCCGCGCGACACATGCAGGTAGGCGGCGATCCCGGCGCGCAGCGCGGGCAGGCCCGGCACGGCCGGATGCGTCATGTCGATCGGCTGCATCGCGCGCGCGGCGCGTGCGCCAAGCCGTGCCCAGATCTTGCGCGGAAAGACGTCGAGCGCGGGCAGGCCCATCTGGAACGGCAGGATCGAATCGGGCCGGAAGCTCGGCGTGTAGGGGGTTGCCGCCACCGGCTGCTCGCGCGCGACCGGCATGCGCGGGCGCAGGCTCGGCGACACCACCGTGCCCGCCTGCCCGCGCGCCTGGATGTAGCCCTCGGCCGCGAGCAGGCCGTAGGCGGCATCGATGGTGCCGCGCGCCAGGCCGAGTTCCTGCGTGAGCGCGCGCGCCGAGGGGATGTGGTCGCCGGGGTTCAGCGTGCCGCTCGCGATCGCGTTGCGAAAGCGCCCGTAGATCTGCCGGTAGTAGGGCTCCGGTGACTTCGGGTCCAGCGGCGAGAGATGGGCGAGGGTCCCTGCGGCCATGGCGTGCTCAAGGAGAAAAGGAGGTGCACGGGATCGTAGCACCGGGCCGTCGATCATGGCCCATTCAATATGTAGCTTCATGGCTCTTCATGGCAGGCCATGCGATTTCTAGAATCGCCGCCATCACATCATGGGGAGCGAACGATGAACATCCTGCACCTGGACTGCAGCCCGCGCGGACAAGACTCGGAGAGCCGCCGGCTCTCGCACAAGATCGTCGAGCACCTTCGCAGGCAGGCGCCCGCGGCGCTGCTCGTGCGGCGCGCGATCGGCGACGGCGGCCTCGCGCACATCGACGCCAACTACGCGCTCGGGCAGCACTCGGGCACGGCCGAGGTCGTGCCGCGGGGCGCGGTCGCGACTTCCGATGCCCTGATCGAGGAGCTCGAGAAGGCCGACGTGGTGGTCATCGGCACGCCGATGCACAACCTGAGCCTGCCTTCGGTGCTCAAGGCCTGGATCGACCACGTGGTGCGCGCGCGCCGCACCTTCCGCATGACGCCCGAGGGCAAGGTCGGCATGCTGCGCGACCGGCCCGTGTTCATCGCGATCGCCTCGGGCGGCCGCTTCTCGGGCGAGCGCGCGCGGCAGCCCGATTTCCTCACGCCCTATCTGCGCGCGATCCTCGGCAGCATCGGGCTCACCGAGCTGCACTTCTTCTCGGTGCAGGGCACGGGACTGGGCGAAGCGGCCGTGGCCGAGGCGAGGTCCGCGGCGGACCTCGCGCTCGCGGCGCACTTCGGGAACTAGTTCAGTCTCAGGCGAACATCGCGCGCGAGATGCCCGCGCGCCGCAGCATGGCCTCGAACACCAGCCGGTTGACGGGGCCGCGCCCCGCAACGCGCGTGGCCGGCACGGTCTCGAGGATCTCGGCGGGAATCGCGCGGTTGGCCCCGCGGCCGGCATCGGACGCGAGCTGGATCTCGCAGGCGCGCTGCAAGGTCCACAGGCGGTTGAAGGCGGTCGGGATGTCGGGCCCCGCGGTCAGCAGCCCGTGGTTGCGCAGGATCAGATGGTTGGCCTGGCCGAGCGAGCGCACCAGCCGCGGCTGCTCGTCGAGGTTCGTGGTCACGCCCTCGTAGTCGTGGTAGGCCACGTCGCCGTACATCATCGCGCTGTAGAAGTTGTCGTGCCGCAGGCCCTCTTCCTTCGAGGCGACGGCGCAGCCCGCGGTGGTGTGCACGTGCATGATGCAGTGCGCGTCGGGCCGCGCGGCATGCACCGCGCTGTGGATCACGAAGCCCGCCTTGTTGACCGTGTAGGCGCTCTCGCTTTGCGAGTTGCCGCCGATGTCGGTGCAGATCAGGTTCAGTGGCGTGACCTCGGCGTAGTGCAGGCCGAAGGGGTTGATCAGGTAGCGCGCTTCCGATCCCTCGCCGGCCTCGTCCACGCGCAGCGTGATGTGGTTGAAGATCAGCTCGGTCCAGCCGAGGTGGTCGAACAGCCGGTAGCAGCAGGCCAGGTCGAGCCGGGCGGTCCATTCGGCGGCCGGCATGCCGGCCGGCGCGGGGGGAGCGGGTGGGGCCGAGGCCGCATCCATCGTCATTCGTGTGTCTCCTGGGTTCTTCGTTCGGATCGTGAGGGGTGTGCCGGTCAGTCGACGGTGGCGCCGGTCGACTTGATGACGCGGCCCCAGCGGTCCGTTTCCTTGTCGATCCAGCGCGAGAAATCCTCGGGCGAGCCGGCCACCACGTCGAATTCCAGCTCCCGGAGTTTCGCGCTGATCTCGGGCGAGCGCACGATCTTCACGATCTCGGCATTGAGCCGGTCGATCACGGGCCACGGCGTGCCGCCGGGCGCGAGGAAGCCGACCCATGAGGTGGCGACGAAATCGGGATAGCCCGACTCGACCATCGTCGGCACCTCGGGCACGTTGGCAAAGCGCTTCTCGCCCGTGGTCGCGATCACGCGCAGCCGGCCGTCCTTGACGAACTGCTGCACGTTGCCCGGCACCAGGAAGGCGCTCTGCACGTTGCCGGCCACCAGGTCGACCAGCGCCGGCCCGGCGCCCTTGTACGGCACGTGCGTGATGTCGACCTGTGCGGCCGACTTCAGCATCTCCATCGTGAGGTGCGAGGCGCTGCCCACCGCCACCGAGGCATACGACAGCCCGCCCTTGCGCGCCTTGGCCAGCGCGACGAACTCGGCCGGCGTCTTCGCGGGCAGGTCGGCATTGACCACGAGGTACTGCGGCGAGGTCACGGCCAGCGTGATCGGCGCGAGGTCCTTGCGCGGATCGAAGGGCATCTTGCGAAACAGCGTGGCGTTGATCGCGATCGGCCCGTTGTAGCCCACCAGCAGCGTGTGGCCGTCGGGCGGCGACTTGGCGACGTAGTCGGCGCCGATGTTGCCGCCCGCGCCGGGCCGGTTCTCGACGATCACCGGCTGGCCCAGCGCCTCCTGCAGCTTCGGCTGCACCAGCCGTGCCACCGTGTCGTTGGTGCTGCCGGTGATCGGCACGATGATGCGCACCGGCTTGGTGGGCGCCCAGGGCGCGGCGGTGCTGGCACCGGCCAGCACGGCCAGCACGGCCAGGCCGAGCAGGCTCGCGAGCTTCTTGATGCGGTTCATGGCGTCTCCTTGGCGGGCTACTTCTGCGGCGCGGGAATGGAGGCGATCACGCCCGCCCACTTGTCCGACTCGGCATGGATGAAGCTCTTGAAACCGGCCGGACCGAGGTAGCGCGGTTCGGCCGCGAGGCCGACGATCTGCGACTGCACCTCGGGCTTGGCGACCACGGCCTGGATCGCGCCCGCGAGCTTCTCGATCGCCTCGGGCGGTACCTTGGCGGGCGCGAACAGGCCCATCCACGCGGTGGCCGAGTAGCCGGGCACGCCGCCCTCGGCGATGGTCGGAATCTCGGGCGCGACCGCGCTGCGCGCGGCGCTGGTCACGCCGAGTGCCACCAGCGCGCCGCTCTTGATGTGCGGATAGGCCGAGGTCAGGTCGACCACCGCCACCGGCAGCTGGCCGCCGAGCAGGTCGGTCACCGCGGGGCCGCTGCCGCGGTAGGGCACGGCGACCAGCTTGAGCTTCGCCATGCTGGCCAGCAGTTCGCCCGCGAGGTGCTGCGCCGTGTACTGGCCGGTGGTGCCGTAGCTGGTGCCCTCGGGCGTGGCGCGCGCCTTCTCGATGAAGCCGCGCAGGTCGCGCAGCCCGGTCTTGGCGCCGGCCACCAGCACCAGCGGGATGTCGGCCACCTTCGCGACCGGCGCGAGCTGCTCCTGCGGCTTGAGCGGCGCGGCATCGGGCAGGTTCGGATTGACCACGATCGCGCCGGTGGCGCCCATGCCAATGGTGTAGCCGTCGGGCGCGGACTTCGCCACGCCGATCAGGCCGGTGGCGCCGCCGCCGCCGGGCTTGTTGTCGACCACCACGGGCTGGCCGAGCGAGGCCGAGAGCTCGCGCCCGACGATGCGCGCGATGCCGTCGGCCGAGGCGCCGGGCGCGAAGGGCACGACCAGAGTCACCGGTTTGGAGGGAAAGGGCTGCGCCGTGGCGGCGAAGGCGCAAAGCGCGAGGGCGGTGCTCGCGAGCGCACGCGCGTTGAAGCGCGTCGAGAGGATCTTCATGGGGCTTGTCTCCGGTGTGTGGGGGCGTCGACGGATGGCCGGGGTTCGATGGCCCGGTCCTGCCCGCCGCGTGTCGACGTCAGTCGGGCGCGAGGTCCTTGATGTCCTCGCAATGGATCAGCTCTTCGTCGCCCGCGGCGAAGTCGCCGCGCGGCGCGCTCAGGATGCGCAACTGCACCCAGATGCCGTCGCCCATGTTCTCGACGATCTCGCCGATGGCGCCGCTGCGCAGTTCGAGCCGGCGGCCCGCCTCGAGGTGCATGATGTTCAGCATGGGCGGGCCTCAGAAGAACATGGTGAGGTTCTTGGCCAGCAGCACGTTCTGGCCGAGCCGGATCTCGCGCCGCGCGAGCTGCCACCGGCCGTCCACGCGCCGCAGCACGTCGCTGCGCTTGCCGGCGAAGTAGTACTCCTCGTGCTCGCAGCGGTTCTGGTAGATCAGGAAGCCGCTGAGCACCGACACCTCCTGCTGGCCGGCGGCGTTCTCTTCGATCGCGGTGAGCTGCACGTTGGTGACGAGGCGGCACAGCCGCGACAGCGGCTCCTCGGCCCAGTGCACGCCGGTGAGGATCTGCTCGGCGCGCTTGGTCAGGGTCCACTTGCCCTCGTTGAACCAGCTCATGTCCTTCTCGTAGCGGGTCTTCTCGCGCGTCTCGTGCTGGCCGAACTTGACGTTGAACATCATCGGCATGAAGTACACGAGGTCCTCGGCCAGCGTGTCCAGCCATTCGCGAAAGCGTCGCTGGTCGAGCATCTCGGCCTCGTCGTAGAGGAACTCCTCGATCTCGCGCTTGAGTTCGTAGTAGCGCGCGTCGCGCGGCGGCCTCGGCGGCGGGCTGGCGACGGCGGTCGGTTCGGTGAGGGTCTCGGTCATCGATGCGTCCTTCGTGGGAGATGCGGTCAGGAATTCGGTGCGGGCGGGATCGGTCCGCCCTGGTTCGCGAAGCAGCCGACGTCGACCACCGTGCCCGAGACGGTGGCGGCGTCGTCGGACAGCAGGAAGGCCACGGCGTTGGCCAGGTCGCGCCCGGTGGCCGGGCGGCCCGCCACCGTGCCCGCGACCTTGCGGCCCGCGAACAGCGCGGCGTCGCCGCCCACGCGGCCCACGCTCATGCCCGAGACGATGCCGCCGCCGCCGGGAATCGCGAGGTTCACGCGGATGCGCTGGTGGAAGTGGTCGTAGGCCATCGCGGTGGTGAGCGCGAGCACCGCGCCCTTGCTGGCCGCGTAGGCCGCCATGTTGGGCTTGCCGTGGCCGGCGCCCGAGCCGATGTTGACGATCGAGCCGCCGCCCTGCGCGGCCATCGCCGGGATGACGGCGCGCGAGGCGAGGTACACGCCCTTCACGTTGACGGCCAGGATGCGGTCGAACATCTCTTCGCTGGTGTCGAGCACCGTGCCGAGCGGGCCGATGGCCGCGTTGTTGACCAGGCCGTCGATGCGGCCGAAGCGCGACAGCGCGCGTTCGACCACGCGCTCGACGTCGGCGGCGCTGGAGACGTCGGCCTCGAGCACCTCGATGCGCTCCGCGAGGCCCGCGGCCTCGGCCGCGGCGCGCACGCCCTCGAGGCCCTGCGCGGTGCTCGAGACCTGCGGCTGCGCGAGCCCGAAGGCCAGCACGCGGTGGCCGCGCCGGGCCAGCTCGAGCGCGATGGCTTCGCCGAGGCCGAAGGTGCCGCCGGTGACGAGGGTGACGGGCTGGTGCGCCATGCCTGCCATGCCTGCCCTTTCTGCCATTTCCGCGGCCGTCATCCGGCGAAGCTCGCCGCGCCGGTGTCGTGGCGGCCCAGCAGAGTGTCCCAGTCGGCGCCGTCCATGTAGTCGCGCCAGCGGCGGTAGAACTGGCGCGGGTTCTCCTCGCTGACCTGCAGGCTCACGTTGCCGGGTACCGGGCCCTCGGTGGTGACCTTGCCCATCGACTGCTGGTAGTTGTAGGGATAGCGCTTGGCGATGGTGCCGCGGCTGCCGGCGGTGGCGTAGTTCCAGTTCTCCATGTCGTCCTGCTCGGTCATGCCGGCCGGGCCCGAATAGCGCATGTAGTAGGTGCGCAGGAAGTCCTTCACCTCCTGCGGAGCGTCGGCGTCGACCAGGAAGAAGCGCCAGGCCTCGGTCGACTCCGGCCCGTTGGGATGCCACACGCAGAGGTTGCGCGGCTGCTTGCCGTGGAACGAGGTGTTCGGATAGATGGTGCCGACGAAGGGCACCAGCCGGTTCTTCTCGGCGCCGAGCCGGCGCTTGCGCTCCTCGTGGCAATGGCGGAAGTACTCGGCGATCACCGGGTTGTTCTTGTAGGTGTCGACGAAGGGCGTGTCTTCCGGCAGCAGCGCGCTGTGCACGCCGTGGCCGGCGGGGAAGTTCACCCACAGGTGCTGCGCGTACTCGAGCTCGTTGTCGCGCCGGCCCTTCACGCCGACCTCGGCGCTCGGGCCGATGCCGATCAGGTCGACCGAGCGGTGGCTCACGTTGTGATAGGTGTCGCCGAGGAAGTTCTCGGCCGCGAACTTCCAGTTGCAGGGGATCACCCATTTCTGCACGCCCACCAGCACTTCGGAGCCGCCCTCGCGGCCGTCGCGGCAGTCGAGCGCGAGGTCGAGGTGCGCGCGCGCATCGCCCAGGTAGGTGAGGAAGTCGGGCGCGTCCTTGTCCCAGGTGGCCCAGACCGTGCCCTTGTAGATCGCGAGCTGCGCGACCTCGATCAGCGACCAGTTCTCCTTCTCGAGGCAGCCGTCGTAAATGGCCTTGAACTGCGGCACGCCGAACAGCTTGCCCTCGGTGGTGTAGCTCCAGCTGTGATAGGGGCAGGTGAAGAGCTGCGTGTTGCCATGGTCGTACTGGCACACCTTCATGCCGCGGTGGCGGCAGGAGTTGAGGAACACGTGCACCTTGTTCTTCTTGTCGCGCGTGAGGATCACCGACTCCGCGCCCATGCGCGAGGTGAAGTAGTCGCCGGGCTTGGGGATCTGGCTCTCGTGGCCCACGAAGAGCCAGGCGCGCGTGAACACCTTCTCGAGCTCTTCCTCGTAGACGTCCTTGCTCGAGAAGATCTCGCGGCTGATCGTGCCCTGCTTGAGGTCGACCATCCGGTGATAGACCATCGGTGTCGTCGTCGTCATTCGTTGCGTCCTTGTCGTCGTGTGCGTCGGGTGGGGAATCGGAGAGCGGCGCTTCAGTTGAAGCGTTCGCAGAGCATGTCGGCGCGGGCCAGGCCGGCCGAGGCCGCGGCGCTGCGGCCGGCCTCGACCATCGGCGGCGGGCCGCACAGGTAGATGCGCGTGGCGGGATCGAGCGCGAGCGTGCCGATCAGGTCGGTGGCATAGCCGCCGTGGCAGGCGTCGCCGGGCTCGGCCTCGGCGGCCAGGCGCACCTCGAGCGCCGGCAGCCGTTGCTTGAGCTGTTCGATGCGCTCGAGCGCGAACAGGTGGGCGCCGGTGCGCACGCCGAGCAGCAGCGTGGTGGGCTGCATCGCCGCGCCTTCGCGCGCAGCGATCGCCTCGAGCATCGAGAGGAAGGGCGCGAGCCCGGTGCCGCCGGCCACGAACAGGCGCGGCCGCGGTTCCTGGCGCAGGAAGAAGCTGCCGCGCGGCTCGCTGAGTTCGAGCGTGGTGCCGACCGCGGCCGACTGCGCGAGCCAGCTCGAGAAGGCGCCGCCATCGACCAGCCGCACGTAGAACACCAGCGTGCTGTCGCCCGAGGCATTGGCCATCGAATAGGAGCGCCAGGCCTCGCTGCCCGCGGCGCGCAGGCGCACATACTGGCCCGGCTGGAAAGTCACGGGCGCATCGACGCGGACCTCGAGCCGCATCGTCTCCAGCGCCACGCGCTCGAGCGCGCTGACCGTGCCTTCGATCGGCGGCGGTTCCTCGGCCGTGGCCTCGGAGAGGTCGTAGGGCAGCTCGATCACGCAGTCTTGCGCCGTGACGCGCGAGACGCAGCACAAGGTGGCGCCGTCCGCGCGGTCGGCATCGGGCAGCACCGCGCGGTCGTAGTCGCCGAGTTCGACGCTGCCGCAGACCAGCTGCGCGGTGCAGGTGCCGCACTGGCCGTTGCTGCAGTCGGTGAGCAGGTTCAGCCCGGCCTCGGCGGCCGCGGCCACGACGGTGTCGCCGGGATTCGCGTCGACGCGGCGCGTGCCGCCATCGGCGAAGAGCAGGGTGATCGCGACGCTGGCGCTCATCGGTGGCTCCTTGGGTGCGCCGGTCAGTCGACCTTGAGGTTGGCGTTCTTCGCGAGCGCGGTCCAGCGCGCGATGTCGGCGGCGATCTGCCTGCCGAAGGCCGCGCTGTCGACATGGCCCGGCTCCATGCCGAGGGCCTGCAGCTTCTTCACGGTGTCGGGCTCGGCCAGCACCTCCTTGAGCGCGGCGCGGATGCGGTCCGCCACCTCGGTGGGCGTGCCCGCGGGCGCCACAAGGCCGGTCCAGATCGGCACGTCGTAGCCGGGCGTGCCCGACTCGGCGATGGTCGGCACCTGCGGCAGCACGCTCGAGCGCTTGGCCGTCGTCACGGCCACCGCCTTGAGCCGGCCGGCCTGGATCTGCGGCAGCACCGCCGCGATGTCGAGGAAGCCGAGGTCGACCTCGTTGCCCAGCAGCGCGGTGATGACCGGACCGGTGCCCTTGTAGTTGACGTGCGTGAACTTCGCGCCGCCCTCGCTCGTGTAGAGCTCGGCCGCGAGCTGGAACGAGGACGAGGCCACGCCGTGGTTGAGGCCGCCGGCCGGCGCCTTGGCCGCGAGCGCCTTCAGCTCGGCCATGGTCTTCGCGCTCGACGCGGCGTTGGTCGTCACCACCAGCGGGAACGAGCCCAGCAGCGCCACCGGCTGGAAGTCCTTGACCGGGTCGTAGGGCAGCTTGCCGTAGACCGCCGGGTTCACCGTCATCGCGCCCGACGAGGCCACGAACAGCGTGTAGCCGTCGGCCGGCGCCTTGGCCACCAGCTCGGCCGCAATGATCGAGTTGGCGCCCGCGCGGTTGTCGACCACGAAGGACTGCTTGAGCCGCTCCGAGAGCTTGACCGAGATCAGCCGGGCCAGGATGTCGTTGGTGCCGCCGGGTGCGAAGCCGACCACCACGCGCACCGGCTTGTCGGGATAGGCGGCCTGCGCGGGCGCGGCCAGGGCTGCGAGAAAGAGGGCGGCGGCCGCCAGCAGAGAGCGGCCGCGGAGGCGGGAAGGGGTGGCGGGGTTCATCGTGTCTCCAATCGCTTGTCGCTGCGGGGTGTCCGTTGTATGGACTGTGCGCTCATTATACGGACAAGATTCGATCGCGCAATCGGGTCGCGCCGGCGCGGCCGCACGGAGCGGGGGAGGGGATCGGGCGGGAAGCGAAAATGCCGCGATGCAAAGCGACAACACAGGAGGGGCCATGGAGCCGAAGGAGAAGAACTCGGAGAACGTGCGCGCGGTCAACCGCGCCCTCGACATCCTTCTGGCGTTCACCAAGGACGACGCCGAGCTCACCGCCGGCGAGCTGCTGCAGCGCGTGGACCTGAGCCGGCCCACGCTCTACCGCATCCTCTACACGCTCGAGACCAAGGGCTTCATCGTCTCGGTCGGCGACCCGCAGCGCTTCCGCCTCGGGCCCTCGGTGGCGCGGCTGTCGCATGTGTGGACCGAGACGCTGGACCTGTCGGCGCTGGCCGAATCGATCATGCGCGGGCTGTGGAGCGAGACCCGCGAGACCGTCGCGATGTTCGTGGCGCAGGGCGAGATGCGCCTGTGCCTGGCCGAGATGCCGAGCCCGCAGCCGCTGAACTTCAAGCGCGGCGTCGGCTACACCGAGCGCATCGCCCGCGGCGCCAGCGGCCGCGCGATCCTGGCCTTCATGCCCGGGGCCGACGAACGGCTCGAGCAATACACCAAAGACCTGAAGATCGACCTCAAGAAGCTGCGCGCCGAACTCGATCGCACGCGCGAGCGCGGCTATGCCGTCAGCCGCGACGAGCTGATCGAAGGCGCCGTGGCCGTGGCCGCGCCGTTCTACAACGGCCGCGGCGTCGCGGGATCGATCGGCATCTTCGGCCCGGCCGCGCGCATCGGCGAGGGGCATGTGGACGCGCTGGGGCGGCAGGTGGTCGCGGCTTGCGCGAGGCTGTCGCAGGCGTTGGGGGTGAAGGGGGCGGGGGAAGCTCCGTAGTCGCGGTTATTCCCGCATCCCGTACGCAGGGCTTCAGCTACGCCTGCGTGATCCGTTCGAGCGCATCGCGTGGGGTGGCGATGGGAACGCCCTCGCACTGCCCGAGCACCAACAGGTCCTGGTCGCCTGAGACGATGAGGTCGGCCTGGGCTGCCCGTGCCAGGGCGAGCACCGCAGCGTCGTCCGGATCGCGGCACACGGGCTCGGCCAGTGGCTCGACCTCGATCAATTGCACGACCGCCGCGTAGTCCCGCAGCACCTCGAGGGCTTGTTTGCCGATCACGCCCAGTTGCTTGCGCAGCGATGCGCGCGTGAGCACGTCGGCCAGTTCCTCGAACAGGTCGGGGCTGCTGTAGAGCTGCAGGTTCGCGCGTGCGCGGATGGCGTGCAGCAGGTGGTGGGGCGTGCCGCGCCACAGCGCGCGGAGATCAGGGTATTGGTATCAAGGACGAGGCGCATCCGAACCCCGGTCGGCATCGTCTTGCCCGTCGTTTTCGGCCCGGCGTGCGCGGCGCTCGGCGCGCGCGGCGTCGATCTCGGCCTGGAGTTCATCCTCGCTCATGGGCGTCACGCCTGCGGCCTCCAGCGCGGGTGCGATGGCCAGCAGCCGGTCCAGCGCGACATGGCGCCTGGCGCTGGCCGAGAGGGATTCCACAAAGCCGTCCACCTGAGCCACTTGCTCGGGCGACAGAGCCTTGATCTTGGCGAACAGGGACTGCTGGGTGATGGCGGTCATGGCGTGATAGCGGGGTGAAGCCGACGATGGTGCGTTTAACAGGCGAGATGGCGGCGGTTGGGTGGGCAGATGACCCAAGTATGCGCGTGTTCAGTCAAACAGTGCCTCGTGCTCCGGGGAGGGCGCCAGGGTGAGCGGGTTATCCCCTGCACGATCTGGAAGCGGGTAAATGATCGCTAGCGCGCGCCATGCCCATCGCCGGCCCGTGTCTCTGCCATCGACCATTTCGTATGGATGTGTCCTTCTTGATGGACATTTTCTAATTTTTTTGCAAAAATGTGGCGTATGCAGGACAAAATCCGGCTTCCCATCGAGCTTGGCCAGGCGATCCAACGCGCGCGCAAGGAAGGCCGCCTGAAGGCGACCGACATCGCCGCACGCTCCGGCCGTGCACGCAACGTGCTCTACCGGCTGGAGCGCGGGGACGACATCACCGTCGCGTCGCTGCTCGACATCCTGCGCGCCATGGATCTCACGATTCGCCTCGAACGCCTGGGCATGCCCACGCTGGAGGAAGTCGCGCAGCGCTTCGGACAGGACGAGGACGACGATGCTTCCTGAAAAGATCAGGCAGCTCGAGGTCGAGATCGCCGGCGCGCCGGCCGGCCAACTGCTCAAGCATTCGATCTACGAGTTCCGGTACCTGGACAGCCGCGCTGAGCAGCCCTCGGTCGCATTGCTCATGCCGCCGACCCGGCCGACCTACCAGGACGGCAACCTCTTCGCGGTGATGGATCAGAACCTGCCCGAGGGTGACCTGTACCTGCGGCTGCGCGCGATGTTTCCGAAGCAGGAGCTGACCCCGATGCATCTGCTCGCGGTGGTGGGGTCGAACGGCATCGGCCGCCTGGGCTTCCGACTGCCCGGGGCGCCGGCGCTCGCCGCGCCCCGGCTCATCGACCGCAAGACCCTGCTCGCCACCCGCTACACGCCCGAGGTGTTCGACGAACTGGTGCGGGCCTACCTGAGCACCGGTGCCGGCATCGGCGGCATGCAGCCGAAGATCATGGTGCCGGACCGGGTCAGCGTTCCGGTGCCCACCATCATCGTGAAGGCGGCCGCGCCGTCCTACCCCGGCCTGTCGGCCAACGAATTCCTGTGCCTGACGGCGGCCGGCCACGCGGGCATCGAGACACCCACCTTCGACCTCTCGGACGACGGACAGCTGCTGCTGGTCGACCGCTTCGACATCGCGACCGATGGCTCCCGCATCGCCTTCGAGGACATCGCGGCGCTGATGGGTCTTCGCGTGCGCGACATCCAGTCCGATCGGAAGTACCACGGCAGCTACCAGCGCATCGCCGAGCTGATGCGGTACCTCCAGTTGCCGATCGAGAACCTCGAGCGCTTCTTCGCGCAGGTTGCTTTCAGCGTCATGGTGCGCAACGGCGACGGCCACCTCAAGAACTACGGCCTGCTCTATACCTCCGCGGCCGACTGCCGCCTCGCGCCGATGTTCGACGTGGTGACGACCGCGCTCTACCGCTACACGCGCTACGAAGGCGGCTCCGAGCTCGAGGACCGCACGCTGGCGCTCAAGCTCTTCGCCGGCAAGGGCCACACCAAGGCCTATCCGACGACCGAGGAACTGCTGCAGTTCGGCAGCAAGGTCTGCGCGGTCGCGAAGCCGGAAAGGGTGCTCGCGCGAATCGCCGAGGGGATGGCCAAGACACTGGAAATCGCGGCCCGCGACCCGCGGATTCCGAAGGACCTGCTGGCGCAGATGCGAAACATCTGGAGCGATGGCATGGCCCACGCGAAGGGTCGGTAGGCCACTGGAACACCTGTCCTAAAGCGTCTCCCCCGGATCGAAATCCAGCTCCACCTTCGCCCCGTTCGGATCGTGGCAGAACAGCTGCCAGGTCCCCGCGCCCGCCTGCTGCCGCAGTTCGTACTTCACGCCCGCGGCGTCGAAGCGCGCTTTCACCGTGCGCAGGTCCTGCGCGGTGAAGGCCATGTGGTCGATCACGCCGGTGCGCTGCGCGGGCACGGGGCGGCCGAAGTACAGGTGCAGCACGGCCTGTGGCCCGCTGCCGTAGAGCCAGGCGCCCGGAAAGCCGAGGTCGGGCCGGTGGCCCACGCGCAGGCCGAGCAGGCCGGTGTAGAAGTCCAGCGTCTGGCGCTCGTCTTCCGCGGTGACGGTGAAGTGGTTCATGCCGACGATCACGGGCGTTCTCCTTGCATCGTGTTGACAGGCCCTAGGCCAGCAGAACCAAGGCGCCGATGCTGGCGCGCGATTCGAGGCGTTCATGGGCGCGCGCCGCGGCATCGAGCGCGAAGCGTTCGATCGGCGGCTTGCGGATGGCGCCGCTGGCGAGCGCATCCCACAGACGCTGCGCGCGCTCGGCCAGTTGCGCGGGCGTGGCGACATAGTCGAACACCACGGGCCGCGAGAAGCTCAGCGACTTGGCGATCAGCAGGTCGGGCGGCAGCGCGGCCAGCGCGCCGCTGGCCTGGCCGAGGCTGATCCAGTGGCCGCGGCGCGCGAGCGCCGCATGGTTCTCGGCGCGCGCGGCCTCGCCGAGGCCGTCGACCAGCACGTCGACGCCGCCGCAGGCGCGCTGCACCGCATCGGCGAAGCGGTAGTCGCGCGTGACGATCACGTGCTCGCAGCCATGGTCGCGCGCGACGCGGGCCTTCTCCTCGCTCGAGACGGTGCCCACCACGACCGCGCCGAGGCTGCGCGCCCAGGAACACAGCAGCAGGCCGACACCACCGGCCGCGGCATGCACGAGGATGCGCGTGCCGCGCTGCACGCGGCCGAGGTCGCGCAGCAGGTAGTCGGCCGTGAGGCCCTTGAGCAGCAGCGCCGCGGCCTCGTCGTCCTCAACCGCCGCGGGCAGCCGCACCACCCAGTCGGCGGGCACCGATCGCACGCTGCGGTAGGCGCCGGGCACGGGCCCGAGGTAGGCCACGCGGTCGCCGGGAAAGAGGCCGCTGACGCCGGGGCCGACATCGATCACGCTGCCGGCCGCCTCCATGCCGGGCACGCCCGGCGCGCCCTCCGACACCGGCAGCATCGCCGGCATCCAGCCGCGGCGCAGGTAGACGTCGAGGAAGTTCACGCCGATCGCGCGCTGGCGGATGCGCACCTCGCCCTCGGCGGGCGCCGCCGCCTCGTCGTCGCGCGGGCGCAGGACCTCGGCGCCGCCGTAGGCTTCGAGGCCCACGCTGCGCCGCGGCAGCGCGAGCGCGGCCGATGCGGCGATGCCCGCGGATGACGTGGGCGCCCCGCGCTCCAGGTAGCGCCGCAGGTTCTCGAACCCCGCCTCGTAGACGCCGCGCGCCACCGTGTCGCGCAGTTCGCGCTCGCGGCCCGGCGGCGTGGCGAAGGTCGATTCCCAATGCCAGAAGGTGCGGTCGCCGTCGGTCACGGGCTTCAGGGTGACGGTGGCCACGTAGCGCTGCAGCGGCAGGGTGGCCTCGACGATGCAGTAGGTGCTTCTGTGTTCGCTGTCCGACAGGCTCAGCAGCTGCTCGCGGATGCGGTTGCCGTCGCGCAGCGTGAAGCTGCGCACGCAGCCCACCTGGTCGCCGCGTTCGTCGCCCTCGATGCGGCTGGCCTCCACCACCTCGTGCCAGTCGGCATGGCTGTTGAAGTCGCGCAGCACCGCCCACACGCGCTCGATCGGCGCGTCGATGACGGTGGAGCGCACGACCCGCTGCAGCATCAGCGGCCTCCGAAGTGCCGCTTCAGCGCATCGAAGCCGCCCTGGAACACACCCTCGCCGATCGAGTCGGCCAGCTCGCGCTCGCGATGCGCCTCGCAGTCGAACTCCGCGCTCCATTCGGCGAAGCAGCGCCCGCCGTCGGTCACCGGCGTGAGCTTGAGCGTCGCCGTGTAGTGGCTCACGCCCATCGGGCTCTCGAGGATCTCGTAGCTGCAGCTGTAGTCGTAGTCCGAGAGCGCGAGCAGCCGTTCGCGGATCATGCCGCCGTCGCGCAGGTGGAAGTGGCGGATGCAGCCCACGCGGTCGGCCGGCTGGTTGTTCTCGATCCGGCTGTCGGCGATCAGCGGATGCCATTGCGGCAGGCCGTTGAAGTCGCGCACGCGCGCCCACACGTTGTCGGCGCTCGCGTCGATCACGCTCGAGACGTAGACGTTCACCATGCCTTATTCCTTGGGCGTGCCGGCGCCCAGCGCGGCACGCGCGCCGCTGCTCTCGTTGACCAGCTTCTGGATGTCGCCGCCCTCGATGCCGATCTCGCGCAGCAGCTGGTCGACCAGCGGCGCCTGGGCCCGAAAGCGCAGCGCCGAATTGACCAGCCCGTCGGCGAAGTTGCCGCCGCCCTCGGCATTGCGCGCGCCGCCCGACGAACCGCCGAAGCCGTCGACCTGCAGGATCTTGATGCCCTCGATGCGCTCCATCGGCCGCACCGACTCGCGGATGATGCCCTCGGCCTTCTCCACCAGCCGCATGCGCAGGGCGGACATGCGCGCCTCGGGCGTGAGCATGTTGTGCGCCTCGTTCATCCAGCGCGCGGCCTCGGCCTCGATCTCGGCGCGCACGCGCGTGGCATCGGCACGGATCTTCTCGGCGTCGGCATCGGCCTCGGCCTGGGCGCGCAGCGCGGCGCCGCGGTGCGCGCTCGCGTCGTGCTCGGCCTGGGCCGCGGAGGTCAGCCGCAGCGCCTCGCGCTCGGCGATCAGCGTGGCCGCGATCAGCTCGATGGTCTTCTTGCGCTCGGCGCTCTCGACCTCGCGTGCCGTGAACACCTTCTCCTCGGCCGTCACGGCCTGGGCGCGCGCGGCCTCGGCTTCGGCCTGGGCCTCGCTCTGCGCCTTGCTCTCGCGCGCCACGGCGATCGAGCGCTGCTGCTCGGCCAGCTCGAGCGAGGTGCGGCGCTCGAGCTCGGCGCTCTGGATTGCGCGCTCCTTGCCGATGCGCTCCTCCTCGATGGTCTGCTCCGAGCGGATGCGCGCGGCATCGATGCTCTGGCGCGCCGCGATCTGCGCGCTCTCGGCATGCTGCTCGCGCTGCGCGCGCTCGATCGCCACCTCGGCGCGCTGGCGCGAGCGCGCCATCTCGACCTCGCGCTGCTGCGTCAGCCGCGCATGCTCGCTCTCGCGGTCGATCTCCAGCGACAGCTTCTCGGCCTCGAGGTTCTTGTTGCGGATCGCGATCAGCGTGTCCTGCTCGACGTCGTTGCGCTGCTTCTTGCGGCGCTCGATCTGTTCGGTCAGCCGCGTCAGGCCCTCGGCGTCGAAGGCATTGCTCGGGTTGAAGAACTCCATGCCGGTCTGGTCGAGCTGCGTGAGCGAGGCGGCCTCGAGCTCCAGGCCGTTGTTGGTCAGGTCCTCGGCCACCGCCTCGCGCACCCGCTTGACGTAGGCGCCGCGCTTCTCGTGCAGCTCCTCCATCGTCATCTCGGCCGCGGCGGTGCGCAGCGCGTCGACGAACTTGCCTTCGACCAGTTCCTTGAGCTGCTCGGGCTCCGTGGTGCGCAGGCCCAGCGTCTGCGCGGCCACCGCCACCGACTCGGCCTTGGCGGCCACGCGCACGTAGAACTCGGCGATCACGTCCACGCGCATGCGGTCCTTGGTGATCAGCGCCTTGTCGCGCCCGCGGCTGACCTCCAGCCGCAGCGTGTTCATGTTGACCGGGATCACGTCGTGCACGATCGGCAGCACGAAGGCGCCGCCGTCGAGCACCACCTTCTGCCCGCCCAGGCCTGTGCGCACGAAGGCGCGTTCCTTGGAGCTGCGCAGGTAGAGCCAGTGCAGCAGCCAGACGACGATCGCGACCGCGATCGCCACCACCAGCAGCCCGAGGATGAAACTTCCGAATTGAGAACCTGACATGGATGTCGTCTCCTGGTTTATCGCGTGATCTGAACGAAGCGGCGCGTGGTCTCGGTCAGCGCCACCTCCGCGGGCAGGCGCTCCATCGAGCTGGCGCCATAGAAACCGTCGCAGGCGGGGCAGCGCGCGAGCACGTACTGCGCATCCTCCGGCGTGGCGATGGGGCCGCCGTGAAAGAGCACGATCACCCCGGGGTTCACTTCCTGCGCGGCCGCGGCCCAGCGGTTGATCAGCGGCACGCAGTCGTCGAGCTTCAGTGCCGTCTCGGCGCCGATCGCGCCGCCTGTGGTCAGGCCCAGGTGGCAGACCACGATGTCGGCGCCCGCGCCGGCCATGGCGCGCGCATCGGCCTCGCTGAAGACATAGGGCGTGGTCAGCAGGTCGAGGGCGCGCGCGCGGGCCACGAGCTCGACCTCGAGGCCGTAGCCCATGCCGGTCTCCTCGAGGTTGGCGCGGAAGGTGCCGTCGATCAGGCCCACGGTCGGAAAGTTCTGGATGCCCGAGAAGCCCAGCGCGATCAGCCGGTGCAGGAACTCGTCGGGGATCATGAACGGGTCGGTGCCGTTCACGCCCGCGAGCACCGGCGTGTGCTTGACCACCGGCAGCACCTCGCGCGCCATTTCGCAGACGATCTCGTTGGCATTGCCGTAGGCCATCAGCCCCGCGAGCGAGCCGCGCCCGGCCATGCGGTAGCGGCCCGAGTTGTAGATCACGATCAGGTCGATGCCGCCGGCTTCCTCGCACTTGGCCGACAGGCCGGTGCCGGCGCCGCCGCCGATCAGCGGCCGGCCCGAGGCGATCTTGGCGCGGAAGCGCTCCAGCAGCGCGGTGCGTGAGATGCGGGTCATGGTGGTGGGCTCCTCCTTGGTTGTTCCTGGCTCATGCGCGGCGCGCGCCGGGCGCGGCCCGCGAGACCTCGCGCCAGGCCTCGACCAGCGAATCGGCGAAGGCTTCGTCGTTGATGTGCAGCGGCAGCCGCTTGAGCTGGCGGTTCGGCCCGGGCCGGAAGCCGGCCTCGAGCGCCGCGAACAGCGCGCGGTCGGCCTCGGGGTCGTGGAAGGGCTGGCCCGGCCGGTCGATGGCCGAGACGCCGCCTTCGGGGATGAGAAAGCGCACCGGTCCGCGCATCGCGTTGAGCTTGGCGGCGATGAACTCGCCGATGGCGCGGCACTCGTCGGCCGTGGTGCGCATCAAGGTCACCGTCGTGTTGTGGCGATAGAGATTGCGCGCGCGGAAGCGCTCGGGCACGGTCTCCCAAGCGCCGAAGTTCACCATGTCGAGCGCGCCGCACGAACCCACGTAGGGCAGGGCGTGGCGCGCGAACACGTCGAGCCGGTCGGGCCCGGCCGACAGCACGCCGCCCGCGATCTCGTCGGCCACCTCGGTGGTCGACACGTCGATCGCGCCCGCGAGCAGGCCCGAGTCCGCGAGCTTCTCCATCGACTGGCCGCCCACGCCGGTGGCATGGAACACCAGGCAGTCCCAGTCGTCCTCGAGCCGCCGCGTCACGGCCTGCACGCAGGGCGTGGTCACGCCGAACATCGTGAGGCCGATGGCGGGCCGGGTCACGGCCGACACCGAAGCCGGATGCGCCACCATGCCGGCCAGCGCATTGGCCGCGTTCGACAGCACGCTCTCGCTGATGCGGTTGATGCCCTGCACGTCGGTGACCGAATACATCATGCAGATGTCGCTCGGGCCCACGTAGGGCCGCGTGTCGCCGCTGGCCATGGTCGAGACCATGAGCTTGGGCACGCCGATCGGCAGCGCGCGCATGCCCTGCGTGGCCATCGAGGTGCCGCCCGAGCCGCCGGCCGAGATCAGGCCGCCGAGGTCGCGCCGCGTGCGCAGGAAGGCCTCGAAGGCCAGGCCCATGGCGGCGGTGGCGCTGCCGCGGTCGCCGCTGAACACCGCCGACTCGCCCTTCGGATGGTGGCGCGCCACCTCGCGCGGATGCACGCTCGCGGTCGAGGGCTTGCCCGAGGTCGAGAGGTCGACCGTGACCACGCGCAGGCCCAGCCGCTCGATGCACTGGCGCAGGAAGAACAGCTCGCGGCTCTTGGTGTCGAAGGTGCCGGCCACGTAGGCCGCGCGCACGCTGCTCGCGGCCACCGGGAAGTCGAACACCTGGCCCGAGGCCGCCGCGGGCTGTGCCGGTTCGGGTGCGGGCTCGGGCGGTGCGATCAGGCGCGGGATGTCGGCCGCGGGCGCGGCCGTGCCGCCGGCGTTCCAGCGCGTGAAGCCGCGCACGCTGGCCGGCGCGAGGTCGTCGAGCGAGGGCGCGCCGTCGCCATGGGCGCGGCGCACGGTGTAGACGCGCGGCGCGTTGTCGCGGCCCTCGTGCTCGCCCATGCGCGGCGCGGGCTGCTCCGCCTCGGCCTCGTCGCCATGGCCGCCCGAGCGCACGCCCAAAAGCTTCTCCTGCAGCTCGCGGTCGGCCGCGAGTTCGGCCGCCGGCATCTCGCGCGCGATGCGGCCGTTGACCATCAGCCCGATGCGGTCGGCCACCGAGATCGCCACACCGAGGTTCTGCTCGATCAGCAGCACCGCGATGCGGCCCTCGGCCGCGAGGTCGCGCAGCGCCTGCGCCACCTGGTCGACGATGACCGGTGCCAGGCCCTCGGTCGGCTCGTCCATCACCAGCAGCTTGGGGTTCAGCAGCAGCGCGCGGCCGATCGCGAGCATCTGCTGCTCGCCGCCCGAGAGCTGGGCACCGCCATTGCCGCGCCGCTCGGCCAGCCGCGGGAACATCGCATAGACGCGGTCGACCTCGCGCCGGCGGCTGGCCACCAGGCGCAGCGTCTCGTCGACCGAGAGCGAGGGCCACACGCGCCGGCCCTGCGGCACGTAGGCGATGCCGCGGCGCGTGATCTCGTTGGGCGCCAGGCCCAGGATCTCCTCGCCGCCGAAGCGCACGCTGCCGCGCGCCGGCACCAGGCCGGTGAGCGCGTTGCACAGCGTGGTCTTGCCCATGCCGTTGCGCCCGACGATGCCGAGCACGCCGCGCTCCAGCGACAGGCTCACGCCCTGCAGCGCATGGGCGCGGCCGTAATAGACGTCGAGGCCCTCGACCACCAGCGCGGTGGATCGGCCAGCCGCCGTGTCGCGATCGCCGCCGCCGAACCAGGCCATCAGTGCTTGCTCCCCATGTAGATCGCCTGCACCTGCGCATCGCCCTCGATCTCGGCCGGGCTGCCGGTGCGCAGCACGCGGCCGTTGTGCATCACGGTCACGCGGTCGACCACGCGCAGCGCGATGTCCAGATCGTGCTCGATCAGCACGAAGCTCATGTGCGCGGGCAGCGAGGTCAGCAGCGCCACCAGCTCGCGCCGCTCGGCCGGCGAGAGGCCGGCCGCGGGCTCGTCGAACAGGATCAGCCGCGGCGCGCCTGCCAGCGCCATGCCGATCTCGAGCTGGCGCTGCTGGCCGTGCGCGAGGTTGGCGACCTTCTCGTCGGCGATGTGCGACAGGCGCGCGCGCTCGAGCAGGTCCTCGGTCGCGCGGGTGCTCGGATGGCCGGCACCGGGCCGGCGAAAGCTGAAGCGGCCGCTGGCAACGCCGCGCACCGCGAGGAACAGGTTGTCGCGCACCGAGAGGTCGCGAAACAGCAGCGAGGACTGGTAGGTGCGCCGCAGGCCCTTGCGGATGCGGTCCTGCGGCGGCAGATCGGTGATGTCCTCGCCGAAGAAATGGATGCGTCCCGCGGTCGGCGGGAAGTCGCCCGTGATGGCGTTGAACAGCGTGGTCTTGCCGGCGCCGTTCGATCCGAGGATGGCGTACTTCTGCCCCGCCGTGACCGCGAGCGAGACGCCGTCGACCGCGCGCAGCGCACCGAAGGCGCGCGTCACGCCGTCCAGGCGCAGCGCGTCGCCCGACAGGAGCTGGGTGCTGCCGCCGCGCGCGGGTTGGGGTGCGCGCGAAGCGGGCGGTCGCAGCGTGGTGATGGTGGCCATCTCAGTTCCGTGTGGGGCGATGTCTTGCGCCTTCCCCGTCCGGGGGAAGGCCGGGATGGGGGCGGTGCCCGACGAACGCCGCGCGATCGCGCGGGCCGTCGTGCCCCCACCCCGACCCTCCCCCAGCGGGGGAGGGAGAAAGACCACCGGTGTGGATCACGTGCGGCAGTCCGGCACGTCGCGCGTGCCCATCCCCATCTTCTTGAACTCGGCCTCCGACAGCCCCAGCGTCTGCGAGATGTTCGGCACCGACTTCACGACCTTGTTGTAGAACGAACCGTCGGGCGCCTTGCTCACCTCGGTGATGTAGGTCGTGCCCACGCCGTTGCGGTTGGCATCGATCTTCACGTCGCCGGCCGGGCCCTTGAAGTTGGTCTTCTGCAGCGCCTCGCGGTAGGCCTTCTGGTTGTTCGACAGGTCGCCCTTGACCGCGTCGAGCGCATCGAGCGTGGCCTTGGTGTTGATGTAGTAGAGGTAGGCGAACAGCGACGGGCTCGGGAAGCCGTCCTTGAAGCTGGCCTTGTAGTCGGCCACGAACTTCTTCCACTCGGGCGTGTCGATCGAGTCGGCCATCGGGCCGGCCGAGGCCGTGCCCAGCAGCGATTCGCGGCGCTTGCCCTTGAAGTTCAGCACCGTCTGGTCGACCGTGATCGAGCCGCCGATCATCGGCTTGTCGCCACCGGCCTGCTCGTACTGGGTCAGGAAGTTCACCGCGTCGGAGCCGCCGAGCACCACCACCAGCGCATCGACGTTCTTCGGGATCTTCGCGATCACCGAGGCGTAGTCCTTGGTGCCCAGCGGCACCCAGGCCTTGTCGACCACCTTGCCGCCCTTGGCGCAGTAGCTGGCCATGAAGCCCTGCACCTGCGAGTAGGGGAAGCCGTAGTCCTCGGCGATCAGGAAGGTGCGCTTGTAGCCCTTGGACAGCGCATGCTCGCCCAGGCCCACCATCCATTGCGCACCCTCGGTGTTGAAGCGGTAGAAGTTGGGCGCCGGGTCCTGCAGCGTCGCGGCCTGCGCGCCGGCCGAGCCGTTGATGAAGGTGACGTTGGGCTGCGTCTTCGCGTAGTTCTTGACCGCGATGCCCTCGTCGCCCGACAGCGGGCCGATCATGATCTGCACCTTGTCCTGCTCGACCGCCTTGCGCGTCGAGTTCACGGCCTTGTCGGGCGTGGCGTCCGACGAGACCTTCACGAACTCGATCTTCTTGCCGCCGGCCATGCCCTTCTTCTCCTTCAGCGCGAGGTCGGCGCCGCGCATGCCGTCCTGGCCCGGCGCCGCGAACGGTCCCTCGAGCGAGGCCAGCAGGCCGATCTTGAGGGTTTCCTGCGCCTGCGCGAGGCCCGCGGCCCCGGCCATAGCAAACAATGCCGCGGCGGCGACGATGCTGCGTCCGAACACGTTCTCGACTCTCTTCATGTCTCGCTCCTTCTTATCGCTGGTGAATGCGGCCTGAGCCACGGGTGGGGAAAGGTGCGCCCAGGCGCGTGCGCAAGCGATGCCACAGGCCCAGCAGTCCGTCGGGGGAAAAGAGGACGATCGCGAGGAAGACCCCGCCGATCACGAGATTGAAGCGTTCGCGGTCGACCAGGTCGATGGCGAAGTTCTGCAGCAGCACGAAGACGATCGCGCCGATGAAGGCACCGATGGGGTGCTTCATGCCGCCGAGCACGGCGATGATGAGGATGTTGATCATCGCGCCGATGCCGAGCGTGCCGGGCGAGATGCGGCCGTTGTACCAGACCAGCAGCACGCCGCCGACCGCGGCCAGGAAGCCCGAGACCGCATAGGCCGCGACCCGGTGCGCCGTGACGTCGAAGCCCAGCGCCTGCATGCGGCGCGGGTTGTCGCGGATGCCCTGCAGCGCCACGCCGAAGGGCGCGCGGATCAGGTGCTTGATGAAGAAATAGCCCGCCACCGAGCAGCCCAGCGTGAGCAGGTAGAAGGGCACGGGCTCGCGCAGGTCGAGCCCGAACACGGTGGGCGCTGCCAGCTTGCTGAAGCCCTGGAAGCCGTTGAACAGCGTGTAGTTCTGCTGCGCGAGGTAGAAGAAGGCCACGCCCACGGCCAGCGTGATCATGATGGTGTAGATGCCCTCGGTGCGCACCGAGAGCCAGCCCACCGCGGCCGAGAACAGCGTGGCCAGCGCCAGCGCCGCCAGCACCGCGAGCCACCAGGGCCAGCCCAGGCTGATCGCCGTATTGCTGCTGCTGCCGACGATCGCGACCACGTAGGCCGCGAAGCCCGCCACTGTCATCTGCGCGAGCGAGACCATGCCGCCATAGCCGCCGAGGAAGGTCAGCGACAGCGCGATCAGGCCGAGTGCGAGCGACTGGGCGCCGATCTGGAAGGTGAAGAAGGGCGAGGCGACGAAGGGATAGACCAGCACCAGCAGCGCGACCAGCACATGGCGCCAGCGCACCGGGCGCAGCAGCCTGCCCAGCCAGCGCGGCAGCTCGCCGTGGGCCGCCGGCGGTTCGGCGGGTTGCGATGGCGATGCGACCGCGCGCGGCAACGCGGTGACGCGCGCCTCCTGCGCGGGCATCGCCCCGCCCGACTTCATGGCACGGCGCCACTGCGCGGCGCTCACAGGAGCACCTCCGTGCCTCGCACTGCGGTGCGAGCTTGCTTGGGGCGGCCCGGCGCGGCGCTCATGCGGCTTTCCCCATCAGCCCGCGCGGCTTGAACGCCAGCGTGACCACCATGATCACGAAGGTGAAGACCACGCTGTAGGTCGGCGCATAGGCCAGCCCGAACTGCTCGGCCAGCCCGATCAGCAGCGCGCCGATGGCGGCGCCGACCACGCTGCCCATGCCGCCGACGATCACCACCACCAGCGAGGCCAGCAGGTAGCGCGTGTCCTCGCCCGGCGAGATCGACAGGGCGGTGCCGCCGACCACGCCGGCCAGGCCCGCGAGGCCGGCGCCGATGGCGAAGGTCAGCGCGAACACCAGCTGCACGTTGACGCCCGAGGCGGCCAGCATGCCGCGGTCGTCGACGCCGGCGCGGATCATCATGCCGATGCGCGTGCGCGCCAGCAGCAGCCACAGGCCCACGCCGATCAGCACCGAGGCCAGCAGCACCACCAGCCGGTAGGTCGGGAACTTCTCGACCAGCGGCAGCGTGGTCGAGCCGTAGATCCACGAGGGCGGATCGAAGGTGTAGATCTCGGCGCCCCAGATCCACAGCATCAGGTCGGCGAACACGATCGACAGGCCGATGGTCACCAGCGTCTGGCGCAGGTCCTGGCCCTGCATGTGGCGAAACACCAGGAACTGCATCAAGAGGCCCAGCACCGCGGCCGCGAGGAAGCCGGCCATCACCGCGAGCACCCAGGAGCCGGTGTGCTCGCCGACGAACCAGCCCACGTAGGCGCCGAACAGGTAGAGCGAGCCGTGCGCGAGGTTCACGTTGCGCATCAGCCCGAACACCAGCGTGAAGCCGCTGGCCACGAGGAAGTAGAGCGAGGCCAGCGTGAGGCCGTTGAGCAGGGTCTTGAAGAACAGCGAGGCGTTGTCGGCCACGGCCCAGACCGCGAACACCGCGATCGGCACGCCGAGCACCAGCCACAGGGCCCAGCGCGTGAGGGCGGCGCGCGTCATGCGGCGCGCTCCCAGCCCCGGTCCCAGCCGCGCTCGGAGGCGATCGCCGGTGCCTTGGCGAACTCGCCGTCCTTCATCACGGCCAGGACGCGCTTCGCATCGCGCAGGATCGAGAGGTTGGCCAGCGGATCGCCGTCGACCAGCATCAGGTCGGCGAGGTAGCCTTCCTTGACGAGGCCGAGCTCGTCGGGCCGCATCATGATCTGGCCGCCATAGAGCGTGGTCGAGCGGATCGCCTCCATCGGCGTGAAGCCCAGGTACTTGACGAAGAACTCGAGGTCGCGCGCGTTCTGCGTGTGCGGCGTGAAGGCGAAGCCGTAGTCGCCGCCGGGCAGCACGCGGATGCCGCGCTTGTGCATCTTCGCGAGCGAGACGCAGGCCGCGTCCCATTCGATCTGGTAGCCCATGTCGGCCGCCATCTGGTAGGTGACGCCGTAGGGCTCGGCCTCGTGCAGCATGGCGTAGAGGATGGCGATGCCGGGCGCGACGAAGACGCGGTCCTTGGCGGCCTCGAGCATGTCGAGCGCCTCCTCGTCGACGAAGCTCGCGTGGTAGATCAGGTCGATGCCGTGGCGCAGCGCCTGCTTCACGCTCTCCGACGAGCGCGCATGCGCCACGCCGCGCTTGCCGCGGATCTTGACCTCGCGCATCGCCGCGGCCACTTCCTCGTCGAGCATCCAGGTGGTTTCGGAGGGCGACTGCGGCGTGAAGTTGTCGCCCGAGAGGTTGAGCTTGATCGAGTCGACGCCGTACTTGAGGAACAGGCGCACCGCCTTGCGCATCTCGTCGGCGCCCGAGATGTTCACGCCGAAGCTGAACTCGGGAAAGGGCAGGTGCGGCAGCGTCTCGTCGCCCAGGCCGCCGAGCACCGTGATCTCCTGGCTCGCCGCGAGGTAGCGCGGCCCGGGGATCTGGCCCGCGTTGATCGCGTTGCGGATCACGACGTCGAGCCGCGGCTTGGCGCAGGCCGCGCCCACGCAGGAGGTGAAGCCGGCCTCGAGGTAGCGCTTCGCGACCTTGGCGCACCACAGCACGTGTTCCTCGAGCGGCATGGTCTGGATCGCCGCGAGCGTGGCGGCGTCGTTCCACGAGAAGTGCGTGTGGGCCTCGCACATGCCGGGCATCAGGGTGGCGCCCGCGCCGTCGATCACGGTGGCGCCGCCGGGCGCGATCGGCGCGGTGCTGCGGCCGACCTGGCGGATGCGGTTGCCGCGCACCAGCACGCTGCCGCTGTAGGGGTTCTGCCCCGTGCCGTCGAGGATGCGCACGTTGGTGAAGACGACGTCGGCCATGCGGTGCTCCGGTCGGGGTTCGGAAGGCCTAGGCGGCCCAGCGGGTGGGAGAGGCGACGCGCAGGCCCTGCGCCTGGCGCAGCGGCGGGGCGCGGTGGAACTCGCCGTCCTTCATGACGGCCAGGATGCGCGACTTGTCCTGCAGCACCGTGATGTCGGCCAGCGGATCGCCGTCGACGAGCAGGATGTCGGCCAGGTAGCCCTCGCGGATGTAGCCCAGCACCTTGCTCATGCGCATCATCGGACCGCCCCAGGCGGTGGCCGACAGCAGCGCCTCCATGGGGCTCATGCCCACGTACTTCACGAAGTACTCGAGGTCCTTGGCATTGGTGCCGTGCGGCGTCCATGCAAAGCCGTAGTCGCCGCCCGGCAGGATGCGGATGCCGCGCTTGCGCATCGCGCGCATGCTCTCCACCGCGGCATCGAGCTCGCGGTGGTAGCCCATCTTCGTGGTGACTTCCTTCGTCAGGCCCCACTGGCTCGCGTGGTGGCAGGTGTTGATCAGCCACGCGAGCCCGGGCGCGATGAAGTGCTCCATCTTGTGCGCCTCGAGCAGGTCGAGCGCCTCGCTGTCGGTGAAGCTCGCGTGGTAGATCACCTCGATGCCGTGCTTCACGCACTGCTTGATCGACCAGGTCGAGCGCGCATGCGCGGCCACGCGCTTGCCCCAGGCCTTGGCCTCCTCCACGCAGACGCGGATCTCCTCCTCGGTGAACTGGCTCATCTCGCTGGGCATGCCGGTGATCGACTCGCCCGAGAGATTGATCTTGAGCGAGTCGACGCCGTACTTGGCGAACATGCGCACGCAGCGGCGCATCTCCTCGGCGCCGCTGACCACCGCGCCGAAGGCGAACTCGGGCTGCGGCAGGTGCGGCTGCGTGGTGTCGCCGAGCCCGCCGGGCACCGTGATCTCCTGGCTCGCGGCCAGGTAGCGCGGGCCGACGATGGTGCCGTCGTTGATGGCGTTGCGGATCACCACGTCGAGCCGCGGCTTGGCGGTGGCGGCACCCACGCAGCTGGTCCAGCCCATGTCGAGGTAGCGCTTCGCGACCTCGGCGCACCAAAGGATGTGCTCCTCGGGCGGCATGCGCTGGATCGCGTCGAGGCTGGGCTGGTCGTTCCACGAGAAATGCGTGTGGGCCTCGACCATGCCGGGCATCAGGAAGGCGCCCGCGCCGTCGATGACCTGGGCGCCATGCACGGGCGCGGAGCGCGCGCCGTGCGAGGTCTTCAGGACGCGCGCGATGCGGTTGCCTTGCACCAGCACGTCGCCGGTGAAGGGCGCCTCGCCGCCGCCGTCGAAGATGCGGACGTTGGTGAACAGCACGTCGGCCACGGTCAGCTCCTCGCCTGCGCCGCCAGGAATTCGCGCAACTCGCGCTGGCACTCGTCGGGGCGCTCGACGGGTGTCCAATGGCCGCACTTCGGCAGCACCACCACGCGCTTGCTGGCGGCGCGGTGCAGCCGGTCGGCCATGGCGCGCACGGCCTGCGGCGGCGCCACGCCGTCCTCGTCGCCGGTCACCAGCAGCACCGCGGCCTCGATGTTCTCCACCGCCGCGGGCTGCGCGCCGGCCAGGGCCTCGCAGCTGCGCGCATAGGCTTCGCCTTCTTGCCGCATCAGGCTCTCGCGCACGAAGGCCACCGCCACCGGCAGCCGCTGGCGCGTGTCGGCCGAGATCGCGCCCTGCAGCAGCGCCTGCGTGATCTCGTGCATGCCCACCGCGCCGCCGCGCGCCTTGTCGGCGCGGGCCTTCATCGCGGTGCGTGCCGCGTCGGGCGGCGCGATCAGCGGGCCGAACAGCGCGAGGCTCGCCACGCACTTGGGATGCGCCGCGGCGATGTGCTGGCAGACGATGGTGCCCATCGAATGGCCGACCCAGTGCGCGCGCGCGATGCCCAGGCGTTCGCAGACCGAGAGCACGGTCTGGACATAGCGTTCGATCGAGAGCGGCCCTTCGGCGCGCTGCGAGCGGCCGCTGCCGGGCAGGTCGATGCGCACCACGCGATGGCGCGCCAGCGCGGGCATCAGCGGCGTGTAGGTGTTCGAGCTGCCGCCCAGGCCATGCACGCAGACGACCACCGGGCCTTCGCCCTCGTCCTCCACCGCGATGCGGTCGATGAGCTGGAAGCTCATGCCAGCGCCTCGAAGCGGTTCTCGATGGCGCCGATGCCGTCGATCTCGATGCGCACCGTGTCGCCCCGGCCCAGCCATTGCGGCGGGTCCAGGCCCATGCCCACGCCCGAGGGCGTGCCGGTGGCGATCACGTCGCCCGGATGCAGCGTGATGCCGCGCGAGCAGGTCTCGATCAGCGTCGGGATGTCGAAGATCATGTCGCGCGTCAGGCCGTCCTGGCGCAGCGCGCCGTTGACCCAGCCGCGCACGCGCGTGGCGCGGCCGTCCATCTCGTCGGCGGTCACGATCCACGGGCCCATCGGGCAGAAGGTGTCGAAGCTCTTGCCGAGGTCCCACTGCTGGTGGCGCATCTGCACGTCGCGCGCCGTGACGTCGTTGACGATGGTGTAGCCGAACACGTGCTCCATCGCCTGCGAGCGCGGGATGTCGCGCCCGCCGCGGCCGATGATCACCGCGAGTTCGGATTCGTAGTCGATCTGCACCGACACCGAGGAGCGCGGCAGCCGCACCGGATCGTGCGGCCCGATCACGCATTCGCCGAGCTTGCCGAACACGATCGGCCACGGATCGCTCTCGGGCATGCTGCTGCGGAACACCGAGCCCGCGAGTTCGGCCGCATGCGCGCGGTAGTTGCGCCCCACGCAGAACAGGCCGCGCAGCGGGCGCGGCAGCGGGGCGCGCAGGGTGATCACCTCGACCGGCAGCCGCGTGCCCGAGGGCTGCGGCAGCGGCTCGTTGCGTGCCAGCGCCTCGATCAGCGGCAGCACGCCGCGCGAGGCGTCGCCCACCGCCAATGGCGTGGCTTCCCGGCCGTCGGCCGAGATCGTGCCCGCATGGTTGCGGCCACCCCAACTCCAGCTTGCGAAGCGCATCGACTTTGTCTCCATATGGCCCCGAGGTCGTCGCGCTGTGCGCCGATCGCCTCGGTGGCTCCGGAAGTCATCTAGGGATTTTTGAGACTTGCGTCTCAAATCTGGGTGCGCGGATCATACGAGCCGTGTCACCATCTCCACAAGACGACTTCCGCATTTCCGAACCCCGTACAAACCCGATGGCAAGACTCAAGCACACACCGAGCGAGGCGCCGCGCGCGCCGGAACGCGGCGTTCGCGCCGCCACCTTCCGCCAGCTGCTGCAGGCCGCGATGGACATCATTCGATTGAAGGGCCACATCCCCTCGGTGGCCGAAGCGGCGGCGCGATCGAATGTGTCGCGCGCTACCGCCTACCGCTACTTTCCGAGCCGCAGCGCGCTGGTCACCGCGGTGGTCGACAGCTCGCTGGGCCCGGTGCGCCAGATGGCCTCGGACAACCCGAACGGCCGCGAGCGGCTGCACGAGCTGTTCTGCCAGACCTTCCCGCGCTTCAAGGAATTCGAGGCGCCGATGCGCGCCGCGGCGCAGCTCTCGCTCGAGCAGTGGGGCCTCGAGCGCGCGGGCCTGCTGGCCGAGGAACCGTACCGCCGCGGCCATCGCGTGCGCATCCTCGAGCATGCGCTCGAGCCGATGTCGCCGCTCTTGAGCCCGCGCATGCGCGACCGGCTGCACCATGCCCTCTCGATCGTCTACGGCATCGAGCCCTACGTGGTGCTCAAGGACATCTGGGGCCTCGAGGACCGCGAGGTCGAACGCACCGCGCTGTGGATGGCCGACGCGCTGGTCGATGCCGCGCTGCGCGACTCGGCGGCGAAGCGCGCGGCGGCCGAAGCCGCGGCGGCGTCGACACCGCCGCCGGCGCCCGAATGGTTCGATGCGCAGTACAACAACCGCGCGCGCATTCCCGAGCATCCGTCGATCCTGAAGTACTGGGCCGATGCATCGGCGCAGGCGCTGCAGCGGCCCGAGTGGATTCGCGACCTGGCCTACGGCGACGACGAGAGCGAGCGGCTCGACATCCTGCCGGCCGCATCGGGTGCCGGGAAGGCGCCGGTCTTCGCCTACATCCACGGCGGCTACTGGCGCGCGCTCGACAAGCGCGACCATGCCTTCCTCGCGCCGCCGCTGGCCGATGCCGGCGCCACCTTCGTGCAGCTCAACTACGCGCTGTGCCCGGCGGTCGACATCGAGCACATCGCGCGGCAGATGGCGCAGGCACTGGCCTGGGTGCATCGCAACATCGCGGCGCATGGCGGCGATCCGGAGCGCATCGTCGTCGCGGGTCATTCGGCCGGCGGCCACCTCGCCACCATGCTGCTGGCCTGCGACTGGCAGCGCGTTGCGCCCGACCTGCCGCGCGATCTCGTCAAGTCGGCGCTGCCGATCTCGGGCGTCTACGAACTCGAGCCCCTGCGGCACGCGCCCTTCCTCGCGGCCGACATCGGTCTGACCGAGGCCTCGGCGTTGCGGTTGAGCCCGGCCGCGATGCCCGCGCCGAAGCAGGGCACCCTGGTGACCGTGGTCGGTGGCGACGAGAGCGAGGAGTTCCACCGTCAGGCCGAGCTGATCGCCAGCGCCTGGGGCCGCCGCGTGGTGGTGGGTGCCGAGCGGCCCGCGAACCGCAACCACATGAGCGTGCTGGCCGATCTCGCGGACCCGGCATCGGGCACGCACCGGCGCGCGCTGGGCCTGCTCGGGCTCGCCGGCTCGCCACGCTGATTCCGGCCCGTGCGCGGACCGCGCGCCCAGTGGGGTCTGGAAGCCCCACGACGTGGCGCGCCCACGTCCGACAAGCCCCCGGGGGGCCCCGCGTCGTACAAGTTGCTCAACCTGCTTCAACTTCAATCCCAGGAGAGCTGACCGATGAGCGACAAGAAGCCCAACCCCGTGATCAATGCGGTGTCCAATGTCGTGGCGGCCCTGCGCGCCGACGACGACCAGATCGCGGTGGCGAAGGCCCACGAATCCCTCGAACCCCAGGCGATCGAGAAACTCACGCCCGAGGAGGCGCGCCGGCAACCGACCGCGGCCGATGCCGTGAACAAGGTGCTCGAGCGGCAGAACCGCTCGGCCGCGCCCGAGACGCTGGTGCCCGGCGTGACCACGCGCGAGCTGTCGGTGGACGGCGCCACCGGCCCGCTGGCCGCCACGCTTTACACGCCCGCGGGCCAGGGGCCCTTTCCCGTCGTCCTGTATTTCCATGGCGGCGGCTGGGTGATCGCCAACCGGCAGGTGTACGACGGCGGCGCGCGCGGGCTTGCCGCGGCCGCGCAGGCCATGGTGCTGTCGGTCGACTACCGGCTCGCGCCCGAGCACAAGTTCCCGGCCGCATGGGACGACGCGCTGGCCGCCTACCGCTGGCTCGCGGCGAACGCGGCTTCGTTCGGCGGCGATGCCTCGCGCCTCGCGCTCGCGGGCGAGTCGGCCGGCGGCAACCTGGCGGTGGCAACGGCCATCGCCGCGCGCGATGCCGGCCTGAGCGCCCCGCGCCATGTGCTGTCGGTCTACCCGGTCGCGCAGACCAGCCGCAACACCGAGTCCTACCTCGAGAACGCGATCGCCAAGCCGCTCAACCGCGCGATGATGGACTGGTTCTTCACCCATGTGACGCGCAGCGAGCAGGACCTCGACGACCCGCGGCTGTCGCTGGTCGATGCGCCGCTCGCGGGCCTGGCGCCCGTCACCATCGTCAATGCCAGGCTCGATCCGCTGCGCAGCGACGGCGCGAAGCTCGAGAGTGCCCTGCTCGAGGCCGGCGTGGAGGTCGCGCGCAAGGAGTACGAGGGCGTGGCACACGAGTTCTTCGGCGCCGCGGCGGTGCTCGAGAAGGCCAGGGACGCGCAGGCCTTCGCGGGCGAGCGGCTGCGGCGATCGTTCGCGCGCTGAGCACCCGGAACCCACATGACTGCGAGCACACCATGAGCTTGACCGGCTACCTCGTCGAGGACAACCCCCTGATTCGCGACAGCCTGATCGCGACGCTGGAAGAGCTCGCGCCCGTGCACATGGTCGGCACCGCCGAGACCCAGGCCGAGGCCGTGGCCTGGCTGCACGACGCCGACGGTCAATGGGACGTGGCCGTGGTCGATCTCTTCCTGCGCCACGGCACCGGTTTCGGCGTGCTCATGGGCTGCAGGGACCGCCTGCCGCGCCAGCGCATGGTGATCTTCTCGAACTTCGCGACCCAGGACATGCGCGAGCGCGCGCTGCTGCTGGGTGCCGATGCGGTGTTCGACAAGTCGACGGAGATCGAGGGCCTGCTGCGCTTTCTCGAGGAGACGGAGCGCGCGGTCGACCGGTCCTGAAGGCGAGCGCGTCGTTCAGTCGGGAAAGCGCAGCACGGCCTTGATGGTCCGGCCCTGCTCGCCGTCTTCCACCGCCTCGTTGATCCGATCGAAGGCATAGAACCGGATCAGCTTGTCGAAGGGGAAGCGCCCCTGCCGATACAACTCGACCAGCTTCGGGATGAACAGGTCCGGCACCGAATCGCCCTCGCAGATGCCGCGGATCTTGCGGCCCAGCAGCAGGCCCCAGGTGTCGAGCCCGATCTCGCTGCCGAATGCGGGCGCGCCGATCATGCCGCACTCGCCCATGATCTGGATCGAGTCGACGGCCTGGCGCAGGGCCGTGAGATTGCCCGAGGTCTCGAGCGAGAACTGGGTTCCGCCGCCACCGGTGATCTCCTGGATGCGCCGCACCGGGTCGGTGGTCCGCGGGTTGACCACATGGGTGGCGCCGAGCTCGAGCGCGAACTGCAGGCGCGCCTCGTTCGGGTCGACGCAGATGCGGATCGCGCACCCGGTCACGTTGGCCGCGAGCAGCGCCGAGAGGCCGACCGAGCCCGCGCCGTAGATGGCGATCGAATCGCCGGCCTGCGGGCGCAGCGAGTTGATGACCGCGCCCGCGCCGGTCTGCACGCCGCAGCCCAGCGGGCCCATGATCTCGAGCGGCACGTCCGACGGGATCTTCACCACGCTGCGTTCGGTGCCCAGGGCGTAGGTCGCGAACGAGGACTGGTTGAAGAAGGCACCGTGCACGACGTCGCCGCCCTTGTGCATGGTGGGCGTTCCGTCCATGCGCGCGAAGCCGAAGTTGGCCTTGAAGAAGTGCCTGCAGTACATGGGCTTGCCGGTCTGGCAGGTGTCGCAGTGGCCGCAGGAGTTGCAGCTCATCACGACGTGGTCGCCGGGCTGGAGCTTGCTCACGCGGCTGCCGACCTGCTCGACGATGCCCGCGCCCTCGTGGCCGTACACCGCGGGGAAGGGCGCGGGCACCACCTGGTCGCGCGGCAGGGTGTCGGTGTGGCACACGCCGCAGCTCTTCATGCGGATGAGCACCTCGTCGTCGCGCGGCGGCTCCAGTTCGATGTCCTCGAGGGTGAACTTGCCACCCTTCTCGCGCATGACGGCGGCTGTGATCTGCATGGGATGACCTCTTTGGGTGACGGGGGATGGGGGAGGGCGAAGGGTTGCGTGTCGCGGGCTCAGGCCTTGGGCGCGAACCAGGGCGCGGCCACCCGCGTCTGGATCGTCACGGCCTTGAGGTGGGTGTACATGTTGAGCGTCTCGTGGCAGTACTCGCTGCCGATCCCGCTCTCCTTGAAGCCGCCGAAGGGCGAGCCGCTCGCGAGGTTGAAGTAGTGGTTGATCCACACCGAGCCGGCCTGCAGCCGTTCGGCCGTGTCCCAGGCGTTGCGCAGGTTGCTGGTGTAGAGGCCGGCGGCCAGGCCGTAGCGCACGCCGTTGGCCTCCTCGATCATCCGGTCGTGGTCCTTCCAGCGGATCACGCTGAGCACCGGGCCGAAGATCTCCTCTTGCGCGATACGCATGCGGTTGTCGGCCTCGAACACCGTCGGCGCGATGAAGTGGCCGTGGGCCTGCCCCTCGACGGCGATGCGCTGGCCGCCGGTCATCAGCCGCGCGCCTTCGGCCTTGCCGATGCCGATGTAGTTCATCACGCGCTCGCCCTGCTCGGGCGAGACGAGGTTCGAGAGCACGGTGTCGGGCGCGAGCGCCGCGCCGACCTTCACTCGCTCCATGCCGGCGACGAGGCGGTCCATCACGGCGTCGTAGACCGCGTCGTGCACGAACAGCCGGGTGCCGGCGAGGCAGGACTGGCCGTTGCAGTACAGGGTCGCGAACATCGCGTTGTCGACCACCGCGTCGAGGTCCTCGATGTCGGGAAAGATGATGTTCGGGCTCTTGCCGCCCAGTTCCAGCGACACGGGCACCAGCCGCTCGGCACCCGCGCGCGAGATGATCCGGCCGACCTCGCTGCTGCCCGTGAAGGCCAGCTTCGCCACGCCGGGGTGCGCGGTCAAGGCGGCGCCGGCTTCCTCGCCGAAGCCGGGCACGATGTTGATGACGCCGGGCGGAAAGATCTTCGCGATGTGCCTGCACAGCTCCAGCGTGCTGAGCGAAGCGTTCTCGTCGGGCTTCAGCACCACCGTGTTGCCGGCCGCGATCGCGGGCGCGATCTTGAAGGCCGCCATGATCGCGGGCACGTTCCACGGAATGATCTGGCCGCACACGCCGTAGGGCTCGCGGCGGGCGACCATGTAGCCGCCGGGAATCGGGCGGCCGAATCCCTCGTGCGTGATGGCCGCGGCCGCGAAGTAGCGGTACTGCGAGATCGCGAACTGGTGATCGAGGCCGGTCTCGAAGAGGCGCCGCCCGATGTCGACCGAATCGATGCTTGCGAGGCGTCGCTGGTCGGCCTCCACGGCCGCCGCCAGTTTCAGCAGCAGGGCCGAGCGTTCCTCGGGCGCGGTGGCGCGCCAGGCCGGGAAGGCCCTGGCGGCGGCCCGCACGGCCGCGTCGACCTCGGCGGCGCCGCAGCGGGCAATGCGCGCGATCTGCTCGCCCGTGCCCGAATGCAGGGCCGCGAAGGTCGGGCCGTCGACCGGCTGGAATGCGTTGTCGATGAAGGCACCGTAGGTTTCGGAAAGACCGAGGTCGTGGATCGAGCTCATCAAGGGATTCCTCTGCATGGATGGATGGGGCGCGAGACCGGCCTGGTTGGCTCGGTCGGCTCGGCTGGCGCCAGTCTCGAGGAAGATGCGGCGCGCCGCGATCCGGAATGCGAAGCGCTATCCGCGATGCGCAGGACGAGGCCTCCGGGCGTTCCCGTATCGCGTTTCCATGCGGGGAACGCACCCCTAGAATGCTCGCGCGGCTGCCGTGCGCACGAGCCGCCACGCAGTCCGTGGAAGGGGCGACCATGCACTATCGAACCCATGATCTCGACGAAGCGATCCACGCCGTGGGCGCCGTGTACTGCCCGCACGAACTCCACCTGGATCGTCGGGCCAGGGCCCTGGACACACGGTTGAGCGCGACCGAGGCCCGGCCGCTGGCGCTGGTCCAGCTGGCCTACGGCGCGCGCGTGGAAGTCGACGCGGGCGAGTTCCCCGGCCTGTTCCTGTTCATGCGCTGCACGGCCGGCGAAGGCACCGTCTCCCAGGGCAACCGCAGCGCCACCTGGCGGGCCGGCACGACGATCCCCGTGTCGGCCGGCCGGCCCACCCGTTTCGATTTCGGCGCCAGCTTCGAGCAGATCACCTTCCGGCCCGATACGGCCGCCTTGGAGGCTTGCTGCGCCAGCCTCGTCGGCCGTCCGCTCGACGATGGACTGAAGTTCGATCCCGTGCCGTTCACGCCGGCGCTCGAGCGTTCATGGTCCGGCGTGTGGGACCTGGTCGATACCCTGCCCGCGGCGCTGCCGGCGCCGGCTTATCGGTCGCTCGAGCAGTTCGTTCTCATGTCGCTGCTCCACGGGCACCCGCACAACTACACGGGCTGGATGCGCGGAGAGCAGCCCGCATCGCGGCCCGCGCGCCTCGCGACCCTGGCCGAGTCGTTCATTCACGACCGCATCGCGGACCTGTCGCTGACGGTGTCCGACATCGCCTCTTCGCTGGGCGTCGGCGTGCGTGCCTTGCAGCTGGCGTTCCAGGCGCACCGCGGCATCACGCCGACGGCCTATGTGCGGCGCATCCGTCTGGCGCAGGTGCGCGAGCGCCTGCTGGACGCGGAAGACGACGACACCGTGACCGACATCGCGTTCGCCCATGGCTTCTTCCACCTGAGCCGTCTCGCGCAGCAGTACAAGGCGCAGTTCGGCGAGTCGCCTTCCGACACCTTGCGCGCACGCCATCGCCGCTCGGCGCGCTGAGCCGCGGCGCGAGTCCGTACCATGGCGGGTTCGCCATCCGCCTCGACCCGCTCTCCATGTCAGACCCCGTTTTCCGCCAAGCCCTTCCTTCCGATGCCGAACGCTGCTACGCGATCGAGATCGGTGCCTACGAAGGCGACGAGGCCGCCACGCTGGCCAAGATCCGCACCCGCATCGCGCAGTACCCGCAGGGCTTCCTCGTCATGGAGCTCGAGGGGCAGCTCATCGGCTTCATCAACAGCGGATGCGCGCACGACGTCGTGATGTCGGACGAGGCCTTCAAGGAACTGGTCGGCCACGACGCCGAGGCACCCAACGTCGTGATCATGTCGGTGGTCATCGATCCGCCGTTCCAGGGGCGGGGATACGCCACCGTGATGATGAAGACCTTCGTCGAGCGGATGCGGCGGGCCGGCAAGCGGACGATCCACCTGATGTGCAAGGAGCGGCATGTGGCGCTCTATGAACGCCAGGGTTATGGGTATGTGCGGCCTTCGCCGTCGGACCACGGGGGAATGTCCTGGCACGAGATGGTGATGACGCTGTAGCCGCAGCGCCGCCGCCTGGGCAGTCGCAAGTCCTTCAATCGATGAAGGACGCCAGCTCTTCGGGTGACCCGGTGGGGAATGCCTCCTTGAGGAAGTCCAGGAACGCCGACACGCGCGCGCTCAGGAGCCGACGCGACGGATACAGCGCCCACAGCGCGATCTCGGGTCCCTCGACATCGCCCCACAGCGTGAGCTTTCCCGCGCGCAGGTCATGCGTCACCAGCGACAGCGGCAGCCGCGCGGCGCCCACGCCCGCCCTGGCCGCGTCGCGGACCATGAACAACGAGGACAGGCGCAGCACGGGTTTCGCGGCGATGCGCTTCGTGCCCGAACGACTGCGCATCTCCCAGGTCACGGTCTGGTCTCCCGTGCCGCCTTCGCGCAGCACGGCCGGCACCGGCGCCTTGCCCGCCGGCCGCGCAAGCGTCGGACTCGCGACCACCACGAGCCGGTCCCTGAGAAAGATCCGGCCCACCAGTTGCGCGTCGGGGTCCGGATTCACCCGGATCACCACGTCATAGCCCTCCTCGACCATGTCGACGGCCCGGTCCTCGGTCGTCACCTCCAGCTGAACCTCGCCGTGCTTCAGCGCGAATCGCGCGGCGAGCTTGCCCATCGCGGCCTGCGAGAACAGCAGCGGCGCGCTCACCCTCAATCGGCCGCGCGGTGCCTGGCCGCCCGACGCGATCTCCGCGGCGGTTTCGTCGATCTCGGTGAGCAGCACGCTGGTTCGCTCGTAGAGGGCACGGCCTTCCTCGGTGAGCTTGAGGGTGCGCGCGCCGCGCTCCAGCAGGCGCAAGCCGAGCTCGCTTTCGAGGTCGGCGACCCGGCGCGACAGCGTCGCCTTGGGCCGACCGGATTCGCGGGCCGCGCGCCCGAAGCCCCCGTGGCGCGCCACGAGGTTGAAGTCGGCGAGGGCAAGAAAGTCCATGGTCCTGGATGTTCCATTGATGAGACGAGGTGTCCAAATATACGGGCTATCGGATCATCCATGGAACTCGGAAGATCAAGGCTCCTTCAACGAACCGGAGCCATTCCATGACCATCCTCATCACCGGCGCGAGCGGCAACATCGGCCGCCAAGTCGTCCAGCAACTCGCGGATCGCGGTGCCGCGGTGCGCGCACTCGTGCGCGATCCATCGAAAGTCGCCTTCCCCACGGGCGTGGAGATCGCGCAGGGCGACCTGCTCGACGTGGACGCGATGCGCCGCGCCCTGGCGGGCGTCTCCACCCTGTTCCTGCTCAACGGCGTCGTGCCCGACGAGTTCACGCAGGCCCTGGTCGCGCTCAACCTGGCGCGCGAGGCGGGGATCGAGCGCGTCGTCTACCTGTCCGTGATCCACAGCGACATCTACGTGAACGTCCCGCATTTCGCGGGCAAGTTCGCGGTGGAACGGATGCTCGAGCAGACGGGCTTCGGCGCCACCATCCTGCGGCCGGCCTATTTCATGCAGAACGACCTGACGATCAAGGACGTGGTGCTCGGGCACGGCGTCTACCCGATGCCGATCGGCGGCAAGGGGCTGGCGATGATCGACACGCGCGATATCGCGGAGATCGCCGCCATCGAACTGATGCGGCACGAGGCGTCCGCGCCGCTCGCGCTCGAGCGCATCAACCTCGTCGGGCCCGATATCTTGGCCGGCCACGACATCGCCGGCATCTGGTCGGACGTGCTGGGTCGTCCGGTCGCCTACGGCGGCGACGACACCGCCGGCTTCGAGAAGAACCTGCAGAACTTCATGCCGGGCTGGATGGCCTACGACATGCGTCTCATGAGCGAACGCTTCCTGTCGGACGGAATGATCCCGCAGGCCGACGACGTGCAAAGGCTCGTGGCGCTGCTGGGACGGCCGCTGCGCTCGTACCGCGATTTCGCATCCGGCCTCGCCGCCGCGGCCTGAACACCCGATCCACCAACGAACACCAAGGACGCACCGTCATGATCTACTCATCCGCCACGGTCGCCGTGAACCCGCACGGCGAAACCCCACTCACGCGCGAGCAAGCGTGGAAAGGCCTCGAACTGAAGGCGCGCGACGCACGCCTGTTCCTCCCACCCGGCCTGTGCACGCGTTGCGATGTCGTCGAGCAGGGCGCGACCCACTTCGTGCGCGAGGCCACGATCGCCGGCGCCGACCTGCGCGAGATCATCGCCCTGGAGCCGCAGCGCAAGGTCACCTTCTTCCAGGCGAGCGGTCCGCGCGAAGGCGCGATCGTCAACGAGCTGTTCGAGGACGAGGCTGGCGCGTTGCAGCTGCGCTTCTATTGCTACATCGGACTGCGCGGCAAGACGCCGAACGGCCCCGAGGAGCAGGCCGAGCAGGCGATGTTCGACAGCGAGCAGGGCTACCGCAGCGCGCTGTTGTCGACCCTGAAGCGCACGCGCGAACTGCTCGTCCAGGGCCGACTGTGAGGACACGCCGTGGACACGCACCCCGTCATGCGACGGGGTCGAGTTCGCGGATGGTGCGCTGCCATCCCCTTGCGTCCTCAGCCCGCGCTGGCGGGCACCGGCGTGTTGAGCAGCTGCTGCTCCCACAGGTAGGCGATGCCGCTGCCTCCCGCGTGCTGCGTGATCACCTGGGTCAAGGCGGCGGCGCTGTCCGTGCGTGCCCAGTCGCGCTGCCATTCCGAGGCGACCGCGAGCCAAGTGAGCATGTTCGCGCCGGCCGCGATCATGCGCTGGATCGCGACCTGGTGCGCCTCGACCGAGACGCCGCCCGACGCATCGGTGACCACGGTGACGTCCCAGCCTTCGCCGAGCGCCTGGATCGTTGGCATCGCGACGCAGACCTCGGTCCACAGGCCCGCGATGATCAGTTGCTTGCGGCCCGTGGCCTTGACCGCGTCGACCACGGTCTTGTCCTGCCAGGTGTTGATGAAGGTGCGGTCGATGACCTCCTGCCCGGGAAACACATCGGTGAGCTGCGGAAAGAGCAGGCCGCCGCGCTCGGCGATCACGCTCGTCAGGATGGTGGGAACGCCGAAGGCCTTGGCGGCCTTCGCGAGGCCGACGGTGTTGTTGACGACCATCTGCGGTTCGTGACTGTTCAGGTTCGCGAGCTGGTAGGGCTGGTGGTCGATCAGGACGAGGACCGAGTCTTCGGGACGAAGAAGCGAAGAAAGACCGTTGCGAGAAGTCATTGCTGGTTCCTGTGTTGCCGCTGTTGCGGGATGGGTTCGAGACGACGAGTTCGCTCGTGGCGACGCCGTCCGCAGGGAGTATTGCGATCCAGCGCTTCGCCCGGTAGTACCATCTTTCGGCGAACTGTGTCGCGATTGGAGGAACGCCAGCTTGGACATCGAGGACCTGCGTACATTCGTCGAAGTGGCCAGTGCCGGAGGTGTCTCGCCGGCCGCGGTGCGCCTGGGTATCTCCAAGTCGATGGTGAGTCGGCGGCTGCTTCGGCTCGAAGCCGAACTGGGTGTTCAACTGCTCGCACGATCCACGCGCGGCGCCGCGCTCACGGAAGCGGGCAGCACCTTCCGCGACTACGCGGCCAAGGTCTGCATCGACATCGACACGGCCATGGAGACGATCCTGCCCGCGGGCGAGCTTCGCGGCCGCCTGAGGATCGCCGTGCCATTGAGCTTCGGCCCGACCCACTTCGCGCCCATGCTCGCCGAGATGGCGAAGCGCCATCCCCAGCTCCACATCCAGACCTGCTACAGCGACCGGTTCGTCGACCTCATCGCCGAAGGCTTCGACTGCGCGATCCGCGTCGGCTATCTCGAAGACTCCAACCTCATCGCGAGAAGCGTCGGCCCCATCCACGGCAAGCTCGTGGCGAGCCCGGACTACATCAGCGAGCACGGGTCGCCCGAGGCGCCGGACGAACTCGTTGCCCATGAGGCGCTGATGCAGGGCACCGAGGCCTGGCAACTGATGGATGGCGACCGGATCATCACGGTGCGGCCGCAGGGGCGATTCAAGGCCGACAACGGCACGGCACTGGTCGCAGCCGCGGTGGCGGGCCTCGGCATCGCCTATGTGCCGGACTGGCTCACGCACGAATACATCGCCGCCGGTGCGCTGGTGCCGGTCATGACGCGCTATCCGCCGCCGCCCGCGGGGGCCTACGTCATCCGGCCGCCGGGCCAGCATCCGGCGAGGAAGATACGCGTGCTGACCGAACTGCTGATCGAGCACTGCGAGCGCTTGTCGCACCCCGGCTGAGCGGGTGCCTCGTCGGCCTCGGGTGCGTCAGACCCGGAACCAGATCTTGAACGTCACGTACAGCGCATACCCCAGCGCCAGCACCAGCCACACCATGTAGAAGACGTTCGACCAGTACTCGCCCGCATGCATCGCGAGCGTGTACACCTGCCCCGCGCAGCCCTTGCCGATGCACGGCACCTCGCCGCGGACCAGCGCGCGCAAGGTGGCGACCAACAGGTAGCACGCGATGCCACCCGCCACGAGGAAGCCGACCGGCCCGACGAAGCCCTTGGTGAGTTCGTCGTTCTCGTCGCGGTTGCCTTTCGCGAGCAGCTTCTGCCCGAAGCGGTACCAGGCGAAGCCCAGCAGGAGCATCAGCGAGTAGTAGAGGAAGTCGCGCATGGAACGGCAGCAGAGTGAGGCAGACGGCGCCGATCCTAAAGGTGTCCGTTTCGCGTCCAGCGCTCCACCGCAGCCACCGCCCGCTGGCCCGCATTCGCCGCCTGCGGGTGCGCATGCGCCGCGCACATCGATGCGATCTCGCGCAGCGCCGCGGCCGGGCGCTTCGCGATCTCCACCGCGAGCGCTTCCGCCACGAAGAAGTTCTCGTGCGATGCGAGTTCGCGCAGCAGCTCTGGATCGCGCAGATCGAGCGATGGAATGAAGGCGACGGCCGCATCCTCGTCGTCCGTGGAAGCGAGCAGCGAGCGGATCAGCACGCCCACGCCCGCCTGGTCGTCGGCGGACGGCGATGTCGAGGGATGGAAGTCCTCGATCTCCCGATCGTCGTCAGCGGCGCGCCGGGCCGCCTCGACAAAGCCCTCGACATCGGCGAACACCACGCGCGAGTCGCCGTCATGGCTCAGGTACAGGACCGCGCCGGCCAGCGGCGGCGCGGTCAACAGCAGGTGGTGGTTGCTCGTCCGTGGATCGTCGAGCACCAGGCCGTCGAGTTGCCGCGGTATCGGGAGCGATCGCAGGTCCAGGCTCCAGCTGACGATCTCGTCACCGGAAAGCAGCGACGCGCCGGAGAAGTCCTGCCCCTGGAGCCGCGCGAGATACGCATCGAGTCTCTGTCGCGCAGTCGCCGAGAGGGCCTCAGGCGATTCCGCGTGGGGGAAAGTGGAGTAGGTCGGCTCGTTCGGCATGCTGGGAGGCACTGGCGTGTGTCGGGTGAATTTGAAAGGTCAGCGCGTGGTTCGCGCTTCAGTCCAGCCGCAGCTCGGGCGGCGGCACCGCCGAGGCCGCGGGCAGCTCCGCGCGCAGGAAGTCGATCAGCGCGCGCAGCTTCGCGGGCACGCGGCGCCGGTCGGGGTAGTAGAGCGTGAGGCCCGGCAGCACCGGGCTCCAGTCGGCCAGCAGCCGCACCAGCAGGCCCTGCTCGATCAGCGGCTCGATGTAGCCGTTGATCATGTAGGCGACACCGATGCCGTCGAGCGCGGCGCGCACCAGCGCGGCCGAGTCGTTGAGCACGAGCCGGCCGTCGATCGCGAGCTGCAGCGTCTCGTCGCCGCGCGCGAATTGCCAGCGCTCGACCTGGCCGGTGCTGACGTGGCGAAAGCCGATGCAGTCGTGCGCCAGCAGCTCGGTGGGATGCACGGGCGTGCCGTGGCGCGCGAGGTAGTCGGGCGAGGCGATCACGTGCGCCTCGATGCGCGGTCCGATCCTGACGGCGATCATGTCCTTCTCGACCAGGTCGCCGAAGCGGATGCCGGCATCGAAGCCCTGGGCCACGATGTCCACCAGCTGGTTCTCGATCCGCAGCTCGAGCTTGACGTCGGGAAAGCGATCGAGAAAGCGCCGCAGCACCGGCTGCAGGCCGATGGTGTAGCCCGCGCGCGGCACGTTGAGCCGCAGCAGGCCGCTCGGGTGGTCGGCCTCGCGGCCCAGCTCTTCGGAGACCGCGGCGAGCTCCGACACCACCGGCCGCACCTTCTCGAGATAGCGCTCGCCGACCTCGGTGAGGCTCACGCTGCGCGTGGTGCGGTTGAACAGCGCGATGCCGAGGCGCCGCTCGAGGCTGCGGATCGACTGGCTCACGGCCGAGGGCGTGACGCCCAGGCGCACCGCGGCGGCCGAGAAGCCGCGTTCCTCCGCCGCCACGATGAAGGCGACGAGTCCATCCAGCAGGTCCTGGCGCATGCGGCGCTCTCCATTGCGAAATCGAAGCGCCGAGTCTAGTGGCGGCTTTGCCATCTGTTAGCCGGGCTTGCAAGCCCATGCAGCGCTGGCGGCTTGCGGGTGCACGCCCTGCTGCGTAGCCTGCGCCTGTGCTTTCGCACCATTCCACTGCTTGGAATCGAACGGTGTCGCGAGCCGCGCGCCCTTCCTACCATGCATCCATTCTTCCTATCCACCGAGACAGCGGCCAGCACGGCCCCAAGGAGACTTCCATGAGCGCGAGCACGCAAGGCGCGGGCGTCAGGCCCTTCCTGATCGGCGCCACCTGGACAACAGGCCAGGGTACGCCCTTCGAATCGATCGATCCCGCCACCGGCGCGCTCAACGGCCTGATCGGCAGCGCGAGCCGCGAGGACGTGGACCTCGCTGTGCGCACCGCCAAGGCCGCGCAGGCCCGGCCCGAGTGGCGCGCCATGCTGCCGCACCGGCGCGCGGCGATCCTGCATCGCATCGCCGACCTGATCGAGGCCAATGCCGAGGAGCTGGCCGAGCGCCAGATGCGCGAGAACGGCAAGCTGCGCGCCGAATGCGTGGCGCAGGCGGCCGGCGGCGCGGCGGCCTACCGCTACTTCGCATCGATCTGCGAGACCATGCCGGCCGAAGTGGCGCCCTCACGCGGCGACCACCTGTCGATGGTGCTCTACGAGCCCTTCGGCGTGGTGGCCGCGATCACGCCCTGGAATTCGCCGCTCACGCTCGAGTCGCAGAAGGTGGCGGCGGCGCTCGCGGCCGGCAACGCGGTGGTGCTCAAGCCCTCGGAGTTCACGCCGACCATCGCGCTGCGCGTGGCCGAGCTCGCGCTCGAGGCCGGCCTGCCGCCGGGCATCCTCAACGTCGTGACCGGCCTCGGCGCCGAGACCGGCTCGGCGCTGGTCGCGCATCCCGAGGTGCGGCTGATCTCGTTCACCGGCGGCACCGCCACCGGCAAGGCGATCGCGCGCGAGGCCGCGGGCCGCATGGCCGCGGTGGCGCTCGAACTCGGCGGCAAGTCGCCGCACATCGTGTTCGCCGATGCCGACCTCGACAAGGCGCTGCAGGGCGTGCTGCATGGCGTGTTCTCGTCCAGCGGCCAGTCGTGCATCGCGGGCACGCGGCTGTTCGTCGAGCGCGGCATCCACGACGCCTTCGTCGCGCGGCTGGTGCAGGCCGCCAAGGCGCTGCGCGTGGGGCCGCCCGACGATGCGCGCTCGCAGGTGGCGCCGCTGTCGTCCTTCGTGCACCGCGACAAGGTCGAGGCCATGGTGAACATGGCGCGCGAGGATGGCGCCGAGGTGCTGGCCGGCGGCAGCCGTCCGGCCGATCCGGCGCTGGCCGACGGCGCCTATTACCTGCCGACCCTCATCGGCGGCGTGACGAACGACGCGCGCATCTGCCAGCAGGAGGTGTTCGGCCCGGTGCTGTGCGTGATGCCCTTCGACAACGAGGAGGACCTCGTCGCGCAGGCCAACGACACTTTCTTCGGCCTGGCCGCGGGCGTGTGGACGCGCGACTTTCCCAAGGCCTGGCGCGTGGCGCGCGCGGTCGAGGCCGGCACGGTCTGGATCAACACCTACAAGACGCTCAGCGTGTCGGTGCCCTTCGGCGGCTTCAAGGAGAGCGGATCGGGACGCGAGAAGGGCTTCTTCGGCATCCGCACCTATCAGGAAGCCAAGACCGTGATGGTGGGGCTCTGAGATGACGCTGCAGACCTTGGGCTTCATCGGCCTCGGCGTGATGGGCGAGCCCATGTGCGCCAATCTCGCGGCGAAGAGCGGCGCGCGCGTGTTGTGCCACGACCTCGATGCCGCGCCGATGCGCCGGCTGGCCGAGCGCGGCGCCGTGCCGGCGGACTCGCTGCGCGCATTGGCGAACGAGGCCTCGGTGGTGTTCCTCTGCCTCGCGAGCGCGCAGGCGGCGGAGTCGGTGGTCGAGGCGCTGGCCGAGGCCTGGCAGGACGGAGAAGGTGGGGAGGGCGGCCGCACCGTGGTCGACATGGGCACCACCTCCGTGCTGGCCACGCGCCGCATGGCCGAGCGGCTCGCGCAGGCCGGCCACCGCTTCGTCGACGCGCCGGTGGCGCGCATGCCCGCGGCCGCCATCGCGGGCACGCTGAGCATCATGGCCGGCGGCACGGCCGAGGACGTGAGCGCGCTGATGCCCCACTTCCGCTGCATGGGCAGCGACATCACGCACTGCGGCGGCACCGGCGCGGGCCAGGTGGTGAAGATCCTGCACAACACCGTGTTGTTCGAGGCCGTTCAGGCCCTGGCCGAGGCGATGGCCGTGGCGCGTGCGCATGGCGTGGACGGCGCGGTGCTGCTCGATGCCATCGAACTGGGCTCGGCCGACAGCCGCGCCGCGCGCGTGCAGGGCCGCGAGGCACTGCTGCCGCGCCACTATCCCGAGGGCCGCTTCGCGACGCGCTATGCGCTCAAGGACGTGAGCCTCGCGCTCGAGCTCGCGCAGGCCGCAGGGCTCGAGGCCGCGATGGCGCGCGAGACCGCGTCGACGCTGCGGCGCACGATCGACGCGGGCTGGGGCGACCGCTACTACCCGGCGCTCTACGAGCTCGTGTCGGCCGCGCCGCCGCGCGACGCCGCGAACGACTGAAGTCTTTCCCTTCTGCTCCCGATTCATCACAACGCATGCCGCACCAGCGGCAGGAGACAGCCATGACCGCTTCCTTCCTTTCCCTGCTCTCACGCCGCGCCGCCCTCTGCGGCCTGCTCGCGCTGGGCCTCGCCGCCTCCGCGGCCGCCGCCTTCCCCGACAAGCCCATCACGCTCGTCGTGCCCTTCCCCGCGGGCGGCGCCACCGACGCGATGGCGCGCTTCACTGCGACCCGGCTCTCGAAGGAACTGGGCCAGCCCGTGGTGGTCGACAACCGCGGCGGTGCCGGCGGCGCGATCGCTGCCGAGGTGGCGCTGGCCGCGCCGAAGGACGGCTACACGCTGTTCTTCACCACCACCGGCACGATGGCGATCAACCCCTTCATCTACCGCAAGCTCAAGTACAACCCGCTGACCGATTTCGAGCTGATCGGCAACGTGGCCTCGGCCTCGAACGTGCTGGTGGTGCATCCCTCGGTGAAGGCGAACACGGTGGCCGAGCTGATCGCGCTGGCCAGGGCCAACCCCGGCAAGCTGACCTACGCCTCGGCCGGCATTGGTGCGTCGAGCCACCTGTCGGGCGCGCTGTTCGAGAGCATGACCGGCACGCAGATGCTGCACGTGCCCTACAAGGGCTCTGCGCCCGCGCTGTCGGATTTCCTCGCGGGCCGCGTCGACATGATGTTCGACACCGCCTCGACCCATGCGCCCTACGTCAAGGCCGGCAAGATCCGCGCGCTGGCCGTGACCAGCCCGCGCAAGTCGCCCGCCTTCCCCGGCGTGCCCTCGATCGCCGAGGCCGGCGTGCCGGGCTACGACGTCTCGATCTGGTTCGGCGTGGCCGCGCCCGCGGGCGTGCCCAGGCCCGCGATAGACCGCCTCTCGGCCGCGCTCGAGAAGGCCTGGCAGGCCCCCGACATCAAGGCCGCGCTGGCCGAGGTGGGGGCCGATCCGCAGTACCTGGGGCCGGCGGAGTACAAGCGATTCATCGCGGCGGAGCACCAGAAGTGGGGGCGGATCGTGAAGGCGGCGGGGGCCGAAGGCCAGGACTGAGCGGACTCAGCGCCCGGCAAACCCATCCGTCGCCCGCAGCAAGCGATCGAGGATCCCGGGCTCCGAATACGCATGCCCGGCCCCCTCGATCAGGTGGAACTCCGCCTCGGGCCAGGCCTTGTGCAGGGCCCAGGCGTAGCGCGCGGGGCAGGGCATGTCGTAGCGGCCGTGCACGATCACGCCCGGGATGCCTTGCAGCCGGTGCGCGTCGCGCAGCAGTTGGCCGTCCTCGAGCCAGGCGTCGTGCACGAAGTAGTGGTTCTCCAGCCGCGCGAAGGCCAACGCGAAATGGTCGTCGGCATGCGAGGCCGCGAGCGCGGGGCTCGGCAGCAGCGTGATGGTCTGGCCTTCCCAGACGCTCCAGGCGCGCGCGGCCTCGATCTGCGCCACCGGGTCGTCGCCGGTCAGGCGCTTGCGGTAGGCCGCGATCATGTCGCCGCGCTCGGCCTCGGGGATCGGGGCCTGGAACTGCTCCCAGCGGTCGGGGAACATCTCCGACACGCCGAACTGGTAGTACCAGTCGAGCTCGGCACGCGTGACGGTGTAGATGCCGCGCAGCACGAGCTCGCTCACGCGCTCGGGGTGCTTCTGCGCATAGGCCAGCGCCAGCGTCGAACCCCAGGAGCCGCCGAACACCAGCCAGCGCTCGGCGCCCACCAGCGCGCGCAGGCGCTCGATGTCGGCCACCAGGTGCCAGGTGGTGTTGGCCTCGAGGCCCGCATGCGGCTGCGACAGACCGCAGCCGCGCTGGTCGAACAGCAGCAGGTCGTAGCGCGCGGGATCGAACAGCCGCCGGTGCTCGGGCGAGATGCCGCCGCCGGGGCCGCCGTGCAGGAACACCGCGGGCTTGGCGCCGGGCGTGCCCACGCGCTCGTAGCGGATGCGGTGGCCGTCGCCCACGTCGAGCATGCCGCTCTCGTAGGGTTTGATCGGAGGATAGAGCTGGCGCAGGGTGTCGGTCATTCGATGCTTCTTTCGGGGTTCATGCAAAGCCGCGCGCGAGCGCGCGTTCCACGTCGGCCACCAGCGCGAGCAGCGCCGGCGAGAGTTCGCGCACCACGCTCGCGAGCGATTCGCTGCTGGAGACGCTGAGGTTGAGCACGTAGCCCGAGGCGCCCGGCGCTTCGCCGGGCTGCGCGGCGGGCAGGCGGATCGGCGCGGCGAGTGCCACCACCTCGGGCTGCCAGGCGGCGGCACAGAAGCCGCGCGCGTTCACGCTGGCGACGGCGGCCTCGATCTCCTCGCGCAGCGCGGGCCACTGCTCGCGCCGGCGCTGCTTGAACAGCGCGTAGAGCGCCTTGCGCCGCGGCTCGCCGGCCGTGGCGAGCCAGGCGCGCCCGAGCGAGGTGAGTTCCATCGGCACGCGCTGGCCCGAGACCACGTTGCGCAGCGACACGCGGCGGTTGTAGCGGATCGACTCGAGGTAGACCATCTCGTCGCGGTCGGGCGCGGCCAGGCCGACGTTGATGCGGCGCGACTCGGCCAGCGCTCGCATCTTCGGCGCGGCCAGCGACAGCACGCTCGAGCCCGAGCGCATCGCATGCGCGAGGCTCAGCACCGCGGGCGCGAGCCGGTAGGCGCGCTGGCCCGCGTCGACCTGCAGCATGCCCGCGCCCACCAGCGTCTGCGTGAGGCGGCTCACGGTGGAGCGCGACAGGCCGGTGCGGTCGGCGAGCTCGGCATTGCCCAGCAGCTCGGAGCCCGGGCGGAAGGCACGCAGGATTTCCACGCCGCGTTCCAGCGAACGGTTGGCCGGCGAGATGCCGGGCTTCTGCTCGAGCGAGGGGGTCATGCGGCTCATGCGGGCTCCATGCTGGCCTGGATTCGATTCCATTTCTTGGAATTGGGGGAGTGTATGCGCAGGCCCTCGTGCCTATGCTTTTCCCCTATGGCGCGGGGAGCTTTTTCCGCCCGCGCCGACAAGGAGACAGCATGCAATTTCGAATCGACGGGCACGCGCGACGCGTGCTCATGAGCCTGGCCACCGGCCTGGCCCTCGCCCTGACCATGGGCAACGCGGCCGCGCAGGCCTTCCCCACGAAACAACCGATCCGCCTCGTCGTGCCGTTCGCGGCCGGCGGCGGCACCGACGTGATCGCGCGCGTGCTCGGCGCGGGCATCGGCGCCGAACTGAAGCAGTCGGTGATCGTCGAGAACAAGCCCGGCGCCGGCACCATCATCGGCAGCGATTACGTCGCCAAGAGCGCACCCGATGGCTACACGCTGCTGATGGCGACCTTCGCGCACGCGGTCAACCCCAGCCTGCAGCCCAGGCTGCCCTACGACCAGGCCAAGGCCTTCGCACCATTGAGCCTGGTCGGCCGCTCGCCCAACGTGCTGGTGGTGCGCAGCGACCGCGACTTCCGCTCGGTGGCCGACCTGCTCGCGTTCGCGAAGGCGCATCCTGGCAAGCTCAGCTACGGCTCGTTCGGCAACGGCACCTCGGCGCACCTCGCGGGCGAGCTCTTCAAGCGGCTCGCGCAGGTCGACCTCACGCACGTGCCGTACCGCGGCTCGGCGCCCGCGCTGACCGACCTGCTCGGCGGCCAGATCGACCTGATGTTCACCACCGCCGCGAGCGTGGCGCCCTACATCGCGAGCGGCAAGCTGCGCGCGCTGGCCGTGACCTCGCCGCAGCGCTCGCCGGCCATGCCCTCCGTGCCCACGGTGGCCGAGAGCGGCGTGCCCGGTTACGTGGCCGAGAGCTGGTACGGGCTCTATGCGCCGGCCGGCACGCCCACCGAGGTGGTGGCGCGGCTCCATGCCGCGATCCGCAAGGCGGCCCACAGCGAGACCTTCAGCAAGCGCATCGCCGACGAGGGCATCGTGGTGATCGCCTCGCCGCCCGAGGAACTGACGCGCTATGTCGCCGCCGAGCAGGCCCGCTGGGGCCAACTGGTGCGCGAGGCGCACATCCAGCTCGACTGAGCGAGCCCTCATCGTTTTTTCATCACCTTGCCGACATGACCACTCCCACCTCTTCCATCCAGCTTCGCACCGAGGACGGCGTCGCCATCCTCACGCTCGACCGCCCCGAGGTGCGCAACGCCGTCGACGACGCCATGCGCGGCGAACTCATGGCCGCGCTCGAGCGCGTGAACCGCGACGACAGCGTGCGCGCGATGGTGCTCACCGGCGCGGGCAAGGCCTTCTGCGCGGGCGGCGACATCCGCGCGATGCAGCAGCGCATGCAGGCACCGGCCGGCGATATCGCCTACAACGGCTGGGCGCGGCAGCAGCGCACCCATCACGCACTGAGCGCGCTGCACGACCTGCCCAAGCCCACCATCGCCGCGGTGAACGGCGCCTCGACCGGCCTGGGCACCGACCTCGCGATGGCCTGCGACTTCGTGATCGCCTCCGAGCCGCATGCCAGCTTCGCCTGGAACTACGTGCTGCGCGGGCTGATTCCCGATGGCGGCGGCATGTACTTCCTGCCGCGCCGCGTGGGCCTGGCGCGCGCCAAGGCGCTGATCTTCACGGGCCGCACCGTGCGCGCCAACGAGGCGATCGAGCTCGGCATCGCCGACCGGCTGAGCACGCCCGAAGCGCTGTTGACCGAAGCGACGGGCTGGGCGCGCGAACTCGGCGCGGGCTCGCGCACCGCGGTCGCCCTGGCCAAGGGCATCCTGAACCAGAGCTTCGAGCTGCAGGCCGAACAGGTCTTCGGCCTCGGCAGCCAGGCGCAGGCGATCTGCTACACCTCGAACGAACACCGCGCCTCGGTCGAGGCCTTCCTCGCGAAGTCGGCGGCCAAGGAGGGGGCGCGATGAGCGATGGCATCTCTCCGATCTCCCGCCTGATCCGCCCGCGCAGCGTGGCGGTGATCGGCGCCTCGGCCGATCTCGCGAAGACCTCGGGCCGACCCGTCGCCTATCTGCAGAAGCATGGCTTCGCGGGCGCGATCTATCCGGTGAACCCGAAGGCCGAGACCATCGCGGGCCTGCGCTGCTACCCCGACATCGGCGCGCTGCCCGAGGCGCCCGATGTCGCGATCGTACTGCTGGGTGCCGAGCGCGCGCAGGCCGCGGTGCGCGAACTCGCGGCGCGCGGCTGCGCCGCGGCGATCGTGCTCGCGAGCGGCTATGCCGAGACCGGTGCGCAAGGGCAGCAGCGCCAGCGCGAGCTGCTCGAGGCGGCCGGCGGCATGCGACTGCTCGGGCCCAACACCATCGGGCTGGTGAACCTCAGCGACCGCATCACGCTGTCGGCCAGCGGCGCGCTCGAGGCCGACGACCTCGTGGCCGGCGGCGTCGCCGTGGTGTCGCAGAGCGGCGGCATCCTGGGCTCGCTGCTCTCGCGCGGCGCGGCGCGCGGCATCGGCTTCTCGAAGCTGGTCTCGACCAGCAACGAGGCCGACCTCGATCTCGCCGACTTCGTCGATTACCTGGCCGACGATGAAGCCACGCGCGTGATCGCGCTCTACATGGAGGGCGTGCGCGACGTCGCGAAGTTCCGTGCCGCCGCCGCCAAGGCGCGGCGCGCGGGCAAGCCGCTGGTGGTGTTCAAGATCGGCCGTTCCGAATCGGGCGCGCAGGCCGCGGCCTCGCACACCGGCGCACTGGCCGGCGCCGACCGCATGTACGACGCGCTGTTCCGCGAAGTGGGCGCGATCCGCGCGCGCGACTTCTCCGACCTGCTCGACCTGCCGGCCGCGCTGGCCACGGGCCGCCGCCTCGGCGGGCGCCGCGTGGCCATCCTCACCTCGACCGGCGGCGCCGGCACCTTGGTGGCCGACAGCCTCGGCGTCGCCGGCTTCGAGGCGCCGCCGCCCGACGCGGCCACGGCCGAGGTGCTGCGCACGCTGCAGGCCGACGGGCCCTCGGTGCTCGACCGCAATCCCATCGACGTGACCCTGGCCGGCCTGCAGCCGCAACTTCTGCGCCGCGCGCTCGGCGCGCTGCTCGACAGCCCGGGCTACGACGCGGTGGTGGTCATCGTCGGTTCGTCGGCGCTGGCCATGCCGGACCTCGTCGCCGATGCGATCCGCGACTGCCTGCCGGGCACGAGCAAGCCGGTGCTGGCCTATGTGAGCCCGCATGCGCCGGCCGTGGCCGCGCTGCTTAACGGACGCGGCGTGCCGGCCTTCAGCGCGCCCGAGAGCTGCACCGTGGCGCTGCAGGGCATGCTGATGCAAGGCGGTGCGACGCCGGTGAACACCGTGTCGACCGGCGCCATCGTCGACCTCGCGGGCCTGCCCGCGCAGGGTTCGTTCGACGAGGTCGAGGCCAAGTCGCTGTTCGCGCGCTTCGGCGTGCCGGGCGTGCGCGAGGTGGCGGTGCGCGATGCGCGGCAGGCGGCCGAGGCCGCGCCCGCCCTGGGCGAGAAGGTGGTGCTCAAGATCCTCTCTTGCCGCATCACCCACAAGACCGAGGTCGGCGGCGTGGCCGTGGCCGTGCCCGCATCGCAGGTGGCCGCGCGCGTGGCGCGCATGCACGACGACGTGGCGACCGCCACCGGCCAGGCGCCCGAGGGCTACCTGGTGCAGGAGATGGTCACGGGCGGCACCGAGATGATCCTCGGCCTGCACCGCGATGCGCTCGGCACCGCGCTGCTGATCGGCATGGGCGGCGTGACCGCCGAGCTCGTCGGCGACACCGTGCTGCGCATGGTGCCGCCGGGCGGCGCGCTGGCGCGCGAGGAGGCCGCCGCGATGCTGCGCGAGCTGAAGACCTGGCCGCTGCTCGACGGCTACCGCGGCCGGGCGCCGGCCGATGTCGACGCACTGGTCGACGCGATCGTCGCGTTCTCGCGCATGGCGGGGCAACTGGGCGCGCGGCTCGAGACGGCCGAGATCAATCCGCTGTTCGTGCTGGCGAAGGGGCAGGGGGTGAAGGCGGCCGACGGGGTGGTGGTGCTGGCGGGGGGCTGACGAGAGCGTCGGCGCGCCTTCTTTCTCGACGGCTACACTCCGCCTCCGCGGAGGGAGACCGTCGATGAGAGCAGGAAGCGAGCGTGGAGGATGGCGGCCGCTGGGCATGGGCCTGGCCTTGCTGTTGCTGGGCCTGCTTGCGAGTTTTCTGTACGCACGGATGGCGCGGCAAGAGGCGTCCGCACCCATCCCTCCCATGGCCGTCTCGCAATCCCTGGCGCAGGGCGTGGCGTGGATCTGGCCCGACAGCAACGGCCCGTCCCCGGCATCCGGCGAGGCGGCTTCCTATAGCCAGGCGGCGGTCCTGGTGGAGTCCCTGGTGTTTCGTGGCTCCGGCGTCGAACGCGGCGGACGCCGCCAACCCCTGGCGCTTCCCGCGGGCGCTCGCTTCATTCCCGTCATCCATGTGGAAGCGGGCGCCTCCGCGCCCGACGAATTCACGCCCGTCCAGCAGCAGGCGGTGCTTGCGGCCGTGCGTCGCCAGGCCCATGCCGCCGAGGCCGGTGGCGGCCTGCTGCAACTCGACTTCGAGGCACCGGCACGCCAGCGCGATGCTTACCGCGCGCTCGTCGCCGCGGTGCGCGAGGCGCTGCCTTCAGGCACGCGGCTGAGCATCACCGCGCTCGCGCACTGGTGCGCGCAGGGCGACTGGCTCGATCGGCTGCCGGTCGACGAAGTGGTGCCCATGCTCTATCGCCTGGGACCGCAGGCCGCGGATTGGCGCCGGCGCTTTGCGCAGGGCGACCCGGGACTGGCGCGCCGCTGCCGCGGCGATGCACTGGGATTCGCCACCAACGATCCGCCATCGGCGGCCCTTCTCGATCGCGCCACGCGAGCCTACTGGTTCGACGAGGCCGCATGGTCCAACCCCTCCCGTCCTCCGCGTCATCCTCTTTCATGAACATGCCCCGCACACCCTTGCGCCGTCTCTGCATCGCACTTGCCACGCTCGGTGGCCTCCTGCTCGCCGCGCCGGGCCATGCCGCCCCCCCAGCCGCCGACGACGAAAGCAGACTGCCCGACAGCCTGCGCAGCGACTACGTCGAGCCCATCAACGGCCCCGCCGACAACCGGGCCTATGCGCACGGCACGCTGGGCCTGATCCAGTCGAACTATGGCCGCGCATCCCTGTTCGTGGCCTGGCGCGTGATGCACCTGCCCGTGGGGGCCGTGGCGCGCGAGAGCCATCGCCGCCAGTCGGACTGGGTCCGCGGCGTGCCCACGCCGCCTCCGGCCGAGGACGAGATCGCCAGCTGGTCGAAGGCGCGTGCCGCGTGGGTGCCGCAGGCGCCGAGCGTGCCGCCGAGCTACTTCCGTCCCGCGAAGCTGAAGGTGTCGGGGTTCGGCGAGATGGACATCGAGGTCGGCCAGTGCGGCCCCGACGCCTATGCCTTCGCCGCGCGCACGCTGGGCGAGCTCGTCGCCGATGCATCGCTGAAGGATGCGGATCGCCGGACATGGGTCGCCGGCCAGGATGCGGTGTTTGCGCGCTGTTCGGCCACGGTGAAAAAGATGCCGGCCCTGCCCGCCCTGCTGCCTGCCCGCGCACCGGCGAAGCTGAAGGCATTGAACGCCTACCAGCGCGCCGCCGCCCAGTTCTACGGCGACGAGTTCGTCGCCGCGCGCGAGGCCTTCGATGCCATCGCCGCCGTGCCCGATCATCCGATGCGGCCCTGGGCCACGCTCGGTGCGTTGCGCTCGCTGCTGCGCGACGGCGTGCGCGACACCGAATGGGAGGCGGTCTTCGAGGACGCCTGGACGCAGCGCCAGTTGCGCGGCGCCGAGTTCAAGGCCGCCGTGGCGGAACCGGCGGCGCGCCATGGCGCGCGTGTCGAAGCCGCGTTCAAGGCCATCGACAGCCGCGCGAAGGCGGCACTCGCCGATGCCACGCTGGCTCCCGTGCACGAGGCCATCCGCTACACCGCGCGCCGGGCATTCGTGCAGCTCATGCCGGGCATCCCGCTGCGCATGACGATGACGGCAATGGAACGCCCGGAGTTCAACCCCTACGAATCGAGCGCGCTGGATTTCTTCCAGGAGCTCTATCCGATGGTGGCCCCCGACCGGCCGACGGGCGTGCTCGGGGAGGCGTTGCGGCGGCATGCGTGGTTCGACTTCGTCGTGACCGTGCAAGGCTGCTCCGACGCACAGAAGGCGCAGGACGCCGGCGTGTGCGATGCCGAGCATGCCCATGCGCTGGCCCGGTGGCAGGAAACGAAGGACAGCGCCTGGTTGCTGGCGGCCCTGATGACGGCGCGCCAGCCCTCCGCGGCCGATCTGCCCGCCGCCGATGCGGCGCGTGCCGTGGCGGTCGACCGTCCGGAATGGGCGAGCCTGCAGTTCCATGCGGCGCGCGTGCTGCGCACGCAGGGGCGTGGCGCGCAGGCCCGCGCGGCGCTCGATGCCCTGGCCGCATCGCCGGTCGTGCACAAGCGCGACCGGCCGCTGCTGGAGGCCGAACGCAGAGGGCTCTGAGGCGCGCGGGCGCGGGGCCTCAGCGGCGCGTCTTTCTGTCCCGCAGCAGCTTCTCCAGACTGGGCCTCGACTGCTCGAAGCTCGGCAGCATGGCGGTGCGCCTTTGCGTCACCTCGATGACGTGCCAGCCGAACGGCGTCTGCACCGGCGGATCGGTCATTCCCGCCGGCCCCAGCGCCTCCATGGCCGCGGCGAACTCCGGCACGAAGTAGACGCCGAAGTTCCAGCCGAGCTCGCCGCCCTTTCGATTGGAGCCCTCGTCCAGGGAGACCGCGTTGGCCACCGCGCCGAACGATTCCCCGGCGCGCACGCGGGCGAGGGCTGCCTCCGCCTGCGCCTGGGTGCGGACCATGATGTGTCGCACGTTGTATTCGTACTGGCCCTGGAACCTGGCGGTCCACTCCGCGCTGGCGCGGGCGTATTCGGCACGCAGCTCTGCTTCGGTGGCCTGGGGGCTCGTGCTCTGGCACGCAGCCAGGCTCAGCGCGAGAAGTGCGAGAAGTGCGATCGCGATGCGCGGGGACCGTGTCTTGGCGTGGTTCATGCGGGATGGCCGAGAGGCCGTGGATGCGGGATGAAATCGGACTGCATTCTGCAACGGCCCCGCATCAGGCCAGGCTCTGGTCCTCGGCATCGAACTCGACGCCGGTCGTCAGCCGCACGCCGCGCGTCATCGGCACCCGCAGGAACCCGCTCTCGGTGTCCATCAGGGGCCGGGTCGAGGTCGCGCCGTTGCGCAAGGTGCGATGCACATGTCCTTTTGCGCAGGCCGCGCGCAACCCCGATCAACAGGCCTGCGCTATCCTCGAACGACCATGACCGAACTGCGCATCACCACCGACAAAGCGGCGATCGACATCGCCCTGGTTCATCGCTTCCTCAGCGAAAGCTCGACCTGGGGCCGAGGCATTCCGCTGGCCATCGTGCAGCGCTCGATCGAGCACTCGCTGTGCTTCAGCGGCTTCATCGGTGCCGACCAGGTGGCCTTCGCCCGCGTGATCTCCGACCACGCGACCTTCGCGAACCTGGTCGACGTGTTCGTGCTGCCCGAGCATCGAGGCAAGGGCTACAGCAAGGCGCTCGTGCAGGCGGTGATGGACTTCCCAGCGCTGCAGGGGCTGCGTCGCTTCACGCTGGCGACGAGCGATGCGCACGGGCTGTACGAACGGTTCGGGTTCACGGCACCGCTCCGGCCGCAGTCGTTGATGGAGCGTTATTTCCCGAATCTCTACACCTCACGGGATTGAGGCGGACGGCTGCTCGGCGCAGCCGATTTCGAAATTCTCAACACGGTTGAGAGAGATTTGCTGGCGTTCGTGCCTTCGTGCCCGCAGCCTCCACCGGATCCAGGGCGGCGCGAGGTACCCGGGGCACGCGGGAAGAACAAGGAGGAGCGTGATCGGAAGACCGACCCCACTCCTTCCGGCCCGGCAACGCTCAAGCCGCCTTCAAGGCTTCCTGCCCATACGTCCCCGCCGCCCTCACATCCGCCGGATCGAAGCTCGCCCCCGCCCCCTGCTGCTCGCGCTGCGCCGCGAGCCGTGCGCCTTCCTGCGCGGCCATGTCGAACAGGCGGTTGGGGTCGTGGCGACGCAGTTGCAGCGCGGCTGCTTCGAGCCCCGCCGCGATCTCGATCTCGCGCTGGCCCGAAGCCATGCCGTCGAGCAGCAGGCCGGCCGCGACGGCGGGCTCCATGCCCTGGTCGATGTTCGCGTCGGAACGGCCGCGCGCGTTGCCGTCGGGGCCGAGCGCGTTGATCGACACCGCGGTGCGCACCGAGCCCGGCAGCGCGACGCTGACGCGGATGCCGTAGGCCTGCTCGACCTCGGCGCGCAGCGCATCGAAGTAGCCCTGCACCGCATGCTTGGCGCCGCTGTAGCCGGTGCGCAGCGGCGCGCCGACCTTGCCGGCCACCGAGCCGATCACGGCGATGTGGCCGCTGCGGCGCTCGGCCATGCGCGGCAGCACGAGCTGGGTGAGGGCGACGGGTGCGAGGTAGTCGACCTCGATCAGACGGCGATAGACGGCGAGGTCGGTGTCGATGGCGAGGCTGCGCTGGGCGATGCCGGCGTTGTTGATCAGCACGTCGATCCGGCCCTGCCAGCCGGCGGCGCGCTCGACGATGGCCGGCAGGGCGTCGTAGTCGGTGGCCTCGAAGGGCAGTACCAGCACGCGTTCGGGCGCGCGCGCCGCGAGGGCGGCCAGCGGCTCGGGGCGGCGGCCGGAGGCGATCACGCGCGCGCCGCGCTCGAGCAGCGCGAGCGCGAGGGCCTCGCCGATGCCGGAGGAAGCGCCGGTCACCCATGCGGTCTTGTTCTCGAAGTACATCTGAAAGCTTTCCTTGACGTGGAGCGGAGTGGGATCCCGCGGCGCGTGTCGGTGTGTTGGATTCGGATGTTCTGCTCCGACGAGGCCGCGGGCGTGGCGTGCGCCTCGGTCATTGTGGGGGCGCGGCTCGGGCCTGACCATCGGCCAATAGGGGTAATGCAAGAGTGTGCGTGGCCATCGTGGATGGCGGTCGCGCACGGCCCGCTATTTGCCCTTGGCCGGCGCGGTGGCGGCGGGCGCGCCCTGCGTCGCGGGCGCGGGCTTGTCGCGTTCACTGCTCACCCACGTCAGCGCGTAGATGACCAGCACGACGGCGACCACGGCGATCGCGCTCCACATCACGATGCCGGGCTTCTGGTGGTTCTGTCCCTGCGGGGGTTGGTTCGGCATGGTGTCCCTCTCTGTCTGTGGTACCGCGTTGCGGGGACCCCAAAGCTAACAGGCGGCGCGCGCGCCGCTGTCGGACGCACGCCAGCGCGCGACGTCAGCCAACCGGACAGCCTGCGTCGCCGCAGCCTTCGTTCGCGTGAGCTCCTTCGTCGCGCACCGCGTCCGCGATCAACGGCGCGGCCACGTCCTCGGCCGCGAGCTGCCCGATGGCCGCGCCGAGCGCCATGTCGTCGAGCAGGCCGAAGTGGCTCAGCCGCAGCCGCCCCTGCCGGTCGATCAGCACCACGCTCGGCGTGCCCTGGAACTGGTAGGCGCGCATGGTCTGCGGAATGCTGCTGCCGGGCGAGGGCCGGTCGATGCCGATCGGGAACACGTAGCGGTACTCGCGCACGAAGGCCTCGAGCGCCGCGGGCGTCATGACCTCGTGGTGCTCGAACACCGAGTGCAGCCCGATCACCGCGACGTCCTTCGCGGCGAACAGCTGCCGCGTCTTCTTGGCCTGCGGCAGGCCGTGCGTGGCGCAGGCCGGGCACAGCATCTGGAAGGCGTGCAGCACCACGACCTTGCCGCGCAGCGATTCGAGCGTGACGGGGGCCTCGGTGTTGAGCCAGCGCTCGACCTGCAGCTCGGGCGCCGGGGGATGGATTCTCGACATGGTTGATGGCTCCAGTGCAATGGCAAGGCCCCGGCGCCGCCGCTCAGGCGGCCGCGCGCAGCTTCACGCCCGGGAAATCGACGGGCACGTCGAAGGCGACATTCACATAGTTCGTGAACAGGTTCAAGGCCACGTGCGCCAGCAGCTCGACGATCTGCCGGTCGTCGAAGCCCGCGTCGCGCAGCGCCTGCACCTCGGCGGCGTCGATCTGGCCGCGCTGCTCGACCACCGCGAGCGCGAAGCGCAGCGCGGCGGCGGTCTGCGGGTCGGCGGACTCGCCGTGCTGCGCGGCGGTCATCTCGGCCGACGAGGCACCGGCCTTGCGGCCCAGCGCCGTGTGCGCGGCCAGGCAGTAGTGGCAGGCATTGCGGTCGGCGATCGCCACCGCGATCTTCTCGCCGAGCTGCGCGGGAATCACGCCGCCGCCGAGCGCGCCGAACGATCCCCACAGACTCTGGAGCGCGGCCGGCGAGTTGGCGACGGCGCGGAACATGTTGGGCGTGGCACCGAAGGCGCCATGGATCTGCGAAAGCAGCGCCTGGGTGTCGCCGGTGGCTTCGGCGGGGGAGACGAGGGGGATGCGGGACATGGTGATTTCCTTCGGGGTTGTGAGTCGGTGAAGGAAGTGTGCGCGCGATGGTCGTATGATTCGGCTCGTTTTGTACATGGAACATACCTTTTCGTCCAGATGACCGCGCCACCTCCGATCGACAGGCTGTCCGCGCTGCTCGAGCGCTTCCGCGTGCGCGCGCACCTGTTCCACAACGGCCCGCTGTGCGGCACCACCACCTTCGCGGCCGAGCCGGGGCGCGGCTTCCTGCATATGCTGCGCCGCGGCGAGATGGTGGTCACGCATGCCTCGCGCAGCGGCGTGCGGCGCAAGCTGGTCGTGAAGGAACCGAGCCTGCTGTTCTATCCGCGCCCGCTGACGCACCACTTCCACAACGCGCCCGTCGAAGGCTCGGACTTCGTCTGCGCGACGCTGGACTTCGATGGCGGCGAGACCCATCCGCTGGCGCGCGCGCTGCCGCCGCTGATCCTCCTGCCGCTGCGCGAGGTCGAGGGGCTCGAGCAGTCGCTCGCGCTGCTGTTCGCTGAAACAACGCGCGTGCAGTGCGGCCACCGACTGCTGGCCGACCGCCTGTTCGAGGTGGTGCTGATCCAGTTGCTGCGCTGGCTGCTCGATCATCCGGAGCACAGCGAACTGCCGCCGGGCCTGCTGACGGGGCTCGGCGATCCGCGGCTCGCGCGCGTGCTGGTCGGGCTGCACGAGCGGCCCGGCGAGCCCTGGCCGCTCGAGCAGATGGCGCGCGAGGCGGGCCTGTCGCGCAGCGCCTTCGCGCAGCGCTTCCGCGAGGTGGTGGGCACCACGCCCGCCGACTACCTCGCGCTCTGGCGGCTCAGCATCGCGCAGGCGCAACTGCGTGGCGGTGCCTCGGTGAAGACCATTGCCGACGAACTCGGCTATGCCAATGCCTCGGCGCTGTCGCGGGTGTTCGCGCAGAAGCTGGGCGTGTCGCCGCGCGAGTGGCTGGCCACGGTGCGCGGCTGAGGCCGGCGCGTCACTCGCGCGCGGTGGCCAGCGTGGGCAGCGCGAACAGCACCGCGAGTGCGCACAGCAGCGCAGCGAGCACCGCGAACGGCAGCATGCGGTCGAGCGCGTAGAGCGCGGTGCTGGCGGCCGGTGCCGCGATCAGCGCCAGGCCCTGGGTCGCGGCGATCAGTCCGGCGACCGCGCCCTGCCGGTCGGTGGGCACCGCGAGCGAGGCGCCGGCCATCGAGCCGGCCATCATGAAACCGGCGCCGGCCCCGAGCACCGCGAAGGCCGCCACGTAAGCCGCGAGCGAGGCGGTGCCGAGCAACACCAGCAGTCCCGCGATCCAGGCCGCGCTGCCCGCGATCACCATGCGCTGCGCCGGCCAGCGCAGCACGCGGGCCTGCAGCAGCTGGCTCGCGATCAGCGCCACGCCTGTCACCGTCAAAGCCGCGGCCAGCCGCGGACCGACCTGCGCGGTCTCGAGGCCGAGCCGGTCCTGGAAGTAGAAGCCCGCGATGATCTGGATCGTGACGATCGCGGTCCACGACATCAGGCTCGCCGCCAGCCAGCGCCGCAGCTCGGGCCCCCAGGGCGAAACCGGCGGCGACGCGACCGCCGCGCGCATGCGCGTGCCGCGCGGCACCGTGGCCCACACCACGAAGAAGGCCAGCAGGCACAGCGCGCCCGACAGCACCAGCGGCCAGAGGATGCCGCGCAGCGCGAGCAGTCCGCCGAGCGCCGGGCCGACCACGAGGCCGACGCCGTTGGCCGCGCCGATCAATGCCATGCCCGCGGCGCGCTCTCCCGCCTCGGTGTGATCGGCCATCAGCGCCTGCGCCGCGGACGGCACGGCGGGCAGGAAGGCGACCAGCACGGCGCGTGCGCCGGTGACCAGGGCGAACAACCCGGTGCCGGCGAACAGGCCCGACAGGCCCTGCCTCACCACCACCGTGAACAGCGCATAGGCCAGGAACATGCCCGCGAAGCCGATCAGCAGCACGCGGCGGCGTCCCCAGCGGTCGCTGGCCAAGCCCCAGGGCGCCGCCATCGCGGCCATGGCGAGCGAGCTGATCGACAGCATCCACCCGCCCTGCTGCACCGTCAGGTGCAGCGAGCGCACCAGCGGCGCGAGGATCGGCAGGATCACCGCGCTGGTCAGCGTGGCCAGCGCCACGCTCGCGAACACCACGGGCTTGATGGGGGTCGTCATGCCCGGTCCTTCGGCGCGCGGGAACGCACGCCGCGGTAGAGCGAGATCGACCCCGTCGGCGTCGGGATCACCGCGGTCTCCTCGACCTCGGCGAAGCCCGCTTCGCGCATCAGCCGCGGCACGATGCCGTCGGCATTGGGCTGGGTGTCGGCGAAGCCGTCGACGCACTGCACCAGCCTGAACATCGTTCGCATGGCCCGGGTGCGCTGCAGGCCGTAGTCGGCGATGTGCAGCTCGCCGCCCGGCACCAGCGCCGCGTGGATGGCCGCGAGGCCCGCGCGCTTTTCGGCCAGCGGCACCTGGTGCAGCACCAGGCTGGTCACGATCTTGGTCGGCTGCAGCGGCCACAGCAGCGCGGCCGCGTCGCGCAGGTAGCCGCGGTGCAGTTCGCAGCGCACGCCTGTGGCCGCGAGCTTGGCGCGGGCGCGCTCGAGGATGCGCTCGTCGGGGTCGATGCCGATCAGCCGAGGCAGCGACCCCGAACGGCCGAGCAGCGCCAGGAAGGAGCCGGTGCCGCAGCCCACGTCGGCGATCACGTCCGAAGGCCGCGGCGCGAGTTGTGCCAGCAGGGCCGAACGCCACTGCCGCTCGCGCGTGAACAGCGACACGATGGGGTCGTAGGCGCCGAGCACCGGCACCGCGGGGGTGAAGTCGCGCGCCGGGCGCAGAGTCTTGGTCATGGCATCTCCAGGGGTGTTCCGCTTCGCTGCGTTGCGATCGATAATCCGAGCAATTGCTCACAATGTCTACTCGCATTCGAGGAACGCCATGGCCCGTGCACCCGTCGTCCACCCGAGAAAGAAGGCCTCGCAGGAGCGTTCGCGCGCGACCGTCGACGCGCTGATCGAGGCCACTGCTCGCGTTCTGGTGCGCGAGGGCTTCGAGCGCGCGAGCACCAACCGCATCGCGGCCGAGGCCGGCGCCAGCATCGGCTCGCTCTATCAGTACTTCCCGACCAAGGAGGCGCTGGTGGCCGCGGTCATCGAGCGGCACAAGAACGACATGATGGAAGTGCTGCGCCGCGCGCTGGTGCGGGTCGCGGGCATGCCGCTCGAGCAGGGCGTGCGCGAACTGGTCGCGCTGATGATCGACGCGCACCGCGTCGATCCCGAGCTGCACCGCGTGCTGGTCGAGCAGATTCCGCGCATCGGCCGGCTGGCGGAGGTGGAGGGCTTCGACCGCGAGGTGCGCGAACTGGTGCGGGCCTACCTCGAGGCCCACCGCGGCGAGCTGCGCGCACTCGACCTCGATCTCGCGGCCTTCGTCTGCGTCGCGTCGGTCGAGACGCTCGCGCACGAGGCCGTGCTGCACAACCCCGCGCTGCTCGCGAACCGCAAGGTGAAGGCCTTCACCGACGAGGTGACGCGGCTGGTGATCCGGTATTTGACATAGCTGCGAGGCGCTTCGCGGCGGCGCGCAGCAGCACGCGGGAATAGAGCTTGTGGAAGCCCGTCAGCGCATCGACCGTCCATCCGAGGCCGCCCCGCGCGCGCGGCAGGACGGCCGAGCCGAAGAACAGCGTGGTCTGCGGCGCCGCACCGTCCGCGCGCGGCGCCACCATGAGCCAGCTGCGCGTGCGCCCGGTCGCCAGCACGATCTGGTCGTCCGCGCGCGCCTCGACGCGCCAGGCCGAGAAGGTCTCGACATGGCCCGCGGCCAGCGCGGCCGCATCGGCGTCGTTCGCGCGCCGCCCGAGCACGACGCCGAGCAGCCAGCGCTCGGGCTTGAACACGGGCGAGGTGTAGAAGGCCTCGATGTAGCTGGCCAGCGGCACGCGGCCGTCGACGGCGAGCGTGTGGCAGTCGGTGTAGGCGCCCGTGCCCTCGTAGCGGGCGAGCAGGGCATGCGCGGGCAGGGCGCGGATCTCGATCGGGTTCATGGGGCGGCGGCGGTCGCACGAGGATGCGTGCCCGCGCATTGTGCGGTGGCGCGCCCCATGCCCGGTTTCAGTCGACCCGGATCTTGGCCGCCTTCACGATCTGGTCGTACTTGGCGAGGTCGGCGCGGATCTGCTGGCCGAACTCCGCGGGCGTGTTGCCCATCGCCGAGATGCCGAGCGACGCGAGCCGCTCGCGCACCTCGGGCGACTGCACCACCGCATGCAGCTCGCGCTGCAGCCGCTCGACGATGGGCTGCGGCGTCTTCGCGGGCGCGAGGATGCCGATCCACGAGCTCGACTCGAAGCCCGGCACGCCCGATTCGGCGACCGTGGGCACTTCGGGCAGCGAGGCCAGCCGCTGCGCGCTCGACACGGCGATCGGGCGGATCTGGCCCTTCTGCACGAAGGGATAGGCACCGGCCACCGCGGTGTAGAGCATCGGCAGCGAGCCGCCCACCACGTCGGTCATCGACTGGCCGCCGCCCTTGTAGGGCACGTGCACGAAGTTCGCGCCGGTGCGGGCCTTGAGCAGTTCGCCGGCCAGGTGCGGCGTGCTGCCGGTGCCCGCGCTGCCGTAGGACACGCCGCCCGGGTTGGTCTTCGAATAGGCCACCAGCTCGGACAGCGTCTTCGCGGGCACCGATGGATGCACGACGATGATCAGCACCGCGTCGCCGATCTTGCTGACCGGCACGAAGTCCTTGAGCGTGTCGAACGGCACCTTGGCATAGACGTGTGGGTTGATGACCAGCGTGCCGTCGAAACCCAGCAGCAGCGTGTAGCCGTCGGGCGCCGCGCTGGCCACCATCTGCGTGCCGATGTTGCCCGAGGCGCCGGGCCGGTTGTCGACCACCACGGTCTGGCCCAGGCGCGCGCCGAGCTTGTCGGCCACCACGCGCGCGCCGGTGTCGGTCACGCCACCGGGCGTGAAGGGCACGATCAGGCGGATCGGCTTGTTCGGGTAGTCCTGCTGCGCGGCCGCGGGGCCCATGGCCAGCGCGAGCGGCAGCGCGGCCGCGAGCAGGCGCGCCAGCGTGTTCTTCCATGCATTCATCGCTTGTCTCCTTCGTTCGTTCTTGGTTTCGTTCTCGTGTCGCTCAGCGCTTCAGGCCCTGCTTCGCGAGCCACTGGTCGACGCGCTCGGCAATCGCATCGGAGTTGCGGTCCATCATCAGCATGTGCGAATTGCCGCGCCAGCCGAGCTCGGGCAGCAGCAGGCGGTCACCGGTGCCGCCGGCCGCGATCAGCCGCTGGCGGAAGTTCTCCTGCTGCGCCGTGATGCGCGTCCAGAACGGATAGCGCTCGAGGTTGTCGCCCCACACCCACAGCATGGGCACGCCCTTGAGGCGCGCGAAGTCGATGGTCTCGGGGTTCGGCGAGCCCGAGGTCTCGACGGCGACGATGGCCTTGACCTTGTCGGGGTACTTGAGCGCCGAATTGAAGGCGAAGTTGCCGCCCTGGCTGTGGACCACGATCACGCACGGGCAGGCCTTCTGCACATAGGCGTCGTAGGCCGCCTGCGTGGCCGCGTCGTTGGTGCTCCAGCGCGGGATCGCCTGCTTCGCGAACTGGTCGAAGCTGGCCACCGGGAACTGCGTGCCTGGCAGCGCGCGGCGCTTCGCGGGATCGGTGTCGTAGGAGCCGGTCTCGCCGATGCGGAACAGCTCCCAGCCTTCCTTCTTCGGCCGGAAGAAGGGCTCGCTCTTGAAGATCTCGGGATAGCGCGCCCACGAGGCGCGGCCGCGCTCGACCGCGTCGCTCACGTACACGTCCCAGCCGGCGCGCAGGAAGTGGTTCTCCCAGCCCGGCTGGCCGTCGGGCTTGGTCTCCCAGGTCACGCCCGAGAGGCCGCCGCCGTGCCACAGCAGCAGCGGATAGCGGCCCTTCGGGTTCGCCAGGCGCGTGTAGCGCGCATAGAGCACCTCGACCTCGAAGTCGCCGTTGGGGTCGAACTTCAGCGGCGGCGCGCCGGGCGTGAACACCAGTTCCTTCTCGGGCAGGCCCGTGAGCGTGACGGCGCGTCCGCCCACGTGATAGCTGCCGACGTCGGCCACCTGCAGCGCGCCCGTCGAGCAGCCGGCCAGGGCCGCGGCCGCGATGCCGAGCAGCGCGAGCTTCCATGCATTTCTCATCTCTTGTCTCCGTTGTTGTTGGTGTGGATGAGCGCGCTATCGCGCCCAGCGTTTCTCGAAGTCCCAGACCTCCTCGAAGCCGATGCGCCGGCAGAACTCGTTGAAGTCGAACAGATCGTCGCCCGGTGCCACGCTGGCGCCGCTCGCCTTCAGGTGGCGCAGTGCGCGCTCCATCGCGGCTGCCGCCACGAGGCTGGTCATCGAGGGATAGATGGCGAGCGAGAAGCCGATCTCCTGCAGCGTCTGCGCGCTCAGCATCGGCGTCTTCCCGCCATCGGACATGTTGGCCATCATCGGCAGTTCGAAGGCCTCGCAGGCGCGGCGCATCTCGGCCTCGGACTGCGGCGCCTCGAAGAACAGGATGTCGGCGCCCGCGCGCGCATAGGCCTCGAGCCGGCGCAGCGCCTCGTCCACGCCGAGCTCGGCGCGCGCATCGGTGCGCGCGATGATCAGGAAGTTCTTCTTGTCCTCGCGCGCCTCGGCGGCCACGCGGATCTTGTCGACCATGTCCTGCACCGGCACGCAGCGCTTGAACGGCGTGTGGCCGCACTTCTTCGGGAACTCCTGGTCCTCGAGCTGGATGGCCGTGACGCCGGCCGTCTCGTAGCCGCGCACCGTGTGGTGCACGTTGAGCAGGCCGCCGTAGCCGGTGTCGGCATCGGCGATCACGGCCGCGCCGCCGCTGCTGCGCACCAGCGTCGCCATGCGGTCGAGCATCTGGGTGTAGGTGGCGATGCCCGCGTCGGGCAGTCCGAGGCTCGAGGCCGTGAGCCAGAAGCCCGAGCCGTAGACGATGTCGAAGCCGACCTTGGCCGCCATGGTGGCGGCGATCATGTCCTGCAGGCCGGGGATGACGATGAACTCGCGGCGCTCGAGCTTCTCGCGCAGAAGGGGGCTGGCCATCGTCACTCGGCCCGGATGCCGCCGCGTTGCGCGACCTGCGTCCACTTCTTCGTCTCGGCCGCGAGGAAGCTGCGGAACTCGGCCGGCGGCGTGAGCGTGATGTGCGCGCCCTGGTCCTCCATCTGCTTGAGCACGGCCGGGTCGGCCGCCACCTTCTTCAGGTCCTGGTTGATCTGCGCGACGATCGGCGCGGGCAGGCCGGCCGGGCCGAACAGGCCGTACCAGCTCAGCGACTCCACGCCGTCGAGGCCGGCCTCCTTGAAGGTCATGGCATCGGGAAACAGCGCCATGCGATGCGTGTCGGCCACGCCGACCACGCGCAGCGCGCCCGAGCGCACATGGGGCAGGGCGGTCAGCACGCTGGTCACGCCCATCGGCAGGTGGCCGCCGATGATGTCGACCATGATCGGCGCGCCGCCCTTGTAGGGCACGCCGGTCGATTGCAGCTTGCCGGCCTGGCGGATCATCTCGCCGGTCAGCCGGGTCTGGCCTTCGGAGTAGCCCACGCCCAGCGGCTCCTTGCGCGCGGCCTCGATCACGTCGCGCAGCGTCTTGTAGGGGCCGTTGGCCTGCACCACCAGCACCGAGGGCGAGTTCGCGATGTTGGTGATCGGCGTGAAGGCCTTGTCGGTGTCGTAGGGCAGGCTCTTCATCAGCACCGGGTTGACCGCGTGCGAACCCACCACCAGCAGCAGCGTGTGGCCGTCGGCCGGCGCGCGCGCGACGAAGTTCGAGCCGATCACGCCGTTGGCGCCGGTGCGGTTGTCCACCACCACCGACTGGCCCCACAGCTCCGACAGGCGCTGCGCCATCAGCCGGCCCACGATGTCGGTGCCGCCGCCCGCGGAGTAGGGCACGACCAGCGTGACGGGCTTGGTCGGGAACTTGGCGGCCGGTGCTTGCGCCCAGGCGCCGGCCGAGGCCAGGGCCGCCAGCGCGGCGAGCGCCGTGCGGCGGGTGGGATGCGCGGTGAAGGGGGTCGATGGGTTCGTCATGTCTTGGCTGTCTCCGGGGATGTGTTGTTGGATGAATTCTTCTTCTCGCGCTGGCGCCGCAGCCAGGCGATCGCGCGGCCGCCGAGCGGGCGCTGCAGCCGTTCCTGCGCGAAATCGATCGCCTCGAGCAGGCCGTCGAGCGCGATGCCGGTGGAAAAACCGCTGCGCTCGGCCATCAGCACCAGGTCTTCGGTGGCGAGGTTGCCGGCCGCGCCAGGCGCGAACGGGCAGCCGCCGATGCCGCCCACGCTGGCGTCGAAGCGCCGGATGCCGGCCTCGAGCGCGGCCCAGGCATTGGCGACCGCCATGCCGCGCGTGTCGTGCAGGTGGATCGCGAGCCGTTCGGGCGCGATCGCTTCGGCGAGCACGCGCATGCGTTGCTTCACCATGCCCGGCGAGGCCGAGCCGATGGTGTCGGCGATCACGATCTCGCCGGCGCCCGCGGCCTGCATGCGCTGCGCGAGGCGCAGCACCTCGGCCAGCGGCGTCTCGCCCTCGAACGGGCAGTCGAAGGCCACGGCCACGTAGGCGCGCGTGCGCAGGCCCAGCGCTTGCGCCGCGGCCAGCGTGCGTTCGCTGACCTCGGTCGCCTGCTCCAGGCCCATGTTGATGTTGCGCTGGTTCATGGTCTCGGTGGCCGAGAGCACGACCGCGATCTCGGCCGCGCCGGCCGCATGCGCGCGCTCCAGCCCCTTGAGGTTGGGCACCAGCACCGAGCAGCGCAGCTCGGGCAGCGCCGCGTGCACCAGCGGCAGCAGCTCGGCCGCGTCGGCCATCTGCGGCACGGCCTTGGGCGACACGAAGCTGGTGGCCTCGATGCTGCGCACGCCGGCGGCCGCGAGCAGTTGCACCAGGCGCAGCTTGTCGTTGGCGCCCAGGTGCACCGGCTGGTTCTGCAGGCCGTCGCGCGGCGCGACGTCGGTGATGTGGATGGCTTCCATCGTCATCTTCAGGCGATGGTGCCGGCCTGGCGCAGCGCGTCCAGCTTCGCGTCGGAATAGCCGACCCAGTCGCCGAGCACGCGGCGCGTGTGCTCGCCGAGCGCGGGCGGGCTGCCGTAGGCCTGCGGCACGGCGGCCGAGAGCTTGATCGGGTTGCCCGGCATGCGCACGGTCTCGCCGGTGTGCAGCGGCACCTCGACCACCATGTCGCGCGCCAGAACCTGCGTGTCGCTCAGCGCCTGCGCGAAGTCGTTGACCGGCCCGCACGGAATGCGCGCCTGGCGCAGCCGCTCGAGCCAGTGCGCGGTCGGCTGCTTGCGCAGTTCGCCGGCGATCAGCGCGTCGATCTCGGCCTTGGCCGCGAAGCGCACCGGCTGCTGCCGGTAGGCCGGGTCGCGCAGCTCCGGCAGGTCGATGAACTCGACGAAGCGCTCGAAGAAGGGGTCTCCGATGCAGGCGATGATGATGTGGCCGTCGGCCGTGGGATAGCTGTTGTAGGGCACGTGCACGAAGTGGCCGTTGCCGATGCCCGCGGGCACGTGGCCCGACATCAGGTGCATGGTCGCCATGTAGTTGAGCAGCGAGATCTGCGCGTCGAGCATCGAGATGTCGACGTGCTGGCCGCGCCCGGTGCGCTCGCGCTCGGCCAGCGCCGCCAGCACGCCCATCGCGCCGAACATGCCGCCGCCGAGGTCGCCGATCGGGATGCCGCTGCGCGTGGGGCCGCTCTCGGGCGTGCCGGTGATCGACATGCCGCCGCCCATCGCCTGCACCACCTGGTCGAAGGCCGGGCGCTGCGTCTCGGGGCCGGTCTGGCCGAAGCCCGTGACCGAGCAGGTCACGATGCGCGGGTTGACCTGCGACAGCGATTCGAAGTCGATGCCCAGGCGCTGCGTGACGCCGACGCTGAAGTTGTCGAACACCACGTCGGCCCGGCGCACCAGGTCGAGGAACACGGCCTTCCCCTCGGCGCTCTTGAGGTCCACGCAGACGCTCTCCTTGTTGCGGTTCAGCGTGAGGTAGTAGGCGCCCATGCCGCCGCGCGCGTAGTCGGGATCGTTCTCCAGCAGGCGTCGGGTGCCTTCGCCGCTGCCGGGCGGCTCGACCTTGATGGTGCGCGCGCCGAGGTCGGCCAGCAGCATGGTGCCGTACGGGCCCGACAGCATGTGCGTCAGGTCGAGCACCGTGATGTGTTCGAGTGCCAAGTCGTGTGTCTCCTGAAAGACCTTCGTGTTGCACGGCATGTGCCAGCGCTTGGGCCTGGAGGCAAGTCGTTGATGCGAAAGGAGATTTTTTCGGAGGGTCGGGTTTTCACTGTGTCGTGTGCGACATCAATGAAACGCTCGGCATGTTTCAATGCAACGCATGATGGAACGCCCGCTCCCCTCCGACCCGGCCTCGCCCGCGCGCCGCGGCCTGCCGCGCCTGTGCTTCCTGAGCTACCGCCAGATCCGCGAATTCGCGCTGCCCGTGGTGGCCGAGTACGTCGGCCGCGCCGAGATCGAGGTGGTCGACGGCACCTTCGGCGACGCGCTCGCGATCGCGCGCGACCGCCTCGAGCGCGGGCTGGTCGATGCCTTCGTGAGCGCGGGCTCGAACGCGAGCATCCTGCGCGCCGGCCTCGAGGCGCCGGTGGCAACGATCCAGCTCGGCGGCTTCGACCTGATGCAGGCGCTGATCAAGGCGCGGCGCATCGCCAAGCGCGTGGGCGTGGTGATGTACGGCCAGACCATTCCCGAGCTCGACGAGGTCAAGGACCTGCTCAACATCGAGGTCAGCCAGTACGCCTACCGCACGCCCGACGATGCGCGCCAGCGCTTCGAGTCATTGCGCCGCGAGGGCTTCGACGTGATCGTGGGTTCGAGCCTGGTGGTCGAGCTGGCGCAGCAGGCGGGGCTGCACGGCCTGCTGGCCTATTCGCTCGCGAGCATCCGCAAGGGCTTCGAGGACGCGATGGAGCTCGCGCGCGTGGCGCGGCTCGAGGCCGGGCGCTACGAGCAGCTCAACGGCGTGCTGCACAACCTGCAGGAGGCGGTGCTCGCGGTCGACCGCGACAACCGCATCATCGCGGTCAATCCGCCGATGCAACTGCTGCTGGGCCATGCGCCCGCGCGCCTGCTGGGCCGCTCGCTCGAGGTGATGCAGCCCGAGCTGTCGCTGCGGGCCACGCTCGACCAGGGCCTGGAGGAACGTGCCCTCGTGCAGCGCTTCGCGCAGCGCGACTGGGTGGTGAACCGCACGCCGATCCGCGAGCACGGCGAGATCGTCGGCGCCGCGCTCACGCTCTACGACGCGCGCGCGATCCAGGAGGCCGACACCAGCCTGCGCATGCAGCACGGCCGCCGCCAGAGCGCGGCGCGGCACCGCTTCGCGAGCCTTGTGGGCCACAGCCCGGCTTTCGCGCGCGCCGTGCAGACCGCGCAGCGCTTCGCGCGCAACGACCTCACGGTGCTGATCGCCGGCGAGAGCGGCGTGGGCAAGGAGCTGTTCGCGCAGTCGATCCACAACGAGAGCGCGCGCGCGGGCCGCCCCTTCGTGGCGGTGAACTGCGCGGCCTTTCCGGAGGCGCTGCTCGAGAGCGAGCTGTTCGGCTACGAGGAGGGCGCCTTCACCGGCTCGCGCCGCGGCGGCAAGCGCGGCCTGTTCGAGACCGCGCACACCGGCACCCTGTTCCTCGACGAGATCGGCGACATGCCGCTGCACCTGCAGACGCGCCTCTTGCGCGTGCTGCAGGAGCGCGAGATCACGCGGCTGGGCGCGACCGCGCCGATTCCCGTCGACGTGCGCGTGATCGCCGCCACGCACCAGCCGCTGCAGCAGATGATCGCCGAGCGGCGTTTTCGCCAGGACCTCTACTACCGCATCAACACGCTGCGCCTGGTGCTGCCGCCGCTGCGCGAGCGGCGCGAGGACGTCGCACTGCTCGCGCAGGTGCTGGTGGAGCGCTGCCTGCAGCGGCAGGGCCATGGCGTGCTCGATGCGCGGCGTGCGCTGGCGCCGCTGATGCCGCGCCTGCTGGCCTACGGCTGGCCCGGCAACGTGCGCGAACTCGAGAACGTCGGCGAGCGCATCGCCGTGTTCCTCATGCAGTTCGAGCGCATCGAGGAGATTCGCTGGGAGGAGTTGCGGCACGAATGCCCGGAGCTGTTCGCGGACGAGAGCGCTGCGCCGGTCGAGCTGAGCGGCGTGCCCGCGAAGTCGCAGTGGCGAGAACTGCTGGCCGCGAACGGCGGCAACCGGCAGCAGACCGCGCGGCAGCTGGGCGTGAGCCGGTCGACGTTGTGGCGGTGGGTGCGGGAGATGGAGGGCGCGACCGACGATCCGCCCGCGTAGAACGCGGGCGGCGATCGATCACTTGTTCGGCGCCGCCGCAGGCCCCGCCGGCAGCGCCGCGATGCCGTCCGCCTTCACGTACGTCAGCGTCGTCACATAGCTCACGCTGTCGAACTTCTCGGGCCCGTTGGCACCGGGCCGCTCGCCGGCCACGGCGTCGCTGACGCTGACCTCGGCCACGTAGGTGCCCTGCCACGGCAGGTCGAACTTCACCAGGCCCTGTTCGTCGGTGTGGCCTTCCTTGGTCCAGCCCGATTGCGTGACCAGCGCGACCTTGGTCTTGGCCTTGGGCTGGCCCTTGAAGAACAGCTTGAACTCGCCGGCGTTGCCCGCGGGCACGATGTCGAGCACCAGCTTCGGCTGCAGCGGCGCGAAGCCGGTGACCAGGCGCGCGGCCGGGTGGTAGCGGCCGACGGTCTGCTTGTCGCCCTGCTTGCGGTTGAACAGCGGATAGCCCGCGTCCTCGGCCACGATGCTCTCGCCGGCCGCGGCACCGAAGGGCAGCGCGAAGCCGCTGGCGGTCTTCTGCGCGTCGACGCTATGCTCGCCCTTGGCCGACACCAGGGTTGCGGTGGGCTTGCCGAACTTGTCGAGCAGGCCCGGTGAGACCTCGCGCAGGTTCTCGCCGAATTCGCCAAAGCGCACGACGGCGGTCTTCTCGCCGGCCGGCTGCTCGATCCAGATCTGGTGCGCCTGCGCGGCACCCGCGAAGCCCAGCAGGGCGAAGGCGGCGGTGGCGATGGCGGTGATGCGGTTCATGCGTAGAGCTCCTTGGTTCAGGTTCAGAAATCGACGGTGGCCGACAGCATCAGCGTGCGCGGCGCGCCCACGGTGACGTAGGTGCTGGTCACCCAGTAGTTCTTGTCGAACACGTTCTCGAGGTTGGCGCGGAAGGTCACGGGCTTGCCACCCATCTTCGTGACGTAGCGCGCGCCGATGTCGAGTCGCGTCCAGCCCGGCACGCGCAGGATGTTGGCGGCGTCGGCATACACGGAAGACGTGTGGATCACGCGGCCGTTCAGGCTCAGGCCCGCCACCCACGGCGTGTCCCAGTCCAGGCCCAGGTTGAAGGTGCGGTCGGGCACGCCGGCGGCGTCCTTGCCCTGGTTGGTGCCGCCCGCGGTGCGCGTGAGCTTGGCGTCGTTGAAGGCCGCGCTGGCCATCACGCGCAGGCCCTGCTGGAGCTCGCCGTAGGCCGTGAGCTCGAGGCCGCGGTTGCGCTGCTCGCCGCCGAAGCTGTAGACCAGCGTGGCCGGGTCGGTGAGGGCATTGGGCCGCGTGATCTGGTAGAAGGCGGCCTGCGTCGTGAGGCGGCCCCAGTCGACCTTCACGCCGGCTTCGTACTGCTTCGACTTCTGCGGCGCGAAGGTCTCGCCGACGTTGGCCGTGCCCGGGCCCGCCGTACCGCCGCGCGTGAGGCCGGCCGTGTAGTTGGCATACACCGAGACGTTCTGCACCGGCTTGAACACCAGGCCCACCAGCGGCGAGGTCGCGCTGGCCTTGTAGCGGCTGGTCGACGCGCCCGAGGTCTGCGAGAAGTTCTCCTGCTCGATGGTCTGGTCGCGCAGGCCCAGCGTCGCGAGGAAGCGGCCGTCGGCGAAGGACATCGTGTCGGCCAGCACCACGCTCGACTGCTTGAGATCGGCCGACTTCACCGCCGGCGTGCGCGGCGTGGTCACCGGCGGCAGCGCAGACGGAAAGTACAGGCTCGACGGGTTCGTGGTGCGCGAGGTCGCGTAGAAGAAGCCCGACTCCTGGTCGAGCAGGTTCACGCCGAGCGCCACCGTGTGGCCCACGCTGCCGGTCTTGAACTTCGTGCGCACGCCGGCGTCGGCCGCGGTGGTCTTGCTGTAGAAGTCGTAGTAGGCGTTCGAGACGTTGAAGTTGCCCAGCGAATTGGGCCGGCCGCTCGGGAACACCTGCCGGTAGTCGAGGTCGGTGTAGCCCACGCTGCCGTAGACCATCGTGCTGTCGCTGATGTCGTACTCGACGCGCGAGATGGCGGTCTTGACGTTGTCGTTGAGCTCGGTGCCCGGGTAGAAGTTCAGGCGCGCCGACGGCGGTTCGGGAATGCGCGTGATGCCGGCCGCGAAGCTGGTCTGCGGGCGGAACTCGCGCGTCTCGCCCTTGCTCGCGAAGGCGTCGAGCGACCAGCGCAGGCGCGTGCCGAGGTAATCGAGGCCCAGCGAGCCGAGGCCAAGCTTCTGCTTGCCGTTGTCGATGTTGCCTTCGCCGTTGCGGAACACGCCGTTGACGCGCACGCCCCACTGGTTCTCGTCGCCGAAGCGGCGGCCCACGTCGAGGTGCGTGCCGAGCTGGCCCTTGCTCATGTAGGTGGTGGTCAGGCGCGTGAGCGGCGCATCGGCCGCGCGCTTGGTCACCACGTTGATGCTGCCGCCCACGCTGCCGCTGGGGCCGACGCCGTTGGCCAGCGCACCCGGGCCCTTGAGCACCTCGACGCGCTCGATCATCTCGAGCGGCATGCGCGTGGTGGGCGTGAGGCCGAACAGGCCGTTGAGGCCGATGTCGGCGTTGGGCACGGTGAAGCCGCGGATCTGGAAGTCGTCCCCGAAGCCGCCGCGCGAGGTCAGCGGGCGCACCGAGGCGTCGTTCATCACCACGTCGGCCACGCTCAGCGCCTGCTGGTTCTGGATCAGCTCGGCCGTGTAGTTGGTGGTGCTGAACGGCACGTTCATCAGGTCGGTGATGCCCAGGATGCCGAGGCTGCCGCCGCGCGCGAACTGGCCGCCGGCATAGGTCTTCTGCAGGCCGCCGATGGCTTCGGCTTCACCGGAGACGACGACTTCGCCGAGCTGGCCCGTCGCGGGCGCGGTCGGGGCCTGGGCCGCGGCGCTCGCGGCGGCGCAAGCGAGGCAGGCGACCAGGCAATGGCGCGCCAGGGGACGGAGGGAAGAGGGAGGAAGAGACGAAGCGGTGCGGGACGGGGAAGCGGCGGACGAGGGCATCGGTCAGGAATCGGCGAGAAAAGGCAGGCACCGGCGAGCCGGTGCGGGGGCGGGGCGAGGTCGGAAACGGGACGGCACGACGCGGGTGGGCCAGCGTGGCCGGGCTCTGGCGAGCTTGTTATGAATGAAAACGATTCTCATCATAGGTTGGGGTCGCTGCAAACCTTCCTATGCCTTTTGACCTTTGTGGACAAATGTGTCTTGAAGACCACAGCCGCCCGCGGCCCGCCGCCGCGGCGCGAAGCCTCGCGCGGCGACGCGCCGATACTGTGGGCCGATGCCTCCCATCTCCGCGCCCCCGCCGCTCCCGCTGCTTCGCCGACGCAGTTGCCTGATGCTGGCCGCGGCCGCCCTGCTGAGCGCCTGCACCGCGCCGCCGTCGAGGTTCCAGGGCAGCTTCCTGCAGCCCTGGAAAAGCCACGAATCGCTCTCCCTCGACGAATGGCGGCGCCGGCTGCGCATCACGCGCGCACTCGGCTGCGACGAGATCGTGCTGCAGTGGAGCGCCCTGTACGGCGGCGCGTTCGACTGGGCGCCGCCCGACGGCCTGCTCGCCATGCTGTTCGAGGAGGCCGCGCGCGAAGGCATGGGCATCCGCATGGGCCTGCCCTACGACGAAGGCTGGTGGAAGGCCATGGGTTCGAAGGACCCGGCGGCGTTGCAGTCGCTGCTGGCCACCGCGCGGGATCGCTGCCTGCGGTTCATGCAGTCGTCCCTGTGGCCCAAGCGGCAGGGCTTTCGTGGCTGGTACCTGCCTTACGAGATCGACCAGTACAACTGGGCAACGGGCGAGCGGCGGCAGCAACTGGTGGGCTGGCTCGATGGGATCGCGACCGTCGCCCGCCGCACGGGCGGCCAGCCGCTCGCCGTGTCGACCTTCTTCAGCCGACTGCCGACCGAGGGCTCGCTCGCGGAACTGTGGTCGCAGATCCTCGACCGCGTGCCGCTGCGCCCGATGCTGCAGGACGGCGTGGGCGTGGGCGGCATGGACAACCTCGCGGGGCTCGAGCCGCTGCGCGCGCTTTTGCGGCGGCGCGGCGTGGCCTTCGATCTGGTGGTCGAGCTGTTCGAGCAGTTGCCTGCGGCGCCGGGGGGCGAGGAAGGTTTCAAGGCGCGTGCCGCGACGCCCGAGCGCGTGCGACGACAGATGGAGATCGCGCGCGGCTATGGTGCCGAGCGCGTGATCGCGTTCGCGATCGATCCGTGGGTGCTCGATGACGCGCCCGAGGCGAAGCGGCTGCGCGAGGATTGGGGCGTTGCGCCCTGACCCCGGTGCCTAGTACGACAACGTCAGATTCAAGAACACCCCCTTCGCCCGCCCCGCCACCCCTCCCAGCGTGGTCCGGTACTGCAAGCTCGCATCCACATGCGAGCGCTGCGCGTTGTAGCGGTCCTCGTTGAACCAGTAGCGCAGGTTGATGCCCACGCCCGCGCCGGCCGACCAGCTCGATCCGCGGTCGGCCAGGGCCACGCTGTCGAAGCCCGCGATCGGCACGCCGCTGGCGCGGTTGCGGTTGGAGAACCAGTCCGCGGCGAGCGTGACGTGGGGGAAGAACACGAGGCGGTCGTTGTAGTCGGTGACGAAGCTGCGCCCGATGCGCACCTCGCCGGCGGCGAAACCCTGGCCGCGCTTGAGGCGGCCGCTGCCGTCGGCGAGCACGTTGCCGGCGGTGTCGCGCACGGTGTAGGCGGCCGGCATGTCGAGCAGGGTGTAGCCGGCCTGCAGGTAGCCTTCCATGGTGAACCAGCTGCGCGTGTCCACCCGCAGGCCCGTGCCCTCGTAGAAGCCGTAGAGCAGGTAGGCCTGCCAGCCGCCCGATCCGGTATCGGCGCGGTAGTCGAGGGCCGCGGAGCGGTTGTTGAGCTGGCAGCGCAGGCTCGCGGGCGCGGGATCGATGGCGCCGGAACGCGTGGCGCTGCCCAGCATGAACTGCCGCTCGAGGCCGAAGGTGAGGCCGGTCGCGGTGTCGGGCGTGTAGCGCACGCCGAGGGCGGCGCTGGTCGAGGGCAGGCCGGCGATGCCGCGGGTGCGCTGCTCGGGCGTGACGCCGACGCCGCCGCAGGGGTTCGGCATGAGCTGCGCGGCGGTCACGTCGGTGCCGGCGTGCAGGGTGGTCGAGAAGCGGCCGTAGACGTCGAAGATGCTGCGGTTGGTGTTGAGGATGCCGCCCGGACGCCAGAACACCTCGGTGGTGTTGAAGGTCGCGTTGCCGGGCACGGCCACCGGTTGGCCGGGCAGCCCGAAGGAGGCGGCATGCGCGCCGCGGTAGCCGACGGTGCTGTTCACGCCCCATTCGCGCGAATAGCTGGCGATGTTGCCGCGCAGGTCGTGGAGCTGCTGGCGGTCGAGCGAGAGCCAGCCCACGTCCTCGTCGTCGACGGCCTGGCGCAGCGTGGCGGCCGCGCCGGCGCGGTCGCCGGTGCCGGCGGCCGCCTGCGCCTCGTCGAGCAGGTTGCTGCGCGGGGCCTGACCGGTGTGGCGGGCCGCGACGAAATCCTGCAGCGCGAGCGCCGGGTCCTTGTTCGCGATGTGCAGGTAGCCGCGCTGGCGCAACAGGGTGGCGTCGGCGGGTTGCGCGGCGATCGCGGTGTCGAGCCGCTGCAGCGCCTGCTGGCGCTCCGCGGTCGTGCCCGCGGCGAGCGTGGTGGTCAGCAGCTTCTGGCGCGATGCGTCGTCGGGCCGTTCGGCCGCGGCCTGCTTCGCCAGCGCGATGGCCTCGGGATAGCGCTTCTGCGCATAGGCCGCGTAGGCGCGCGTGGCGGCATCGCCGGCCTTCGGCGTGTCCCAGGGCGCGAGCGCGCAGGCCGGGCCCTCGGGCGTGTCGTTGCAGAGTTTCACGGGCGCATAGGCGGTGACCGGCGGCGTGGCGGGCGAGCCCCAGCCGCTCGAGGCGTCCTCGGCCCGCTGGCGGCGCGAGCGCACCTGCGCGTCGTCGGGCGGCAGCGGCGCGAGCAGCGTGCGCGCGCGTTCGCCGTCGCGCGCGGCCAGCGCGAGATCGGCGCCGATCAGGCGTGCATCGCGGCGCTGTGCCTCGTCGACCTGCGCATCGGCGACCACGGCATCGACATCCTGTTGCGCTTCGCCGCCGCGCGACAGCTGCTGGCGCAGGTAGGCGCGCTGCAGCCGCAATGCCGCGCCGTCGTCCTGCGCTGCCATGGCCTCGGTGGTTGCCTGTTCGGCGCCTTCGATGTCGGGCACGGCCTGCAGCGCATCGATCAGCAACTGGCGGTGGCTCGCGACATCGGGCGCGATGCGCACCGCCTCGCGGGCCTCGTCGACGGCCGCGCGCGGCTGCTGGCGCGACAGGGCGTCGTAGGCCTTCTGCGCATGCTGCAGCGCGATCGAGCGACTGGCCTGCCGCACGCGCGCCGCGATCTCGGCGGCATTCGGCGCGCCCAGTTCCAGCGCGGTGGCTGCCGCCTGCGCGAGTTCGTCGGAGCGCTGCTGCCGCGCGAGCGCGTCGAGCCACAGCAGCACCCAGGGGCCCTGGCTCGGATCGGCGCGCACCGCTTGTTCGGCCGACTTCGCCGCCTCGGCATCGCGGCCCTCGGCGTAGTCGCGGTAGGCCTGCGCCGCGAGCGGGAAGCCCGCGCGGTAGGCGTCGGTGCCGGGCGTGCCGTCGGCGGGCGTCGCGCGCAGGTTCGCCAGTGCCGTGCGCAGCGCCGCATTGCCATGGCCCTGGTCGATGGCGCGCTCGGCCGCGCGCGCGGCCTCGTCGTTGCGCCCCAGCTTCTGCAGCGCATACACGCGCAGCAGGTGCACGCGTTGTGCCGCGGGTTGCAGGCGCAAGGCGGCATCGGCGCGCGCGAGCGCGGTCTCGAAGTCGCCGCGGCCATAGGCCTTGAAGGCCTGGTCGGCCAGTTGCCAGGCGCGACCGTGCGACGAGCGCTTGCGCGGCGCGGCGCGTGTCGGCACCGGCGTGGCGCGGGGCGTGGAGGCGGTCGATGTCGAAGTCGATGGCGAAGGCGCGGCCGGCAGCGAATGCACGGCGGCGAACGCGGGCACCGCGGGCCAGGCCGCGGCCAGCGCGACCGCCAGCAGCGTGCGGTTGTCGAGCCCCTTCATGCCGGCACTCCCTGCGGCGCGAGCGGCGCCAGCACCGAATCGCCGCGCTGGAACGAGATCGCCTCCTCGAGCGTGCCCGCGTCGAGCCAGCCCTGCTCGAGCAGGATGCTGCCGAGCTTGCGGCCCGTGCCGCGCTGGAGCGTGAGCGCGTCGTCGAGCTGCGCCTCGTCGATCGCGCGCCACGACAGCAGCACCTCGCCCAGCCGCTGGCGCTGCTGCACCAGCTGGTCGGCCGAGGGGAAGTCGTGCATGGTCTTGTCCCACACCAGCCGCTTGCCGAACAGCTTGTGCGAGAGGAACAGCTTCCATGCGCGCGCCGCGGCCATGGCGTTGATGAAGTTGCCGATCACCATGCGCGGTATCGACAGCAGCCCGTGCTCCCAGCCATAGAGCGCCGACACGAAATGGAAGCGCTGAGCGAAGCGCAGCAGCAGCGCCACGGCATTGAGCTCCATCACCGTCATGAGCCAGCCGCCCGACTGGAAGATCGACGGGTAGTAGACGGTCCACCAGCCCATGGCGTCGGCGAAGAAGAAGACCAGGAAATTGAGCATCAGCAGGTAGCCGAGGATGGCCACGAAGGCGGTGAACAGGCCCTTGCGGTCGCGGAACAGCAGGTACTTGGTGGCGAGCGAGCCGGCCCAGCCCATCTGTTCCCAGCCCTGCAGGCCGATGCCCAGGGTCCAGCGCGCCTTCTGGCGGTAGGCGGTGCGGAAGGTGTCGGGGAAGTACTCGCGCACGCCCAGCGGCATGCGCAGCGAGCCGACCTTCTCGCTGCCCGCGCCGAACCAGGAGGTGCGCCGCGTCACGTATTCGACGTCGAACTTGCCGAAGATCTGCTTCATGCCGAGCCGGCCCAGCCGCGCGCCGATGTCGTAGTCCTCGGTCAGGCTGGCGGTGTTGAAGGGCTGGTTGTCGAGTTCCGCGGCCAGCGTCTGCAGCGCGCGGTGCGAGAAGCAGGTGCCGACGCCGGCCGAGGGCACCATGCGCGACAGGCTCTCGCGCACCACGAGGTCCTTGCTGTGCCACTCGGCGAACTCGTCCATGTAGGTGCCGGCCACCAGCTCGAACCAGTGGCGCTCGAGCGAGGTCACGGGCAGCTGGATGAAATCCATCCGCGGCAGCAGGTAGTTGAAGTACTTGAGTTCGAGCGGATGCAGCACGTCCTCGCTGTCGTGCAGCACGACGCCCGCGAAGGGCTCGCCCATGGTGCGCTCGTGCTGGAACAGCGCCTGCACCACCCAGTTGAGGCAGTCGGCCTTGCAGGTCGGGCCGTCGTGCGGCACCTCCACGCGCACCAGTTGGCGGTAGCGCCGGCGCATGCGTTCCACCTCGGCGATGGTGCGCGCGTCGTTGCGGTAGGTGCCGACGAAGATGGCGTAGTTCTTGTACTCGAGCGTCGACACCATGTTGGCGAGCATCGGCGCGATCACGTCGTACTCGAGCCAGGCCGGCACCATGATGGCCATCGGCTGTTCGCGCGCCGCGCGCAGCTGCACGGCGGTCAGGCGCCGGTAGCGGCGGCGCACGGTCAGCGAGCGGTAGATCTCGCGCACCCAGTACCAGGCATCGACGAACAGGTCGTCGATGCTCGACAGCAGGATCACCACGCCGACGAACGCGGTCACGATCTCCAGACCGCGGTAGTAGTCGGCCAGCAGGAAGGGTCCGTAGAGCTCGAACATGCGGCTTCGGTCGGGTCCTTACTGCTGCGACTTGCGCGCGTGGCGGCGCCGTGCGCGCCAGGCCAGCAGGATCAGCAGCAGCAGCGCGAACACGGCCACGCCGATCACCGGCATGCCCCAGGCGGCGTACGAGCGCCATTCGAAGAACGCGCCTTCGCCGCCGCGCCGCGCGCTCTCGTCCGCGGGGTTGCCGCTGTCGAGCCAGCTCACCGGGCCTTCGGCGCCGAGCATCGCGATGTCGCCGCGGTTCAGCACGAAGGGCTTGGCCGGCACCACGGGGCGCGCGCCGATCGGCTGCCACTGCATGCCGTCCTGGCCGTGCGCGCGGCTGACCTCGATGGCGCTGAGCTGCGAGAGGTCGTCGAGCGCGAGCCACGGCGCCTTGCGGCCGTGGATGCGCAGGCTGGCGTCCTTGACCTCGACCTTCGAGGCGGCGCCGTCGACCGCCACCTGCAGCGCGAGGAAGGGCCGGGTCGGCGAGAAGGCGCCGGACTGGGTCACCACCAGCTCGGAGCGCACCGGCGTCACGCCGGCGGCCACGGCCATGCGCACCAGGCGCGCGAGGCTCGCGGGCGCGTCGGCCAGCCAGGCCTGCGGCACGGCGACCTGCGGGTTGCCCGACATCAGCGGCAGCAGGCCGACGAAGCTGCCGTCGGGCCGCGCGTCGCCCGCGCGCACGAAGCTGGTGGGCAGCACGTTGACCGGGAAGCCCTGCGGCATCTCCTGGCAGTCGTTCGAATAGGGCTGGCGCTGGAAGGACACGCGCACCACGTTGCTCAGGCCGAGCGCATAGCCGGGAATGCGCGCATCGAGGCGCTCGGGGCGGCCGTCGGCCTCCAGGCGCTTGGCCGCGAGCAGCACGTCGTTCCAGAATACCGAGGCCACGGGACGCGTCGACGAGGCGCCGGGCGCGGCCGCCACGTCGATCACCAGCTCGGAAGGCATGCGGCCATTGGCCGCGACCACGCCCAGCGGCAGGGTGGCGGTCCACTCGCCGCGCGACACCACGTCGAAGCCGGCTTCGCTGCCGCCGAGGCTGTTGAGGCGGATCGCCGAGCGTTCGCTCGCATCGGGCGCGTCGGCCGTGCGCACGCCGGCCTGACGCGACACCAGCAGGTTGCGCCAGGTCTCGGCGAAGACGCCGGCCGCCTGCGCGCCCGCGTTCTCGGGCACCACGATCACCGGATGCGCGCCGAGCGTGGCGAGGCGCACCTGGCCGGCGCTGGCGGCATCCGCGGCGAGCGCGGTCTGCTGCTCGCGCCACAGCGCGAAGGCGCGCAGCGCGTCGGCGTCGCCCGCGAACTGCACGGCCAGCGCCTCGAGCGCCTTGGCGATCTGCTGGCGCAGCGCCGTGTCGGCCACCAGCAGGTCGCCGCTGGCCGCGGTGGCGCCGAGCACCAGCAGCGCACCGACCTCGGCCTCGTTCTTGAGTTCGTAGCGTGCATTGCCGCCGGCGAGACCGGCGAAGGCCGGCAGCGCGGCCAGCCCCGCGGGCACCTGCCAGCCCGAGGTGTCGACGACGTCGCCGGCCACCGGGAAGGCCTGGATCTGCACGCGGCGGTTGGCCTGCTCGAGCGCGACGCCGAGGCGCCAGGCGCTGTCGTAGCTGGTCTTCGAGAGATTGCGCGAAGCCACCAGCAGCACCGGGCGCGCGGGCAGCGTGGCCCAGGCGTCGGCGAGGCTGGTCAGCGCGCCGCTGTTGAAGCGGTAGTTGAAGCGCGTCTCGGGCGAGATCGCGAGCACGTTGCCGGTCGAGCGCTCGAGTTCGCAGACGCGGCGCGCCACGTTGTTCGACCACTGCACGCCGAGGCGCACGAAGTTCGCGCTGCGCGCGACGCCGGTGTCGACCTTGAGGCTCTGGCTCGCGTCGCCCTCGGCCGCGTCGATGCGGCGCGCCTGCACCGGCCGGCCATTGACCGTCAGCAGCATCGAGGTGCTGCCGCCCTCGGCCTTGTGATAGCGGCCGCTGAAATCGATGCTGGCCTCGGCCAGCGCGAGGCCGCGCGGCACCGGCAGGTAGAACTCCTGGCGGCTGTCGAAGCCGTTGAGCAGCACGGTGTCGCCGATGCCCAGGTCCGACAGCGCGAAGCTGCGGTTGACCCAGGTCTCGCCCTGCAGGCGCTGCAGCGCGTCGCTCGCGGGGCTGGCGTGCGCGAGGAAGGAGGCGCCCAGGGCGCTCAGGGCGAGCACGGCCGTGGGAACGATGGGGGCGATCCGTCGTGAGAACAGAGAAGGCATGGAGAGACTCGGCAGGAAGACTTCGAAAACTTGAAAAACGAGGGGCGGCGGTCCGTGCTCAGGGCACGAACTCGGCGGTGTGCCGTTCGCACAGCACGTCCACGATGCGCTGGCTCGCGCGTGCGTCGCCGTAGGGATTGCCGCGGCGGCAGAACTCGGCGTGCACCGCGGGGTCGTCGAGCAGGCGGCGCGCCTCGCCGACGATGCGTTCGCTCGAGGTGCCCACCAACCGCACGGTGCCGGCGGCCACCGCCTCGGGGCGCTCGGTCACGTCGCGCATCACCAGCACCGGCTTGCCCAGCGAGGGCGCCTCTTCCTGCACCCCGCCCGAGTCGGTCAGGATCAGGTAGGCGCGCTGCATGAACCAGACGAAGTCGAGGTAGGCCAGCGGCGCGATCAGGTGCACGTTGGGCAGGCCCGACAGCTGGGCCTTCACCACGTCGTGCACGTTGGGGTTCAGGTGCACCGGGTAGACGATCTGCACGTCGTCGCGCTGTGCCAGTTCGCGCAGCGCGGCGCAGATGTTGCGAAAGCCCTCGCCGAAGTTTTCGCGGCGGTGGCCGGTGACCAGCACCAGCCGGCGCCTGGCATCGACCCAGCCGTGGCGCTTCGCGAGCGTGGCGGCCAGCGGGCGGTCGGACTCGAGCCGCTCGACCGTGGCCGCGAGCGCGTCGATCACCGTGTTGCCCGTGACCCAGATGCGCCCCGGCGGCTTCTCGGCGAGCAGCGCGTCGCGCGAGGAGGGCGTGGGCGCGAACATCCAGCTGCTGACCGAATCGACGAAGCGGCGGTTGAGTTCCTCGGGAAAGGGCGAGCGGATGTCGCCGCTGCGCAGGCCGGCTTCGACGTGGCCGACCGGAATGCGGCGATGGAAGGCGGCCATGGCGCAGGCCGCGGCGGTGGTGGTGTCGCCGTGAACCAGCACGCAGTCGGGCTGCTCGGCCTCGAGCACCGCGTCGGCGCCCGCGATCAGGCGGCCGTAGAGCCCGTTGAGCGACTGGTTGGGCCGCATCACGTCGAGGTCGTGGTCGGCCTCGAGGTCGAACAGGGACATCACCTGGGTCAGCATCTCGCGGTGCTGGCCGGTCACGCACACGGTGCTGCGCACGCGGGGCTCGCGGCGCAGGGCGGTGACGAGGGGGGCCATCTTGATGGCCTCGGGACGGGTCCCGAAGATCGACAGTACGTGCATTTCGAGGAATCAGTGGCTGGCGCCGACGCACAGCCTCCCCGCGTGTGGACGCAAGGCGGCGGCAAGCCGGACACGAACAAATGAATAAAGGGGTACTCGCGTACCCCCTCAGGGCGGGACCGGTCTGCGCCGTCTGACCCTCGAAGCCGACAGTGTAACTAAAGATTTAACAAATCATCAACAACTGAAAACGGAAGTGTCTACTTTTTGGCACTTCGGGCCGCCGCGTCGGCGGCCCGCCCGCTCAGCCCGCGCGCCGCGCCACGTCCACCACCGCGGCCGCGAAGGCCTGCGGCGCTTCCTGCGGCAGGTTGTGGCCGATGCCGCCGTCGACCTGCCGGTGCTCGTAGAAGCCCGAGAACTTCTTCGCGTAGCTGGCGGGCTCGGGGTGCGGCGCGCCGTTGGCATCGCCTTCGAGCGTGATGGTCGGCACGGTGATCACGGGCGCCTTGGCGAGCCGGTCCTCGAGCGGCTGGTACCTGGCCTCGCCCTCGGCCAGGCCGAGGCGCCAGCGGTAGTTGTGGACCACGATCGCGACATGGTCGGGGTTGTCGAAGGCGCGCGCGCTGCGTTCGAAGGTCGCGGCATCGAAGTTCCACTTGGGCGAGGCCAGCTGCCAGATCAGCTTCGAGAACGCGTTGCGGTTCTTGTCGTAGCCCAGGCGGCCACGCTCGGTCGCGAAGTAGTACTGGTACCACCACTGGAACTCGGCCTCGGGCGGCAGCGGATTCTTGCCGGCCTCCTGGCTGCCGATCAGGTAGCCGCTGACCGACACCAGCGCCTTCACGCGCTCGGGCTGCAGCGCCGCCATGATGCAGGCCGTGCGCGCGCCCCAGTCGCAGCCCGCGACCGTGGCGCTGCGGATCTGCAGCGCATCCATCAGCGCGAAGATGTCGGCCGCCACCACCGACTGCTGGCCGTTGCGCGGCGTGTCGGCCGAGAGGAAGCGCGTGGCGCCGTAGCCGCGCAGGTAGGGCACGATCACGCGGAAGCCCGCGGCCGCGAGCAGCGGCGCGACGTCGACGAACATGTGGATGTCGTAGGGCCAGCCATGCAGCAGGAGCACCGGCGCGCCGTTGGCCGGGCCGGCCTCGAAGTAGGCGACGTTGAGCACGCCCGCATCGATGTGCTTGAGCGGCTCGAGGCGCCGCGGCGTGCCGCCGGCGGACGGCGCGTTCGACTGCGCGAACGCGGGAACGACTGCCGCGAACTGGGTCGCGGCGAGGCCGATGGCGGCCTTGGCGAGGAACGAGCGGCGCTCGAGCGGGGAGGAAAGCGTCATGGGAACTCCTTGCGAATGGTGGTGGATGGCATCGGGCCGGTGTCGTTCGCGCTGCCTGGCGATCGATGGCGCGGATGTTCATTCGCGGGAGTGGCCGGGGGCCGGGGCTGCGTATCGCTGTGTATCCGGGGTGGGTTCGCAGACAGTAGATTTCGTTTTTCGCGAGGGATGTGCCGAGCGGATGTGCCTCACGCGTCCCGCCTGCCGACCCACCCACCCACGCGGGCGGCTCCTACGCGACGCGGCCGCGCCGTCCATAGACTCCTTTCCAGTCATTGAAAACCTGGACAACGAGAGGACCATCCGAATGAGCTTCGAGGAAAGAATCGACCTGTGGGAACACGCTTTCATCTGCCGTGCGGAACCCGACGGCAGCGGCCGCTACCTGGCGCGGCTCGACTATGCGGGCGGCCCCGCCTTCATCGCCGATGAACTGCCCGCGGACGACCTCGGGCATGGCAGCGCCGAGGAGGCGCTGCGGCAGGCCCAGCTGCAGGCCATGCGATGGGTGCACGACCGCACGGGCGACGCGCAAGGCCATTTCTGACATTGCCGAGCCTCACGCGCTGAGCGCCGAGCCTCGGCAGGCTCAGGCGGCCGGCGACTGCAGCGCGGCCGCGAGGAAATCCACCAGCGCCGCCACGCGCCGGCTCGGCGCACCGCCGGGGAAGACCGCGAACAGGTCGATCGGCCCGGCCGCGTAGTCGCCGAGCACCACCTCGAGCGCACCGGCCGCCAGCTCGTGCCGGATGTCCTGCCGATTCTTGAAGATCACGCCCGTGCCGTTCACGGCCCATTCGCGCAGCACCGAGCCGTCGCTGGCCTCGCGGTCGCCCGACACCTTCACGTTGAAGGACCGGCCGCCCTCGCGAAAGGTCCAGGCCGCGAGCGGCGCGCCGGGCCGCGCGAGCACCAGGCAGTTGTGCCGCGCCAGTTCGCCCGGATGCGCCGGCCGCCCGCGCGCGTTCCAGTAGGCCGGCGCGGCGCAGACCAGGCGCTCGCCGGGCACCAGCAGGCGGGCCTGCAGGTTCGAGTCGGGCAGCGGGCCGAAGCGGATCGCGAGGTCCATGTGGGTCTCGATCAGGTCGATGGTGCTGTCGCTGAGATGCAGCCCGATGCGCACCCGCGGATGGCGCTGCTGGAAGGCGTCGAGCAGCGGCCGCAGCTGCGAGCGGCCGAAGTCGTTGGTGGCGGTGACGCGCACCGGGCCCGACAGTTCGCCCTGCTGGCGCAGGCCGCCCAGGGCTGCATCCCATTCCGAGACGATGCGGCGCGCATCCGCCACGAGCGACTCGCCCTCGTGCGTGAAGGCCAGCCGCCGCGTCGAGCGCTGCATGAGCCGCGCGCCCACCTCCTGCTCGAGCTGGTTGATGGCCAGGGTCACGGTCGAGGTGGCGACGGCGCGCTGGCGCGCGACCCCCGAGAAGCTGCCCCATTCGGCGACGTCGATCAGCAGGCGCAGGGCGTCGATGCGGTCCATTGTTCGAGGATGTCGAAAGGTGATTTGGAGATGCGCTGAATTATCAATGGTTCGACGCAGAAATACGATCGCACCCATCGACCAAGGACTCCCATGAACATCCACTTCAACCACCGCCGCGTGCTGGTCACCGGCTCCACCCACGGCATCGGCTTCGCCACCGCCCAGGGCTTCCTGGCGGCGGGCGCCGAAGTCGTGATCAATGGCCGCGGCGAGGCCGGCGTGGCGGCCGCGCTGGCGCGGCTGGGCGACGCCGCCTCGCGCGCCCACGGCTTCGCGGGCGATCTGTCGACGCCCGAGGCCTGCGCTGCGCTGCAGGCGCGCCATCCCGAGTTCGACATCGTGGTCAACAACCTCGGCGTGTTCGCACCGCAGGACTTCTTCGACACGCCCGACGCGGAATGGGAGCGTTTCTTCCAGACCAACGTGATGTCGGGCGTGCGCTGCGCGCGCGCCTATGCGCCGGGCATGGTGGCGCGCGGCTGGGGCCGCATCGTGTTCGTGTCGTCGGAGTCGGCGCTCAACATCCCGGCCGACATGATCCATTACGGCTTCTCGAAGACGGCGCAGCTGGCCGTCTCGCGCGGCCTCGCGAAGCGGCTGGCCGGCACCGGCGTGACGGTCAATGCGGTGCTGCCCGGACCCACGCTGTCCGAAGGCGTGGCCGACATGCTGCAGGCCGGGGTGGAGGCCTCGGGCCGCAACCTGGAGGCGGTTGCGGCGGACTTCGTCACGACGCACCGGGGCTCGTCGATCCTCCGCCGCGCCGCGCGCGTGGAAGAGGTCGCGAACATGATCCTCTACGCGAGTTCCGAGCAGGCCTCGGCCACCACCGGCGCGGCGCTGCGCGTCGACGGCGGCGTGGTCGACAGCATCGTCTAGCGCCGCCTCCTTCCCCGGTTCCCTTCGTTCCGTTCCAGCCGCCCGCGCCGCCGCGCGCGGGCGGAGGACGGGGCTCGTCCGCAAGCTTCCTCCAAGGAGATTCCCATGTCCCATCCGTACCCGATCCTCCAGGCCATCGAAGAGCGCCGCACCACCAACCTGTTCGATCCCGCGCGCGGCATCGACGACGAGCGCATCGAGGAACTGGTGCGCCTGGCCACGACCGCGCCGACCTCGTTCAACCTGCAGAACTGGCGCTTCATTGCCGTGCGCACGCCCGCACAGAAGGCGCGGCTGCGCGCGCTGGCCTGGGACCAGGCCAAGGTCAGCGAAGCCGCCGTGACCTTCATCGTCTGCGGCCAGCTCGCCGACCACCGCACGCTGCCCGATCGCCTCGCGGGCGCCGTCGCGGCCGGCTTCATGCCGGCGGAGATGGTCCCGGGGTGGGAGGGCGCGGCCAGGAGCCTCTACTTCGAGCAGCCGCAGCGCCAGCGCGACGAGGCAGTGCGCAGCGCGACCTTCGGCGCCGGCACGCTGATCCATGCGGCGCAGGCGATGGGGCTCGGTTCCGCGCCGATGATCGGCTTCGACGCGCCCGCGGTCGCCGAGGCCTTCGCGCTGGCGGCCGACGAGATCCCGGTGCTGCTGCTGGCCGTCGGCTATGCGACGCCCGAGAACTGGCCGCGCAAGCCGCGCCGGCCGTTGGCGCAGGTGCTGCAGCTGGTCTGAGCGACGCCGTCAGCGCAGCAGCGCCAACGCCAGGCACGGCATCGCGAGCGATGCGGCGGCCACGCCGATGGCCGCCGCGCGCTTCGCGGCGTAGCCCGCCACCAGCACCGTGCACAGCGCCGCGGCCGTGAGCGCGCCGAACCACAGCACCCAACCGATGACCGCGCCCTGCGCCGCGAGGCAGGCCGCCAGCGAGAGCAGCAGCAGCGCGCTGCCGGCGCCCTGCAGCGGACGCCGCCATCGGCCCGGGCCGCGGCCGCGGCCGAAGGCGTCTTCATGGTGGCGGTCCATCGCGAGGCTCAGCGCGATGAAGCCGCCGAGCGCGGCGGCGAAGGCCGCGAGGATCGACGAGGCCTGCGTCATGCGCGCAGTCCCGCGGGCGCGTTGGCGGCGGACGGCGCCGGCTTCTTCACCGCCTTGCGCCGGCCCAGGTGCCAGGCCGCCGCGCCCAATCCGACACCGAGCGCGAGCGACACGAGGTCGAAGCCCGCCACGGCCCACAGTCCCGCGCGCAGCGAATGGCCGAGGTGGGTGGCGGTCGTGAAGGCATTGAGCAGCGGGATCGCGGCGAACAGCAGCGCGCCGATCGCGAGCTGCACCCGCCACATGCGCCGCGCCGGCCAGGCCAGGCCCGCGACGGTCGCCGCGCCCCAGGCGACGAAGAAGCAGAGGATCTCGTTCGCGCCGCGATCCTCCATGCCCACCGGCAGCAGCCGGTTGGCCCAGAAGTAGCTCGCGAAGGCGATCGGCAGCCCGGCGATCGCACCCACGTTGAGGCCGTCGACCAGCCGCAGTCCGAAGCCGATGCGGCCGCCCTGCCTGAGCGTCTTCGCGTATTTCTGGCGTTCCTTCACGGCCCACAGCAGCAGGCCGGTCGCCACCATCAGACAGCCCGCGAGCCCCGAGACGAAGAACAGCGCGCGCAACAGCGGGTTCGCGAAGCGCCCGATGTGCAGGCCGTAGAGCACGCCGCGCGTCCGCGCGGCCGCCTTCGGCACATCGCCCGTGGTCGAGATCAGCGCGCCGGTCACGCCATCGAACAGCATCGAGGGCTGGTCGCTCGAGAGGCCGCGGCCTTCCTGGCGCGCGATGCTGACGGTGGCGTTGGCGTCGTTGGGATGGCCGATGGCGATGCGCCCGACGGGCGCGCCGTCCCAGTGCGCACTGGCCTGCGCCAGCAGCGGCGCGATCGGCACCAGCGGCGCGTGCTGCCCCGCGGCCTTGGCATCGCGCGGGCCGCCCGCGGGGAACACCTCGGAGAAGAAGGCCTCGGTGCCGCCCTTGTCCTGGTAGGCGAGCTGCGGGCCCCACGGCATGTAGAGGAACATCAGCGTGACCAGGCCCGTGTACGTGATCATCGCGTGGTAGGGCAGCGCCAGCACCGCGGTGGCGTTGTGCGCGTCGAGCCAGGAGCGCTGGCCCTTCTTCGGCCGGAAGGTGAAGAAGTCGGCAAAGATGCGCTTGTGCGTGATCACGCCGCTCACGATCGCCACCAGCATGAACATCGCGCAGAAGCCGACGATCCAGCGCGCCCAGAGCGCGGGCATGTAGTGCAGGTCGAAATGCAGGCGGTAGAAGAATTCGCCGCCGCGCGTGGCGCGCGCGGCGGTGATGGCCTCGCCGGTGGCCGGATCGAGGGTCGCGTTCTCGAAGCGCGCGCGGCGCGGCCGCTCGCCCGCGGGCGGCGGCGGCGCGGGCGGGCCGCGCCAGAACACGCGCACCGCGGGCTCGCGCACGGTGGGCAGGGTGATGGTCCAGCTCGGGCTGTTCGGGCCGCGCTGCTGCAAGAGCGCGATGGCGCGCTCCGCGGCCTGCGCCTGCGGCACCGGCTGGCGCGCGGCCTGGTGCAGCTCGGGCTTCATCCACAGCGTGATCTCGTCGCGGAAGTAGGCGGCCGTGCCGGCGGCGAACACCAGCAGCAGCACCCAGCCCACCAGCAGGCCCGACCAGGTGTGCAGCCAGGCCATCGATTGGCGGAAGCCTTCCTTCACGACGGGCTCCCCGGGTAGCGCAGCCATACCAGCGCGCCGAGCAGCAGCGCGGGCGCGGCCAGCCCCAGCCAGGCGCGCGCGGCGCTGCGGGCGGCGAACACCCACACCACCGCGCCCGCGAACACGAGGAAGGAAGCGAGCGTGCCGCCGAGCGCGGCCTCGGCGCGGCTCGCGGGCCACCACAGCGCGATGGCGGCGGCCGACAGCGCGGCCACGGCATAGCCGCCGCCGATGGCGGCGACGGCACGCGAGGCGACGGCCAGGCGATGGCGGATCGGGGTGTTCATCGGCCGCCCCTCAGAACTTCGCGCGCAGCGAGACCGTCACGTTGCGCGGCTCGCCCCAGTACACGCCGTCGTAGAAGCCGATGTTGCGGTAGTACTTCTTGTCGAAGAGGTTGTTGACGTTGAGCGCCACCGTGAGGTTGCGGTTGAGCTCGTACGAGGCCATCACGTTGAACAGCGTGTAGCCGGGCTGCCGCATCTCGGCCTTGGAGGTGGTGCCGGGCCGGTTGTACCAGGACAGGTTGGTGGTCGCGCTCTGCACGCTCACGCTGCCGCCGAGCGTCAGCCCCTGCAGCGCGCCGCCCAGCCGGTAGGCGGTCGACAGCCGCAGCAGGTGGCGCGGCGGGATCGGCACCGAACAGCTGCAGGCCGGCCGGTCCACGCTCATGTAGGTGTAGCCGGCCGTGAGGTTCCAGGCCGGCGTGAGCTGGCCCGAGACCTCGGCCTCGACGCCGCGCGCGATGGTGCCGGTGCCGTCGGTGACATAGGCCGAGCTGCCGTCGGCCAGCGTGAAGCCCGCGGGCACCGAGGTGTCGAGCGTGGCGACGTTCTCCTTCTTGGTGCGGAAGACCGCGCCCGAAACGTTGAGCCGGCCCTCCATCAGCGCGCCCTTGATGCCGGCCTCGATGTTGGTGCCGGTGGCCGGGTCGACGAAGTTGTTGTTCCTGTCCTTGTACGACTGCGGTGCGAACACGTCGGTGTAGCTCGCGTAGGCCGACCAGCGGTCGTCGATGTCGTAGACGATGCCCGCGTACGGCGTGACCTCGTTCTTGTGGCGCGAGATGCCGCTGAAGCCGTTGTAGACGCCGGCCGTGCTGTAGCTGTTGGTGCGCGTGGTGTAGTTGCTCACGCGCGCCCCGACGATCACCGTCAGCGGATCGGCCAGGCTGAAGCGGCCCGCGACATAGCCGCCGCCCAGGCGCGTGTGGCCCAGCGTGTAGGCGCCGGTGCGCACCGCGACCGGCTGCGGCAGGTCGCCGTTCCAGGTGTGGTAGTTGGGCACCGTGGCCGAGTAGGGATAGGTCACGCGCGCGGCCGGCGTGTCGCTCTCGCGCCAGTCGCCGTTCCAGCCCGCGATCAGCTCGTGCTTGCGGCCGAGGAAGCTGACCGGGCCCGAGACGTGGAGATCGAGGTTGTCGCGCGTCTCCTTGGCCCAGCCCACGCCCGACCACAGCGACAGCCCGCCGCCGGTGGCGGGATTGGGATAGCCGCTGCCCGCGTAGACCACGCTGCGGTCGACCTCGCTCTCGGTGCGCGCCAGGCCCAGCCTGGCGCGCCAGCCATTGTCGAAGCGGTGCTCGAGCGAGGCGAAGGCGGTGCTCTGCTTCTTGTCCCAGCCGCTCCACGGCGTGGTGATGCTGAAGTTGCGCGGCAGGTTGGCCAGCGTGCCGTTGGAGTTCCAGTAGGGCACCGCGCCCCAGGTCGCGCCGCGCGGCTTGTTGTCCTGCAGGTCGAAGCCGGCCGTGAGCAGCGTCGAGGACGTGAGGTCGGCCTCGATCGAGACCATGCCGAGCTTCTTCTTCTCGCGGTAGTAGTCCATGAAGGACTTGCGGTCGGAGTCGGCGAACACGAAGCGGCCGCGCACGCTGCCGCTCGCGTTCAGCGGGCCCGCGATGTCGACATCGGCGCGGCGCAAGTCCCAGCGGCCCAGCGTGAGGCCGGCGCTGGCCTGGAACTCGCGCGTCGGGCGCTTGCGGATGAAGTTGATGGTGGCGGAAGGGTCGCCGGTGCCGCCCATCAGGCCGTTGGCGCCGCGCACGATCTCGATGCGGTCGTACAGCGCGGTGTCGGTCAGCGGGCTGTTGCTGCCGCGGGACATGCCGTCGATCTGGAAGTTGTCGATCGAGAAGCCGCGCGCGTAGAAGCCGGTGCGCTCGCTGTCGAGTTCGTTGACCGTGATGCCGGTCGACTGCGCGAGCACGTCGGCCACGGTGCGCAGGCCCTGGTCGTCCATCTGCTGGCGCGTGACCACGCTGACCGACTGCGGCGTCTCGCGCGGGCTCATGTCGAGCCGGGTCGCGGTGCCGGCCGAGCGTGCGGTGTAGGAGCCGCTGCCCTCGGTGCGGTTGTCGCGGTCGGCGGTCACGGTGATGGCGCCGAGTGCGCGGGTTTCGGCGGCCTTGGCGGGCGCGGCAGTTTCGGGCGCGGCCTGCTGCGCGGCGGCGGACAGGCTGCAGAGCAGGGCCGCGAGGGCCAGGGGCGAGGGACGGAAGCGGGGAGCGTGATGTGGCATGGGAATCCGGAAAGGGCGTCGCGCGACGCCGATTGCCGTGGAAGGGAATGGCTGGCGCCGCCCTCCGGCGCCGGGGCCGGGGGGCGATCTGGCTCGAGGGATCAGTAGGTGCCGCGCAGCGTGACCGTGAGGTTGCGCGGTGCGCCGTAGAAGCTGGTGGTGGTGCTCGTGTGGTAGCGCTTGTCGAACACGTTGTTGAGCGCCACCGCCAGGCTGAGCTGGCGCGAGATCTGGTAGCGCGCCATCAGGTCGAGCGTGGCGTAGCTGCCCTGCGTGAAGGTGGCCGAGCCGCTCGGGCCCAGGTTCCGGCTGTAGCTCGCGCTCTGCCAGTTGACGCCGCCGCCCACGGTGAGGCCGTTGCCGATGCCCGTGATGCGGTAGCTGGTGAACAGCTTGAGCAGGTTCTTCGGCACCTGCGTGTTCAGGCGCGCGCCGGCCGCGTCGCGCGACACGCTGTGCGAATAGCCGGCGCCGATCTGCCAGTCGGGCGCGAGCTCGCCCGCGGCCTCGAGTTCGTAGCCGCGCGTGGTCGTGCCCTGCGCCGCGCGGTAGGCGGCCGAGCCGTCGGGCGCGAACTGGTTGTCCAGCCGCACCGCGAGGTTGTCCTGCCTGACCTCGAACGCGGCCGCGCCGAGGTTCAGGCGCTCGTCGAGCAGCGCGCCCTTGATGCCGATCTCGTAGGCCTTGCCCTCGAGCGGATCGAGGTAGTCGCCGTCGAGCGCCTTGTTGGTCTGCGGCTTGAAGATGTCGGTGTAGCTCGCATAGGCCGACCACTGCCTGCTGAAGTCCCACACCACGCCGGCATAGGGCGTGACCACGTCCTTCTCGCTGCGCTCGCCGAAGGTGGCGCTGCCCTGGAACGGCACGCGGCGCGTGCGCTCGGTCCAGCGGCTCACGCGCGTGCCGAGGATCACCGACAGCGTGTCGGTCGGGCGCAGGCGCGCGGTGGCATAGGCGCCGGTCTGGTTGGTCGCGGTCTGCGAGCTGCCGGTGCGCGGATTGAAGGGCTCCGCCGGCCAGTCGCCGTTCCAGAGGTAGAAGTTCGGGATCGAAGCGTCGTAGCCCGGGATGGTCCAGTTGGCGTAGGTGGGTGGGCTGTCCTTGGTGCGCGAGATGTTGTAGCCCACCACCAGCTCGTGCTTGCGCCCGAACAGCTCGAAGGGCCCGCTGGCGTAGATGTCGGCCGCGTTCTGCAGCGGTTGCGAATTCCAGCGCGTGGCCCACAGGCCCAGGCCGGCGCCGCTCGCGCGGTTGACGTAGCCGCGCAGCGCATAGCCGATCACGTCGTCGTAGCCGCGGCGCGACTGGTTGAAGCTCGCATGCAGGGCCCAGCCGTTGTCGAAGCGGTGGTCGAGCGCGGCGAAGAACTGGCGCTGGTCCTGGTACGAACGCGCCCAGCTCGCGGCCGCGCTCTGCGAGCGCGCGAAGTTCGCGAGCGAGCCATCGCTGAAGTACAGCGGCAGGCCGCTGCGCGCGGTGCCGTCGTTGTGGTGCTGCTGCAGCTCGACGCCGGCGGTCAGTCGCGTGGCCGGCGTGAGGTCGGCCTCGACGATGCCGTAGAAGAGCTTCTTGCGCTCCGAATAGCGGTCGATCCACGAGTCGCCGTCCTGCGCGGCGGCCACGATGCGCGCGCGCAGCGTGTTGGCCTCGTTGAGCGGGCCGCCGATGTCGACCTCACCGCGGAAGGTGTTCCAGGAGCCGGCGCTCAGCGCGGCGCTGGCGCGGAAGTCCTGCGTCGGCCGCTTGCGCACCAGGTTGATGGTGGCCGCCGGCGTGCCCACGCCGTTGAGCAGGCCGGTCGCGCCGCGGATCACCTCGACCCGGTCGTAGAAGGCGAGGTCGCCGGTCTGCGTGAGCCAGCTGCCGGTCTGCGGGATGCCGTCGACCTGGTAGTTCTCGACCACGAAGCCGCGCGCGTAGACGCTGTTGGCATCGGTGCCCGCGTTGCCGCTCTGGATGAAGCTCAGGCCGGGCGTCTGGCGCAGCACGTCGGCGACCTGCGTGATGCCCTGGTCCTGCATGCGCTCGCGCGTGATCACGGTGACCGACTGCGGCGTCTCGCGCAGCGTCATCGGCAGCCGCGTCGCGCTGGTGAGCGGGGCATCGGTGGTGTAGGAGCCGCTGCCCTCGGTCACGGTGTCGCGCGAGGCGTTGACCTGGATCGCGCCCAAGGTCGCGCCTGCGGGCACGGCCGCCTCGGGCGGTGCCGATGAAGGTGCCGCGGCGCGCAGCGCATAGCTGCCGTTCGGGTCGCGCACCGCCTGCAGCCCGCTGCCCGCGAGCAGCCGCTGCAGCGCCTCGTGGGGCGTGTAGCGGCCCTGCAGCGCGGGCGCCTGCTTGCCGCGCACGGCCGCGGCGTCGACGCCGACGATCAGCCCCGTGCGTACCGCGAGGGCCGTGAGCGCGCCGCCCAGCGGCTGCGCCGGCTGCTGCCAGTCGATGGGTGCGTCGACGGCCTGGGCATGGATCGGGGCCGTGGCGGCGCAGAACAGCAGCGCCACGGCGGTCAGCCGCGGCGCGTTCCAGCGGTGGTTCATGTCAACCTCTTGTCATTGGTGTGTGGCTCTTTCCACCTATGACAAGCGAGCGCCGGAATCGGGTAGGGGCGGCGCGTTTTTTTTGGGCGATCCCTCACCGCGTGGGGCCGGCCGCGCTCACGCGCACCAGCCAGGGCGACACGCGCAGCACCCGCAGCGGCAGGCTGGCGCCGAGCAGCTCGAGCGCCGCGTCGCTCTGCGCGGTCGGCAGCACGCCGGTGAAGCGCAGGTCCTGCAGGGCGGGGTCGTCGGCGAGCAGCAGGCCGGGGCGGTAGCGCGCGAGCTCGCGCAGCACCTCGGGCAGCGGTGCATCGTCGAACACCAGCCGGCCCTGTTGCCAGGCCAGCGCATTGGCCGTGGCCGTGGCGGGTGGGCGCGTGATGCCCTGGCCGTCGAAGCGCAGCTGCTCGCCGGCGCCGAGCTCGACGGCCTCGCCGTCGGCGGCCCGCGGGCTGATGCGCACGCGCGATTCGGTGACGGTGACCAGCGTGTCCTCGTCGTCGCGCCGCACGGCATAGCGCGTGCCCAAGGCGCGCACGCTGCCGTCGCGGTCGAGCACCTCGAACGGGGCGGCGGCCTTCGCCACCTCGACGTAGACCTCGCCGCGCAGCAGGCGCAACTGGCGCACCTCGCCCGAGAGATCGATGTCGACGGCGCTGTCGCCGTTCATGACCAGCCGGCTGCCGTCGGCGAGCGTGAGCCGGCGCAGCTCGCCGATGCCCGTGCGCTGGTCGGCCGCCCATTCGTGCCAGGGCAGCGCCCAGGCGCCGAGCAGCAGCACCGGCACCAGCGCCAGCAGGCCGAGCGCGCGGCGCGCATGCGGCGCGCGCCGCCGCGTCGTCGGCACCGCGCCGGCGACCGGCGTCTGCGGCGTGACCGCGCCCCACAGCTCGCGCATCTCGGCGAGCAGTCGGGCGTGGCTCGGATGTTCGGCGCACCAGGCCTCGCAGGCGGCGCGCGTGGCGTCGTCGACCTCCTCGTCGGACAGCCGGACGACCCAGTCGGCGGCCTGCGCGCGGCTGCGTTGCTCCGCCGCGTTCATGCCGCGACGGCGGCGGCCATGCGGCTGTGGCAGCGCAGCAGCACCTTCGCGAGGTACTGCTTCACGCGGGTTTCCGACACGCCGAGCTGGGTCGCGATCTCGCGGTAGGACTGGCCGTCGACGCGCGCCAGGATGAAGGCGGTGCGGCTCTTGTCGTCGAGCTCGTCGGCCAGCAGCGCGAGCACCTGGCCCAGCAGCTCGCGGCGCGAGGCCGCGTCCTCGGCGCTCGGCGCGAGATCGTCCTCGGCCAGCAACGCCACGGTGCGCAGCACCTCGTTCTCGACCGTCAGGCGCCGGAAGCGGTTGATCATCAGCCGGCTCGCGACCACCTGCAGGTAGGCGCGCGGCTGGCGCAGCACCGGCGCGGCCGGCTGCTCGAGGATGTTCACGAAGGTGTCGTGGCTCAGGTCCGCGGCGGTGAAACCGCAGCGCAGGCGGCCGAGCAGCCAGCCGCGCAGCCAGCCATGGTGCGCTGCGTAGAGCTCGCGGATTTCAGGGGGAGAGGAAGACACGGCGCGCGATCCCGAACAGCTGATGGTGCGATTGGATAGTGAGAACGATTCTCATTGTAGTGCCAACTTTTTCACTATCCGCCGTCCGCCCGTGCTGCCGGACTACCCGTTTCCGCACTTCGCGCGTCATGCCGGTATGAGAGCAATTTCGCAACCGGGGCGCTGACCGCGATGGCGCACGAAGAAGACATCCCGAAGCCGCGCCGCCTGCGCTGGCTGCTGGCCGGCGCGGCCGTCGCGCTGCTGGCCGCCCTCGCGCTGGCCTGGCAGGGCCGCGAGACCGGCGGCTACGAAACCGTGGTCATCGCGCGCGGCGACATCGAGGCCAGCGTGAGCGCGATCGGCACCCTGCAGCCGCGCAGCTACGTCGACGTGGGCGCGCAGGTGTCGGGCCAGATCCGGCGCCTGCACGTGCGGCCCGGCGACGATGTGAAGCAGGGCCAGCCGTTGGTGGAGATCGATCCCACCGTGCAGCAGGCCACCGTGGACGCCAACCGCGCCGAGCTGGCCGGGCTCGAGGCGCAGCTCGCCGAGCAGCAGGCGCTGCACCGGCAGGCGCTGCGCCAGCATGCGCGCCAGCAGCAGATGGCGCGCGCCAGCGCGACGCGCGAGGAGGACGTGGAGGCGGCCGAGACCGCGCTGGCCACGGCCGCGGCGCGCATCGCGCGCCTGAAGGCGCAGATCGAGCAGGCGCGCTCCACCCTCAAGGGCAACCAGGCCCAGCTCGGCTACACCCGCATCGACGCGCCGATGACCGGCACCGTGGTGTCGGTCGAGGCGCGCGTGGGCCAGACCCTCAACGCCACCTACCAGACGCCCAACGTGCTGCGCGTGGCCGACCTGTCGGCCATGACGGTGTGGACCGAGGTCTCCGAGGCCGACGTGCGGCGCGTGAAGACCGGCATGCCGGTGCACTTCACCACGCTGGGCGGGCAGGGCGGGGCCGAGGGCCGCCGCCGCTGGAGCGGCAGCGTGCGCCAGGTGCTGCCCGCGCCGCCGGTGCCCGAGGGCAAGAGCGCCGGCACCGCGCTCGCGCCGTCGACCAGCAAGGTGATCCTCTACACCGTGCTGTTCGACGTCGACAACGCCGACGGCGAACTGATGCCGCAGATGACGGCGCAGGTCACTTTCGTCACGGCCGCGGCCAGGAACGTGCTGACCGCGCCGCTGCCGGCGCTGCGCCCGGTGGCCGGCAAGCCCGGCCGCTACACCGCGCGCGTGCTCGCGGCCGACGGCCGGCCGCAGGAGCGCCAGGTGCGCATCGGCGTGCGCGACCGCCTGCGCGCCGAGGCGCTCGAGGGCCTGGCTGAGGGCGACCGGCTGATCACCGCCGACCCCGCCCCCGCCTCGGGCCCGCGGCGCTTCCAGCTGTGAGCGAGGCGCCGCCCCTGATCGAGCTGCGCGGCCTGCGCAAGCGCTACGGCGGCCGCGGCGGCGCGCCCGCGGTGGAGGTGCTGCGCGGCGTGTCGCTGCGCATCGAGGCCGGCGAGTTCGTCGCCATCGTCGGCGCCTCGGGCTCGGGCAAGTCGACGCTGATGCACCTGCTCGGCTGCCTCGACCGCCCGAGCGGCGGCAGCTACCGCTTCGCCGGGCGCGACGTCACGCATTTCGATGCCGACGCGCTGGCCTGGCTGCGGCGCGAGGCCTTCGGCTTCGTGTTCCAGAGCTACCACCTGATCGGCACCGAGTCGGCGCGCGAGAACGTCGAGGTGCCGGCCCTCTATGCCGGCATGCCCGAGGCCGAGCGCCGCGCGCGCGCCGCTGCGCTGCTGGCGCGCCTGGGCCTCGAGGACCGGCTCGGACACCGGCCGCATGAACTCTCGGGCGGCCAGCAGCAGCGCGTGTCGATCGCGCGTGCGCTCATGAACGGCGGGCGCATCATCCTGGCCGACGAGCCCACGGGCGCCCTCGATTCGCGCAGCGGTGCCGAGGTGATGGCGCTGCTCGACGAACTCGCGCGCGCCGGCCACACCGTGATCGTCATCACGCACGACCACGAGGTGGCGGCCGCCGCGCGGCGCACGATCGAGATCAGGGACGGCCTGATCGTCGACGACTCCGGGCCGGCCGCGCCGCCTTCCGGCGCGGCGGTGCTGCCCGAGCTGCGGCCGCAGGCCAGGGGGGCGCGCGCGCCGTTCGTGGCCGAGCTGCGCGATGCCTGCCGCGCCGCCTGGCGCGTGATGTGGATCCATCGCTTCCGCACCAGCCTCACCCTGCTGGGCATCGTGATCGGCGTGGCCTCGGTGATCGTGATGCTCGCGGTGGGGCTCGGCGCGCGGCAGCAGGTGGTGGCGCAGGCCAGTGCCTTCGGCGCCAATCTGCTCTACATGAGTTCGGTGGGCGCCAGCTCGCGCATCCCGGGGCGCAGCGTCACGCTGGCCGACCTGGCGGCGGTGGCCGAGCTGCCGCAGATCGAGGTGGTGCTGCCCAACGTCACCGGCAACAAGGTGGTGCGCTTCGGCGAGAAGGACCTGCAGACCTATGTGCGCGGCACCGGTGCCGCGATGCCCGCGGTGCAGACCTGGCCGGTGCGCAGCGGCGGCTTCTTCAGCGCCGAGGACGAGGACGACATGGCCGCCGTCGCGGTGCTGGGCCGCAAGCTCGCGCGCGACCTGATGCCCGAGATCGCCGATCCCGTGGGGCAGCACATCCTGATCGAGAACATGCCGTTCCAGGTCATCGGCGTGATGGCCGAGAAGGGCGCGCTGGCCGGCGACCAGAGCTACGACGACCTGCTGCTGATGCCGTTCTCCACCGCGAGCGTGAAGGTGTTCGGCCAGCGCGAGCCCACCTACACGGCGATGACGGTGCGCGAGGGCGCCGGCGTCGAGGCCGCCGAGCGCGCGGTCGACGCGGTCATGTTCGAGCGCCACGGCATCCGCGACTACCGCATCGGCAACGCGGCCGCCGCCATCGCCGCCAAGGCCCGCACCGAGGACACGATGACCCTGCTGCTGGGCCTGATCGCCGCGGTGTCGCTGCTGGTCGGCGGCATCGGCGTGATGAACGTGATGCTGATGACCGTGCGCGAGCGCACGCGCGAGATCGGCATCCGCATGGCGACCGGCGCGCGGCAGCGCGACATCCTGCGCCAGTTCCTGACCGAGGCCGTGCTGGTGTCGGTGGTGGGCGGCTGCGCCGGCGTCGCGATCGGCCTGGCCCTGGGCGGCGCGCTGATCTGGTGGAACGTGCCCGTGATCTTCTCGCTGCGCGCGATCGTCGGTGCCTTCGCCTGCGCCACCGCCACCGGCCTGGTGTTCGGCTTCATGCCGGCGCGCCAGGCCGCGCGGCTCGATCCCGTCGCGGCCCTTTCGAGCGAATGAACAGGCACACGATGACGATGAGATTTCTGCTCTGGCTGGCGCTCGCGGCGCTGTCTGTGGGCTGTGCCCATGCGCCGCCGCCGGTCGTGCCCGAGGCTGCGCCGCAGTCCGCGGATGCGGCACAGGCCGACTGGTGGGCCGGCTTCGGCGATGCCGGCCTGCAGGCCGCGGTCGCGGCCGTGCAGGCGCGCAACCTCGACCTGGCGGCCGCCTCGGCGCGTGCGCGCCAGGCCGAGGCCCAGGCCCGCATCGACGGTGCACTGCTGTGGCCCGCGGTCACGGCCTCGCTGGGCGCGCGCCGCGACGACCGGCTCGGTGGCAACGCCATGGTGGCGGGCGCCAGTCACGCGAATCGGCCTCGCGGCCAGCTACGAGGTCGACCTCTGGGGCCGGCAGCGCGCGACGCAGCGCGGCGCGCTCGAGGACCTGCGCGCCAGCCGCTTCGACCTCGCCGCGCTGCGCATCGGTGCCAGCGCCGGCGTCGCCTCGGCCTGGCTGCGGGCCGCGGGGCTGCAGGAACGCGTGGCGATCGCGGGGCTCAACCAGCGCGATGCCGAACGGCTGCTCGCGCTGATCGAGGCGCGCCACCTCGCCGGCGCGGCCACGCCGCTCGAGCTCGAGCAGCAGCGCGGCATCGTCGCGGCGCAGCGGCGCACCGCCGATGCCCTGCGCCAGGCCGAGGCCGACAGCCGGGTCGAACTCGCGGCCTGGCTCGGCGAGCGCGAACCGGCCGCGCCGCTCGCGCCCGGCAGCCTCGAGCGCCTGCGGCCGCCGCGCGTCGACGCGGGCCTGCGCAGCGAGCTGCTGCTGCGTCGCCCCGACATCGCGCGCGCCGAGGCCCGGCTGGCCGCGGCCGATGCGCGCGTGGAGGCGGCGCGCGCGGCGATGTTTCCGAGCCTCGTGCTGACGGCCGCGCTCGGCAGCGCCGACGGCCGCCTGCGCGGCCTCTTCGACAACCCGGTCTACGGCATCGGTGCCGCGCTGGCCGCGCCGATCTTCGACGCGGGCCGGCTCGCGGCCGGGCGCGATCTCGCCCGGGCGCGCCGCGAGGAGCTGCTCGCGAACTACCGCGCCGCCATCGTCAACGCCTTCGCCGACACGCAGACCGCGCTGCACGCGGTCGAGGGCCTCGAGGCGCAGATCGCCTCGCAGGCCGGCGAACTCGCCGCGGCCGTGCGCTCGCGCGTGCTCGCCGAGACGCGCTACCGCGCCGGGGCCGAGAGCCTGATCACCCTGCTCGATGCGCAGCGCACGCTCCATGCGGCGCAGGACCACGCGGCGCAGCTGCGCATGGCGCGGCTGCAGGCGAGCGTGGGGCTGTACCGGGCCCTGGGCGGCGGCTGGCGCGCGGGGGACTGAGAGAATGCGGCCAAGCCTCCACCCACCCGCTCCATGGCACGCCGCATCGATCCCTACAGCATCCGCCTCTTCGTCGCGGCCGCGCAGGCGGGCTCGATCGCGCGCGCGGCCGAGCGCGAACACATCGCGGCCTCCGCGCTGGGCCGGCGCATCACCGACCTCGAGCACGCCTTCGGCACCGCGCTGCTGGTGCGCTCGCCGCGCGGCATCGCGCTCACCGACGCCGGCCGGCTGGTGCTCACGCGCGGCATCAAGATCGACGAGGACCTCGAGGCGCTGGCGCGCGAGGTCCAGAGCGAGGGCGGCGAGCTGCGCGGCACGGTGCGGCTGTACGCCAACATGTCGGCCGTGGTCGGCTTCCTGCCCGAGCGGCTGCGGCGCTTCATGCAGGCGCATCCGCAGGCGCGCGTGGCGCTGCACGAGCAGGACACGCGCGACGTGCTGCGCGCCTGCCTCGACGATCTCGCCGACGTCGGCGTCGGCGTGGAGCAGGCGGTGCCGGCCGGGCTCGAGGCCTGGCATTTCGCGCACGATCCGCTGCAGGTGGTGGTGCCCGCGGGGCATGCGCTCGCCGCGCTCGACAGCGTCTCCTTCGCCGCCGTGCTGCGCGAGCCGCTGATCGGCGTGCATCAGGGCGGCGCGCTCGACCGCTCGCTGCACGAGCGCGCCGAGGCCGGCGGCGGCCGCTTCTCGCCCACGATGTCGGTCAGCAGCTTCGACGCCGTGTGCCGCATGGTCGAGGCCGGGCTCGGCATCGCGATCATCCCGCGCAGCGCGGCCTCGGCCTTCGCGGGCACCGCGCGCTTCGAGCGCCGCCCGCTCGACGAGCGCTGGGCCGACCGCAAGCTGCAGCTCTACAGCCTGCGCCGCTCGCCGCAGCCGCGCCTGGTGCTCGCGCTGATCGACAGCCTGCGCGGCTGAGCCGGCTGCGGGTTTCACCCGATCACGCGTTTCGCGTGACCCCCTCTGCCGCCTTGGCGCTTCCCGCGCGCAGGCGGCGGCCGCAGCATGCGGCATGCTCCACGACAGACGAGAAGACCCGCCCGGCGACGCGGCGCTGCGCTTCGATCCCCGCATCCTCTTCCTCGGCACCGCGCCCGGCGCCATCGAGGCCGTGCTGCGCGGCGAACGCGGCAGCCTGGCCGCGGCCGGCGCGCTGCGCGACGACGTCTCGACCGACGAGATCACGCCGATCGCGATCCTCACGCACTACGACGAGCAGCTCGGCCGCTTTCCCTACACCGGCCTCGAGGTCGACGGCCGCAGGCCGATCGCGCCCGGCGCCCTCGCCGCTTCGGGCATCGAGGTCGTGGTGGCGGGCGGGCGCTACGGCAAGGGCTCGTCGCGCGAGCACAGCCCCGCGGCCGAGAAGCTGGCCGGCGTGCGGCTGGTGATCGCGCGCAGCTTCGAACGCATCTATCGCCAGAACGCCGACAACATCGGCCTGTTCACCTCCACCGATTTCGGCCTGGTCGAGCGCATCGAGGCCGGCGAAGCGATCGCCCTCGACGAGCTGCTCGCGGGCCGCGACGCGCTGGCCTGCGCCATCCTGCGCAGCGGCGGGCTGCTGCGCTTCGGCGCCTCGCATCTGCGGCAGCCCGAGGCCGCGGCGGCATCGGACACGGAACGCCCGCGCACGCTGTTCGAGAAGATCGTCGAGCGGCATGCGCTCTCGACGCCCGTCACCGGCGGCCGGCCCGCGCCGGGCGACGGCGCCTTTGTGCGCGCCGACCTGCGCTTCATCCACGAGTACTACACCGGCATGGCCGCGCACATGCTGCATGCCGCCTTCGGCCCGCGCCTGGACCTGCACCGGCCCGACAGCATCGTCGTGTTCGAGGACCACACCTCCTACGTGGAGGAAAGCCCGACCCATGTGCGCGGCGGCCTGGTGCCCAACGTGCATCGCATGGTGGAGGCGCAGCGCCGCTTCGCCGCGCAATACGCGCTGCGCAGCCATCGCACGCTGACCGAGCACGAGGCCGCGCGCGACGACGGCTCGAACGTGGCCGGCATCTCGCATGCGATGGTGGCCGAGCGCCATGCGCTGCCGGGCCAGCTGATCGTCGGTACCGATTCGCACACGCCGCACAGCGGCGCGCTCGGCTGCGTGGCCTTCGGCGTCGGCACCACCGACATGGCCAATGCCTTCGTCACCGGCGCCGTGCGGCTCACGATGCCGCGCTCGCTGCGCGTGGAGCTCGCCGGCCGGCTCGCCGAGGGCGTGACGGCCAAGGACCTGGTGCTGCACCTGCTGGCACTGCCCTTCATCCGCGCGGGCGGCGGCGTGGGCATGGTGTTCGAGTTCACCGGCGCCGCGGTGCGGGCTCTGTCGATCGACGAGCGCGCGACGCTCACCAACATGACGGCCGAGCTCGGCGGCTTCACCGGCATCGTCGCGCCCGACGAGGAGACGCTGCGCTTCCTGCGCGAGCGGCGCGGCGTCGCGTTCGAACTCGAGCCCTGGATGCGCAGCGACGAGGGCGCGGTGTACGACCGGACCCTGCATGTCGACTGCGCGGCGGTCGTCGCCATGCTCGCCGCGCCAGGCGATCCCGGCAACGGCTTGCCGCTCGCGGCGCTGGCGGCGCCGGTGCGCGTGGACATCGCCTACGGTGGCTCGTGCACCGCCGGCAAGCGCGAGGACTTCGCGCACTACCACGCGGTGCTGCACTGGGCCGCGTCGCGCGGGCTGCGTGTCGCGCCCGGCGTCGAGCTGTTCCTGCAGTTCGGCACCACCGCCGTGCGCGACCACTGCATCGCCGCCGGCTACCTCGAGGCCTTCGAGCGCGTCGGCGCGCGCATCCTGCAGCCCTCGTGTGGCGCCTGCGGCAACTGCGGCCCCGGCGGATCGACGCATGCCGCGCAGGTGACGGTCAGCGCCATCAACCGCAACTTTCCGGGCCGTGGCGGTCCCGGCAGCGTCTGGCTCGCGAGCCCGCCCACGGTGGCCGCGAGCGCGATCGCTGGCGAACTGCTGTCCTTCGCGCAACTGCGCGCGCGGCATGGCGAGGCCTGAGCGCGCCCCCAAGAATCAAACCCACGGAGACGACCCCCATGACGAGCATCTCGATGAAACGCCGCGCGCTGGCCGCGATGGCGACCGCGTTCACCCTCGCGCCGATCGGCGCCTGGGCCCAGGCCCTGGGCGGCGACAAGCCGCTGCGCATGATCGTGCCGCTCGCCGCGGGCTCGACGGTCGACGCGGTCGCGCGCGCCGTCGCACCCGCGCTGGGCCGCGGCACCGGCCACCCGGTGGTGGTCGAGAACGTCGCCGGCGCGGGCGGCATCCCGGGCACGCAGCAGATCGTGCGCGCGCCCAAGGACGGGCTGACGCTCGGCATGATCTCGTCCAACCACGTCATCAATCCCGGCATCTACAAGTCCATCCCCTTCGACAGCCTGAAGGACATCACGCCGATCGCCGTGCTCGCCACCGTGCCGCTGGTGCTCGTGGTCAACCCGGGCCTGCCGGTGAAGTCGACGAAGGAGCTCCTGGCCCACGCCAAGGCGAAGCCCGGCACCCTGAACTACGGCTCGGCCGGCAACGGCAGCACCTTGCACCTCGCGGCCGAGCTGCTCGTGAGCGAGACCGGCATCGACATGAAGCACGTGCCCTACCGCGGCACCGGCCCGCTGATCACCGACCTGATCGGCGGCCAGGTGAACCTGGCCTTCGTGTCCGTCTCGCAGGTCGCGCCGCAGGTCAAGGCCGGCACGCTGCGCGCAATCGCGGTCAGCACCCGCCAGCGCTCGGCCGCGCTGCCCGAGGTGCCCACGCTCGCCGAGGCCGGCGTGCCCGGCTACGAATTCGATGCCTGGATCGCGCTGGTCGGTCCCGCGGGCCTGCCCAGGCCGGCCGTGGACGCGGCCGCCACTGCCATCCGCGCGGCCATGAAGTCGCCCGAGGCGCAGACCGCCGTCACGGGGCAGGGGCTGGCGCTGCTCGACATCGGGCCCGACGCCGCGCCGGCCTTCTTCCAGTCGGAACTGGCGAAGCACCAGAAGCTCGTCAAGCAGTCGGGCGCGACGCTGGATTGAGGCATGCACGGCAACGACACACATGAGGCCTCCGCGGATGACGCCGACCGGCTCGGTTCCGATGCCAGGGTCTGCGACCTCGACTTGCGCTCCTTCGGATCGAAGCGCCGTGCCTCGGGCCTCATCGCCTGCCTGCGCGTCCACGAGGACGCCGGGCTGGTCCGGGACCTGCTCGCGACCGCGGGTGAGGGCCGCATCCTGGTCGTCGATGGCGGCGGCACCTGCCGCATGGCGCTGCTCGGCGAACGGCTCGCGCGCATCGGCCTCGCCAACGGCTGGGCCGGTGTCGTGATCCATGGTGCCGTGCGCGATGCCGAAGAGCTGGTTGCGCTGCCGCTGGCCGTGCTCGCGATCGGCACCACGCCGCGGCGCGCAAGCCTGGTCGGCGCGGGCGAGCGCGACGTGGTGCTGACCTTCGGCGGTATCGATTTCCGGCCCGGCGATCGGCTGTGGCTCGATGCGGACGGGGTGGTCGTGTCCGCGGCCTGAGGCCTTCTGTCGGCGCAGGCCGACGCCCCGAAGGGCAAATGGACGAATCGTGCCACCGCGCATTGGGTGCGCAATGGCTTGAGGGGGTGAGAACTCCCGCCACCCGTTGCCCACCATGGTCGATCTTCCATCAGGTCAGGACCACTCGAGCGGCCCGTCGCCCGACGAACTCTCGAGACGGGTGAGGGGCGACCAGCTCCTGTCGGTGCAGCGCAGCGTGCGCGCCGTCGTGCCTTCGGGTATGGCCGTGGGCTGCGTGACCGCCGGCGTCGCGCTCTACGCCTCGGTGCACTGGGTCGGGCCGGCTGCCTGGCTGATGTTGGTCGTGCTGTCGAACGCCTACCGCGCCTATGTCTGCCGCTCGCTGCGCGCGGTCGAACGGGCCGTGGCCGGCATGGACGAGCGCGAACTCGCCCGGCGCTTTCGCAAGATCACCGTGTCGTCCTTCCTCTCGGGCTGCGTATGGGCGCTGCTGCCCTTGTTCTGCGACAGCGAGAACCCGTCGGAGACGCTGTTCTTCATGACCATCGTCTGCGGCGTCTGCGCCGGCTCCGTGATCTTCAGCGCGGCCTATGCGCCGGTGCCGATCTTCTTCGTGACGCCCGCGCTGGCCGCGGTCACCGCCTGGCTGCTCCATGCCGGCGGCTTCCATCACGACGCGCTCGCGGCGATGGTTTTCGTCTACCTGTGCACGCTGGTCTATGCCTCGCGGCGCGGCGAGCGCGCGTTCCGCGCCAGCAGCCGGCTCAAGAACGAGGCGCTGTTCATGGCGGCCGAGCTGCAGCGCACCCATGCCGAGTCCACGCGCGCGACGCGCGAGCTGGACTTCCGCGCCGACCACGATTCGCTGACCGGCCTGCTCAACCGCGAGGGCTTCGCGAAGGCCGCCTCGCGCTTCGAGGCGGCGCAGGCCGATGCGACGCCGCATGCCGCGCTGATGCTGGACCTCGACGGCTTCAAGGCCATCAACGATGCCTTCGGCCACAAGACCGGCGACCGCGTGCTCAAGGACGTCGGCCAGTGGTTGCAGCAGCGGCTCGCGCGCCATGACGCCGTGGTCGGCCGCTGGGGCGGCGACGAGTTCGCGGTCTTCTATCGCCCGCGCGGCGCGGCCGACGCGCCCGAGCACGTCGCGCAGGGACTCATCGACTCGATCGCCCATGCCACCTCGCACTACGGCGGCCAGCTCGGCGTGAGCGTCGGCATCTGCACCAGCCTCGACCGTTCGGCCGAGGAGATGCTGGCCTTCTCCGACGAGGCGCTCTACGAGGCCAAGCGGCGCGGGCGCAACCGCTGCCACCGCTTCGACGAGGTGCTGCACGACCGCCTGCTGCGCCGGCGCGACATCGAGCGCGACATGGTCGAGGCCATGGCCACGCGCGCCATCTGCGCCTGGTACCAGCCCATCCTCGCCGACCGCGGGCGGCGCCTGCACAGCCTCGAGGCCGTGCTGCGCTGGCGGCATCCGAAGCACGGCTGGGTCGCGCCCGGCGAGGTCATCTTCGCGGCCGCGAGCACCGGGCTCGCCGAGCGCCTGCTGCGCCATATCCTCGAGGAGGTCTGCCATGGCCTGGTGCAACTCAGTGGCATCGGCGGCGCATTCGCCGAGCTGCCGGTGGCCATGAACGTGTCGCCGCGCGAGATGTCGCAGCTGCCGGTCGATGTCATCACCGCCGAGGTGCTCGCCGCGCACGGTCTGCCGCCGCAGCGCCTGCAGATCGAGATCACCGAGGAGGTCGCGCTCGACACCTCCACCGCGCGCGCCCGGCTGCGCGCGCTGGCCGAGTCCGGCGTCGCGGTGTCGATCGACGATTTCGGCGTCGGCTATTCCTCGCTGGCCTCGCTGCGCGGCGAGCACGTGCGCCAGGTGAAGATCGATCGCAGCTTCGTGTTCGGCCTCGATTCCTCGCCCGCCAGCTGCCTGATGGTGGAGGCGGTGGTGCGGCTGGGACGCTCGATGGACATCGAGGTGGTGGCCGAGGGCGTCGAGAGCCAGGAGGAGTTCGAGACGCTCGCGCGGCTGGGGTGCCCGCTGCTGCAGGGCTTCTATTTCATGCGGCCGGCGCCGTTGGGGCAGGTGGTGGCGTGGGCGGAGCGGCGAAACGCGGTCGTGGCGCAGCCCTGAAGGACGATTGCGGTCCCCGACGCCGTCAGCGCCACCGATTCGGCGGCCGCGGCAAACCCAGGTGCTCGCGCAGGGTGCTCCCGTCGTAGGCGCTGCGGAACAGCCCGCGCCGCTGCAGCTCGGGCACCACGTGGCCGGCGAACTCCGCATAGCCTTGCGCGAGGAACGGCGCCATCAGCGTGATGCCGTCGCAGGCTTCGGTGCGCAACCAGTGTTCGAGGTCGTCGGCGATCGTCTGCGTGCTGCCCACCAGCACGCGGTGCTTGTTGCCGACGGCCAGGCGCTGCGCGGTCTGCCGCAGCGTCAGGCCGTTGGCGACCGCGAACTGCGTGATCTCCTTCTGGTGCCCGACCGAGAACCTCGCGGGCGCCACGTCGGTGGGGAACGGGCTGTCCAGCGGATGGCCATGCAGATCCAGCATCAAGTTCTCGACGGCCACGGCGATGGGAAACAGCGACGCGATCTGCTCGAACTTCTCGGTCGCCAGGGCATCGGTCTCGCCCCAGACGATGCTGCAGCCCGGCATGATTTTCAGGCTGTGGGGATTGCGGCCAGCCGCTGCCACGCGTCCCTTGAGGTCGGCGTAGAACGCGCGGCCCGATTCGATCGACAGGCAATTGCAGAAGACGAGGTCCGCGGTCTGCGCCGCGAAGTCGCGGCCAGCCTGCGATGCGCCGGCCTGCGCGATGACCGGGTGGCCCTGCACGGGACGCGCGATGCGCAGCGGTCCGCGCACGCCGGGGTAGTAGCGGCCGTCGTGCTCGAGCCGATGGATGCGCGCGAGGTCGGCATACAGGCCGCTCGCCTTGTCGCCGAGGATGGCGTCGTCCTCGAAGCCGTCCCACAGGCCCCTGACGACCTCGACGAACTCCGCCGCGCGCGCATAGCTGTCGTCCTCGGACTTGTCGGCCGGCAGTCCCAGCTGTCGCGAGGACGGGCCATAGGTGGTCACCAGGTTCCATCCGGCGCGCCCGCCGCTCAGGTGGTCGAGCGAGGCGACCTGGCGGGCGAGCAGGGCGGGCGGGTAGTCGCTCACGCTTGCGGTATAGATCAGGCCCACGCGCTGCGTGCGCGCGGCAATGGCGGTCAACAGCGTCAATGGCTCGAACAGGCTCACCGACGCCATGCGCTCGACCACTGCGTCGGGCGCTTCGGGAAAGGTCGCGCTGTCGGCGACGAACACGGTGTCGAACAGCGCCCGCTCGGCGATCTGCGCGCATTCCACGTACTGCGCCAGATTGAAGGCGAAATCCGAAGGCAGCGCGGGATGGCGCCAGGATTGCGAGGTGAATCCCGGCATGATGAAAGCCGCGATCCGAAGCTGCCGGCTGGGCGCGTTCATCGTTTCACTTGCCGAGCCAGACGTTCTTCAGCGCCGCCTGCGATGCATCGGCATCGTCCGAGAGACCGCGCACTCGCTGGTTGCGCACGGTGAAGTGCTTCTCCTCGTACAGGGCCATGGCCGGAAGGTCGCGTTGCGCGATGCGCTGGAAATCCTTGAAGGCAGCTTGGCGCTGCGCCTGCGCCGGGGCATAGCGGATCTTCTCGATCACCGCGTCGATCTCGGGATTCGCATAGCCCGAGGCGTTCTGCCACGGCGTGCCCTTGCTGATGGCCTGGGACCAGAACTGGCGCAGGCCGCCGAGCTGCGGATCGATGTACGGCGCCCAGCGCGTCGTGTGGATGTCGAAGTCGTAGTCGGTATAGACGCGCTTCAGGTAGCTCGCGAGGTCCTGGTTGCGCACTTCGACCTGGATGCCGACACGCTTGAGGTTCTGCTTGATGTACTCGGCGTGCCGACCGAAGTTCTGGTTGAACGGCGCGTAGTCGATGTGGATCGCGAAACGCACGCCGTCGGCCTTGCGCGGGTAGCCGGCCTGGTCGAGCAGCTGGTTGGCCAGGGCCGGGTCGAACGGATACTGCGGCACGTCCTGCGTCGTGTAGAAGGGCTTGAGCGTCGAGGGGATCGCGCTGGTGGATGGCGTGCCGAGGCCGTACCAGACGGTTTTCGTCAGCCCCGGCCGATCGATCGCATGGGCGATGGCATGGCGGACCTCGGGCTTGGACAGCGCCTCGTGGCGAAGGTTGAATTCCAGTACCAGGTAGTTCGATTGCCAGGTGTAGCCCTGGTACTCCACGCGTAGAGCAGGCGATGCGCGCAGCCGGTCGAGGTCGGCCAGCGGCACGCTGTCCCAGGGCACATAGTCGACCTCCCCGGCCTCCAGCGCGGCCACGCGCGCGGCCGCATCGGGAATGATGCGGAACACGATGCCGTCGAGATAGGGCTTGCCGGCGTCCCAGTAGCTGTCGTTGCGCACCAGCTCGATGGATTGGCCCGGTCGCCATTCCTTGAACCGGAACGGGCCGGTGCCCACGGGCTTGAGGTTGAGCGGGTTGTTCAGGACATCGGTGCCTTCGTACAGGTGGCGCGGCAGCACGGGGGAGCCCTGCGCATTGAGGAAGTTGAGCACCACCAGCGACGGCCGCTTGAAGCGGAAGACGGCGGTATGGTCGTCGGGCGTCTGCACGTCCTCGAGGTCGGCGAAGATGTTGCGGCCGATCGGATGGACCTTCTTCCAGACCTCGAGGGCCGAGTAGCGGACATCGGCCGAGGTGAAGGGTTTGCCGTCGTGCCAGGTCACGCCCTGGCGCAGATCGAAGCGCAGCGTGAGCGCATCGGGCGAAACCTGCCAGCGCGTAGCCAGGCCGGGCTTGGCCTGGTGGTTCCTGTCGTAGCTCAGCAGCCCTTCCAGCACGTTGGTGGCGACGACGCCATTGACGTAGGAGTTGTTGTAGCCGGGGTTCAAGGTCACGGGCTCGGGCTGGACCACCGCGCGCAGTACGCCGCCGCGCAGCGGGGACGACGCGCCGTCCGCCAGCGCGTGACTGCTCGCGGTCTGCGCGAAGGAGGCCAGGGACACAGGAAGCAGCGACCCGAGGGCAAGAAGGGTCGCGGCGCGACGGCGCGAGGGCAGGAATCGGTTCATGACGGCAGGAGAGGGCGGTCGCAAACTTTAGTGGCACCCCCGCCGGTGCATAGCGCGTTATGCGCAGATGGATATGCGCTGCGCTGCTGAGTGAATCTTCCTGCCGCTCAACCCGCCACCGTCATCAGCGCCACGAGCTCGCGCACATCCTCCAGTTCGTCGAGTCGGCGCAGCGCCACGGCCAGCGCTTCGGCGCGCGACGGCGGCATCGGCGGCACGGCCGAGGCGCAGCAGGCCATGAACTTGGCGTGCTGGTCCGCGGCCGGCAGCGGTCGGCCGGGGCTGCCGAGAAAGTGCGGCACTTCGAGGCGCAGCATGCGGCCATCCTTGAGCACCACCTCGACCGCCTGCGGCCCCAGGGCATTCGGGTTCGGATTGCCGTCGTCCACCACCTCGATCCGGCGCGCCAGTTCGAAGGTGGCTGCGTCGTCCAGCGCGGCCGGGTCGAAGTCCTCGATGCCGACGCGGCCCTTGCGCAGGGCCGTCGCGACCACGTAGCCCATGCTGAGCTTGGCGCTGGCCGAGTCCATGCCGCGACGGGCCGGCCGGCCCACGAGGCGCGCGATCAGCGCCGAGGCATGCACGCGCACGGCCTCCACGTCGCCCGCCGCGAAGCCGTGCGCGGCCATGAGGTCGACGACCGCATCGACGCCGGCATGGGTGGCGCGGCCGGTGGGATAGGGCTTGTGGCTCATGCGCTCGATCTGGAACACCTGGCCGACGTCGGCCGCTACCTCGCTCCAGCGAGCCTGGCCGAAGTCGTAGAGCGCGAAGTAGCCGAACGGCCCCTCGAGGATGTCGCGCGGACCCGGGAAGCCCGCGCGTGCGAGTTCGAAGGCGGTGACGGCCGCGCGGGCATTGAGGCCGACCTGCAGGCCGACGGCCGGCGAGCCCTCGCTGTGCGCCTGCATGGTGCCCGACAGGTGGCTGTAGGCGAGGCCGAGCGCGTCGTGCAGGGTCTCTGCGTCCATGCCGGCCAGCTTGCACAGGGTGGCCGTGGCGCCGAGGCCGCCGCACATGGCGGGGCGGAAGAAACGCATCGGCGCGCGCTGGGCCAGGGCGATGTAGATCGCCACGTCGAGCCCCAGCGCCACGGCCGCGATCAGGGCCTTGCCCGAAACGCCGCCCTCGCGCTGCGCGAAGCCGAGCGCGGCCGGCACGATGCAGGCGAAGGCATGGACCACGGCGATGTCGTGCACCGCGTCGAACTCCTGATTGAACACCTGGTAGGCGTTGAGCATCGCGGCCGACGGAAAAGGCAGCTTCTCGCCGCTGCCCCAGACCGTGACCGCGTCGGCGTCGCCCAGCGCGCGCGCCGCCTGCCGCAGCGCCGGCATGCGTGGATGCCGGGAGCCCGAGATGCCGACGCCGACGGTGTCGAGAATGAACATCCGCGCGGCGGCCACCGCCGCGGGCGGCAGGGTGTCGAAGTCGTGCGCGCGCACGTGGGTGATGAGGGTGTCGATGGCGTTCATTGGGGCATCGGGAAGAAGGGGGCGTCGCCGGGCCGGGCGACGAGCGCGGCCGGCGCGGGAACCTGCGCGGCGTACCAGTCGTGGATGGCGCTGCCGGTCACCACCCGCACCATCGGGTGCGCGAGCAACAGGTCGAGCATGGCCTCGAAGTCGCCGAAGCGATGGGGAACGCCCATCAGGTGCGGGTGCAGGCCGATCGCCAGCACCCGGGGCTGGCCGTGGCGGGCCGCCTCGCGCGCGAACACGTCCAGCGTGCGCTCGAGCCGCAGCTTCATCTCTGGCGACGAATGCTTCTCGACCGCGTAGATCACCGAGTCGTTGACTTCCAGCATGTAGGGCTGGGCCATGAGCGGCCGGTGCGCGGTGCGCATCCAGCAGGGCAGGTCGTCCAGGCACCAGTCGAGCACGTGGTCGACGCCGGCGGCGGCGAGGATGTCGGGCGTGTCGGCTGCCTCGCGCAGGCCCGGCGAGAGCCAGCCGCGCGGCCGGGTGCCGGTGAAGGCGGCGATGCGCTCGAGCGACCGGCGCACCGCTTCCGCCTGCGCGTGGGCGTCGAGTTGCGCGAGCGACTGCTGCTGCACCCCATGGCCGATGAATTCCCAGCCGGCCTCCAGCATGGCCAGCGCGGCACCCGGGTGCGAATCGATCACCGAGGCGTTGAGGCTCGCCGAGGCCCGCAGCCCGCGGTCGCGCAGGGCCTCGATCATGCGCGGCAGGCCGCAGCGCAGCCCGTACTCGGCCCAGGCGAAGTTCGGCACGTCGGGCACGGTCTCCTTGCCGTGCGGCGGCGTCAGCAGCGTGCGCGGCATCGGGCGGTCGAAGGGCCAGTGCTCCACGTTCACGACGATGTGAACGAGGATGTGGCCGCCGTCGAGCGGCTGCAGCGGCGTGCGTTCGGAGGACAGCTGGAAGGGAATGCGTGGATTGCTCATGGCTGGGGCCTTTCCATGGTGGCGGTCATCGGTTCACCGCCCTTCGAAACGGGGCGCGCGCCGCTCGGCGAAGGCCGCCTGGCCCTCGGCATAGTCGCGGCTCTCGAAGCACTGCCGCACGAGCGCATCGATCGCTTCGCGTGCCGGCCCGGCGGGCGCGTCCAGCGCGGCGAGGATCGCGGCCTTCGCGGCACGCAGGGACAGCGGCGCATTCTGCGCGATCAGTGCCACGCGCGAAGCCACCTCGGCATCGAACGCGTCGGCCGCGATGCTGTCGTTGACCAGGCCGAGGCGCATCGCCTCGGGGGCCTCGATGCTGCGCGCGGTGTAGAACAGGTCGAAGGTGGTGGGCGCGCCCAGCAGCGTCACCAGCCGCTGCATGCCTTCGTAGGCATAGCCCAGGCCGATGCGCGCGGCCGGCATCCGGAAGCGCGCCCGTGCCGAGGCGAAGCGCAGGTCGCAGGCGGCGGCGATGCCGATGCCGCCGCCCATGCAGATGCCCTGGATGCGGGCCACCGTCGGCTTGGGGCATCGGGCGAGTGCCCGTTGCGCCGTGGTCACGGCCTGGTCGTAGGCCGCGACGGCGTCGGCGCCGCTGCGCTGCTGGGCGAATTCGCCGATGTCGGCACCCGAGACGAAAGCGGCATCGCCTTCGCCGGTGACCACGAGCACGCGCACGCGGTCGTCCTGCGCCAGCGATGTCACCGCGTCGCCCAGCTGCCGCCACATGGCCAGCGTCATCGCGTTGTGCTTGCTCGCGTGGCTGATCACGAGCGTGCCGATGCCCGCGGCGGTCTCGGTCCGGATGTGTCCGCTGCTCATACGGCCGCCTTCGCCTGCAGGCGCTCGATGTCCGAGGCCGTGTAGCCGATCTCGGCCAGCATCTCGGTCGTGTGCTCGCCCCAGGCCGGCGCCGCATGCGCGATGCGCGCCGGCGTGCGCGCCAGCGTGATGGGCTGCGACACCAGCCGGTAGCGCCGGCCGTTGCCGGCCTGCACCTCCTGCGCGATGCCGAGGTGATGCACCTGGGCATCCTCGAAGACTTGCGGGATCGAGTAGACCGGGCCCGCGGGCACGCCGGCCTGGTTCAGCAGCTCGACCCATTGCTGGACCGTGCGCTCCCTGAACAGCGCGGCCAGGGCGTCGTTGAGCGCGCCGCGGTGTTCGACGCGCAGCTTCTCGGTGGCGTACTCGGGTGCGTCCTTCAGGTGCGGGACCTGCAGGCATTCGCACAGCCGCAGCCAGTTGCCTTCGCCCGAGGCGCCGAGGTTGAACACGCCGTCGCGCGCCTGGAACAGGCCCATCGGGCTGCTCGTCGGATGGTCGTTGCCGGCCTGGGCCGGTACGTCGCCGTCGTTCAGGTAGCGCGCGGCCTGGAAGTCCATCAGCGCGACCTGCGTGTGCAGCAGCGAGCCGTGCACCCACTGGCCCTGGCCCGAACGCTCGCGCTCGAGCAGCGCGATCAGGATGCCGGTGGCCGCGTAGATGCCGGTGCCCGAGTCGGCCACCGCGAGGCCGGCGCGAACGGGACCCTGGGCCGGGAAGCCCGTGACCGACATCAGTCCGCCCATGCCCTGGATGATCTGGTCGAAGCCCGGTCGCCAGGCATAGGGTCCGTCCTGGCCGAAGCCCGAGATGCTCGCGAGGATGATGCGCGGATTGACCGCGCGCAGCGCCTCGTAGTCGACACCCAGCCGCGCCTTGACGTCGGGGCGCCAGTTCTCCACCACCACGTCGGCCGTTTCCACCAGCCGCATGAAGGCCTCGAGGCCCTCGGGCTTCTTGAGGTTCAGCGTCATCGATCGCTTGTTGCGGTTGAGGTTCTGAAAGTCGCCGCCCCAGCGGTCGGCCGCGAACATCGCCTCGTTCGGATCGACGCCCGCGGGTGGCTCGATGCGGATCACGTCGGCACCGAAGTCCGCGAGGATGCGCACGCAGGTGGGGCCCGCGCGCACGCGGGACAGGTCGAGCACCCTGAAGCGCGCGAGGGCAGGAGAGGCGTTGATCTTGGGCATGGTTCTTTCCGTGGAAGTCAATGAAGAAGGGGGCTCGCGGTGGCGGCGAACTGGTGGCCGAAGGCCAGCAGCCCGGCCTCGTTGCCGGGCGCGGCGAGGGCCTGGATGCAGACCGGCCGGCCGCGCGCGTCGGTGCCGACCGGGAACGACAGCGCGGGCAGCCCGAGGTAGTTCGCGAAGGCGTGGTAGCGGTGCAGCGCCACCAGTTCGCGCGGGTCGAAGCCGTCGGCGGTGGTGGTCACGGCCCGCGCATCGGGCACGCCGCGCGGCAGCGAGGGCAGCAGCAGCACGTCGGCCTGCGCCAGGTGCGCGGCGACGAAGGCATCGCGCCAGGCCGCGCGTGCCTCGCGGGCGTGCCGGTACCAGGCGGCCGGCACGGCCCAGCCCGGCAGCACGATGGCCTGCGTGATCGGGGCCAGGGAGTCGAGCGCGTGCCGCGCGCTGTGCGCATGCGTGAGCGCGGCCTCCACGTGCAGCACGACCTGGGCGAGGCACGAGAGCGGCTCGAGCCCCCGCAGCGCGATGCGGCGCCACGCCACGGCGCGCGAGGTGGCGCGCGACTCGAACCGGCCCAACCGGTGCGCGACGTCGTCCCGCAGATCGGGCTGGTCCAGCGCGGAGGCGACGCGCCACGGCCGGTGGCGCGACAGTGCCTGCTCGATGCCTTCCGGGCTGGCGAGGCATTGCGCGAGCGGGGCCTCGTCGGGCTGCAGTGCAGCGAACACGTGCGCGGCGTCCGAGACCGAACGCGCGATCACCCCGACGGTGTCGAGCGAGGGCGCCAGCGGCGACACGCCGCGCGCATCGATCGCGCCGGGGCCGGGCTTGAACCCGACCACGCCGCAGGTCGAGGCGGGAATGCGCACCGACCCCGCGGTGTCCGTGCCCAGCGAGGCGCGGCACAGGCCGGCCGCCACCGCAACGGCCGAGCCGCTCGACGAGCCGCCGACGGCCGCGGCCGGGTCGAGCGGGTTCAGCGGCGCGACGAAGTGCGGGTTCTCCGCGGTGGCACCGCAGGCGAACTCGGCCATGGCCAGCGCGCCGAGGTAGCTCGCGCCCTGCGCGGCCAGGCGCTGCAACGCGGCCGAGGCGGCGGCAGTTGTCGCGCCGGCCTGGCTGCCCGAGGGCCGGCCCTGTCCCGCGGCGCGCAGGCCGGTGTGGAACACGTCCTTGTGCGCCATCGCAATGCCGGACAGCGGCGCTCGTGCGACCGGCTGGCTGGCGTGCGCATGCTCGACCACGCAGCGGTGCAGGGCCGCACCGCGACCGAAGGCCTCGCGCTGCAGGTCCAGCGCCTCGTCGACGGTGCGGCGGCCCGTGGCGATCGCGCGGCGCAGTTCGGCGATGGAGGGGATCGCGGCCTCACTCATGCACGGGCTCCGCGCGAAGCTCGTCGAGCGACGCCGCCATGCCACCCGCGGCGAGTCCGCCCGCCATCGGCGCGAGTCGCGACAGCGTGCGCGCCGCGCGCAGCGCGAGTCCGGGGTCGACATGGATGCCGTGCAATTGCAGGCTCAGTGCGACCCATGCGGTCCATGGCTCGAGGGCGGGGTCGGTCAAGGCGGTCTCCTGGCAGGTGGCCCATGCTCGGGGCGGGTAAACTGGAAAGATGGATACGGTCTATAAATATATTTATAGCTCACAAATGTGTTTTGTTCAATCGTTGTTTCCAACGTCGTTGGAAGGGAGCCCGTCTCATGAAGACTGCTGAACGCATACGGCTCGCGGTGGAGGAGTCCATCCGCGACGGCACGCTGCTGCCCGGCGATGCGGTGGACGAGCAGGAACTGATGAAGGCCTACGAGGTCTCGCGCACGCCGGTGCGCGAGGCACTGCTGCAGCTGCAGGCCCAGGGCCTGGTGGAAAGCCTGCCGCGCGGCGGCATGGTGGTCGCGAAGATGGACATGACCCAGCTGCTGGCGATGTGGGAACTGCTGGCCGAGCTCGAGGGCCTGTGCGTGCGACTGGCCTGCGAGCGCATGACGGCGGAGGAACGCCTCGAGCTCGCGCGCTCGCACGAACGCGCGGCCGCCACCGTGAAGAAGGAGGACGTGAAGGCCTGGCAGGAGCACAACCGGCGCTTCCACGAGGCGCTCTACCAGGGAGCGCGCAATCCCTATCTGCGCCAGGAGATCCTGCGCATGCGCTCGCAGACCGGTGCCTATCGGCGCCACGCCTTCGCCGCGTTCGGCCGGCTCAGGTCCTCATGGGAGCAGCACGCGAAGCTGCTCGAGGCGATTCAGCAGCGCGATGCCAGGGCGGCCGCCGAGTTGATGGTCGCGCACATGAGCCCGGGCCAGGGATCGACCAACTTCGCGTCGTTCATGGCGGCGCTGCCGAAGGAGCTGCTGAATTGAGCGGCGGCAGCCGCTGCTTGAGGAAGGCGACGAACGCGTGCACCTTGCGCATCAGGTGCTCGCGCGTCGGATAGACCGCGAACAGGCGGCGCGGCGGCGCAACCCAGTCCTCGAGCGCGGCCTGCAGGCGGCCATCGGCGAGTGCCTCCTGCACCATCACGGTAGGCACCAGGCCCAGGCCGACCCCGCGCTGCATCGCATCGATCAGCAGCAGGCTGTTGTCGGCGCGAAAGCTGCCCTTCACGCGCACGCGCATGGGGCCGCCGGGCCCGTCGAATGCCCATTCGCCGACGTCGTCGCCCAGCAGGTACTGCAGGCAGTCGTGCCTCGACAGCTCGGCGGGCGTCGCGGGCCGGCCATGGCGTTCCCAGTAGGCCGGTGCCGCGCACACGACGCGCGACAGGTCCATCAGCGGCACCGCGACCAGGCTCGAGTCCTCGAGGCGCGCCTGGCCGCGCAGCGCCACGTCGACGCCCTCGCGCACCAGATCGACCGGCCGGTCGTTCAGTCGCATCTCGAGCTCGATGCCCGGGTGCTGCGCCTGGAACGCGTGCAGATGCACATGCAGGTGCGAGAGCGTGAGCGAGACCGGCGCCGCCACGACCAGCCGGCCCGTCAGCCCGCGGCTCGCCGAGCGCACGTCGCTCAGCGTGCGCTCGGTGTCCTCGAGCATGCGCTGGCAGAAGCCATAGAAGCGCTCGCCCGCTTCCGTGAGCTGCATGCTGCGCGTGGTGCGCGCGAGCAGGCGGCAGTCGGTCCAGGTCTCCAGCGACTGGATGGCCTTGGTCACGACCGAGTTCGAGAGGTTGAGCGAGCGTGCGCCGGCGGCGAGGCTGCCCTGCTCGACGACCCGGCAAAAGTACTGCATGGCGGCATAGCGGTCCATGGCGCCGAGCGTAGCAGCCGCCGGGCGCGGCGCGCGATCCGTGCCGGCCTCAGCGCCGCAGCGGCATGGCGATCGGGCGGATCGGCGCGGCGTCGCCCCCGCGCAGCTTGAGCGAGGCACCGATGAACGCGAACTCGTAGACGCGGTCCCTGGCGAGTGCCTCCAGGTTGACCAGCTCGATGATCGGCGTGCCCTGCTGCGCGAGCAGGTAGGTGTGGACCGGCACGTAGTTATCGTCGGCGTCGGGCGGGAAGGTCTCGAAGCTCAGGTTGTCGGCGCCCACGACCATGGCGCCGCCCGATTCCACGAGGAAGCGCGCGGCATCCACGCTCATGCCCGGCGGCGAATCCATGTAGGCGTCGGCCTTCTCGTAGAGCTTCATGCGGCCGGTGCGGATCAGCACCACGTCGCCGGTCTCCAGCTTCACGCGCTGCCGCTCGAGCGCCTGCTGCAGGTCGGCCCGCGTGACGCGATAGCCCGGCGCGAGCATCTCCACGCCCTTGGCGGTGGCCACGTCGATCAGCACGCCGCGCGCGACGATCGGCGGGATGGTCTCCGCGCCGGTCTTCTTCCAGCCGCGGTCGCCGAGGTGCTCGCGTGCGTCGAAGCCGTTCCAGATCTTGCCGTCGAGGCCGAAGTGGTTGAGCGCATCGATGTGCGTGCCCATGTGGGTGTACATGGAGATCGCGGCGCCGGTGTAGCTCACGTGCTTGTTCTGCGTGTGGCCGACCCCCATCGGATCGTCGACCACGGTGCCGTGCGGCGTGTGCGTCATCCAGATCTGGTAGCGCGGATCGCCCAGGCCGTGCCAGCTCGGCATGCCGACGAAGTACTCCACCGACAGGTCGTACACGCGCGAGCCCTCCGCGCGCGACAGGATGCCGGCCTGCGTCGCCGCGGTCATGAGGTTCAGCCGGCCGCGCTCGTCGTTCGGTCCCCAGGGGCTCTTGCCCACCACGGGCCCCGCCAGGGCGAGGGTCGCGCCCAGCGCGCCCCACAGTGACGCCGCGGCGCCGATCTTGCGTATCCATCGAGACATTGAAAGTCGCTCCATTTCGTTCGGTTCGGTGTGCCGGTACGCATCTCTCGCGTGGCCGGAACCGGACCTTAGGGGCAAGCGCACGGCGCGGAAACCGCCTGTGCGGCAATGGTCCTTTCTCGATTCGAGAACGATGAAAGCGGTGAAATGAGAGGTGGGGATGGGTGGGGAGGGGTAACTACCAGTGCACGATTGGATGTCTATAAATATATTTATAAACATCGTGCGTACAAAATGGCGCACGCCCGATTTCTGTCATTGAAGGAAAAGGAAACTGTCGTGGACGCTACCTCTGTCTCATCCCTCGCGCGGCCGCCGGCCGGCGACCAAGCCCTCTCGGGCCATGACCGCATGCACCGCAAGATCGCGTGGCGGCTGGTGCCTTTCCTGGTCTTCCTGTTCCTGCTGGCGTGGATCGATCGCGTCAACGTGGGCTTCGCGAAACTCCAGATGCTGCAGGACCTGCAGTTCAGCGAAGCGGTCTACGGACTGGGCGCGGGCATCTTCTTCATCGGCTACTTCCTGTTCGAGGTGCCGAGCAACCTGCTGCTGCAGAGGATCGGCGCGCGCAAGACGCTCGCGCGCATCACGATCCTCTGGGGCCTGACCTCGATGGCGATGATCTACGTGGAGACGCCGACCTCCTTCTACGTGCTGCGCTTCCTGCTCGGCGCCTTCGAGGCCGGCTTCTTCCCGGGCGTGATGCTCTACCTCACGTACTGGGTGCCGGCGCATCGCCGCGGCAAGATCAACGGCTTCTTCATGACCTCGTTCGCCATCGCGGGCGTGATCGGCGGCCCGCTCGCGGGCTGGATCATGAGCGGCATGGACGGGGTCGCGCCGCTGCGCAGCTGGCAGTGGCTCTTCCTGCTCGAGGGCATTCCCTCGGTGCTCGCGGGCTTCGCGGTGCTCGCCTGGCTGCCCGATCGGCCGCAGTCGGCACGCTGGCTGACCGAGGCCGAGAAGGCCGCGCTCGCTGCCGAGCTGCAGAAGGAGAACGTCGATGCCGCCAAGCAGTCGAGCTTCGCGCTGGCGCTGCGCAACCCGGCGCTGTGGCTGTGCACCGCGGCCTATTTCTGCATCGTGAGCGGCAACGCCACCATCGCGTTCTGGACGCCCTCGATCGTCAAGGAGCTCGGCGTGAAGGGCACCTTGAACATCGGCCTGCTGTCGGCGGTTCCGTTCATCCTCGGCACGGTCGCGATGGTGCTCAACGGCATGCACTCGGACGCCTCGGGCGAGCGCCGGCGGCACTGCGCCTTCGCGACGCTGGTCGCGGGCATCGGCCTCGTGGCGACCGGCCTGCTCATCGATCGCCCGGTGCTCGCCATGGCCGCGCTGAGCTTCGCGACCATCGGCATCCTGGCGGCCTTTCCCGTCTTCTGGTCGATCCCGGCCTCCTTCCTGACGGGCACCGCCGCGGCGGGCGGCATTGCCTTCATCAACTCGGTCGGCAATCTGGCGGGTTTCGCGGCGCCCTTCACGATGGGCTGGTTCAAGACCTCCACGGGCAGCGTGGCCACCGGTCTCTACGCTGTCGCGGGACTCGAGATCGTCGCGACGCTGGTGCTGCTCTACGCGATGCGCAACCGGGCGCGCTAGGACCGCGGCACTCCGGAAACGGTGGCACCGCCCGGCCACCGGGTGCGCGCGCGCGAAAACGGCCTGCCCGCCGACGCGGCAAGGGCCGCGGCGCCCCTACGATACCGGCCTGGAAGGCGGATCGAGGGATACGCCCAGCACGCGGACGCACTCATGAAGAACGGCGAGACATACGGCGGACCTGGCACCGCACTGCAGCACGGAGGACATTTCCACCCGGACGGCACGTTCGCCGCCGGGCTCCTGCGCGACCACGACTGGACGCGCTCGACGCTCGGCCCGCCGCAGGGCTGGAGCGGCCCGCTGCGCCAGGCGGTGTCGCTGATGCTCGATTCCGCCCTGCCGATGTGGCTGGCCTGGGGCGAGGAGCTGGGCATGGTCTACAACGAGCTGTACGCCCGGGTGCTCGGCGGCAAACACCCGGCAGCCCTGGGCGCGCCGCTGGCCGAGGTCTGGTCCGAGATCTGGCCCGATGTGGGACCGCTGATCGACACGGCACTGGCGGGCAGCCCGGTCCGTCGCGAGGACCTGCCGCTGGTCGTGAACCGCGACGGGCACGACGAACAGACCTGGTTCACCTTCTCCTATGCGCCGCTGCGCGACGAGCAGGGCGCCGTGCGCGGCCTGCTGTGCACCGTCTGGGAGACCACCGCCCAGGTGCTGGCCCGGCGCCGGCTCGCCGACAAGGAGGACGAGGCCACGCGGCGCCAGGCGCAGCGCAGGGAGACCGAGGAGCGCTACCGGCTCGCGGTGCTGGCCACCAACGACGCGGTCTGGGACTGGCGCCTGTCCGACGGCCACGTGGTCTGGAACCAGGCGCTGACCACGCTGTTCGGCCACACGGAAGAAGAGACCAGTGCCGACTGGTGGCTCGGCCACATCCATCCCGAGGACCGCGAGCGCGTCGAGACCGGCATCCATGCGGTGATCGACGGTGGCGGGACGGCCTGGACGCAGGAGTACCGCTTCCTGCGCAAGGACGGCAGCTATGCCGCGGTGTTCGACCGCGGCACGGTGCTGCGCGACGCGCAGGGCCAACCGTTGCGCATGATCGGCGCCATGCTCGACCTGACCGAGCGCAAGGCGGCCGAACTCGCGCTGCGCGAGAGCCACCGGCAGTTCCGCACCCTGTTCGAGACCATCGACGAGGGCTTCTGCGTCATCGAATTCCTCGACGGGCCGCACGGCCCGATGAGCGACTACATCCACGTCACGGCCAACCCGGCCTACCTGGCCAATGCGGGCATCGCCGACGTGGTGGGCCAGCGGGTGCGCGAGATGGTGCCCGACGAGGCCGACGGCTGGGTCGAGATCTACCGCCGCGTGCTGCTCACGGGCGAGCCGGTGCGCTTCGAGCGCGAGCTGGTGCGCACCGGCCGGTTCCTGGAGCTCGCGGCCTTCCGCGTCGAGCCGCCCGAACGCCGCCAGGTCGCGGTGCTGTTCCAGGACGTGACCCAGCGCCACCGCGCCGAGCGCGCGCTGCTCGAGCTCAACGACTCGCTCGAGCACCGCGTGGCCGAGGAGGTCGCGCAGCGGCTCAAGACCGAGGAGGCGCTGCGCCAGGCGCAGAAGATGGAGGCGGTGGGCCAGCTCACCGGCGGCATCGCGCACGACTTCAACAACATGCTCGCGGTGGTGATCGGCTCGCTCGACCTGCTGGGCCGCCAGCTCGCGGCCGACGACACGCGCGCCCGGCGCTATGTCGAGGCCGCGCGCGACGGCGCGAAGCGCGCCGCGCTGCTGACGCAACGGCTGCTCGCCTTCTCGCGCCAGCAGCCGCTGCGCCCCGAATCCCTGGACGCCAACCGGCTGGTGGCGGGCATGTCGGACCTGCTGCGCCGCTCGCTCAGCGGCGCGATCCAGCTCGAGACCGTGCTGGCCGGCGGCCTGTGGCGCACGCACGCCGACCCCAACCAGCTCGAGAACGTGATCCTCAACCTCGCGGTCAACGGGCGCGACGCCATGCCCGATGGCGGGCGGCTCACCATCGAGACCGCCAACACCCACCTCGACGAGCGCTATGCCGTCGAGCACCTCGGTCTCTCGGCCGGGCAGTACGTGATGATCGCCGTCAGCGACACCGGCGCGGGCATGGCCGCCGAAGTGGTCGCCAAGGCCTTCGATCCCTTCTTCACCACCAAGGAGGTGGGCCGCGGCACGGGGCTGGGCCTGAGCCAGGTCTACGGCTTCGTCAAGCAGTCGGGCGGCCACGTGAAGATCTATTCGGAGGTCGGCGAGGGCACGGCCGTGAAGGTCTACCTGCCGCGCCTGCTCGGTGCGCCCGCCGAGGACGAGAAGGCCGAGGCCGCCCCCGACACGCCGCTGGGCGGCACCGAGGAGCTGATCCTCGTGGTGGAGGACGAGCCCGCGGTGCGGCAGCTGACGGTCGCGGCGCTCACCGAGCTCGGCTACCGCGTGCTGCAGGCCGATGGCGCCGTGGCGGCGCTGAAGCTCATCGATGCCCATCCCGAGATCCAGCTGCTGTTCACCGACGTGGTGATGCCCGAGACCAACGGCCGCAAGCTGGCCGACGAGGCGCTGCGGCGGCGGCCCGAACTCAAGGTGCTGTTCACCACCGGCTACACGCGCAACGCGGTGGTCCACAACGGCGTGCTCGACGCGGGCGTGCACCTGATCGGCAAGCCCTTCACGATCGAGGAACTGGCGGTGCGGGTGCGCGAGGTGCTCGACGCGTCCTAGGACGCGGCGATCAGGGCAGCCGCAGCGCCTCGCTGTCGGCGAAGGCCCGGGCGAGATAGTCCATCACCGCGCGCACCGTGGCCGAGCGCTTGAGCTCGCGGTGCGTGACCAGCCAGATCGCATGCTCGAAGGGCTCGCCGCCGGGCTCGAGCTTCACCAGTGCGGGCTCCGCGTCGCCGAGGAAGCAGGGCAGGCCCGCGACGCCGGCGCCGGCACGCGCGGCAACGAGCTGGCTGCTGATGTCGCCGAGTTCGCAGCTCACCGGGCGCTCGCCCGCGTTGCCGAGCAGCCAGCGCTGCTGGGGCATGTCGGCGAAGCGGTCGTCGTAGGCGATGAAGGTCCAGCGCGCGGGCTCCGCGAGGGCGGGGTAGTCGCGGCCCGCATAGAGCGCGAAGGGAATGCGGCCGACGCGGCGCGCGATGTTGTTCGGTTCGCTGGGCCGCACGTGGCGCAGCGCGAGGTCCGCCTCGCCGCGGCTCAGCGAGACCTGCTGGGCCTCGGAGCGCACCGACAGCTGGATGTCCGGGTAGACCGCATGGAAGTCCGCCATGCGCGCGGCGAGGAAGTGCGTGGCCAGCACCGGCGAGGCGCTCAACGTCACCTTGCCGCGCAGCGACACCTGCCGCGCCTGGCTGCGCCGCGCGATGGCGAAGGAGGCGCTCTCCATCGCCTTGGCCTGCTCGAAGACCTCGAGGCCCGCGGCCGTCAGCCGACAGGCGCGCGGCAGCCGCTCCACCAGCGGCAATCCCAGCTCGGCCTCGAGCGCCGCCAGCCGGCGGCTCACCGTCGCATGGTCGACACCCAGCGAACGCGCGGCGCCCGACAGCGTGCCGGCGCGGCCGACGGCCAGGAAATGGCGCAGGTTCTCCCAGTCGAACATGGTGTTCTCTATCTGTGCGTTTTCTCGCAGTGAGTCCGCGATTTTAGGGAGTTCACGCACAGAGCGCCGCGGCGCACCATCGCCTCCTCTTCACGGATGCAAAGGGTGGAACATGCGAACCGGATCGTCGTCGCGCCGGGGCACGCTGGTGGCCGCGTCGCTGGGCTTCGTCGTGGTGCTGCTCGACGTGAGCGTGGTCAATGTCGCGCTCGACGCGCTGCTGCGCGAGTTCCGCACCGACGTGGCCGGGCTGCAATGGGTGGTCAATGCCTACACGCTGGTGTTCGCGGCCCTGCTGCTGAGCAGCGGCGCGCTCGGCGACCGCTTCGGGCCGCGCCGCATCTACCTCGGCGGCCTCGCGCTGTTCACCGTGGCCTCGGTCGCCTGCGGCGCGGCGCCCGGGCTCGGCACGCTGGTGGCGGCGCGCCTGCTGCAGGGCGTCGGCGCGGCGCTGCTGGTGCCCAACTCGCTGCTGATGCTGCAGCGGGCCTTCGCGGACCCGGCCGAGCGCAGCCGCGCGATCGGCTGGTGGGGCGCGATCGGCGGCATCGCGATGGCGGCCGGGCCGGTGCTCGGCGGCGTGCTGGTCGCGCACGGGGGCTGGCGCAGCATCTTCCTGATCAACCTGCCGATCGGCCTGCTGGCCGGGGCCCTGACCATGCGCCACGTGCCCGCCGACGGGCCGGGCCATGCGCGGCGCCTCGACGGGCCCGGGCAACTGGCGGCCGTGCTCGCGCTCGCCGCGCTGACGGCGACGCTGGTCGAGGCCGGGCGGCTGGGCTGGACCAGCGCCTGGGTCGCGGGCGGGCTGCTGCTGGCGCTCGCGGCGGGCGGGGCCTTCGTCTGGATCGAGGCACGCAGCGCCGCGCCGATGCTGCCGCTGGGCCTGCTGCGCATCCGCGCCTTCGCGATCGCCTCCCTGTGCGGCGTGGTCGTCAACTTCGGCTACTACGGGCTGGTCTTCGTCTTCAGCCTGTTCTTCCAGGTCCAGCAGCACCTGTCGCCGCAGCGGACCGGCCTGGCCTTCCTGCCGATGACGCTGGTGCTGATGGGCGCCAGCGTGCTCGCGGGCCGGCTCGTCACGCGCATCGGCGCGCGGCGGCTGATGGCGATGGGGCTGGGCCTGGCGGCTTGCGGCTATGCGCTGCTGCTGCCGGTGCGCATCGAGGGCGCCTATGCCTGGCTGGTCTTGCCGATGCTGCTGGCCGCGAGCGGCACGGCGCTGTGCGTGCCGACGATGACCAACCTCGCGCTGTCTTCGGTCGAGGCCTCGCGCGCGGGCATCGCCTCGGGCGTGCTGAACGCCGCGCGCCAGGTCGGCGGGCTGCTCGGGGTCGCGGTGTTCGGCCACCTGGTGCGCCACACCGCGCCGCAGGCCTTCCTGCGCGGCATGCAGCTGTCGGCGGGCATCGCCGCCGTTTTGCTGCTGCTGGGCTGCGCGCTGTGCTGGTGGCGGCTCGCGCCGTTGCCGCGCGGCCGATGAAGGCGGCGGCGGGCCGCGCTCAGGCCGCGGCGCGCACCGCGAGCCAGTCGAACAGCTGCGGGGCCGGCAGCGCGCGCGAGTACAGGAAGCCCTGCAGCTCGTCGCAGCCCATCGTCAGCAGGATGTCGCGCTGGGCCTCGTTCTCGACGCCCTCGGCCACCACGCTCAGGCCCAGCGCGTGCGCGAGCCGGATCACGGCGTCGACCACGGCGCGCGAATCCTCCTTGGATTCAAGGTCCTGCACGAAGCTGCGGTCGATCTTGACCTGGCGCGCGGGCAGCCGGCGCAGCTGGCTCAGGCTCGAGTAGCCGGTGCCGAAATCGTCGATCGACAGGAACACGCCCACGGCCGCCAGGCCCTCGAAGGTGCGTTGCGTGGCGCGGATGTCCTCCATCGCCACCGACTCGGTGATCTCGCACAGCAGCAGCGAGGCCGGCACCGCATGCCGAGTCAGCGCGCGCTCGACGCGCTCGACGAAATCGACCTCGCGCAGCTGCATCACAGACAGGTTCACCGCCACCGGCATCGACAGGCCCTGCGTGCGCCACTGCGCGATCTGCCGGCAGGCCTCGTCGAGGATCCAGTCGCCCAGGCGCACGATCATGCCGAAGCGCTCGGCCAGCCCGATGAACTGCATCGGCCCGATCAGGCCGAGCTCGGGGTGGTTCCAGCGCACCAGCGCTTCCACGCCGCTGAGCGAACCGTCGCGCCCGTCCATCTTCGGCTGGTAGTGCAGCTCGAACTGGTTCAGGTCGACGGCCCGGCGCAGGTCGCTCTGCAGCCGCAGCTGCGCCGCCACGTCGGAGCCCATGTGCGATTCGAACATCACGTAGTTCGCGCCGCCGGCGCGCTTGGCGATGTACATCGCGGCGTCGGCATTGGCCACGAGCTTGTCGGGCTCGCCCTGGCCGGGATAGACCACGATGCCGATCGAGCAGGCGATCTGCAGCGGCTTGTCCTGCAGCGAGAAGGGCTCGGCCAGCTTGCGCAGCGCGCGGTTGGCGACCTGGGCAGCCTCGGCCGCATCGCTCACGCCCTCGAGCAGTAGCAGGAACTCGTCGCCGCCGATGCGCGCCACCGTGTCGCCGTCGCCCGCGACCTCCGTCAGCCGCCTGGCCGCGGCACGCAGGATCTCGTCGCCGGCCGCGTGGCCGAAGGAATCGTTGATCGGCTTGAAGCCGTCGAGGTCGACGAACAGGATCGCCACGCGTTCCTTCACCAGCGGCTGGTTGACGCGCGCCATGCGCGCGAGCGCGTGCTCGAGCCGGTCCTCGAACAGCACGCGGTTGGGCAGGCCGGTCAGCGCGTCGGTGAAGGCATGGCGCTGCAGCTCGCGGTTGGCATGGGTGAGCTCGGCATTGGCGTCCTCGAGCGACAGCGCCAGGCGCTGCGTGACCATCTGCATGCGCGCCTCGAGGATCGAGCCGAGCAGCGTGCCCAGCAGCAGCACGCACGACGCCAGCACCACGATCACCGTGAGCCCGGCGCCATGCAGCTCGCCCGCGCTCAGGCAGACCGAATCGGGCGCGAAATTCGCTGCCGCCATGCCCGTGTAGTGCATGCCGCAGATCGCCACGCCCATCACCAGCGCGGCCAGCAGCTGCACGGCCGGGCGCCGGGCGGCGCTCACGCGGCCCAGGTTGCGCATGATCAGCAGCGCCACCGCCGAGGCGCCGATGCCGATCAGCGCGGACAGCGCCACGATCACCGGCTGCCACAGGATGCCGGGTGCCATCTGCAGCGCCGCCATGCCGATGTAGTGCATGGCGCAGATGCCGCCGCCCATGACCAGCGAGGCCAGGCCCAGCCGCCCGAGGCTGTAGTTGGGCCGGCTCGCGACCCACAGCGCCACGCCCGAGGCCGCGACCGCCGCGACCCACGACAGGAAGGTGTACCAGCCCGAGAAGCCGAGTTCGATCGGCAGCGTGAAGCCCAGCATGCCCACGAAGTGCATCGACCAGATCCCCGTGCCCAGCACCACCGAGCCGACGCTCCACCACAGCGGCTGGAAATCCCCGCGCGGCCCGCGCATGCGCCGCGACAAATCGAGCGCGACGAAGGAAGCCAGGGTGGCGATCAGCAGGGAGGCCGCGACGATCAGCGGGTCGTGGTGGGACGGGAGAAAAAGAGACGGGGCGTTCACCTCCCGAGTATCTCGCGAGCTTGTAACAAGGGGTTGACGCGGGGGCGAGTGGCCGTGCCGTGGAACCGGGCACTCCCGGCTAGTCGCGCGCGGGGACGGAAGGCCGGGTCCAGGGTGTCGCCTGGGAGACGGCCTGCCTCGCCATCGCCTCGATCACCGCCAGCTTCGGCACCAGCGGCGCCGGCGAAGCCGTGCGGCTGTGCGACAGCGACACGGCGACCAGCGCCTGCGCGAGGCGCACGGTCACCTCGACGGGATCGAGCAGGGCCAGCGGGAAGTCGGGCGCGATCTTGCGCGCCGCGGTGCTCAGCGCGCCGCTGTCGAAGCACAGCACCTCGGCGCCCTGATCGAGGCATTCCCACAGCGTGGCGCGCAGCGCATGCGGCGCATCCGGCTCGGCCGTGCGCAGCGCCGCGCAGTGGCGCTCGATGCCCCACTGGCGCTGCGCGGCGGCGGCGCGCACGGCGCGTTCGCGCGTGCCGGCGATCAGCGCGAAGCGGCCGCCGAGCGTGAGCGCATGCAGCGCCACGGTCTTGCCGGTGGCGAGCACGGGCAGCGCGAGCATCGAGCGCAGCGCGTTCGCGCCGCCGTCGTCGAGGGCATCGACGCACACGGCATCGAAGCCTTCCTCGGCGGCATGGCGGCCGGCCTCGAACACGGCGAGGTCCTCGAGCGCGGCGTCGACGAAGCCGCCGGCGGCACTCCAGGCGCCGCCGACGGCGCGGTACGTTGCGTCGATGTCGGATTCGAAGGCCGGTCGCGGCGCGGCGATCGCGGGCTCGGAGAACGCGTGCGGTTGCAGGACGAGGATGCGGGTCATGGCGGGTTCGTCGAAGGAGGAGGGGGTGTCAGGCCTCGGCGCGCGCGCCGGCCGCGAGCACCGCGGCGAGCCATTCGGGCCGCGGCGCGGCCTGCGGCGGATAGGCGCGCGGGCTGTGGGGCGCGCGCAGCCGCACCGCGGCCTCGGCCAGTGCGTAGCTCAGCGGGCCGGGATTGACCACCGGCACCGGCAGCCGCTGCGCCAGGTGCGGATGCGCCTGGTGCATGGTCGTCGAGCCGAGGATGATCACGTCGGCCCCGTCCTCGCGCACGCATTGCAGCGCCACCTCCTCGAGCCGCGGGAACACTTCCTCCTCCTTGCCGGCCAGCAGGTTGCGGTTGTCGGGCCGCAGGTTGGCGGCGCGCACCGAGGCGCAATGCGCCTGCAGCCCCAGCTCGGCGATGGTCTTGCGGTACAGCGGCTGCCAGGCGTCCCACATGGTGAGGATCGAGAAGCGGCGCCCGAGCATCATCGCCGTGAGCATCGCGTGGCGGCCGGGGCCGATCACGGGAATGGCGAGCGCGGCGCGCAGCGCGGTCATGCCGGTGTCGCTCATGGTGTCGATGCACACGGCATCGAAGCCATCGCGCTCGGCGCCGAGGCCCACCTCGAGGATCGACAGCTCGGCGATCACGGAGTCGTGCCCGCTCACGTAGTTGGAGGGCGCGACCTTGGTCGTGCGGTACTCGAGCGTGGTGCCGCCTTGCAGCTGCACGGCGCGCGACTGCTCGCGGCGCTGCGCGAGGTTGTGGGCGTCGAGCGGGAAGGGGACGATGACCAGGATGCGTGTCACTTGGAGACCTCGGTGTCGCGGGAGATGGCGTTCGTCGCTCAGTGCGCGGACCGGTGCTCGAGCCGGCTCAGCATCCGCACCGCGGGCCAGAGGATGGCCAGGTAGATCAGCGCGGCCAGCAACATCGGCGTGGCGTTGTAGGTGGCTGCGCGCGCCATGTCGGCGTTGTAGAGCAGCTCGGGCATGGCCACCACGCTCGCGAGCGAGGTGAGCTTGACGACCTCGACGATGTTGGAGACCAGGTCGGGCAGCACGTTGCGCACGGCCTGCGGCACGACGATGTAGGCCAGGGTGGTGAAGCGGCCGAGGCCGGTGGAGGCGGCGGCCTCGCGCTGGCCCGGGCCCACGGACTCGAGGCCGGCGCGGAACACCTCGCAGAAGTAGCTGGTCATGCTCAGCACGAGCGCCACGCACACCGCCGCGAACGGCGAGAGCCGCACGCCGAAGAAGGGCAGGCCCGAGTAGGTGAAGATCAGGATCACCAGCGGCGGCAGCGAGCGGAACAGGTCGACGAAGACCACCACCAGCCAGCGCAGCCAGCGCTGCCGCGCGCCGCCAGCGATGGCCGCGAGCAGGCCCGAGGCGAGGCCCACGGGAATGGTGCACAGGCAGATCAGCAACGTGACCCACAGCCCCTGCATCAGCAGCGGAAAGACCTCCGCCATGATCGAGAGGTCGAAGAACTGTTCGAGAAGCTGGTTCATGGCGGTCCTGGCGGCACGGTGGCGCGGGTGGTCAGCGGCGCTTCCAGCGGAAGCGGCGTTCGATCGCGCGGCCCAGCGCGACGAAGGGCACGAAGATCGCGAGGTAGGCGATGGCCGCCATGAACAGCGGCGTGCCGCTGCCGCTGAAGGACTGGGCGGTCGAGGCCTGGTTGAGGATCTCGGGCACGCCGATGACCGTGCCCAGCGCCGAGTTCTTGGTGATGGCGATGGTGCGGTTGGTCAGCGGCGGCACCGTGATGCGCAGGGCCTGCGGCAGCACCACGTAGACATAGGCCTGCGTGAAGCCCAGGCCGGTGGAACGCGCGGCCTCCCACTGGCCCTTGGGCACCGACAGCAGCCCGGCCCAGAAGATCTCCTCGGCGAAGGCTGCGAGCACCAGGCTCAGCACCAGCCACAGCACGACGAAGGCCGACAGGCTCAGGCCCGCGTTCGGCAGGCCGAAGAAGGCCAGCAGGATCACGACCAGCGGCGGCAGCGCGCGGAAGATGTCGACGAAGCCGACGATCAGCAGGTTCAGCGCACGGATGCGGTAGACGCGCACCGATGCGAGCGCCAGGCCCAGCGCGATGCCGGTCACGATGACCGCCGCGGCCACCTGCAGCGTGACCACGGCGCCGGCCGCGATGTTCGGGCCATAGGTGCGGAAGATCGCGGGGTTCGCGAAGACCTCGAGGAAGCGTTGCCATTCCATGGTGCCGGGTTCTCTCTTGTCGTTCTTCTCAATGCAGCGCGTCGGTCATGAAGTCGCGCGCGCGGCTGCCCGGCGGCGCCGCGAGGATCTGCGCGGGCGAGCCCTGCTCGACGACCACGCCGTGCTCCATGAAGACGATGCGGTCGGCGGCGTCGCGCGCGAAGCGCATCTCGTGGCTGACCACGACCATGGTGACGCCGGTCTTCTTGAGCTCCTGCATCACCTGCAGCACCTCGGACACGAGCTCGGGATCGAGCGCCGAGGTGGGCTCGTCGAACAGCATGATCTTCGGCTCGAGCGCCAGCGCGCGCGCGATCGCCGCGCGCTGCTGCTGCCCGCCCGAGAGCTCGCCCGGATAGGCCCTGGCCTTGTGCGCCAGGCCCACGCGCTCCAGCGCGGCCAGGCCCGCGCGGTCGGCCTCGGCGGCGGACAGGCCGCGCACCTTGCGCAGCGCGAGCGTCACGTTGGAGAGCACGCGAAGGTGCGGATAGAGGTTGAACTGCTGGAACACCATGCCCACGCGCTGGCGCAGCAGGTTCAGGTTCGTGCGCGGCGAGAGCAGGTCCTCGCCGTCGACGGTGATCGAGCCGCCATCGGGTTCCTCGAGCCGGTTGCAGCAGCGCAGCAGGGTCGACTTGCCCGAGCCCGAGGGGCCGATGATGAAGACCAGCTCGCCCGGGGCGATCGACAGGTCGATGGACTTGAGCACTTCGTTGCCGCCGAAATGCTTGCGCAGTCCGTGGATCTGCAGGATGGGCGCGTTCATGCGGGGCACTTCCGTCGGGTCATGGCCGCGGCCTTCATTTCTTGCAGTTCGCCGGATGCGGCGCGGCGTCGTGGCCGGGCAGGCCGGCCACGCCGTAGCCGGGTTCGACCGTGGTGGCGACCGAGCCGGCCGCGGGCGCGACGCCGAACCACTTCTCGTAGAGCCTGGCGACCTCGCCGCGCGCCTTGAGGCATTCGAGCGCGCCCTCGACCTCGTTGCGCAGCGCGACCGAGTCCTTGCGGAAGGCCATCGAGAACACCTCGCCGGTCGCATGGCGGTAGCCGGGCCGCAGCCGCGGGTTCTTCTTGACCGCCCAGGCGACCTCGGTGGTGTTGGTGAGCGCGGCCGCGCTGCGTCCCGAGATCACGGCCGCGATGGCGTCGTTGGTGGTGCCGTAGGACTCGACGATCCAGCCCGTGGTGGGCGCCTGCGCGCGCGCCCAGGCGTCGTAGGCCGCGCCCTTGTTGACCGAGATGGTCTTGCCGCGGTAGGACTCGAGCGTTTCGAGCGGCGCCGAGGCGGCCGTCACGAACTGGTAGTCGGTGTTGAGGAAGCCCTCGGTGAAGATCATGCTCTCGGCGCGCAGCGGCGTGGCCGTGACGGGCGCGCCGACGAAGTCGATGTTGCCGGCCTGCATCGCGGGGAACACGCCCGAGTACTGCATCGCCGCGACGTCGATCCTGCGTCCCAGCTGCGTGCCGATGGCCGCGAGCAGGTCGATGCTGAAGCCCTCGAGGCCGCCGCTGAGCCTGGTCATCGCGAAGGGCGCGGCCACGGGGTCGACCGCGGTGCGAAGCGGCGCCGGCTGCGCGAGCGCGGTGGAGGCGGTGAAGGCCACGAGGCCGAGCGCGAGCAGTGCCGCCTTGAGTGAGCTATGCAACATGCGGTCTTTCCTTGGAGCAGTGGATGAATCGGTCGGCGATGTCGCCCGCGGTGGTGACGAGCAGGTCGCTGCGTTCGCGCAGCAGCTCGAGGGCCTGGCGCAGGTAGCGGATGCGGTGCGGCGCACCGAACAGCCAGGGATGGATGCCGATCGAGAACACGCGGCCCTCGGGCAGGGCCGCGGCGCCGTCGAGCATGTCGCGCACCAGGCCGGGAAAGCGCTCGGGCGCGATGCGCCGCAGGGCGATGGTCTGCACGTCGTCGAGCTCGGTGGGCGCGGGCAGCGCGACCAGCCCGCGCGGCAGCTCGCCGGTCGCCTGCCAGTAGGGCTGGTCGTCGTTCGGCCAGTCGAGCGTGTAGGCGAAGCCCGCTTCGCGCAGCAGCGCGCCGGTGCGCGGCGTCAAGCCGTGGTCCTGGCCGAGCCAGCCGCGCAGCGGCGTGGGGCAGGCCGAGGCGACGATGTCGCGGCAGGCGACGATGAACGCGCGCTCCTCGGCCTCGTCCATGCGCGCGCTGATCATGCGGTTGGCCGAGAAGCCGTGCACCGCCACCTCCCAGCCGCGCCGCACGATCTCGGCCACCAGCTCGGGATGGGTCTGGACCACGGCCGCGCCGAGCGCGACCGTGGGCGCGACGCCGAATTCGTCGAGCAGCGAGAGGATGCGCCAGACGCCGACGCGGTTGCCATAGGCGCGCGCGCTCCAGGTGCGGAACTCGGGCGCGAAGGTGCCGAACTCGCCCTTGAAGCGCGGGTCGCGCAGGCTGCCCTCGGGCGGCGCGAGCTCCCAGTGCTCGAGCTGCAGCACCAGGCAGGCCGCGAGCCGGCGCGTGCCGAACGAGAGCGCGGGGCGCGCGGGCAGCGGCTCGAAGTCGTAGAGCGCGTGGTCCATGCCGCGCGGCGCCGGCTGCGCGCAGGGCAGGGGCGAGCCGCTCATGGCGCGGCTCCCGTTTGCGTACGGAGGGCATCGCGAGTTGCATCGCGTGCCGCATCGGCCGCCAGCGTGGCCTCGTAGCCGTTGGCGTAGTACCAGTCGGCGATCTCCTCGCCGGTGGCGAACCACACCTTGTCGTGCGAGGCGATGTGGCGCAGCGCCGCCTCGAGGTAGCGCAGGCGGTGCGGCCGGCCCATGATGTACGGGTGGAACGCGATGTTCATGACGCGCGGCTGCACCTCGCCCTCGGCATACAGCGTGTCGAACATGTCCTGCGCGATGCGCAGGAACTCGGGGCCCTCGGCGGCGCCGGCATGCAGCACCGCGTCGTTGAGCTCGGTCTGGTAGGGCAGGCTGATGAGCCTGCCGCTGCGCACCGCGATCGGTGTCGGCTGGTCGTCGTGGTAGAGGTCGCAGTAGTACTTGAAGCCGGCCTCGGCCACGAGGTCGGGCGTGCGCAGCGTGTGCGAGATGGCCGGCGAGAACCAGCCCGCCATGCGCCGGCCCGTGAGGCGGCGGAAGCGCTCGACGCAGTTCGCGATCAGCGCGCGCTCGGCGTCCTCGTCGAGGTCCCACAGGTACTGGGTGTTGTAGATGCCGTGGCACATCGTGTCCCAGCCGCGTGCCTCGCAGGCTTCCATGATCTGCGGATAGCGCTCGAAGTTGGCGACGCTCAGCGACACCGTCGCGCGGATGCCGAGGCGATCGAACAGCTCGAAGATCGGCCAGACGCCGACGCGGTTGCCGTAGTCCTTGGCGCCGTAGCCGAGCACGTCGGGATGCGGCATGCGCGGCCAGGGGTCGCGCACGCGCACCGGGTCGGGCAGCCATTCGTAGTGCTCGAGGTTGGGACAGACCCAGACCGCGATGCGCGCGCCGCCGGGCAGCGTGAGCCGGGGCCGCTGGAAGATGGAGCCGCCGCGCAGGCGGTCGGGGTCGCGCACCTGCATGGCGTCAGCGCGTCGCGGGGGCGTCGGGCCAGGTCGCCAGCACTTCGGCGGCGGTGGCATGCGGATAGCGGGCGCGCATGAACTGCAGCGAGCCCTCGTGCAGCGCGGCGCTGGTGCTGCTCAGCAGCTCGGGCACCGTCACCATGTAGTAGTCGTGGTAGGAGCCGCCGCGCAGCGTGGACTCCACGCAGCCCTCGGTCGAGTTGCCGACCAGCACCAGGGTCTGGATGCCGCGGGCGCGCAGCAGGCCGTCGAGCGGCGTGCGCACGAAGGCGTCGGGGCGGAACTTCTCCACCACCACGTCGCGCGGGCCGGGCACCAGCCCGTCGACCAGCTCGGCGCCCCAGCTGCCCTTGAGCGTGTACTCGGGCGTCTTGCCGTCGCGGCACTTGAAGCGCAGCCAGGCCGGCGAATCGCTCAGGCCGTGCGGCAGCGTGAGCTGGCGGATGAAGGCCACCATCACCTGCCGCGCCTGCACCTCGCGCACGAAGGCCGAGAGCGCGGGCACCGAGGCGGCGATGGCGCCGATGTCCTTGCCGTTGCGCGCGAAGTGGCCGTCGGGGTGGCAGAAGTCGTTCTGCATGTCGATCACCACGACGGCGGTGTGCCGCGGGTCGACCAGTTCGGCCAGCGTGTCGAGGACGGGAACGCCTTGGATGGTGCGCATGCTGTGGATCGCTTTCGGTTCTGAATTTCTATCTGGTAGAATTTATTTCTCTCTGATAGAAAATCATAGGCGAGCTCTTTCCACAAAGTCAAACTGGGGCAGACCCCGAGGAGCATGGACATGACGCCCAAGGGCAAGACAACGGCCGCGCGCAAGACCGCGGCCGCGGCCGATACACAGGCCGATTCGCAGGCCGAGGCCGAGACCAGGGACAAGCCGCGCGTCGAGGCCGTCGAGCGCGCGCTGTCGGTGCTGGAGGCCTTCGCCGACGGCACGCCGCGCATGCCGCTGAGCGAGATATCGGCGCGCACCGGCTTCTATCCGAGCACCGTGCTGCGGCTCTTCCATTCGCTCGAGCACTTCGGCTACCTGCACCGCGACGACGACGGCTTCTTCCGCCTCGGGCCTTCGCTGTGGCGGCTCGGCGTGCTCTACCAGAACACCTTCGACCTCGAGCGCCATGTGCGTCCCGTGCTCGACCGCCTCGTCGAGCGCCTGGGCGAGACCGCGGCCTTCTACATCCGCGAGGGCGACCGGCGCATCTGCCTGTACCGCCGCTTCGCCGCGAGTTCGATCGGCCATCACGTGGAGGAGGGCGCCGAGCTGCCGATGGACCGCGGCGCGAGCGCGCACGTGCTGATGGCCTTCACCGGCGCCCAAGGCAAGAAGTACGACGCGGTGCGGCGCGACGGGCTCTATGTGTCCTACGGCGAGCGCAATCCCGATGCGAACGCGATCGCGGTGCCGGTCCACGGACAGGGCGATGCCTTCGTCGGCGCGCTGAGCATCATCGGCCCGGTCAACCGGCTCGTGGGGGCCACCATCGACAAGAGCATTCCGGTGCTGCAGGAGGCCGCGCAGGCACTGGCGCGCAGCTTGCGCGGACGCTAGGAGCCTGCGCCGCTCAGCGGCTCAGCCGCTCGACCATGAAGTCGACGAAGACCCGCATCTTCGGCGGCAGGTGCCGGTCGGGCAGCCACACCGCCGAGATCGTGGGGCCGAAGGGCGGGCGCACGGTCCAGTCCGGCAGCAGCCGCACGATGCTGCCCTGGCGAAGGTCCTCGTCGACCACGAAATCGGGCAGCAGCGCCACGCCAAGCCCCTGGCGCACCGCGTCGCGCAGCGACTCGCTGCTGTTGACGAGCAGATTGCCGCTCACGCGTACGGCGCGCACGTCGCGCGGGCCATCGGCGCCGTCGAAGCGCCAGAGCTGGTGGGTTTCGCCCTCGCCGTAGCGCAGACAGTTGAGGGCGGCCAGGTCCTCGGGGCTGGCGGGCGCGGCCACGCGCGCGAGATAGCCGGGCGCCGCGCACAGCAGGTACGCGGTGCTGCCCAGCGGCCGCGCGACCGCGCCCGCGGGCAGCTCGCGCGTGGTGCGGATCGCGATGTCGAAGCCTTCTTCCGCCAGGTCCACCGCCCGGTCGAGCAGCACCAGCTGCACCCGCATCTCGGGATAGGCCTCGAGGAAGGCCGGCAGCGCGGGCGCGACCACCAGCCGCCCGAGCGTCATCGGCGCCGTGACGCGCAACAGGCCCATCGGCCGCTGCAGCAGCGAGGCGACCTCGCCGCCCGCGCTGCGGCACAGCGCGATCGCCTCGGCGGTGCGGTCGTACAGCGTCTGGCCGGCGGCGGTGGGGCTCAGGCTGCGCGTGGTGCGGCGCAGCAGCTGCACGTCGAGCAGCGTTTCCAGCCTTGCGATCTGCTTGCTCACGGCCGACTTGCTGGTGCCGAGCATGCGCGCGGCGCCGGTGAAGCTGCGGGCCTCGACGACGCAGGCGAACACGGCGATGCCGGCCATCTGTTCGGGAAGGTGGTCGCTCATGGCGGGAAACCTCGAAAGTAGCGAGAAGTCGGATTGTTTCCGAATGGAAACGGCAGGACTGAAATTCCCGCGATTGTCTCCAATTCGGCGCTGCCGAATACTGCGGCTCCCCCGACGACGCTTTCTTCTTCCGCCATGACGACCATCGCTTTCTTCCGTATCGCCGCCGTGCTGGCTCTCGGCGCGCTGTGCCTGCAGGCCGGCGCCGCCACCGTGCTGCCCCTGAAGCTCGAGGCACGCGACCCCGCCGTCGCCGAGCTGCTCGCGGCCGACGCGCCGCTGGAGCGCCTGGCGACCGGCTTCGGCTTTGCCGAGGGGCCGCTGTGGATCGGCGACGCGAAGGGCGGCCATCTGCTCGTGAGCGACATTCCCGCGAACGTGGTCTACAAGCTGGACCGCGACGGCAAGGCCAGCGTGTTCCTCGAGCGCAGCGGCTACCGCGGCGTGGACCTCTGGCGCGTCGGCATGCCGTTCAACAACCTGCGCGATGCCGGGGACGCGGGCTTCGAGCAGTTCAACCTCAGCGGCTCGAACGGTCTGGCGCGCGACCGGCAGGGCCGGCTGCTGATCGCGACCTGGGCCGGACGCTCCATCGACCGCATCGAGCGCGACGGCGGCCGCACGGTGCTGGCCGACCGCTTCGAGGGCCGGCGCTTCAGCGGCACCAACGACCTGGTGGTGCGCAAGGACGGCTCGATCTACTTCACCGACATGTTCGGCGGCCTGCTGAAGCTCGACAAGGATCCGACGCGCGAGCTCGAGCGCGCGGGCGTGTTCATGCTGCGCGAGGGCAAGGTCACGCGGCTGGTCGACGACATCGCCGCGCCCAACGGCCTGGCCTTCTCGCCCGACCACCGGCTGCTGTATGTCGACGGCAGCGACGACCGCAAGGTGCGCCGTTACGAGGTGCGCGCCGACGGCACGCTAGGCGACGCACGCGTGCTGATCGACCTGAGCGCCGAGCCGGCGCCGGGCATCACCGACGGCATGAAGGTCGACACGCGCGGCAACCTGTGGCTCACGGGCCCGGGCGGCGTGTGGATCGTCGCGCCCGACGGCAGGCCGCTCGGCGTCATCGCTCTGCCCGAGGCGGCCACCAACCTCGCCTTCGGCGATGCCGACCGCCGCACGCTGTTCATCACCTCGCCGACCAGCGTCTACACGCTGCGCACGCGCGTCGCGGGGCTGCCCTGACCCATTCATTCATCAACGCAACAGGAGTGCATCGAACATGGATCTCAAACTCTCCGGCAAGGTCGCGATCGTGACCGGCGCGAGCATCGGCGTGGGCCGCGCGATCGCGCGCTCGCTGGCCCAGGAGGGCGCCCGGCTGGCCATCGTCGCGCGCGGCAGGGAGCGGCTCGAGGCGGTCGCCGACGCGCTCGCGGCCGAGGGCGTCGAACGCCCGCTGGTGCTGGCTTGCGACATCACGCAGCCCGACACGCCGTCCGTGGTGCGCGCCGCGGTGCTGGAAGCCTTCGGCAGCGCCGACATCCTCGTGAACAACGCGGGCGGCTCGCGGCCCTTCGAAGGACTCGGCACGGCGCGCCAGTGGGAGGACGCGATGGCGCTGAACTTCCATGCGGCGCGCGAGCTGACCCATGCGCTGATCGACGACATGCGCGCGCGCGGCTTCGGCCGCATCGTGAACATCACGGGCGGGGACGAGCCGGTGGCGATCAACGGCGCGGTGCCGCCCAACGGCGCGACGCACATCTGGGCCAAGGCGCTGTCGCGCCACGTCGCGAAGGACGGCATCACGATCAATTCGATTCCGCCGGGACGCATCCACTCCGAGCAGGTCGACCACAAGCTGCTGCCGACCGAGGAGGCGCAGCGGCGCTGGGTGGAGGAGAACTGTCCCGCGGGCTATATCGGCGAGCCCGAGGACCTGTCGGTGCTGGTGGCGTTCCTGTGTTCGCCGCTGGCGCGCTACATCACGGGCCAGGTGATCCACGTCGATGGCGGGGCGCGGCGCTTCTCGCACTGAGGCGCGCGCGGGGCGCGGCCGTGCCGGCTAGCGCCGCGCGCCGAAGGCCGTGACCACGTAGTCGGAGAGCTCGAAGCCCAGCTCCGACGCGATGACCTTGAGGCGGTTCTCGATCTCGGGGTCGAAGAACTCGAGCACGTCGCCGGTCTTGGTGCACACCAGGTGGCCGTGGTGGCGTTCGCGGTCGTTGAGTTCGTAGACGGCCTTGTTGTTGCCGAGCTGGCTCTTCTTGAGCAGGCCCGTCTGCTCGAACTGGGCCAGCACACGGTAGACGGTGGCCAGGCCGAGGTCGGTCTGCTCGGCCAGCAGCTGGCGGTAGACGTCTTCCGCCGCCATGTGCCGCTGCTTGCTGGTGCGGAACAGGTCCAGCACCTTCAGGCGCGGCAGGGTGGCCTTGAGCCCGGTCTGCTTCAGGTCGGGAGCGGCGGCGTGCTCGTCCATGCGCGTGCGTCCGGTCGATGTTCGTCGGCGTGGGAAAAAAATGCATGGCTGGCCGGTGAACCGATGGCTAGCAAAAAACGACCCTTGGAGACCGTTGAGTCTCGGAGTCGCCCCACGATGAAACTGAAACTACTTGGTCAGGATGAGCTTGCCCAGCTTGGTGGCCTGCAGCCTGTACACGAATCCGTTGTGCGAGATCTCGACCACCTTCTGGCCGCGCAGCAGCGCCGCGCTGTCGAGGCTGGCCGTCGAGAGCGCCGCGGCTTCGCGGGCGACTTCGTCGGCGAGCACCGGCGCGTGCACGAAGGCCTCGGCCGCCAGGGCGACGGGCTGCGGCGTCGCGGCGCGGCGCACGCGCAGCGTCGGACGGTGGCTCGTCAGTCCCGACGGGGACGGTTGGCTTCCTTGAGAGAGGAGAGCTTGCATGGTGGCGGTGGTTGCTTCGCAATGAAGCTGGTTGGTGACTTGGCTCGACTATAGCACTGAATGAGAGTGATTCGCATTAATGGAAGATGAATTTTCAGTCGATGGATGAAAAGAGCGCATTGAGATCGCCAACCGACAGCATGCGTTCGTCCATCGCATCGAAGCGGCCCTGCGCGAAGGCCTCGCTCGCGAGCTGGCCCACCAGGCCCAGCGCCGCCTGCAGCGGACCGCAGCCGAGGCTGATGCGGCGCGCGCCGGCCTGGGCGAGGGTCTCGGCCGTGGGCGCGCCCGCATAGCCGGCGTACACGTTGACCGGCAGGGCCACCGCGCGCGACAGGCGCGCGATCTCCTCGGGGCTCGACAGGCCGGGCACGAAGATGCCGTCCGCGCCCGCCGCCGCGCAGAGCGTGGCGCGGCGCAGCGTTTCCTCGAAGCGCGCCGCCGGGTCGTCCCAGGGGACGATGTGGGTGTCGGTGCGCGCATTGATGAAGAAGCGCCCATCGAGCGCGCGGATCGCCGCGATGCGCTCGCACAGCACCTCGGACGGCGCCAGCTCGCGCGTGCCCGGCCGCGTGCCGTCCTCGATGTTGATGCCGGCCACGCCCAGGTCGATGAGCGCGGCCGCCACGTCGCGTACCGCCTGCGTGCTGTCGCCATAGCCGCGTTCGAGGTCCACGCTCACCGGCACGCGCGACACGCGGCGGATGCGCGCGCAGGCCGCGATCAGTTCATCGGCGGGCATTCGTTCGCCGTCCGCATAGCCGAGCGACCACGCGATGCCCGCGCTGGTGGTGGCGATGGCGCTCGCGCCCGCGCGCTCGATCACGCGGGCGCTGGCGGCATCCCAGGCGTTGACGAGGATCAGGGGCGCGGGGCCCGTATGCAGGCGGCGGAAAAGGTAGCTTTGGGATGACATGGGCTATGGCGGTTGGGACGAAGGTGGCCAGAGCCTAGGAAAGGCGCGACGCCGCGGCTTGGAAAAAACTGCGGTCGCGACCCTTGAAAGCGCTGCCGGCAAGAGCGTGTCTCGCCCGGAGAAAGCCGTCATTTGCCGGGCCAATAACAACAGATGCTGCCCGAAGTTCCCCGATTTCCTCTTTATTCGGATTTCAGCAACCAAGACCTCCAACGTGGCTGTTCTGACCGGGGAGGCTGCACTGTTTTCTCTTTGCAACGACCGGAGCTCAAGACTGACGAAAAGCTGAACTAACAGTTATGAACCATTGCGGTGCAATTCATAATTGTGTCAAAACGTTCTAACCGTCAACAAGGCATCGAGACATCCCCATGAACATCGCCTTCAGAAGCCTCTGGAATGCAGCCACTGGTAGCTGGGTCGCCGTACCGGAAACGACCCGTTCCTGCGGCAAGCGCAGCGTATCGACCACCGTTGCGGGTGCGGCGCTCGCCCTGTTCGCGACGGCTTTCTTCCCTGCCCAGGCGGCATGCACGACCGCTGGCAGCAACGTGACCTGCAGTGGGGCGGCCAACCCGCTCGCGCCGAGCTTCGCCAATGGCTCCAATAACCTGAACGTCACGGTGAACCCGGGCGGCAGCGTGGGCGTGCTCCTGGGCGTGGGCGGCAATGCGATGACGCTCACGGGCTCCAACGACACGCTGACCAACAACGGCCGGATCGATCCGACCCTCCTGGGCACGGGCCTGGGCGTGTTGTCGTCGGGCGTGGTCATGGGCAACGCGACGGCAAGCACGCAGACGGTGACCAACAACGGCATCCTCGGCGGGACCCGGGGGCTGTCGTTGGGGCTGACCGGGATGGCGCTGGCGATTCAGAACGGGGCTGGAGGCACATCGAACATCACCAACACGGGCACCTTGTCCACGTCCCCCATCATCGGGGCAACCTTGAGCGCTCCCGACGCAGGCGTGATGGTGGGCTACGGCGGTGGACAGGTGAACGTGGACAATTCCGGCACCATCACCGGGCGCGTCGGATTGGGCTCCTCGGCCGGGGGCAACACCTTCACCAATTCGGGCATCGTGAATGGCAGCGTCTCCCTCGGCGCCAACAGCACCAACCTGTTCGTGGCGACGACCGACTCGTCGGTCAACGCGGCGGGGGGCGTGGCTCCGGCGGTCAATCTCGGCATCGGCGCCGTCACGGTCAATTTCGCCGCCGCGGGCATGGTCGACGGCGGCTCGGGCGGCAACAACACGCTGCGCCTGCGGCAGGGCACGTCGCTCACGGGCGCCATCGCCAACGGCAGCTTTCTCAATTTCAACAAGCTCGATGTCGAAAGCGGCACCTGGACGTTAAACGGCGCCTCGGGCGTGAGCCAGGCGACGCTGGGATCGGGCGCAACCGCCGTGGTCGACAACGCGCTGTCGCTGGGCAAGGGCACGGTCACTTCGAACGGCGGGGCGCTGGAAACCGCGGTACCCGGTCTCTCGCTCGCCAACGACGTCGTTCTGGGCACCGGCGGGCTGACCTTCACGGGCGCGAACGGCGTGCAACTCTCGGGCGCGATCTCGGGTGGCGGGGACCTCACGCAAGCCAGCGGCGCCACGCTGGTGCTCAGCGGCAACAACGTCTACACGGGCGACTCGGTCGTGCTCAATGGCGTGCTGCAGGTCGCCAGCGACGCCAATCTCGGCTTGGGCAGGCTCGTGCTCGATGGCGGTACGCTCGCATCGACCGGCGATCTGACGAGCGCGCGCAGCGTGGTGGTCAGGGCCAACACGGGGAGCATCACGAGCACGGGCTCCGCCATCGCTCTGACCGGCGCCATCGACGGTGGCGGGGCGCTGAGCATTCAGGCGAACGGTGGCGCGGTCTCGCTCACGAACAACGCCAACGACTTCCGCGGCTTCGTCAACCTCGCGGGTGGCGCCACGCAGATCAATGCCGCCAATTCCCTGACGCTGGGCAACATCGCGACCGGTGCGCTGACGGCCGTGAGCGGCGGCACGCTGTCGCTCGGGCAAGGCAGTGCCGCATCGATCGATGCCACCAGCACAAGCGGTGCCGTCGTCCAGGGCGGGGCGATCAGCGTCGTCGGCGCGACCACCGTCTCCGCTTCGGGGGGCGCCGGCGCCATCACGCTCAACAACGCGGGCAACGACTTCGGCGGCGTGGTGCATCTGACCGGGGGGCCGACGGAGATTGCCGACGCGAACGCATTGACGCTGGGCAACCTCGCAACGGGCGACCTCACCGCAACCAGCAACGGGGCGCTCTCGCTCGGCCAGGGAAGCGCAGCCTCGATCAAGGCCACGAGCAACAACGGCGCCATCGTTCAGTCCGGTCCGCTGGCGGTCGCCGGCACCACCACGCTGAATGCAGGCACGGGCACCATCACGCTGACGGAAGCGACGAACAGCTTCGGCGGCGCATTGGGCATCGCCGGCGGCAACACCGCGATCGCCGCGGCCTCCGACCTGACGCTGGGCGACGGCTCGGTCGGCGGCACGCTGGCTCTCACGAGCGGCGGCGCGATCACCCAGACCGGTTCGCTGTCGGTCGTCGGCACCAGCAGCTTCGGCGCCACGGGCGCCATCGCGCTGACCGATGCGAACAACGATTTCGGCGCCGCGGTCAGCCTCCAGGGCAGCAGCATCGCCATCCGCGACCGCAACGACCTCACCGTGTCTTCGCTGACCAACGGCACCAATGGCAGCGTCTCGGTGATCGCGGGCGGCCAGCTCGTGCTGCCGAGCCAGGCCATCGATGCCGGCACCGGCAACGTGGTCCTCGCCGCGGAAGGCGGGCAACTGGGCATCAGCAACGCCGTGCGCGGCGCCAACGTCACGCTGGGCGGTCGCGACGGCATTGCATTGGCCGCCGATGTCGAGACGGCCGGCACCCTGAGCCTGAACAGCAGCCAGGGCATCGCGCAGTCCAGCGGCACGATCACCGCGGGCACGCTGACCGGCAGTGCCGCGGGCGCGGTCACGCTCTCCAACGAGGCCAACCAGATCGGCACCCTCGGCGACTTCAGCGCGCAGGGCCTGACCGTGAAAAGCGGTCTCCAGCTGAACGTCACCGGCAAGGTGGACGGCGGTGCCAGCACCTACCTGATGGGAAGCAACCTGTCGATCTCCGGCACGGTGAGCGCGACCGACACGGTGTTGTTCTCGACCGGCGCGATCGGGCAGACGAGTTCTGGCGCGATCGTCGCCGACACCCTGAGCGGCACCGCCGTGGGCGTCGTCAACCTGACCGGCGCCAACATGGTCGCGACCCTCGGCGATTTCGGCGCCGGCAGCGTTCCCGGTACCGGCGATTTCAGCTTCGCCAATGGACGGGCACTGAGCATCACCGGCAAGGTCGCCGCCGACAATCTCTCGTTCGACGTGAGCAACGGCGCGGTGGTGACGGGCTCGCTGACGACGAGGGTCCCGGGCGGCACGACCACGATTGCCTCGGGCACCCGGCTGCAGATCGGCGCCGGCGGCACGGCGGGCAGCATCTCGGGCGACGTGATCTCCAACGGCGAGCTGGCCTTCGATCGTTCCGACACCGTGAGCTTCGGCGGCAGCATCGGCGGGTCCGGCAGCCTGACGCAGGCGGGCAGCGGCAGCCTCGATCTCACCGGTGCCAGCACCTATGCGGGCGGCACGACGGTGGCCGTGGGCACGTTGAGCGTGAACAACAAGAGCGGCAGCGCGACCGGCACGGGTGCCGTGCAGGTGCAGGCCGGTGCGACGCTCGCGGGCACCGGCAGCATCGCGGGCGCCGTCACGGTCGACAAGGGGGGCGTGCTGTCCGCGGGCAACGGCGGTGCCGGCACGCTCACCCTGGGCAGCCTCAGCCTGAATGCGGGCTCGGTGCTGAACTACGAGCTCGGCCAGGCCGGCGTTGCGGGCGGGTCGCTCAACGACCTGATCGACGTCAACGGCAACCTGCAACTCGACGGCACGCTCAACGTGAGCGAGACCGCCGGCGGCAAGTTCGGCGCGGGCCTGTACCGCCTCATCAACTACACGGGCACGCTGACCGACAACGGCCTGGACATCGGCACCGCACCGACGGACGCGAAGAACCTCCAGATACAGACCGCGGTGGCGAACCAGGTCAACCTGGTCAACAGCGAAGGCGTGACGCTCACGCTGTGGGACGGCAGCGACCCTGCGAACTTCAACGACGGCAAGGTCGCGGGCGGCAGCGGCACCTGGCGCGCGGGCGGCTCGACCGCGAGCTGGACCGGCATCGACGGCCAGCTCAATGGCGGCTGGCAGCAGGATGGCGTCGCCATCTTCAGCGGGCAGGCCGGTACCGTCACGGTGGACAACAAGGGCGCGGGCGGTGCGGTGCGCATCGGCGGCGCGCAGTTCGCGGTCGACGGCTACACCATCAACGGCGACCCGCTCACGATCAGCGCACCCCAGACGGTGGTGCGCGTGGGCGACGGCACGGCCGCCAGCGCGGGCATGACCGCGACCATCAACGCGGCCATCGGCGGCGCGGGCGGGCTGGTCAAGGACGACGGCGGCACGCTGGTACTGGGCGGCAACAACAGCTACGCGGGCGGCACCACGGTCAAGGGCGGCATCCTGCAGATCTCGGCCGACAACAACCTCGGCGCGGCGGGCACGGGCCTCTCGCTCGATGGCGGCACGCTGCGCATTGCCACGGGTTCCGGGTCGCTCTTCGTTCCGCGGACGGTGGCGTTGGGCACGGGCGGCGGCACCCTCGATGTCGGCAACAGCAACTTCGCGGTGGGCGGTCCCATCAGCGGCAAGGGGCAACTCACCGTCACGGGCAAGGGCGGCGGCTTCAGCCTGGTGGCGGCCAACAGCTACAGCGGCGGCACGGTGCTGCAGGACGCGGTGACCGTCTCCACGGTTGCCAGCGGCGTGTTCGGCAGCGGCGCCGTGCAGCAACAGGGCAACGGTTCCTTCGTGTTCCTGCTGGGCTCGGCCAGCGCCGGCAGCAACAGCTACAGCGTCGGGCGCGCGGCCACGGGCGACATCAACAACCGGCTCGCGTTCGGGCAGACCGCGACGGGCGGCAGCGCGAACATCACGGTCAACGGTTCGGGCTGGCAGTCGCCGGCCGGCAATGCACTGCAGTTCGGCGACAACGCGACCGCCGGCTCGGCCACGATCAACAACCTGGGAGGCTCGGTCTACTTCCTGCAAAGCGGCAGTGCCGGTGGCGCGACGATCGCCAATGGCAACAACAGCCTCTTGAGCTTCATTGGCTCGGCCACGGCCGCCAACGCGAAGATCAGCAACGCGAAGGGCAGCCTGGTCTACTTCGCCGACAGCAGTTCGGGCGCGGGTGCCACGATCGGCAACACCGCGGGCGGCGTGGTCGATGTGTCGGGCTCGACCGCCAAGACCGGTGTCGAACTGGGTTCGCTCTCGGGCGCGGGCGGTGTCGTTCTCGGCGCCACGCGGCTCACCGTGGGCGGGCTGAACACCAGCGATGCCATCTCGGGCGCCGTCAGCGACAAGGGCAGCGTGTTCGTGCAACCGGGCTCTGGCACGGGCGGCTCCATCGTCAAGGTGGGCAGCGGCACGCTCGCGCTGAGCGGCGCCAACAGCTACACCGGCGGTACCACGGTGGCGGCCGGCACGCTCAGCGTGAACAACGCGATAGGCAGCGCGACCGGCACGGGCGCGGTGCAGGTGCAGTCGGGCGCGACGCTCGCGGGCAGCGGCAGCATCGCGGGCGCGGTCACGGTGGCCAATGGCGGCGCACTGTCGGCAGGCAACGCGGGCGTGGCCGGAGGTGCAGGCACGCTGACCGTGGGCAGTCTCGACCTGAGCGCGGGCTCGGTGCTGAACTACCAACTCGGCCAGGCCGGCGTGGCCGGCGGCTCGCTCAACGACCTCATCAACGTCAACGGCAACCTGCGACTGGACGGCACGCTCAACGTGAGCGAGACCGCCGGCGGCAAGTTCGGCGCGGGCCTGTACCGCCTCATCAACTACACCGGTGCGTTGACCGACAACGGCCTGGTGATCGGCAGCGCTCCGACCAGCAAGCTCTCGGTGCAGACCTCGGTCGCGAACCAGGTCAACCTGCTCAACAGCGACGGCCTGGTGCTCAACCTCTGGGACGGCGGCAACAGCGCCAACTTCAACGACGGCAAGATCGCCGGCGGCTCGGGCACCTGGCGCGCGGGCGTGCCCGGCGACAACTGGACCGACGCCAACGGCCTGGCCAACGGCACCTGGGTGCAGGACGGCTTCGCGATCTTCAGCGGCCAGTCCGGCACCGTCACGGTCGACAGCAAGGGCGGGTTCGGGCCGGTGCGCCTGGGCGGCGCGCAGTTCGCGGTCGACGGCTACACCATCAACGGCGACCCGCTCACCATCAGCGCCCCGCAGACGGTGGTGCGCGTGGGTGACGGCACCGGCGCCAGCGCGGGCATGACCGCGACCATCGCCGCTTCGATCGGCGGCGCGGGCGGGCTGCTCAAGGACGATGGCGGCACGCTGGTGCTCACTGGCAGCAACAGCTACACGGGCGGCACGACCATCAAGGGCGGCATCCTGCAGATCTCAGCCGACAACAACCTCGGCGCCTTCGGCACGGGGCTCGCGATCGACGGCGGCACCTTGCGCATCGCGGCCGGCTCCGCGCCGTCTTTCGCTTCGCGCGCGCTCGTGCTGGGCGCGGGCGGCGGCACCATCGACCTGGGCAACAGCCTCTTCGGCCTCGGCGGTCCTATCAGCGGCAACGGCCTGCTGACCGTCACGGGCAAGGGCGGCAACCTCGGCCTGGTGGCGGCCAACAGCTACAGCGGGGGCACCGTGGTGCAGGGTGGCGCGAGCATCGGCGTCGGCGCGAGCGGGGCCTTCGGCAGCGGCGCGGTGCAGCAGCAGGGCAGCGACACGTGGGTGTACTTCTACAACTCGGCCAGCGCCAGCGCCGGCGGCAACAGCTACACCATCGCGCGCGCCGGCACGGCCGACAGCAACAACCGCCTGAGCTTCAGCGCGAACTCGACCGCTGGCAACGCGACCATCACGGTCAATGGCTCGGACTGGAAGTCGCCAGTGGCGAACTACCTGCTATTCGGCGAGAACACGAGCGCCGGCACGGCCACCATCTTCAACCAGGGCGGCTCGGTCTACTTCCAGCAGGCCTCGACCGCGGCCAGCGCAACCATCGCCAATGGCGCCAACAGCGCCCTGAGCTTCCTGGGCACGTCCAGCGTCGGCAGCGCGAAGATCAGCAACGCGAAGGGCGGCCTCGTCTACTTCGCCGAAAGTGCCTCGGGCGCGGGTGGGTCGATTTCCAACGCCGCGGGCGGCGTGGTCGACGTGTCGGGCTCGATCGCCAAGACCGGTGTCGAACTGGGCTCGCTCTCGGGCGCCGGTGGCGTGGTGCTCGGCGCCACGCGGCTCACGCTCGGCGGCCTCGGCACCAGCGATGCCATCTCGGGCACGGTCAGCGACAAGGGTGGTGCCTTCGGGGTACCCGGCCCGGGCGTAGGCGGCTCCATCGTCAAGGTCGGCAGCGGCACGCTCACGCTGAGCGGCGCCAACACCTACACCGGTGGCACGACGGTAGCGGCGGGCACGCTCGCCGTGAACAACGTCAGCGGCAGTGCGACCGGCACGGGCGCCGTGCTGGTGCAAGGCGGCGCGACGCTCGCGGGCAGCGGCAGCATCGCGGGCGCGGTGAGCATCGCCAAGGGTGGCGTGCTGTCTGCCGGCAACGGCGGTCCCGGCACGCTGACGGTGGGCGGCCTCAGCCTCGCCGATGGCGCGGTGCTCAACTACCAGCTCGGCCAGGCCAACACCGTGGGCGGTCCGCTCAACGACCTCGTCAACGTCAACGGCGACCTGCGCCTGGACGGCACGCTCAACGTGGCGCAGTCCACGGGCGGCAGCTTCGGCGCGGGCCTGTACCGGCTCATCAGCTACACCGGCGGCCTGATCGACGCCGGCCTGGACATCGGCACCGCGCCGGGCGCCAAGACCGACTTGCAGGTGCAGACCTCGGTGGCCAAGCAGGTCAACCTGGTCAACCGCGCGGGCCTGTCGCTGAACTTCTGGGACGGCGGCGACCCGAGCAAGTACAACGACGGCCAGATCGCCGGCGGTAGCGGCACCTGGCGCGTGGGCGTGCCGGGCGACGGCTGGACCGGCGCCGACGGCAAGATCAACGCCGCCTGGGTGCAGGACCAGTTCGCCGTCTTCAGCGGCAACGCCAGCATCGTCAGCGTGGACGGCGGCAACGGCACCGTGCGCATCGCCGGCGCGCAGTTCGCCACCGACGGCTACCGCGTGCAGGGCGACGCGCTCCAACTCGGCAACGCGGCCACCACCGTGCGCGTGGGTGACGGCACCGCGGCCAGCGCGGGCATGACGGCGACCATCGCGTCGGCGCTCACCGGCACGGGAGGCCTGGTCAAGGAAGACCTGGGCACGCTGGTGCTCGAGGGCGCCAACAGCTACAGCGGCGGCACCACCGTCAAGGGCGGCGTCCTGCAGATCGCATCGGACGCCAACCTCGGCGCGGCCACCGGTGGCCTCGCGCTCGAAGGCACCACCTTGCACGTGACCGGCGATACCGCGAGCACGCGCGCCGTGAGCCTGGGCGCGGGCAGCAACACCTTCGACATCGACCTGAGCCGCACCGTCGCGCTCAATGGCACGGTCAGCGGCGCGGGCGGCCTGCGCAAGACCGGCCTGGGCATCCTGCAACTCGGCGCGGCCAACGGCTACGCGGGCGGCACCGAAGTCGCGGCGGGTTCGCTGCAGGCACTGGTCACGGACGCGCTGGGCACGGGGCCGGTGTCGGTCGCGGGCAATGCCTCGCTGGCCTTCACCAACAAGGCCGACGCGGGCAAGCTCGCGATCACCTTGGCACAGCGCGGCAGTGCGCCGACCGACAACGGCGGCTTCCTGGCCTTCAGCGACAGCAGCTCGGCCGGCAGCGCGACCATCACGGCGAACAAGGACGCCACGGTCGAGTTCCGCGACAGCTCGAGCGCGGGCAATGCGGTGATCGAGAACCGCGGCGGCATCACCACCCTGTGGTTCAACGCGAACGCAGGCAAGGCGCAGATCACCAACTTCGATGGCGGCCAGATCAACCTGCTCGACGACGCGAGCGCCGGACAGGCGCGCCTGGTCAACGAGAGCGGCGGCCTGATCGACATGTACGACCGCGTGAGCGCGGACCAGGCGACGGTGGTGAACAACGCGGGTGCGCTGCTGCGTATCAGCAAGCTCGCCACGGCGGGCGTGGGCATCGGCTCGCTCGAAGGCGCGGGCAACGTGCAGCTGGGCGCGAAGGCGCTGACCACGGGTGGGCTGAACACCAGCACGACGGTGTCGGGCACGATCAGTGGCAGCGGTGGTTCGCTCGTCAAGGTGGGCAGCGGCACGCTCGAATTGAGCGGAGCGAACACCTATACCGGCGGCACCACCATCGCCGCGGGCACGCTGGCCGTGAACAACGCGAGCGGTAGCGCGACGGGTACGGGTGTGGTGCAGGTGCAGGGAGGTGCAACGCTCGCAGGCAATGGCAGCGTCGCAGGCGCGGTCAGCATCGCCAAGGGCGGCTTCCTGTCGGCGGGCAATGGCGGCGTCGGCACGCTGACGCTCGGCGGCCTGAACCTCGCCGAAGGCGCGGTGCTCAACTACGACCTGGGCCAAGCCAACACGGTCGGTGGCGCGCTCAACGACCGCGTGCAGGTCAATGGCAACCTGCAGCTCGACGGCACGCTCAATGTGGCGCAATCGAAGGGCGGCGTGTTCGGCGCGGGTATCTATCGCCTGATCGACTACACCGGCAGCCTGACGGACAACGGCCTGGACATCGGCAGCGCGCCGATCGCGGCCAAGGACCTGCAGGTGCAGACCTCGGTGGCCAAGCAGGTCAATCTGGTGAACCGCACGGGCCTGTCGCTGAACTTCTGGGATGGTGGCGACAACACCAAATACAACGACGGCCAGATCGCGGGCGGTGCGGGCACGTGGCGCGTGGGCGTCCCCGGAGACGGCTGGACTGGTGCCGACGGCAAGATCAACGCGGCCTGGGCACAGGACCAGTTCGCGGTGTTCAGCGGCACGGGTGGCACGGTCACGGTCAGCAATGCGGGCGGCACGGTGCGCATCAACGGCGCGCAGTTCGCGGCCGATGGCTATGTGCTGCAGGGCGATGCGATCGAACTCGGCGCTTCGGGCACGGTAGTGCGTGTGGGCGATGGATCGGGTACCGATACCACGCGCAGCGCGAGCGTGAATGTGGCGTTGACCGGCGCGGGCGGCTTGGTGAAGGACGACGTGGGCCGCCTGATCCTCGGCGGCACCAACACCTACACCGGCGGCACGACCGTGAAGGCCGGCGTTCTGCAAGGCAACACGGCGAGCCTGCAAGGCGGCATCGTCAACGATGCGGAAGTCGTGTTCGACCAGGCCAAGACCGGCAGCTACGCGGGCACGATGAGCGGCAGCGGCAAGCTGCGCAAGATCGGCGCGGGCACGTTGACCCTGACCAGCGTGAACAGCTACGCGGGCGGCACCTTCGTCGACGCGGGCACCTTGGCCACCGACGTGACCGGCGCACTCGGCAGCGGCGCGGCGAGCGTGGCTTCGGCCGGCACGCTGCAACTGGGTGGCGGCTTCGATGCCGGCACCATGGCCATCGGCAACCAGGGCACGGTGCGCTTCCAGAACAAGGCGAGCGCGGGCACGTCGACGATCACCAACGTCGCGGGCGGCGTGCTGGCCTTCGCGGACGACGCGACGGCCGACAAGGCCACGGTGCTCAACCAGGCCGGCGCGCAGGTGCGCATCGACCAGTCGACCACGGGCGTGAGCTTCGGCTCGCTGAGCGGCGCGGGCGAGTTCGTGCTCGGCGCCAAGGCGCTCACGCTGGGCGCGAGCGGCGACAGCACCACGCTGTCGGGCACGATCAGCGGCAATGGCGG